>OAUA01000001.1_pt1 | contig 474273 bp, 328 predicted proteins | sample 1495081 | NCBI WGS metagenome assembly OAUA01 (sample SAMEA2579993, study PRJEB22360) | human gut metagenome | biome: human gut; feature: human-associated habitat; material: faeces | place: Denmark | collected 2008/2010
GCCGGGACCATCCGGTAAGGCTAAATACTCCCGAGAGACCGATAGCGAACCAGTACTGTGAAGGAAAGGTGAAAAGCACTTCGAATAGAAGAGTGAAATAGTCCCTGAAACCGTGCGCCTACAAGCGGTCGGAGCTTCGTAAGAAGTGACGGCGTGCCTTTTGCATAATGAACCTACGAGTTACTTTTTCCGGCAAGGTTAAGCATCTTGAGATGTGGATCCGAAGCGAAAGCGAGTCTGAACAGGGCGGATAGTCGGAAGGAGTAGACGCGAAACCAAGTGATCTACCCTTGGGCAGGTTGAAGGTTAGGTAACACTAACTGGAGGACCGAACCGATAAGCGTTGAAAAGCTTCCGGATGAACTGAGGGTGGGGGTGAAAGGCTAATCAAACTTGGAGATAGCTCGTACTCCCCGAAATGCATTTAGGTGCAGCCTTGAGAGTTACTAATGTGAGGTAGAGCGACTGATAAGATGCGAGGGCTTCACCGCCTATCAAGTCTTGATAAACTCCGAATGCGCATTAGTTCTATCTCAGGAGTGAGGGCATGGGTGCTAAGGTCCATGTCCTAAAGGAGAAGAATCCAGACCATCAGCTAAGGTCCCCAAATAAACACTAAGTTGAACTAACGAAGTCAGATTGCTAAGACAGCTAGGATGTTGGCTTGGAAGCAGCCATTCATTTAAAGAGTGCGTAACAGCTCACTAGTCGAGGAGTTTGGCGTGGATAATAATCGGGCATTAAGCAATTTACCGAAGCTATGGGATCCGTAAGGATCGGTAGGGGAGCATTCCACTCTGCGTCGAAGGTGAAGCGTGAGCTTTGCTGGAGCGTGTGGAAAAGCAAATGTAGGTATAAGTAACGATAAAGGGGGTGAGAAACCCCCTCGCCGAAAGACTAAGGTTTCCTGATCAACGCTAATCGGATCAGGGTTAGTCGGGTCCTAAGGCTCAGCCGAACGGTGAGGCCGATGGCAGAACAGGTTAATATTCCTGTACTACCTTAAGGAGTGACGTGGAGACGGAGGAGTGACAGCGCCGCGGACTGACGGAATAGTCCGTTGAAGGGTGTAGATGTTGATTATCCCAGGCAAATCCGGGATAAGAGTCGAACCTGATAGTATACCAAATTCTTCGGAATAAGGTAATAGTGCGTGTAAGCATACTCCCAAGAAAATCCGCTAAACTTAATCTTTAAGGTACCCGTACCGCAAACGGACACACGTAGTCGGGTTGAATATACTAAGGCGCTTGAGTGATTCACGGTTAAGGAACTAGGCAAATTGACCCTGTAACTTCGGGATAAAGGGTCCCAACGAGAGTTGGGCGCAGAGAATAGGTCCAGGCAACTGTTTAACAAAAACACAGGGCTGTGCAAAATTGAAAGATCACGTATACAGCCTGACACCTGCCCGGTGCTGGAAGGTTAAGAGGAGATGTCATCGCAAGAGAAGCATTGAATTGAAGCCCCAGTAAACGGCGGCCGTAACTATAACGGTCCTAAGGTAGCGAAATTCCTTGTCGGGTAAGTTCCGACCTGCACGAATGGTGTAATGATCTGGACACTGTCTCAACCGTGAGCTCAGTGAAATTGTAGTATCGGTGAAGATGCCGATTACCCGCGATGGGACGAAAAGACCCCGTGAACCTTTACTATAGCTTAACATTGAATTTGGGTAATTGATGTGTAGGATAGGCCGGAGACTTTGAAGCAGGTACGCCAGTATTTGTGGAGTCGCTGTTGAAATACGGCCCTTTGATTATTTGAGTTCTAACTCGTAGATGCGAGGACACTGTTTGGTGGGTAGTTTGACTGGGGTGGTCGCCTCCAAAAGTGTAACGGAGGCTTCTAAAGGTGCCCTCACGACGATTGGTAACCGTCGGTAGAGTGTAATGGCATAAGGGCGCTTGACTGGGAGACTTACAAGTCGATCAGGTAGGAAACTAGAGCATAGTGATCCGGTGTTTCCGTATGGAAGGGACATCGCTCAAAGGATAAAAGGTACTCCGGGGATAACAGGCTGATCCCTCCCAAGAGCTCATATCGACGGAGGGGTTTGGCACCTCGATGTCGGCTCGTCACATCCTGGGGCTGGAGAAGGTCCCAAGGGTTGGGCTGTTCGCCCATTAAAGTGGCACGCGAGCTGGGTTCAGAACGTCGTGAGACAGTTCGGTCTCTATCTATCGTGGGCGTATGAAATTTGCGTGGCTCTGACACTAGTACGAGAGGACCGTGTTGGACTGACCGCTGGTTTACCAGTTGTGCCGCCAGGTGCATCGCTGGGTATCTAAGTCGGGATTGGATAAGTGCTGAAAGCATCTAAGTACGAAGCCAGCCACAAGATTAGATTTCTTAGGGTCGTTAAAGACGATGACGTTGATAGGATGCAGGTGTAAAGGTGGTAACATCAAAGCCGAGCATTACTAATTGCCCGTTCACTTTCTTTCAAATATGTACCGGTTGGGTATATACGTTTAGCGGATTACTGATACGGAAACTGGCAACAGAGAACAGAAACATACTAGTAATAACTTGAGATTTTACTTTTCATCATGTCATAACCTTATTCAGGTGGTTATAGCACGAGGGTTCCACCTCTTCCCATTCCGAACAGAGAAGTTAAGCCTCGTCACGCCGATGGTACTGCGTAACAGTGGGAGAGTAGGTAGCCGCCGTTTTAAAGAAGCCTCGCTTGTCTATTGACGGGCGAGGCTTTCTGTTTTTTATTACTTTGGTATTTATACCGCCCTTTTTAGCAGATACAAACCTCATAATACCTATTAAAAAAGTGAATATTTACTGATAATTTGTATGTTATGAGGATATTTATTTGTATCTTTGTCGCCCGAATTGTAAGCTAACGATTTAAAAAAGAGAGAAGCTTTGGGAAAATTTGATAAATACAAAATTGACTTGAAAGGTATGCAAGCAGACTCTGCTAAGTATGAGTTTGTATTGGATAACCTTTACTTCGCTCACATTGATGGTCCTGAAGTTCAGAAAGGAAAGGTCAATGTTACATTGACTGTGAAAAGAACCTCTCGTGCTTTCGAGCTGAGTTTCCAAACTGACGGAATGGTATGGGTACCATGCGACCGTTGTCTGGATGATATGGAGCTACCTATCAGTTCTTCTGATAAACTGATGGTAAAGTTTGGTCATGAATATGCAGAAGAAGGTGACAACCTGATTGTGATTCCCGAGGAAGAAGGGGAAATCAACGTTGCATGGTTCATGTATGAATTTGTTGCGCTGTCTATTCCGATGAAGCATGTACATGCTCCCGGTAAGTGTAATAAAGCGGTAACTAGTAAATTGAGCAAGCATTTGAAAACAAATGCAAATGAGGATAGCGATGATACTTTCGACACAGGTGGAGATGACATCGTAATTGAGGAAGAAGTGGAGGAACAAATTGATCCTCGCTGGAATGAATTAAAAAAAATATTAGATAATAATTAAAGTTTTAAGAAAATGGCACATCCTAAGAGAAGACAATCAAGTACGAGACAAGCGAAGAGAAGAACTCATGATAAGGCAGTAGCTCCTACATTGGCTATTTGTCCGAATTGCGGCGAATGGCACGTTTACCACACAGTATGTGGTGCTTGTGGCTATTACAGAGGTAAGCTCGCTATTGAGAAAGAAGCAGCTGTATAATTAGTACAGTTATACTGAAAACAGCCTGAGGGTAAAGCTCTCCGGCTGCTTTAAGTATTATAGTATTGCTAATTTAAAATAGGTTTGATGGAAAAAATAAATGCAGTAATCACAGGAGTCGGCGGGTACGTTCCCGATTATATCTTAACTAACGACGAGATATCAAAAATGGTGGATACCAACGACGAATGGATTATGACTCGTATCGGAGTAAAGGAGAGACATATTCTGAATGAGGAAGGATTAGGTAGTTCATACATGGCACGCAAAGCTGCCAAACAGTTGATGAAGAAAACTGGTGCTAATCCTGATGATATTGATTTGGTTGTTGTCGCTACCACTACTCCTGACTATCACTTCCCTTCTACAGCTTCTATTCTTTGTGATAAACTCGGACTGAAGAATGCATTTGCTTTCGATTTGCAAGCTGCTTGTAGCGGTTTCCTGTATTTAATGGAGACAGCTGCTAATTTCATCCGTTCGGGAAGATATAAGAAAATTATCATTGTCGGTGCCGATAAGATGTCGTCAATGGTTAACTATACAGATCGTGCTACATGCCCTATCTTTGGTGACGGTGCTGCTGCCTTTATGGTGGAACCGACTACGGAAGATTACGGAATCATGGATTCGATACTGAGAACTGATGGCAAAGGATTGCCTTTCCTCCACATGAAAGCTGGTGGTTCGGTTTGTCCTCCGTCTTATTTCACAGTAGACAATAAAATGCACTATTTGCACCAGGAAGGAAGAACAGTGTTTAAATATGCTGTATCCAACATGTCGGATGTATCTGCTGCTATTGCAGAAAAGAATGGTCTGACGAAAGATAATATCAACTGGATTGTTCCGCATCAGGCGAATGTCCGCATTATCGAAGCCGTGGCTCACCGTATGGAGGTGCCAATGGATAAAGTGTTGGTAAATATTGAGCATTACGGTAACACCAGTGCTGCTACTCTTCCTTTGTGTATCTGGGATTATGAAGATAAACTCAAGAAAGGTGATAATATCATTTTCACTGCATTCGGTGCCGGATTTACATGGGGCGCAGTTTACGTGAAATGGGGTTATGACGGAAAAAAGGAATCGTAACGTAAGTTACTGAACTATAACACTCAAAAACGCATCCTATTTCGATTCGATGCGTTTTTTTGTCTCAACCAATAAAATGAAGAGAAATGCATAAAGCAGGTTTTGTAAACATTGTAGGAAATCCGAATGTCGGAAAATCGACATTGATGAATGTCTTGGTGGGTGAACGTATTTCGATCGCTACTTTCAAGGCGCAGACAACTCGTCACCGGATTATGGGAATCTATAATACGGATGAAATGCAGATTGTTTTTTCTGATACTCCGGGAGTATTGAAGCCCAATTATAAACTACAGGAGTCGATGCTGAATTTTTCTACTTCGGCATTGACGGATGCGGATATCTTGCTTTATGTGACTGACGTGGTGGAGACGCCGGATAAGAATAATGAGTTTATGGAGAAGGTGCGCCAGATGACGGTGCCTGTGCTCTTGCTCATCAATAAGATAGATCTTACAGATCAGGAAAAACTGGTAAAGCTGGTGGAAGATTGGAAAGAACTGCTTCCCCAAGCCGAAATTATTCCGATTTCTGCTACATCGAAGTTCAATGTGGACTATGTGATGAAGCGAATCAAAGAACTGTTGCCCGATTCTCCTCCTTATTTTGGAAAGGATCAGTGGACGGACAAGCCTGCCCGTTTCTTCGTGAATGAGATTATCCGGGAAAAGATTCTGCTCTACTACGACAAGGAGATTCCCTATTCGGTGGAAGTGGTCGTAGAGGAGTTTAAGGAAGAACCGAAGAAGATTCATATTCGTGCGGTGATTAACGTGGAACGTGATTCGCAGAAAGGAATTATTATCGGTAAACAGGGCAAGGCGTTGAAGAAGGTAGCTACCGAGGCTCGCCGCGAACTGGAACGTTTCTTTGGAAAGACTATTTTCCTCGAAACGTATGTGAAAGTGGATAAGGATTGGCGTAGTTCGGATAAGGAACTGCGTAATTTTGGTTATCAGTTAGATTAAGAGTATTCATGCGACTGTGATAGTCGTGAAAAAACAAGGTATTGAACTATGGGTAATTTAGTTGCAATTGTAGGACGCCCGAATGTGGGCAAGTCTACCTTATTTAACCGTCTGACGAAGACTCGTCAGGCTATTGTGAATGAAGAAGCGGGTACAACCCGCGACAGACAATATGGCAAGTCCGAGTGGCTGGGCCGTGAGTTCTCCGTGGTGGATACCGGCGGATGGGTGGTTAATTCGGATGATGTTTTTGAAGAGGAAATCCGTAAGCAGGTATTATTGGCAGTGGATGAAGCGGACGTTATTTTGTTCGTTGTGGATGTGATGAACGGAGTGACCGATCTGGATATGCAGGTAGCGGCTATTCTGCGCCGTGCTAATAGTCCGGTGATTATGGTTGCCAATAAAACGGACAATCATGATTTACAGTATAACGCTCCCGAGTTTTATAAACTGGGATTGGGCGATCCGTATTGTGTTTCTGCCATGACAGGAAGTGGTACGGGTGATTTGATGGATTTGATTGTCAGCAATTTCAAGAAGGAATCTTCTGAAATCCTGGATGATGATATTCCTCGTTTTGCTGTGGTAGGACGCCCGAATGCCGGAAAGTCTTCCATTGTAAACGCGTTTATTGGGGAAGAACGTAATATCGTGACAGAGATTGCAGGAACTACCCGTGACTCGATCTACACTCGTTACAATAAATTCGGATTTGATTTTTACCTGGTAGATACGGCAGGTATCCGTAAGAAAAACAAGGTAAATGAAGACTTGGAATATTATTCGGTGATTCGTTCGATTCGTGCCATCGAAGGTTCGGATGTTTGTATTCTGATGTTGGATGCAACGAGGGGTGTTGAGAGCCAGGACTTGAATATCTTTTCTCTGATTCAGAAGAACCAGAAAGGATTGGTAGTCGTGATTAATAAATGGGACTTGGTGGAAGATAAATCAGTGAAAGTGCAGAAGACATTTGAGGAAGCTGTCCGTTCACGTTTTGCTCCGTTTGTCGATTTCCCGATCATCTTTGCTTCTGCGTTGACTAAACAACGTATTCTGAAAGTGCTGGAAGAAGCACGTAATGTATATGAGAACCGGACGACAAAGATTCCGACAGCTCGTTTGAATGAAGAAATGCTCCCGCTGATCGAGGCTTATCCGCCTCCCTCAAATAAAGGTAAGTATATCAAGATTAAATACATCACACAGCTGCCGAATACGCAAGTGCCTTCATTTGTCTATTTTGCCAACTTGCCGCAGTATGTGAAGGATCCGTACAAACGTTTCCTCGAAAATAAGATGCGTGAGAAATGGAATCTGACAGGTACTCCGGTTAATATTTATATTCGACAGAAGTAAAGTTCACCACAGATTAACACAGATTTCCACAGATTAAAAATAAAAAACGGGCTAATCAATTTACAAGTTTTGTATCATTTGATTAGCCCGTATTCTTTATGAAACATCTGTGAAAATCTGTGTTAATCTGTGGTGAATCTATTTCTCCAACTGGAAATCTTTTCTGCGTAAAACGAAGCTGTTACTCAAATATTTTTCACGCACAATCTGATTCTCCGATAATTCTTCCGGTGTTCCCTGGAAAAGAATTTTTCCTTCGAACAGCAGATAGGCGCGGTCGGTGATACTAAGTGTCTCCTGTACGTTGTGGTCGGTAATCAGGATTCCGATATTCTTGTCTTTCAGCTTCCAAACAATTTGCTGGATATCTTCTACAGCAATCGGGTCTACACCGGCAAAAGGTTCGTCAAGCATGATGAATTTGGGGTCGATGGCAAGACAACGGGCAATCTCCGTACGGCGGCGTTCACCTCCGGACAATTGGTTACCTTTGTTTTTGCGTACCTTTTGCAGACGGAATTCTGCTATCAGGCTTTCGAGTTTTTCCTTTTGATATTCTTTGGGCTTGTTAGTCATTTCCAGTACGGCGGCGATATTATCTTCCACACTCATCTGGCGGAAAACGGAAGCTTCCTGTGCAAGGTAGCCGATTCCCGTTTGCGCTCGTTTGTAAACCGGATATTTGGTAATCTCCAGGTCGTCGAGGAAAATACGTCCTTCATTCGGAGTAATCAGCCCTACGGTCATATAGAATGAAGTCGTCTTACCGGCACCGTTCGGTCCCAGCAAACCTACAATCTCACCTTGCTTCACATTGATGGAAACGTGGCTCACAACGGTTCGTTTACCGTACTTCTTAACCAGGTCTTCCGTGCGGAGCACCATCTTGCTTTCTTCCATATTCTAGTTATTTTGCGGCAAATGTAGTAAAAATAAGCTGAAATAATGTACATTTGCAGACAAATAGTGTGAGTTATGATAAAAGCATTGAGAACCGTCGGGAGATATTTCATGCTGATGGGACGGACTTTTTCCCGTCCTGAACGTATGCGTATGTTCTTCCGGCAATACCTTAACGAGTTGGAGCAACTAGGTGTGAACTCCATCGGCATCGTGCTGTTGATTTCGTTTTTCATCGGCGCGGTTATTACCATCCAGATTAAGTTGAATATCGAAAGTCCGTGGATGCCTCGCTGGACAGTGGGGTATGTGACACGTGAAATTATGTTGCTGGAATTTTCTTCCTCTATCATGTGTTTGATTCTTGCGGGAAAAGTAGGATCGAATATCGCTTCGGAATTAGGAACGATGCGGGTGACGCAGCAGATTGACGCGCTCGAAATTATGGGTATCAATTCGGCAAACTACCTGATTCTGCCTAAGATTACGGCGATGGTAACTGTGATCCCTATTTTAGTGACGTTCAGTATCTTTGCCGGAATTATCGGTGCCTTTTGCACCTGTTGGTTTGCCGGGGTGATGAATGCGGTCGATCTGGAATATGGATTGCAATATATGTTTGTGGAGTGGTTTATTTGGGCCGGTATCATCAAATCCCTCTTTTTCGCGTTTATTATTGCAAGTGTGTCTGCTTTCTTCGGATATACGGTAGATGGTGGATCGATTGCTGTGGGAAAGGCTTCTACGGATGCCGTAGTATCCAGCAGTGTATTAATTCTGTTTGCGGACTTGATATTAACTAAACTTTTGATGGGATGATTGAGATTAAAGGACTTTATAAATCATTTGATGATAAAACGGTATTGAGTGATATCAATGCTAGTTTTGAAAATGGAAAGACGAACTTGATTATCGGTCAGAGTGGCTCCGGTAAGACGGTATTGATGAAGTGTATTGTAGGATTGCTTACTCCGGAGAAGGGGGAAGTCTTATATGACGGACGTAACCTTGTCTTGATGGGGAAGAAGGAGAAAAAGATGCTTCGCAAGGAGATGGGGATGATTTTCCAGAGTGCGGCTCTGTTTGACTCGATGACGGTGTTGGACAATGTGATGTTTCCGTTGAATATGTTTAGCAATGATACTTTGCGTGAGCGTACCAAACGGGCGATGTTCTGCTTGGATCGTGTGAATCTGGGGGAGGCGAAAGATAAGTTTCCGGGAGAAATCAGTGGGGGGATGCAGAAGCGTGTGGCTATTGCACGTGCGATTGCCCTGAATCCGCAATATTTGTTTTGCGATGAACCGAACTCGGGACTTGATCCGAAAACGTCATTGGTGATTGATGATCTGATCCATGATATTACGCAGGAATATAACATGACGACCATTATCAATACGCATGATATGAATTCTGTATTGGGAATTGGCGAGAAAGTGATTTATATTTATGAAGGACATAAAGAGTGGGAGGGGACAAAAGATGATATCTTTACCTCTACCAACGAACGACTGAATAACTTTATCTTTGCTTCAGACTTGCTCCGTAAGGTGAAGGACGTGGAAGTGCAAGGAATGGAAGGGTAATAAAAAAACTTCTGTCATCGGGGTGACAGAAGTTTCTTTTTTTCTTAGCTATATTAGCGTCGGCAATTAAGCTCTAGGTCTAGCTTCTTTAACTACCATTGTACGGCCCATGTATTCAGCTCCGTTCAATTCAGCAATAGCTTTTGCAGCTGCAGCGTCGTCTTCCATTTCAATGAAAGCGAATCCTTTGGATTTACCGGTTTCACGGTCCATAACAACTTTAACTGATGATACTGCTCCGTAATCTTCCATCACTTGTTGCAGATCTCCTTCCTTAACACGGTAGTTAAGGTTTCCAACATAAATGTTCATAATGAAAATGATAAAAAATAAATAAATGAATAAAACTCTCTGGACAGATGGTTACTAATAAAAAGATTAAAACGACAGAGAGTTTACAAATGCGTTTCGTAACGGAAGTAAAAACCTTGTAATCAAATCGAGAAACTAATGGTCCATCAATCCGCAGCAAAGAAAAGAATAATTTTTGGATTAACCATCTTTTTGGAAGGTTAATTTGCGGATTATCAGAAAAAAAGTTCTTTCCTTTTCTCTTGAAAGAAAAGAAAGAACCAAAGAAAAGTTCAAGGCTGACTTTTTTCTCCTACTCGCTTCCTTCACTACGCTAAAGGGCAGAAACTCGCTTCGCTCAAACAGTCTGCCCTTCTTAACGCTTCGTTACGGGCGCTCGCTTGACGGAGAAAAAAGTAGGCCGGGGGACCTGCGGTGTGGTCGTTGCTGATGGTTTATTGTTGTTTATATATGAGGAATTGATGAAATAATTAATAAAAGATGTGTGAAAGATGGGTGGCGTTGCTGAAATAAATCTGCAATGTCTTTTGAAATTTGAAAGATTAGCACTAATTTTGCACCCTCTTTGAGTATAGAACAAAGTATAAATCAAATAAATAATTGTCAGAATGAACGTTTCATTACAAAACATTGACAAAGTAAGCGCAGAGCTTACTGTAAAGCTTGAGAAAGCAGATTATCAGGAGAAAGTAGACAAAGAGTTGAAATCACTCCGTCAGAAGGCACAGATTCCGGGATTCCGTAAAGGTATGGTGCCGACAAGTCTTATTAAAAAGATGTATGGTAAATCGGTGATTGCAGAGGTTGTGAATAAGGCATTGCAAGAAGCTGTTTACAATTATATTAAAGATAATAAGGTGAATATGTTGGGCGAGCCGTTGCCTAATGAAGAAAAGCAGCAGAATATTGATTTCGATACAATGGAAGAGTTCGATTTCGTGTTCGATATCGCTTTGGCACCTGAATTTAAAGCAGAAGTAAGCGCTAAAGATAAAGTAGATTATTATTCTATCGAAGTTTCTGAAGAAATGATCGACAACCAGGTGAAGATGTACACTCAACGCACTGGTAAGTATGATAAGGTAGACGCTTACGAAGATAATGATATGTTGAAAGGTCTGCTGGCACAGTTGGACGAAGAAGGCAATACAAAAGAAGGTGGTATTCAGGTAGAAGCTGCTGTGTTGATGCCTGCTTATATGAAGAATGACGATCAGAAAGCTATTTTTGCTAACGCAAAAGTAAATGATGTATTGGTGTTCAATCCGAATGTTGCTTATGACGGACATGCTGCTGAACTGGGTTCTTTGTTGAAGATCGACAAGGAAATCGCTAAAGACGTTAAGTCTGACTTCAGCTTCCAGGTAGAAGAAATCACTCGTTTTGTTCCGGGTGAATTGACACAGGAAGTGTTCGACCAGGCATTCGGCGAAGGTGTTGTGAAGACTGAAGAGGAATTCCGCGCTAAGATTAAAGAAGAAATTGCAGCAAGATTTGTTGCTGACAGCGATTATAAGTTCCTGATCGATATTCGCAAAGTGATGATGGAAAAAGTAGGTAAGTTGGAATTCTCTGACGCTCTGCTGAAACGTATCATGTTGCTGAATAACGAAGAAAAGGGCGAAGAATATGTTGCTGAAAACTATGATAAGAGCATCGAGGAACTGACTTGGCACCTGATTAAGGAACAGTTGGTTGAAGCAAACGATATCAAAGTAGAACAGGAAGATGTTCTGAAGATGGCTAGAGAAACAACGAAGGCGCAGTTTGCTCAATACGGTATGTTGTCTATCCCTGATGATGTGCTTGATAACTATGCACAGGAGATGTTGAAGAAGAAAGAAACTATCAATAATTTGGTAAGTCGTGTGGTAGAAGTGAAGCTGGCTGCTGCTCTGAAAGCGCAGGTTACTTTGGAAAACAAGAACGTTTCAATCGAAGAATTCAATAAGATGTTTGAATAATCATTCGGTTGAATAGAATATAAAGTCACAGAAACACAGAGTTTTTATAAAATTATAACTCTGTGTTTTTTTGTGTCTCTGTATTCTTTTTCGTTTCTTTGTACTTACGTTTATTTTTAATTTATAAGAAAGGAACAATTAACATGGATGATTTTAGAAAATACGCAACCAAGCATTTAGGAATGAATGGCATGGTATTGGATGATGTGATTAAATCGCAGGCCGGGTATTTGAATCCCTATATTCTGGAAGAAAGACAGTTGAACGTTACTCAACTCGACGTTTTCTCCCGTTTGATGATGGACCGCATCATTTTCCTCGGTACACAAGTAGATGACTATACAGCGAATACGCTTCAGGCACAGTTGCTGTATCTGGATTCTGTTGATCCGGGTAAGGATATCTCTATCTATATCAACTCTCCGGGCGGAAGTGTATATGCCGGACTGGGCATTTATGATACGATGCAGTTTATTTCAAGTGATGTTGCTACCATCTGTACAGGTATGGCAGCTTCAATGGCGGCTGTATTGCTTGTTGCCGGTGCTGAAGGCAAACGTTCTGCGTTGCCTCATTCACGTGTGATGATTCACCAGCCGATGGGTGGTGCGCAAGGACAAGCGTCGGATATTGAAATCACAGCTCGTGAGATTCAGAAATTGAAGAAAGAACTTTATACGATCATCGCCGATCATTCGCATACTGATTTTGATAAAGTATGGGCGGACTCTGACCGCGACTACTGGATGACAGCTCAGGAAGCGAAAGAATACGGTATGATTGATGAGGTATTGATTAAGAAATAAAAATGGCTGATTCAAAGACAAAGAAAAGGTGTAGCTTCTGTGGACGGTCGGAGAATGAAGTCGGATTCCTGATTACGGGAATGAACGGCTATATCTGCGACAGCTGTGCTACCCAGGCTTATGAGATCACTCAGGAAGCATTGGGCGAAGGCAAGAAAAGCGCGGGAGCTACCAAACTCAATTTAAAAGAACTGCCCAAACCGGTAGAAATCAAGAAATTCCTCGACCAGTATGTGATCGGACAGGATGACGCAAAACGCTTCCTTTCCGTATCGGTCTATAACCATTATAAACGTCTGTTGCAAAAAGACAGCGGGGATGATGTGGAGATTGAAAAGTCGAACATTATTATGGTAGGTAGTACCGGAACCGGAAAAACGTTGCTTGCACGTACGATTGCCAAGTTGCTGCACGTGCCGTTTACCATTGTAGACGCTACGGTGCTGACAGAGGCCGGTTATGTAGGCGAAGATATCGAAAGTATTTTAACCCGTTTGCTTCAGGTGGCAGATTATAATGTACCTGAAGCTGAACAGGGTATTGTGTTTATCGACGAGATCGACAAGATTGCCCGCAAAGGAGATAACCCTTCCATCACTCGTGATGTGAGCGGTGAAGGTGTACAGCAGGGATTGCTGAAATTACTCGAAGGTTCTGTTGTGAACGTACCTCCTCAGGGTGGTCGTAAGCATCCGGACCAGAAGATGATTCCGGTAAATACCAAAAATATTCTCTTTATCTGTGGCGGCGCTTTCGATGGTATCGAAAAGAAGATCGCCCAACGGTTGAATACACATGTCGTAGGTTATACGGCGTCGCAGAAAACAGCGACGGTGGACAAGAATAACATGATGCAGTATATCGCTCCGCAGGATTTGAAGTCATTCGGACTGATTCCCGAAATTATCGGACGTCTTCCGGTACTGACTTATTTGAATCCGCTGGATCGGAATGCGCTTCGTGCTATCCTCACCGAACCGAAAAACTCTATCATCAAGCAGTACATCAAACTGTTTGAAATGGATGGTATCAAGCTCACATTTGAAGATGTTGTCTTCGAATATATCGTCGATAAGGCGGTGGAATATAAGCTGGGTGCCCGTGGATTGCGCTCTATTGTGGAAACAATCATGATGGATGTCATGTTTGAAATCCCTTCAGAGGACAAAAAAGAGTATAAGGTGACGCTGGATTATGCAAAGATGCAACTGGAAAAAGCGAATATGGCACGACTGCAAACTGCTTAAAATCAAAGAGTAAGACTACAAAAGATGATCGTAACTGTATTTTCTTAAAAATATTAGTCGCATTTTGCTTGGTAATTACGAAGTTGTTTATAACTTTGTTTGGCTCTCTTGAAGGAGGGAGCCTACTAAAGTTAAACCATGAACTGAATAAAACAACCTAAGTTAAGATGGCAAGGAAGATTAATTTAACAGATGAACTGAAGAAGTGTTTCGGATTTAATAAGTTCAAGGGAAACCAGGAAGCGATCATTAACAACTTGCTCGATGGTAAAGATACCTTTGTACTGATGCCTACCGGTGGCGGGAAATCTTTATGCTATCAGCTACCTTCGCTCTTGATGGAAGGTACGGCAATTGTAATTTCTCCGCTTATTGCGTTGATGAAGAATCAAGTGGATGCAATGCGCAATTTCAGTGAAGAAGATGGCGTCGCCCATTTTATCAATTCTTCATTAAACAAAGGCGCAATAGACCAAGTAAGGTCGGACATCCTTGCCGGAAAGACAAAATTGCTATATGTGGCGCCGGAATCGCTGACGAAAGAAGAAAATGTAGAATTTTTGCGTTCGGTGAAGATTTCATTCTATGCAGTAGACGAAGCTCACTGTATTTCTGAATGGGGACATGACTTCCGACCGGAATACCGGCGGATTCGCCCTATTATCAACGAAATAGGAAAGGCTCCGTTGATTGCGTTGACCGCAACAGCGACACCAAAGGTGCAGCATGATATCCAGAAAAATCTGGGAATGGTAGATGCTCAAGTTTTCAAATCGTCGTTCAACCGTCCGAACCTTTATTATGAGGTACGCGCGAAGACCGCTAATATTGACAGGGATATTATCAAGTTTATCAAAAACAATCCGGAAAAATCGGGCATTATCTATTGTCTTAGCCGGAAAAAAGTAGAGGAACTTGCTGAAATCCTTCAGGCAAACGGTATCAATGCGCGGCCTTATCATGCCGGGATGGATTCGTTGGCGAGGACTAAGAATCAGGATGATTTCCTGATGGAAAAAGTGGACGTTATTGTAGCAACTATCGCTTTCGGTATGGGAATCGACAAGCCGGATGTAAGGTTTGTGATTCACTACGATATTCCAAAGAGTCTGGAAGGGTATTACCAGGAGACCGGACGTGCCGGTAGAGATGGCGGTGAAGGTCAGTGCATAACCTTTTATACAAACAAAGACTTGCAGAAACTGGAGAAGTTCATGCAAGGAAAACCTGTGGCAGAGCAGGAAATTGGCAAGCAGCTTCTGTTGGAAACCGCTGCTTATGCCGAATCTTCCGTATGCCGGCGCAAGACGTTGCTGCATTATTTCGGTGAAGAATATACGGAAGAAAATTGTGGAAATTGTGACAACTGTTTAAACCCTAAAAAACAAGTGGAGGCTCAAGAGTTATTGTGTGCCGTGATTGAAGCGATTATCGCGGTGAAAGAAAATTTTAAGGCAGATTATATTATAGACATACTACAAGGTAAAGAAACTTCCGAAGTACAGGCGCATTTGCATGAAGACCTCGAAGTCTTCGGCTCCGGTATGGGCGAAGAGGATAAAACATGGAACGCAGTGATTCGTCAAGCACTGATCGCAGGTTACTTGAGCAAGGATGTGGAACATTACGGACTCCTGAAAGTGACGGAGGAAGGACACAAGTTCTTGAAGAAGCCGAAGTCATTCAAGATTACCGAAGACAACGACTTTGAAGAGACGGAAGAAGAAGTTCCGGCACGTGGCGGTGGTTCCTGTGCGGTAGACCCTGCTCTTTATTCTATGTTGAAGGACTTGCGGAAGAAACTCTCGAAGAAACTGGAAGTGCCGCCTTATGTGATCTTCCAGGATCCGTCTTTGGAAGCGATGGCTACCATTTATCCGGTGACATTGGATGAGTTGCAGAATATACCGGGCGTAGGAGCGGGAAAAGCAAAACGTTACGGTGAAGAGTTCTGTAAATTAATCAAACGCCACTGTGAAGAGAATGAAATAGAACGTCCTGAAGATTTGCGGGTACGTACGGTTGCCAATAAATCAAAGATGAAAGTGGCTATCATTCAGGCAATTGACCGTAAAGTGGCGTTAGATGATATCGCTCTTTCTAAAGGTATCGAATTTGGTGAACTCCTGGATGAAGTGGAAGCTATCGTCTATTCGGGAACCAAACTGAATATCGATTATTTCCTGGAAGAAATCATGGATGAAGATCACATGCTCGATATCTATGATTATTTCAAGGAATCTACTACTGATAAGATTGATGATGCGCTTGATGAATTAGGCGATGACTTCACTGAAGAGGAAGTTCGCTTGGTGCGTATTAAGTTCATCTCTGAAATGGCCAATTAAAAAAGCGAAAAAAATAAGCGTGCAGGTATGCAGTTTTGAATAAAAACCGTATATTTGCACGCAATAATTTTTAAACGCATAGCCCTATGTCATTTATTGCTGATAAGATTGTAATGGATGGGTTAACTTACGACGACGTATTGTTGATCCCCGCTTATTCTGAAGTTTTACCGCGCACTGTCGATCTCTCGACTAAGTTTTCAAAAAACATTGAGTTAAAAATTCCTTTTGTGACGGCTGCCATGGATACGGTTACCGAAGCGAAAATGGCTATTGCCATTGCTCGTGAGGGTGGTATCGGCGTGATTCACAAAAATATGTCTATCGAAGAACAGGCAAGACAAGTTGCTATTGTAAAGCGTGCCGAAAATGGTATGATTTATGATCCCGTAACTATTAAAAGAGGTTCTACTGTGCAGGATGCACTGGACATCATGGCGGAATACAAAATCGGTGGTATCCCTGTGGTAGATGATGAAGGTTATTTGGTGGGTATTGTTACCAACAGAGATTTGCGTTTCGAAAGAGACATGGCTAAACATATTGATCTTGTCATGACTCCGAAAGAAAGATTGGTAACTACAAACCAGTCTACTGATCTGGAATCTGCTGCACAGATTCTTCAGAAACATAAGATCGAGAAACTTCCGATTGTCGGAATGGACGGAAAGTTGATCGGCCTTGTCACTTATAAAGATATAACAAAAGCAAAAGATAAACCGATGGCTTGTAAAGATGCCAAAGGTCGTTTGCGTGTAGCTGCCGGTGTAGGTGTGACTGCCGATACGCTGGATCGTATGCAAGCATTGGTAGATGCCGGTGCGGATGCAATTGTGATTGATACGGCTCACGGACACTCTATGTTTGTGATTGAAAAACTGAAAGAAGCTAAGAAACGCTTCCCGAACATTGATATCGTAGTGGGTAATATTGCTACCGGAGAAGCTGCAAAAGCGTTGGTAGAAGCAGGAGCGGATGCAGTGAAAGTCGGTATCGGTCCGGGTTCTATCTGTACCACTCGTGTGGTTGCCGGTGTAGGTGTTCCACAGTTGTCTGCTGTCTATGATGTAGCAAAAGCCTTGAAGGGTACAGGTATTCCCTTGATTGCCGATGGTGGATTGCGTTATTCGGGCGATGTCGTGAAAGCGTTGGCTGCCGGTGGATATTGTGTAATGATCGGATCGTTGGTTGCCGGAACAGAAGAGTCTCCGGGCGACACAATCATTTTCAATGGTCGTAAATTCAAATCCTATCGTGGTATGGGATCGTTGGAAGCGATGGAGAACGGTTCGAAAGACCGTTACTTCCAGAGCGGAACTGCTGATGTGAAGAAGCTGGTTCCGGAAGGAATTGCTGCCCGTGTTCCTTATAAAGGTACACTTTTCGAAGTTGTCTATCAGCTGACTGGTGGTTTGCGTGCAGGTATGGGATACTGTGGCGCTGCTAACATTGAGAAACTTCATGACGCTAAGTTTACCCGCATTACCAATGCAGGTGTAATGGAAAGTCATCCGCACGATGTGACGATTACCAGTGAATCGCCTAACTATAGCCGTCCGGAATAATAGATAGATACGGTGAACTATTAACGGTGAACGGTGAACAGGCTGTATAATCAGCAGGGTGTTCACTGCTCACCGTTTGTTGTTTGAAAAATAAAAATTGATGATGAAAAGAAACCTGTTGTTGGGATGTATTTCTCTCTTTGTAGTCGCGGTCTTTGCACAGGAAGATCCGGTATTGATGCGTGTTAACGGAAGAGAGATACTCCGTTCGGAATTTGAATATGCATACCGCCGTTATGCCGAACGTTCAAATGCCAGGCTTTCGTCCAAAGAGTATGCGGCACTTTTCGCTCAATCGAAGTTGAAAGTGGAAGCAGCCAGGGCTGCCGGACTTGATACGACCTCTGCTTTTCGTAAACAACAGGAGAAATGCCGGACCGAGTTGGTGGAATCTTATCTGCTAGACAGGCAAGTGATGGATAGTTGTGCCCGTGCTATCTATCAGAAGATGGGACTGAAAGCACGTAGCGGTAGGGTACAGGTGATGCAGATTTTCAAACGTTTGCCGCAGACAATTACTTCCCGGCATTTAGAAGAAGAAAAAACGCGGATGGATTCTATATACCAGGCGATACAGAATCAGCCGGATTTGAATTTTAACCGTTTGGTCGAAATATACTCGGATGATAAGCAAAGTAGATGGATCGAATGTCTGGAAACAACGAGCGAGTTTGAGAATGTTGCTTTCTCTCTGGCAAAAGGTATGGCATCGCAGCCCTTTTTCACTCCTGAAGGGATTCATATCTTGAAAGTGATGGATCGGGAGGAAACAGCTGCTTACGAAAATGTCAGTGCCAGGTTAATGGAACGGTTACGGCGCAAGGAGATTTTGGACAAAGGTACAGGCGCGGTGCTCGAACGCTTGAAAAAAGCATGGCAGTATGCTCCCAATCAGGCGGCAATGGAAGAACTGCTGGCGAAAGGCCGTACAGAACAAACCCTGTTTACGATTGACGGACAAGCATACACCGGAACTATGTTCACGCATTTTGCCTCTTCTCATCCTCAAGCTGTCAAACGGCAGTTGGAAGGATTTATAGCTAAGTCATTGCTGGATTATGAAAGCCGGAATATCGATAAAAAGCATCCGGAAATTCCTTATGCCTTGCGGGAATCTGATGAAAACTATTTGGTGGAAGAGATAACACGTCAGAAAATAGATTTGCCCGCAGCTAATGACTGGGCGGGATTGGCTACTTATTTTAAATTTCATTCGTCGGATTATCGGTGGGAGAGCCCCCGGTATAGAGGAGTCGTACTTCATTGCGTTGATAAAAAGACGGCAAAGCAAGCCAAAAAAATGCTGAAGAAAGTGCCGGAAAAAGAGTGGGCGGACAAGCTTCGGCAAACTTTTAATACATCCGGGGAGGAAAAGATACAAGTTGAACAAGGAATTTTTGCCGACGGAGACAATAAATATATAGATAAACTGGTTTTTAAGAAGGGTGATTTTGATCCTTTGATGTCTTATCCTTTTACTATTGTAGTAGGCGAAAAAATGAAAGGTCCGGATGATTATCGGGAAGTAATTGATCGGGTTCGAAAGGATTATCGAAGCTATCTTGACACGTGCTGGATGCGGGAATTGAGTGAGTCCGGTAAGGTTGAAATAAACCAAGAGGTTTTAAAAACAGTTAATAATAACTGATGTAACCGATTATTCACTATCTTCGTACCTTAAATAAGTAGATTTTAGTTGCCGATGCGAATATTAGTCCTCTTACTGATTACCCTTCTTGGTTGTGGAGCGTGCAAGGAACAGCACGACCACAAAGGAAAGACTCCTTTGGTAGAGGTGGACGGTAATTTTTTATATAAAGAAGATTTGATGTCCGTGCTTCCGGTCGGATTGTCAAAAGATGATAGCATTCTCTTCACCGAGCACTATATTCGTAGTTGGGCGGAAGAGATTTTATTGTATGAGAAAGCTGCGAACAATATCCCCGATAATGTGGATGTAGACAAGCTGGTGGAGAATTATCGGAAAGCGTTGATAATGCATACTTATCAGCAGGAGTTGATTAGCCAGAAGTTGGCGAATGATATTTCCGAACACGAGATAGCAGAGTATTACGGCAAAAACAAGGAATTGTTTAAACTGGAAGGTCCGTTGATTAAGGGATTGTTTATTAAAGTGCCGTTGACAGCTCCCCAGTTGAACAATGTGCGCAGATGGTATAAGTCGGAAAAACAGGATGCTATCGAGAGCCTGGAAAAATATAGTTTGCAGAATGCGGTGAAATATGAATATTTCTATGATAAATGGGTGTCCGTGACCGATGTCCTGGACATGATTCCGTTGAAAGTAGAGGCACCGGAAGAGTACGTAAACAAACACCGTCAGGTAGAATTGAAAGATACGGCTTATTATTATTTCCTGAATGTGAGCGATTATCGCGGAGTTGGTGAGGAGAAACCGTATGAATTTGCCCGCTCGGAAGTGAAAGACTTACTGGTAAATCAGAAACGGGTGAGCTTTATGGAACAGGTAAAGAACGACTTGTATCAGCAGGCGGTAAGTAAGAAGAAGATTATATATAATTATTAAATACAAAGAATGAAGAAGTTTGTGAACTTTAGATTTGTTGTTACCCTTGTCCTGGCAATATTTGCTAATGTGGCAACCTATGCACAAGATAATGTGGTTGATGAAGTAGTTTGGGTAGTAGGTGACGAAGCTATTTTAAAATCAGATGTAGAAGAGGCCCGTATGGATGCCTTGTATAATGGACGCAGATTCGAAGGCGATCCTTATTGTGTAATTCCTGAAGAGATTGCTGTGCAGAAGTTATTCCTGCATCAGGCAAAGTTGGACAGTATCGAGGTTTCCGAAGCGGAAATCATCCAGCGTGTGGATATGATGACCAATATGTACATCCAGCAGATCGGTTCCAGAGAGAAAATGGAGGAGTATTTCAATAAAACATCCACCCAGATTCGTGAAACTTTGCGTGATAATGCACGTGACGGATTGACGGTTCAGAAGATGCAGCAGAAACTGGCAGGAGATATCAAAGTGACTCCGGCAGAAGTACGCCGTTACTTCAAAGATCTTCCACAGGATAGTATCCCTTACATTCCTACACAGGTGGAAGTGCAGATTATTACTTTGCAACCCAAAATACCCGTTTCGGAAATCGAGGATGTAAAGAGGACACTGCGTGATTATACGGATCGTGTGACAAAAGGAGAAATCGACTTCTCTACATTGGCCCGTTTGTATTCTGAAGATAAGGCTTCTGCCATTAAAGGTGGTGAATGTGGATTTATGGGACGTGGTATGATGGACCCCGCTTATGCGAATGTGGCATTCAGCTTGCAGGACCCGAAGAAAGTTTCCAAAATTGTAGAATCGGAATTTGGTTTCCATATTATCCAGTTGATTGAGAAGCGTGGTGACCGTGTTAATACCCGCCATATCCTGTTGCGTCCGAAAGTCTCGGAAAAAGAACTGACCGAGGCTTGTGCCCGTCTGGATTCTATTGCAGATGATATTCGTGCTAACAAATTCACATTTGATGATGCCGCTGCCGTTATCTCACAAGATAAGGATACCCGCAACAATCACGGTATCATGGTGAACATCAATGAACATTCAGGTATCACTACTTCTAAGTTCCAGATGCAGGATCTTCCTCAAGACGTTGCTAAGGTAGTGGATAAGATGAATGTTGGCGAGATTTCCAAAGCTTTTACAATGATTAATGAGAAAGATGGAAAAGAAGTATGCGCTATCGTGAAATTGAAAACTAAAATCAATGGTCATAAAGCAACCATCGCGGAAGACTATCAGGATCTGAAAGAAATCGTAATGGATAAGCGTCGCGAAGAGGTGTTGCAGAAATGGATTCTGAACAAGCAAAAACACACTTATGTACGCATCAACGAAAACTGGCAGAAGTGTGACTTCAAGTATCCGGGTTGGGTCAAGAATGACTGATATAACCTTGCTTTGACTTTATATGCTGAAAAAGAATAAGAAAAATAAACAACAAGACAGGCATAGATGGCTCCTTATAGGCTTTCTATGCCTGTTTGGTGTATGTCTTGTGGCACAAGTGAGGCCGACGGGACAGAAACCCACGGCAGGGACTTCGACAAAATCGACTGCGGATACGTCTAAGACGGCTCCCAAAACCAAAACGTCGGCGGGTAATAAGAAACAATCGGACAACAAGAAGCAACCGGAGAATAAAAAGACCAAAGTTTACTTGCTCCATGCTGACGAAGGACAGGCGGATAAGCTGGCACGTCCGGATGTGCAGGTGTTGATTGGTAACGTGAAGTTGCGCCATGACAGTATGTATATGTACTGTGACAGTGCACTGATTTTTGAGAAAACCAACTCCGTAGAAGCCTTCAGCAATGTGCGTATGGAACAGGGAGATACCTTGTTCATCTATGGTGATTATCTTTATTATGACGGAATGACGCAAATTGCGCAACTTCGTGAAAACGTGAAGATGATTAACCGGAACACGACCCTGCTGACGGACAGCTTGAACTACGACCGTCTCTACGATCTCGGATATTATTTCGAGGGGGGAACTTTGATGGATGAAGAGAATGTACTGACTTCTGACTGGGGCGAATATAGCCCTGCAACAAAACAGTCGGTATTCAACCATGATGTGAAGTTGGTGAACCCTAAGTTTGTGTTGACCTCCGATACATTGAGGTATAATACCGAAAACAAAATAGCAGTGATTCTCGGACCTTCCAATATTGTCAGTGATAATAATCATATCTATTCGGAACGGGGATTCTATAACACATTGACCGAACAAGCGGAATTGTTGGACCGTTCGGTCCTGACCAATCAGGGGAAGAAACTTGTAGGCGACAGTCTGTTCTATGACCGGGTAATCGGTTACGGAGAAGCATTCGATAATGTGAAGATGACAGACTCCATCAATAAGAATATGCTGACGGGCGATTATTGTTTCTATAATGAATTGACGGACTCTGCGTTTGCAACAAAACGTGCTGTTGCTATCGATTATTCACAGGGAGACAGTCTTTATATGCATGGGGATACTTTGCAGATGGTGTCCTATAATCTGAATACCGATTCTTTGTACCGGTTGATGAAGGCTTACCATAAAGTACGTATGTATCGTACAGATGTTCAGGGAGTATGTGACTCACTGGTCTATAATTCGAAAGATTCTTGTATGACCATGTATACTGACCCTATTCTTTGGAATGACGGACAGCAACTGCTTGGTGAGCAGATCAAGATTTATATGAATGACAGCACGATTGACTGGGCGCACATTATCAACCAGGCGTTGACAGTGGAGATGAAAGACTCTATTCACTATAATCAAGTGTCCGGCAAGGAGATGAAAGCCTATTTCGTTAATGGAGATATGCGCCATATTGAAGTGATCGGTAATGTGCTGACAGCTTTTTATCCTGAAGAGAAAGACAGTACGATGACCGGATTTAATTGTCTGGAAGGTAGTATGCTGCATCTTTATATGAAGGATAAGAGAATGGAAAAAGGACTTTTTATCGGTAAATCCAACGGAACGATGTATCCGATGGACCAGATACCGCCTGATAAACTGCGTCTTCCCACTTTTGCCTGGTTCGACTATGTCCGTCCGCTAAATAAGGACGATATTTTCAACTGGCGCAGCAAGCGTGCGGGAGAAACATTGAAGCCGACTACCGACCGGCGACCAAAGACAGAAAAGCGAAACTTAATAAATATGAAGTAGTATGGGAATGTTTAACTCAATGAGAAAGCCCCGGGGCTTTAATCATCAATACATTTATGTAGACGAGCGGAAAGAAAAGCTCGCTAAGATGGAGGAGAACGCCAAACGTGACTTGGGGATGCTGCCGGAGAAAGAATTTAATCCGGAAGATATTCGCGGTAAATTCGTCGAAGGTACTACACATTTGAAAAGAAGAAAAGCAAGTGGCCGCAAACCGGTTTCTTTCGGAATCATACTGATAATCATTGCCTTCCTTCTCTATCTGTGGCATTATTTAGCAACAGGAAGCTGGAGTTTTTAATTGTTAATTTACGAAGTATGAGCGATATCATTCATTTGTTACCTGATTCGGTAGCTAACCAGATTGCTGCCGGTGAAGTGATACAACGTCCGGCATCTGTTATCAAGGAGCTAGTGGAGAATGCGATTGATGCAGATGCGCAAAATATACATGTGTTAGTGACTGATGCGGGTAAAACCTGTATTCAGGTGATTGATGATGGAAAAGGAATGTCCGAAACGGATGCCCGTCTCTCTTTTGAGCGGCATGCTACTTCCAAGATACGGGAAGCTGCGGACTTGTTTGCTTTGCGTACCATGGGATTTCGTGGGGAAGCATTGGCATCCATCGCAGCAGTGGCGCAGGTAGAACTGAAGACGCGTCCGGAATCGGAAGAACTGGGAACGAAACTGGTGATTGCGGGTTCTCAAGTGGAGAGCCAGGAGGCTATATCCTGTTCTAAAGGAAGTAACTTCTCTGTAAAGAACCTGTTCTTTAATGTGCCTGCCCGTCGTAAATTTTTGAAGGCTAATTCCACTGAATTGAGCAACATCCTTGCCGAATTTGAGCGTATCGCTTTGGTGCATCCGGAAGTTGCCTTTTCGCTTTATAGTAATGATTCGGAACTGTTCAATCTTCCGGTATCACAATTACGTCAACGTATCCTTGCTATTTTCGGTAAGAAGCTCAATCAGCAGTTACTGAACATAGAGGTCAATACTACCATGGTGAAAATCTCCGGATATGTAGCCAAGCCGGAGACTGCCCGTAAGAAAGGGGCACATCAGTATTTCTTTGTCAACGGGCGTTATATGCGTCATCCTTATTTTCATAAGGCAGTCATGGAGGCTTATGAACAGTTGATTCCCACCGGTGAACAGATTTCCTACTTTATCTATTTTGATGTAGATCCGGCCAATATTGACGTGAATATCCATCCGACAAAGACAGAAATCAAGTTTGAAAATGAACAGGCCATCTGGCAGATACTTTCGGCATCCGTGAAGGAGTCGTTGGGTAAATTCAGTGCGATCCCTTCCATTGATTTTGATACGGAAGATATGCCTGACATTCCGGCATTTGAGGAGAAAATATCTTCCGAGCCTCCGAAGATACATTATAATACAGATTATAATCCGTTTAAAGTTTCTGCCGGTGGCGGTGGTGGCGGATCGTACAGCCGTTCGAAAGTAGAATGGGAAGATTTGTACGGAGGGCTGACGAAAGCCAGTAAGATGAATAACCCGCAACCGGAACCCGAAATGGATTGGGAGGACTCTTCTATTGGCGGCGAACCCGCTTTCGTTGAAGAAAAGATGGAGACGGTCACCTCTGCCGCTTCTTCTACTTTGTATGCCAGTGAACCGGTGATAGAGAAAGGAAATCAGCATTTGCAGTTTAAAGGGCGGTTTATCCTGACTTCAGTTAAATCCGGTTTGATGCTAATCGATCAGCACCGGGCACACATACGGGTGCTTTTTGATCGTTATATGGTACAGATCCAACAGAAACAGGGGGTATCACAAGGCGTCCTGTTCCCGGAAATCTTACAGTTGCCGGCTTCGGAAGCAGCTGTACTGCAAAGTATTATGGATGATTTGTCTGCAGTCGGTTTCGATTTGAGTAATTTGGGAGGCGGTAGCTATGCCATTAATGGTATTCCTTCGGGGATTGAAGGTCTGAATCCGGTGGAACTGGTGCGTAATATGCTGCATACGGCGATGGAAAAAGGAAGTGACGTCAAGGAAGAAATCCAAAGTATTCTGGCATTAACATTGGCTCGCGCGGCGGCTATTGTTTACGGACAGGTGTTGAGTAATGAAGAAATGGTAAGCCTTGTAGACAACCTTTTTGCCTGTCCCTCACCGAATTACACCCCTGATGGGAAAACTGTTTTGACAACAATCAAGGAGGAAGACATCGAAAGATTATTCAAATAAAACAAATAATTTCATCTTTTTCTAAAACCTTTTAGTTCAGTTCGTGTTATTTAAATAGTTCAACAAAGAAAAAGATTTAAATAACCACTTAACTATTAGGTATATGAAAAAGATTCTGATGTTGCTGGCATTTGCCGGCGTTGCGTCTGTCGCTTCTGCGCAGCAGACAATGACTGTAACTGAATACGAAGTGATTCAGGTACAAGATAAATATCAAGTAATAACTAATCCTTTCTGGAGTAACTGGTTCTTCTCTGTAGGAGGCGGCGCCCAGGTGCTATATGGAAACAATGACCATATCGGCAAATTCAGAGACCGTGTTGCTCCTACATTTAACGTGTCTGTCGGCAAATGGGTAACTCCGGGATTCGGATTGCGTTTGCAATACAGCGGATTGCAGGCAAAAGGATTCACTACCAGCGAAACTGCTAATTATGTAGTGGGTGGCCCGAGAGAAGACGGTTCTTACAAACAAAGATGGGACTACATGAACTTGCATGGTGATTTGATGATTAACCTGAACGCACTTTTCGGTGGATACAATCCGAACCGCGTATATGAAATTATCCCTTATATAGGTGCCGGTTGGGCTCATGCTTATTCTCGTCCTCACACTAACTCCGCTACTTTCAATGCAGGTATTATCAACCGCTTCCGTTTGTCGAATGCTGTTGACTTGAATCTGGAGTTGAGCGCAACAGGTCTGGAAGGCAAGTTTGACGGAGAACATGGAGGTAGACCCGATTATGATGGTATCTTAGGTGCTACCCTCGGTGTGACTTATTACTTCCCTACTCGCGGATTCCAACGTCCTACTCCACAGATCATCTCTGAACTCGAATTGAATCAGATGCGTAATCAGATGAATGCAATGGCAGCAGCTAATATGCAATTGCAACAGCAGTTGGCAAATGCACAACAACCAGTAGAAGTAGAAGATACTGAAGAAGTTGTTATTACAGATACTAACATTGCTCCGCGTACCGTATTCTTCAAGATCGGTTCTGATAAATTATCTCCGCAAGAAGAAATGAACTTGTCATATCTTGCCAGCAAGATAAAAGAATCTCCGAATGCTACATACACAATCAACGGATATGCTGACTCTGCAACCGGTACTCCTGCTTTCAATCAGAAGTTAAGTTTGGAACGTGCACAGGTTGTTAAAGACTTGTTGGTTAAGAAGTATGGCATCTCTGCCGATAGACTGAAAGTTGCAGCCGGTGGTGGCGTTGACAAATTCGGTCAACCGATTCTGAACCGTGTAGTATTGGTAGAATCTGCACAGTAATAAAAAGTAAAAAAGCGATTTCAGCATTCAGCGATTCTCTGTAATCGCCTGCTGAAAGAGAGAAGGCGGCTGAAAGCGAATCCTGAAATAAGGTATTTTCGCTTTCAGCTGCCTTTTCTTTTCTTATTTTAGGACCATTAATACTTGCCTGGGCTTTTGATTATGAGTTTGAGGTATATGGAAGCGCTTACACTGATTATAAATGTAGGTTGTTTTACCTTGAAGAAGCATAGCTTTAGGGAACGTAAAGCATAGCTTTTGCCTACCTAAAGCTACGCTTTAGAGGGGGAATAAGAGGTACTCCACACTTCCCCTGCAAATAGCTATTTTTTCAATCCTCTTCACCTTTCTTCTGAACTCTCGATGAATAAACTGTTTGCGGGTGAAGGGAGGGCTTCTCATTACCGTATTCATCACATTACATATCGAAAAAATGTCATTACAGTGCTTTCTAAAATCATTGCATTAATTGTGGCAAACACTGCAATGTTTTTTTTAATCATCCCAATGAAAAAAATAATCTATTAGCATATTTGTTTTTGCTATTAGCATCTTCCTTTTAGCTATAATGATATTCTGATTAGCTATAATGAAATTACATACAAAGCAAAGTGAAAGGGCTTGAATCTCTGTTAATTCACTCTTGATTTGAATCATTCTTACTGGAATAATCGCTCTGTGTAGCAATATTTTATATATTTGTGATATGGAACTCAAATCTAAAATATTATGGACGATATAAATACCGTATACGCACTACTCGTTTTAATTATGTTTTTTGTTTTATTGAGTAGGCTGGATAATCGTTTTGGGAAGATAGAAAGAGAACTGAACGAGATAAAAAAACGGATGGATGATTATCTCAAAGTTCAGCAAAGAGGGGTTACTGAAAAGGTAAAGCTTGAAGGAGAAGCATTGAAAAAGGAAAACGAAGATATCTCTGCATCACCTCAAATAATAGAAAAAACTTCGACACTAGAGACTAAACAGCAAAAAGAAACTGTACCGGAAAAACAGAAGCCGTTTGTTGAAACAGTTATCCGTGAGGCACTGGAAGGAACACGTGAAAAGACGGTTGAAACAGAACTGGAAGATGTTTGTGTTGAGGCTGTTCCGAAACAAAAGAAACAAGTGAACTATGAGAAGTTCATCGGTGAGAATCTCTTCGGAAAGATCGGTATCCTAATATTCGTCATCGGTGTAGGCTTCTTTGTGAAGTATGCTATTGATAAGAATTGGATCAATGAGACTTTCCGTACCGTACTTGGTTTTCTGACGGGAGCTGTATTGCTGGTCGTTGCCGAACGGTTGCAAAAGAAGTATCGTACATTTAGCTCGTTGCTTGCGGGTGGTGCTTTTGCTGTATTCTATCTTACGGTTGCCATTGCATTCCATTATTATCATATCTTCTCGCAGACTATGGCGTTTATCATTCTGATAGGCGTCACTGTATTTATGTCTGTTTTGTCTGTGGTATACAATCGGCGCGAACTGGCCATCATTTCACTTGTCGGAGGATTTCTTGCACCTTTCATCGTAAGCAGTGGAGAGGGAAGTTATCTGGTACTGTTCACTTATGTAAGTATCCTGAATCTCGGTATGTTCGGACTTTCCATTTATAAGAAGTGGGGTGAGCTTCCGATGATCTCATTTGTCTTTACCTGGCTGATAATGGGAATCTTTCTTTTATTTAGCTATACCTCCAGTTCTACAGTTATTTCGGGGCACTTGTTTTTGTTTACCACTCTGTTTTATTTTATCTTTCTACTTCCGGTGTTCTCTATTCTTCGTGGGGAAGATATGCGAACAATGAGTCGGGGGCTGGTATTCGTCATTATAACGAATAACTTTATTTATCTGCTTTCGGGAGCTTTGTTCTTGCGGAATATGGGATGGTCTTTCAAAGCAAGCGGTTTGTTGAGCCTGTTCATTGCTCTTGTTAATTTAGGACTGGTGCTTTGGTTATGGAAGAGCCGGAAAGACTATAAATTCCTGGTGTATACCACTCTGGGGCTTGTGTTGACATTTGTCTCTATTACCGTTCCGATTCAGTTGGATGGAAACTGTATAACATTAGTTTGGGCGTCAGAAATGGTGTTATTATTATGGCTTTATATCAAGTCGAGAATCCGGGTATATGAATATGCGGCAAAGATACTGGTGGGACTCACCTTTATTTCTTACCTGATGGATATATATAATGTAGTAATGCATGAGCATCATGCTGTCAGCACTATTTTCCTGAACAGTTCATTTGCCACCTCTTTGTTTGTAGGGCTGGCTATGGGAGCATTTGCTCTGTTGATGGGGTATTATAGACCATTCTTCTCTACAGCCCGTCAACTGGAATATGGTTTCTGGAATCCTTTCATGCTTTTTGTCTCTGTAGCCATACTTTATTATACATTTATGATGGAGTTTCACCTGCATTTTGAGGGAGCTACGAGGAGCGGAGCAATGTTCTTGTTTACTGCCATTGCCATTTCGAGTGTTTGTTATTCTTTTAGAAAACGATTCCCGATCACCCAATGTCTGACTTTCTATATGTTAGCTATTGGGATAAATACGCTTGTATATATCATAAATATATGGGGAGATCAATGGGAGAACATGGCTTTTGTGCCTGTTGTACTACGATGGTTCACGGCAGCATTTGTAATAGCGAATATATGCTATGTGGCACGCCAATACTATCTATTAATCGGCATCAAGAGTCGTTTCACTATTTATCTCAATATTCTGGTCACTCTTCTTTGGGTGACAATGGTACGCTCTTTCCTCTGGCAGGTAGGAGTGGATGATTTCAGTGCCGGACTTTCGCTTTCATTAAGTATTGCCGGATTTGTTCAGATGGGACTAGGGATGCGTTTGCATCAGAAAGTCATGCGCATGATAAGCCTTTCGACTTTTGGAATCGTTCTGCTTAAACTTGTATTTGATGATTTGTGGGCAATGCCTACTATCGGTAAGATCATTGTATTCATCATTCTCGGACTGATATTACTGATACTTTCATTCCTTTATCAGAAATTAAAGGATGTATTATTCAAGAATGATGAAGATGAAGTTAGCTAAATCTTAAATTATATATTATAATAAAGGCTGCCATTCTTTCTTAGAGTAGGCAGCCTTTACTTTATATGATACGTTTTTATGCAAACTTCCTTATTCCTGTGAGAAACGTTTTACCTGTTCCTCGATTAACTCCTTGTCATCGAAATAATTAATCTTCATTGCTTTTTTCACATCTGCCAAAGTCTCGGCAGCAGCAGCTCTGGCTACTTCGCATCCTTGCTGAAGCATGTCATAGATAGCCGGAATATCTTTGCTGAACTCTTTACGACGATTACGAATCGGTTCGAGTATTTCTTGCATAATAGAATTCAGGAAACGTTTCACTTTTACGTCGCCCAGTCCGCCGCGTTGATAATGTGCTTTCAATTCTGCCAGATTCGGATAATCCGGTAAGTAGCGTTCGAAATGTTCGGGGAGGCAGAAGGCGTCAAGGTAAGTGAATACGGTGTTACCTTCAATCTTTCCCGGGTCTTGTACACGGAGATGTCCCGGATCGGTATACATACTCATGATCTTCTTCTGGATTTCTTCCGGTTCTTCCGAAAGGTAGATACAGTTTCCGAGTGATTTACTCATTTTAGCTTTACCGTCAGTTCCCGGAAGACGCAGGCAGGCTGCATTGTCCGGCAACAGGATTTCCGGTTCTACCAATGTCTCACCATATATATAGTTGAAACGGCGAACGATTTCACGAGCCTGTTCAAGCATTGGTTCCTGGTCTTCACCCACAGGGACAGTTGTTGCACGGAATGCTGTGATGTCCGCTGCCTGGCTGATAGGATAAGTGAAGAAACCTACAGGAATACTTGCTTCAAAGTTGCGCATCTGGATTTCCGATTTCACAGTCGGGTTACGTTGCAGGCGAGATACGCTTACAAGGTCCATATAATAGAAACTAAGCTCGCATAATTCCGGAATTTGCGACTGTATGAAGATGGTAGCTTTAGACGGATCTATGCCACAAGCCAGATAGTCAAGGGCTACTTCAATTACATTCTGACGCACCTTCTCCGGATTGTCTATATTGTCTGTCAATGCCTGCGAATCGGCAATGAAGATAAACATCTTGCTATAATCACCTGCGTTTTGCAGGTCAACTCTGCGTTTCAACGAGCCTACATAGTGACCGATATGAAGTCTTCCGGTAGGACGGTCGCCCGTCAATATGATTTTTTCTTTTCCCATATTTTATTACCTTATTATATAATGGCGACAAAGATAAGGATAAAAACTGAAAGATACATCAAAATGTAGTTACTTCATGATTTGTGCTTACTATGATAAAAAAGTATTCATTAAAAAGCTAACGGAAAAAACAACCGTTTCATTGACGCGGTAAACTATTTCAGTAAAAAATGAACGTTTCTTTTTGTCATTTGCAAAATATGTCGTTACTTTGCACAAATTTTGATATTAACAATGAATCAACAGGAAATCAGAAGTAAGTATTATCTACATTCGGATGTTTTGCACCCGGAAACGGCAGACTTCTTCTCTTTTCTCCAAAAACGATATTTTAGTTCTTTGGTAATGCGTTAATCCTTTTTTGAGGGTAACGCATTTTTTTTATGGACGAACTTAGAAATAACAACTTATTATAACAACAAAAGAAATGGAAAAGGAAATCAAGAAAGTTCTCGTTTTGGGTTCTGGAGCACTCAAAATCGGACAAGCCGGAGAGTTCGACTACTCTGGTTCACAAGCACTGAAAGCTTTGAAAGAAGAAGGTATCAGCTCAGTATTGGTAAACCCGAACATCGCAACCATTCAGACTTCTGAAGGTATTGCCGATAAAGTGTATTTCCTTCCCGTAAATACTTATTTTGTAGAAGAAATTATCAAGAAAGAACGTCCTGATGGTATCTTGCTGGCATTCGGCGGACAGACTGCGTTGAACTGCGGTGCGGAACTCTACACACAGGGTATTCTTGATAAATACGGAGTAAAGGTGCTTGGTACATCGGTAGAAGCTATCATGTATACAGAAGACCGTGATTTGTTCGTGAAGAAACTGAACGAAATCGAGATGAAGACTCCGGTTAGCCAGGCAGTAGAAAACATGGAAGATGCCATTGCTGCTGCACGCAGAATCGGTTATCCTGTCATGGTACGTTCTGCTTATGCATTGGGTGGTCTTGGTAGCGGTATCTGTGCCGACGAAGAAGAATTCCTGAAATTGGCTGAAAGCTCCTTTGCTTTCTCTAAACAGATTCTGGTAGAAGAATCGTTGAAAGGCTGGAAAGAAATCGAATTTGAAGTGATCCGTGACGCTAACGACCATTGCTTCACAGTAGCCAGCATGGAAAACTTTGACCCGCTGGGTATCCATACCGGTGAATCCATCGTAGTGGCTCCTACCTGTTCACTGGATGATAAAGAATTGACTCTGTTGAAGGAACTTTCTACTAAATGTATCCGTCACCTCGGTATCGTGGGTGAGTGTAACATTCAGTATGCTTTCAACTCTGATACGGACGACTACCGTGTGATTGAAGTAAATGCCCGTTTGAGCCGTTCTTCTGCATTGGCGTCTAAAGCTACCGGTTATCCGTTGGCATTCGTTGCTGCTAAAGTAGCACTCGGCTATACACTCGACCAGATTGGTGAGATGGGGACTCCGAATTCTGCATACGTAGCTCCGCAACTTGACTACTATATCTGTAAAATCCCTCGTTGGGACTTGACGAAGTTTGCCGGTGTATCCCGTGAAATCGGTTCAAGCATGAAATCGGTAGGTGAAATCATGTCTATCGGTCGCTCTTTTGAAGAAATCATCCAGAAAGGTCTTCGTATGATCGGTCAGGGTATGCATGGTTTCGTAGGTAATGACGAACTGCACTTTGACGATTTGGATAAAGAACTTTCCCGTCCGACTGACTTGCGTATCTTCTCTATCGCACAAGCAATGGAAGAAGGTTATACCATCGAACGTATTCATGACCTGACTAAGATCGATCCCTGGTTCCTTGGCAAACTGAAAAATATCGTAGACTACAAAGCGAAACTGTCTACCTATAATAAGGTAGAAGATATACCTGCCGATGTAATGCGTGAAGCTAAAGTGTTAGGTTTCTCCGACTTCCAGATCGCCCGTTTCGTACTGAATCCAACCGGAAACATGGAGAAAGAAAACCTGGCAGTGCGTGCTCATCGTAAATCTATGGGTATCCTCCCGGCTGTAAAACGTATTAATACAGTTGCTTCCGAACATCCGGAACTGACTAACTATCTGTATATGACTTATGCAGTGGAAGGTTATGATGTAAACTATTATAAGAATGAAAAATCAGTAGTCGTACTGGGTTCGGGTGCTTACCGTATCGGTAGCTCTGTAGAATTTGACTGGTGTTCGGTAAATGCCGTTCAGACAGCCCGCAAATTGGGTTACAAATCTATCATGATTAACTACAACCCTGAAACGGTTTCTACTGACTATGATATGTGCGACCGTCTGTACTTCGACGAGCTTTCGTTCGAACGTGTACTCGACGTAATCGATCTGGAACAACCTCGCGGTGTGATTGTCTCTGTAGGTGGACAGATTCCGAACAACCTGGCTATGAAACTTTACCGCCAGTCGGTTCCTGTATTGGGTACTTCTCCGATCTCTATCGACCGTGCTGAAAACCGTAACAAGTTCTCTGCTATGCTTGACCAACTGGGTATCGACCAGCCGGCATGGATGGAACTTACCAGTCTCGAAGAGGTGAAAGGATTCGTAGAAAAAGTAGGCTATCCGGTATTGGTTCGTCCTTCTTACGTTCTTTCGGGAGCTGCTATGAATGTTTGCTACGATGACGAAGAATTGGAAAACTTCCTGAAGATGGCTGCCGAAGTTTCTAAAGAATACCCGGTAGTTGTTTCTCAATTCCTTGAAAATACAAAAGAAATTGAATTTGATGCTGTTGCCCAGAATGGTGAAGTGGTGGAATACGCAATTTCTGAACATGTGGAATTTGCCGGTGTTCACTCCGGTGACGCTACACTGGTATTCCCGGCACAGAAGATTTACTTTGCAACGGCACGCCGTATCAAGAAAATCAGCCGTCAGATTGCTAAAGAACTTAATATCTCCGGTCCGTTCAATATCCAGTTCCTGGCTCGTAACAACGAAGTGAAAGTAATCGAATGTAACTTGCGTGCTTCTCGTAGTTTCCCGTTTGTTTCTAAAGTACTGAAACGTAACTTCATCGAAACAGCTACCCGCATCATGTTGGATGCTCCGTACTCACGTCCGGATAAATCTGCATTTGATATCGACTGGATTGGTGTAAAAGCATCTCAGTTCTCTTTCTCTCGTCTGCACAAGGCTGACCCGGTATTGGGTGTGGATATGTCTTCTACAGGTGAAGTTGGATGTATCGGTGATGATTTCTCTGAAGCATTGCTGAATGCAATGATCGCTACCGGATTCAAGATTCCTGAAAGAGCAGTAATGTTCTCTTCCGGTGCTATGAAGTCGAAAGTGGATTTGCTGGATGCCAGCCGTATGCTGTTTGCTAAGGGATATCAGATTTATGCTACTGCCGGAACTGCTGCATTCCTGAATGCTCATGGAGTAGACGCGACTCCGGTTTACTGGCCGGATGAGAAACCAGGTGCAGGGAATAATGTAATGAAGATGATCGCTGACCATAAGTTTGACCTGATCGTAAACATTCCGAAGAATCATAGCAAACGTGAATTAACGAATGGCTATCGTATCCGTCGTGGTGCAATCGATCACAACATTCCATTGATTACAAATGCTCGTCTGGCAAGTGCCTTTATCGAAGCATTCTGTGAATTGAAATTGGGTGATATTCAGATCAAGAGCTGGCAGGAATATAAATAAACTGCTTTAGCTGTTTATCAAAATAAAAAGAACTCCCTCTTTGGAATGCCAAAGGGGGAGTTTTTTGTTTAAGTTGTCTTGTTGCGAATAGATGTTTTCTGTTATTTGCTTACACGATAATTGTGTACTTTCAGATTCTCTATCCGGCTATTGAAGTTTCCGGCTTTCTCGAGCGGGAAAACCAATGTGCGTATATAACTCATAGAATCTTTTCCTGCATTGAAATAACATTTCTGTATGTTCATTTCTTCAACAACCTTTCCGTTTACTCTGAGTGTGGTACTACGATGATCGCCTTCAATCTGAATGGTCGCTTTCTCTCCCGGATTCACTTTATATGGGAACGTATTCAAATAACCATCGCGTGCAAAACCCATCATCCCTCGAATTGGATCTGCTAGATAGAATACGGCATTGGGTGAACGGAACAATTCTGTTCCGCTTTTCTCTGGTGCTCCGGTAATGTCGAAGCTGACTGTATAATTATAGCCGATTTCCGGGTAAGTGGAAGTGCTGCCGGGAGCAACGCTAGAACGCTCATATACCAATGCCGGACTCTTGCCGATTCTTCCCAATTGATTGACTCCGGGGGCTTCACTGATAGCACTACGCTTTTCATTATACACTTCGAATGGCAGACTGGTTTCTTTCCCTGTCCATGTCTTTACTGCTAGAGTTTGTAACGCAGGGAATACACGGTGATGAATGTCTTTCACGGAAATTCCATTACCTGCATGGTCGTTCCAGATGGCAAACATGCCACCGAGAATAGCAGGGTGCTTTTCTTCGAATACGGCTTTCCCGATATGTGCCGGTGTCCATTCTTTATATAAAAATACCTCGTTAAGATAATCCTGATAGTAACCGGCTAATGGAACAATGTAAACCATTGCATCCGGAATGCTGATTAGCTGGTAGCCGTCTTTTATCATGGTTGCTGGGTCGGCATATCCGTTATACCAGGCATTCATAATGATATTTTCTGATTTGACAGGGGTGTCTCCTTTAGCATGAGTGAGAGCGCCCCATATCACGGCTTGTTTGCCAAAGCCTTCTACCAGCCGGATATAATGGTCGGTGAAAGCCCGGAATTTTTCTACTACCTCTTTCTTGGCATTCGAGTATTCGTCGGTACCGATATGCACACGCTTGCCCACGAATACAGGGTCGTCACCTTTCAGGTATTCTTTGAACAGATCGTCTGCAAATTGATAGGTTTCCGGTTTGAATAAGTCAAGATGATCCATTCCGTACTCCTTGCTCCCAATTTCCGGTTTGTAATGAGTGAATGCTAATGAATGTGCCGGAATATCAATTTCCGGTATAATCTCTACAAAGTTGGTTGCAGCTTGTTTTTGAAAATCAATAAATTCTTTTTTAGAATAAGAACCGTCGCGGGCTGTGAGTCCCGGATAAGTTTCGGACTCCAGACGGAAAGCAGCATAAGTCTTGTCCCAGTTGTTATCAAAATATTGCTTGAATCCATTATCATTCAGATGGACTTGCAGGGTATTCATCTTGTAATAAGCCATTATTTTTACCAGATCCTGAAGATAGCTCATCGGAATAAATTTACGACCGCAGTCTATCATGAATCCCCGGATGGAGTAGTCGGGGTAGTCGCGGATTATTCCTTTAGGAAATGAGTGCTCCTGGCTTTGTTCTGCTATTTGCAAGAGGGTACGTGTGCTCCAGTAAAGCCTTGTCAGGGTGGGGGCAGAAGTCGTGATCCGATCGGTAATCTTGATTTCATAGCCCTCTTCTCCCAGCTTTTTGTCAGCTGACAGTGATAGGATGAAGTCTCCGGGTGTGGCTTTGCCTTGAGTTACGCTTAATGTTTTTCCGAACATTTGCTGATAATCGTCGGCAAACATTTGGGCTATTCTCTGCAATTCTGGATTTGCAGAGGTGCATACTATCTTCGCATTTGTTCCCGGAGTGAAATTACCATCTTTTCCTGTCCATTGTTTGAGTTCGGGGACAACAAAAGGTTTAGAGTTTACGCTGGCATAGGATAAACTGCCATACAAACAGAAGATTGTCAATAAGCATAACACTTTCAGGGGGATTAGTGTGTATGTCATAATGGGGGTGTTTTTGTTATTAATAAATGATTAAAGTTAATTATTGGCTGAATTTAGGGATAATCTGTCTATTAGCCAGCAAGAGAAGCGATTTATTTTTTATTTTTGTTTTTCGAAAAGATAAAATCAGATTTAACAATGTTAGTACTTCTATCTTGTGCCAAGACTATGAGTGAAACTTCAAAGGTGAAAGTTCCTTTGAAAACGGTTCCACGATTTCAAAAAGAAGCTTCCGGGATTGCTTTGCAGATGTCACAGTTTTCGGTGGACGAACTGGAACGCCTGTTGCGTGTGAATGCTAAAATAGCTGTGGAAAATTACAAGCGTTATCAGGCTTTTCATGCGGAGGGTACACCGGAACTGCCTGCTTTATTGGCTTATACCGGAATTGTGTTCAAACGGTTGAATGCAAAAGATTTCTCGAAAGTAGAATTTGAATATGCGCAGGAACACTTGCGGCTGACTTCTTTTTGTTATGGACTGTTGAGGCCTTTGGACGTTATTCGTTCCTATCGGTTGGAAGGAGATGTAGTGCTGCCTGAACCGGGTAATCAGACGATGTTTTCTTATTGGCAGTCCCGTTTGACGGATGTGTTCATTGAAGACATCAAGAAAGCCGGCGGCATACTTTGCAATTTGGCCAGTGACGAGATGAAAAGCTTGTTTGATTGGAAGCGGGTGGAAAAAGAGGTGCATGTCATCACTCCCGAATTTCAAGTATGGAAGAATGGAAAATTGGCTTCGATAGTAATATATATCAAAATGTCCCGTGGTGAAATGACACGGTTCATTCTGAAGAATCGAATTGAAAATCCGGAGGATCTGAAAAGCTTCTCTTGGGAAGGGTTTGAATTTAACGAATCTCTTTCGAACGAAAAGAAGTTTGTATTTACTAACGGCAAAGAAATATAAGGTATGACGGAAGTTGAGAAGATGCGTAGTAGCCAGTTGGCTGATATGTCTGCACCGGAGTTGCAGGTACGTTTTGAACATGCCAAAAAACTATTGGCACGTATGCGGGGAATGAGTACGTACGATGAGGGTTATAGAGAATTATTGGATAAGTTGGTACCGGGGATTCCTGAAACTTCCATTATATGCCCGCCTTTCCATTGCGATCACGGAGACGGAATCAAGTTGGGTGAACATGTGTTTGTTAATGCCAATTGCACTTTCCTGGATGGAGGATATATCACAATTGGTACTCATACACTGGTCGGTCCTTGTGTGCAGATTTATACGCCTCATCATCCGATGGATTATCAGGAAAGAAGAGGCTCTAAGGAATATGCTTATCCGGTGACGATTGGCGAAGACTGCTGGATTGGTGGCGGCGCTATTATCTGTCCCGGTGTGACGATTGGTAATCGTTGTGTGATAGGAGCGGGGAGTGTTGTGACGAAAGATATTCCCGACGACAGTGTTGCAGTCGGGAATCCGGCACGGGTGATTCGTAAATAAGTTGCTTTATCTGGTAGACAGACTGGACGAAGTGAAAGTTGTGAGAAAAAAAACTTTTTTGTATTATTTGTTGATAATCAGAGCTTTTCTTTATTGCGCAAAAACTTTCTTGAAAAATAATACATGAAATGTTTGCAGAATTCAAAAAATGCCGTACCTTTGCATCGCTTTTGAAACGGAAGTGTACGGGCGTTTAGCTCAGCTGGTTCAGAGCATCTGCCTTACAAGCAGAGGGTCGGCGGTTCGAATCCGTCAACGCCCACACAAAAAAAACAAAACACTTCCGGCTCATTAACAAGGGCGTTTAGCTCAGCTGGTTCAGAGCATCTGCCTTACAAGCAGAGGGTCGGCGGTTCGAATCCGTCAACGCCCACTATAAAACAGAGTCTTACGAAGAAATTCGTGAGGCTTTTTTTATTTCTTACCGCTTTTATACAAACTTTCTCTATCCTTTTGCTCTATAACTCAGGAAAAAGAGTTAATTTTGCAGTCTGATAATTATCTAAGAAAACGTATGGAACTTGATGTATTAACGGCCATATCTCCGATTGATGGTCGATATAGAGGCAAAACTAAAGCTTTGGCAGCTTATTTCTCTGAATTTGCACTGATTAAATACCGTGTACAGGTAGAGGTGGAATACTTTATCACCTTGTGCGAACTCCCTTTGCCGCAATTAAAAGGAATCGATAGCAATGTGTACGAAACTTTACGGAATATCTACCGTAACTTCTCTGAAGCAGACGCACAGCGCATTAAAGATATCGAAAGTGTAACTAACCACGACGTGAAAGCTGTAGAATACTTCCTGAAAGAAGAATTTGACAAGATGGGCGGAATGGATGACTACAAAGAGTTTATCCACTTCGGATTGACTTCTCAGGATATTAACAATACGTCTGTTCCTCTTTCTATCAAAGAAGCATTGGAACAGGTTTACTATCCGTTGATTGAAGAACTGATTGCACAGTTGAAGACTTATGCAACAGAATGGGCTAACATTCCAATGCTTGCCAAAACTCACGGTCAACCGGCTTCTCCTACTCGTTTAGGCAAGGAAGTGATGGTATTCGTTTACCGTCTCGAACGTCAGCTGGCTATGCTGAAGGCATGTCCGATTACCGCTAAGTTTGGTGGTGCTACCGGAAATTACAATGCGCATCATGTAGCTTATCCTCAATATGACTGGAAACAATTCGGTAATCGGTTTGTTGCAGAGAAACTGGGATTGGAGCGCGAAGAATATACAACGCAGATTTCGAACTATGATAACCTTTCTGCTGTTTTTGATAGTATGAAGCGTATCAATACGATTATGGTCGATATGAATCGTGACTTCTGGCAGTACATCTCTATGGAGTACTTCAAGCAGAAGATCAAAGCCGGAGAAGTGGGTTCGAGTGCCATGCCGCATAAAGTGAATCCGATTGACTTTGAAAATGCGGAAGGTAACCTGGGTATAGCAACGTCTATCCTGGAACATTTGGCTGTGAAACTTCCTGTTTCCCGTTTGCAGCGCGACTTGACAGACTCGACAGTGCTGCGTAATGTAGGTGTGCCTTTCGGTCATATCGTGATTGCTATTCAGAGTTCTTTGAAGGGATTGCGTAAACTGTTGCTGAACGAACCAGCTATCTATCGTGACTTGGATAACTGTTGGAGCGTAGTGGCAGAAGCTATTCAAACTATTCTGCGCCGTGAGGCTTATCCGCATCCGTATGAAGCTTTGAAAGCGTTAACCCGCACCAACCAAGCTATTACAGAAAGTTCTATTAAAGAGTTTATCGAAGAATTGAATGTAAGCGAAGATATTAAAAAAGAGTTAAGAGCAATCACTCCCCATACATATACGGGGCTTTAATTGTTTACTTATATAATAAACGTGTTTTTTAAATAGGCCGTGAGGCCAAAGTCTAATTTTATTCGAATAAAAAAATGAGCACAGAAAACGAAGAATGGCGCGAAAATTCTTTCAATGAAGAGAATACAGGTGCCGGCCGTGATGGTAACAGGTCTTACAACAGAGAAGGTGGAGAACGTCCGTATCGCCCTTCTTACAACCGTGAAGGCGGGGATCGTCCGTATCGCCCGCGATTTAATGCCAACAATGAAGGAGGCGAACGCCCGCAGCGTTCGTACGGTGACCGCTCTTATGGCGACCGTCCCCAACGTCCTTCTTACAATCGTGAAGGTGGAGATCGTCCGTATCGTCCTCGCTTCAATAACAATAATGAAGGAGGTGAACGCCCGCAACGTCCTTACAACCGCGAAGGTGGTTCTTATGACCGTCCTCAACGTCCTTCTTACAACCGTGAAGGTGGTTCTTATGACCGTCCTCAACGTCCCCGTTTCAATAGCGGCGAAGGTGGTGAGCGTCCGTCTTATGGCGACCGTCCTCAACGTCCTTCTTACAACCGTGAAGGTGGCGACCGTCCTTACCGTCCCCGCTTTAATAACGGCGAAGGTGGCGACCGTCCTCAACGTCCTTCTTACAACCGTGAAGGTGGTGACCGTCCGTATCGTCCCCGTTTCAATAACGGCGAAGGTGGCGGCTATCGCAGCAATAACGGCGGTGGGGGAGGTTACCGTCCGAGATACAACAATGACCGTTCACAAGGAGGCTATCGTCCTCGTCCGCGTACCGGCGATTATGATCCGAATGCTAAGTATAGCGTAAAGAAACAGATCGAGTACAAGGAACAGTTTGTTGATCCGAATGAACCGATTCGTCTGAATAAGTTCCTGGCTAATGCCGGTGTTTGTTCACGTCGCGAGGCTGATGAGTTTATCACAGCAGGTGTGGTTTCTGTAAACGGTGAGGTAGTAACGGAATTGGGTACAAAGATCAAGCGTTCGGATGTGGTTAAGTTCCACGACGAACCGGTAAGCATTGAACGCAAGGTATATGTATTGCTGAATAAACCGAAAGATACCGTTACTACATCGGACGATCCGCAGGAACGCCGTACAGTAATGGATTTGGTGAAAGGCGCTTGCAACGAACGTATTTATCCGGTAGGACGTCTGGACCGTAACACGACTGGTGTACTGTTACTGACGAATGACGGTGATCTGGCTTCCAAGCTGACACACCCGAAATTCCTGAAGAAGAAAATTTATCATGTTCATCTGGACAAGAACCTGACTAAAGCAGATATGGAGCAGATTGCAGCTGGTATCCAGTTGGAAGATGGCGAAATCCATGCAGATGCGATCAGCTATACAGATGATTTCAAGAAAGACCAGGTAGGTATCGAAATTCACTCCGGTAAGAACCGTATCGTTCGCCGTATTTTCGAATCACTGGGTTATAAAGTAGTAAAACTCGACCGTGTATTCTTCGCCGGGCTGACCAAAAAAGGTCTGCGTCGCGGAGACTGGCGTTACCTGTCGGAAGCAGAAGTAAACTACCTCCGCATGGGTTCGTTTGAGTAATAAGTCAATAAATAACAACTTGACAGAGGACGGGGAAAGAAAGCAGGAAAGAATTCATCCTGCATTTGAAACCTCGTCTTCTTGTATCTAAAAAGAAAAAGTTAAATGGAAAAGATTGGTAGAACAAAAATTGTTGACCTGTTGAAGCGCACAGACATTGGCGCTATGGTTAATGTGAAAGGATGGGTTCGCACCCGTAGAGGTAGCAAACAAGTAAACTTTATCGCACTGAATGACGGTTCTACAATAAATAATTTGCAGATCGTAGTAGATTTGGCTAATTTCGATGAAGAGATGCTGAAACTGATTACTACCGGCGCTTGTATCAGCGTGAACGGAGAAATGGTAGAATCAGTGGGTTCCGGACAGAAAGTGGAAGTACAGGCTCGTGAAATCGAAGTGCTGGGTACTTGCGATAATACATATCCATTACAGAAGAAAGGCCACTCTATGGAATTCTTGCGCGAGATTGCTCACTTGCGTCCGCGTACCAATACATTCGGTGCTGTGTTCCGCATCCGTCACAACATGGCGATTGCTATTCACAAGTTCTTCCATGAAAAGGGCTTCTTCTATTTCCATACGCCGATCATTACGGCTTCCGATTGTGAAGGTGCCGGACAGATGTTCCAAGTGACTACCATGAACCTGTATGACTTGAAGAAAGACGAGAGAGGTTCTATCTCTTATGAAGATGATTTCTTCGGTAAGCAGGCAAGTCTGACTGTTTCCGGTCAGCTGGAAGGTGAGCTGGCAGCTACTGCTTTGGGCGCTATCTACACATTCGGTCCTACGTTCCGTGCCGAAAACTCCAACACTCCCCGCCACTTGGCAGAGTTCTGGATGATTGAGCCGGAAGTGGCTTTCAACGACATTACAGACAACATGGACTTGGCAGAAGAGTTCATCAAATATTGTGTGAAATGGGCGTTGGATAACTGTGCGGATGATGTGAAGTTCCTGAACGATATGTTCGACAAAGGCTTGATTGAACGTCTGCAAGGTGTATTGAAAGATGATTTCGTACGTTTGCCTTATACAGATGGTATCAAGATTCTTGAAGAAGCTGTTGCGAAAGGACATAAGTTCGAATTCCCGGTTTACTGGGGCGTGGACCTGGCTTCCGAACACGAACGTTTCTTAGTGGAAGAACACTTCAAACGTCCGGTGATTCTGACTGACTATCCGAAGGAAATCAAGGCCTTCTATATGAAGCAGAACGAAGACGGTAAGACTGTACGTGCCATGGACGTTCTTTTCCCGAAAATTGGTGAAATTATCGGTGGTTCTGAACGTGAAGCCGACTATAACAAGCTGATGACCCGTATTGAAGAAATGCACATCCCGATGAAGGATATGTGGTGGTATCTGGATACCCGTAAGTTCGGTACTTGTCCTCACTCCGGTTTCGGATTAGGGTTCGAACGTCTGTTATTGTTTGTAACAGGTATGGCGAATATCCGTGACGTGATACCGTTCCCGCGTACACCAAGAAATGCTGATTTCTAATATTTCGGTATATTTATGTAAAACTCGCATAATCTTCAGGTTATGCGAGTTTTTTTATGCTCTGAATTGCTGTATTCTCAAAATAAATCTTTATATTTGGAAATACGCATTCGAGAGTGTTAACTAAAATAATACAACAATGAAAAAGCTCTATTTCTTTACCATGCTTTCAATAATGTTGTTAGCGGTAACAGGTGCGACGGCCCAGAAGAAAACCAAATTCAAAGCGGCCGATTTGAAAGGTATTTGGCAGCTCTGCCATTATGTATCCGAGTCTCCCGATGTTCCGGGAGCGTTGAAACCCAGTAATACATTTAAAGTATTGAGTGATGACGGACAAATCGTTAACTTTACCATTATTCCCGGTGCGGATGCAATTATTACTGGATATGGTACTTATAAACAACTCACGGACGATTCTTATAAGGAAAGCATCGAGAAGAACATTCATCTCCCGATGCTGGACAATCAGGACAATATTTTGGAATTTGAGATTAAAGACAATGATTATCTCCATCTGAAATATTTTATCAAGAATGATTTGAATGGAAATGAGTTGAACACCTGGTATTATGAAACCTGGAAGAGGGTGGAAATGCCGGCTAAATTTCCGGAAGATATTGTGAGATAGAAGAGCGCGTACTTTTGGGTGGAGGCACGGATTTTGCAAAAGGCTGCATAGTTGTTTGGTTATGCCTGACAACAGCTTATTTGGTAAAATCCGTGCCTGTTTTTCTATAAAAGATAAAAACAAAGCACTTTTGGACAAAATCAAAGTCCGTAGAAATAGAAACAAAAATGAAAAAATAGATTTGCAAAGGGTTTGTCTGCGACTTGCTCTAACTTTGTTGCCAGTAATAGAATACAGTAACAAAATAAAGTGGAACAATGAAAAACAAACTTTTACTGGCGGTAGGGAGTATGGCGCTCCTGACTGCTTGCGATGCTTCAAAAGGAAATGAGATGGCATGGTTTGATCATGCAGTGAAAACATCGGGACATCAGTTGCTCTATATGGCAGAACAATTGAAGAATGAACCGGATACCGCCTGTTTTCCCCGTTCTATTAAAGAAGGAAAGTACAGACTGGAGCACCCCACAGATTGGACGAGTGGTTTCTATCCCGGTTCCATGTGGCTGGCATACGAGTTGACCGGTGATGAGGCTCTCGCAAAAGAGGCGCGTAAATATACGGACCGTCTGCAGGATATGCAATATTATACGGGTAATCACGATTTGGGTTTTATGATGTTTTGCAGTTATGGGCAGGGCATCCGTTTGAAACCGGAGCCAACGGACAGTTTGATTCTGATTCATTCTTCAGAAAGCTTGTGCTCCCGTTTTCGTCCGGAAGTCGGACTGATTCGTTCGTGGGATTTCGGCGATTGGAGTTATCCGGTGATTATTGATAATATGATGAACCTTGAAATGCTGTTCTGGGCTTCGGAGCAAACCAATAATCCGAAATATCGTGAAATAGCCATCTCTCATGCCGACAAAACGTTGAAGAATCACTTTCGGGAGGACATGACCTCCTACCATGTGGTGAGCTATCTGGCAGATAGCGGTGAGGTAGAGTCGAAAGGAACCTTTCAGGGATATGCCGATTCTTCTGCTTGGGCGCGTGGACAGGCTTGGGGAGTGTATGGTTATACCATGTGTTATCGCTTCACTAAGCAACAGAGCTATCTGGATGCCGCTCATAAAATAGCGCGGTTCATTATCGATCACCGTCCGTCCGAAAATGACTATGTACCTTATTGGGATTATGATGCTCCTAATATTCCGAATGAACCGCGGGATGCTTCTGCGGCTGCCGTAACAGCTTCTGCATTACTGGAGTTGAGTGGTTATGGCGACAAGAAACAAGGGGAAGAATATTTCCGTTATGCGGAGCATATCCTGAAACAGTTATCCTCTGATGATTATTTGGCCCAGGAAGGAGGAAATCATGGCTTCATCCTGTTACATTCGGTTGGCAGTTTCCCGCATGACAGTGAAATTGATACTCCGCTCAATTATGCTGATTATTATTATCTGGAAGCCTTGAAACGTTATAAAGATCTGAAAGAAAAATCAGAAAATCCGTCTTACTAACTTGAAGAGAAACCGTAAAAAATTTAAAGTTCAGGGCAACCGCATCTAAAATATGAATTTATAACTGTCGGACTTTGGCGCAGTTGTCCTGTTTTGAGCCGATGCCGGTCCTTTATATGAGTTAAAAAACGGGATTCATTTATCAGATTGAATTGAAAATACTTATCTTTACGATAAATTCTTCAATATTAGCTCATGAAAGACCGACATTTGCTATTTAGATACCTATTCGGATTAACCGTTTGCATTTTATTTTTTCCTTTGGCTGTATCGGCCGCCGACAGCTTCATCCATTTTAAGCGATTATCCGTAGATGACGGGCTGTCGCAAAATACTGTGCTCGCTCTGACACAAGATCATAATAATAAGATTTGGGTAGGCACCATAGACGGACTGAACTGGTATGAAGGTTCCCGCTTCGTTTCGTATTATAAAGCGCCGGATGATACGACCAGTCTGGCAAACAATCATGTCTATTCACTTCATACCGATTTGAAAGGTACGGTATGGGTAGGCACACAGGTCGGTTTATCCCGTTATAATATAGTAGGGAATAATTTCACCAATTATTCTTCACCGGACAATCAGCCGATGCAAGTATTGGCTATCGGAGAACCGGAGGAAGGCGACCGGCTTTTGCTTGCTACCAATATCGGTCTGGTGATTTTTGATAAAAAGACCGGGCGGATGAAAGTGCAGCCGGAACTTGCCGGAAAAACGATCTATTCTGTTTGCCGGATGAATGACGGTTTCCTGTTGGGAACTTCGGAAGGTGTCTATTTCTATTATGTACGCAACGAAAACGTGACCCGGCTTCTTCTCCAGTTGAAAGGAGAAACCATCTCCGATATGCTCTATGACGACAAAACCGGCAACTGTTGGCTGGCTTCATTGACAAACGGGGTGTATTGTGTGGATAACAACTTTCAAATAAAACATCATTATAACAAGCAAAATACTCCTGCTTATTTCCTTACGAACTCGGTCAGGACATTGTCCGGAGATGATAAAGGAAGGGTTTGGATAGGAACCATGGAAGGTTTGCTTATCCTTGAACCGGAGACGGGAACTTTCCGTATCTGTCGTTTTTCTCCTGAAGATCCGACTACCTTGGGCCATAATTCCATCCGTTCTATCTTGAAAGATAATCAAGGGGGAATGTGGATCGGTACATTTTACGGCGGGCTTAATTATTATCATCCTCTCGCTCCGGCATTCGGACGCTTGCAACATTCCGCCTGGAGGAATTCGTTAAGTGATAACACAGTGAGTTGTATTGCCGAAGACCCGGATAATGGCAATCTCTGGATTGGCACGAACGACGGCGGATTAAATTATTATAACCGGAAAACCGGAGTCTTTTCATATTACCGGACGGGTACTTCCGCCAATGCTTTAAAGTCGGACAATATAAAATGTATATGGACGGACAAGGATGGAAGTGTCTATATCGGCACTCATGGAGGGGGAATGAGTCGTCTGCATCACCGGAGTGGCAGGATAGAAACATATTCCTTTCCCCATTCTACTTCCCTGACTAACAGTTGTTACTCCTTATTAGACGGAACGGATGGAACGCTTTGGGTAGGCGGCATGAGCGGGCTTTATCTTTTCGACAAACAGACCGGCGAACTTTCACAGCATCCGTTGGCTAAAAAGCATAAAAAGTTGGAGAATGTATTGATATATACCTTGTTTCGCGATTCAAAAGGAAGAATATGGATTGGTACGGAAGAGAGCCTGTTTTTGTATGCCGGCGGTAAACTGGAAGAACTGCATCTTTCTTCTTCGGCTTATCTGCATGGGTTGATACAGGCTTTCTGTGTACAGGAGGATAGCCGTCATGAAATCTGGATCGGTTCTTCCACAGGATTATATTGCTATAAGGAAGGAGCACCGACTGCCTGGAAACACTATACGATGAAAGACGGTTTGCCGAACGACTTTATTTATAATATACTGGAAGATGAACGGGGGCGTTTATGGTTGACAACTAACAAGGGACTGGCTTGCTTCAATACGGAGGAGGGTACTTTCCTCAACTATACGAAGCAGGACGGATTGCCTCACGATCAGTTTAACTATTTCGGAGCTTGCAAAGCGCACGATGGTACATTCTTTCTGGGGTCTCTTGGGGGCGTTGCCTATTTCAAGCCATACGAATTGGGTGATAATCCATATTCCCCGGATGCGGTAGTGACAGGAGCCGTTGTCTTAAATCAGGTGATTACGGATATGAAAAGTGAACGGGTACGTTATTATCAGGACGAGCAAGGGCGGATGCTGGGTATGTCGTTCCCTTCCGATCAGAAACTTTTTAATATCCGGTTTGCTGTTATCAACTATTTGGCTGGCAAGCGGAACCAGTTCGTTTACAAATTGGAAGGCTTTGAAACCGAGTGGAACTACTCCCGTCATGTTTCCTTTGCACGGGCGAGTTATTCCAATCTCCCGCCCGGTGAGTATGTGTTTAAGGTGAAGGCATGTAACAACAATGGAAAGTGGAGCGAGGCGACCACTGAATTTTTTGTGCATATCATTCCGATGTGGTATCAGACCTGGTGGGCAAAGACACTTTTCATCTTCTTTTCTGTAGGGCTTCTCGTCTTTGTGATCTATTTCTTTATTGCCCGTGCCAAAATGAAGATGCAAGTCCGGATCGAACAGATAGAACGAAACAAGATAGAAGAAATCAGTCAGGAGAAAGTACGTTTTTACATGAATATGTCTCATGAGTTGCGTACTCCGTTGAGTCTGATACTGGCTCCGTTGGAGGAACTCTTGGGGCAGAGCAATCTGAAAGGTACTCCGGTACAACAGAAGCTGGATTACGTTTATAAGAACGGTCGTAAGTTGTTGCACATTGTCAACCAGTTGCTGGATTTCCGTAAAGCCGAAGCAGGTGCAATGCCTATTCATGTTGCGCAGGTGGATGTAGAAGAACTGTTGCAAGATGCTTTTGCCCTGTTTAAAGAAAATGCGCAGAAGCGTGCTATCAGCTTTCATATAAAATCCGATCTGGAAGGACGATTGTTTCCGGCGGACCGGACGTATGTAGAGACTATCTTGATGAACCTGCTGTCTAACGCCTTTAAGTTTACACCGGATGGCGGAAGTATTTCGCTTTCCTTATGGACAGAGGGAGATACCTATGGCTTCACGGTAAGAGATAGCGGAATCGGTATGTCTCCGGAACAGCTAACCCGCATTTTCGAACGTTTCTATCAGGTAGACGGTCAGCGAAAAGGGACGGGTATCGGGCTGTCATTGGTGAAGATGCTGGTAGAAAAGCATCATGGCACTATTACGGTAGCAAGCGAACCTGCTCAATATACCGAATTTAAAGTCACGCTACCTGCTGATATGGCTGCCTTCACGGAGAAAGAATGTGAATTGCCGGCACATGAAGTCGAAACATCTGCTTCTCTCCGGGAGCTTCCGGTGGCTGATGAATATTTCTCTGGTGATGCGTCGGCTATAGTTGCAGAAGAACTATCGGACGGTGATCAGATAGAAGCCGGCAGTGAGGAAGAACGGCCTACTATCTTGTTGGTAGATGACAATAAAGAAATGGTGGATTACCTGAAAGATAATTTCCGGCAGAACTATGTGACACTTACCGCCGGAAACGGCGAAGAAGCATTGGCTATTATGAAAGAGCATCGTGTGGATATTGTCCTTTCCGACGTGATGATGCCGGGTATTGACGGTATCAAACTTTGCCAGCTTATTAAACGAAATCTGCAAACCTGTCACATTCCCGTCCTGCTGTTGTCTGCCAAAGGAAGTGTTGATGCACAGACGGAAGGTATTCAGGCTGGAGCGGATGATTACATTGCCAAACCGTTCTCGATTCATTTATTGAAAGGAAAAATTGCTAATCAACTGAAAGCACGCCAGCGGTTGAAACACTATTATTCGAATACGATTGATATAGATACTGCTAAAATGACTTCGAATAATCTGGATGAGGAATTCATGAGCAAAGCTATTCAGGTAGTAGAAGAAAATATCAGTAATGAAGACTTCACCTCTGATGAGTTGGCAAGCCAGCTTTGTATGAGCCGTTCATCACTGTATCTCAAGATGAATTCCATATCCGGTGAACCGCCTGCCAACTTTATCCGGCGCATCCGTTTTAATAAAGCGTGTAAATTGTTGCTTGAAGGGCGCTACTCCATTTCGGAGATTAGCGGAATGGTAGGGTTCGGATCTTCTTCTTACTTCTCTACCAGTTTCAAGAAGTATGTCGGTTGTCTGCCATCGGAGTATGTGAAGCAGCATACTAAGTAGTTGTTGCTTGTTCATGCAGGTGGCAGATGTTTTTATGTTTTTCAACTTTATAGTAGGAGGATTACGCATCAAAATTAGGGTCACCACCGTAAGTCATAAACCAAATTCCCCTCTGTGTCCTCCGCGTCCTCTGTGGTGAAAACCTAAACAAGAACTAATAACCTTCATCTTTCTATCAATTCCAGTCATTCCGTTTTGGGGGCTATTTTACCCTTTTACCCTCTTTGTAGCTTCCTGTAACGCTTGTTTTGGACGAATTTTAAGTTGAAATGAACGAAAACAAAGTCCTGTTAGACAGTATCAGAGAAGGAAGAAATGAATTGAAAGTTCCGTTTCGGACAGTTTATCTACATTTGCCTACAGAAAAACCAATCATTTGATATCATGAAAAAAGTATTATTGATTTCATTCGTAATCTTGTCTGTGGCTGCACAGATGACACATGCGCAAAAACAAGCAGTCATCAAGTTGACGGAAACAACGTTGATGCATGAAATGCGTGCCACTCCTTATCCTCTTGATAAAGCGGTGGTAAATGATCGTGCGGTTTCTTTCCAATGGCCGCTCCGTTCGGACATGAACTCGCAGGACAGTCCGTTGGATGGATTCGAACACAAAGTAAAGAAGGTAGATAAAACGAAGATTACCTATCGGTTACGTTATTCGCAGGATGCCGGATTGAAGTCCGGAGTTGTTCAGGTGGAAACTCGTTGGCCGTTCTATAATCCGGAACAACCGCTTGCGCCGGGGGGATGGTACTGGCAGTTCGGTTATGTAGAAAACGGACAAGTGACTTGGGGAAGCACCCAGCAAGTCACCGTAGAAGATCGTTCGGGCAAATTCTGTCCGCCTTCATTGAAAACAGTGTTGGCAAAACTACCTGCCGACCATCCGCGTGTGTGGATCATGAAGAACGAATGGAAGGACTTTATAAATCACAGCAAACAAAAGGCAGAAAGGCAATGGTATCTTGAGCGTGCAGATCAGGTACTTCAGAATCCAATGAAATCAGTGAAAGATATTAATGTCTCGCAGGTGAAGAATCTGAAGAACGAGATGCAGATAAATTCATACCTCACTCGTGAAAGCCGTCGCATCATCGATGCGGAAGAGGGAAATACCGAAGCATTGATACGGGCCTGGTTGCTGACGCAGGATACTAAATATGCTGACGAAGCTATCAAACGGGTATTTATCATGGCCGACTGGGATAAAGATAAGAATGTGAAAGGAGATTTTAATGCTTCTAGCTTATTGTCTCTCTGCTCTATGGCTTATGATTCTTTCTACGACCGGTTGAATACATCACAAAAGAAAGCATTGCTGGAAGCCATCAAAAATAAAGGTGGTGAAATGTATGAGAACTTTAATAACAGGATGGAGAACCACATCGCCGACAATCATGTGTGGCAGATGACACTTCGCATCCTTACAATGGCGGCATTCAGTGTATATGGCGATCTGCCTGAAGCCGATACATGGGTGGATTACTGTTATAACGTATGGTTGGCACGTTTCCCCGGATTGAACAAAGACGGTGGCTGGCACAATGGCGATTCTTACTTTACGGTCAACACCCGTACATTAGTAGAAGTGCCTTACTATTATAGCAAACTGACCGGTTACGACTTCTTTTCCGATCCTTGGTATCAGGGAAATATCATGTATACCATCTTCCAGCAACCTCCTTTTTCCAAATCCGGAGGAAACGGAAGTTCGCATCAGAATGTGGGACGTCCAAACAGTATCCGTATAGGATATTTGGATGCGCTGGCACGCCTTACCGGAAACACTTATGCCGCTGATTTCGTACGCCGCACATTGAAAGTGGAACCGGATTATATGAAGAAAGCCTTGTTGAGTAAGCCCGGTGATCTGGCCTGGTTCCGCCTGCAATGTGATAAACCTCTGCCGGAAGGTGAAGGATTGACAGCACTCCCTGCAGGATACGTCTTCCCCGCAACAGGACTTGCCTCTTTCCAGACGAACTGGGACAGAGTAGGTGGAAATGCGATGTGGAGTTTCCGGTCAAGCCCTTATGGTTCTACCTCTCATGCACTTGCCAATCAGAATGCTTTCAATACGTTCTATGGTGGAAAACCATTATTTTACAGTAGCGGACACCATATTGAGTTTACCGACGTACATAGTATGTTGTGCCATCGTGCCACACGTGCTCACAATACGATTTTGGTGAACGGTATGGGACAACGTATCGGTACGGAAGGATATGGATGGATTCCCCGTTATTATGCCAGCGAGAAGATCGGGTATGTGCTGGGTGATGCTTCCAATGCTTACGGAAAAGTGATTTCACCGCTTTGGCTGACACGCGGCGAACAGTCGGAGGTGCATTATACGCCCGAAAATGGCTGGGATGAGAACCATGTGAAAACTTTCCGCCGTCATATTGTCAATTTGGGAAAGACAGGACTCATCTTTATCTATGACGAACTCGTGGCAGACGAACCTGTAAACTGGAGTTATTTGCTGCATACCACAGAAAATCCCATGACAGTGGATCAATCGAATCATCGCTTCGTGCATATTCAAGCCACGAACCGCGGAGGAGCATCAGACGCTTATCTTTTCTCCACCGGAACATTGCAGACAGATACGACGAGCCGTTTTTTCTATCCGGCAGTCAACTGGCTACGTGCTGATGACAAAGGGGTGTTCAAGAAGTATCCTAATCACTGGCATTTCACCGCTACATCGGAAAAGGCACAAGTATATCGTTTTGCCACTGTCATCAATACACATGCACTGAAATATCCTGCCAAAGATCCCGAAATCTTGTCCGACGGACGTATCAAAGTGGGCGGATGGCTGATCAGTGTTAACCTGAAATCCGACGGTGCTCCTTCATTCTTTATCCGCAGCACTCAAGAGAAGGTGAATATCACTTATAAAGGTGAAGCTACTGTCATCAATGAGGATGGGTACGAAACGGTAATGAGGGATACAGTGCCCGAACTGGAAATCTGATCAATGAACATGAAAGATACGAATATATGAGACACTCTACTTTTAATATGAGAACTATATGTCTGTTGGCTGCATTATCGGGCATAACCGTCTTGTCGGCACAGACTCCCGGTAAACCCCGTGTACAGACTTCGGCAGCTCCGGAGGAAACTACGGTTTACAAGCCCGGCGGGAAAAAGCAGGAAACAGCAGTTGCGACTTCTTCAAAAAAGGAGGAGGATAAACGCCAATCCGGCAAAGAGAATGCAGGAAAGAAAGCGGCTGCCTTTGATGGTCAACGCTATCTGGCATTGAAAACGAATGTAATATATGATGCTTGTGCTTTGCTGAACCTTGCCGTGGAAATGCAGGTGCATAAAAAGATCACGGTAGAGTTGCCGTTGACTTGCAGTTTGTGGGACTTGGGGGATAAGCACGGCGTGCGTACGGTAGCATTGCAACCTGAAGCCCGCTGGTGGATAGGAAATGAAACAGGACGGGGACACTTTGTCGGACTGCACGCCCACGTGGCATGGTTTAACGTAAAGTGGAACGATGACCGTTATCAAGATACGGATCGTCCGCTGTTGGGAGCCGGAATAAGCTACGGTTACAAACTCCCTCTTTCCAGACACTGGGGAGCGGATTTTAATCTGGGAGTGGGATATGCCAACATGAAGTATAACACCTATTATAATGTAGACAACGGCGCACAGCTGGATACGCGTGTCCGTCATTACTGGGGGATAACCCGTGTGGGAGCATCGTTGGTCTACCGCTTCTAACCTTAGATAGGAACATACATATAAATAAGATAACAATATGAGAAGAAATTTATATATACTGGCACAGTGCACTTTCTTGTTGTTCATCACCCTGCTGGTGAATGGATGCAGCCTGCACGAAGAACCGGAAATGACTCCCGAAGGAGAACTGGGAGTGGACCCGACAGCTGTAACACTCAACCTTAATCTGGCAATGAATCTAAGTTTGGCAGAAAGAGCACCGGTGACCATCACCCGTGCGTCGGAAACCAACTATCTGCGTCGTTTCATCGTAGAAGCCTATCTGGATAGACAGGTGGCGGTACGGCAAACGGTATATGAAGAGGATTTTAACCGTGCCAGTCTGTCTGTTAGTATGAAGCTGCACGCCCGTAATTACCGCATCCTGGTGTGGGCCGATTATGTGAATGCGGAGACACCGGAACAGGGACTTGTTTACGATGCCAAGAATCTGGCTTTTATCCTTCCTGCCGGAAAGTATATAGGGAATAGCCGCTATAAAGATGTTTTTGCTGCTTCTGCTGTGGCAGACCTGACTTCTTTCCGCAATCATTGGGGAGCTGAAACAAGCCTTGACGTTGAACTGTATCGCCCCGTAGCACGCTATGAACTGGTGGCTAAAGATGTGGCAACGTTCCTCAATAAACTGTCCACAGGCGGACTGAAAGGTGAAAGTTTTACCGCTCGTGTGAAGTACAGTGATTATTTGCCTACCGGCTACAATTTGTGGGACGATGTACCCAAGAACTCGCTCATGTACATGGAATATAAAGTGGCCTTTGAACGCCCTGCCGATGGTACGAAAGAACTGATACTGGGATTCGACTATGTGTTGACCGATGCCGGAGAAACCGTTTCCATCCCTGTAGAGCTCGAAATATTGAATGAGAAGAATGAAGTGCTGGCACGTACAGCTTTCCGTATTCCTTGCGAACGGGGCAAAAACACAACGGTACGTGGTAACTTCCTGACTTCCGATGCTAATGGAGGAATAGGGATCGACCCCGATTATGACGGTGATCTGGAGGTAGACCTTGGAGAATTATAAAATAGATAAATCAATTAAGAATTGCTTAACCATAAAACAATTAAGATCATGAAAAAGAACTTATTTTATTCGCTAATGGCTTTGTTCGTAGTGCTTTTTGCATCCTGTGGACAAGAAGAAATCGTTTCGGACAACGGAACAGAAATCAATGCTCCTGTTACTATCTCTGTACAGGCTCCTGTAAATAACGTCTTTAGCCGTGCGGTTACCATTCCTGACGGTTATACGATGCAATGTATCATGCAATTACTGAATGCTGATGGCAATAAGATAGGCGATCAGGTAACTAAACCGGTTACAGACGGTAAGGTATCTTTCACTATTTCTGTAGATGAACAAAAAGAAGTGTCGAAAGCATTGTTTTGGGCTGAATACGTACCGGAAAGTGGTGCTGCTAATAAAGTATATAACACTGCTGATTTGAGAGCTGTAGGATATAATACTGCATCATTCGATCTGACAAATGATGCGTTGATGGCAGCCAGCGACGCTTTCTGCGGAAAATTGGAAACGATTGGTAATGCCAGTGTGACATTGAAACGCCCGTTTGCTAATGTGAGCGTAAAACCGAAGAATCCGGAAGTAGCTGCGGCGGCTAATAAACTGGAAATAACATACAACGCTTTGAGCGGATATGATATTTTAGAGGGTAAATGTTCTGCTACGACTCCTGTGACTTATACAAATGCAAGTTTTGCTTCTGCGGATGGCAATTGGTTCGCTAATTTCTTTTTTGCTCCTTCAAATGTAGGTAAATTTACAGAAGAAATAACCATGGCATTGAGTGGCGGATATAGTAAAGAGATTAAAATACCGGCAAATACATTACCTTTGGACGCTAATATGCAGATTATGGCTAAATTTGAAATAGGAGATGGAAACTTTGACATTGAAGTAGGAGTGGATCCGGATTATGAAGCGTTGGAAATGAAGGTTGGTAGTTATATCAATGCAGAAGGTAAAGTGGTACGTGATGCAGCGGATGCTGTCGGTATTGTTTTCAAGATGGAAGCTATTGGTGATGATGTGCCGGCTAATTATCCTGTAGCACTTCAGGGCAAGACAATAGCCGGATATGCAGTAGCGATTGAAAATGTGGCGACTGGTCGTCAAACTCTTAATACTGAATTATTGGCTACTTTGACCGAAACTGTTGCAGGTATGACAAATGGCACACAGACTACGGGCGTCTTATTAACAGGTCTTGGAGATGTTGCGTTTAAAACAACTTATGAGAAATGGGTGGGAGAACATGCTCCTGCTAGTGAGAATTTGAGTGCATGGTATATTCCTACATTGTCGCAATTGAGTGCATTTATGGGTACATTGTTTACAATGAAAGATGTGCCTGCTACTGGTAGTGAGGACTTCAAAAATATTCCGGAGTTTGAATTTGTCAATGGCAAAATGTTTGATAGAGAAACGATTGCTACAGTGAATTATGCTTTTAGTACTATCAATAACCAAGGTAATGTTTCTGGTGTACGTATTAATGTGGCCAGTGGTGCCGTAACTAATGCACAAGAAGCGGGTATTGCTGTTAAAACAGCTGCTAACCAACAAGCTCTTTGCCGCCCAATGATTACAATCTTTAAATAGTCACTGAATATTCGACCTTACTCAATAGAAATTCAAGGAAAGTGGGATCCCCCCATCCCGCTTTACCTTCTTCTTACATTGAAACTTTTGAAAATAGCCCTCTAATCTTATACCTAGAAAAGAAGATAATATGCACACCACATTTCGCCTATCGGTTTTTCTTTTGTTCATGGTACAGCTGTTCTGTAGCTGTACATCTGACTCGCTGCCCGAACCGGACAGTACGCAGCCAGAGACGCCTGCCGGAATTCCCGATGCCTATCAGGATAAAATACGAACGCAACCTTATCCCAAAGCAGATAATGAATTGTATCTGAATCCTGCTCCTCTTATTGTTCCTCAAGCCATGAAGACGGGCGAAAGACTGCAATTTTCCCTTTCACGTACTGAAGATTTCAGCAGTTCCGAAACGCTACTTTCCGAACCGCAGGAATGGTGTATGTATAATCTTCATCGTCGTTTGGAGGTCGGCACATGGTATTGGCGCTTTCGTTCCACCAACCTTAATGGAACTACGCCCGGTGAATGGAGTGCTATCTATCGTTTCGAAGTAAAGAATGATACACCGGAATTTGTAACACCTCCTTTTCAGACATTCTTAGCAAATGCTCCCCGTCTGCATCCTCGTATTTACTGTTTTTTAGACGACCGTATCGGAGAGGCTCGTAACCGTGTCACTTCACACCCTGAATATGCAGAACTACAAAGTCGTGCTTCTTTGGCATTGAATGCCGAATACACCGGAATGACTGATTTGTATAGTCGTGCAGAAGAGCTCCGGCAGCATGCCACTTATCTTTATCAGGCCTATCATTTAACCCAAAAAGAAATTTATGCCGAAAAGTTGCGTCAGCTTCTCGAAGCGTTGATTGTCGCTCCCCCTGCTGACGGACAACTTTTTGCATCCAACTTTACTGCCAGCAACATCGCATGGTGTCTTGTTGCAGCCTACGATCTGCTTTATAATAACTTGTCTGCTTCCGATCGTACTGCTGCCGAAGAACTGATGATGCGTGTGGCACGTTACTATTACAAGGTAAATTGCGGTTTTCAGGAAAACCATCTCTTTGATAATCATTTTTGGCAGCAGAATATGCGTGTCCTCTTTCAAGTGGCTTTGTCGCTTTACGACAAACCGGCTTATTCTTCCGAAGTGCTGCCCATGATGGAGTATTATTACGAATTGTGGACAGCCCGTGCTCCTGCCTCCGGCTTCAATCGCGACGGTATATGGCACAATGGTACCGGTTATTTCAGTGCCAATATATTGACTTTGGCGTATATGCCGTCTCTTCTTTCATTTATCAGTCGGTACGATTTTCTATCACATCCGTGGTATCAGAATGCCGGAAGTTCGTTGGTTTATACTTGTCCGCCGGGCTCGAAAAGTAACGGCTTTGGTGACAGTAGTGAAAAGGGGAGTGAACCCAACCGTCTGATTGCCGCCTTTGCTGACTATCTGGCATGTGAAACGGGTAATTCCTATGCCGGATGGTATGCCGGAGAATGTCGGGACCTGTTGCGTCGGGATTATGAATTGCGTCTTTACCGGATGTGTACCGATCAGGATTACAATACAACTTTTCCTGCCGGGGCTGATAAAATGGTATGGTATAAAGACGCTGGTGAAGTAGCCATGCACAGTGCTCCGGAAGATGTAGAAAAAGATCTTGCGCTCTCGTTCCGTTCCAGTACATTCGGGTCCGGCAGTCACACTACTGCCAGTCAGAATGCTTTTAACCTGTTGTATAAGGGTGTCGATGTGTATCGCAGTACGGGCTATTATCAGAATTTCAGCGATGCTCATAATCTGATGTCCTATCGCCATACGAGGGCGCATAATTCACTGTTGGTAAACGGCATCGGACAACCTTATTCTACCGAAGGTTATGGCAGTGTGATGCGTGCTATGGGCGGACAGCATATCAGTTACTGTTTGGGGGATGCTTCACATGCTTACAGAGGTATCAGCAATGACCCGATGTGGGTTGGCTACTTCAAGCAGGCAGGTATTGAGCAGACACCGGAAAATGGATTCGGTGCCACCCCGTTGACTAAATACCGCCGGCATGTGTTGATGCTTCATCCTCATACGGTGATTGTGTATGATGAACTGGAGGCTTCGGAAGCTGTCCGCTGGGAGTGGTTATTGCATAGTCCTACGGAATTTAAGATGGATGTAACAAAGAAAACGTTGTCTACAAATAATAAAACCCAAGGATGGGTGGCAGTGACGCAACTGTTTGGAGGACATGTTTTTACGCTGTCTCAAACGGACCGTTTCGTAGTGCCGCCCGCCATCACCGGAGCGGAGTATCCTAACCAGTGGCACTTGACTGCACGGGTTGACGGTTGTTCTGCCACCCGTTTCCTGGCTATTATCCAGGTAGGAGATGAGGCTGTCCCTATTATCAACCGTGACGGTGATACCTTTAACGTAGGCGACTGGACGATTAAAGCGGTTTTGGATGCTTCCAAAGTACCCGAACTTGCAGTGAGTCATCGCACCGAACAGGCGGTATTTAGTTATGGAACAGACAATCCTGCGTTGAATGGCAATTTTTACTCTCGACAATATACGGGTTCCTCGTTGCTTTACGACGAGATAGACGGGGCTTATCAGGTGGTAGAAATGACCGACCGGAGTCCTATATCTACCCGGGTAGTAAATCAATGATAAACAATGAAATATAGTGAATATAAATAACAAACAGAATATGATGAAAAGTAGAATTATTTGCATTTTGTTGCTTCTTGTCGGTGCATCCGGCATTTATGCCCAGAGTTTGACCGTTACCGGTAAGGTGGTGGACAACGAAGGCTTGGAAGTGATTGGAGGAAATGTAACCGTGAAAGGAAAACAAAACACGGGTACCATTACCGATATCAATGGTAAATACACCATTACCGTTAGTGATCCGCAGAAAGATGTCTTGGTTTTCTCTTTTATCGGATTGGAAAATATGGAAGTACCCGTGAAAGGAAGAAAACATATTGATGTGACCATGAAAGCTGCATCGGTATTGTTGGATGAGGTGGTAGCTATCGGTTATGCAACGGTAAAGCGTAAAGACCTGACCGGTTCCGTGGCTTCTGTGAGAAGCGACGATTTGCTCAAAGTTCCTTCGTCTGATGTAACCCAGGCTTTAGCGGGACGTATGGCAGGTGTGCAGATTATACAGACAGACGGTCAGCCCGGTGCTACGATGTCAGTGCGTGTTCGTGGCGGTATATCAATTACGCAAAGCAACGAACCGCTTTATATTATCGACGGATTTCCGACGGAAGATGGCATGTCCAGCCTTGATCCTGCCGATATTGAAAGTATCGACGTGTTGAAAGATGCTTCGGCAACAGCCATCTACGGCGCCCGGGGAGCGAATGGCGTAGTGGTAATCACCACCAAAAGCGGTGCGAAAAGTGAAGGGAAAGCGACTCTTACTTTCGATTCTTATGTCGGTGTGCGTACGCTTGCCAAGCGGTTGGATGTATTAAGTGTAGAGGAATTTGTGTTGGCGGATTATGAAAGAACATTAGGAGATGCTACTGATCCCGAGGAAAGTATGCGGTCATGGCAGAATCGTTACGGTGGTTTTGTCGATCTTCATGAGAACTATGGCAATCGTAAAGGTATCGACTGGCTGGACCGTACGATGGGACGCACTACCGTTACGCAAAATTACCGGGTAGGCGTCAACGGTGGCAATGATAAGTTGAACTACAATATGTCTTATGGTTATTTCAAGGATGAAGGTGCGATGGTATATAGCGGCAGCGACAAACATAATATTGCGCTTAGCGTGAAAAGCGAAGTGAATAAGCGGCTCTCCGTTACAGGACGTATCAACTTCGATTATCTGAAAGTGTATGGAGCAGGTGTTGCCGGAAACGGTACGAATGAAGGCGGAAGCAATGTAGATGCAAAGTTTAATAAAATGGTTCAGATTTTGCAATACCGTCCTACCATTGGTATACGTGGTAATGACTCGGATTTGTTGGCAGGAGAAGACCCTGTATTAAGCGATGCGGACGGAAACGTGATGCAGAACCCGTTGATTGCCGCCGCTGAAGAAAAGGATAATAAGGAAACACGTACTTTGCAAGCCAATGGCGGATTGACTTTCAAAATCATCAAAGGATTGACTTTCCGCAACAATACGGGTATGCGTTATCAGCTTTACCGCCGGGAGCTTTTCTATGGCGACCAATCTATTATGGGAAGACGCAGCGGTATTTACGGCTCTATCAGAAATACGGAGACCGGAAGTTTTCAGACCTCTAACGTCTTGACTTATGACAAACGTTTTCAGAAGAAGCATAAAGTGGTGGTACAATTGGGACAGGAATTTGTAAAACGCTGGACTCGTGTACTCGAATCCGGTGTCAGTGGGTTGCCTACCGATGAGTTCATTTTGGGAGATATGAGTCTGGGTACTCCATCCGTTGCTTCGTCCGATGAAAACTATGATGATAATCTGCTCTCTTTCTTCGCTCGTCTCAACTATGACTTTACCGATAAGTATTTGTTTTCCGCAACTTTCCGTGCGGATGGCTCTTCTAAATTCGGTAAGAATAATAAATGGGGATATTTTCCTGCCGTATCAGCAGCATGGCGTGTGGGTGAAGAGGATTTTATAAAGAAACTGAATGTTTTCTCCGACTTGAAATTCCGTATCGGATACGGTTTGGCGGGTAACAACAGAATCGGTAGTTATAACAGCCTTGCTTTGATGTCTTCCATCATCACAGCTATGGGAGATCAGCTTACTCCCGGTTATGCTTCCAAGCAGATACCGAATCCCGATCTGAAGTGGGAAGCGAACAAGACTTTTAATATGGGGGTCGATTTAGGATTTCTGAATCAACGCATCACTGTTTCGCCCGAATTCTATATAAATAGGAGTAGTAATTTGCTGCTTAACGCCCAGCTGCCTTATTCTTCCGGTTATCAGAGTATGTTGATTAATGCCGGAGAAACGAAGAATGTAGGTGTGGAACTGACTGTGAATACTGTGAATTTCTCTACAAAGAAGTTTAGTTGGAACACTACACTGACGCTGTCGCACAATAAAAATTCAGTGAAAGCATTGACCGGTGAGGCGGTACAACTCTATGAAGCCAAGTTCGGTTTTAACCAAAATACCCATCGTATTGCTGTCGGAGAACCATTAGGACAGTTTTATGGTTACATCACCGAGGGGCTGTATCAGGTAGATGATTTCAATTATGATGCTTCTACGCAGACTTATACATTAAAAGATGGAGTACCTTATCATGGTGATAAAGGCCGGATTCGTCCGGGTATGTGGAAGTTTAAGAACTTGACCGGAGATGATAATGTGATTGATGAAAATGATAAAACGGTCATTGGTAACGCTCAACCGAAATTCTACGGAGGATTGAACAACTCTTTTACTTACAAAGGATTTGATTTAAGTATATTCCTGACTTTCAGCTATGGCAACGAAGTGCTGAATGCGACCAAACTGGTTACCAGTAAGGTGGGTAGCCTGAACTACAACGCATTGGACGTGATGAATAGCTCTAATCGCTGGATGACCATCAATTCGGATGGACGGAAAGTGACAGATCCCGGAGAACTGGCTGCTTTGAATGCAGGTAAAACCGTAGCCGCTTATCATGATGCTCAACAAGGAGACAATTATATTCATTCATGGGCAGTGGAGGATGCTTCCTATTTGAAACTAAGTAATGTGACTTTGGGATATACATTCCCTAAAAATCTGATTGCAAGGGTGGGATTGAAGAACTTGCGTTTGTATGCCACCGGTAATAATCTGTTGACTTGGACCAAGTATTCAGGTTTCGATCCGGAAGTCTCTACGATGAAAAGCGGTTTGACACCGGGTGTTGACTTTGGAGCGTATCCGCTTAGCCGTTCTTTTATTTTTGGTCTCAACGTAGCATTTTAATTCTTTAAATACATAGTAATCATGAAAAAGATACATCTATTATATGCCGTATTCGCCCTATTGGCAACAGGATTTTCCTCTTGTGAGGATTTGCTGACGGAAGAACCTAACTCAAAATATGACCGGGACCGCTATTTCGATTCGGAAGATAAAGCGGAAATGTCAGTGATGGGAATATATAGTTCAGTGTCGGACTTTAATCATTATGGTTGGTACGAAATGGCTTCTCCTGCATCAGACGATACCTATTATACGGCTCGTACGCAGTCTGACAATCAGGTTCACGATATTGCACATTATCAGCTAAACTCCACGAATACGTGGATTGAAAGTATCTGGAAACTGAAATATGAGGGAATCGACCGGGCTAACCTCACCATTGACGGAATCTGTGGCATGACAGGATACGCAGAAAATACCCGTCTGAAAGCATTGGAAGCGGAAGCTCGTTTTCTGCGTGCTTTCCTCGCATTTGATTTGGTGAGATATTGGGGAGATGTGCCTTTCAAAACATCTTATTCATCATCCTACGAATCTGCTTTTGGTGAACGTGTGGACAGGGAAGTGATTTATGATGAGATTATATCTGACCTTACTTTCGCTAAAAACAATCTGGATTGGGCAACTGCTTCTTCCAGTCCCGAACGGGTGACGCAAGGGGCTGCCCGTGCATTGCTGATGCGTGTATATTTGCAACGTGCAGGATATAGCCTTCAATCGAATGGACAGTTGAAACGTCCGGAGGACAGTAAGCGGATGGAATATTTCGATGCAGTGATAAAAGAGTGGGAGGCTTTTGAAAAGAAAGGGTACCATGATTTTTATGATGGTGGTTATGAGGCACTCTTTAAAAGCTACTCGCAGGGGGTACTGAATAATAAGGAGAGTCTTTGGGAGATTGCTTTCTATCATTCACAAGGACGTCGTAACGGTGGAGCATGGGGGATTTATAACGGTCCGCAGGTGGCGGAACCTACCGGAGTTTCTGCATCTGAATCAAATCAGTATATGGGACGTGCCAACGGTTTCTTTATAGTAGTCCCCGAATGGCGTAACTTCTTCGAAGCGAGCGATAAACGTCGTGATGTCGCTATTTGCACCTATCGTTATACCTGGAATGGTACTAAAAAAGAGCATGTAAAAGAAGAAAGAAATGCAGGTAGCTGGTATGTGGGAAAATGGCGCCGGGAATGGATGCCGAAAGAGTCATGGAACAAGAATATCAATTATGCGGATGTGAACTATTGCCCTTTGCGTTATGCTGATGTGGTATTGATGGCTGCCGAAGCGTATAATGAAACAGGAACAGACAGACAAAAAGCATGGGATTTGTTGAATAGCGTACGTACACGTGCTGAAGCAACTTCTATTACAGAAGCGAATTATGATGAAATGATGAGCGCACGGAAAAAGACACATAACCTGACTTTCATCGACGACTCTACACCGGAAGGAAAGTTCCGTACGGCTCTCTACTGGGAACGTGGCTTCGAACTGGCTTTTGAAGGACAACGCAAATATGATCTGATACGTTGGGGAGTGTTGGGAAAGGCTCTGAAACTGTTTGGTGAGATCAGTTCCGTCAATCAGAAAGAGAACAAACCATATCCGGCTTACCGGAATTTTATGGAGGGTAAACATGAACTTTTCCCTATCCCTCTGAAAGAGATACAAAGTAATCCGAAACTCAATGGAATGAATAATAACGGGTATTGAGAAGACTCTCAATAGAATAGGCGACTGGAAAAATATACAAAAATAGTTTGCCAATTCAAAGAAAAGCCGTACTTTTGCAAGCCGATTATTATCACAAAATGATAAGAGATTAATTCATAGCAAGTTAGTATTCCTTTGTCCGGGGAAGACTAATGAGTGGTGAAGAAATTTTTAGTAGTAACATTTAAAAAACAAAATTAGAGTGGATACTTTAAGTTACAAGACCATTTCTGCAAACAAAGCGACTGTAACCAAAGAATGGGTTATCGTTGACGCTACAGACCAAACATTAGGCCGTCTGGGAGCAAAAGTTGCAAAATTGCTGAGAGGAAAGTACAAACCAAACTTTACTCCTCACGTAGACTGCGGTGATAACGTTATCATCATCAATGCAGACAAAGTAAAACTGACTGGTAACAAATGGAATGACAGAGTTTATTTGTCATATACAGGTTATCCTGGTGGTCAGAGAGAAATGACTCCTGCCCGTTTGATTACAAAACCGAACGGTGAAGAGAGATTACTGAAAAAAGTAGTGAAGGGCATGCTTCCTAAGAATATCCTGGGAGCTAAATTGCTGAATAACTTGTATGTTTACGCTGGTAGCGAACACAAACAGGCTGCTCAGAACCCGAAAATGATTGATATTAATTCATATAAATAAGATATAATGGAAGTAGTAAATGCATTAGGCAGACGTAAACGTGCTATTGCACGCATATTCGTAAGCGAAGGTACAGGAAAGATTACTATTAACAAGAGAGACCTTGCAGAGTACTTTCCATCAACTATTCTTCAGTATGTTGTAAAACAACCATTGAACAAGCTGGGTGCTGCTGAGAAGTATGACATCAAGGTGAACTTGTGTGGTGGTGGTTTCACTGGTCAGTCTCAGGCATTGCGTTTGGCAATCGCTCGTGCACTGGTTAAGATGAACGCTGAAGATAAAGCCGCTCTTCGTGCAGAAGGCTTCATGACTCGTGACCCTCGTTCTGTTGAACGTAAGAAACCGGGACAGCCGAAAGCTCGTAGAAGATTCCAGTTCAGCAAGCGTTAATGTGCTGCCTGATAGAGGAATATGTTTAGTATCTAAACTACTGGGACTCTGCTCATAGACTACCCAGCGGTTGGTTTAGAAAAAACAAAAAAGAAAGTAAACGATTTAAAGAAAAAACAAGATGTCAAGAACAAATTTTGATACATTATTGGAGGCTGGTTGCCACTTCGGACACCTTAAGAGAAAGTGGAACCCTGCAATGGCTCCTTATATTTTCATGGAACGCAATGGTATTCATATCATTGACCTCCACAAAACAGTTGCAAAAGTAGACGAAGCTGCTGAAGCTTTGAAACAGATTGCCAAATCTGGCAAAAAAGTTCTTTTTGTTGCTACTAAAAAACAAGCTAAACAAGTTGTAGCTGAGAAAGCTCAATCTGTTAATATGCCTTATGTAATCGAACGCTGGCCGGGTGGTATGTTGACTAACTTCCCGACTATCCGTAAGGCTGTGAAGAAAATGGCTACTATCGATAAATTGACTAACGATGGTACTTACTCTAACCTTTCTAAGAGAGAAGTTCTTCAGATTTCTCGTCAACGTGCAAAATTGGACAAGACTTTGGGATCTATCGCTGACCTGACTCGTCTGCCGTCTGCATTGTTTGTTATCGACGTAATGAAAGAAAACATCGCAGTTCGCGAAGCTAACCGTCTGGGTATCCCTGTATTTGGTATCGTTGATACTAACTCTGATCCTTCAAACGTAGATTTCGTAATTCCTGCTAACGATGACGCTACTAAATCAGTAGAAGTTATCTTGGATGCTTGCTGCGCTGCAATGATCGAAGGTTTGGAAGAAAGAAAAGCTGAAAAGATCGATATGGAAGCTGCTGGTGAAGCTCCTGCTAACAAAGGCAAGAAGAAATCAGTGAAAGCTAGACTCGACAAGTCTGACGAAGAAGCTATCAACGCAGCTAAAGCTGCTGCTTTCATCAAGGAAGACGAAGAGGCTTAATATATAAAATGTGCCAATTTGCTAATGTGCAAGAGTATATTTATACGCTTGTATCTTGATTGGCAGATTGGCACATTTTTTTGTTTCGAAAATTATTATTCATTTAAATAAAGGAAATTATTATGGCTGTAAGTATGGCTGATATTACCAAGCTGCGCAAAATGACCGGAGCTGGTATGATGGATTGCAAAAACGCGTTGACTGAAGCTGAAGGCGATTTCGACAAGGCAATGGAAATTATCCGTAAGAAAGGACAAGCTGTTGCTGCTAAGCGTTCGGAACGTGAAGCTTCTGAAGGTTGCGTTTTGGCTAAAACTACCGGTGACCGTGCTGTTATCGTTGCTTTGAAGTGTGAAACTGACTTTGTGGCTCAGAATGCTGATTTCGTGAAACTGACTCAGGATATTCTTGATCTTGCTGTGGCTAATAAATGCGCTACTTTGGACGAAGTAAAAGCATTGCCGATGGGTAACGGTACTGTACAGGATGCAGTGACTGACCGTAGCGGTATCACAGGTGAGAAAATGGAACTGGATGGTTACATGACTGTAGAAGGTGTATGCACTGCTGTTTACAATCACATGAACAGAAATGGTCTTTGCACGATTGTTGCTTTCAACAAGGAAGTGAACGAGCAGTTGGCTAAGCAAATAGCTATGCAGATTGCTGCCATGAACCCGATTGCTATTGATGAAGATGGCGTTTCTGAAGAAGTAAAACAGAAAGAAATTGAAGTTGCTATTGAGAAGACAAAAGCAGAACAGGTACAGAAAGCTGTAGAGGCTGCTCTGAAGAAAGCTAACATCAACCCGGCTCATGTGGACAGCGAAGAACACATGGATAGCAACATGGCTAAAGGATGGATTACAGCTGAAGATGTAGCTAAAGCAAAAGAAATCATTGCTACTGTTTCTGCAGAGAAGGCTGCACACCTGCCTGAACAAATGATTCAGAACATCGCGAAAGGTCGTCTGGGCAAGTTCTTGAAAGAAGTTTGCTTATTGAACCAGGAAGATATCATGGACGGTAAGAAAACTGTAAGAGAAGTGTTGGCTGCTGCTGACCCTGAACTGAAGATTGTTGATTTCAAGCGTTTCACTTTGAAAGCTGAATAATCAATCAGATTCAAATTCTATGATGTGTCCTTAAAAACGGAACACGTTAACTTAATAGAGATATTCATTAAGACTCTCTATTTGAAGATACAAGAAAGGCAACTAATTCATAACGAGTTAGTTGCCTTTTCTTTTGATTTGATCTTATCATTCCTTTCCTCAAGAAACTGCCATGTATAACATGAGGCACATTCTTGGGGAGGATTATTTCAATGCTTTGTCTATTTCCTTCATCAGCTTGTCCATTTCTTCTTTTTTATAACCGACAGTGGCGGATATCACTTTCCCTTCTTTGTTGATTAAGTAACTTCTGGGAATGTATTGACTGGCAAACTTACCTGTGACTTCCCGTTTCGGGTCCGGGTAGAGAGGAAATGTAAACCCTTTACGCTTGTTGTATTCCGTTAATTGATCGTCGGTATGTTCGCGCCCGATTACTAACATGCAGAAATCTTTGTTGTCCTTATATTTAGGCCAGAGTGTTTTTTGAACTTCAGCCAGTTCGCTTTGGCAAGGACCACACCAAGTAGCGAAAATATTGATTAATACAACTTTTCCTTTCAGGTCCTCGGAGTTTACAGTACCGTTCACTGTTGAATGAAGGGTGAAAGCAGGCATACTATCGCCTACCTTGACGATATCAGCATTGTTGTCTTGTGCAAATGACAACAGTGAGAATAACGCTGCTGCAAAGAATAATGTTACTTTTCTCATATCTTTAAAATTTCTAGTTACAAAATGCTATTTAGTTTAACCTCCTATACCTTTTGTTTTAGAGTATCCTTCTTTAATGAGCAGCTCTATGATTTTGGTTTTGAAATCTCCTTGCACCATAATCTCTCCGTCTTTAGCCGATCCGCCTACTCCGCATTTGCTTTTCAGTAGCTTACCCAGCTCTTTCAAGTCGTTTTCCGTACCTATAAATCCGGTAATTAATGTGACCACTTTACCGCCCCGGTTCTTTTTGTCAATGGAAACTCGCAGGTTTTGTTTGTTTTTGTCGAGAGTAACTTGCTCTTCATCGTTATCCATTTCATAGCCGAAGTCCGGATTCGTGGAATACACTACGTTTAATCTATCTTTCCAATCATTATTTTTCATACTCGTCATTTTTAATCCTTTTCAAAAGTATTAAACTTATGGAAAAGAGCAAAATTTGAACCTCTTTTCATTGTTTTGTTTAATCTCTATTAAGGTTTTCTGTTATAGGGTTGTCAGTCTCAAAAAAGATTGTACTTTTGCAAAATACCAAATTTAGTAAGAAGAATGAGCACATCTATACGAAAAGAGGCGGATAAAGTGCCGGAGCCTACCTTGCGCAGACTTCCCTGGTATCTGTCCAATATAAAACTAATGAAAGAAAAAGGAGAGCAGTACGTCTCTTCTACACAAATCTCTAAGGAAATAAATATTGACGCTTCTCAAATCGCCAAGGATTTATCCTACGTCAATATCTCCGGGCGCACGAGAGTAGGGTATAACATTGATGCGCTGATTGAAGTGTTGGAGAGTTTTCTTGGATTTACCAATATGCACAAAGCCTTCTTGTTTGGTGTAGGTAGCCTGGGGGCTGCTTTGCTTCGGGATTCAGGTTTGCATCATTTCGGGCTGGAGATTGTGGCAGCTTTTGATGTGAATCCGGAATTGGTGGGAAAAGACCTGAATGGTATTCCTATTTTTCACTCTGATGATTTTGAGGCAAAGATGAAAGAATACGATGTAAATATCGGTGTGTTGACCGTGCCTATTAATATTGCTCAGGAAATTACAGATAAGATGGTAGACGGAGGTATAAAAGCCGTATGGAACTTTACTCCTTTCCGAATCCGTGTACCCGAGAATATTGTGGTGCAGAATACGTCTTTATATGCTCATTTGGCTGTTATGTTTAACCGATTGAATTTTAACGAGAAATAATGAAGATTATTGCAGTAGGCATGAACTACGCCCAGCATAACAAAGAACTGGGACATACACAAGTAAATACGGAGCCGGTGATTTTTATGAAGCCTGATTCTGCTATTCTGAAAGATGGCAAACCGTTTTTCATCCCCGACTTTTCCAACGAGATACATTATGAAACGGAATTAGTAGTCCGTATCAACCGATTGGGGAAAAATATCGCTCCCCGTTTTGCTAACCGCTATTATGATGCTGTGACAGTCGGTATCGACTTTACAGCCCGTGACCTTCAACGAAAGTTCCGTGAACAGCGGAATCCCTGGGAGCTTTGTAAAGGTTTTGACTCATCGGCTGCTATTGGGACTTTTGTTCCGGTAGAGCATTATAAAGATATTCAAAATTTGAACTTCAATCTGTTGATCGACGGTAAAGAAGTACAGCGTGGCTGTACAGCAGATATGCTTTTCAAGATAGATGATATTATCGCTTATGTCAGTCAGTTTGTAACGTTGAAAATCGGTGATCTACTCTTTACGGGGACTCCTGTCGGTGTAGGTCCTGTTAGTATCGGACAGCGTTTGCAAGGTTATCTGGAAGAGGAAAAACTGCTGGATTTCTATATCCGTTGATCTTTTTTATTCATTAGTACTCATTTGTTATACAAAATATGAAGATAAGAGTAGGCTTTGGCTTCGACGTACATCAGCTGGTCGAAGGGCGTGAATTGTGGCTGGGCGGTATTCTTTTGGAACATACCAAAGGATTGTTGGGACATTCGGATGCTGATGTATTGTTGCATGCGGTTTGCGATGCTTTGTTAGGGGCAGCGAATATGCGTGATATCGGCTATCACTTTCCCGATACGGCTGGAGAATTTAAAAACATAGATAGCAAAATACTGCTGAAGAAAACAGTGGAATTGATTGCTACCAAAGGATATAAAGTGGGTAATATCGATGCAACCATTTGTGCCGAACGCCCGAAGTTAAAGGCACATATTCCTTTGATGCAAGAGACGATGGCAACTGTCATGGGAATTGATGCGGATGATATTTCCATTAAGGCGACTACTACCGAGAAACTCGGTTTTACGGGTCGTGAAGAAGGTATATCAGCCTATGCTACCGTATTGATAGAGAAGATTTCTTAACCCCTAAAACAAATAAATATGATTCGGCTCTTAAAAATTTACTTAACACTTGTCTTTTTGTTGGTAACAACTTTTGGTATGGCTCAAAAGAGTGAACTGAAATTTAGTAAAGATGGTAAATTCAAAATTGTGCAATTTACCGATGTGCATTTTAAATACGGCAACCGGGCTTCTGATATCGCTTTGGAACGCATAAATCAGGTGCTTGATGATGAACGCCCGGATTTGGTGATTTTTACCGGCGATGTTGTTTATTCTGCTCCGGCAGATTCCGGAATGTTGCAGGTATTGGAACCGGTAGTTAAACGCAAACTGCCTTTCGTGGTCACTTTTGGTAATCATGACAATGAACAGGGAATGACACGGGAACAGTTATATGATATTATCCGTAAAGTTCCCGGAAATTTATTGCCTGACCGGGGAACAGTCTTATCGCCGGACTATGTATTAACCGTGAAATCGTCTTCTAATGTTAAGAAGAATGCAGCTTTGCTTTATTGCATGGATTCTCATTCCTATTCTCCTTTGAAAGATGTGAAGGGATATGCATGGCTTACATTCGATCAGATAAATTGGTATCGCCAGCAGAGTGCAGCTTATAAAGCGCAAAATGGTGGACTGCCTTTGCCGGCTCTTGCCTTTTTCCATATTCCTCTTCCTGAATACAATGAAGCTGCCCGTTCAGAAAATGCGATTCTTCGCGGAACTCGTATGGAGGAAGCTTGTGCACCTAAATTGAATACGGGAATGTTTGCGGCAATGAAAGAAGCGGGTGATGTGATGGGTATGTTTGTAGGACACGATCATGATAATGATTATGCAGTGATGTGGAAAGGTATTCTTCTGGCTTATGGACGCTTCACCGGTGGAAATACGGAATATAATCATTTGCCTAACGGGGCCCGTATCATCGTATTAGATGAGGGGGCTCGTACATTTACGTCCTGGATTCGTCAGAAAGACGGAGTGGTGGATAAAATTTCTTATCCGGCAAGTTTTGTCAAGGACGATTGGACTAAACGTTGAGGCTTGCGAACTTCACATGGCTAAGGCGCGTGTACTTTGAACCATAGCTTTCGTATTGGCGTGATACTTTCGCCGATGCAATGTAGATAATATCTCCCAGTCGGTATTCATGTTCTATCCCTGATAGAGTGCATGAAACCGCACTGGGATTTTTTGATGGAATACTTATAATAACCAGGTTTCCACTGGCATCGGTTAAAGTTAGTATCTGCTTGACAAAAAACTGTGGGGTAGTGCCGTTCACTCTTGTTTTGTATGGATCGTCTTCCAGTCGTACGCGTGTGACTTTTAATTTTAAGTCAGTCAGTTTTTCCCCTAATTCTCCCAAATAGCGGCTTGATGAACGTTTCTCTCTCGACTTTCTGATCATGATATCCAAATGTATGGAATGATAAGCCTGTGCTATTTGGACGAAGCGTTCCTGTTTAGGTATTTTTGGGGTGAACTTGTAAGCTACCCAACTTAAATAGGCAGGATCTATCTTCAAAATTTCATGAAGAAAATGTCCCCGGTATTTTCCGAAAAAGATAAGGTCGTCACCGTTACTCTGCATTCTTTTCTCATTGTAATCCATGAGAATAAGGCAACGCCTTGAATAGTAAAACATCGTACTGGCTATTCGGAGGGATTCGTTAATGTCCGGTGACAGGTCATGTATATAAAGAATAGATTGCTTTTCGGGCAGGGGAGAGTACAGCCAAAGGGAATAGTTTGGTTTCCCCGGTCGGGGCAACACCACCAAGTAGACTCCTGCCTCTTTAAAAGAGGCTCTGCCTCGGTTGTACTCATTCAATTTGGCATACAATAAGGCTTCTTCGTTTTCGGAAATGCCCGGTAATCTAGGGTTAGCCATAATTGTTCTCGCTTTTGGTATATTTCAAATATAAGGATTTTCTTTCAGAAAAGCAACTTTTCTCTTTGAAATCTCGTACATTTGTAACCATGTAAATTTTCAAAATTCGAATGGAAGAACGAAACAAGAGAGTATTGGTAGGTATGAGCGGTGGCATAGACAGCACCGCTACTTGCTTGATGCTGCAAGAACAAGGATATGAGATTGTAGGAGTTACCATGCGTGTGTGGGGAGATGAACCGCAGGACGCCAGGGAGTTAGCTGAACGAATGGGGATTGAACATTATGTGGCAGATGAGCGTATTCCTTTTAAAGAGACCATCGTAAAAAACTTCATAGATGAATATAAGCAGGGGCGTACACCGAATCCGTGTGTGATGTGCAATCCGTTGTTTAAGTTCCGTGTTCTGACGGAGTGGGCGGATAAGTTGAATTGTGCATGGGTAGCTACCGGACATTATTCGCGATTGGAAGAGAAAAACGGAAACATTTATATAGTAGCCGGAGACGATGATAAGAAAGACCAGTCGTATTTTCTCTGGAGATTGGGGCAGGATGTGCTGAAACGTTGCATTTTCCCGTTGGGAGATTATACGAAGGTAAAGGTCCGTGAGTATCTTGCGGAGAAAGGGTATGAGGCAAAGTCGAAAGAAGGAGAAAGTATGGAAGTCTGCTTTATTAAAGGAGATTATCGTGATTTTCTTCGTGAGCAGTGTCCCGAACTGGATAGTGAAATCGGACCGGGATGGTTTGTCAACTCTGAAGGAGTAAAACTGGGGAAACATAAAGGAGCACCTTATTATACGATTGGTCAACGAAAAGGACTGGAGATTGCTTTAGGAAAGCCTGCTTATGTGTTGAAAATCAATCCGCAGAAAAATACAGTGATGCTTGGAGATGCCGACCAATTGGAAACTGAATACATGTTGGCGGAGAAGGATAAGATTGTGGATGAACGGGAACTGTTCGGGTGTGAGAATTTGACGGTACGGATTCGTTATCGCAGTCGTCCGATTCCCTGTCGGGTGAAAAGATTGGAAGACGGACGTTTGTTGGTACGTTTCCTCGAAACGGCCTCGGCCATTGCTCCCGGACAATCTGCTGTGTTTTATGATGGAAGACGGGTGCTGGGAGGAGCTTTCATCGCTTCCCAAAGAGGAATCGGGCTGGTGATTATAGAAAATGAAGAATTATGATTGATTAAAATAGAAAGATAACTTATGAAGAAGTTTATAGTATTGATTCTCGCTCTAAATATGTATCTGGGGGTATCTGCCCAATTTACTCCGGGAGATACCTTAAAATACCGGATTAGTCTGAAAGACAAAGCGGCTACGGACTATTCTTTGCAGAAACCGGAAAAGTATTTGTCTAAGAAATCTATTGAGCGGAGAAAAAAACAGGGATTGCCCATTGATTCTACCGATTTACCGGTTTGCAGGACGTATGTAGATGCCATACGAAAGACTGGTGTTCATGTACTTGTGACCGGGAAATGGGATAATTTCGTTACTGTTTCTTGTAATGACAGTACCTTAATCAGCGAAATAGCTCAACTGCCTTTTGTACGTTCTACAGAAAGGGTATGGAAAGGTATCACGCAAAGAGCATTTCAAAGAGACTCATTGATAAATAAACCGTTGCGCACCGATAGCCTTTACGGTCCTGCAATCACGCAAGCGGCTATGAGCCGCGTCGATCTCCTGCATGATGCAGGTTTTAAGGGACAGGGAATGACCATTGCTGTGATTGATGCCGGCTTCCATAATGTGGATAAGATTGATGCCATGAAAAATATCCGTATCCTCGGTGTGCGTGACTTTGTGAATCCGGAGGCAGATATTTATGCAGAAAGCAGTCATGGAATGTCTGTATTGTCCTGTATGGCTATGAACCAGCCGCATGTGATGATTGGCACTGCTCCTGAAGCTTCTTATTGGTTGCTGCGTAGTGAAGACGAATATTCGGAAAATTTGGTAGAGCAGGATTATTGGGCGGCAGCTATCGAGTTTGCCGATAGTGTAGGAGTGGATTTGGTGAATACATCGCTTGGTTACTACTCATTTGATGATCCTGCGAAGAATTATAGATATCGTGACTTGAATGGTCATTATGCATTGATGTCCCGGGAAGCAGCGAAAGCTGCCGATAAAGGAATGATAGTTGTGTGCAGTGCCGGAAATTCGGGTGCAGGTTCGTGGAAGAAGGTTACTCCTCCGGGAGATGCGGAGAATATCATAACTGTAGGAGCTGTAACAAAAAGAGGAGAATTGGCGCCGTTTTCTTCTGTAGGAAATACAGCTGACGGACGTGTGAAACCGGACGTAGTGGCTGTCGGTTTAAATTCGGATGTGATGGGAACGGATGGAAATCTTCGTCGCGCCAATGGAACCTCTTTTGCTTCTCCGATTATGTGCGGTATGGTAGCTTGCTTGTGGCAGGCTTGTCCGAAGCTGACGGCAAAGCAGATTATTGATTTGGTGCGTCAGTCAGGTGACAGAGCTGATTTCCCGGATAATATATATGGATATGGTATTCCCGATTTGTGGAAGGCATATCAATCAACTCAACGTTAACTGTTCTTTTTTATGGATTCTCTTTCTCTTTTAGAACTGAATTCACTCGTCCGCCGTAGTCTGGAGCAATGCCTGCCCGATGAATATTGGATACAGGCAGAGTTGAGCGATGTCCGTTCCAATACGACGGGGCATTGTTATCTGGAATTTGTGCAGAAAGATCCTCGTAGTAATAATCTCGTAGCCAAAGCACGGGGGATGATTTGGAATAATATCTACCGCTTGCTGAAACCCTATTTTGAGGAAAGCACCGGACAACTATTTACCTCCGGTATTAAAGTGCTGGTGAAAGTAACTGTTCAGTTTCATGAGTTATACGGTTACAGTTTGACGGTGCTTGATATTGATCCTGCTTACACGTTGGGAGATATGGCTCGCCGTCGTCGGGAAATATTATTGCAGTTGGAAGAGGAGGGAGTCTTGACGTTGAATAAAGAACTTGAAATGCCAGTTCTTCCCCAACGTGTTGCCGTCATTTCTTCGGCTACCGCAGCCGGATATGGAGATTTCTGCCATCAGTTACAGCACAATCCGGGCGGATTCTATTTTTATACAGAACTTTTTCCGGCTTTAATGCAAGGCAATCAAGTTGAAGAGTCTGTATTGGCGGCTTTAGACCGTATCAATGCCCGCATCAATGAATTTGACGTAGTGGTCATTATTCGTGGCGGTGGGGCTACTTCTGATTTATCCGGTTTTGATACTTATCTACTAGCAGCTGCATGTGCGCAATTTCCATTACCTATCATTACCGGTATTGGTCATGAACGCGATGATACAGTGCTTGACTCTGTGGCTCATACCCGGGTAAAGACTCCTACGGCTGCTGCCGAGCTTCTGATTCATCAGGTAACGGAAGTAGCAGAGCATCTGGAAGAATTATCTGTACGTCTTCAACAGGGAGCTTATATGCTTCTTGAGCAGGAACAACGAAGATTGGAGGCGCTCCAAATCCGTATTCCCAATCTTGTTCACCGCAAACTTGCGGATGCTCGTTTTTCTTTGCTGGCAGCAAAGAAGGATTTGTCACAAGTGGCGAAAGCATTGTTGGCCCGTCAGTCTCACCGGTTGGAACTTTTGCAACAGCGGATAGCAGACGCCTCTCCGGATAAACTCTTGAGCCGGGGATACAGTATTACAATCAAAGACGGGAAAGCGGTGACGGACGCATCTTCGCTGAAACCGGGAGATCGCTTGACAACCCGGTTGCTGAAAGGAGAAGTGCAATCTGTGGTGGAAAAGTAACTATCCGTCGACTGTGTATTTGTAAGAACATTCATCATTAACCATTAAATATCAATCATCGTGGCAGCAAAAAAAGAAACATATTCCCAAGCAATGGAACGTCTCGAAAAGATCGTTCGCCAGATAGATAATAACGAACTGGATATCGACATTTTGAGTGAGAAAATAAAAGAAGCCAATGAGATTATTGCTTTTTGCAAGGATAAACTGACAAAAGCCGACCGGGAAGTCGAAAAATTATTGCAAGAAAAGAGGCTATCTGAAGAATAAAAGTTATTTTTGCGTTTCAATGCAATAGAAAATAAACTAATACATAACAATATGAAAGAAATAGACTGGGCGAATCTGTCATTCGGATACATGAAGACAGATTACAATGTGAGAATCAACTTCCGTAATGGTGCATGGGGAGAATTAGAGGTTAGTAGTGACGAACACCTCAATTTGCACATGGCGGCAACCTGTTTGCACTATGGTCAGGAAGCCTTTGAAGGGCTGAAAGCATTCCGTGGAAAGGATGGTAAAGTACGTATTTTCCGTTTGGAAGAAAACGCTGCCCGTCTGCAATCTACTTGTCAGGGAATTCTGATGGCAGAACTTCCGACAGAACGGTTTAAAGAAGCAATTTTGAAAGTCGTAAAACTGAATGAACGTTTTATCCCTCCTTATGAAACCGGTGCTTCTCTTTACATTCGTCCGCTGTTGATCGGAACAAGTGCCCAAGTAGGTGTACATCCTGCTGAAGAGTATATGTTTGTTGTGTTCGTAACTCCGGTAGGTCCATATTTCAAAGGTGGTTTCTCTACCAATCCGTACGTTATCATTCGTGAGTTCGATCGTGCCGCTCCTCATGGAACAGGTATTTATAAAGTAGGTGGCAACTATGCAGCCAGCCTTCGTGCTAACAAGAAAGCACACGATCTGGGTTATTCCTGCGAGTTCTATCTTGATGCGAAAGAAAAGAAATATATCGATGAATGTGGTGCTGCCAATTTCTTCGGTATTAAAGATAATACTTATATCACTCCGAAATCAACTTCTATTCTGCCTTCTATTACCAATAAAAGTTTGATGCAGTTGGCAGAAGACATGGGTATCAAGGTGGAACGCCGTCTGATACCGGAAGAAGAACTGGAAACATTTGAAGAAGCAGGTGCTTGTGGTACTGCCGCAGTAATCAGCCCGATTCAGCGTATCGATGATTTGGAAAACGGAAAATCATACGTTATCTCTAAAGACGGTAAGCCGGGACCTATCTGTACAAAATTGTACAATAAGCTGCGTGGAATTCAGTATGGCGACGAGCCGGATACACATGGCTGGGTGACGATTGTAGAATAACGATATATTATGAAATAACACATTTATCAATTAATATTATTCACTATGTTAAAACTAAACTCAGAACTGCGTGCTCAGGCGCGTGAGGCACTTCAAGGAAATTGGGTGATGGCGGCTGTAGCTGCCTTGATTTATTCGGCTATTGTCAGTGCAACAAGTTATTTACCTTTGGTAGGAACATTGCTTGTAGGATTGCCGGTGGCATACGGATTCACGATTCTCATGTTTAGCGTGATAAAAGGAGCAAAAGACATTGACTTGGGAATCTTGTTTGAAGGATTCAAAGACTACAGCCGAATCATGGGAACCGTAGTTTTAGTGTTTATTTATACTTTCTTGTGGTCGTTGCTACTAATTATTCCGGGCATCATTAAACACTATTCGTATGCGATGACACCGTATATTCTGAAGGAAGAACCCGAAATGAAAAACAATGCAGCTATCGAAAAGAGCATGGTTATGATGGATGGCAATAAGATGAAGTTGTTCATGCTTGATTTGAGTTTCATCGGTTGGGCTATCCTTTGCCTCTTTACTTTCGGTATCGGATTTTTCTTCTTGCAACCTTATATGCAGGCTTCTCATGCTGCTTTCTATGAAGATTTGAAAGCACAACAAGGTGGAAATGTAGAAGTAAACGTTGAGGTGAATGTTGAGATTTAATAACACGAATCATTCAATATTATAGAAGAATGGAGCATAGAGAAATCTGTGCTCCATTTCTTTTTGTCGGTTGCGTCAAAATCAGTACCTTTGCGACCTAATCAGGATTGATATGGGAAAGAATAAATTAGAAAAGTTTGCCGATATGGCGAGTTATCCACACGTGTTCGAATATCCTTATTCGGCAGTAGATAACGTGCCTTTTGACATGAAGGGGAAATGGCATAAGGAGTTTTTTAAAAACGATCATCCGATTGTGCTCGAACTAGGCTGCGGACGTGGTGAGTACACCGTCGGCTTGGGTAAAATGTTTCCCGAAAAGAACTTTATAGCAGTTGATATAAAAGGTGCCCGTATGTGGACGGGAGCAACGGAATCATTACAGGCCGGAATGAAGAATGTCGCTTTCCTGCGTACCAATATTGAAATCATTGAACGTTTTTTTGCCGAAGGCGAAGTAAGTGAAATATGGCTTACCTTCTCTGATCCGCAAATGAAGAAAGCAACCAAGCGATTGACTTCCACCTATTTTATGGAACGGTACCGTAAATTCTTGCAGCCGAATGGCATTATCCACCTGAAAACGGACAGCAACTTCATGTTTACCTATACAAAATACATGATTGAAGCGAACCGTCTTCCCGTTGAGTTTATGACCGAAGATTTATATCATTCCGATTTGGTAGATGATATTCTCGGTATCAAGACTTATTATGAACAACAATGGCTCGATCGTGGTTTAGCTATTAAGTATATCAAATTCCGGCTTCCGCAGGAAGGTCAATTGCAAGAACCGGATGTAGAAATAGAACTTGATCCTTATCGTAGTTACAATCGTAGCAAACGTAGCGGATTAAGTACAAGTAAATAGTTTTGTGCAGTAACAATCGCCCTTAAAGTGAACTGACACTTAATCGAATGGTGATTTTAAATTGTAAATAGTAAATCGTCAAATAGTAAATAAAATGACTCTCTATCCTAAATTGATATTAGATGCATTGGCAACGGTGCGTTATCCCGGTACGGGAAAGAATCTGGTGGAAGCGGAGATGGTTGCCGATAATCTCCGTATTGATGGCATGACTGTCAGCTTCTCATTGATCTTTGAGAAACCGACTGATCCGTTTATGAAATCAATGTTGAAGGCTGCGGAAACAGCTATCCATACGTATGTCTCTCCTGATGTGCAGGTAACGATCACAGCGGAAAGTAAACAAGCTGCCCGTCCGGAAGTTGGCAAGCTCCTTCCGCAAGTGAAGAATATAGTCGGCATATCTTCCGGTAAAGGTGGAGTAGGCAAGTCTACGGTGTCTGCGAATCTGGCTGTTGCTTTGGCTAAATTAGGTTATAAAGTAGGTTTGCTTGATGCTGATATTTTTGGTCCTTCTATGCCGAAGATGTTTCAGGTGGAAGATGCACGCCCTTATGCTGAACGTATCGACGGTCGTGACATGATTATTCCGGTAGAAAAATATGGAGTGAAATTATTATCTATCGGCTTCTTTGTCGATCCGGATCAGGCAACTTTGTGGCGTGGTGGAATGGCTAGTAATGCGTTGAAACAGTTGATTGCTGATGCAGCTTGGGGAGAGTTGGATTATTTTCTGATAGACCTTCCTCCCGGAACCAGTGATATTCATTTGACAGTTGTTCAAACGCTGGCCATGACAGGGGCGATTGTTGTCAGCACTCCGCAGGCAGTGGCTTTGGCAGATGCCCGTAAGGGAATCAATATGTTTACCAATGATAAGGTAAATGTACCTATCCTTGGTTTGGTTGAAAATATGGCTTGGTTTACTCCTGCCGAACTTCCCGAAAATAAATACTATATCTTCGGAAAAGAAGGCGCAAAGAAACTGGCTGAAGAGATGAATGTTCCTTTGTTGGGACAGATACCTATCGTACAAAGCATTTGCGAAGGGGGAGATAATGGTACACCTGTTGCGTTGGATGAAGATTCCGTAACCGGACGTGCTTTCTTATCCCTGGCTGCCAGTGTCGTTCGCCAAGTAGATCGACGGAATGTAGAGATGGCGCCGACTCAAATCGTGGAAATGCATAAATAAGTGGAATCTGGAGTTGGATAGCTTTGCAGTAAGTTATCCATAGGATATAAAACGAGCCTCTGTAGTCTTTTCAAAGACTATGGAGGCTCGTTTATTTATTGATTTTTAGGATTACGTATTCTTGCAAAATAATCTTATATTATAATCCGCGTAATCCGTGCCTAAATATATTATATAAACTAATTATGATGACATACTTATGTAGCAATTGTTGTTGGCGGATTTTCCTCTATAAGATAGTGACGGTATCATTATCATATACCGTCACTATCTTTTTAACGTTCGAATTACTTGTTCAAAGCTTTCATAAGCTCTTTTTTCATGGTGTCTACTCCGGGAAATCCAGTTTGTTTGAAGGTGATATTACCCTCCGGATCAACAACAAAATAAGTGGGAACTCCCCGGATATTGAAGCTGGACATCAGAAAACTCCATTGTTCATTTGTCACACGGAAATGCTCACCATGAATGTCGGTAATCATATTTTCCCAAGTGCCTTTGGGTGAAGTTTCGCCTGTGATGTAGAGGTAGATAATATCCTTGTCTTTTAATTCCTCTTTCATTGGAGTAATGGCTTTATTGGCTGTGCGACAAGGGCCACACCAAGTTGCCCAAAAATCGACTAACAACGTGTGTCCACGGAATTTAGAGATAATGGATGGGAATAAGTCCTCATTGGAGACTTGTCCCGTCTCGTTTACAGTGAAGCCTGTCTTTCTTTTGTTTAATTCTATTTTCTTTATTATTTCTTTGTTCGTTTGGGTAAGCATCTCTGCGTATGCCGGGGAAGAAAAAGTTTTTAGTTCGGCATTCTGCTCTGTTGTTAACGGGGTAAAATCCTTTATGGATTGATACAGCTTATTAAATTTAATGTTATCGAATAAGGGTCCCTGTCCCGTTCCCAGTGTCTCTTTAAGTACATCTAAAGAATTTGGCAGAAAACTTATCAAGTATATTGTTGATGCGTAATATTTACCGTATAGCGCTTTCAGAGTGTTGATAGAAGTGAACTCTTTCAATATGTCATAGTATCCTGTAGGAATATCAATGCGGGTATTGTAGAAATAGTCGTCGGTCTGTTCTTTATTCAGTTTATTAACAGTGATATATGCTGATTTTAGTTCTCTCTCCGTCATGGCGATTTTACCAGTCGCTGCCAGATCTACCTGAATATTTAATAGCTCTTTACACGCATTGCTGTATGGGGATTGTGCAATTTCTTTTCGAATGGATGGAAGACGCTCCAATACATAAGCCTTGTATTCATCTGCGCTTTTCCCGGCAATGTCGTTGTACATATCCATGTAATAAACGCTTTTCAATACAATATCTATATCTACGGAAGCTAATTCTTGTTGCAGACTAGCCAGATAACCATTAAAGTATACAGGTTCTCCATACGTTTTATCCTTTTTTTGCAGATGCGCCTGTCTACGGCATAGTTCCTTTGTATTGATGATGAGCGATGTCTCTTCGTTGGGAGCTATCAGACACTCGATCCAGCCAAAAGGAAGTTCTAATGCTACACTTGTAACGGACGCTACTTTGACCTCCGCCTGAAAAGTGCCGTCTTCTTTGATCTTTATGATATTCTGTTCGTTGTGGACATTCAATGCAGGACTTTCTATATGCATCTTCATTTGTTGCATCATCTCTTTTTGATAGTCCAGTATTTTTCCTTTAAGTGTAGCAGTCCCATAAACCAACTTTGGAGTAGGCAATATCGCTTTCTTATTTATTTTGTGTACGACTGCTTCTTTGGGAAGTTTTTGTTTATAGAATGTATCTTTGTCTAATTGTATTCCCCATATCTTATAGGCCCCGTCGAAGTCTCCTTCCGAGAAATCCAGACTGGTTACATTTTCAGGTATTGGGGGAAATAAGAGTTGAAACTCCGCTTCTCCCGATTCCGGCATCCAGAATTCCTTATCCAATGTGATTCCAACTCCCTTTCGGATGGGATAAAGCATTCCATTATTATCTTTCAGAAAACTGCCCGTTGCTATTTTAATCCAGTATTTCGGACGATAAAAAGCCTTTATATACACTGTTGTCACGGTATCACTCATGACAATTTTATCAATCTCAATACTATTGGAGCTCCATGCTAGAAAAGGAGGCCGCTCGATAACTCTGTCTTTGGCTTGTATGGTGCAGATTGTGCAGAATATTAAACCGATAATCCATGCGAATCTTTTCATGTGAATAATGTTTTATTACACGAACAAATATAAGGATCTTTTTATAACTATCCTTGTAAAAAACGGAAAAAGAAATGACTTTTTTCAGCACCGGGGAAAGATACGTCCGGCACCGGGGAGGAGAGGGTTCCCCACCGATGAACGCCCCGTTCCTCACCGATGAGGAAAGGGAGCGGTATCGGGGAAGTTATTTATTGTAACCGGAACGTGATAGGGAGGGTATACTTAACAGGGACAGCCTGTCCTTTTTGCATTCCCGGTTCCCATTTAGGCATGTTTCCCACTACACGGATGGCTTCTGCATCCAGTGACGGAGATACGCTACGTAATACTTTTACGTTTGACAAACTACCGTCTGTTCCGATAATCATTTGTATGATTACCCTGCCTTGTTCTTTGTTTTTTTGAGCAATGACAGGATATTTGATACTTCTAGCAAGATAACGCATCAACCCGGCTTGTCCCTCCGGGAATTTGGGCATTGTTTCTACTACAGTGAAAGCCTGATCTGTGTTTTCTCCTTTCACACCTACTGCACCGGGAGTTGAATCTTCCTGTGGACCGTATCCCACTACAACTACTTCGTCCAGATCAGACTGCTTGATCTCTTCCGCTTTGGGGGTGGGGGGATCGGATAGTCTGAAAGCAACGGGAACTGTAAATCTTACATTTACTGCTTCCCCTCTTTGTTTTCCAGGTTGCCATTTAGGCATGGCAGCAATGACACGCATGGCTTCTTTGTCGAGATACGGATTGACACTTCGTTCTACTTTTGTGTCGGCTATACTTCCGTCCTTTTTAACAGTAAAGCTTACAATTACACGTCCTTGTGCACCGATTGCATGTGCTTCAGCCGGATATTTGACATTTTTCGACAAGTAATCCATCAATGCCTTCATCCCTCCCGGAAAATCCGGCATTTCTTCTACAACCTGAAAAACAACAGAATCCGGTACACTCTTGATTTGTGTTTCCGTTACTTCCTTTTCTTTTGTACCTTGCGGAAGAGTGATTTCTTGCATTTCTCTTGTAGAAAGTTCGGGAATATTTGTGGTTTCAGCTTGCATGGCAACTTCTTCTGTTATTTGTCCCATCATTTCTTTTGCAAATTTTTCAGTAGTACGTGCTACCATTTCGATGTTACTGACAATCATCAAGATGGCAGCCAAGGGAAGAAACATCAGATATTTTGTTCTTCCTATTTCTTTCGTTCTTCGTTTATTCATCATTTTAATACGATTTTTGAGTGGTAAAACATTGAAACTATTTGATAAATTTGCTGCAGCCTTGTGATGTGCCAGTCCCAATAAGTGGTACTGGTATGATTTACTATCATGTCCCGTCTCTAATACACGATGGTCTGCCATGTATTCGAGGTTTCCTCTGACTTCTCGTTTCATTAACCAGATAAATGGGTTGAACCAGCAGAATATGCACATTATTTCGCTGAAAAGTACATCCACCGAATGGTATTGACGGGCATGTGTCTCTTCATGCGTAATGATTTCACTGATTTCAGATTCCGTATGTGATTGCGGGTGTATGAATATCCAGTGGAAAAAAGAAAAAGGACCTGTTTCTTTTTTTAATAGATGTACGCGTACTCCTTGTATATTGCTTTTTGAGCATTGGAAATGCAATCGGATGATGCTACCCAGTTGTACGAAGAAACGTGCGGTAAGTAATAACATTCCGCTCCAATAAATAATTTTAGCGAACTGTATGATAACCTCTTGCCAATTTATGACAGTCTCTTGTGTAGGAGTCACAACTTGCTCCGGAAGCAGGATGGTTGCATAAAGATCTGCCATTGCCACCATCGGTTCGTGAGCTTTTATCCATCCCTGGATATTCAGTAGAGGGTAAAGCAAAGAGATGGCAAAGAAACATAACAAAGCCATTCTGCGCCAATGGAAGAAGGTGTCTTTGTGAAAAAACAACCGATAGAATGCGTAGAACAGTGCTATCGCTACATTTATCTTTAGAAAATAAGCTAGTTCCGGAGTCATGATGATGAATGTTTTCTATTAATCTTCTTTTCCTTTTTCAATAAGATCGATAATATCTTTGAGATCATCGGCCGAAATCTTCCGGTCTTTGGCAAAGAAAGAAACCATTTCTTTGTAAGAGTTCTCAAAGTAGTTACGAACTACACCGCTCATGAAATGACGTTTATATTCATTTTCACGAATGGCGGGAGTATATTGGTAGGTATTACCCACACGTTTCGGCGTGACATATCCTTTCCGCTCAAGGTTCTTTACGATAGATGCTACTGTGGTATAAGGAGGTGCCGGTTGCGTATACTTTGCAACAATGTCTTTTACGAAACAGCATTGTAACTCCCAAATGTAGATCATTACTTCTTCTTCTTGTATAGTTAACTTTTCCATGGAGATGTTGTTTAATTACGAATACTTCGCAAATCTACGAATATTTCGTAAATACGCAATAGTTAGTCGGTTAATAATTGTAAATGTATAAATCTTGCAAGAATATTTTAATTGTGATATGATCCTGAAAATATTTAGGCATAAAAACAGACCGGATGAGCATTGTTTTTGCCTAAATAGTCACACTTTAATAACATTTATGCAAAAAAGAGAGTATCTAGGATTTTTTTATATAAAATAAATGAAATATATTTGCGGCTACAAAATATACGTTAAATGTGGAAGGGTGCGTTTCAATGCTTTAACCGGTTGCGAATAATTCCCCGCACTTAAAACAAAACTATTAACTAACAATGCTAACCAGAGGGAAGAGGAAGGCAACTAAAAAATGAATGATATGAAAAAAGGTTTGATTTTTGTGCTATTTGCACTTGTTTCTATCGTTTCTTATTCTCAGATTTCTTGGAATGCCAAAGTAGGTATGAATATGAGTAATCTTACAGGTGATGTAGACACAGACATGAAGATTGGTTTTAATGTTGGTGTAGGTGCAGAATATGCATTTACGGAAATGTGGTCTGTTCAACCATCTTTGATGTTTACTTCTAAAGGTTATAAAGCTGATGGTGTGAAGTGTAATCCAATGTATTTAGAATTGCCGATATTGGCAGCAGCAAGATTTGCCATTGCTGATAATCAGAATATCGTGGTAAAAGCAGGTCCTTATTTTGCATTTGGTGTTGCAGGTAAATATAAATATGATGGAGTTGATGAAAAGGATGATGTTTTTGGAGATGATGGGTGGAAGAGATTTGATGCTGGTCTCGGTGTAGGCGTTGCTTATGAAATTAATAAATTCTTTATTGACTTATCTGGAGAATTTGGATTAACTAAAATTGCTGATGGTGACGGCGCTCCGAAGAACATGAACTTCTCTATCGGTGTAGGTTACAAGTTCTAAACTTATTATACTCTCTTTATAATATCTCTAAAATCCCTCGTTCTATACTCTCTTGGAACGGGGGATTTTTATATTCTTATTCGAAAAAAAACGGCATACCCTCTATGGAAAGGATACACCGTAAACTCTCTCTCTTGTAATTTTCACTCATTAATCACTTATCTGCTTGGATAAGTTTTCTTTCTCTTTTAATTCTTTGTATCGCTCTATTGCATGTTTGCGGCTCATTAGTATTTGCCAGCGGTATACCCAACAGGTGGTAAGGAAATAAATGCCGGCTTGCAACCATAAAGCTTTATATTCAAAAGCTACTTCACTAAGAGTAGCTCCCATATTATTGATTTTTACAAAGCCGTTAATTCCAAAGGTAGAGGGGAAGATGTAAGATACATACTTCCAAAACGGGGGAATAGCTGCTCCCGGCCAAGAGATTCCGGAAATAAATAACAAGGGGACTGACGTGAATACAAAAATCAGCATACACGTCTCCCGGTTGCGGATAGCAATGGAAGCTGTCATGGCAAAGAAAATACAAGCCGCAAGGTAGGGGACAACAAATAATACTAATGAACTGGGTTGTCCGATCTGGTTGAGGCTAAATAATCTTGGGACCACATAAAGTACGTAGAAAGCTACCAATATATAGACCAAGAAATAACTCAAGCCTTTTCCTAATACAATTCGTAGCGTTCCGTTGTAATGACGGTTAATAGGCACGAGATCCTTAAACCTGTTATTTTCACGAGCTGTTCCCGCAGCGAGACCGATACCAAGTAATAATGTTTGTTGGATAATTAATACTAGTACTGCAGGAATTAGGAAAGCAGCGAATCCGGTAGTCGGGTTGAAGATAGAGATCTCTTCATATTCGATCGGATAAGCGGTGATTTCATCCTGCCGGTCGGTTGTATTTCCACTGCGTGCAATCTTGATGTCCTTATTCATATTCAGAGAAACCGCTGTGTTGGCAAGAAGCATCGATTTATAATACAACAATCCGCTCATGTCGCAATAGATGCTCACTTGTGTCTGTTTTCCTTTGGCAATATTGTCACTAAAATCCGAAGGGATATAAATGATGCCGTATGCACGCCGGTTTTTCAGCATTTGTTTAGCTTCTTCCATATCGGCACAGTAGGAGACGATTTGAATATCGGGCGTAGCATCTACCTTGCGGAGATATTCGCGGCTAAGAGATGAATGTGAATCATCTACAACAACAGCAGGAACTTCACGCACTACTTCGTTATCATAGATGAAACTATATAGCAACGGATAACCTAACGGGACGAGTATAAAGAATATCAGTACCCCCTGGTCGCGGAAAGTTGTCTGAAACTCCCGTTTCCAGATATAAAACAGGTCATTGATGCCTTGAGCTATCTTATCTTTTAATTTTATATCTTTCATTTAGGGTATATATTTATAGTAAACCAATGCTTCCTTCAGGCGGTGAACCACGAAGAAGGGGAGCATCATAAATATTAATAGTGCCATATAGTTGGTCCATGAGTAAGCCATACTATATCCGTTGAGCGCCTGATCCACGTAAATAAGGAAATAGTGCCGCAAAGGAAATAGATTGCTCAAAGCCTGTAAAACAGGATGCATAGCCATGACCGGGAATGAAAAACCGGAAATGGAGAACGATATGACTCCCCACAGGGAAGCAAAACTTAATCCGAGTCGTAGAGTCGGCAGGGTTCCTATCATGACAATACCACAACATTGGGATGCCAGTACAAGACAAAGCGTGGCAAATATCATCGGAAATATACCGCTGTTGCAAGGAAAATGCAGGAATCCATACAGGTATACGTTATAAAATATACCCATGATGAAAAAGATTACGGTGTGGGGAAGCAACTTCCCGGCCAATGCAATATAAATGGAGTTGTTACTCATTCGTAACCATTCGCGAGCCGTACGATCTTTGATTTCTACACCGATTGAATAGACAGTTACCATAAATATTAATAGCATGAGTACTCCCGGTATCAGTGTATTGCATAAGTATACCGAATAGTTCAGCCACGGATTATTCAGTGGGTGTGTATCGATAACAATCGGTTGCAGATATGCCATAGCCTGATCCTCTGTTGCACCTTTGGCATATAACATAGTCCTTGCAGCAGCTCCCGAAGTGAGTTCTCCCATCATTTTCATGTCTCTGAACAATAGGGAGCCTGCAATCAGGTAGGAGTAATTGGTGTAGAAGGAGATTGTCGGTTGTCGTTGGCTCTGTGCCTCTGCCGATAAACCTTTGGGAAGGTAGAAGAATCCGTAGATTTTTCCCTCTTGCATGGCAATGCGTGCATCTGTCACATTACTGTAATGAGCTACAACCCCTGTCTGTGAAAAAGCATCCAGGTTGCGGACAATATTGCGGGAGGTGGACGAATCATCCATGTCTACCACTCCTGCAGGAAGATCCTTGGGAAGTCCCGAATCCATTAAGGTGGTGAAGAATATATAGCAAAACAGTGGGGCAATGACCATACAGAAGAGGTAGAGCGGGCGTGAAACCAACCGCCGGCACTCTCTTTGCATGACCTGCCACAGGGCTATATATTTCTTTTCTCTCTCTCTCATGATTACTTGTCAATGATGACAGACATACCCGGACGGAGGTTTTCCACTTTCTCTATCGGAGAAGCTTTCACTTCGAATGTTTTCAGGTCGAACTGTCCGGTTGTTTTGGTTGCTTTCCAAGCGGCATAAGTCCCTAAGTCTTTCAGATAATATACTTTGAGTTTGATCTTTTTGTTATCCAGAGCAGGAATGACTGCTTCGAATTCCGAACCCATTGTCAGATTTTTGAGCAGATCCTCGCGTACGTTGAATGTTACCCACATATCATTGAGTTCGGCGATATTCATGATGGGAGCACCAGTACCTACCAATTCGCCTACCTTCGGGAAAATCTCTGAAACTTCTCCGGCAGCCGGAGCTATGAGATAAGTCTCCTTTATGTACGATTCTACTTCGGCAACAGCACCTTTTGCCCGGTTTACCAAAGCTTCCGCGGCCATCTTATCTTCACGTTCTGCTCCGTTCTTTGCCATAGTATATTGCGCTTTGGCTGCTTTCTCTGTAGCAATGCTTGCATCCCGTTGCGCAGTAACTTCATCCAATTTCTGTGCAGGCATTACTCCCTGCTCATAGAGATTCTTTATACGTTGATATGATTTTTCGGCAATGGTGACGCCTGCTTGGGCTTTTTGCCACATTTCGTATGCCGCCTGGATTTGTTCCTCACGTGCGCCTTTGATTGCTTTTGCGTTTTGTGCTTGTGCGGCAGCTTCGGCAGCACGTGCCTGTTCCATTTTTGCCACTACGTCAGGAGCTTCCAAAATGGCCAGCGTATCTCCGGCATTGACACTTTGTCCTTCTTTCACGCGAAATTCCAATATACGTCCCGGAACTTTGCTCGAAACGCGATACTCGGTAACTTCAGCCTGTCCCTGTATAATTTCAGGACCTTTGCGAAGCATGAAGAAGCCAACGACTGCAACGATTGCAATAACTCCCAGTAGAGTAAGGAATGCAAGCAGCATATTGCTGTTTTGTGATTTTATAGGTGCCATATGATTTATGAATTATGATTTATGATTTATGTTTTATGGATTGTGAGTTGGTTAGGGATTGGGTTGTTTCTGATTGGGTTCTTTACTTTATTTTTCTGCTTTTTATTTATTTCAGTGTTCCCAGAGATTTCTTCAGATAGATTTCTGTTAACTTCACATCTATTTGTGCGTCAATCTTTTCTGAATGAGCGGACAGCCATGCCGTTTGTGCTTCAAGAACATTACTGGTGGCAATCACTCCCTCTTTAAAACCAAGCGTTGCATAGCGCAGATTCTCTTCCGCTTTTTCCATGTTTTTGGAAGACATAACCAGTTTCTTACCTGCTTCTTTTACCTTGAAAGCGGCTTGATTGACTTGCAACTCTATTTTTTCGCGTGCGTCCTGAAGCTGGTATTGTGCAATGCGGGCTTCGGCTTTTGCCGCTCTCGTTTTATAAATACCTTCTCCCCAGTGCCATATAGGTATCTGTACCATCACTCCCACATTCCACATGCCTTTGAATTTGTTTTCAAAGCTGTTGAAGACAGAAGGGTTGGTTACCATATAATTCCCCATCAATGCGATAGAAGGAAGATGTTCGGCACGGGTTACGTTTACTTTCTGTTTATAAATCTGTGTCGCTAATTCGAGACTACGTATTTCCGGACGATTCTCATAAGCGGTAGATAAATCGAAATGAGGGTCTGTTGTCAGTAATGGAATATCTTCCATATTTTCATCTGCTAGCGTGATGGGGGAGCTAAGATCAATACCGCATAGTTGGCACAGCAACATTCGGGCAAGGCTCAATCCATCTTCCACTTTGGTGAGTGTCATTTCTGCTTCATTCACCTTGACGCGTACAGACAAGCCATCCGCTTTGGTGGCTACTCCTTCATTAATCATTTTTTCCACATCACCGTCCAGCTGTTGCAAGAGCTTTAAATAACCTTCCGCCAACTTCTTCTTATTAACCAACGAAATAACTTGCCAATATGCCTGGTCTGTACTCATGATTACTTCCTGCATGCCACCGTGGTGTTGTTCTTGAGCTAACTCTTCGGCATACTTTGTTATTTTGTTGTACGCCCGGATTTTTCCACCCATATATAAAGGCTGTGTCAATGTAATAGCGCCTGCATAGACATTTCTGGTGTCTGTGCGGAGTGCATCCACTAAAGAGTTTCCTGCTTGGTCGAGAGCAGGCAGAGCCGCTCCTAGTTTTCCGCTTAAGGAAGCAATAAGTGGTTTTAATTCAGGATGTGCTGTTACAATCTCGGTTGCAGCCTGTTGGATAGGGCCTGCCAGATTAGTTCCTAATCCTGAAAGCGTAGCTTTCTGGTCATTGTTTAATAATGAAAACTCTTTCTGGTTTCTCATGTAAGCTCCGGTTGCCGAGAAGTTGGGCAAATAATTCGTAAATGCAGCTTTTCGTTGATAATGAGCAGCATTTATCTTCTCATTGCTTATCAACAAATCTTTGTTGTTGGCAAGAGCTAATGCGCGGCAACTATCCAGACTTAGAAAGTTCTGCGCTTTTCCTATGAAAGTGAGACTTAGCAGAATTGTCAGAAGAAATACTTTTTTCATCGCATCTTGCATATTAATAAGGTGATACTTCTATATTTAATAACCCGGTTCTCATGTAATTTGTTTATTGAAGTAGTCTGTTTTTTTGAACTTGTTTACTTAAACAATAATTGCATAAACAACGATGCAAATGTATGAGCTTTACTTGAAAGTGCAAAATGAATTAGCTTTTTTTAAAATATAGTGGGGTAGGATTCTGTAGAAAAGAAAGAAGGCTGTTCCTCGTAGTGAAGAACAGCCTTTCTTGATATATAAAGTAAGGGGATTAATTACAGAGCACCTACTTCTTTCAAAGCAGCGTTCGTTCCGTGAACAGCTTTTGCGCTAGCTGCGAACTTAGCTTTTTCGTCTTCGTTCAGGTTCAGTTCAACGATCTTTTCGATACCGTTCTTGCCAAGGATTACAGGAACGCCGATGCAAAGATCTGATTCACCATATTCACCTTCCAATAATACAGAACAAGGAACCATCTTCTTTTGGTCGTGAAGGATAGATTCAACTACGAATGCTCCTGCTGCACCTGGTGCATACCATGCAGAAGTACCCAGCAATTTAGTCAGTGTAGCACCACCTACCATTGTAGCAGCGGCTACTTCTTCCAGTTTTTCGGCAGAGATGAAATTTGCTACAGGCATACCTTTGTAAGTAGCGAAACGAGTCAAAGGAATCATAGTAGTATCACCGTGACCACCGATAACCATACCTTCTACTTCGTTAGCGTTGCAACCGATAGCTTGAGACAAGAAATATTTGAAACGAGAGCTATCCAAAGCACCACCCATACCGATCACACGGTTTTTCGGCAAGCCCAAAGCCTTCAATGCCAAATAAGTCATTGTATCCATCGGGTTAGAGATAACAACGATGATAGCGTTAGGAGAATATTTCAACAGGTTTTCTGCTACCGATTTAACGATACCAGCGTTCACACCAATCAGCTCTTCACGAGTCATACCCGGTTTACGAGGAATACCTGAAGTAATCACAACAACGTCAGAGTTAGCGGTTTGAGCATAGTCGTTAGTGCAGCCTACCAATGTAGTGTCGAAACCCAGCAATTGAGCTGTCTGCATCATATCCATTGCTTTACCTTCTGAAACGCCTTCTTTAACGTCCAGCATTACTACTTCGTCTGCTACTTCATTAAAAGCAAGTACATTTGCACATGTAGCACCTACGTTACCTGCGCCTACTACGGTTACTTTTGACATAATACTATATATTTAAAAAGTTGATAATTTGTTTTATCTTTTAGCGCGACAAAATTACAACGATAATCCTGATTAAAGAAATTTTTCCGTAATAATTTTAGTTAAAGGTCTAAGTTCTCCGGAATGGATAGCTATCATGAAAAAAAAGTGGTCGAACAAGCCGTTGGCAAGCGTGGAAGAGAAGCGGAGAATAAACAACGAAAACGATACAAAAACGAGGGTGTTCGGAGAGGGTGTTACAAAGCGCTGAAACGCCCGCCAGTAAAGGGGAAAAACCCAATGAAAACCAGTAGAGTAGAGAAGAGTAAAGTAAAGAAGAGTAAGTAAAAGTATTATTTCTGTTATAAACAATAGCAATAATACTGGGCAGAGAAGATGGCTTTGGCTGCTGCCGTTGTCGGTTTGGATCACTTCGTCGGTGTCGTTTCTGTTCTCGTGTCCCTCATGAACTGTTCGTCCGGCAGATGACCGCCTTTTGTCTGGTAGGTTATTGATGCTCGCCCGGTGGGTAACGGACATTCACACGGTAGATAACATACGTTTGTACGTTAGGTGAATTCTATATTATTTCTCGGGCTACCGCTTCACTAAAAAATAATTTCAATACTTGTTTGCTAAAGTACCATTTGCTTCAAAACTAGTACGTAAACAAGGTAAAAGTCGCAAATAAGGATACTTCGATCAGGTAATGTCAGTGGCCGCTTAGGATCATAAAGGAGAATCAGTCGGGGGACTTTGCGTCTGTCGGTTCGGCCTGGTTGACTGGTTAATAAATTAAAATTGCATAGATTAGTCGGGAGTTTTTCAAAAACTCTCACTTTTTATACTTGACTTCTGTTGCGAAATGATTACTTTTGCGCACGTTATCAATTCACAACTGAAACTATGAGTAAAAAAAGCCTTCTTATTGCGGCCGTGGCTATCTTGGTGATAGCTATTATTGGTATTACTTATTTATTGTTTACCGAAAAAAAAGCTAATCGGGAGTTAGTGCAGGAATTCCAATTGGATAAGGAAGATCTGGAAAACGAATATAGTCGTTTTGTGCAAGAATATGATGAATTGAAGTTTAAGGTTACTAATGACTCATTAGGAGTATTGTTAGAACAGGAACAGTTAAAGACCCAACGTCTATTAGAAGAACTTCGTACTGTGAAGAGTTCGAATGCAACAGAGATTCGTCGTTTAAAGAAAGAATTGGCTACCTTACGTAAAGTAATGGTTGGTTATATTAATCAGATTGATTCACTAAATAAACTGGCTGCACAGCAGAAACAGGTCATTGCAGAAGTAACACAAAAATATAATCAGGCTTCACAACAAATCAGTAACCTTTCCGAAGAAAAGAAAAATCTGGATAAGAAGGTGACGTTAGCCGCACAACTCGATGCAACTAATATTCGTATCGAACCACGCAATAAACGCGGTAAAGTGGCGAAGAAGGTGAAAGATGTGGTGAAATTGGCTATCAGTTTCACAATCGTGAAGAATATAACTGCTGAAAACGGGGAACGTACCATTTATATACGTATAACCAAACCGGATAATGATGTTTTGACTAAGAGTGCATCCAATACTTTCCCTTATGAAAACCGTACACTGGTTTACTCCATCAAGAAATATATTGAATATAACGGAGAAGAACAGAACGTGAATGTATTCTGGGATGTAGAAGAATTCTTATATGCCGGAAACTATCGCGTTGATATCTTCGAAGGTGGTAATCTGATTGGTTCGCAGACTTTTACGTTAGATTAGTTTCCCATCTATCGTCTTCCATCCGCTCCCCACATCATTTTGCTGCGGAGTGTATCGAAAAAAATGTGATTAAAACGTTTCACTACCTTTATGCTGTAATCTGCCCGACGGATGGTTAGTTGAGTCGTTTCTTTGCAAGTCTCGCTCCTCCCGTCGATGGCGACGAGGAAGTTGTGACTTCTGCTTTCTACATCTAATGTAATCTCCCAGTCATCCCGAATAACGATAGGACGGACGTTGAGACTATGTGGAGCCACCGGAGTGATGGCAATAGTGTTGGAATGAGGGACGATGATCGGGCCTCCTACACTCAAAGAGTAGGCTGTGGAACCTGTTGGAGTGGCAATTACTAACCCGTCAGCTTGATAAGTATTCAGATACGCGCCATTAATAGCTGTCCGGATACTAATCATTGAGGAGCTGTCTCGTTTGAGAATAGCTATTTCGTTGAGGGCATAAGGAGAATCTTGGAGATGTTTGTCGTTGCAGATCAACTGAAGTACGCTCCGTTCCTCCACACTATATCTGCCGTTTTGGATTTCATCAAATGTTTCCTCCATTTCCTCCGGCGAAATATCTGCCAGAAATCCTAAACGTCCTGTGTTAATTCCCAAAATAGGAATCCCTTTTCTTCCTACGCGGCGGGCAGCTTTCAGAAATGTTCCGTCGCCTCCGATGCTGATTACCATATCGGCAGTAAAATCATCACCATCAAATAATTGATCTGCTTTAATATCCATATTTTCAGAAACTAGGAATTGATAAAATTCCCTGCACATACCAATCTCTGCTCCCTGTTTCTTTAAAAGTTTAAACAAGGTGACAGCATGAGAGGACTTTTTAGCCTGATAAGTATTTCCGAAAATGGCGAATTTCATAAGCAATATCATTAGTTCAGGATGCAAATTTGGCATTTTTTCTTGGATTTCTACTTTAAATAACCAAAAAAGAACCCATAATGCGTTTCGTATTATTAGGCAACTAATAATAATATTTGTATTTTTGCGGCAAATATAACGTAGAACTATGACTAAATTAAGTGTAAACATAAACAAGATTGCTACGCTAAGGAATGCTCGCGGAGGAAATGTTCCCGATGTAGTAAAGGTAGCGCTTGATTGTGAATCTTTTGGTGCAGACGGTATCACTGTTCATCCTCGTCCCGATGAACGCCACATTCGTCGTTCAGATGTATATGATTTGCGCCCTTTGTTGCGCACGGAATTTAATATCGAAGGTTATCCCGCTCCGGAGTTTATTGACCTGGTGTTGAAAGTTAAACCTCATCAAGTAACTTTGGTTCCCGACGATCCTTCACAAATTACTTCTAATTCCGGTTGGGACACCAAAGCAAATCTGGAATTCCTTACTGAAGTTCTCGATCAGTTTAACAGCGCCGGTATTCGTACTTCCGTTTTTGTGGCAGCCGATCCTGAAATGGTGGAATATGCAGCAAAAGCGGGAGCGGATCGTGTCGAACTGTATACCGAACCATACGCAACGAACTATCCGAAGAATCCGGAAGCTGCCATCGCTCCTTTTATCGAAGCCGCAAAGACTGCCCGTAAACTGGGTATCGGATTGAACGCCGGACACGACTTGAGTCTGGTTAATTTAAATTATTTCTATAAAAACATTCCTTGGGTGGATGAAGTCTCCATCGGACATGCGTTGATTAGCGATGCGTTGTATCTGGGACTCGAACGTACCATTCAGGAATATAAAAACTGTCTACGCTCATGAATGCAATGATCTTGTTAGCCCAAGGGGCTATGAATATGGCCGACTCGCTGGCTACTGCCAACCCCGTATTGACGGAGGTGAATGCTCCTGAAATGAACATGCTTGATATGGCTATCAAGGGTGGATGGATTATGATTGTGCTGGGTGTATTGTCGGTTGTCTGTTTCTATATCCTGTTTGAACGTAACTACATGATTCGTAAGGCAGGAAAAGAGGACCCGATGTTTATGGAGCGGATTAAAGACTATATTCATAGCGGTGAGATCAAAGCGGCTATTAACTATTGCCGTACGATAAACACCCCTTCGGCACGTATGATAGAAAAAGGGATCAGCCGTTTAGGACGTCCTATTAACGATGTACAGGTAGCTATTGAGAATGTAGGTAATATTGAAGTGGCAAAGCTGGAAAAAGGATTGACTGTAATGGCAACTATTTCCGGAGGTGCTCCGATGCTCGGATTCCTCGGTACGGTGACCGGTATGGTACGTGCATTCTATGAAATGGCGAATGCCGGAAGCGGAAACATTGATATCACTTTGCTTTCTGGTGGTATCTATGAAGCTATGATTACTACGGTCGGTGGTCTGATTGTCGGTATCATTGCTATGTTTGCCTACAATTATCTGGTGATGCTGGTAGACCGTGTGGTAAATAAAATGGAGTCTCGTACAATGGAGTTCATGGACTTGTTGAACGAGCCGGCAAAATAATAGGCTGATGGGATTAAAAAGAAGAAATAGAGTATCGCCCAATTTTAGCATGGCTTCCATGACGGACGTCATCTTCCTGTTGCTGATATTCTTTATGATAACCTCTACGGTGGTGTCGCCCAATGCTATCAAAGTCCTGTTGCCGCAAGGCAAGCAGCAGACTTCGGCCAAACCGCTGACAAGAGTGGTTATCGATAAAGACTTGAATTTCTATGCCGCTTTCGGCAATGAAAAAGAGCAGCCGGTGGCGCTGAACGATCTGACTTCATTCTTGCAGAGTTGCGCAGAGAAGGAGCCGGAAATGTACGTGGCATTGTATGCAGATGAATCGGTACCTTACCGTGAGATCGTAAGGGTATTGAACATTGCAAACGAGAATCATTTTAAGATGGTGTTGGCTACACGCCCGCCTGAAAATAAATAAGAAACAATGGACAGAAGAAAAAAGGGTGAATACATAGGAGCGCTGGGTGCACTGTTGGTGCATGTGGCAGTGATTGCTCTTTTGATTCTGGTGAGCTTTACTGTCCCTCAACCGGATGAAGATGCAGGCGGAGTGCCTGTAATGATGGGAAATGTAGACGCAGCGAGTGGCTTCGATGATCCCTCTCTGGTAGACGTGGATATCATGGATGAAGATGCGGCAGCACCCGCGGAAACAGCACCGGAACTTCCTTCGGAACAGGATTTATTGACGCAGACTGAAGAGGAAACAGTAACTCTGAAACCTAAGACGGAAGAACCGAAAAAAGAAACGGTGAAACCTAAAGAGGTGGTCAAGCCGAAAGAACCGGTGAAGAAGCCGGAGAAAACGGAAGCCGAAAAAGCTGCGGAAGCGAAACGGCTGGCAGAAGAAAAAGCGGAACGTGAACGTAAGGCTGCCGAAGAAGCTGCCAGAAAGAGGGTGTCCGGTGCGTTTGGAAAGGGAGCGCAAATGACAGGAAATAAAGGAACAGCGGCTAGTGGTACGGGAACCGAAGGTAGCAAGGAGGGAAACTCTTCTACCGGAGCGAAGACCGGAACCGGAGGTTATGGAACATTTGACCTTGGCGGACGTTCTTTAGGTACGGGCAGTTTGCCGAAGCCTGTATATAATGTGCAGGAAGAAGGACGTGTAGTGGTGAATATCACCGTGAATCCTGCAGGGCAAGTGATATCGACCAGTATTAGCCCTCAAACGAATACGGTAAATTCCACTTTGCGTAAGGCAGCGGAGGACGCAGCGAAGAAAGCCCGTTTTAATACGATAGATGGGGTGAATAACCAGACAGGGACAATCACCTATTATTTTAACTTGAGATAGTATCATTAACCAAATATATAAAGGATTATGGGAACTGTATACGCTTTTTTTGCAGATGGTTTTGAAGAAATTGAAGCCTTTACTGCTATTGACACGTTGAGACGTGCCGGACTTAATGTAGAAATCGTATCCGTTACACCGGATGAAATTGTAGTGGGAGCACATGACGTATCCGTCCTTTGCGATATCAACTTCGAGAATTGCGATTTCTTCGATGCTGAACTGTTGTTGTTACCGGGAGGAATGCCGGGAGCTGCCACACTTGACAAGCACGAAGGGTTGCGTAAATTGATTCTTGATTTTGCCGCAAAAGGTAAACCTATTGCGGCCATTTGTGCTGCTCCGATGGTATTGGGTAAACTGGGACTGCTGAAAGGAAAGAAAGCTACCTGTTATCCGAGTTTTGAACAATATCTGGATGGTGCAGAATGTGTAAATGAACCCGTCGTACGTGATGGAAACATCATTACCGGTATGGGACCGGGTGCTGCCATGGAATTTGCTTTGACAATCGTTGACCTGTTGGTAGGTAAAGAAAAAGTAGACGAACTGGTAGAAGCGATGTGCGTTAAACGCTAAACCGTCCATGAAGAAATATGTAATCATTGTCGCCGGTGGAAAGGGCTTGCGAATGGGAAGTGATCTTCCCAAACAATTCCTTCCCATGGGTGATAAACCTGTGTTGATGCATACCCTGGAAGTCTTCAGGAGATATGACGAGGCACTTCAAATCATATTGGTGCTTCCGCAGGAGCAACAAAGTTTCTGGAAGCAACTTTGCGATGAACATCATTTTACGGTAAAACATGTCCTTGCAGAAGGAGGTGAAACACGTTTCCATTCCGTAAAGAACGGGCTGGCACTGGTGCAAGAGCCGGGATTGGTGGGAGTGCATGATGGAGTACGCCCGTTTGTATCAGTAGAAGTGATTCGCCGTTGTTATGAGTTGGCAGAGGTGCAAAAAGCAGTGATTCCTGTGGTGGATGTAGTAGAGACGCTTCGCCATTTGACAGATGCCGGAAGTGAAACAGTCAGCCGGATTGATTATAAACTGGTGCAAACGCCGCAAGTGTTTGATGTAGAGTTGCTGCAACAAGCCTATGCCCAGGAATTTACCCCCTTCTTTACAGATGATGCTTCCGTTGTGGAAGCGATGGGAATGCCCGTTTATCTGGCAGAAGGCAACCGTGAAAATATAAAAATAACAACTCCTTTCGATTTAAAAGTAGGGAGTGCTCTTTTATAAATGTTCGATTTAGCCACACGCGACATAAAATTTATCTCCGGTGTAGGCCCTCAAAAAGCCGCTGTATTAAATAAGGAGTTGGAAATCTATTCCTTGCACGATTTAATTTATTATTTCCCTTATAAATATATTGACCGGAGCCGCATCTATTACATTCATGAAATAGATGGCAATATGCCGTATATCCAGTTGAAAGGAGAAATCCTCGGTTTCGAGACCATTGGTGAAGGACGGCAGCGCCGTTTGACAGCGCATTTTTCGGATGGTACAGGAGTCGTGGATTTGGTGTGGTTTCAAGGTATAAAGTACATCTTGGGAAAGTATAAACTTCACGAGGAATATATCATTTTCGGCAAACCTACTGTTTTCAACGGACGTATCAATGTGGCGCATCCTGATGTAGACAAACCGGATGATTTGAAACTTTCCTCGGTGGGGCTGCAACCTTATTATAGTACGACGGAGAAGATGAAACGCAGTTTCCTCAACTCTCACGCGATTGAGAAGATGATGGCAACGGTGATTCAGCAGATACAGGAGCCTCTACCTGAAACACTTTCTCCCAAGTTGCTGACGGAGCATCATTTGATGCCTTTGACGGAAGCGCTCTGGAATATCCACTTTCCAACCAATCCTGACGTCCTCCGTCGGGCACAATACCGTCTTAAATTTGAAGAACTGTTTTATGTTCAGTTAAACATTCTCCGATATGCCAAAGACAGGCAGAAAAGGTATCGTGGATACATCTTTGAAAAAGTGGGAGATGTGTTCAATACATTTTATACAAAGAATCTTCCTTTCCAACTGACGGGTGCGCAGAAACGGGTGTTGAAAGAGATACGGAACGATGTCGGCAGTGGCAGACAGATGAATCGCCTTTTGCAGGGAGATGTAGGAAGCGGAAAAACACTGGTTGCCTTGATGAGTATGTTGCTGGCATTGGATAATGGCTATCAGGCTTGTATGATGGCACCTACCGAAATCCTGGCAAACCAGCACTACGAAACCATTAAGGAACTGCTTTTTGGCATGGACATTCGTGTTGAGCTACTGACAGGTTCTATTAAAGGAAAAAGGAGAGAAGCGATTCTGGCCGGATTGCTGACAGGAGATGTGCAGATATTAATAGGAACACATGCCGTTATTGAAGATACTGTCAATTTCTCTTCTTTAGGCTTCGTTGTGATTGACGAACAACATCGTTTTGGCGTGGCTCAACGTGCCCGTCTTTGGAGTAAGAATGTTCAACCTCCGCATGTACTTGTAATGACTGCCACTCCCATTCCCCGTACGTTGGCGATGACTTTGTACGGTGACTTGGACGTGTCTGTTATCGATGAACTTCCACCCGGAAGAAAACCGATTACTACTATCCATCAATTCGACAATCGCCGGGAAAGCATGTATCGTTCGGTACGTAAGCAGATCGACGAAGGACGCCAGGTTTATATTGTCTATCCGCTGATTAAAGAGAGCGAAAAAATTGATTTGAAGAATCTTGAAGAAGGGTATCAGCATATTCTGGAAGAGTTTCCGAAGTGTACGGTTTGTAAAGTGCATGGTAAAATGAAACCAGCCGAGAAAGATGAGCAAATGCAGCTTTTTGTCTCGGGGAAAGCGCAGATCATGGTAGCTACCACCGTCATTGAAGTGGGAGTGAACGTTCCGAATGCTTCGGTTATGATTATTGAAAATGCAGAACGTTTCGGGTTATCACAGTTACATCAGTTGCGCGGTCGGGTAGGGCGTGGAGCAGAACAGTCTTATTGTATTCTGGTGACGAATTACAAGTTGACGGAGGATACCCGGAAACGATTGGAAATCATGGTGCGCACCAATGATGGTTTTGAAATAGCGGAGGCCGATTTGAAACTGCGTGGTCCCGGTGATCTTGAAGGTACACAGCAAAGCGGTATCGCTTTCGATTTGAAGATCGCGGATATTGTCCGCGACGGTCAACTGTTGCAATACGTTCGTGCTATAGCTGAAAGTATTGTAGAACAAGACCCTGCAGCACAAAGTCCGGAGAACGAAATCTTATGGCGACAGCTTAAAGCCTTACGGAAAACGAATGTTAACTGGGCTGCCATAAGCTGAAAAACGGTTAAACATGCAGTTTATTTGCGTAAATGTGTTGCAAAACATATTTCGGCTCTATTCTCCCTATTTATAGGAGTTTAACGACCTGATTCCTCTTCCTTTTCGTTCTAAGCTTCTGAAAAATAGTTAATAACTTCCTTGCCATTTCGTAGGAAAACACTATCTTTGGAAGAATTTTTTTAGTAAATGTATTGTTTAACCATTTGCAAAGTCGAGTATTATGCTTGAAAAAACGCTGGTCATTTTAAAACCGTGTACCCTTCAACGGGGATTGGTTGGTGAGATTACTCATCGCTTTGAGCGTAAAGGATTACGGTTGGCTGGCATGAAGATGATGCAACTGACTGATGAATTGTTGAGCGAACATTATGCCCACCTTAGCGGCAAATCCTTCTTTCAGCGTGTGAAAGATTCGATGATGACAGCTCCTGTCATTGTTTGTTGTTTCGAAGGTGTGGATGCTATTCAAACAGTCCGTACGTTGGCGGGACCAACTAATGGACGTCTGGCTGCCCCGGGTACCATTCGTGGGGATTACAGCATGAGCTTTCAGGAAAATATAGTTCATGCTTCTGATTCTCCGGAGACTGCGGCTATTGAATTAAAGAGATTTTTTAAACCGGAAGAAATATTCGATTACAAGCAGGCGACATTTAACTACCTGTATGCAAATGACGAATATTAAATAGAATTGATAAAAAAGGAATGAATTTCAATTGCATTATTAAAACAGGATTGGTCGCTGTTGCGGCTATGGTCAGCTTGAGCTCTTTCTCACAAGACCTGATTGCCCGCCAGGCACCGATAGACAAAAAATTAAAATCAGTAGATTCTTTGGCATTGCAGAAGCAAATCCGTGCCGAACAATCCGAATATCCCGCTTTAAGTCTTTATCCGAATTGGAATAATCAATATGCGCATTCTTATGGAAATGCGATTATTCCGGAAACATATACAATTGACCTGACGGGTTTTCGTATGCCGACTCCGAGTACAAAAATAACTTCGCCTTTTGGCCCGCGTTGGAGAAGAATGCATAATGGCCTTGATTTAAAAGTTAATATCGGTGATACGATTGTTTCTGCTTTTGATGGTAAGGTACGTATTGTGAAATATGAACGCAGAGGGTACGGTAAATATGTAGTCATTCGTCACGATAATGGATTGGAAACTATATATGGACACTTGTCTAAGCAGTTGGTTGAAGAAAATCAGTTGGTAAAAGCTGGTGAACCGATCGGGTTGGGTGGTAACACCGGACGTTCTACAGGTTCGCATCTTCATTTCGAAACCCGCTTCCTGGGAATTGCAATTAATCCGATTTATATGTTTGACTTTCCAAAACAGGATATCGTTGCCGATACTTATACGTTCCGCAAAACAAAAGGTGTGAAACGTGCAGGCTCTCATGATACCCAAGTGGCTGACGGTACTATCCGTTATCATAAGGTGAAGAGTGGCGATACATTGTCCCGCATTGCTAAATTGCGTGGCGTATCAGTCAGCACGCTTTGCAAACTGAACCGTATCAAACCGACCACTACTTTGCGTATCGGACAGGTTTTGCGTTGTTCATAAAAAATATAGCTTATAAAACAGTAATACAATATCTTTAGGAGAGGGCACTTTAATATAATTTAGAGTGCCCTCTTTCTGTTTTTACTTAATTATTGTTACCTTTGCGCACTATTTGGAAGAAGATGAAAGATACCAAGCAACAATTTGAACATGTCATCGCTTTGTGCCGTGACTTATTTTCCAAGAAGCTGCACGATTACGGGCCTGCATGGCGTATCCTGCGTCCGGCTTCGGTGACTGACCAGATTTTTATTAAAGCCAATCGGATTCGTAGTATTGAAACCAAAGGAGTGACCTTGATTGATGAGGGAATCCGTGCTGAATTTATTGCGATTGTCAATTATGGCATTGTCGGGCTCATCCAGTTGGAACTGGGTTATGCCGAGTCTGCCGACATCAGCAATGAAGAAGCGATGGCTTTATACGATAAGTATGCAAAAGAGGCATTAGACCTGATGCTTGCCAAAAACCATGATTATGATGAAGCCTGGCGGAGCATGCGTGTCAGCTCTTACACAGACTTGATCTTGATGAAGATTTACCGTACCAAGCAGATTGAGAGCCTGGCCGGCAACACATTGGTGTCAGAGGGAATTGATGCCAATTATATGGATATGATTAATTACTCTGTTTTCGGACTGATTAAGATAGAATTTGAAGGATAAGAACTTACATATCATTCAGGAGGTAGTGGCGAATACGTGTCGCTTTCTTTTGGCGGCATCGTTCATCTTTTCCGGATTTGTAAAGGCAGTTGATCCACTGGGGTTCCAGTATAAGATCCAGGATTATCTGACCGCATTCGGAATGGCTTCCTGGTTCCCTTCATTCTTCCCTTTATTGGGAGGCATCATCTTGTCAGCCGTTGAGTTTTTTATCGGTATCTCCTTATTTTTTGCTACCAGAAGAACATTGGCTACTTCGTTGGCTTTGATGCTGATGATTTTCATGACACCACTGACCTTGTATCTTGCCATCTTTGATCCGGTTTCGGACTGTGGCTGTTTTGGAGATGCATGGGTGTTGACGAACTGGGAGACATTCGGTAAGAATATAGTTCTGCTGTTTGCAGCAATGATGGCTTTCCGTCACAGAAGGATGCTGGTTCGTTTTATCAGTGTGAAAATGGAGTGGCTAGTTTCTCTCTACACGTTGTTCTTTGTATTTACTTTGTCGTTCTATTGTCTGGACCGTCTGCCTGTTTTAGACTTTCGTCCTTACAAGATCGGAAAGAATATTCTGGAAGGAATGACAATGCCCGAAGGAGCGAAACCGAGTGTATATGAAAGCATCTTTATTCTGGAAAAGAACGGAGAGAAGAAAGAATTTACGTTGGATAACTATCCGGATAGTACCTGGACATTTGTCGACACACGGACAATCCTGAAGGAAAAAGGATATGAACCGGCTATTCACGATTTCTCTATGATTGATCTGAATACGGGCGAGGATATAACAGACGATGTATTGACGGATATAGGATACACCTTCCTGTTGGTTGCCCATCGGATTGAAGAGGCGGATGATAGTAACATTGATTTGATTAATGAGATATATGACTATTCGGTGGAGCATGGCTATAAGTTTTATTGCCTCACTTCTTCACCGGAAGAACAGATCGAATTGTGGAAGGACAAGACGGGAGCCGAATATCCTTTCTGTCAGATGGATGATATTACATTAAAGACAATGGTTCGTTCCAATCCGGGATTGATACTGATTAAGAACGGAACAATTTTGAATAAATGGAGCGATGAGGATATACCGGATGAATATGTGCTGACGGACAAACTGGAAAATCTGCCGTTAGGAAAGCAGAAGGTGAGCAGTGACACTCATACGGTAGGATATGTATTCTTATGGTTTGTTATTCCATTGTTGTTAGTGCTTGGGGTGGATGTTTTGGTCGTTCGCCGCAGAGAACGGAAAAACGCGAAGCGGAAGCAACAAGAGGAAGAGATGAAAAGCAAAGAATTAAAAACGGAGAATCCGAAAATAGAAGAACAAGAATAAAAAAAATAAATGATAACGAGCGGCCTCTGTAACGAACGCTAATTCCGATCGTTCAATTGTCAATCGTGAAATCGTAAATTTATTAACCCTTTAAAATAAAAAACAAAATGAGAAAGAACATTGTTGCAGGAAACTGGAAAATGAACAAAACCCTTCAAGAGGGTATCGCTTTGGCTAAAGAATTGAACGAAGCATTGGCTAACGAAAAGCCTAACTGTGATGTAATCATCTGTACTCCGTTTATCCACCTGGCTTCTGTTACTCCGTTGGTAGACGCTGCAAAGATCGGTGTAGGTGCTGAAAACTGTGCAGACAAAGCTTCAGGTGCATATACAGGTGAAGTTTCAGCTGAAATGGTTGCTTCTACAGGTGCAAAATATGTAATTCTGGGACACTCTGAACGTCGTGCATACTACGGTGAAACAGTTGCTATCCTGGAAGAAAAAGTAAAATTGGCTTTGGCTAACGGTCTGACTCCGATTTTCTGTATCGGTGAAGTGTTGGAAGAACGCGAAGCTAACAAGCAGAACGAAGTGGTAGCTGCACAGATGGAATCTGTATTCTCTCTGTCTGCTGAAGACTTCTCTAAGATTGTATTGGCTTACGAACCGGTTTGGGCTATCGGTACAGGTAAAACTGCTTCTCCTGAACAAGCACAGGAAATCCATGCTTTCATCCGTTCTATCGTAGCTAACAAGTATGGTAAAGAAATCGCAGACAATACTTCTATCCTTTACGGTGGTAGTTGCAAACCTTCTAACGCTAAAGAACTGTTCGCTAACCCGGACGTTGATGGTGGTTTGATTGGTGGTGCTGCTTTGAAAGTATCTGATTTCAAAGGTATCATTGATGCCTTCAATTAAATGATAGTTGATAAATGATAGTTGATAGTTGCTATGTACTATAGCCTGCTATCGACTATCGTTTATCTTTTCAACTATCATTTTCCGACTGTCATTCTCTAACTGTCATTTATCATTTATCAACAATCAACTGTTTAATAATGAAAGTTTTACTTACCCTATTGTTTGTTTTGACAGCTACTTTTGCGCAAGCGCAAAGTATTATCAAGAGTTTGGAACGTAACATTCCGGGGCAAGGAAAGGTGACTATCCATCAAGATCCCCGCATCGAGGCTCTGATAGGTATGGAACGTCCTGCAACAGGTGAACAGAAAGTAATAAAGACTTCCGGATTCAGAATCCAGGCGTATGCCGGTAACAATACTCGTCAGGCGAAGAATGATGCTTATCATGTAGCATCGCGTGTGAAAGAGTATTTTCCTGAATTGACGGTATATACTTCGTTCAATCCGCCTCGTTGGCTTTGTCGTGTAGGTGATTTCCGTAGCATTGAAGAAGCGGACGCAATGATGCGTCGGTTGAAAGCTACCGGTGTGTTTAAAGAGGTTTCTATTGTAAGAGACCAGATCAATATTCCTTTATAATTGTATCATGTTAGAAAAAGAAGAAATTGTTTCTCCGAATCTGGAGGAGTTGAAGAGTCATTATCGTAGTATTATAACTTTGTTGGGTGAAGATGCCGAAAGGGAAGGGTTATTGAAAACTCCGGAACGGGTGGCTAAGGCGATGTTAAGCTTGACGAAAGGGTATCACATGGACCCTCACGAAGTGCTTCGCTCCGCTAAATTCCAGGAAGAATATAGCCAGATGGTGATTGTGAAAGATATCGATTTCTTCTCTCTTTGTGAACATCACATGTTGCCGTTCTACGGAAAGGCGCACGTGGCTTATATTCCTAATGGCTATATCACAGGGTTGAGTAAGATTGCCCGTGTAGTCGATATATTCTCTCATCGTCTGCAAGTGCAGGAACGCATGACACTGCAAATCAAAGAGTGCATTCAGGAAACGCTGAATCCACTGGGAGTAATGGTGGTGGTGGAAGCCAAACACATGTGTATGCAGATGCGTGGTGTAGAAAAACAAAACTCTATTACTACTACTTCTGACTTTACCGGAGCTTTCAATCAGGCAAAGACTCGTGAAGAGTTTATGAATCTGATTCAACACGGAAGAGTATAATCCGTTTTCTGCTTACTAAACAAATAAGCTTATCGTAAAACGACGCGATCTCCCAACCGCTTTGCCATGATGCTTTGTACGGTTCTCAACTCATTATAGCGTTGCATAAGTGAGTCGCATTTCTCATTATCATGGGCAAGAGCAGGATCTTGGAGGGCATAAAGCATGTGCTTCAATTCCTCTGTTACGATTGCATACTTGAAGTTAATCATTAACATCGGAACCATTTCATAGAGCCGCTCTTCATCCGTCACAATCTTTTGGGACTTGGAGTGATATTTACTAAGCTGATAACGCACATTAATCAAGTCTACACTCAATTTACTGATTACCGGATCAGGATGTGCCAGGAAATAACGTTCGGCAATGAAGTTGGAATCGTGCATGTGTGCAGCAGCTTCCGATAACATTTGGCGGTGCAGCGGATTATGGAAGGCTAACTCATCCTCTTTCAGATCATTAACCACATATTCTATGACGGTTACCGGAATTTCGTTTCCTTCTTCATCGGTCAGGTTACACATGATTTTCTCTCCATAACGAACTACCGCCTGTAATATCAGTCGCTCGAATTTGTAGAATTCCTGCCCTTCCTTTCCTTCCTGCGGAATAAAGGAAGCATAACTGTCTTCCTGCAGAGCAGGAGGAACATCTGTATATCCGCCATCCACTTCAGGAGGTAACGGAATATCTCCATTAGGTATTGGAACATCTTCAGGAGGTGTGCTGCCCTGTGACATCATAGCCGTTCTTTCAGCCATCCGGCGTTCCCGTTCCGTTTGTTCAGCTCGCTTCTCTGCTTGAGTTTCCCGTCTTTTGGCAACTTCTGATACTAGCAGCTTATCTTCTACATGAAGTAGCTGCGCGCATTCTTTGATATAGACGTCTCTGACAATTGCTTCAGGGATGACAGAAATACTTTGCACCAGATTACCAATCAGTTCCGCACGCTTGATGGGATCTTTTCCTGCATCCTCCAGTAGCAAGTTCGTTTTGAAGCGGATAAAGTCCGTTTCATGTTCCGAGATAAAAGTCTGAAATTCCGTTGAGTTGTGCTTGCGGGCAAAAGAGTCCGGGTCGTCCCCATCGGGAAGAAGACAGACTTTGATATTCATACCTTCCTCCAATAACATGTCAATTCCCCGGATAGAAGCCTTGATACCTGCTGCGTCGCCGTCGTAAAGCACAGTCATGTTGTTGGTGAACCGGTGAATCATACGGATTTGTCCCGGTGTAAGGGCTGTTCCCGAGGAAGCAACCACATTCTCTATGCCGGATTGATGCATGGAGATTACGTCCGTGTAGCCTTCAACCAAAAAGCAACGGTCTTGTTTTACAATAGCCTGTTTGGCAAAATATATACCGTATAACTCGTTACTTTTGTGGTAAATTTCCGATTCGGGCGAATTGACGTATTTGACTTTAACCCCTTTCGTTGCACTGGCAAGTACACGTCCGCCAAAAGCCACCACTTTGCCGGAAAGCGTATGTACAGGGAAAATAACACGTCCCCAAAAACGATCCCGTAACCGGTGGTCGTCCGTTTCGTAGCAAAGTCCTGTTTTTACCAAGTACTCTTTCTTATATCCTTTTTGGATTGCTTCTTTGGCGAATGCATCGTGGGCTTCAGTGCAGTAACCTAATTGGAATTTCTCAATGATGTCGTCGCGAAAGCCACGGTTGCGGAAATAGGCCATACCGATGCTACGCCCGTCTACATGATTTTTTAGTATGTTCTGGAAATAGTCGCGTGCAAAGTTATTAACGATAAACAGACTTTCGCGTTCGCTTTGCACAAACTTCTCTTCATCGCTTAATTCCCGCTCCTTGATTTCAATATTATATTTCTTGGCAAGGTACTTCAATGCTTCCGGATAAGACATCTGCTCGTGTTCCATAATGAAATGCACGGCATTTCCACCTTTTCCACAAGCAAAACATTTGCATAATCCTTTGGCGGGAGAGACATAAAAAGAAGGGGTTTTATCACTGTGGAACGGACATAAACCGACATAATTGACACCACGTTTGCGCAGGGTGACAAAATCCGAAACGACATCCATAATTTGTGCCGCGTCCAATATCCGGTCTATGGTAATTTGATCTATCATTCTTTCTCCTGTGAATCCGTTTTTGCGGATACAAAGGTACACATAAAAAAATCCCCTGCAAAGAACTTTTTTGCAGGGGATCGTTAAATCTTGGCACCGGTATTGATTATTTAATCTTTTCCCGGATCTTCGTCAGATACTTTTTCATACCTTCCGCATCCTTGTTTTCGATGATTTCGAGAAGGTTTTTCAACTCTGTCCGGATATTAGTCACTTGTCCCGGAGTGCGTGGGTTGAACAGTATTTCCTGAAGCAGGTAATCATCTTCGCTTAGCAGCCCTTTGGCGATTGCCATGTGCTTTTTGAACGTAGTTCCCGGGGCTTCCTGATGTTTCATTACGGCAGCAAATACGAACGTCGATACGAACGGAATAGAAAGCGAGTAGGCTACTGTTTCGTCGTGCTCATCAAATGTATATTCGAAGATGTTCAACCGTAATGTCTGGTAGAGGTCTTTGAAGAATATTTTTCCCAGGTGGTCGCCTTCACTGATGATGATGGCATTTTCGCTGCTTAGATTGCTAAGACTTGCGAAAGTCGGGCCAAACATAGGGTGACTGGAAACGTAGCGGAAACCACTTTCTTCATAGAACTTCTTCAATCCTGTTTTTACAGAGGCAATGTCACTAATGATACAGTCTTTCGGTAATACAGGCAGTATTTTGCGAAAGGCATCCAACGTGTACTTCACTGTAACAGCATTAATAACCAGTTCCGGTTCAAATTCCTTAATCTCCTCCAATGTAGTGAAACGATACGTGTTATAGACGAAACGCAACTGGTGCGGGTTGACGTCGAACACGGCCGTCTCGTGTTGAAAGCTCAAAATATCAGTAAAGAAGGAGCCCATTTTACCAGCTCCAAGGATTAATATTCTCATAATGTTTATTATTTAGTAGTCAAGTAGTAAGTAGTAGATACTACTTGACTACTCTAACTACTTATTAATAATTTCCATCTGTTGACGAACTGATTCTTCGTGGATGGCTTCGAAAATCTTCTTCATAAACTCGCTGTCCATACCGCATTGTTCGCCCTGCGCGCCACGTTTTTCCAGAATCTCATTGTAACGTCCGGCTTGAAGGACTGTGATTCCGTGCTCTTTTTTGTAAGTACCGATTTCACGTGCCACACGCATTCTTTTTGCTAATTCCTGAATGATATTGTCGTCACATTCGTCAATCTGTTTACGGAGCTGTGCCAGACTTTCGGTAGACTGTGTTTCCGTACGGATTACCAACAGATTGAGGATATAGTCGAGTACGTCCGGAGTAACTTGTTGAGAAGCATCGCTCCATGCGCAATCCGGGTTGCAGTGGCTTTCTACAATCAGACCGTCGAAATTCAAGTCCATAGCCTGTTGGCAAAGCGGTGCTACCAACTCACGTTTTCCACCGATATGGCTCGGATCACAGAAAATCGGAAGATTAGGGATACGGCGGCGTAGTTCGATAGGAATATGCCATTGGGGAAGATTTCGATAGATCTTTTTGTCATAACTGCTGAAACCTCGGTGGATAGCACCCAGACGCTTCAAACCAGCGTTGTTGATACGTTCCAGTGCTCCGATCCATAATTCGAGATCCGGGTTCACCGGGTTCTTAACCAATACAGGGATATCAACCCCTTTCAGTGCGTCAGCGATTTCCTGTACGGCGAAAGGATTGGCAGTGGTGCGTGCACCTACCCAAAGAATATCGATTCCCGCTTTCAGACATTCGTAAACGTGTTTGGCTGTTGCTACCTCTGTAGAAACATACATTCCAGTTTCTTTCTTCACCTCTTTCAACCAGGCAAGACCTTCTACACCGATACCTTCGAAACCTCCCGGTTTGGTACGCGGCTTCCAGATTCCGGCACGATATATTTTTTGTCCTTTAGCAGCCAGTTGTTTGGCTGTATCCATTACTTGTTCTTCTGTTTCTGCGCTACACGGGCCGGCAATGACAATCGGTCTTTTAGCTTCAACGCCCGGTAATAAAATTGATTCGAGTTCCATATTCTTATTTGTTTTTATTCTTTTAATAACTTGTTTTCATTGAAATTGTTCTGTCTCATTCTACTGTCGTTCTCTCTTTGGGAGAGGTTAGATTCTTTTAATTCTTTCCAGAGCTTCTGCCAGCTTATTGTCCTTGCAACAAAGTGAGATACGAATATACCTTGCTCCGTTACTGCCGAAGATAAATCCCGGAGTGATAAACACTCTTGCTTCATGCAGCACCTTTTCTGTCAGTTCCTCTACATCTTTGCAGGAAGCGGGAATCTTTCCCCAAAGGAACATTCCTACTTGTTTTTCGTCGTAGGTGCATCCCAATGTTTTCATAATCTCACCGGCGAAGTGACGACGGTTGCGGTAATTCTCGTTATTGCCTTCATACCAGTCCGCTTCGGCCTCAAGAGCAGTTGCTGCAGCCAGTTGCATAGCACGGAACATACCGCTGTCGATATTACTTTTCACTTTCAATATCCATTGTACGAATTCCGCGTTTGACGCCAGCATGCCGATACGCCAGCCGGGCATATTGTGGCTCTTGCTCATAGAATTGAACTCGATGCAACAGTCTTTGGCTCCCGGTACACTTAGGATACTGATAGGTTTTTCGTTCAGAATGAAGCTGTATGGATTATCATTCACAATTACGATATTCTTGCGACGGGCAAAGTCAACGAGACGTTCATAGATTTCCGGAGTTGCATTGGCTCCCGTCGGCATGTTGGGATAGTTGGTCCACATCAGTTTTACACGGCTAAGATCCATTTTTTCCAGTGCCTCGAAGTCAGGCATCCAGCCATCCTCTTCTTTCAGGTCGTAGTTGATAACTTCCGCTCCGAGTATTTTACTCAAAGAAGTATAGGTAGGGTATCCCGGATTCGGGACTAGCACCTGCTCACCCGGATTGACGAATGCCAGCGTAACATGGAGAATTCCTTCTTTAGAGCCGATTAAAGGCTGTATCTCCGTATTCGGATTCAGTTCCACTCCATACCAGCGTTGATACCAGGCAGCGAAGCCTTTGCGCAGTTCAGGGATACCTACATACGGTTGGTAACCGTGTCCGTTGGGATCATGAGCATTGTTGCACAATGTTTCGATGGTTTCCCTTGAGGGAGGCATATCGGGGCTTCCGATACCGAGGCTGATAACATCCTTTCCCTCTGCATTCATCTGTGCTACCTCTTTTAGCTTCTTTGAGAAGTAGTATTCGCTTACACTTGCCAATCTGTCGGCAGGAGCGATTTTATACGTTTGACTTTCCTTCTGCATATTCGCCTAATAATTTAAGTTCTTTGGTTAATGGAGTGATTGCAGCAATAGACTGCTTGTATCTTAGATAATCGTTGAAAGCTACATCTACGTAAAACTGGTATTCCCATTCCCGTCCGATGATAGGCAACGATTGAATTTTTGTCAGATTGATATTATAGAACGATAGAATGGATAAAACCTGTGACAGGCTGCCTTCCGTGTGTGGAAGAGTGAATACGATACTTGCCTTGTTGGTTGCATTGGCATGATGTTGGCGGAGTTCGTCTACTTGCCAGGGATCGGCAACAACCAGAAAACGGGTGAAGTTGTGCTTGTTCGTTTCAATACCTTCCTGAAGGACTTTCATGCCGTAACGTTCAGCTGCTGCTTTGGAGCAGATGGCAGCGTGTCCTTTCAGATTTTCATTCTTGATGATTTCTGCGCTGCGGGCCGTGTCTTCACCTTCCACCACTTTCAACTGCGGATGTTGATTCAGAAATTCGCGACACTGCATCAGGGCGATAGGGTGGGAGTTGACTTCTGTCAGATCTTCCCAGTTCTCATCGGGGAGACAGACAAAACTGTGCGAGATGCGCAGTTTGTATTCACCGATAATCTGTGTGCCGCTTTGTCTCAACAATTCATTGTTGTGCAACAAACTTCCCGCAATCGTATTCTCGATGGCTAGCATTCCGATAACCTGGCTGTCTTTCCGTATCGAAGTAAACACATCTTCGAAGTTGGCACAACAGATTAACTCTATTTCTTCTCCCTCGAAGTACTTGTGTGCGGCGATATCATGATATGAGCCGAGTGTTCCTTGAATTGCTATCTTTTTCATTGTTCTAAATATATTATATAAAAAAATCCCGCGTCCATATTGGAGCGGGATTCATATGATTGATTTCTCTATTCAGTCCTTAAGCATCACTGTCACTTGATACATACAAACTCCCGCTCTACTTTGTTGCTAAAGTAAAAGTAAAAAAAGAAGTAATATGCATAAGTAAATGATTTCATTAGAATCTATCTTTTTTGCTTTGGTTTTTAATTCTGGGGCAAAAGTAATAATTTTCTGTTAGATGCAAACAAAAAACGATACTTTTTTTGTTTTCTTGCCTAAAATAGATGAAAAGGATACTTAAAAGATGCCGGGAAGTGCTTCAGGCTTTGGTCCCAGGTTCTTGAATTCTCCGTTCAGACCAGCTTCCTCTTTCGGATTCAATTCCAGAGATTTCTTCATGTCCTCTACCGAACCGTCCTTATCACCATTCAGTAATTTAGCACGTCCGCGTTCTTTGTAGGCTTCCGCAAAGTTCGGATTCAGCTCGATGGCTTCATCAAACAGGCCGATGGCTTCCGTCAGTTTTTTCTGGTTGATATAAAGTTGCCCTAAATAAAGGTATGCCTGTTCGTTGAACGGGTTTATTTCCGTCACCAGTTTGTAATCTTCTTCTGCCTCTTCGTCCTTGCCGTCTGCTTCTTTCACTTTTCCGCGCAGGAGCATGGCTGTCTCTTCTTCCGGATTCTGGGCGAGCACAGCATCTATATCTTCCATCATATCTTTATACTGTTTCAGGTTCATCAAAGCTTCCGCACGTAATAGGCGAGCTTCAATGAAATCATCTTTCAAAGTGATTGCTTTGGTGAGATGGGCAATAGTCATCAGGTCGTCATCCTGTCCCTTACGGGCTTTCCCTAATAGATAATGAGCCACGGCATTTCCTTCTTCGATGGCAATCGCTTTATTGGCAGCTTCTTCCATAGCCTGATAATCTTCCTGGATGAAGCATACATTGGCCAGTGTCAGGAAAGTGCTTGTGACGTCAGGTTCCATAGCAGCCATCTTTTCCAATAGCTCGCGGGCCTTTGCCGTTTCCCCCATCTGGATATAGAGTTGGCTAAGATAGCCCATTGTTTCAAACTCTTCCTTGATGGCAAGAGCTTCAATAAAACATTTTACTGCATAATCTGGACGTCCCATGCGTTGCGCACGTAAACCGTCGTATTTGAAAATCTCGAAATTTTTCTGATCGTTTTTCTGTTTTTCACTTTCCGGAGTTTCCGACTTACCGGAGAAGAAAGATTTAAAAAAGTTCGGCATGGTGTGTTATTTTTGAGTTACTTTGCAAAGGTAGTAACTTATTTTGAAATATGTATCATTCCATCCTGCATCTTCCATTCACCTTCCTCCAATAAATATTGGATGACTTCGCTGATGCTCTCTTTTTCCGCTTCTATCTTATCGGCTATTTCTACTGGTGTCAGCGGTTTCTGGGTGAGTAATTCTGATATTTTCTTTTTCAGTTCCTCGAAATCGAAAGAATTCTCGGTCAGGGCATCGGTTGCACGGTGACTAAGACAAACATCGCATTGTCCGCAGTTGTGCTCGTTCTTCTCTCCGAAGTAACGGAGCAGCATCCGGCTCCGGCACACATTCTCCGAAGTGACATACTCTTCCATCGCTTTGATGCGGGCTTCATACCGGGCTTTGCGTTCTTCGTAGACGGAAGGAGGAATATGCACAAAACGAAGTTCCTGCCGTTCGCGGGTGTATATAATATAAGGTGTCTTTTTGTGCGGAATGTAATCCACGATACGACGTTTGGTAAGCGTGACCAGTATATTATAAATTTGTTCGCGGGTCAGTCCGGTACGTATGGACAGGGTTGCTTCGCTGATATAGGCATAGTCGGTGAATACTCCGGTGTAAGAGCGGAGAATCGTCTGTATCAGTGCTTCGGCTTCCGTTCCCATTTCTCGCAATTTGTATAGTTCGTCCCGGCGAATCGTGAAAAGAATACGAGAGGCATTATCCTGTTCGTCCGTATATTCCAGATAGCCGGCTTGAGTCAATATTTTCAGTGCACTGTCTACCGGAACCGGGAAGTATTTGAACTTCCGGCAAAACTCTTCCAGATTAAACTCGCGGACACATTGGAAACCGTCGCCCATTGCCATCTGATAGTAATACTGCAAATGTTCGTAGACATTGAGAATATACTCCTTGTCGGGGAAAGTATCCACAACGCGCCTGTGCAGCGTCGTTCTGTCCGTTTTGGTGTATAAGATTACAGCATACGCTTTTTCACCGTCTCTTCCTGCACGACCGGCCTCCTGGAAATAAGCTTCGAGAGAGTCGGGGAGATCGAGATGCAATACGATACGCACGTCGGGTTTATCAATCCCCATTCCAAAGGCGTTTGTAGCTACCATTACACGAACTTCTCCGCTTTGCCAGCGTTTTTGCCGGAGGTCTTTTACGGCATTATCCAGTCCGGCGTGATAGAAGTCGGCGGTAATATCTTCGTTTACCAGTAACTCGGTGATTTCCTTGGTGCGCCGTCTGTTGCGGGCATAGATAATGGCGCTGCCGGGTATCTTTCGTAAGATATGCAACAGCTCTTGAGTTTTGTTATCCGTTTGCCGGACGATATACGCCAGGTTTTTCCGTTCGAAGCTCATGCGGAAAACATTCTCTTCACGGAAATCCAGGCGAGCTTGAATATCCTTCACTACTTCCGGAGTGGCGGTCGCCGTAAGTGCCAGTACCGGAATTCCCGGTAGCAATGTCCGTATTTCGGCAATTTTTAGGTAAGCAGGACGGAAGTCATATCCCCATTGTGAGATACAGTGACTTTCGTCGACCGTAATCATGGAGACTTTCATAGATCGCAGTTTGGTACGGAATATGTCCGTGTCCAGACGTTCCGGAGAAATATAGAGGAATTTATAATTACCGAAGATGCAATTCTCAAGAGCAGTGAGAATCTCCTGCCGTGTCATGCCTGAATAGATGGCAAGCGCCTTGATGCCGCGTTTACGTAGGTTTTGCACCTGATCTTTCATCAGGGCGATGAGAGGAGTAATGACAATGCAAATCCCTTTCTGGGCGAGAGCAGGCACTTGAAAAGTGATGGACTTACCGCCTCCGGTCGGCATAAGTCCCAGTGTATCTTTGCCTTCGCCGATACTGGTGATGATCTCCTCCTGCAAGTCGCGGAAGGAGTCATATCCCCAATATTGCTTTAATATCTCCTGATACTTATTCAATCGGCTTTATATCCTCGATTTGAAGTTGTACTTCACCACGCTTGTGCGTGTTTTCTTCAATGGTGTAACAGATGTCGAACGAGCGTTTCGTTTTGATATAACGTACGTGTGAGCTCTGTCCGAACGCGATACCGTTCATTACATTATTCGATTTATTATCGACCAGTTCGAGTTTGATATGTTCCTGATCGCGTCCCACCACTTTACTTGTTCCGTAATCATAAACATGATGAGTGCAGAAAATAGGTTTCGTGTTATCAGGACCGAAAGGATTAAACTTTTTCAGGTCGCTGAAGAACTTGGATGAAATATCCCTGAAATCTATTTCAGCATCAATCTCGATAACGGCACTGGTTTGTTCCGGTAAGATATGCTGTGAAACGTATTCTTCGAATCGTTTGGTAAAGGCATTCACGTTTTCCACTTTCATCGACAGTCCGGCGGCGTATGTATGTCCCCCGAAGTTTTCCAGCAGGTCGCGGCAATGCTCGATTGCTTTATATACGTCAAAGCCGGAAACTGAACGTGCGGAGCCTGTTGCCATATCATCCGTCCGGGTCAGTACCACGGCAGGGCGGTAGTACACTTCTGTCAGACGGGAAGCTACGATACCAATCACTCCTTTGTGCCATTCTTCGTTGTAGAGCACGATGGAGCGGCGATCGGCTAATCCTTCCAGATTGGCAACGATGTTGTTTGCCTCTTCCGTCATACTCTTGTCGAGGTCTTTCCGGGTTTCGTTGTATTGGTTGATTTGTCCGGCTTTCTCAAGCGCTATCGAGAAATCTTTTTCCGTCAGCAGGTCTACGGCTTCTTTTCCGTTTTGAATACGTCCTGATGCATTGATGCGCGGTCCGATTTTAAACACAATATCGCTGACGGTGATTTCCTTTTCAGAAAGTCCGCATACGTCGATAATAGCCTTCATACCAATGCTCGGGTTACTGTTCAGTTGCTTCAGACCGTGGTAGGCGAGGATACGGTTTTCACCCATAATCGGAACGATGTCCGATGCAATACTCACAGCTACAATATCCAGCAAAGGAATCAGGTGGTGGAACTCGATACCATTACTGATAGCGAATGCCTGCATAAACTTGAAGCCGACTCCACAACCGGAAAGGTGAGTGTACGGATACGTATTGTCCAGGCGTTTGGCGTTCAGAATAGCTACGGCAGGCGGAAGCACATCATCCGGTACATGATGATCGCAGATGATGAAATCAATCCCTTTCTCTTTGGCATAAGTGATTTCCTCTACTGCTTTAATTCCACAATCGAGTACAATAATCAGTCCTACACCGGTTTCTGCGGCATAGTCCACTCCTTTTTTAGAAATGCCATACCCTTCATTGTATCGGTCGGGTATGTAATAATCAAGGTTCGAATAGAACTGTTGAATAAACTTGTAGACCAATGCTACGGCAGTAGTACCGTCTACGTCATAATCTCCATAAATTAGAATACGTTCTTTCTTTCCCATCGCCCTGTTCAGACGTTCTACTGCAATATCCATATCCTTCATCAGGAACGGATCATGCAGGTCGGGCAATTGCGGGCGGAAAAACTTCTTGGCATCTGCTGCCTTTGTAATTCCCCGCTGCACCAAAAGTTGTCCAAGTATCGGGCTAATCCCTAGTTCCTGGGCCAATGTCTGGCTTGTCTCTGCCTGTTCGGGTGTAATGGGTCGATAATTCCATTTGTGATTCATTTTATATATTGTTTTTTCTTTTTCTGTTCTCAAGGGTTGAAAAGGCACTTCTTTCCAACAAGGGGTAAAAGTACGAAAAAAAGCGGAAGTGTATAGTAGATAAGACGAAAATATTTCAAGGCTGGCTTTTGGAAGATAACTTCTTTTAGCTATCTTTGCTTCGTTAACAAAAGTCTAAACAGGTGAGAAATACGCTAAAATGAGAAGACAAAACGGTGCCATAAGCTCTAATATGACATTTGATGATATCTATATTGAGTATTATCAACGTTGTTTCTTGTTTGCTAAATCCTATCTTCACGATGAGATGCAGTCGAAAGATATAGCCTCTGAGGCAATGATAACTTTATGGAGTACGATGAAGACTGAAGAGGTGAAAAATATCCGTGCTTTTTTGATGACTGTGGTAAAGAATCAGGCCTTAAACTACCTGCGAAATGAGCATCTGCGGATGGAGGCCAGGGAAAACATCCTGGATGATGAACTTTACGAACTTGATTTCCGTATCTCTTCTCTTGACTCTTCCGATCCTAACCAACTTTTCTCTGAAGAAATAATCGCCATTGTTAATCATACTTTAAATGAATTGCCGGAAAAAACAAGAAGGGCATTTATGATGAGTCGATATGAGAATAAATCGATGAAAGAAATCGCTGAATCATTAAATATGACAGTGAAAGGGGTAGACTATCATATTGGCAAAGCGTTGCAAGCTTTAAGGAAGAACCTCAAAGATTACCTTTATACTCTACTTTTTTTCTAATAGAATACCTTACCGATAAAGTTCTCCTTCGGCATTGATGCATATCCTCCTCGGCATTGATGAACAAATGAAGGACCTCAAAGCACTTTTTTTATTTTTCTTCTAGTGAAGTTTGTAAGTGGCGTGTCTTATATATGTAAGCCCTCAAAAAGCTTATGTCTTAACCCCAAGGAAAAAGTATGGATACGAAACTATTAAATAAATATCTTGCAGGAGATGCTCTTCCCGAAGAAAAGAGAGAAGTCGTGCGCTGGATGAAAGAAAGTGAAGAACACCGTGAACAACTGATGCAAATGCGTCATATTTATGACGCTACTATCTGGAATGGTAATTTGCAAGAAAAAAAGGCGGAAAATAAGAAAATTATGATGCGTTATCTTTGGGCCTCTATGAAGATAGCGGCAGTCATTGCCATGATTGCTTTTATTATTCATAAGGAATATCAAGAGTATCGGTTTGAACACTCTACTGAAATGCAGATGATGACGGTTCCCGCAGGGCAAAGGGCTAGCCTGGTTTTGGCTGACGGGACAATTGTCTGGTTGAACTCCAACTCTACTTTAAAATATCCGGCTACCGGATTTCATGCCAAAGAGAGGAAAGTGATTTTGGAAGGAGAGGGGTATTTTGAAGTGGCTCATAACGAGAAACATCCTTTTATTGTTGAGACCGAGAAATATGATATCAGAGTATTAGGAACTACTTTCAATGTCTCGGCATATCCTAACTCCGGTTTATTTGAAGCTTCTTTGATAGAAGGTAAAGTCACCGTATACCATCCTGAAACGCAAAACGAAATAATCTTGAATCCACATGAAAAGGTGGAAGTTAGAGACGGGAAACTTTATAAAGAGACCTTTACTTCGGATCATGATTTCTTGTGGAGGATGGGTATTTATTCTTTTAAAGATGAACCGTTGGAAACTGTCTTTAAGAAATTAGAGCAATATTATGAAGTGAAGATCATTAATAAAAACATAGAAATAACTTCTCATCCGTGTACCGGTAAGTTCCGCCAGAAAGAAGGAATCGAACATGTGATGAGAGTATTGCAGAAATACATCAAATTTAATTATATACAGGACGACGAAAAGAATCAGATCATAATCTATTAACCCTAGTATTTAATCTAAAAAAACACTGAAAATGAGAGCAAGAGAACCTGCCCGTTTAAAACAGAAATATCGGTAAGTGTTGCAGCACTTACCGATATGTGAGAAGTCAATAAAAAAGACTCGTCATCTGTTACAAATCTTTATGTATTAACTTAATAACTCTAGGCAAAGATATGAAAAATAATCTTTGGTGTGGACGTATTGTCCATAGAAAAACACACTGTACTCAAATTTTAAGAATTATGAGGTTAACTGTCTTTTTCCTGTTATTCATTGTTTTTGAGACATATTCCTTGAATGTCCGTTCTCAAAATCAGAAAGTAACGATGAATAAAGGTACCGCAACACTATCTGACATTATCAGGCAGATTGAAAAACAAACAGACTATTTGTTTATTTACAATGAGCATGAGATTGCTTTAGACAAACGAATAGCAGTATCTACTCGGGAAACCACGGTTGCCGAAATTCTTAATAGAGTTTTGCAAGGAACAGGTTTCTCGTATACGATGGAAGGCAACCATATTATTCTGGTGAAAAATATGGAGAAAATGAAAAACGTAACTCCCGGTCGGAAGATAACAGGAACTGTGAAAGATGATTTGGGAGAGGTTATTGTCGGTTGTAATGTAGCTGTTAAAGGTGAGAAAATAGGAGCCATCACCGATATGGATGGAAGATATACTATCGAGGTTCCGGACAATAGTATATTGGTTTTCTCATTTTTAGGTTATAAGAGCGTTGAATCTCCCGTCAAGAATAATTCGGTTGTCAATATAACCATGCAAGAAGACTCCAGATCTTTGGAAGAAGTGGTGGTTGTAGGTTATGGAACACAGAAGAAAGTCAATTTGACAGGTGCCGTGTCTGTGGTAGAGGGGGATCAATTGGCAGGGCGTTCTGCTTCGACTATGTCTCAATTACTGCAAGGAGCAGTTCCTAACATGACTGTCTCTTTTTCTTCCGGTCGTGCAGGAGATGGAGGTTCGTTTAATATCAGAGGAGTGAATTCCATTAGTGGTTCTGCCAAACCGTTGGTCCTTATTGATGGAGTGGAGGGAGATGTGAATCGTGTCAATCCGAATGATGTCGCCTCTGTTTCGGTCTTAAAAGATGCGTCGTCTGCGGCAATTTATGGAGCACGTGCCGCCTATGGAGTTATTCTGGTAACTACAAAGACGGGAGAAAAAGGCAAAGTCACTCTTAATTATAACGGACGATATAGCTTTAGTGATGTAACTACGTCGACAGATTATGAAACCCGTGGATATTATGCGGCCGGTATTAGTGATATGTTTTTCTCTACCTGGCAAGGGACACCATTGCTTACATATACGGAAAAGGATTATCATGAGTTGTGGATCAGGAGAAATGATAAGACGGAACAACCCGAACGGCCCTGGGTAGTAACTGAAAACGGACAGTATAAATACTATGGGAATTTTGATTGGTATAATTATTTATATGACCATAAACGTCCGACGCATGAACATAATGTAAGCATTTCCGGTGGAAGTGAACATTTGAAGTTCAGGCTTTCCGGAGGATATTATAATCAGAAAGGAGTTCTTAAAATACAACCGGACAAGTATGAACGCTATAACTTCAAATCAAGGCTGGAAGCCAAAGTGACTCCATGGTTATCCGTCAGTAATAATACCTCTTATTTCAAATCGAATTACTCCTATCCGGGACTTGGTGGAGTGAATACAATATTTAAGAATGCAAGCTATCGTGCCTTGCCTATATTAGTGCCTGTACATCCTGATGGTACACTGGTGTATGAAACTAATATCATGAACTATACTTTGGCGGGTACCACCGTTGCATTATCTAATAAGAAACATAATAATAAAGATGAGATAGACGAGTTTATGACCACATTTGAAGTCGTTATAAATCCGGTAAAACATGTTGAAATCATAGGGAATTACACATATTCGAAATATGACAAGAAATGTACCAATAGAAGTGTAGACATGCAATACTCCAAGGTACCGGGTGTTACGATTACCATGCCCGAGAGTACAAGCGGAGGGAATAAACTGACTGTGTTGAATACAAAAAATCTGTATTATGCATATAATGCTTACGGAACTTATGGTAACTTGTTTGCCGGCTCTCATAATGTGAAACTGACAGGCGGTATCAACTATGAGACAAAATCTTATGAAGATCTGACTGTGAGTAAAGATGGACTGTTATCTGATGAATTGAATGACTTTAATTTGGCTAAGGGAGAAAATACAGTAGTCACCGGAGGAAAGAATAAATATGCTTTATTTGGTGTCTTTTATAGGGCAAACTATGATTATAAAGGAAGATACCTGTTTGAGGCGAGCGGAAGATACGATGGCAGTTCCCGGTTTAAAAAAGGCCATCGGTACGGCTTCTTCCCATCGTTCTCCGCCGGATGGCGCATTAGCGAAGAGCCTTTTTATGGAGCATTGAAAAATACAGTAGATAACCTAAAGTTACGACTGTCTTATGGAACTTTGGGCAATCAGCAAGTTGGTTATTATGATTATCTGCAGCAAATAGAAACAGGAAAAGTTCTTAATTATTCGTTTGGTGATAAAGAAAAAGCCTCGTATGCCTATGAAACCGCTCCTAATGCTTCCGACTTGACATGGGAAACCGTAGTTACTAAAAATATTGGTCTTGATATCGGTATCTTCAATAATAGATTGAATATTTCGGCAGATGCTTATATAAGGGATACAAAAGACATGCTAATGCCCGGCAAAGCATTACCGTCTGTCTATGGCGCAAAATCTCCTAATATGAATGCTGCTGACTTAAGGACCAAAGGTTGGGAATTGGTCGTTGCCTGGAATGACCGTTTTAATGTGATGGACAAACCTTTTAACTATGGTGTTTCGTTTGGAATCGGGGATAATGTCTCCAAGATTACGAAATATGATAACCCTAATAAAGAAATCAGTTCTCCTTATGTCGGTCAGAGACTGGGGGATATATGGGGGTATATGGTTGATGGCTATTTTGCGACAGATGAAGAGGCAGCTAATTATGGAGTAGACCAGAGTGTCGTAAACTATATCATCAACAATGCCGTTGTCGATAGAGGACTGCATGCTGGAGACATGAAATATCTCGATCTTGATGGCAATAATAAGATCGAACAAACTGTCAGTGCTAATGATATTAAGGATCAACGGATTATAGGTAATTCTCTTCCGCGCTATACGTACAGTATCAGACTTAATGCAGAATGGAATGGCATTGACTTTTCCGTGTTCTTTCAGGGAGTGGGGAAACAAGACTGGTACCCATCCAGTGATGCATTTGCCTTTTGGGGACCGTATAGTTCACCAGCACCAAGTTTCATTCCAAAGGATTTTTTGGCAGACGTATGGAGCGTAGACAATCCTGATGCTTATTTCCCCCGCCCCAGAGGATATATCGCATGGACTGATGGCCGTTCCTTGTCATCGGTTAATAACAGATACTTGCAAAGTCTTGCCTATTGCCGACTGAAAAACCTGACTGTGGGATATACGCTACCTGTTAAATGGTTATCAAAGATACATGTGCAGAAAGCCCGTCTCTATTTCAGTGGTGAGAATCTGCTCACATTAGACAGGCTGGATACGGATTATATTGATCCGGAAGCGGCTGCTGCCGGAACAAATTGGAAAACAGGTAAGACTAATGCACTCTCTTATCCGTTCTCAAAGACCTATTCTTTTGGTATTGATATTACATTCTGATAATAACTAATATATCTATATATGAAAACCAAGTTTAGTATCATATTTATGTGGTTGTTTACCATTCTTTTTATATCGTGTGATAAACTGGACCTTTATCCTGAAGACAGTTTGTCTCCAACCACCTATTTCAAGAATGAAAACGAACTTCAACTGTATAGTAATCAGTTTTACTATAATATACTGCCTACGGCAGCAGATATTTATAAAGATAATGCAGATGTATTGATTGTTTCTCCGTTGGATGATGAGGTAACTGGGCAACGGATCATTCCATCGACGGGTGGAGGATGGAATTGGGAGGCATTGAGAAGTCTTAATTTCTTGTTAGAGAATTCTCATAATTGTGAAGATCAAGATGTACGTAATAAGTACGATGCAATCACCCGTTTTTTCAGGGCTTATTTTTACTTTAAGAAAGTACAGCGATTTGGAGATGTCCCCTGGTATGATAAAGTACTGGATTCGTCTGATGCTGAACTGTTGTATAAACCTCGGGATTCCAGAGAGTTTGTGATGCAGAAAATCATTGAAGATTTGGATTTTGCTATTACTACTTTATCCAAAGATAAAGAACTTTACAGAGTCAGTAAATGGGCTGCATTGGCATTGAAGTCAAGAGTTTGTCTGTTTGAAGGCACTTTCCGCAAGTATCATGGGATAGCAGACTACGAAAAATATTTGGATGCGTGCATTACTGCTTCCGATGACTTTATGAAGAATAGTGGATATAGTTTGTATAAAACAGGCAGTACTCCTTATCAGACTCTTTTTTCTTCCTTGAATGCCATTCAGCAGGAAATTGTTTTGGCTAGAGACTATAATGGGACACTGAATATCCGCCACGACGTGCAAGGTTTTGAAAATACAGCTTCGAAAGGCAGACCCGGATTATCGAAAAAGATTGTAAATATGTATTTGAATAAGAACGGTTCCCGTTTTACGGACATGCAAGGATATGCCACTAAGGTATTTTTTGATGAATGTCAGAACAGGGATCCTCGTTTGGCACAGACCATCCGTACTCCCGGATATATACGTCCGGGAGAAACGAAACAGTCGGGTCCTAATTTCTCTTCGGCAATGACTGGGTATCATTTAATTAAATATTCGGGTGCCACCAAATATGATGTTGGTGACACGTCTGAAAATGATTTTCCTATTTTCAGGACGGCGGAGGTTTTTTTGAATTATGTGGAAGCCAAAGCGGAAAGGGGAACGTTGGAACAGAATGATATTGACAGGACAATTAAATTAATAAGGGATAGGGTAGGAATGCCGAACCTGAATATGAGTGACGCTAATACAGGACCCGATCCTTATCTGCTGAATGTCTATCCTAATGTCTCTGAAACGAATAAAGGAGTCATACTGGAAATCCGTCGTGAAAGAGTCATAGAATTGTTAATGGAAGGCTTCCGCTATTATGATTTAATGCGTTGGAAAGCGGGGAGTTGTATGGATGATGAGTTTTTGGGAATGTATTTCCCCGGTCCGGGCAATTATGACCTGAATCATGACGGGACTATTGATGTCTGTTTGTATAAAGGAGCAAAGCCTGGTGGTGTCAATGCGCTTGAATATCTGGAGATTGGAGTTACGGTAGAACTGACAGAAGGAGAATCCGGAAATGTGATTTGCTATAAAGATGTTCCTCGCCAGTGGAATGAAGAACGGGACTATTTATACCCGATTCCAAGGCAGGACCGTATTTTGACAAATGGAGCTCTGACACAGAATCCGGGATGGAATGATAATTTAAACTTTTAATTTGATCGGTCATGAAAGAATATAGAATAATGATATTACTAGTTTCTACGCTTTTTATAATAGCTATCAGCTGCTCCAGCCAACTGGACAATGAAGATTTCAGCGATATGATAGGAAAGGGACAGAATTATACTCCTCCTCCTATCCCGGTTGAAGAACCGACATTGAAGGACAAAGATGGCTGGAAAATAGATTCTATTGACGGAAAGAGTTTTATATGGTACTCCTATAATAAAGGGGCTTTCAATGCCCAACAACAAATAAATGTGCTTGAAATCGACCTGTCGAGTCCTGATTACGAATTGGAGTTTGTTTCGGCTCCTCAACTCGATTCTTTGTCAAGCGTTGCTCTGAAACATGATGCGGTAGCCGGAATTAATGGTACGTATGAACTTGAAGCCTCTTTCGTAAAAGTCAATGGCTCAATAATTTCACCGATCACTCTTCCCGAAGGGCATTTAAGATATTGGAAACATGAAGGGGCCATAGCTTATGACGGCTATAAGGTTGAAATTGGATATGGAACAAAGGAATCATATTCCTATAATTCAATGCCTAACATATTCTCGGGAGCACCAGTCTTGATAGATGATTATCAACCAGTAGGTGAAACATTTATTGGAGATATAACCGGAATCAACCTGAATTCCCTGGATGGAGAGGATTACCGAAGACATCAGGGAGTACGTCATCCCCGTACCGCTGTGGCTTTGACTGAACAGAATAAACTTTTGTTGGTAACAGTGGACGGTCGTGCGGATTTGGCGGCAGGAATGACTGCCAAAGAGCTTACCTCCTTTATAAACCAGTATTTTAAACCACAGCATGCCTTGAACGTAGACGGAGGAGGGTCTACAACGATGTATATACGCGACAGTAATCTTTCAGCCACAGATGTAGTCAACTATCCGTGTGATAATAAAAAGTTCGATCATTACGGACAACGCAGTGTCAGGACTTTCATCTTGGTAAAGAAGCATAGCAACGGGCAGTTGTTTGACTCTGGTGACGGTTCGGAGGATAATCCTTATATTATAAAAACGGCGAGACATATGCAGGATATGCATAAGGTCAATTATTCTAAAGGAATGGTTTATTTCAGAATGGAGGCCGATGTGAATATGTCAGGGATTGATTGGCAGGCTTTGAATGTGAGTGAGCCTTATGACAGACTCGTCCATTTTGACGGAAACGGGCATGTTATAAAAGGCTTGAAATCGCAAGGTAACTATGCCAGCTTGTTCGGGGTGTTATGTGGAGTCTGCAAGAATTTGGGAATTGTGGATGCAGATATTGTGGCACAAAATGGAGGCGGAATATTAGCCGGCTATGTAGGGATAAAAATCCCGACTTCGGATGTACTTACCGGAAGTGTAGAAAATTGTTATACGAGCGGAAAGGTATCGGGATTTGATATAATTGGCGGTATTTCCGGTAATATCGGTAAACCGAGCGGATCTGTGTATTCGTCCATTAAGAATTGTTATTCTACTGCCACAGTTACAGCGAAGAATGAAACAGGAAATTCACGTGCCGGGGGAATAGTAGGTATTGTCTGGGCTGGTGGTATATTGGAGAATTGCTATGCGGCAGGTGAAGTTATTTCAATGAATTCCGGAGCAGCAGGTATCGGAGCTTATTTTGATACTGCACCTAAAAGATGCGTTGCTTTGAATAAATTAGTGGAAAACAAGAAAAATGGTGTAAATTTGGGGCGTATTGCCGCCTTCATGGGAGCAGCTAATATGACGGTTGTTGATTGTTGGGCAACAGACGATATGAAGATTTTGAATGCCGGAGTACCTAAAACCGAATTTTCCGGTGAATTAGTCGGTGTGAAGCAACCCCACGATGGGGAAACTAAGTCGAAGGAGTTCTTATCGAATATGCAGAACTACCTTGATGCAGGATGGGGAAACTCATGGTATTACAAGGTAAATGCGAAAGGATATCCTATTCTGTTATGGCAATATAATCGGGAAGATTATAATACGGATATTACTGGTCATTAAGACTAATATATATTATACTTAACACATTTATTCGTTAGTTTATGAAGAAAAACTTGTTAATCGTCGTTATCCTGGCTGTATGCTCCATTGAAATGGTAAAAGGGCAGACAGTAGCGGATTCATTGGCAATTGTATCTGCTTGTTGGAAGATAGAAAATCCTCAAAAAGGAATTGTATATAAGTATGCTTCTATCCCTCAATTATATCAAGGTCCCCAATCTATCAGCCTGATAGAAATTGATCCTGTTGCAGGTTTGAAAGTCAATGTTGCCGTTTCGGATAAAATGAAAGAAACAAGTAAGATTGCTTCTGAATATAACGCCATTGCAGCCATTAATGGCTCCTATTTTGACATGAAACGGGGAAACTCGGTCTGTTTCCTGAAGACGGATCGCCAAGTTATTGATACAACGCTGCAGAGTGAGTTTAAACAGCGTGTCACAGGAGCCATTAGTGTGCGCAAAAGGGGAATGAAATTAATTCCTTGGAACAAACAGATAGAAAAGAATTATAAAGGCAAAGCAGGTACGATACTAGCTTCCGGTCCGTTAATGTTGAAAGACGGACAGGTTTGTGATTGGAACTCGTGTGAACCGAATTTTATCCGGACGAAGCACCCTCGTAGTGCTGTTGCTACTACTAAGGATGGAAAAGTCCTGTTGATAACGGTAGACGGGCGTTTTCCTGAACAAGCAGGAGGAGTGAATATTCCGGAATTGGCACATCTGATCCGGGTTTTAGGAGGTGAGGATGCATTAAATTTGGATGGAGGTGGATCTACTACTCTTTGGTTGTCCGGTGCATCGGATAATGGAGTCGTTAATTATCCTTGTGACAATGGGCGGTTTGACCATGTCGGAGAACGGAAAGTTCCTAATATTCTTTATATAACGCATCAATAACGTTTCCATTATTCTTCATTGTATTTAAGGTCTTTCAGTGCATAGATTAAGACTTTTCAGTGCAGAAACTAGTGACTTTTTATGCAGTCGGGTGGTTGTCCTGTTGTAACGGGACAATGGGCACTTTATAAAAAGACGAATGTCACCTTATAGGGTGACATTTATCATTCTATAAGGTGACTAGCTATCCTCAAAAGGATGAAAATTACTAAAGATACAAAATTAATTAGTGAAAAGCAATAGTAGGGTAAGAAATTTATCTGTATTGCAAACAGGCTTAGAATTCAAATCCGAATCTAGCTCCTACTCCATGTAACTCCCATGTATCATTCCAACTGTTATGATAATAATGCCCTCCATAGCTGCAACTATAATCTGTTGTGGCGTCATAATCTTGGAAGTTATACATCAAAGCTAAATTCAAGGCCTTTTTCCCTTTTAAAGAGAAACGTACTCCTACTCCTATTGAAGCATACGCTCCTTCTATGTCTCCTACAGCATATCCGGCTTTTACGTCGGCGAACGGAGTCACTTTTTTGTTGATGAAGTTAGCTCTGAAGTTAGCATAGATGGGGGCTGCATAAAGAACTGCATCGGTATAGTAGTTGAAAGCAACGCCACCACCTACAAAGAAATAATTGTTGAATTGATAACCATGTGTGGTTGATAATTCAATTTTAGAGGCATTGTAGTCGCTCACATCGCCAATATATGCAAAGTCTACGAAACCCTTATAGCCTTTTAATGTATTTCTTGCGGCTTTGCGGTCGTTGGTATCCTTACGATAATCTCTTGTGTACCGCTCTTCTTTTGTGATTTTAGTCACATCACTCATCTGACAGATGATGAGGCTGCCATCACCTGTTTTGATTTTTAAAGAGACATTGGGCACTTGTTCAATGATTACTCCTTTAATAATGCTGCCATTCTTTAAATACACTACTTCTGTGTAATTCTGTGCTGCGACATACGTACTGATACTTAATAATAAGGTCAGTACTAATAGTAGTTTTCTCATACTTGTATTTTTATTGTTTATAGTTTCTTGAGTGCGCTATAGATAGAGCCTGCCCAATAGTTGCGCAATCCGAAACCACGTGCCTTGCCGTCGGTAATCCATTCTTCAATGATTTCCTTTGTTTCGGTATTGAAGAATACGACTTCATACGTACCTCTATTGTTTGATTTGTCCAGGAACTGTGCGATAAACACCATACCTACTCCGGGTGTTTTCTGGATAGGCAATGCGTTGATGGCTGCTTTGATTTGCTCTTTACTAAGAGTATATTCTCTTTTAGCAGTCATTAGCTCGGTCAGGTCGATGTTTTCGTTCACCTGATTAACGGCATCCAGTGAAATCTCTGTCACTTCTTTTTTCAATTGTTTTCCTACGTTATACTTCTTAGCTTCTGTGATGAACAGTTCATTGATACGTCTGAAAGCATCTTTGAATTGTGCCGGTGATTCATCTGCACCGAAAATTTTTACTTGGGAGTAGTCTACCCCATAGAACTTAATAGACTGAATGTCTTTCAATGCACTCTTGCCTTGTCCGAAACAGAACAGGCTCGTGCTCAAGAATAAGAATAGAATAAGTTTTTTCATATACGTTAATGTTAAAGTGATATAGTTGGTTACTAACTTCCAAAAGTAGAAAATAATTATCGTAAATCAATGAATTTTATCGTTTTTCGACTCATTGGAGGCATTTGTATCTTGGCAATGTACTCTGCCGATTCAAAATTGATGCTTGGCGCCACTCTGACTTTCGAACGGAACAGATCTTTAATCTCTTTGGCAAAGGCTTCGCTACGGTTCTCGCTTCCGATACGAATCAGAATCTCATCCGTTCCCAATTCATTGGTATAAACTTCAATGATATAGTTTTTTACCGAAGGTATATTATCCAGAATGTCGAATAATGCAGGCGGATACAACGTCGTTCCTTTGTATTTAATCATTTGTCCTTTCCGGCCGAGGATGGAGCTTAGGCGGATGGTATTTCTCCCGCAACCACAGGGATCGGTGTGGTGGTAACAAATATCACCTGTTTTGAAACGGAGCAACGGCATACCTTTGACTCCGAGCGTCGTGATCGTCACTTCCCCTGCTTCTCCCTCTTCCACAGGACGATTGTTATCATCCAGAAACTCTACAATGATAAGTTCCGGTTGCAAATGCCCTCCGTGGAATTCATTACACTCGGTAAAGGACGACTGCATTTCGGTGGAGGCATAAGTGGAATACAACTGCAAGGCAGGCCATTTATCGTGTATTTTCTGTCCGAGCGTATTCAACTGGAATTCCTGATTGCGCAATGCTTCTCCGATACAGATGCACTTCTGCATGGAACAGGTATTATGGTTGATATGATTCTTTTCGGCAAACTCTATCAGTTTGATAAGGAAAGAGGGGACTACCATTCCACAAGTCGGATGTATCCGTCGAATTGTGTCCCATTGCAGTTCCGGGATGCCGTTGCCTACACGGATCACTCCCATACCCAGTTCGCGGGCTCCCATATAATATGCCAAGCCTGCCATGAAACGGCGGTCGATGGTAGTCATCAATTGAAGAATATCTTGCTTGGTGCATCCGGTGGTGGTGAAAGATAAGTATTCGTTGTAAGAAAGACGGTCCAGGTCTTCAGAGGTGAGAACGAAAGTGACCGGATCTCCCAATGTGCCCGAAGTCGTCACATAGTCGATAATTTCCTCTTTGTCTACGCAGATGAAATCATCGTTATGGAGTTGCAGGTCCGTCTTGGTAGTGACGGGGATCTGTTGCAAGTCTTCAATCGTCTTTATTTGATTGATATCAATGTGATGTTCGGCAAACATCTGTTGATAGAACTTGGAATGTGCTTGCAGGTAGGCTAACACTTTGGCTAACTGTTCTTCCTGATAGCTTTTGATATCTTCCGGTGAGCGGAACTGAATTTCAGGATTCTTTTCCATCTTTGGATTGTTTTTGAATTTTCTGTTGGATACGTTCTTTCTCTTGCAACTTGGGAATGGATTTCTTCAATGCCTGTTGCCAGTATGCAATGGCCTGTTTAGATTGCTGCATGGCCTCGTAGTAATCTCCTATTACTTCATATACATAGTATAGGGAAGGATTGGAGGCTTGGTATGTTTTTAAAACAGATTCCTCTATCTGTTCCTTTTTTCTGATTTTCTTCAATAAAAGCGGAGTCAGTTTCTTATACGTGAGAAGATGCTGGAACTCCGGTGTGTCGATGAATTTATCTTCCGGAATGGTCAGGTCGGAACTGTATATTTCGTGTTGCCAATCAATCGTGTCTTTGAATATCTTATTCAGGTCATAGGCTACGTATTTCCCACATTGCCAGGGAGAGGTCGATACCCACATCAGCCGTTTCTCCGGTTGGAAGATGACGGAATGATGGGCAATAAACTGATTGATGGCCATTTCGTTGGCCAGTCCCAGGTCTGTGTTTTGCAGGCCTTTGTGGTCACGCAGGATAGAGGCGGCTTTGGAGACATCGATCGGAAGATCCTCATTAATGAGTTCCGTTAATCGTGCAAAACGGTATGGGCTGTCGGAAGTGCGGATATTTTCCATGTTTCGTTCGTCCTTGCTGAATTCTTCCGATTGGTAATGGTTGGTGCAGATGAGCCGATTGGCTTCTTTTCCGGTGAAAAGCACAGTTTTCTCCGGAGATTTCTCGATAATCGCGGCTTTGCCATCTTTGGCAGAACCTATCAATATGGATTCGGAGACGAATGTTTCCCGTTTTTTGGCGATGGCAAAGGCTTCATCAATAGTGGCTGCATATTGCAGAATCTCTCTGGTCAGGATGGAAATGGGGGTGGCGGAACCTGTGGGGACAGCAGATTTGGCAGCATTAATTGTCACGGTAAGACCTGTCTCGTTCATGCCGGATAACACTCCTATCATACCGGGCCATCCGACGGAAGCAAACCTGTATCCTTGCTCCGGTACATAAAAAGCCACCTGCTTGTTCTCTGCGAAGGCATCTCCTACATAGAAATCGAAGTTACGTCCGATCAGCAGGGATGAATCTGCACTTTGTGTTCCCCAAGTGGCGAACGAACTGCATCCCACTAACATATAATCTTGCATGGCATGTCCCAGGTCGTGTGCCGAATGGTAATTCAACTGGCGTTCGTAAGGAGTGCCGATGAAGTCGTATTCATGCGTACATGATAGCGAGATTCCGTAGATCTCGTCGCGGTATTCTTCGAGGACGTTCTCACCCAGATTACGGTTGAATAATACAATGAAGAACCGGAGGAATTTCAGATAACTGTCTGAAGGAACAATCTCACGAATCTGATCCACGAACACTTTCTCTTGATGGTGGAGCAGGTCGGAAGACAGTTGCCCGATAGCTTCTCCTCTCTGGAAAGCATCCCCTTTCACAAACAATTCCCATAAGCCGCTGTCGCTGTGCCGGAGAAAGTTATCTCCATAATGCCGGAGGTGGAGACTGTCTATATCAATCACTTTGTCTGTGGTCATGCTTTGCTCATGTTTGGGCGTTTGCATATCCGCAGAAAAGTAGAGATAGCTGATTCCGGCTATCAATAGAACGATGAGCGACAGGAAAAGGAAGCCCGTGTATTGGAGTGTCTTTTTGACTATTCTATGCATTTCCTACTTTTTTAGCCAGATATTCTTGTCCTACAAACTCCGCACAAGTCAGCATGGCAGTTAGTGTTACCCCTAATGCACCATGCACATTCAGGTTTTGCCCGGTGAGAAAGAGATTTCCCAAGCGGCTTCTTGTAGATACGAAACCAATTTGCGGACATTTATAATCTTTGATAATCCCATACGCGGAACCATCCACTGTTCCTGTATAGTCCCGATAGCTTAATGGAGTAGTGGTATACATCTCTTCTATGTTTTCTGAAAGGTCAATGCCATGTCCTCGGATGAAGCGGAGAATCTGTTCTGCTTTCTCCTTTTTGAAGGATTGGTAGTCTTCTCCCCGATGTTCGGGAGTCGTGTCCTTCCAGGCAGACAGTTCATCTATATACATAGGTGTCAGGATGGAAATGACACTGGCATATTGACTGTCCTCGGAAGACGCTTGCATGGAAATCATACAGTTGGTGGTCCGTCCCGGATAGAGCAGTTTGTCATACCACACTTTATTGTTCGCATGCAGATACAGGTTGCGGTTCTGATAAGGAGTGCTTTTTTTCTTCATTACCAGGTAGAGCGTAAAAATGCCGTAGGTATTTTCCAACGAACGGATGCGGGAAATATAGGCATTCTTGATGCTACGGTTTTTATCCAGTATCTCCAATGTCCGTTGGGGATGCATATTGGAGATGACGAAGTCGCTTTCCAGTCGCTCTTCTCCATTGATGATAACCCCTTGTACCTTTTCGTTTTCAACGATGATGCGGGTGGCTTCACTGTTATTGAGCACGGTCCCTCCGTTTGCCCGGATTACATTGATTAGCTCCAGACTGACTTGCATACTTCCGTCTACAAAACGGTAGGCGCCTTCAATATAGGAGTGATTAATCATGGCATGCTGGTAGAAAGTGGAGACATCTTTCAAACCTCCGTAGAGTAAAGCTGAACCTGCCAGTACATTTCGTAAGGCGGGGTCCGGAGTGATATCCGCAATCAGATGGGCGGCAGAGGTACAAAAGTATTTCATACCCTCCAAAGCGAGTGTGCCTTGTTTCAGGTGGTCTACGCTAATCAGGTTTCCGACAGCCTGAAGCTGTTCGGCATAGCATTTCAAGTTTTCTTTCTCATGCGGGAAGGAACGGCAGATGGTTTCAATAAACTGCGGGTATCCCATTGCATAATCGTATGTTTTTCCTTTATAGTAGATCGTATCAAAAGCAGCATCGTCCAAGCGTTTTATTTTCAGCTTGTCCATGATACCGAAATAGCGGAAATACTGGTTCATCACTTGACCCTCATCCAGGCTTCCTACATAATGAATACCCGTATCCAACAGATGCCCTTTTCGTTGGTAAGTCTGGAAGCATCCGCCGAATTGCGCATTTTTTTCTACTACGCATACGTTGAATCCCTCTTTGCTAAGAATCGCTCCGCATTCCAGTCCGCCAAGGCCGCTGCCGATAATGATGATGTCATATTTGCTCATACTAGTTCGGTTTTCTAAATATGTAAATGGTGTTTGATGTATATTTGTCATTAGGAATGATTTCGACAGCCATTCCACAGGCGACTGCTATTTCCCGTAATTGGGTTTCAGTGGTGAAATACAGTTCTCCGGTTGTCCGGTTGAAGTTGAAGATACGGGTGGATAGTAATTCCGTGAACCGGGTTAACCGGTGCTTGGAAGCGTTGGCTGAATTTCCGTCGCGTATGATAATCATTCCTTGTGAACGCAAGCGACCGGCACATTTCAACAATAGGGTTTGTTGATGTTCGTAGCTCATATAGTGAAGCATGTCGTTCAGGATAAAGACATCACTTTCCGGCAGGGGATATTCCAATGCATTGCCATGCTTGAACTGGAGATGCTCGTTGCGTAACCATCCGTGCTGCGCCAGCGCTATCTTGTCTTCATCGTAATCAATACCCAGGATTTCCCGGTCCTCGGAAAGCAGAGACAGCATATAGCATAACGGGCCGAAGCCGCAACCGATGTCTGTGATTTGCCCTTGGACGGGAATCAACCGGTTGAATAGCCGGTAATTCTTTTCCATCTTTACTTTAATACGGATATACCATTCTACGACGGGACCTTTATAGATATAGTTCTGGATAAGAGCTTCGTAGAACGCCGGATTGTCCGTCGTGTTCTGTTCACGGCAGATACGGGCATAAACCTCTTTCATGTAAGCGGATATGCGTTTGGTACGCTCCTGATAAGTACTTCCGAAAGACAGATCGTCTAGTGGTATACGGGGAAGTATTTCTGTATAGATGATTCCTTTCCGGATATTGAAAGGCTGTGCTTTGGCAATGATTTTGTTATTACCGTAAAGCAGGATCGGCAGAATATCCAGTTTCAATGCTTCTGCCAGATAGAATGCTCCTTTGTGGAAACGTTTCATCTTTCCGTTATAGGTACGTGTGCCTTCCGGGAAAATGGCGATGGAGTAGCCCTCCTTCACTTTTTTCCGCATCCGTTCCATATATTGCTCGTATCCTTCGCCTATATAATAGAAGTCGACATAACGAATGATGGCTCCGAAGAAAGGAGAGTGCCATACCCAATGGTTGGTTACCATCAGGATTTTAGATGAAAGAGACAGCAATACCAGAATGTCGATGAACGACTGGTGGTTGGCAATGATAATTGCCGGATGCCGGAAGCGTTCGTTGGCTTTGTTGATATGTTCTTTTTTGACGGCGGTGGCCAGTAGCAAAATTCCTTTGCAGGTGATTTGTATCAGGCGGCACACCAAACGCTGCTTGCTGCTTTTGCGCACAGGCACCGGATAAAGCAGGATAATCAATATACGGAGGACGATGCAGCCGATAAAGAAAAGCAGGAAGAGCAACACGGTACGTATCAATCCGATAAGCGTATAAGGCGGTAATCCTTTGGAAGCGGGGCCTGCGATGAAGAACCGGAAAATGAGTGGCTGAATGGTATAAGCCACCAGTACCACTGCTATCATACCCAGAATGGAAATCAGGGAAATGGATTGCAAAGCCGGGTGTTTGGCAAACACAAGTGCTCCCATACCGACCACTGTGGTGAAGGCGGAGAAGAAGATGGCTGTTTTATGGGAATTCAACACCTTCTGACCTGTACGGTATTTGTTTTGTAGCCCGTCCATAATGAAGATACTGAAGTCATCTCCAATGCCAAAGATAAAGGTGGACAGGATGATGTTGATAATATTGAACTCAATCCCCAGAATTCCCATCAATCCCAAGATGATTACCCAGCTGATTAGCATTGGGAGAAAGCTCATCAGGGTAAGTTCGATACGTCCGTAGGAGAACCATAGTGCAAAGAATATGAGGAAAGAAGAGATGTACAGAATCAGGTAAAAGTCGTCATTGATGGCCGATACCCATTTGTTGGCAAAATAGGAACGGTCGAAGATGACTACATTCGGGTCTTTATTAAAGTTCTGGTACACAGCTTCCTTATTCGGTTCGCTGATCCGTATCTGGCTGATAAGCATGGTGATGGAATCGGCAGAGGTTTGCCATTCATTCAATAGCTTGCCGGATAAATCGTCTTCTTGCGCGGTGTAATGATATTCACCGAAAGGCTGGTTCATCCATTGATAAAAAGGTTCGAAGCTTCCCGGGCGGAAACGATATTCGGCGGCAACTGTTTCCAACTGTTCACGGACTTGTTGCTGTTTTTCATCCGTCCAGTAATCTTTCCATTTCTTCAGGCGTTTTTGCTGCTCTTGCGGAGAGATCAGAAACTGTGAGGCGGAGGCATACTCTTTGATGAGTCCCTGCTCTTTCAGTGCCGATAACTTCTGATTGGTCGTTGCATAAATTTCGGTAGCCTGATTCATGTCTTTGCCCACACTGACAAAAAGCACGGTCTTTTCGTCGTTGTCGAAGAGTTGCAGTAATTTTTCTTCCGATTGTTGGAGATGGCGGGGCTCATAGTTGAGACTCATCATATCGTTGTTGAAGCCTACCTTTTGCGAAGTAAACAAACAGATCACTGTAATGAGGAGGATGCCGCCTACCAGCCATTTATTCTTTTCGTAAGAATAAGCATTTATTTTCTCGATGATGCGTAGTATGCGTCCCTGTTTGACGTCTGCCTGTCCTTTCAGAAAATGAGGCAGGTAAATGAGACAGAAGAGGGTGGTGCCCACCAATGCCAGAGAGGCAAACAATCCGAAGTCGCGTAACAGATCGGAACTGGTGAATATCAATCCCAGAAATGCGCCGATAGTGGTGAAACTACCTACCGTAAGCGGATAGGCTATCTCTTTAATAAGTTGTTGAACGGTGGAAACATGGTTCTGGTGTGCCAGCATGTGAATGGAATAGCTTAGTGCAATACCCATCACTGCCGAACCAGCTCCCACTGCAATGGCGGAGATACTTCCTTTGATAAAGAAAATGAGAAACAGGGCAAATAATCCTCCGAACAGTACTGGAGTAATAATCAACGGTATCGATCTCTTTCGTTTAAAAACGAGTGAGATGAATACAATGATGATAAGCAGTGCCAGAGAGGAGGTCAGGATGGTATCTTTCTTAATCTGACGGGCGTTGTAGACTCCCACGGAGGGACCGCCGAAGTATTCAGCTCGAATGGTAGGAGATTCTCCCTGTACGTGCTTGAGCTCTTCTTCGAGTATCTTTATCAGTTCGTCGTTCTTTCCGGTGCTGCCTGTACTGAATACCGGGGTAATGAACATAAGTAAGGTGGAACCGTCTTTGGAGAAGATATGTTCGTCATAAATCTCGTAGTTGGCTTCCAACTGGAAATCTTGCAAATGTTTCAGGGTTTCGCTTCCCAGTCCGAGCGGGTCCCGGAGAATATAGCTTCTTAATGCAATTCCGGCAGGAGAGAGGAGATTGGTATAATTCTTTTGCATGACAGCCTGTATCCCTTTATCCGTCAGTAAGGAATCGAAGCGTTGATAGTCCGTATCTGTCAGGAAAAGCGGAAGATGTTCATAAACGAAGTCTGTGGCTCCTTGGATGAGGCTTTGGTCTACCTGTGCGAGAATTCCTTTAATCAGTTTTCCTCCGGCTTTTTCAGTCAGGGTTTGTTGCAGTTGTCCGGCTGCTTCTATCAGGGAGTCGGGTTCTACGCGGTGGCAGGTATCTGCCGAGGATAACATAATGATAATCTTATCCTTAATCTTGAGATTGTCGAATACTTTGATTGTGTTCTGGGAATCTTTAGTGTCGGGGAAAAATTGTGTGATGTTCTCTTCGAACCTTACTTGCAGGGCAAAGAATCCCATTAACAGGACACAACTGATGAGTGACAAATAGAACAGAATCTTGTGCCTCTCGAAATAATCATATAGTCCGATAAAAAACTGGGTCATATCTTTTTTTTCCTACACGCCGTGAGCAGAATGAACGCGATGGTTCCTGCCAGTATGCTGCAACCGACTGCAAAGATAACACTTCCTATTAAATATTGCTCTATGACTGATTTTACATTTTCAAAAGAAAGTTCGTTTAAATGCAGATTGACAGGATCTCCCAGCACTTTGCAACCGGTTACGTAACTGCCGTACAGCAAAAATGGAATCATCGGAGGGATACTGATATTGGCTGCTACAATAGCTATGACTTTATTCAGTCTGAACAAATGTGCCAGAAATAACGTGATTAGCATTTGATATCCCCATACCGGAACGATCCCCATGAATACGCCGAGTGTGATGGCAGCCGTGATCCGCAGATTAGATTCGGGGGAGTGGGTGACATGATCCGAGAAAAACTGCTTGCAGTTCTTCCAGGTCAGTTTACGGAAGAAGTTTCGGGGGATGATCCAAAGGAAAGTGACGAGCACCAGTACTGTGTTCAGGATACTGATACGGGTGAAATCGCGGAACGGTCGGAAATGAGAAACTCGCTCTTCCTGTGGCGGATAATAAACATGTACCGGAATGTTTTTAACGGTAATGCCTCCCCAGGCAGCAAAGACAAGTGCTTCCAACTCAAATTCGTATTTGGCGGTGTAATACCACTTGTCCACATTCATTCGTTGGATGGGGTACAGGCGGTAGCCGGATTGAGTATCTTGCAGTTTGATACCTGTTTCGAGGGTAAACCAGAAGTTGGAAAACTTATTGGCAAATGTATTCTTTCCCGGCATGTTGTCCGAGGCGAGGTTACGGGCACCTACCAATAATGTGTCCGGTTCCTTTTCTATGGATTCGATCAATGCAGGGATATCCGAAGCGAAATGCTGTCCGTCAGAATCAATGGTGATAGCATACCGGAATCCTTGCTTTTTGGCAAAGGATAGTCCATGTCTCAAAGCTACTCCTTTTCCTTGATTGACAGGGTGGGTGATGGTATGTAAGTTAGATTCCCGGCTAAGTATTTCGGCTGTTTCATCTGTAGAACCGTCGTTGACAACAAGGATATCGGGGGCGTAGAAACGTACACTTTCTATGACGTCCGCCAGTGTCTTTCCATTGTTGTAACTTGGGATGATAACGATGATCCCTAATTGTTTCAACTTCTCGTGCCAATAGGCTGTACTTATTTGTTCCTTCATACTGTCGGGGTAAGTGCAGCTTTTAGTTTGATGAAACATTCGTTCTTTACGGTATTTTCCTCTACAGTGCTCTCTTTCACAGTACTCTTTTTTACAGCTTCCTTCTTTATAGTCCCTTCCGCTTGCAACTGAAGTGTACCTTCTTCTGTCTCTTTAAAAGTCAGTGCCACCGAAATGTGCGGTGTTTCTATAGGATTGATAGCCGAAAGAAACTTGCAGGAAGACACTTGTGTTACTTGCAATTTTTGCTGGCGAATGTCTTCTACACATTCCTTGATAAGTTGTAACAGGCAAACTCCCGGAACTACCGGATGTCCGGGGAAATGTCCCTGATAAACAGGATGCCCGGGATTCAACTTTACCTGGATAGTCCAGATCGTTGAGTCCGATGATTCGGAGGAAAGGATGGTATAGAAGTTATCAAGTAGCATATATTAAATCTCTTTAGATAGTTTGTCCAGACGGATCGTTAACCGAATCCACGGATGTTTGATTTTTATTTGTGCGGGATCGCCCGGAGTATTGCCAATGATGTAGACCACTGACTTTCCAAAGCCTTTTCCACTGGTTCTTTTTTCAGTAGCACTGTCTTTAGTCGTTTTCACACGAATATCTTTCCCACTTAAGAACAGACGTCTGAAATCCATCTCCAGAAGTTTCAGCACCTTTTCCTTTTTCATGGGTTCAATGCAACTGTTGACAGTAAACTGATCGTTGCGTAGAGAAAAATCGAAAAGGCTTAGTCCGAAGTAAGTAGACGCTACGATCCGGATTTCGTTATCAGGCATACGGCGTACTATTAGCATACCGCTCATGTGATGTTTCATGAAATCCAGTTGGATATTGTATTTTTGCGAGCTTTCTCCTTGTGTTAGTTCGATAGCGGGGAGCACAGTACTTCCTTCCCCGCTCATCCGTGGAGAGCAGGAAGTCTGGATCTGTATCCATAAGAACAGCAGAACCATCAGACTAACGAATCGCAAACTTCGTCTCATTCTTCAGGGAGTTGAACTTTTTATTATAGAATTCGTATTCTGTATAGTTTGTGGCTGTTTCGGACAGACGGAGTTTGTGTACCGACATATCTTTCTTGTCCAGATAGATTTCTATACCGGCAATATAGGCTTGTACCGCTTTGTTGGTCGGTTTTATTTTAACCAGATAGTATCGTGCGTCTTCAAAATACTCCAGCAGGTAGTTGGACGACATTTTAGACAGGTCGCCTATCATACACGCGGTCAGCATATCCTGCATCTGTGCCATCATTTTGTTCGAACTAAGATTCATGATACTTTTCTTGCCATCCGAAACGATTTTGAGCTTACTGCCGTTTATCACGATGAGATAATCCATCGGGCGGAAATATTCCATGCAGATTTTATGGGTCTTCTGGTAGTAGAACTTCCCTTTGGAAGTAACCTTCTCATCGAATACATCGAGATATTTCACTTGGGTGAAATCGCTTTCGATGGACTCTACGGTTTGCGCCTCCTTTGCCAGGCGGCTTTCAAACTCTGTCTTTTGCGCCATCTTTTTCATGCTCTGGGCATGGATAGAGGCTATTGACAAGAAGAAAAGCGATAAATATATTAATAAAGTTCTCATACCTTTTTTTATTTTATGCCAATAGTTTGTCCGGACGGACAACGGTATATCCTTGTTCTTTCAGCAAATCCAAGATTTGTTTCACTAGCTGGTCGCTGTCAGGCATCCGGTCGTGCAACAGAATAATGGCTCCCGGTTCAAGATGTTTCCGAATCCTGGCAAGGACTTTATCCGGTGCTTGTTGTGTATCCAGTGTACGGATGCTCCATCCTATAGGGGTATATCCTAACTGTCGAACGGCTTTCGCAATCGTTGGATTAGTGACACCGAACGGCGGACGAAACAAACTAACCGGCTGCGAAGTTACTCGTTCTAGTTCACACTGACAAGTTTGCAAGTCTTTTTTCATCTTGGAGAGCCCGTATAGCGGGAATAAACCGGAATGGGTATGCGAATGATTTCCAATCAGATGACCTTCTGCCACCATTTTTTGCAAGATTGCTTCATTCCCTTTTACCTTATGACCGATACAGAAGAAACAGGCGGTTACCTGATATTCTTTTAGTACCTGCAGAACTTTGGGAGTCTGTAGGGAGTCGGGGCCGTCATCAAAAGTCAGGGCGACACTCTTTTCCGCAGTATGCTTTTTGCAAAATGACCGGAGGTAAATTCCCGATTGAATGCTATAAGAGGCATAAACGAGAAAAGACAGGAGCAAGAGCAAGCAAAGAAGGAGGCAAACGATTATCATACGCTTTTCCGGATTAGAATCAATGAATGATTGATGGAGTGGTGATGATTATAAATCAATATATGGGTCGAGGTAGTGCAGTTGGCCGATTCGTTCACTGCTTTCCATACCGCATACGATGTTGCGGTAGGATATTCACCACATTCATTCTTAAAACTAAGATGAACACTTTCCGGGAAAAGGTTTGTTTCAAGCTCTTCATAAATAGAGTTGCCATTGTCAACAGTTTGCTCGTGAGAGTCATCTTGATTGTGTGGCTTCTTGTTTTTCCCGGTAACCAACCACTGAATATCCTGACATTCTAAACCATTTCGTTGCAAAAAACGGATGATTCGGGAGCTGATTTCTTCTGTAGTCTGTTTCCCTATGAAAGTTTCGATTCCCTGTATTTCAGCCAACGGATGCTCTCCGGCTTCCCGACTTAACAGGAAGAATTGAGCACCTTCTCCTGCTGCTATCCCTTTCAGCACTCCCAGCCGTTGCTGAATCGTGTAACTGGTTTCTGTCATTTCATCGATGGCTCCCACAAGTATATTCTCGCTTCCTTCTCCTATTTTCATCATAGCGTCCAATAAAGCACTTTCAAAACTAAGACCACGGTGGACATAAGTCATGTTGTAGGCATGTATTTGATGAATCAGAGCTATTTGTGCACCGATTGTATTGAATGTCGACTGGATAAAAGGAGTAGGATTCAGCATCCGCTCTTCATTATCCAATAGGTTGTTCAGGAATTTTTCCGTATCTGTCAAGCAGCCCAATCCTGTTGCTGTGATGATTCCTTGTATCTTTTCAGGAGATAGTTCACCCATACATTCCAATCCGCAAGCCACCCCCATTTTTACGATACGGCTCATGCGTCTGCGCAAGGTCGCATTGGTGATAATATCCTTATAATCGGGTTCGCAAGCCTGAAGATAAGGGCGATTATTTCCTGGTGAATGATCCTTTGGCGGATGAATGGAAGCGATGCGTTGAATATAAACTGGCTGCATAGGCTTAAATACTTAAAGGTGCGTTTATGCTGGAAAATTCGTTGCGGAAAAGAGGAGCGATGAATCGTTTCCTCCGAAACCGAAAGAGTTGGATAACACATGTCGGATGGGGATTCCTTCTTGAAAAGAGGTTTCCGGTATCAGTCCTGTTTCCGGCATCGCATCCGTAAAGTTCAGGTTGGGATAAATCAGCCCTTTATCTATTGAAAGAACGGAGTAAACAGCTTCAATTCCTTCGGAAGCTCCTAAGGTATGTCCGATAAAAGCTTTTACCGAACTAAATGGCGGAACGTGTTCTCCAAAGATTCTTCGGAGCGCCATGCCTTCTGACGCATCATTGCCGGGAGTACCTGTTCCATGTACATTGATATAATCGATTTTTTCAAGGGAAATACCACTGGAAGCGATAGCTTCACTCATTGACAGAAAGGCACCGTCCCCTTCAGGAGAACTTCCTGTTTGATGATAAGCCTCATTCGTATTGGCGTAACCGCTAAGTTCGCAATAAGGAGTTCTTTGGAGTGAACTTTCCGATTGAAGCACTAAGTAACCGGCACCTTCTCCCAGATTTAATCCGGTACGTGAGCGGTCAAAGGGACGGCAATGTGTTTTGTCCAAAATCATCAGGGAGTTGAATCCATTGAGCGTAAACCGGCAAAGTGCATCCGTACCTCCCACGATAGCAGCATCCAGTAGCCCGTGTTTAATCATTCTTGCTCCCAGCATGATGGCATTGGCTGCTGACGAGCAGGCTGTACTGATGGTGGTTATAAAATCATTGATACCCAAATACGAAGCAATCAATTCTGTACTGGCTCCGCAGTCGTGTGAAATTACTTCCCGTAACCGTCCCTGTCCCGGGTTTTTCTTGAAAGATTCATAGAAGTGCTCGCTCAAATCCATGCCGCCAACGGAAGTGGCGGAAATAAAACCGATACGTAATGGTGGTGTGAGTCCCGCATCTTTCATTGCTTCTTTGGCTGCTATCATTCCCAACAAGGCCGTACGTGATACAGTGCGTTGCGGAGGTAAAGAGATCAGTTGCTTTAGTTCCTCATTGCTACGTTTCACTTCGGATACGGGCACATCGAGAGCAGTCGGAAAAAGAGTTACTTTTCCGATGCCATGCTTTCTTTGTCTCAACGCTTCTATATTTTCGGAAACTCCGATACCGATGCCCGAAACAACTCCCAATCCGGTGACGTATATCTTCATCGGTTAAGCTTTGCGATTAGCAATGATGTAGTCTGCCAGTGTACGTACCGAGTAGAAGATTTGTTTTCCTTCACTGGGGTTCTCTATCTTTATACCGTATTCGCATTCCAGAATCAGGATGATTTCGAGTGCGTCAATGGAGTCAAGGCCAAGACCTTCGTCGCCAAACAGAGGGGCTTCATTGTCAATATCTTCCGGAGTGATTTCTTCAAGGTTCAACTCTTCGATTAGTTTCCCTTTCACTTCGTCCATCAGTTCTCTTTTGGTTTGATCTAAATTATCCATAAATCGTTGATATATTATTAAGTTGTTTAAATTCTGCTTGATAATGTCCGTCCAGTAGTTCGCACCAGCCTATGATACAGGTGCGTAACTTACCTTTTGCCATCACAATCCTTGCATAATCCTCTAATGAGGCAGCATCGGATTGCCGACGGACAAAGAATGTATTCTCTCCCTGAATCTTGTGCCGGATACAGATTTCTCCCAATACTACATTGGGGAGAGTGTAGACAAACACGGCAGGACTGGCTGCTTTGTCCCCTTCTTTACTGATGATTGCCTGATGTTTGCAGTCCGTATCCAGAGAGGAAGAAGCATTGGCAAGAATGATTCCAATCTCTTCCGGACGGTGGTGTGTATTTTTCAGTAAATATTCGGCAGCTACATATCCCAGCTTACAGAGGTTGTCCATCTTATAGAACTTCATATTGTTTTCTCCCAGATGCTTGTATGCTTCCCGGATGAACGGTGCAAAGTCAGTTTCCGAAGAGCTGAATACAGTTGTTCCTTTACTTTCTACTGCTCCTGGCCTGATTGTGACCATGTTGCCCGATTCCACCACTGCTTTGCAAACTGACGGAGCACTCGCTTTGTCGGTTGCCTGCAAGTTTACTTTCTGTTTCAGGTGAGCATCGGGGAGGGATAATACCAGTGCGGCATTACAGCCTCCGAAACCGGAAGCGGTTTTGATGCAGCATTTCATCGGCATCGGCTGATGAGTGGTATAGACAGTGATAGGCATGGGAACACCGAGTGTTTCATACCCTAAAGTTCCGTAGTATCTTCCTTCTTTTAGTTGCTCTATGCAAAGTATGGTTTCGATAATGCCCGAAGCTCCTAATGTATGACCGAAATAGGGCTTGAGGCTATTCACCGGAACTGCAGCTAATCCCGCCAGATGTATGGCTTTGGATTCCATTTCATCATTGTAAACCGTAGCTGTTCCGTGTGCATTGATAAAGCTAATGTCTTCGGGGAGTGCTCCGGCTTCTTCCATTGCCTGATTAATGGCTAGAGCTAAACCGTCCCCTGTTCGGGAAGGACCGGATATATGGTTGGCGTCATTGCTGATTGCTCCTCCGGAGAGAATAATATGATTCGCGTTTCCTTGAGTTTCTAAAAGAACAGCTCCACAGGCTTCGCCCAGACTTAATCCATCCCGTTGTATATCGTATGGTCGGCAAAGGTGTGCGCTGACAGATCGAAATGATAGAAAGCCGCTGGTAATGAAATGAGAAAGAATATCCCCACCTGCCACAATCACTCGTTTGTAACGTCCTGATTCTATCCATCTCTTAGCGACGATTAGTGCCGAGACTCCTGATATACAGGCATTGGAGATGACCTCTACCTGATTTGTCGCTCCAAAGAAATCTCCGATTCGTTCCGCCGTTTTCCAAAGAAAAACCGGACTGTCAGCAGGTAATTCACTCAATAAATCTATATTTCCTTTAGTGGTAGATAATAACAAGGTACAATCCGGCTCCCGCAAGTCGGCTCCCGATTGAGAAATAACCTCTTGGATAGCCAGTATGAATAATTGCTCCATTCGGGTATAATCCGTAATCTGCATCAGCTTCGCCCGTTTTTCCAATTCCACAGAATCAATCATTCCCGCCAATAGGGGATGATCGGAAATTAGGCCGGCTTCTTGCATACGGATTCCGCTTCGGTAGTTATGGATGGCTTCCAGGTTTTCCGGGATGCCGAAACCTAACGAACTAATCAGCGTATGGGCTGTGATGTATATATTTAAAGGATATTCCATTTCTTTTTCCATTCCAGATAAAACGGAGGATTCATAAGCTCCAATTCTTTATTCAGGTTCAGGAACACTTGTATGGTGCTTCCGGTGGCTACTATACTCTGGTCGGTAGCCCGGTAGATAATGTATTCAAATTTTATCTTGGCTGCTTCACAGGCAATATAGCGCGTTTCGACAATCGCTTCTTCACCAAAAGATAGTGATTGTTTGAACTGACAGGTTAAATCCACGATAGGAACCATGTATCCCTCCCGGTAAATACTCATATAATCCAAACCATACTGTTTGCCAAAAGCTTCTCTTCCATCTTCAAAATAGCGCACATACTCACCATGCCATACAATCTGCATGGAGTCTATTTCGCTGAACCGCACTCTGAAGGTAGTCCGGTTAGTCAAAGCTGCAACCTGTTGATTCGTTTTCCGTTTCATTCTTTTTTTATAAATATTTTCATCCTGCATTCAGCTATCAGCTTGTCTTCCACTTTCACTTGTGCAGAAATCAATGTAATGTCGAATACCTCCTGTACAACGGTAATCTCCGTAAATAGTTTCATCCCGTTCTTTGGCAAATCGTAGATTTTAAGTTTGTCTACCGAGCCGATAAACCCTAACGGTACTTTTTCACCCTGCCGGGTATAAAGAAATCCGATACGTGCCGCTGCTGATTGAGCGATGTGTTCAATAATTCCTGCCTCTTGCAGTTTTCCGGTTTCGTAGAAAATATTATCAGCAGTAACAGTCAGTCCGGAATAAGAATGATTCTTTTCGATACCAAAGAAACTGTCCACCATCACGATGGGCGGACGCTGTGGAATCAAATTGAGTATTCCTTCTCCTTGTATGATAACTTCCCTGTTGTTCATTTCAATCTGCATTGTACAATGCTGTGTCCCATTCCTAAATGGTCATCTATCTTTTCAACTTCCAATCCCGCTGCTTTGATGCACCGTTCCATATCATCCGAATGATACATTTTGCTGTTACCATTTGCCATGGCTGTGAAATAAAGACTGATTTGTGTCAGGCAATAAGCGGCTGTGTCAAACTTTTGCCGGTTCCAGAAAGTTTCCATGATATAGAGGCGACTCTCCCCACTCATAGAACGGGCTGCACGGGTCAGTATGCTGGTTACTTCTTCTTCCGAGAAACAATCAAGGAACTGGCTCATCCAGATAGCATCGAACCCTGTCGGGAAAGGTACTTCGGGATCGAGCAGATTGGCGCCATACCCGTGAATACGCATTGCTCCGGGTAGGTCTTTAGTTTGTTGACGCATCATCTCCAATTGTTGCGGAAGGTCCATAATAGTTACTTCCACTGCATCGTCATAGCTTACGCATTTGGTCGCCCATCGACCGGTATTACCTCCCACATCCAGTAAAGTCTTGGGATGACGGGCGAAAACAATTGCCAAAGCTTCGTCAAACGAGCAATCCGAGTAATAATGATCGAAACCGAACCAGCTCTTTTGTACCTGTGAGGGCAAGCTTGACAGCCCTTCATAGATAGTGCTCCATTCGCCGAATACTTTCAGCCCTCCGGGACGTCCGTTGGTGAGAGCCTCTTCGAGATGGAACATTCCCAGATAGTTGACATCGTGGTTGAAATCCATATTGACACGTACCATCCTGTCGTTGAGCAGGAACCATCCGGCTTTGGCAAGGCGGTAAAGGTTTTCGTGCCGCAATACGGTACCGATCGTTAATGAGGCTTCCAGCAAAACTTGTGTTGCATAAGAAGACAGGCCACAAGCCTTGCTGATTTCTTCTTGTGTCATGCCTGCACGTTCGTCGGCTAGTAACTGGAAAATACCGAATTTGAGCATAAGGCGTGATACCTGAAACACGATGGGCCCGAAAGCTATTTCTTGTGCCAAGCGTTGTGCCTCTACCGCGGTCAACGGTTCCTTATCATATTGATTCTGTTGCATCTTTATTTTGTTATATCTTTATTTCAATCCTTTGGAGGGCGAACCGTCACTCGTGGTTTTCCAGAATGAGTAATAGTTGAACCATTGTTCCGGATGGCGTTTCAGTATTTGGTCCAAAGCGGCCGTATATTGTTCGAGCAGAGCGATCTCTGCTTTCTTTTCTTTGGTTCGTATGACTGGTTCCGTCCTTATAAAATGAAAACGGTAGGTTCTGCCCGGCTCTCTCATGGCAAAGTAGAATACCACCGGAACTTTCATTCGCGAACCAAGCAAGAAAGGACCGGCAGGGAAAGGAGCTTTCTGTCCCAGGAGTGTTCCTGTCAGCAGTTTCTCTTTATTCAGATAACGGTCGCCCTGGAAGCATACATATTCTTTCTTGTTTAACGCCTCGGTAATACGGAAAACGTGTGTCAGGTTATCTTCGTTGACGGGGATAATCTTAAAATCCTTGTCCTGACCATTTTTCTCCAATATCTCTTTGATTCTACGATGTTCGGCATCATACATCACGATATTGATTTTCTTTCCGTAATCGTCGAAGAAAGGAACGCCTATTTCCCAGTTTCCCACATGGGCACCAATCATAATTACTCCCTGTTCGCTGTTCAGCAATTGCAGAAATTCCGGATACCGTTCGAACTCAAACCGGTATTGATCGACTTTTCCGTTACCAATAGCTACTTTGTCAATCAGGATTTGCCCTAACCGGTAATAGTTGCGCAGCAACATACCCAAAGAGCGTATTCGGTTGTATTTCAGAATGTGGCGGGCATAAAACCAGGTGCTTTTAGTGGCTTTCGGAGCAAACGGTACGAAGTACAATACTACCAGACTTAGAAATATATAAGCGGCAGTAATGCCCAGATACTTAATCAGGTAAATAAAGAATAAGTATCCGAATGTTCCTCCCCGGGTTTTGCCTTTCCACGTCGACATATTTACTTGGCTTCCTGCATACGGGTGATAACGAGATCGTAGAAGTCCTGGAAGGTTTTGATACCCGCAAAATCTTGTCCGGTTACGTTGAAGCCGAAGTTCTTTTCTACCAGTACCACCATATCGACCAAGTCCAGGCTGTCCAGTTCAAGAGTTTCCATTAACGGTGCATCCGGCTGGATGACGTCGATGTCTACTTCAAACTCTTCTGCCAGAGTGGTTCTTATTTTCTCGATGATTTCTTCGTTTGTCATATATCTGTTTTCTTTAGTAAATTATGGATTGATTTTGCGTATGATTAGCGTGGAATTGGTTCCTCCGAATCCGAATGAGTTGGAAAGGAACGTATCAAATTCCAGGTTTACCCGTTGGGTAGGTATATTTAATTGTGCAGAGGCCTCGTCCGGTTCCTCGAAATTGAGATTGGGAGCGATGAAACCGTTGTTCATCATGAGGGTGGAATAAATCACTTCACTGGCACCGGCCATCCACATTTCATGTCCTGTCATGGACTTTGTGGAGGTCACATATGGGTGATGCCCTTCAAATACTTCCGCAATGGCTTTCGCTTCGTTCAAGTCACCTACCGGAGTTGAGGTGGCGTGTGCATTGATATAGCTGATCTGTTCGAGTGCAATCCCTGCATCTTTGATGGCCATTTGAAGAGAACGTTTCGGACCGTCCACATTAGGCACGGAGATGTGATCTCCATTGGATGAAAAACCGTAACCGATGACTTCGGCCAAAATGGGAGCTCCTCTTTTTACAGCCGATTCATAACTCTCTAATACCAGACTGGCGGCTCCTCCACTCGGAATCAGTCCGTCACGTCGTTTATCAAAAGGTTTCGAGGCTTTCTCGGGGGCTGCTTCCTGGGTGGAAAATGCGCTTAGTCCGTCGAAACTTCCTACTGCATAAGGATTGACTTCTTGTGCGCCACCGCAAAGAATACAATCCTGTAATCCCGATTTTATAAGCAGGTAACCCATACCAATAGCGTGAGAACCGCTTGCACAGGCTCCGGCAATGGTGAAGTTGACCCCTCTTAGTTTGAAAATAACTGACAGGTTCATTGTCACGGTGGAATTCATCGACTGGAAAATAGAACCGGAACCTACCAGTGCAGTGTTTTTCTTTTCACGAATGATGTCCACTGCATTAATAACAGGAGCGGCACTACTATCATTGCCATACAAAATACCCACTTCATTGGCTTCGAGAAAATCCTCATTAATACCGGCATTACGGAAAGCTTCTAATGTAGCGAGATAAGCATATTCTCCCTGCTCCGGTAGACAGAGACGTTTACGGCGGTCCAACAACTTCTTCAAGTCGGGACGTTCCAATATCCCCGTTAATGCAGAAAAGTAACCCAATTCTTTCCGTACCGGGTCTATGCCAATTCCCGATTTCCCATTATATAGTGAGTCTTTTACTTCATCCAGATTCTTGCCGATGCAAGAGTAAATCCCCATTCCCGTGATAACAACTCTTTTCATTATTTTGTCTATTCTATGCTTTTATTTTAAGTATATAGTCCTCCGTTGATGGAAATCACTTCTCCTGTGATGTAGGATGAGGCTGGAGATGCCAGGAAACCGACCAGGTCGGCAACCTCTTCCGGAGTGCCGAAACGTCCCGCGGGAATATGTTTCTTCCATTCGTTCTCATCAATTCCTTCCGTCATATCCGTACGGATGAATCCCGGAGCTACTGCATTGACTGTTACTTTCTTCTTGGCAACTTCCTGTGCCAGTGCTTTGGTAGCAGCTATTACGCCACCTTTGGCTGCGGAGTAATTGGCTTGGCCGGGCATTCCCTGAATGCCCGACAATGACACGATATTTACGATACGTCCATAACGTTTGACCAGCATATTCTTCAATAAAGGCTGTGTCACGTTGAAGAATCCGTTCAGGCTGATATCGAGCACTTTGCTCCATTCTTCTCCTGTCATCCAGAGCATCAGGTTGTCTTTGCGGATACCTGCATTGTTTATCAGTACCTCGATATATTCGTCAGGGTGTTGGGAAGCCCAGTTGCCCAAAGCAAGGGTGATAGCGGCAGGGTCGGTCACATCGAACTTCATCAACTCGCCATTACTTCCTTTTTCCTGTACTAACTGCAACGTTTTCTCCGCTTCTGCGTCATTATTCTGATAATTTATCAGTATAAAGTAGCCCATTTCCGCCAGTTTACAACTGACAGCACGGCCGATACCTCGGCTTCCTCCGGTTACTAATGCATATTTCATTTTATTTATCTTCTTTTTTGAGATAGTCTATCATCATTTCTATCTCTTTATATTTAGGTGTGTCATTGGTAAATACAGGGAAGAAACTGCGTATTTCTTCATAAACCTGCCTGCTTTTGGAACTTAGGCGATCCTGTATTTTCAGGTAGTCGATAGCTTGTGCCATTCCCATAAACTGGATAGCCATCACCTGATAAGAATTCTCAATGACTGTTTTTGCTAATAGAGCCGAGTTGGTTCCCATGCTGACAATATCCTGATTATCATTGTTGTTGGGGATACTGTGTACATACATCGGATTTGATAATGTCTGACATTCCGCTGTGGTGGAGGTTGCAGTGAATTGTGAAGCCTGTAAACCATAGTTCAATCCAAGCACTCCCAAATTTACAAACGGAGGCAGGATGCCATTGATACGGTCGTGGAACAGATAGTTAATCTGTCTTTCGCAAAGCATAGTCAGCTTGGTCACGGCAATTTTCAACTTGTCCATTTCGAAAGAAATGTAATCTCCGTGGAAGTTGCCGCCATGATAAATATTTTGTGTATCCGGATCGACAATCGGATTGTCACAGGCGGAATTTATTTCGTTTATTAATACTTCTTCCGCATTCTCCAGTTCATCGTAAATAGGACCGAGTATTTGCGGAACACATCGCAAGGAATAATAGGGCTGTACTTTGTGTTCGAAGATTTTCTCTTTATGCACCTGGTTGTATAGCTCGTTCTCTCTTTGAAGCACGCATTTACTGCCTGCCACCCATTCTCTCATCATAGCAGCTATCTCTTGTTGACCTTTATGATGCTTGGCCTCGTTTAATGACTGTGCCATAAAATCATCATAAGAGGCGGCAATCTCATTCATCATTACAGAGGCAGCCACCGACCAACGGAGTAGTTTTTTTGCATAAATCAGATTGACAATACCGATGCCTGTCATTACAGAAGTACCGTTTGTAACGGATAAACCTTCACGAATACGCATGGAAAAAGGTTTCAGGCCGTTTTCCTGAAGCACCGTAGCTGCGTTACACAATTTACCCTGATAAAAAACTTCCCCTTCCCCTATTAACGTCAGGGCGATATGGGCCAGTTGTACGAGATCGCCGCTGGCACCTACACTTCCGTGTTCGGGTATGAACGGATAAATTCCGCGGTTGATAAATTCACAGAGGAGAGAAACCAGTTCCAGATGCACTCCTGACTTCCCTTGTAGAAAAGTGTACAAACGGGCAATCATAGCTGCTTTTACATAAAGTTCGGGAAGCGGTTTGCCGGCACCGGTGGAATGGCTTCGGATGATATTATACTGAAGGTCGATCAATGACTGATCTTCTATTCTGTATTGTGCCATTGGGCCGAACCCCGTATTGATACCATAAATAATCTTATCGCTGGAAAAGGATTGCAGAAAATCGAAGCTTTCCTCTACTTTTCGAATACATTCTTCAGAGAGTTCCAGCTTCTCATTATCAAACAATACTTTATGAAGGGTATCTAAATTTATACTTTTGTCAGCTATCATTTTCTGTACTAGATATTTTATGCCTTAATAATAAGGTGCAAAAATAGGCAATTTCTGTTATATAGCGGACATGAATCAGGATAAAACTTTTTCTAAGGAATTGGTTTTGCTTGTTTTGTTTCTTATTCGTGGGAGATTTGTTCCCCGGTACCGCTCGATGCTTTCATTGGTGCCGGAGGGTGTCTTCATCGGTGGGGGGGAATCAATCTATGCTTTTTGCAAATCCCGTCCTTCATACTTGCAGATCGCTTCTATCCATTCCTTGGTTAGTGGCATGGACTCATGTCTTTCAAGATTGAAAGTAACCATGATGGACTTGCAAACACATTTCACCTCATTGGTTTTCGTGTCAATGACTTGTTGAACCAGATGAAAGCTTTTGGTACCTATCTTAGAGACGGCGGTTTGTACAGCGATGTGGTCCGATGCGAAAATTTGCTTAACGAAATTCGCTTCAATATGAACAACGACAATGCCAATCTTTTCCCAATCTACTCCCGGACATACCGAACCGAAGTATTCAGTCTTTCCCAAGTCGTAAAAGGAGAAGTAAACTGTGTTGTTGACGTGACCAAATTTGTCTACATCATTGAATCGCAATTGGATAGGTAATGTGTGATGAAATACGATTTCTTCCATTGTTTTCTCTTAAACGTTTTAAATTCGACACAAAAATAGCACTTTTGCTTTCTTGCTTGAAATTGGGGCAAAGATAGATATTTCTGATGATTCTGTTCTCGGAGACGGGGGAGAAATTAGTTAATAATCGTTTAAACTGGAGTTTTGGAACGTTTATTCTGACTTCTGATATGTGGAAACAATCAGAAGGATGGAAAGGAACTTTTAAATACGGATTATTCTTAACTTATTATCTTGTGGAATATGTCCACATTTCTGTGGAATTTTTGCACAGGATCGTGCTTGAAACTTAATCTGGTTATTAATGCTTTTTTTCTTTATTGCAAATTGTTTATGTATTTGAAAATTAGTGATATAATCTCTTTTGTTAAACTTGATAAGTCTCGTTGTATCAGTCTTTTGTTATGCTTTTGGCACATAAATTGCCCAATATTGATGGTAATCTATCCTAATAACTATTCTAATTTTAGAACAATAATGGAAGTAATAATGAAAAACAAATGGCTATTATGCATTCTTTTAATGCTGTTTCTGCCTTTCGGATTATTCGCGCAGGTTGCTCCTCCTCTTGAAAAACAGAAGACAGAAACACAGGAAGCCCCGGAAAATAACAATGAAGTTACGACAAACAGCGATACTAATACCGACGGGGATGCTGGAAAGACAATCAAAGGAGTGATTAACGACGAACAGGGAGAGACAATCATTGGTGCTTCCGTCATTATCAAAGGTGAAGACACCGGAACTACCAGTGATATGGATGGTAGGTTTACTCTCGAAGCTCCGGAAGGAGCGATTTTAGTGATCTCTTACATCGGCTATCATACGCAGGAAGTGAAAGTCAGAAAGAGATCTCTTCTTCGTGTTGTGTTGAAAGAAGACAATCAGTTATTGGATGAAGTGGTAGTGGTAGGATACGGAACCGTCAAAAAGAGTGACCTTACGGGTGCTGTGTCCGGTGTATCCAACAGACAATACAAAAATCAACCAGTACAACGGGTTGAAAATATACTCCAGGGTCGTACTCCCGGTGTAGAAGTCACTGCTACGAGTGGTATGCCCGGAGCAAGTATGAAGGTGCGCGTTCGTGGAACTACCTCTATTAATAAAAGCAGTGATCCTTTATATGTGATTGACGGTATCATCTCTTCCAGTGGCTTGGACGGTATTAACCCTTCTGATATCCAGTCGATGGAAATATTGAAAGACGCTTCCTCCACTGCCATTTACGGTTCCCGTGGTTCGAATGGCGTTATCCTGATAACCACCAAACAGGGTAGTGAGGGAAAAGCACAGGTAACATTCGATGCATCGATCGGGCTTTCGACTGTCAGAAAACAGTATGACCTGCTGAACGCCTATGAATATGCAACTGCACTGAATGATATTCGCGGATCGTCCACTATCTCTGCCGAAGACCTTGAGGCTTATAAAAATGGAACGAAAGGAATCAACTGGACTGATCTTCTGACTCGTACAGGTATCACTCAGGATTATCGGCTTGCCATATCCGGAGGAAATGAAAAAGTGAAATACCTTATTTCGGGAAATGTGCTTGATCAGGAAGCCATCACGATCATGTCCGATTATAAACGCTATGGAATTCGGGCAAACATCGACTCGGAAGTGAAACCCTGGTTGACAATCTCTGCAAAATTAAACGCATCCAGTCTTCACAAACACAATGAAGGTGGGGCGAACTGGTTGCATGTCACTAACTTTTCGCCTACCATGGAGCTGAAAGATCCCGAAACCGGCGTGTACAATACAGACCCGTATAATATGATCGGTTCCAGCCCTTACGGTGAAATGATAGTGAACAATAGCGATAGCTATAGCTATAATTTAAACGCCAACCTGACATTGCTGTTTAAGATCATGAAAGGACTGACGCTTTCCGTTCAGGGAGGTTATGACTACGATAATAGTCCTTCTTATTCTTTCCGGTCGAAACTGGATTCACCGGGTGCTATCAATAGCGCAAGCAATACCAACGCATTGCATAACTATTGGCAGAATACTAACAATCTGACCTGGCAAAAGCAATTCGGAGATCATAGCTTCACTGCCATGGGTGTATGGGAAATAAGTCGTTCGTGGGACTCACAACTAAAGGGAACCGGTTCCAATCTGAACAATGAAAGTGTTGGGTACTGGAATCTTGGCAATGCTGCTATCAGAGATGCGAGCAATTCATATACGGAATTTTCTTTGGCTTCCGGCATCGTGCGTGCTAATTACGATTATAAGAAACGATATTTTATTACTGCTGCATTAAGAGCTGACGGTTCTTCTAAATTTCAGGGAGACAACAAATGGGGATATTTCCCTTCCGCAGCTGTGGCTTGGGATATTGCACAAGAATCTTTCATGAGCAACCAGCACGTGCTCGATCAGCTGAAGCTGCGTGCCAGCTTTGGTGTCACCGGAAATCAGGATATTGCTGCTTACAGCACATTAGGTATGTTGTCGGGGGCATCTTACGGCTGGGGAACTTCCACTTCCTCTACGGGATATTGGGGATATCAGTTTGCTACACCCGGCATTACCTGGGAAAAAACTTACCAATATGATTTGGGATTGGATATGAGTATCGGAGGCTTTAATATTACAGTGGACTGGTTCAAGAAACAAACGAAAGATCTGCTTTTTCAGAAACAGGTGCCTAAATATAACGGAGGTGGTACTTATTGGGTGAATCAAGGAAAACTGAACAATACCGGAGTCGAATTATCCCTTACCACTTTCCCTGTAAAGGGGGCTGTGACATGGGAAACCAGTCTGAATGCTTCTTATGTGAAGAATGAAGTAGCAGACCTCGCAGGAGATGACTTTGTACTCACTGCTAACTATAGCGATTTGGGAGGTCCTCTGCAGATTATGAAGCCCGGTTATCCTATGGGATCTTTCTATGTTTATCAGTGGAAAGGATTCGATGATAAAGGCGCCAATCTTTATCAGAAAGCAGATGGTAGTCTGACAACGAATCCGACTTCCGATGATCTGGTCGTGAAAGGACAGGCAAGTCCCAAATGGACAGTAGGTTGGAATAACACTGTTACTTGGAAAAACTGGACGCTGAATGTCTTTTTCAATGCTGCCACAGGATATGACCGGCTGAATATCAGTCGTTTTATGGCGGCATCCATGACTGGAGTCTCTCGTTTTATTACCTTGCGCGATGCCTACTTCAAAGGCTGGGATCATGTTGCTAACAAAGCTGACGCCCTTTATCCGAGTCTCACTAACACCGATAACAAGAGTTATGCCAATTCAGATTTTTGGCTTGAAGATGCTTCTTTTATTAAGTTGAAGAATATCAGTCTCTCGTACCGCATTCCTCGCCGTGTATTAAAGTTTGCAAGTGTACAATTGTCTGTCAGCGCACAGGATCTCTTTACGATCACCCGCTATAAAGGAATGGATCCCGAAGTGTATACCAGTTATGACGGACTGGACTATGGCGCTTATCCGATTCCGCGGACGATTACTTTCGGTGCTAAAATCAGATTTTAAACCACCTATTAAGACAATAACCGTATGAAAATAACATATACCTTTATAATGAAAGTTTTGCCTGCTCTTCTGGCAGCTTTGTGTTGGACTTCGTGTAGTGATTTCCTGGAAGAAGATCCGAAAGGACAATTGCCTTCGGATACCTATTTCAGCAACAAGGAAGATTTGGATGCTTCACTGACGGCTCTCTATTCCGTGATAGCAAGTTCACAGGCTAGTAATAACCTTTGTGGTACGAACTTCTTGGTGGGAGACGATATTTCCACTCATCCTTCAAGTAATAAGCAGCCTCTCCGTGAGCATGATCAGTTTGATGTGAAAGACAATAACTCGTGGTTGTCCAGTATGTGGGAACAGCGTTTCAAAGTTATCAAGGCCGCTAATTTTATCATTAATAATGCGGAGCGTACGCCGGAGGTGTCGAAAGAGGATATTAAGGTGGCTATTGCACAGGCGCATTATTGGAGAGCCTACTCTTATTTTTATCTGGTGACGACTTGGGGACGAGTTCCCATTATGCTGAAAGAAGAAATAGATTATAATGCTCCCTTAAAGACAGAGGAAGAAGTGTACGAACTGATCCTGTCTGACCTGAAAATAGCCGAAACCGGTTGTCCCGCAATGTATACAAAAGAACCTTATGCCAGAAACGGAATGAATATTGCCGTAAGTGAAGGAGCTGTGAAAGCAACAATGGCTTATGTTTATATGTGTATGGCGGGGTGGCCGCTTAATAAAGGAGTTGAATATTATAAACTGGCTGCCGCTAAAGCCAAAGAAGTGATAGACGGTGCAGATAATGGCACTTATTATTATAAACTGCTACCGGAATATAGTCAGGTATATTCGTGGGAGTACAATAATAAGAATACGGAGCTGCTGTTAGGTATCTACTATAACAGGGATGCGATGGGGCAGGCCGCTCCTTTAACTGATTTCCTTCAGGATATGAAACAGGCCGGTTGGGGAGATACGAATGGGGAAATCAAATTTTGGAAGAACTTTCCTGAAGGCCCTCGTAAAGATGCTACGTATTTCCCTAAAATCATGTTTAGCGACGGGAAACTATATGATTGGTGGTATGATACCGATCCTGCTTCTCGTGAAGTAGTCGCCCCCGTCTTTATGAAAACTGCAGAAGGAGCGGTGCGTGGAACAGAATTTGATTATACAAATCCTACCGTAGTCAATGCGTCGGGTGAGAAAACATTCCAGTTGTTACGTCTTTCGCAAGTATATTGCTGGTATGCCGAAGCGACAGGGCGTGCGGGAGAGATCAATGATCAGGCGGTCAAAGTTCTAAACGAGGTACGCAACAGGGCAGATGGTGAAGATACTGATAAATATACGACGGATATGTCTCCTGATAAACTGGCGGAAGCGGCTTACGATGAACATGGCTGGGAAATGGCGGGATACTATTGGGGAGGAATCGCCAGCAGAGCCAGGGATATGTTTAGAATGTACCGTTATAAGGATCATTTTGAATCCCGTAAGCTAAATGAGCCTATTGAGGTGGCGCACGATGTTTTCAGGAAAGAAGCTGTAGCAGTCACAGGAACTTGGGATGACAGTAAGATGTATGTTCCTTATCCTTATGAAGACGTGATTTTAAATCCGAACCTGGATAACAGTTGGAAAAACTGACAGTATTTAGTATGACTTATTGAATGATCTGTTTTTTATAGAACGATGTAGATTCTCACAATGGATTACATCGTTCTTTCTTTTTGTATGGCTTGTGGTATCAACCTATATCATTGTTCGATAGTTAAACTCTTGTCTTGTGTGCGAATAGCTGATTTGAAAGGGGAATTTAAAAACGTCGGGCTAGATTTCACTAAATGGAATAAAAGTGTTATTTTTGCATCTTGTTCTTAACGGAAATTAATCAAGAAATGATAGAAGATATTAAAAAAGCCTGTCAGGTGATGAATGAAGGAGGAGTGATCCTTTATCCCACCGATACCGTATGGGGTATAGGCTGTGATGCGACTAATGAAGAGGCTGTACGCCGCGTGTATGAGATTAAGAAGCGCGCTGACAGCAAGGCTATGCTGGTCTTGGTAGACTCTCCGGTTAAAGTAGATTTTTATGTACAGGATGTGCCTGATGTTGCATGGGATTTGATTGAAGTTGCCGACAAGCCGTTGACGATTATTTATTCCGGAGCACGTAACTTAGCATCGAATTTGCTGGCCGAGGATGGTAGTGTAGGGATTCGGGTGACGAATGAAGATTTTTCCAGACGACTCTGTCAGCAGTTCCGTAAAGCAATCGTTTCTACTTCGGCTAATGTCAGCGGGCAGCCGGGTGCGGCTAATTTTAGCGAAATCAGTGATGAAATCAAATCGGCGGTAGATTATATCGTTGGCTTTCGCCAGGACGATATGAGCCGGCCGAGACCCTCAAGTATTATTAAGTTGGAAAAAGGTGGAGTGATAAAGATAATTCGCGAATAAATGAAGGGAGAAAAACTTAGTTTATTACAGCGTTGCATCAAATGGCGGGAAGCGAATATAAAGGAGAAGCAATTTATTCTGATATTAAGTTTCCTGGTCGGAATTTTCACAGCGTTTGCCGCATTAATATTGAAATTCTTTATCCATCAGATACAGAATTTCCTAACTGATAATTTTAATGCAACGGAAGCTAACTACCTGTATTTGGTATATCCGGTAGTCGGGATTTTTCTTGCAGGTTGGTTTGTTCGTAACATTGTTAAGGATGACATCAGTCATGGAGTCACCAAAATTCTATATGCTATTTCCCGTAGACAGGGACGTATCAAGCGACATAATATCTGGTCCTCTACCATTGCCAGTGCGATCACCATCGGGTTTGGTGGATCGGTTGGAGCAGAGGCGCCGATTGTACTGACAGGTTCGGCAATCGGTTCCAATTTAGGGAGTGTATTCAAGATGGAGCACCGCACGCTGATGTTGCTCGTCGGCTGTGGCGCGGCAGGTGCGATTGCCGGCATTTTTAAAGCTCCGATTGCGGGATTGGTATTTACATTGGAAGTCTTGATGATCGACTTGACCATGTCCTCTTTACTTCCCCTGCTGATTTCTGCCGTGACAGCGGCAACCGTTTCATATATAATCACCGGTACGGAGGCTATGTTTAAGTTTCATTTAGATCAGGCATTCGAACTGGAACGTATTCCTTTCGTTATTTTACTGGGAATTTTTTGCGGACTGATTTCATTGTACTTTACGCGTGCCATGAATTCGGTGGAAGGTGTCTTTGGTAAACTCAACAACCCTTATAAGAAACTGGCTTTCGGTGGTGTGATGTTGAGTATATTGATCTTCCTTTTCCCGCCTCTTTATGGTGAAGGATATGATACCATTAATCTTTTGCTGAATGGAACGTCTGCGGCAGAGTGGGATACGGTCATGAACAATTCTATGTTTTATGGTTATGGCAATTTGCTGCTGGTTTATCTGATGCTGATTATTCTGCTGAAGGTCTTTGCTTCCAGTGCAACGAATGGTGGCGGTGGTTGTGGTGGTATCTTTGCACCTTCGCTTTATCTGGGATGTATCGCCGGGTTTGTCTTTTCTCATTTTAGCAATGACTTTGCTTTCTCCGCTTATTTGCCGGAAAAGAATTTTGCATTGATGGGAATGGCGGGAGTGATGAGTGGCGTTATGCATGCTCCGTTGACAGGAGTGTTCCTGATCGCTGAATTGACAGGGGGATATGATTTATTTCTTCCGTTGATGATTGTATCTGTAAGTTCATATCTGACCATTATAGCTTTCGAACCTCATAGTATCTATTCGATGCGTTTAGCTAAGAAGGGACAGTTGCTTACACACCATAAGGATAAAGCTGTGTTGACGTTGATGAAGATGGAGAATGTGGTGGAGAAAGATTTCGTTGTCGTACATCCGGAAATGGATTTGGGCGAATTAGTGAAAGCAATTGCTGCTTCCCATCGAAATGTCTTCCCGGTGACAGATAAAAAAACAGGTGAATTGTTAGGTATTGTACTTCTTGACGACATTCGTAACATTATGTTCCGGCAAGAACTTTATCACCGTTTCACTGTTAATAAATTAATGACATCTGCCCCTGCCAAGATATTCGATACGGATGGAATGGAGCAGGTGATGCAGACGTTTGATGATACGAAAGCCTGGAATCTTCCGGTAGTGGATGAAGAAGGGCGATATCAGGGATTTGTTTCTAAATCGAAGATATTTAATTCATACCGGCAAGTTTTGGTACATTTCTCTGAAGACTAACCGACAATCGGCAAGATGCCGGAGCCGGGGTTATGCAGATAACAGGTTGCTATGCAGATTATAAGACGATTATGAAAAAAGAAGATTTAAGAATAGTATATATGGGGACTCCCGATTTTGCGGTAGAGGCCCTGCGTCAATTAGTAGAAGGCGGTTATAATGTAGTGGGTGTGATTACAATGCCCGATAAGCCTGCCGGACGCGGACATAAGATTCAGTATTCTCCTGTAAAGCAATATGCGCTTGAACAAAATTTACCGTTACTTCAACCGGAAAGGTTAAAAGATGAGGTTTTTGTAGAAGCATTGCGTGAATGGAAGGCGGACTTGCAGATTGTAGTTGCTTTTCGTATGTTGCCGGAAGTGGTATGGAATATGCCACGACTGGGTACGTTCAATCTTCATGCTTCTTTGCTTCCTCAATACCGTGGAGCTGCGCCCATTAATTGGGCGGTTATCAATGGTGATACGGAAACAGGAATTACTACTTTCTTTTTGAAACACGAGATAGACACCGGAGAAGTCATTCAGCAAGTACATGTACCTATTGCAGATACGGATAATGTGGAAGTGGTACATGATAAGTTGATGGTACTGGGAGGAAAACTGGTTCTTGAAACGGTAGACGCTATATTGAATGGAACGGTAAAACCGATTCCTCAAGAAGAAATGGCGGTTGTCGGTGAACTTCGTCCTGCTCCGAAGATCTTTAAAGAAACCTGTCGGATTGACTGGAATCAGCCGGTGAAGAAGATATATGATTTTATCCGTGGATTATCACCTTATCCTGCTGCCTGGAGTGAACTGATTACTTCTGAAGAAGGAGCAGCAGTGGTCGTGAAGATATTTGAAAGCGAGAAGATTTATGAATCACATCAATTAGCTACAGGAACAATTGTGACCGATGGAAAAAAATTCATGAAAGTAGCTGTACCGGATGGATTTGTATCTATTCTTTCTTTACAGCTTCCCGGTAAAAAACGTCTGAAAATAGATGAATTGCTTCGTGGATATCACCTGGAAGATGGTTGTCTGATGAAGTAATTAATCGGATGAGCAGAATAAAACGAGCAAGCCATTAGATTATAAATAGAATAAAACGTCCCGAATAAGAGACGGCTAGAACCTAAAATAAAAGAATTATGAAACCGATTATCGCTCCTTCCATTCTTTCTGCCGATTTTGGATATTTGGCAAAGGACATTGAAATGGTAAACCGCAGTGAAGCGGAGTGGGTACATATTGATATTATGGACGGAGTATTTGTTCCGAACATTTCATTTGGCTTTCCGGTACTGAAATATGTGGCGAAGTTAAGCCAGAAACCGCTGGATGTGCATTTGATGATTGTGAATCCGGAAAAGTTTATTCCGGAGGTAAAAGCGTTGGGCGCTCATACGATGAATGTACATTATGAAGCTTGCCCGCATCTGCATCGGGTGATTCAACAAATCAGAGAAGCTGGGATGCAGCCTGCTGTAACTATCAATCCAGCCACTCCTGTAGCTCTTTTACAAGATATTATCCGGGATGTATATATGGTGCTTATCATGAGCGTGAATCCGGGATTTGGCGGACAGAAGTTTATCGAACATTCAGTAGAAAAAGTTCGTGAGCTGCGTGCCCTGATTGAACGGACAGGTTCGAAAGCGCTCATTGAAGTAGACGGTGGGGTGAATCTGGAAACAGGTGCCCGCTTGGTTGAGGCGGGAGCCGATGCGCTGGTGGCTGGAAATGCTGTCTTTGCGGCACCCGATCCGGAAGCGATGATTAGTCAGTTGCACGAACTGTAACTCATCAGTTGAGTACTTTTTACATCCATCGATATCCCTATATACGCCTGATTATCCCTTGGATAACAGGCGTTTTTTGTGGAGATCATTTTTTTGACCGTTCATGGGAACTTTTTTGGAGTATTCTAGCCCTTGGACTTTGTATTGCTTTATTATTTGTGCTTTATTTCCTGAAACGCCATTCTTTGCGATGGTGTTTTGGATTAGCAGTCTCTATCCTTTGTTTTATAGGAGGATGGCTTGGAATAACTTGGCAATTACAACACGCTGTCTACTCTTTTCCGGAAGAAGAAACAGTGTATCGGGTTTTAATAACGGATGCACCTCAAGCGAAAGAACATACCTACCTCTGCCAGACATTATTAAAGGAACGTCGTGATACTGCCGGCACATATCCGATAGAACGTACTGCAATCCTTTATCTACAGCAAGATTCGGCCGTCACCCGGTTGAAAAGTGGAGATGAACTGCTGATTTCTGCCCGTATTTCTCCCCCTCTCAACAATCGCAACTTTGATGAATTTGATTATGCCCGCTTCCTGATGCGGAAAGGAATCAGTGGAACAGGATATGTTGCATCCGGGAAATGGACAAAACAGGACGGAATGAATAACCTTGATCTCAAAAGTATAGCCAGCTCTTGCCGAAGAAAGATGATTTCACTTTATCAGAAACTAGGGTTTTCCGGCGATGAACTGGCTGTACTTTCAGCACTGACCATAGGAGACAAAACGGAATTAAGTGATTCGGTTCGTGAAAGTTATTCGGTGGCCGGTGCAAGTCATATTCTAGCTCTATCCGGTTTGCATATCGGGCTTTTATATACATTGCTTTTTTTCATACTGAAACCTATTGCCCGAAGAGGAAATATAGGTAGAGTTATACGTTCTGTTCTTCTTCTTATCCTATTATGGGCTTTTGCCTTTTTCACAGGACTTTCTCCTTCGGTAGTACGCTCGGTCAGTATGTTTTCGATTTTAGCAATGGCAGATATGGTTGGTCGCCAACCGCTATCTTTAAATACATTGGCGGCAGCTGCATGGTTGATGTTATTCTGCAATCCGGCATGGTTGTTTGATGTTGGTTTCCAGCTCTCTTTCCTTGCTGTTGCTTCCATCCTATTGATTCAAAAGCCAATCTATCACCTGATTACGGTGAAAGGTAGAATAGGAAAATATATTTGGGGACTGATAAGTGTGTCTGTTGCTGCACAAATAGGAACAGCTCCGCTTGTCATGTTTTATTTCTCCCGGTTTTCTGTACATTTTCTATTGACGAACTTGGTTGTTATTCCTTTCATTACGATTATCCTGTATGCTGCTGTCATTATGCTTCTTCTGACTCCTCTTTCGTGGCTTCAGATCGTAGTGGCCGAAGGTGTTAAGAAACTATTGGAAGGACTTAATTTCTTCGTCCGATGGGTGGAACAGCTTCCTTACGCTTCTATAGATGGAATCTGGCTTTATCAGTCAGAAATATTGGGTATCTATATCGTTGGCTTTTTGTTAACCTATTATTTCATGAACCGTCGATACCGGAATTTATTGATTTGTCTTTTTACTATCTTATTACTAGGGACTTATCATGCAACATTATATTGGCTAGATCGTCCCCGGACAAGTCTGGTCTTCTATAACGTGCGCGGTTGCCCTGCAGTACATTGCATTGAGAGCGATGGACGTTCCTGGATAAACTATGTAGATACTATCCCCAATGAAAAACGTCTGAAACGCATGGCTGCTAACTATTGGAAGCATCATCACCTTCTGCCTCCCAAAGAAATAACTGGCGATTGCCGGTATATGGTACTTAATCGTCAGCAGCAGATTATATCCTATCATGGCTGTCATATTTGTGTAATAAATGATAACCATTGGCGGAACAAAACCACCGTTTCTCCGTTATATATTCAGTATCTTTACTTATGCAAAGGATATGACGGACATCTGGAAGAGCTCACCCGAATCTTTTCTTTCTCTTACGTCATATTGGACGCATCTCTCTCGGAATACCGCAGACACCTCCTTGAAAGCGAATGCAAGCAATCCGGTCTGCGGTTTATCTCGCTATCCGACGAAGGTTCTGTCCGCTTTTTGCTCTAAGTACAAAGATTTATCGTACATTTGCACCTTGATAAAGTATAAGAGTATGTTGACGAAAGTAATTGAACAAGCCAAAATAGACCATTTTACCAAATGGTTTGAACGAGCTGACAAAATAGTAATTGTATCTCATGTTTCTCCTGACGGCGATGCTATCGGTTCTTCATTGGGATTATATCATTTTTTAGATTCACAAGAGAAAACAGTAAACGTAATTGTGCCGAATGCTTTTCCCGATTTTCTGCGGTGGATGCCGGGCAGTAAGGATATCCTGTTGTATGACCGTTACAAAGACTTTGCAGATAAATTGATCGCCGAAGCAGACGTCATCTGTTGCCTCGATTTCAATGCACTGAAGCGTATCGACGATATGGCAGATGCTGTGGCCGCTTCTCCGGCACGTAAAATAATGATCGATCATCATTTATATCCCGAAGATTTCTGTAAGATAGTAATGTCCTATCCCAAAATATCTTCTACTTCCGAACTGATATTCCGTCTCATCTGCCGTATGGGATATTTCAGTGATATCTCTAAGGAAGGCGCAGAATGTATCTACACAGGGATGATGACAGATACCGGTGGGTTCACCTATAACTCGAACAACCGGGAGATTTATTTTATCATTAGCGAACTCCTTTCTAAAGGAATCGATAAAGATGATATTTATCGTAAGGTGTACAACACCTATTCGGAGAGCCGTTTACGTTTGATGGGATATGTATTATCGAACATGACTGTGTATTCGGATTATAATTCGGCTTTAATCACCCTGACAAAAGCAGAGCAAAGTAAATTCAACTATATAAAAGGCGATAGCGAAGGCTTTGTTAATATTCCTCTTTCCATTAAAAATGTCTGTTTCTCTTGCTTTTTGAGGGAAGATACCGAGAAACCGATGATTAAAATATCCCTTCGTTCAGTAGGAACCTTCCCATGCAATCAGTTAGCTGCCGAATTCTTCCATGGAGGAGGTCACTTGAATGCTTCAGGCGGTGAATTTTTCGGAACGATGGAAGAGGCAAAAGCGGTCTTTGAAAAGGCGCTTGAGAAATATAGACCTTTACTAACAGCGAAAAGCTAAAGATGGAAGGTTAAAAGTGAATATGGAAAGGTTAAAAGATACGAACTTTCAACTTCCCCCTTTCAACTTTTAATGATTTTGAGATACATTTGTGCGGAATATAGCTAAATAACAGATAATGAAAAAACTTGTATTTTTATTTCTCTCTTTGTTAACCGCCGGAAGTCTGTTCCAGGCATGCGACAATTCGAAGACTTATGCAGAAATGCTGGAAGACGAGAAAAATGCGGTGAATAAGTTCATCAAAGATAATGATATTCGTGTCATTTCATTGGAAGAGTTTGAACGGGATACGATTACAGCTTCTAAAGAAGCGGGGAATGGATATGACGAATACGTTGCTTTCTCCAATGGCGTATATATGCAGATCGTAGATCGTGGAGGAAAAGAGGATAAGAATGGAGTTGAAGTTATTAATGAGGTAGATACTTTTGCTAACAATAATGTCATTTGTACCCGCTATGTAGAACAGGATATGATGACAGGAGATACTACATGTTTCAATGTTCCTTTGGAAAGATGGATGGATGTTCCTGATTATTATAAGTTTCCATTAACATTCCGTTATGTGCAAAACACGTCTACTGTTTATGGAATCGTTTTATCCGGTAGTTTGGATTACGATTTATTATGGAATAGTAAAGGTTATGGAACTGCAATTCCATCCGGATGGCTGATTGCCTTACCTTATTTGCGTAATAATGCGCATGTACGCCTGATTGTGCCTTCTAAGATGGGACATACAACTGCACAACAATATGTCAATCCTTATTTCTATGATATCCGGAAGTTCGAGAAAGCAAAAAGCTAAAGCACTAACATTAGATAAATCAAATCTTTAACTAAAGAACCTATGACTCTAATCAAATCTATCTCTGGAATCCGCGGAACTATCGGCGGAGGAGCGGGAGAAGGACTGAACCCGCTTGACATTGTAAAATTCACCTCGGCTTATGCTACTTTGATTCGTAGAACCTGCAAGGCAAAGAGTAATAAGATTGTTGTGGGACGTGATGCCCGCATTTCCGGTGAAATGGTAAAAAACGTAGTAGTCGGCACATTGATGGGAATGGGCTGGGATGTAGTAGACATTGATCTTGCTTCTACCCCGACCACAGAACTTGCTGTAACAATGGAAGGCGCCTGTGGCGGTATTATCCTGACAGCTTCTCATAACCCGAAACAGTGGAACGCACTGAAATTGCTGAATGAACATGGTGAATTTCTGAATGCAGCCGAAGGCAACGAAGTACTTCGTATTGCTGAAGCTGAAGAATTTGACTATGCCGATGTCGACCATCTGGGATCTTACCGCAAAGACCTGACTTATAATCAGAAACATATCGACAGTGTATTGGCTCTCGACCTGGTAGATGTAGAAGCTATCAAGAAAGCCAATTTCCGTGTAGCGATTGACTGTGTGAACTCTGTAGGCGGTATCATTCTCCCTGAACTTCTTGAACGTTTGGGTGTGAAACATGTAGAAAAACTCTACTGTGAACCTACCGGCAATTTCCAACACAACCCCGAACCGCTTGAAAAGAACCTCGGTGACATCATGAACTTAATGAAAGGTGGAAAGGCCGATGTAGCTTTTGTTGTAGACCCCGATGTTGACCGTCTGGCAATGATCTGCGAGAATGGCGTAATGTACGGTGAAGAATATACACTGGTTACTGTTGCCGACTATGTACTGAAACATACCCCCGGTAACACTGTTTCTAATTTGAGCTCTACTCGTGCTTTGCGTGATGTAACTCGCAAGTATGGAATGGAATACAGCGCTTCTGCCGTAGGCGAAGTAAATGTTGTAACGAAGATGAAAGCAACCAATGCCGTTATCGGCGGTGAGGGAAATGGTGGAGTAATTTATCCTGCTAGTCACTACGGACGTGATGCATTGGTAGGCATCGCATTATTCCTTAGCCATCTGGCTCACGAAGGAAAAAAGGTTAGCGAGCTCCGTGCTACTTATCCTCCTTACTTCATTGCTAAAAACCGTGTAGACTTGACTCCGGAAATCGATGTAGATGCTATCCTTGCCAAAGTGAAGGAAATCTATAAGAACGAAGAAATCAACGATATCGACGGTGTGAAAATAGACTTTGCCGACAAATGGGTGCATTTGCGCAAGAGTAATACAGAACCGATCATCCGTGTGTATAGTGAAGCTTCTACTATGGAAGCTGCCGAGGAAATCGGTCAGAAGATAATGGATGTGATTAATGAATTAGCAAAATAATATCCTGTAAAATAGGATTTTATTTATAACATTTGAGTCTCGTATATCATAAAGATAACTGAATAAGTTGTCTCATTGATATACGAGACTTTTTATTAGGATGATATCCACTGAATAATGATAGTTACTCTTCTCCTTGAGTATTAACAATAAAGTTTCTTTTGATTAAGTCTAAACTTCCTTTCGTCCAATAGTAAACTTCTCTTTTGTTATTTACAAACTTAAAATGCAAGCTTCATTTTTATAAATGCAAGTTTTGTTTTTAAAAACGGAACCTTTGTTTTTATAAATGAAGCTTGCATTTATAGATTGGAAGGGATGAAAAGCAACTTTACTGTTAATAAAAAGAAAGTTTGGACTTAATCAAGAGCAACTTTTCTATTAATAGATTACATGAGAAGTAAGCAGTATTGAGAGGAAACTAATCTATATAGCTTACTTCTCTACTTCGTTAGAATAGATACGCCACAAGAATATCAATTGATATACAAAACTTTATAGGTCTTATATCAATGATAAACACATGGCTTAATTATACAGAATTGATATATGAAAAGCACAATTGAGGGAAAATTGTAGTATATTTGTACTGTTCTTTGAGGCGTCTTTATTATTAAGGAAGCGTTTAGTGCTTTTTCTCAAGTGCGAATCTGGACAATTCGAGCTGTGTTGAGGAAATAAACAAAACGTTCTTCCTTTGGTTTGTATGTTGCATCTAGGTACTGATATACAGTCAAGGGCGTGAGCTGTTTTTGCTTGTATCCAACACAGAGGTAGTTCAGAACCTGCACTTGGATATAAGTTTAGCGGTCTCGCGCTTCTTTTGTGTATACACTTCTGTTGAGACTAGGAAGGAACTAATAAATTGAAAAACATACAAACAGTACAAGTGTTGCCAGTAATGTTGCTAATGTCCGTAACAGTATCAGCAAGAGACCTAACAGGTTTTGAACAGCTTATTGATAAACGTACGACATGAAAATAAAACTGATTGCATTATTTATAATGATGGGATCGTTGGCTGCCGTAGCTGATAATGATACTTATTTCTTTTCAAAAGTAGATTATGGTTCAGTGTTCGTTGTTCAAACAGCCGATGGATTCTTGTATCAGATAATTTTAATTGGCAGGATTTTTTTCCGGTGTGGGGTGGTGAGACGGAGGCAAAGATTGGCTGTTTCGCGGATGGGAATTGGCAAGAATGAAAGAGGCGGAATCCTTGGATTGTGCGAATTAGTAGTGAAGTAGTTGCTGAAAAATAGAGGTACTTGATAAAATAGAGTTGCATTTTCCGTATAAAAACGTATCTTTGTGTAAAGAGAATTAAAGACATCGATTATTAATGGCTATTTTCTTTCGCACTACGAAACAGAACATATAAGCGATTGCCTGATATTTAATAGATGATATTAATGATTAACACAATGAAAATACGCTTGATTTTGTCTTTTGTTTTATTGATTTATTCATTGGTCTGTCAAGCAGATGGCGGTAAAGATTCATATATCTTCCGGAAAGTAGATTATCAGCAAGGATTATCCAATAGTGCTGTGCTTTGTCTTTTTCAAGACAATACAGGGTTGATGTGGTTTGGTACATACGATGGTGTCAATTGTTATGATGGCCGAAACATGGAAGTTTTTCGTTCTGATTTTTCAGCCCCCAAAGCTTTGAGTAATAATGTAATCCATTCTATTCAGCAGGCAGATAATAATTGTTTGTGGATTTCTACACATTTGGGTATCAATCGTCTTTCACAGGATTCGCGGCAAGTTGTCGGATATTATGACTTTACAGATGATTATTATCTACATTCCAATTCTAAAGGAAACACATGGGTGGTGAGTCATGGTGGAATTTTCTACTATAATACATCTTATAAACGATTTGTACAGATTAAGAATCTGAAAGTACCCGTAGAAGATATGGATAAACGGGCATTCGTAACGGATGATGGTGTTTTGTGGATTTTCACTCAACAAACAGGGGAGCTGTTACAGGTTTCGCAGGATGCTTTTGATTGTGACACATTATCAATTCATTCAACTGTTTCATCTACTGATTTTCATGCGAAACCTATTGAAGATGTCTTTTATCAGAATGGCGTTCTTTGTTTTATCGATAGTGAGCATGATCTTTATGTTTATGATATTTCCCGACAATCTAAAATTTATATTCGTAACCTTTCTTCATTAGTGCAGAAGAATGGAACTATTGCAGGAATAGCCCTTTTCTATGAAGATATTATTATTGGTTTTCGAACGAATGGGTTAGTCCGTCTCCGTACTTCACAAAAATATAAAGAAGAAGTGGTCGACCGGAATGTACGTATATATAGTATTTATCGAGATCCTCATCAGAATGTCTTATGGGTTGCTTCGGACGGACAAGGAACGATTATGTATGCTAAGAAATATTCTATTGCCACCAATTTGATGCTCAATCAACTGTCATCTAACTTAAGCAGGCAGGTACGTTCTGTTATGACAGACGATAGTGGTGGACTATGGTTCGGGACGAAAGGTGATGGACTGCTGCATATACCGGATTATCGTGAGAATGAGGAGGCTTCTGCCGTTACAGTTTACTCTCCTGAAGGAAAGCAAAATGTTGTGTCTTATATACGATGGAATAAAGAATTTCCTGTTTATAAATTGGTTCAAAGCCGTTATATGGATGGCTTTTGGATAGGATCTGGAGATCCGGGACTATTTTACTATTCTTTTGAAGACAAAGCTTTGCATTCTGTGGAGAATCTGCCGGCACAACCCACCGAGATACATGGCATTTATGAGGAAAATGATAGTGTACTTTATGTGGTGACAGCCGGTTCCGGTTTTCATAAATTAATACTTGAGAAGCAGGCAGGTACCATTCGTTTCAAGTCGCAGAAAAGTTATCATTTTTTTCACGGTCAGCGAGAAATTACGATGTTCTATCCAATGTTGCCCGAAGGGGATTCTATTTTGTGGCTTGGCAGTCGGGAGAAAGGACTCGTACGGTTTGATAAGCGGACTGAAGAATATAAAGTGATTTCTTTGAAAGAAATGCTTCATAAGTCGGTAGACGATGTGCTCAGCCTGTATCGGACCAAAGAAGGGTTGTTATATGTAGGGACAACATCAGGATTGGTATGTTTGAATTCTAATGGCAAACAGATGAAAGCTACCTATATCGGACGGGAGCAAGGTTTGCTCAATGATATGATTCATGGTGTACTTGAAGATGAGAACGGACTCTTATGGCTTGGTACGAATCGGGGGCTGATTAAATATAATCCGATAAATGGCTCATCACATGCCTACTTTTACAGTGCAGGTGTTCAAATCGGTGAGTTTAGTGATGATGCTTATTACATGTGTCCATATACACAGGAGCTTTTTTTCGGTGGGATTGACGGGTTGCTTTATTTGGATAAAGAGGTGCAGGCTGCTCCGGAATTTTATCCGGATATTTTGTTACGTAAGTTGACTGTTGGACATACGCAAGTGGTTCAGGGGGATGGAGATTACTATACAGACGATGGTAAGGCATTACAGTTGAAGGGGACGGAGGTTTCATTTGCACTTTCTTTTGTTGTTCCGGATTTTTTATCAGGAGAAGATATAGAATATTCTTACCAGTTGGAAGGATATGATAAGGATTGGACCTCTTTTAGTAGTATTAATGAAGCCTCATATACAGGAGTGCCGGCAGGTGATTATATCTTTAAGGTACGCTATAAGAGGGATGTATTTGATACAGAATATCGGCATTTTTCTATTCCGGTATATATCCTTTCTCCCTGGTATCGATCGGTGGCGGCTTATTTTGTTTATTTGATCATTTTTTTGTTGTTGTTAGGGTACGTGATATATTTGCTACGTAAAAACTACCTTCAGGAACGGATGATGAAAACACTGATGGGGACAGAAAGTTGCCGGAAATCCGAGACTGTATATACAAACCGTAGGATGCTTGAAGATTTTACTCTTATTTATAATTATTGTGACCAATTGCGTGCAGAGAATCTTTCTTATGAGCAATGTCTTGAGAAAGTGTCACTGATACGCGAAACTGTGATGAGCGCACTTCTTAATCCTGACGCTCTGTTTTTGGAAGAACTTAAACAATTCTTTCCGGATCGGTTTATTGTTTCTGCGCGTATGAGTATACAGGGAGTTTCTCAAGAGGTGTTGCGTACGTTGGAAGAACAAGGGATTGATCATTCTTCTATATCGTCAATGATTCCGGAACACTTAACATTTCCAGTTTACAAGAATGCGTTATACAGTATTCTTTATTGCTGCTATCTCCGGATTACTGAAATGAAGGGTACTCATGGCGTAATAGTAGAAATGTCAGAACAGGATGGTAAGATGCAGCTACATTTTTCTTCTAAAGATGCTACTGCGAAAGCGTTGTATGAATATCTTTCAGATAAAGCTTCTTCAGTGACGGAGAAAGATTCCGATCATGTGTTTGTTGTGCATTTACTTTTAGGTTTTGTACGGTCAGCTTTGGAACGTATTCATGCCGTTCTTCGTTATGATGATGATGAGAGTGGTAGTCGGTTGACGATTATCTTTGAACCGGCGGTCTTGACAGTAGCAGGTGAACAAGGGAAAAAAACTGTGCTTTTGTTGGAAGACAGAGATGAAATGACTTGGTTGATTAGTAATTTCCTGGCTGATGAATACGTGGTTCATCAAGTAAAGAGTGTGCAGCTTGCTTTTGACGAAATTCGTCGGTCGGCTCCGGCTCTATTATTAGTGGATATGACAATGTATGCCAATGCTGAAAGTACTTTTATGGAGTATGTTAGCCGGAATCGTACTCTGCTTTCAAAGACAGCTTTTATTCCATTGTTAACCTGGAAAGTTGGTTCGGCCATTCAGCGGGAACTGATCTTGTGGTCTGATTCTTATATTGTACTTCCTTATGATATATTATTCTTGCGGGAAGTTGTCCATAATGCTATTTATGGAAAGCGGGAAGCGAAGCAGATATATATGGAGGAACTGGGAGATTTGGCGGGACAGATTGTCTGTACAACTACCGAACAAGCTGATTTTATTCGTAAATTGTTAAAGGTGATTGAAGAAAACCTGGACAAGGAAGAACTGGGCTCAACGTTGATCGCTGATCGTATGGCAATGAGTTCCCGTCAGTTCTATCGTAAATTCAAGGAAATTTCCAATACTGCTCCCGGTGATTTAATAAAGAGTTACCGTATGGAAAAGGCAGCCCGCCTGTTACTTGATGAAGAACTTTCTATTCAAGATGTTATTATGGAGGTCGGTATTTCCAGCCGGTCTTATTTTTATAAAGAGTTTACCCGTCGGTTCGGGATGACACCGAAAGATTATCGGGAACAGCGAAAGGTATGCTGATTGTCAGGTTAAATTCTTTCGTATAGGTGATTAGTTGGGAAACATTATTATTTATTTGTTTGTCACAACCTTGTGCTCTAAATTCCTTTTGTCGATTTTATTGTATTGATTATTAGTGTGTTAATCTGTGCTCTAATTTACCATTCTGTGCTTTAGATATGTGTCTTTATTTTGCCGTTTTTTTGGCAAGGTAGAGCATTGGACTTTTATTCGAATAGCCTTTATTTGCAACAATCTTTTTAAAGGGAATTAACCTTATTACTAATCAAATTTAAAGGAATTATGAATGAAAAACTAAAGTATCTTACCTTATTTGTAATAGGTATGATGTTGAGTTTGGGCATGAATGCTCAATCTGTAAAATCAATCTCCGGTACGGTAACCGATGATCAGGGAGAGGCGGTTATCAGTGGTACGGTGAAAGTTAAAAACGGTAGTACAGGAACAATCACTGACATTAACGGTAAATACACTCTCTCTGTTCCTTCCAATGCCACCTTGGTGTTTTCGTATATTGGTTATATCACACAAGAATTTAAAGTCTCGGAATTAAAGAGTAATGTTCTGAACGTAGTTCTGCAATCGGATACGAAAGCACTGGACGAAGTAGTCGTTGTAGGTTATGGTACCATGCGCAAATCAGACTTGACGGGTTCCATTTCCACAGCCAAAGGTAAAGACATGCTGAAAGCACAATCATTCAATGCGCTTGACGGATTGAAGGGTAAAGTGGCCGGTGTGAATATCTTCTCTAATACCGGTCAGCCGGGTGGAGAATCACGTGTCATCATTCGTGGTATTTCTACTATCAACGCGTCGGCATCACCGCTGTACGTAGTAGATGGAGTGGTGATGTCAAACTTCGAATTGCTTAATCCGAATGATATCGAATCTATCGAAGTATTGAAAGATGCTTCCTCTGCTGCCATCTATGGTGCCCGTGGTGCGAATGGTGTTATCATGGTGACTACCAAGCGCGGTAATGCAGGAAAAGGAGTCCATGTTTCCTATGATGGTTCATTGTCTATCGGTAAGATGGCTAGAAAAATAGATGTAATGGATGCTAACGAATGGATGTCTACCTTCAAGCAGGGATTGGAAAATGCCAACGAATTTCAAGGCAAGAACTTCACAACTGATCTGTCACAGATATTCACAGACGAACGTTTGTTCAATGCAGACGGTTCTCCGAAATATAATACCAACTGGCAGGATGAAGCATCCCGCACTGCCATCTCTCATAACCATCAGATCAGTATCCAACGTACAGGAGAAGGATCTTCTATCGGAGCATTCATCAATTATACCGATCAACAGGGTATTTTGTTGAATTCTTACTTCAAACGTATCAATGCAAAATTGGCGTATGATGACAAACCGACTGATTGGCTGTCTACTTCCGTTAATTTATTAGTAAATCATACTTGGGGTAATAGAACTTCTGATAACCCTTACGGACAAGGCGCATTGCGTACGATGATCGAACAGTTGCCTTTCTTACCGGTTAAGCTGGATGGTGAATATACGCAGACGAACATTATTAATACAAGCTCTATTCTCAATAATCAGACTGATCCTAATAGCGGAAAACAAGGATTCAGCCCGGAAGGTGTAGGTAATCCCGTTGAGTTGCTCGAACGGATGCAGGCTATGCAATATCGTACGCAGATTTTTGGTAATGCTGCTTTGACTTTCCATCTCATGAAAGGATTGGATTTGAAGACCCAGTTCGGTATCGACTACCACAATAATCGTGATGCTAACTATACGCCGTTCACTCCGCGTCCGATGATTAATCAAAGTTCCGAGGGAGCAGCTTCTGCAAATAACTCCAACTCTTTGTATTGGCAGGAAGAAACCTATTTGACTTATGTGAAAGATATAAACAAACATCACATTAATGCAATGGCGGGTATGTCTTGGCAAGAGTATAATTATACCAAATTCGAAGCTTCCGACAGTAAGTATATTGATGACTTCTACGGATATTATAATTTAGGTTCCGGAACGAACCGTCCTTCTGTAGGCAATGATTACGACAAGTGGGCGATGAACTCTTATTTCTTGCGTCTGGCATATTCTTATGACAACAAGTATATGGCTACCGTAACCGGTCGTTATGATGGCTCTTCCAAATTCGGACAGAACAATAAATATGCATTTTTCCCGTCAGTCGGCTTGGGTTGGATGATTTCTAATGAAGACTTTTTGAAAGATAACTCATTGATCAGCAAGCTGAAATTACATACTTCTTACGGTCTGACAGGTAATTCGGAAATTGGTACATATAAATCATTGGCTACGGTGAGCCAGTCGAATACGATCATTGGTGATGCTCTGCACGTAGTGTCTTATCTGGACAATATGCCTAATCCGGACCTGAAATGGGAAAAGACAGGACAGTGGGACTTAGGATTCGAGTTGGGTTTATTCAATAACAGACTGAATTTCGATATTTCCTATTATTATAAGTATACTTCGGATTTGTTGCTCGACCGTCCGGTTCCTGAATCAACAGGTTACTCTTCCATTATGGATAATATTGGAGCCGTTTCCAATCGTGGTTTAGATATTCTGGTTACAGCATATCCTATTCAGACACATGATTTCCAATGGACTTCCACTCTTAATTTAGGTTTCAACAAAAATCGTGTAGAGAAACTGGATGAAAGTGCATCTGTTGATCCTGTCACCGGTAAGCGTCAGATTACAACCGATGGTTTTGTGGGTTACGATATGTTGATCCGTGAAGGTGAAGAGCTTTCTTCTTTCTATGGTTATAAGCGTGCCGGTATTTACGATGGTATTCCGTCTAACTGGGATCCGGAGACAATGAACATACCTTCCACTATCGGTGAAAAGGTAACTTATAAGAAACGCGAAATTATCGGTAACGGATTACCTGACTGGATGGGCTCATTTATCAATACCTTCAATTATAAAGGATTTGATTTGACTTTAGACTTTCAGTTTACATGGGGGGTAGACGTGATGCAAGAATATTATCACTCTACTGTAGCCCGTTTCCTAACTAACGGTATAGACCGTCTTTATAAGGAAGCATGGCATCCAACTCTCAATCCGTCGGGTAAAGAACAGGCAATTCGTCTGAATAACTTTGGTCAGGGAGCTAATAACCAGGCAGATGATGACTGGGTTTGCAATGGTTCTTATTTGCGTTGTAACATGATTCAGCTCGGATATACCTTCAATCCAACATTGATTAAGAAGATCGGTCTGTCTTCATTGCGTTTGTATGCGAATGTGAATAACGCGTTCCTGATTACTTCTAAGGACTATAACGGATACGATCCGGATAACTCATCTCGTTTAGGTGACAACAAATGGGGGGCTAACCGCCAATTCTTCACCTATCCGCGTCCGAGAACGTTTACGTTCGGTCTTAATGTAGCATTTTAATTCACCGTTATAAAAACTATAAGAATTATGAAACTATTAAAAGTATATATATCTGCATTTTGTATGTGTTCACTTTCTGTGTTGTTGAATTCATGCGACGATTTCCTGAAAGAAGAACCATTGGATATGAAGTCATCTGACCAATTCTGGAAGACGAAAGCTGATGCGGAGTCGGGTGTGAACGCATTGTATTTCGGTGGTGTACCTTATTTACATAACACTGATGTAGGCGGTGGCTGGACTCCTAAAGCGACAATGTGGGGTGGTATTGTGTCCGGATTGTACGTTGATAAGCGTAAGGATAGAACATTTACTACGGCATCCGAAGGGTGTAACTTCAATATTGAGTCTTTTGATGATATTGCAATGAAATACTGGCATGAGTTTTATAAAGGTATTTCACGTGCTAACTTTGTTATAGCCAATATTCCGACAATGACCGGGGTGCTGGATGAAGCTACTATTAATAATTATGTGGCTCAAGGTAAATTCTTCCGTGCATACGGGTATTTTTGGCTGGTCAAAGAATTTGGTGGTGTTCCTTATATTTCAGAACCTTACACATCTACAGAAGGTATGTACAAAGAACGTCTTTCTGCTGAAGAGGTTTATAAGAAAATTGAAGCCGACTTGCTGGATATTGTCAACGGGGATGCATTGCCGAATAAAACGTTCTATGAAAATGGCTGTTATGTTACCAGAGCAATGGCGCAGACTTTGCTGGCACAAGTTTATCTACAATGGGCTGGTGCACCGTTAAACGGGGGGGCAGACTATTATGGAAAAGCTGCACAGATGGCATTGAAAGTGATTAATGATAGTCCTCACGGACTTATTCATCCGAATGGAACGACTGATGATTTGAACTCTGCGTATAATGTGATTAAGACAACGAAAGAATCAGCTGAAATCATTTATGCTAAAGAATACAATTATAGTGATTATAGTGTAGGTAACTCTTATGCTTGTCGTTCTATCGGGACAGATGCTTTTCAGTGGGGAGTGTTCCATCCGGGAGGAGACGTGCTGTATAATGCATACCTTCCCTGTGATATGTTGCTTAACAGCTATGCCTCTAATGATATTCGAGGACATGAGAAACAGTTCTTCTTTAAGCAATATACCGATGCTGAAGGAAATACTCATACTTTGAATAATGCAGGCAACTGGGCATGGTTTGATGAAAATGCTTTGATTAGCGGTCACGACGGTGATTATAATATGCCGGTATTCCGTTTTGCGGAAGTCTTGCTGATTGCGGCCGAAGGTCTGGCACGTACAAATCATGAAGATAATGCTGTCGGTGGAGCTAAATATTATCTCAATCAAGTGCGTAAACGTGCTGGATTGGCAGATGAGACGGCTACAGGAAACGATTTAATACAATCGATTTTGACTGAACGTTTGCATGAGTTACCGTTGGAATTTAAGATTTGGGATGACATTCGTCGTACTCGTTTGTATCCGGAAGCATCTACCGAATCAGGAAAATTGAAATGGACTGCTCTTGCATCGGCTCAAATCCAAAACAAGCCCGATGGAAGCATAAGAGCCGGCGCCATTCCTGAATATGCTTTGTTATGGCCTATCCCGTTAGATGAAATTCAGGCTAATCCTGCGTTGGAAGGACATCAGAACCCGGGATGGAATTAATTAGGTAATAATAAATATTTGTTTCTGATAGAATTGGAGAGAGGGTAAAGGCTAATTATCCTCTCTCTATTGCTTAAACGGTTAGTCTTTCGGTTGTACTCTCATTGTATACACATAAATATTATATTTTGATTCTCAGTTATTTAACTTGTACTCTCGTTGACACTCGTTTCCTTTGGTTGACTATACTGCTATTTTTTCTTATTTTGGCGTATCAGAGGACTGATAATTGCTGAAAGATGCTTTAATTTGTAACATAAATAAAAAAGACTTGATAATCTAGTATTAATAGTTTAATTCGTAGACCATGAACAAAAAGAAACTACTATCTTTCGCAATAGCCCTGCTATTGGGAGTTTCCTCTACCTTTGCACAAAAGCAACCGGTAGACTATGTGAATCCTTTAATGGGGACTGATTCGAAAATATCACTATCCAATGGAAATACATATCCCGCCATTGCGTTGCCTTGGGGAATGAACTTCTGGATGCCACAAACCGGAAAGATGGGTGACGGTTGGGCTTACACTTATGCATCCGACAAAATCAGAGGTTTCAAGCAAACGCATCAGCCCAGTCCGTGGATCAATGACTACGGTCAGTTCTCAATCATGCCGATGACTAAACAGTTGAAGATCGATCAGGACAGTCGTGCTTCCTGGTTCTCTCATAAGGCAGAGAAAGCCACTCCTTATTATTACAGTGTTTATTTGTCAGAGTATGACATGACAACTGAAATAGCTCCGACAGAACGTTGCGCATATTTCCGTTTCACTTTCCCTGAAACCTCCGATGCCTATGTGGTGGTAGATGCTTTCGACCGCGGTTCGTATGTGAAGGTGATTCCCGAAGAAAATAAAATAGTTGGTTATACGACACGCAATAGTGGCGGTGTTCCTCAAAACTTTAAAAATTACTTTGTGATAGAGTTCGACAAGCCTTTTACTTTCAATAAAGTATGGGCAGACTATCATTTGGTTGAAACACATCTCGAACTACAATCCAATCACGTGGGTGCTGCTATCGGATTTTCAACGAAGAAAGGAGAACTGGTACATGCAAAGGTGGCATCCTCATTCATCAGTCCTGAACAGGCTGAACTGAACTTGAAAGAAATTGGTAATAAGACCTTTGAACAGACAAAAGAGGCCGGTCGTAAGGCATGGAACAATGTCTTGGGGCGTATCAAGGTTGAAGACAGCGATGAGAACCGTATGCGTACGTTCTACTCTTGTTTGTATCGTTCGGTGTTGTTTCCCCGTATGTTTTACGAAGTAAACGGTAAGGGAGAAACTGTGCATTACAGCCCCTATAATGGTGAAATCCGTCCGGGATATATGTTTACCGACACTGGATTCTGGGATACTTTCCGTTGCTTGTTTCCATTTGTTAATTTGATATATCCTTCAATGGGTGAGAAGATGCAGGAAGGCCTGTTGAATACCTATCTTGAAAGTGGATTCTTTCCTGAATGGGCAAGCCCGGGCCATCGTGGTTGTATGGTTGGGAACAATTCAGCTTCTGTAGTGGCGGATGCCTTCATGAAGAATGTAACCAAAGCGGATGCAGAAAAAATGTACGAAGGCCTACTGAAAGGGGCCAATAGCGTACATCCGAAAGTTTCTACTACCGGACGCCGTGGATATGAATATTATAACAAACTGGGCTATGTGCCATACGATGTGAAAATTAATGAGAATGCGGCACGCACATTGGAATATGCATACGATGACTGGTGCATTTACCGTATGGGTGAAAAATTAGGCCGTCCGGCAGAAGAACTGGATGTTTATAAGAAAAGGAGTCAGAACTACCGTAATCTGTTCGATCCGGAAACTAAGTTGATGCGGGGAAAGAATTCCGACGGAACTTTCCAGACTCCTTTCAATCCTTTTAAATGGGGAGATGCCTTTACGGAAGGAAATAGTTGGCATTATACATGGTCGGTATTCCACGATGTACAAGGACTGGTTGACCTGATGGGCGGCAAGAAGATGTTTGTCAGTATGCTTGATTCTGTATTCAATCTTCCTCCTGTATTTGATGATAGCTATTATGGAGGAGTGATTCACGAGATTCGTGAAATGGAAATTGCTAACATGGGTAACTATGCACATGGCAACCAACCTATCCAGCACATGATCTACTTGTATAACTATGCCGGCGAACCGTGGAAAGCCCAATATTGGTTGCGTGAGACGATGAACCGCCTCTATCTTCCTACTCCGGACGGTTATTGTGGAGATGAAGATAACGGTCAGACTTCGGCTTGGTATGTATTTACTGCATTGGGATTTTATCCGGTATGTCCGGGCAGCAATGAATATGTGATGGGAGCTCCTTACTTTAAGAAAGCAACGATTACACTGGAGAACGGCAAGAAATTGGAAATCTCCGCCCCGAAGAATAACGATGATAATCGTTATATTCGTTCATTGAATTATAATGGCAAGAATTATACAAAGAATTATCTGAACCATTTCGATCTGTTGAAAGGCGGTCGTCTGGTGTTTGATATGGATAACAAACCGAATAAGGGAAGAGGTATCAACGAATCAGACTTCCCGTATTCATTCTCTCGTGACGCAAAGTAAGCTGATATGAATAATTTGAGAAAGAAAGTATTGATGATGACTATGGCGGCAGTAACTTTGTCCGCCATAGCTCAACAGCCGGTAGACTATGTGAATCCGATTATCGGGACCAATGGGATGGGGCACACTTTTCCCGGTGCTTGCACTCCTTTCGGATGGGTACAGTTGAGTCCGGACACAGACACAATTCCGCATAATATAAATGGAGCTTATCAGAAAAATGCCTACGAGTATTGTGCTGGTTACCAATATAGGGACAAGACCATTGTTGGCTTCAGTCACACTCATCTTAGTGGTACGGGACATTCTGACTTGGGAGACATCTTGTTGATGCCTGCTGTTGGCGATGTGAAGTTAAATCCCGGTCGGGCGGATTATCCGGAAGAGGGATACCGTTCACGTTTTGACCATGCTACAGAAAAAGCTGTTCCCGGATATTATGAAGTGATACTGGACGATTATGGCATTAAGGCCCAACTGACAGCAACACAACGGACGGGTATACATAAATATACCTTCCCGAAAGGAAAAGATGGTCATTTGATTTTGGATCTGGTGCATGGTATTTATAATTATGACGGCAAAGTTCTATGGGCCAATTTGAGAGTCGAAAACGATACTCTGTTGACCGGATATCGTATCACCAATGGATGGGCGCGTACGAATTATACCTATTTTGCTATCTCTTTGTCACAGCCGATTAAAGACTACGGATATAAGGATAAGGAAAAAGTATTGTACAATGGCTTTTGGCGTCGTTTTAAGTTGGAAAAGAACTTCCCCGAAATCACAGGTCGAAAAATCGTGGCTTACTTTAACTTCGATACCGCTAACAATTCGGAACTGGTTGTAAAAGTGGCATTGTCGGCAGTCAGTACGGAAGGGGCCATTAAGAATCTGCATGCCGAGGCTTCCGGAAAGAGTTTCGAACAGTTGGCGGAGGCTGCTCGTACAGATTGGAATAGTGAACTGGAGCATTTCGAGATCGAAGGTACGCCCGATCAGAAAGCAATGTTCTATACTTCTCTTTACCACACCATGATTAATCCGTCTGTGTATATGGATGTAGACGGTTCCTATCGTGGGCTGGATCATAACATACACCGGGCGGAAGGATTCACCAACTATACTATATTTTCCCTTTGGGATACCTATCGTGCGGAACATCCTTTCCTGAATCTGGTGAAACCGGGACGCAATGCGGATATGGTGGAATCCATGATTAAACATGAGCAACAAAGCGTGCACGGAATGTTGCCGATATGGAGTCTGATGGGAAATGAAAACTGGTGTATGAGCGGTTATCATGCTGTGTCTGTACTGGCGGATGCAATAACCAAAGGCGTCTTTTCGAATGTGGATGAGGCATTGGCGGCAATGGTCAGTACATCCACCGTTCCGTATTATGAAGGTATAGCTGATTATATGAAGCTGGGATATATTCCGCTTGACAAAAGTGGTACAGCAGCCTCTTCTACTTTGGAGTATGCATACGACGATTGGACTATCTATCAGACAGCTTTGAAGGCAGGTAACAAGGAAATAGCGGAGACTTACCGAAAGCGTGCCCTCAATTATCGTACTATCTATGATACAAGTATTGGTTTTGCACGTCCCCGTTATAGTGACGGTTCTTTCAAGAAAGAGTTTGATGTATTGCAAACCTATGGTGAAGGTTTTATCGAAGGCAATTCATGGAATTTCTCTTTTCATGTGCCGCACGATGTATTTGGCATGATCGACTTGATGGGAGGAGAAGGGACGTTCGTGCAGAAACTGGATGAACTGTTCTCCATGCATCTGCCGGAGAAGTACTATGAGCATAATGAGGATATTACGGAAGAATGTTTGGTCGGCGGATATGTGCATGGTAATGAACCGAGCCACCATGTTCCTTATCTATATGCGTGGACTTCCCAGCCGTGGAAATCACAGTACTGGCTGCGTGAGATTCTGAATAAGATGTATAAGAATGATATTAACGGATTGGGTGGAAATGATGATTGCGGACAGATGTCAGCATGGTACCTTTTCTCCGTGATGGGCTTCTATCCGGTTTGTCCTGGTACAGACCAGTATGTATTGGGAGCGCCCTACCTACCTTATCTGAAGATGACGCTTCCTAATGGAAAGACATTGGAGATCAAAGCGCCGGGTGTCAGCGATAAGAAACGTTACGTGCAGTCGCTGAAATTGAACGGTAAGGTATACGACAAGATGTACATTACACATGAAGACATTTTGAAAGGAGGCGTGCTTGAATTCAAGATGGGGGCGTCACCTAACAAACGTCGCGGATTATCACCGGAGGATAAACCTTATTCATTAACTAACGGAATCAACGAATAATCAATAAAGGAGTATGAAAAAGATACATTTAATCTATGCAGCCTGCCTGCTGGTAGGTATGGGGGCTTGTGCTGCAAGTGTGCAAAAACAGGTGAAGGATAGTTCTGATGTATGGAAAGAGTACAATACAGGTGCTGTATTGTTTGAGGATAAAGCACCGGAAACGCTGGGATCGGACATTTACCACCGGATCATTCCCGATGCTGAATCGTATATCAAGGAACAGGCACGTACTGTATTAGCTACTCTTTACAATTCTCCGGAAGATAGTATTCCTGCAGTGCACAAGATACATTATACATTGGAAGATATCAACGGTATTTCTGCGAAAGGTGGTGGTAATGGTGATGTGACGATTTTCTACAGTACACGTCACATTGAAAAATCTTTTGCAGCGAATGATACGGCGAAGTTGTTTTTTGAAACACGCGGGGTGCTCTTGCATGAATTGACGCACGCATATCAGCTGGAGCCGCAGGGAATCGGCTCTTATGGAACCAATCGTGTGTTCTGGGCATTTATCGAGGGAATGGCAGATGCTGTGCGTGTGGCAAATGGTGGTTTCGATGGTCCTAATGCCCGTCCAAAAGGTGGAAATTATATGGACGGATACCGTACGGCGGGTTATTTCTTCGTGTGGTTACGTGACAACAAAGATCCTGAATTCCTGCGTAAGTTTAACCGGAGTACATTGGAGGTTATCCCTTGGTCGTTTGATGGAGCTATCAAGCATGTTCTAGGAGACGAATATAATATTGATGAACTGTGGCATGAATATCAAGTTGCAGTAGGTGATATACAAGCATAATAATGTAAATATGGTGAGTGTAATGGGTAAAAGAGGATTGTTTTTAGTATGGCTGTGCCTGGTGAGTATTTTGCCAGGCATGGCTCAAACCGAGAAACTGATTGATTATGTGAATCCATTTGTGGGAACAGATGGTTATGGTAATGTGTATCCGGGTGCGCAGATTCCTTTCGGAGGAATTCAGATGAGTCCGGACACGGATAGTAAATACTATGATGCGGCTTCCGGTTATAAATATAATCATTCCACTTTGTTGGGGTTCAGTCTGACTCATTTAAGCGGGACTGGTATACCTGATTTGGGAGACTTCTTGTTTATTTCCGGAACAGGAGAGATGAAACTGGATCCGGGGACACGTGAGGAGCCGGAAAAGGGATACCGTTCACGTTATTCTCATGAAAAGGAATGGGCATCACCTAATTATTATGCGGTGGAACTGTCAGATTATGGAGTAAAGGCTGAAATGACGTCAGGGGTACGTAGTGGTATGTTCCGCTTCACCTATCCTCAATCGGATAAAGCTTTTATAATGATCGATATGAACCATACTTTATGGCAATCTTGTGAATGGGCAAATCTGCGCATGGAAAATGATTCTACCATCACCGGATATAAACTGGTGAAAGGCTGGGGACCGGAACGGCATATCTATTTCACGGCTACTTTCTCTAAAAAGTTGACCGGCTTACGCTTTATGCAGAATAAGAAGCCGGTGATTTACAATACTTCCCGGTTTCGTAGCAGCTATGAGGCTTGGGGAAAGAATCTGATGGCTTGCATCTCTTTTGATACAAAAGCCGGAGAGGAGGTGATTGTAAAAACTGCTATTTCATCGGTCAGCACAAACGGGGCAAAAAACAATATGGCGGAACTTGCCGGACTCGCTTTCGATGATCTGAAAGCTAAAGGAGAAGCACTATGGGAAAAAGAACTTGGAAAATATACCCTTACTGCCGACCGTAAAACGAAAAGAACTTTCTATACATCGGCTTACCATGCGGCTTTGCATCCGTTCATCTTTCAGGATGCAGACGGGCAGTTTCGAGGATTAGATAAAAATATAGAGAAAGCCGAAGGATTTACCAACTATACGGTATTCTCTCTTTGGGACACCTACCGGGCTTTGCATCCCTGGTTCAATCTGGTTCAACAGGAAGTGAATGCCGATATTGCCAATTCCATGCTGGCTCATTATGATAAAAGTGTGGAGAAAATGCTTCCTATCTGGTCGTTTTATGGAAATGAGACTTGGTGTATGATTGGTTATCATGCAGTTTCCGTATTGGCTGACATGATTGTGAAGGGAGTGAAAGGATTCGATTACGAACGTGCGTATGAGGCTATGAAGACCACGGCGATGAATCCGAATTATGACTGTTTGCCGGAATATCGTATGATGGGATATGTGCCTTTCGATAAAGAGGCGGAGTCAGTATCTAAAACATTGGAATATGCGTATGATGATTATTGCATGGCACAGGCTGCCAAGGCTTTGGGTAAAGAGGATGATTATCGTTATTTCTTGAATCGTGCACTCTCTTATCAGACTTTGATTGATCCGGAAACGAAGTATATGCGTGGCAAGGACAGTCAGGGAAACTGGCGTACACCGTTTACTCCGGTAGCTTATCAGGGACCCGGATCTGTAAATGGATGGGGGGATATTACGGAAGGCTTTACTGTACAATATACCTGGTACGTACCACAAGATGTACAAGGATATATGAACGAAGCTGGCGAAGATTGGTTCCGCAACCGGTTGGATGAACTGTTCACAGTAGAGCTGCCGGATGACATTCCGGGAGCACATGATATTCAAGGCCGTATCGGAGCCTATTGGCATGGAAATGAACCTTGCCATCATGTAGCGTATCTTTATAATTACTTGAAAGAACCTTGGAAATGTCAGAAGTGGGTACGGACGATTGCTGAACGTTTCTATGGCGATACTCCGGATGCATTAAGTGGCAATGACGATTGCGGACAGATGTCGGCTTGGTATATGTTCAATTGCATTGGCTTTTACCCGGTGGCTCCTTCAAGCAATATGTATAACATCGGTTCTCCTTGCGTTGAGGCAATAACAGTTCGGATGAGCAACGGAAAAGTGATTGAAATGGTAGCAGATAATTGGTCGCCGAAGAATGTGTATGTAAAGGAATTGTATGTGAATGGCAAGAAGTATGACAAATCTTATTTGAAATATGAGGATATACGTGATGGCGTGAAACTACGTTTTGTCATGAGCAATAAACCGAACTATAAGCGTGCGGTATCAGATGAAGCAGTAGCTCCTTCTTTGTCGTTGCCTGGAAAGACAATGAAATATCAGGCTAATTTGATGAAAACGGGTATATCAAACCAGTGAAAATGACTTTTGAAGGAGTATTACCCAGTCCGTTTGATAGTACGAAGTGATGTTTTTATTACATTTGCCACTGTAAAACGATTATTAATTAAATATCTAAACCATGAGAAGATATTTCCTGTTAGTTGTGTGTTTGTGCTTGGCATCACTACTTCGTGCACAGAATAAGTTAGAGTTAATTTCTCCCAATGGAGAGCTGAAAGTGTCCTTGAATCTCTCGGATAAAATCTATTATAGTATAGATTATAACGGAGATGTATTGTTGAAAGACAATACCCTTCAGTTGACATTGAGGAATCAGGTGTTGGGAGAAAATCCCAAACTGCGCCGTCAGAAACGTACGAGTGTCGACGAGCAATTAACTCCTATTGTTCCTTTGAAATATGCGAAAGTCAATAATCGTTATAATCAATTGCTACTGACCTTTAAAGATTATTCAGTAGAATTCCGTGCTTTTGACGATGGAGTTGCTTACCGGTTTATTACCTCACAAAAAGGTGATGTTGAAGTAATGAACGAAGAGTTTGCTATCAACTTCCCGTCGGATTATCTTCTTCACTTGCAACAACCGAGAAGTTTCCATACAGCTTATGAGGAACCTTACACACATGTTCAAAGTAATGCGTGGAAGCCTGAAGAACGGATAGCTGTTTTGCCGGTATTGGTTGACACACAAAAAGACTATAAAATATTAATCAGCGAGTCGGATCTGACTGATTATCCATGTATGTTTCTCAAAGGAACGGGGACGAACGGAGCAATCTCTGTTTTTCCTAAAGCTCCGCTTGCGTTTGCCGAAAACAGTGATCGTAGCGTGAAGATTACTCAAGAAGCTGATTACATTGCTAAAACAAAAGGTACGAGAAATTATCCTTGGCGTTACTTTGTGATAAGTAAAAATGATAAGCAGTTGATTGAGAATACAATGACTTATAAACTGGCTGAAAAGAATCAACTTCAGGATGTTTCATGGATTAAGCCGGGACAGGTGAGCTGGGAATGGTGGAATGACGCTTCTCCTTACGGACCGGATGTGAATTTTGTTTCCGGTTATAACTTGGATACTTATAAGTATTACATTGATTTTGCTTCTAAATTTGGTATTCCATATATCATTATGGATGAAGGCTGGGCTAAAAGTACACGTGATCCTTATACGCCTAATCCCAAAGTAGACTTGCACGAGTTGATCCGTTATGGCAAAGAAAAAAATGTAGGGATTGTGCTTTGGTTGACGTGGTTGACGGTAGAAAACAATTTTGATCTCTTCAAGACTTTCAATGAATGGGGAGTAAAAGGACTTAAGATTGATTTTATGGACAGAAGCGATCAGTGGATGGTCAACTATTACGAACGGGTAGCCCGGGAAGCAGCCAAACATCATTTGTTTGTCGATTTTCATGGCTCTTTCAAACCTGCCGGACTGGAATATAAATATCCGAATGTATTGTCTTACGAAGGAGTGCGTGGCATGGAACAAATGGGCGGTTGTTATCCGGATAATAGTCTGTATTTACCGTTTATGCGTAATGCTGTCGGTCCAATGGATTATACTCCCGGAGCGATGATTAGTATGCAGCCTAATGTGTATCGGTCGGAACGTCCCAATGCTGCAAGTATCGGAACACGCGCTTATCAGTTGGCACTCTTTGTGGTTTTTGAAAGTGGTCTGCAGATGTTGGCGGATAATCCTACTCTTTATTATCGTAATGAAGATTGTACCCGTTTCATTACACAAGTTCCCGTAACATGGGACGAGACTGTGGCACTGGAAGCTAAAGCGGGTGAATATGTCGTTGTAGCAAAACGGAAAGGCGATAAGTGGTTTATAGGAGGAATGACTAACAATGGTGAAAAGGAACGTGAGTTTACCATAAAGTTAGATTTCTTGAATAAAGATCGCTCTTATCAAATGATATCTTTTGAGGATGGTATCAACGCAGGACGTCAGGCGATGGATTATCGTTGCAAGTCAGCCCAAGTGAAAGCCGGAGAACAGCTAACTATAAAGATGGTTAGAAATGGCGGCTTTGCAGCTGTCATTGAATGATGGCACATATTCTAACTTTCCATACGTAAAAATGGGAATCATCTTTCAATCTATCACCATTCTTCTGAAACGCATTGTTCATCGAGCTTTCAGGGTGGTGATAGATTGTTCTCCACCTATCATCTAATCATTCATCTATCACCGTTTGAAATGAACATGCCTGCATATAAATATAAGCTTGTATGTAAATAGAAGTTTCAACAGGGGATACCTTTGGTTTCAAGGCGGGAAACTTTAGTTTCCATTAGGGGAAACTGCAGTTTCAGAGGCTTGAAACTAAAGTTTCCAAGGCTTGAAACAAAGTGTTTTGCGGCTTGAAACTGTTTGTTTCAAGCGTTGAAACCAATCGTTTCACGGCACGAAACACTTTGTTTTGCTATTTGTTCTAAGAAGGCAATGCCTCGGAATCAACGCTTTCTCTTAGAGAACCACTCTTTAAACTCTGCTACTCGGGCTTTACTGACAAGTATTTTTTCTTTGATTCCTGAATAATACAAGTTGATGGACAGTCGGCTGTTGAACCATAAGTCAATATCTTTGATAGCTTCTCGCGAAATAAGATATTGGCGGTTAGCCCGAAAGAAAAGAGAAGGATTGAGACACTCCGTAAGTTCATCTAATGTTTGAGAAAAACAGTATTCGGTTTCATCGGTTAAGACTACTTTGACCTGACAGTCCTTAATATAAAACAATTGTATCATATCTACAGAAACGGGCAATAGTTTGTCTCCTTTGGTAGGAATAAGGAAATGACTTTTATAGTTTTCTTGCTTTTGGAGTGAATGTATTAGTTTCAGTAGCTCATTCTCCTGTTGTGGAAAAGAAAACTGGTGTTTGTCAGCAGCATCCTGTAAACCTTGGAGCTTATCGAAAGCGTGTTCTATGTCTTCCTTACCGATGGGTTTTAATAAGTAGTCGATGCTGTTTACTTTGAATGCACGTAACGCATATTCATCATAGGCAGTTGTAAAGATAATCGGACAAGTAATATTGATATGATTGAATATCTCGAAGGCGGAACCATCTGCCAGGTGAATATCCATGAATACCAGTTCCGACATCGGATAAGAACTGAACCATTCGATAGTGGAACTGATACTATCCAGTATGGTCACGATTTCTCCATTCGGTTTTATTTCATTAAGCAGTGAAGTCAGGTTTCGTACTGCTGCTTTTTCGTCTTCTATAATGACAATCTTCATGGTGGTTATTGTTCTAGTTGTGATTTTTCAATCAAAGGAATACAAACTGTAAACTCTCTGTCCTCCGTTATTTGTATATCCCGTTTAAACAAGAGCCTGTATCGTTTGGCAAGGTTGGCAAGTCCGATACCGGTTCCGGAAGTTGCAGTCCATTTGGGCTGAATGTCGTTGCTGATAGACAAATTGCCGTTATCGTCCGTCGTGATATGAATAGTCAACGGCTTCCGGTTGCTGATTTCGTTGTGCTTTACTGCATTCTCAATCAACACTTGCACCGCCATTGGAGGGAGGAGATATTCTTCGTAGGCATTGCTTATCTGTATGTCGAATTGTAGATTGTTCTCAAAACGCATCTTTAATAGAAATATATAAGCGGAAACAAATTCCATTTCTTCCCGGAGACTGACACATTGTGACTCATTACTTTGCAAAGTATACCTTAGTACCCGGGAGAGTTCCTGAATGTAATCCTGCGCTTTATCCTGATTTTCGCGTACCAGCGAACGCAGGGTATTCAGCGAGTTGAACAGCATGTGTGGGTTCAGCTGATTCTTCAGTACTTCATACTGATTGCGGAGATTCTCTGCCTGAAGCTGTTCGTTCTCAATAAGTACCAGTTGCTGCTTGAATATAAGATGAATGATACAGCAACTACTGGTGACGAGACATGCCACAATAAAATCCCGCAATGGATGCAAATAATGATGTACCATGGCATCGATGGCCGGAATATCAAACGTTCTGTGAAGGAAAACAAAAAACTGTCCTGACAAGTTACTCAATATCCATGTCACGATAAAGGAAAGCAAAATCTTTGTCCCTGTAATTTTAATGGAAGCCTGATTGAAATGAAACAAACGGGTATTGATGGCAAAAAGTAACAATAGCGACAGAAAGGTAAAAAGTATTTCGTTTGCCACATCTATAAACTTCATCCCCGGGAATAAGGAATGACTTTCGAAACGGTCGAAAAGAGATACTGATTCAGGAAAATGAATCAGTACAGCAACCGCTAAGGAGATGATGACTGTGGAAAGTATATATTTATCTTTTTTTATTGCTTTGGCTATCATACAACAAAGATAGTGGTAAATTATGAGTTACCGGTTATAAAATGTCAATGCTGTTGTCACAGTTGGTCAATTATTGTTTCTGAATGTGTGCCGTGACATACATACCGGGGCGGAATTGTACATTTTCCTCCTTGATGGAAGCATACACTTCGAGCGAACGATTGGTTTCGTCTACTTTTTGTCCGATGGAAATCACGATACCGTGAAAGGTTTGTGTCCCCATTCCGTTTACACGAAACTGTACCGGGCTGCCGACTTGTATGTCTGCGAGATCTTTCTCGTAAGTAGTCAGGCAAAGCATCGGGCTGCTTTTATCGATAAGTTCGCAAAGTGCTTCTCCCGGATTGATATATTTGCCGATATTCATCGCTACATTAGCGGCATATCCACTAATGGGGGCTTTGACTTCCAGTAGCGGTTGTATTCCGTTCTTAAGTAATGCCTCCGTTTGAACGCCTAAAAGAGAAAGTTGTGCAGCAGCGGCGTCCTGGCGACTCTTCATGGAGAGAAAGTCCGCTTTACTTTGCTGGAATTTCTTTTGAGAAGCTGCTTGTTCGGCAGACAGATTTTTTTGCCGTTCGTATTCGGCTAAGAGATATTCGGTCTGTGCGTGACTGTCCAGATAAGTTTGTTGCAGGGTGATGAACTCCGGATTCTCTAACGTGGCGATTACACTGTTTGCAGCCACCCATTGCCCTGGAAGCAGAGAAGCCTTTTTTACAATGCCTCCCATGGTCAAAGCAATGGTTGCCTGACGTTGAGGAGGAAGAACGATTCGTCCGTTGAACGAAACCTGATTAGGCTTTGAGGTAGCTGAAGTGATGGCATCCACTTCGGGTTGTGCGATGGTATCTGCTATCGTTTCGGCAACGGGAATTGCGGCGGATTCGTTATTTGTAGTTTGCTGGTTTCCTTTGCAAGCCGTTAGAACTAGTAAAAGGATGGGATAAACTATTTTTTTCATATCTTATGTTTTATAATAATTATTCAGGGTGATGTATCTCATTCAATGTCTCGATTTTCCACCTACTTGAAAAGTTCATATTCCAGTGCAGCAATATTGTATTGGTAGACTGTTTCAATATAGCCTCTGCGTATCTCTCTGGCGGTGGTAATCGACTGTATATATTCGGCAATGCCTGTTTCGCTCTGCTGCAATTGCAGGTTGGCTGCCTTTGTCAGTTCATCCGCTTCTTTCAAGGCAGAAGAGGTATAATATCGTAAACTCTCATTATATCTGCGAAGGGATGCTTCTAGTTCGAGTGTCTTATTTCTTAACTCCCGGATGTTGGCATCTGCCTGTATTTGCGCTGAAGTAGCAGTTAGCCGTGCCTGCTTCACTTTGCTCTTTTGTGGTAGGAAGTAGATGGGGAAAGAAACCCCGATCATCCAGACATTCAGATTCTTAAGTGGGAGAATGTCCTGACGTGTATACCCCACACTGATTTCAGGAAAGAAATGGCTCTGCTCTACACGGAGCATTGCTTTCGCTTCATCTGCCTGGCTTTGAAAGTAGGCAGTATGTGCTCCCGATAGGTTTCCATCCGAAATGCCGGTATAGAATAAGGATAAAGTGGAATCCACCGGAACAATGGGATCGTTGGAGTAGCAACTCCATTGGAAACGTGCCAATGCCATTTTCTCTTCTTCTTTTGCTTGGAACCAGCGGTTATGCAGATCGGCAGCTATGGTGGTCATCATATTTTTCTCTAGCAAGGTGATCTCTCCTTGTTGGTATCGTAATTCTCCGATGCGCTGCAGTTCTTCTGCCATTTTATCCTGATCCCGATACATTGAACAGAGATTAGTGGCATATTGGTAGTAGACCCACGCCCTTTTCACTTCTGCTGTGATTTCTTTCTCTACCATCTGCCGATAATAGGTGTTCGTTTTTACCTGACGGTTGACTAACGCATTCTTGTAGAATGGCGTTAGAAGGGAGCCCAGACTTTGCTCGAAAGCCAGTTCCTTGTCTTTTTTGTTTTCTCCGTTAAGTTGACCCCAGGAATAGCTGAACGAGGTAGGCGTTGCTTCTATCACTTCTCCGCGAGTGGCTTTGGCTTGTTGAATAGCATTATTGGCTATTTTCAGGCGAGGATGATTTTGTTTGGCTATTTCTATCGCCTGTTCGAGACTGACTGTTTGTGTCTGTTGAGCGGAAACGAACGCGGGAAGAAACAAGAACAGGAGACACAATCCCCCGAAAGGCCAGCGCAGTTTGACTCCCGGACGTCTCCAGGTAGCAAATGAATTTACAATTTTGTAAAACACCGGAATAATGAGTAAAGTCAGTACGGTAGAAATAATCAAGCCGCCGATGACCACCGTTGCCAACGGACGTTGTACTTCTGCGCCGGCTGAAGTGGCTATTGCCATCGGGACGAATCCCAGAGATGCAACCAGTCCTGTCAGGAATACAGGACGGAGCAAGTGTGGAGTCCCTCTTTTGATAATCTGGTTTGTAGTCATGGAATAGGTATTTTGTTTACGAAGTTCGTTGAAGTGATTTACCATCAGGATACCATTCAATACTGCCACCCCGAACAAAGCGATGAATCCTACTCCGGCCGATATGCTAAACGGAAGTCCGCGTAGCCAAAGTGCGGCGATACCACCGATGAGCGATAGGGGGACGGTTGAGAATACCATCAGGGTATAGGTGATGTTCTTGAATGCGAAGAACAGAATCAATAGAATGAGCATCAATGCCACGGGGATGACCACCAGTAAGGTATTGATGGCATTTTGCAAGTTTTCGAACTGGCCGCCGTATTCGAAGTAATATCCCGGCTTCAGTTTGATGTTCTTGTTCAGTGTCTCTTGAATATTGGCGACAACTTGCTGGATGTCTGCGTCGCGCACATTGACCCCGATGACGATGCGCCGTTTGGTTGCATCCCGGTTGATTTGCAGTGGTCCACTGACAAGGTCGATGCTTGCTACCTCTCCAACAGGGATTTGAATTCCTTCCGAAGTGCGTACAAACAACTTATCAAGATTCAAGTCGGCCACTTTCTCCTGGTCAAGCCGGACCACGAGATCGAATCTCCGTTCGTTTTCAAAGATTACACCTGTTGACTCTCCGGCATAGGCAGTTCGGATAATGGTGTTAAGCTCTTGTATGTTGATGCCGTAACGGGCTATTTTGCCACGGTTGTATTTCACTACTAATTGGGGTAATCCCATCGTCTGCTCAACGATGACATCCGCTGCTCCCGGCACTTTTTCTACAAAGGTAGCTGCTTCTTTGGCTCTTTCATATAATTCGTGCGTGTCTTCTCCATATAATTTGATGGCAATATCTGCTTTTGCTCCCGTCATCAGCTCGTTGAAGCGAAGCTGTATCGGTTGCGAGAAGTTGAATTCGGCACGTTCGGAGAGCGGAGCAAGTGCGTCTTTCATTTTATCCACCATTTCTGCACGGCTTCCGGCACTTGTCCATTCTTTGAATGGTTTCATGATAATCATCACATCGGCATCTTCCACTGCCATCGGGTCAGTGGGAACTTCCGCCGTTCCTATTTTGGCTACAACATGTTTGATTTCAGGGAATTTATCCATTAATGCTTTCTCTGCCAAGCGGGATACTTCGATACTTTCGGTCAGCGAACTTCCTGCGGGTAGTGTCATTTGCATGGCAAAATCTCCTTCGTCCAAAGTAGGAATGAACTCTGCTCCCAGGCGGGTAAAGAGAAAAAGTGAACCGATCAGTGCGGAGAAGGCTACGATGACGGTACGCCATTTGTAACGAAGACAGGCGCGCAGGGTGTGCTGGTAGATCTTGTTCAGTTTCTCGAAGAAGCGGTCGGCAAGGGTGGGTTTCACAACAATGGTATGCTTCAGAAAGAGGGAGGCCATCATAGGAACATAAGTCAGTGAAAGAATTAAGGCTCCGATAATGCAGAACACAAGTGTTTTGGCCATGGGGGTGAAGTATTTCCCTTCAATCCCGTTCAATGTAAGGATGGGGAAGAAGACGATAAGGATAATCAACACTGCAAAAGTGGCCGAACGTGCAACGCCGGAAGTTCCTTTTTCCACTTCTTTGTCCATCTCTTTGCGGGTCAGTGTGCGGCCTCGGAATTGTTTTCCGTAAATGTGGGCGAGGATACCTTCCAAGATAACGATAGAGCCATCTACTACAATACCAAAGTCAATGGCACCGAGACTCATTAGATTGGCGGTGACATTGAATACACGCATCATGATAAAAGCGAAGAGCATTGCCAGCGGGATGACGGATGCGACAATCAGTCCGGCACGGAGGTTGCCGAGGAAGAGGATGAGTACAAGGAAGACGATAACCGCTCCTTCAATCAGGTTGTTGACAACTGTAGAGATGTTCCGGTTTACCAGTTCCGAACGGTTCAAGTAAGGTTCTATACTGACTCCTTCGGGTAATAGCTGCTGTATTTTTTCTACCCGTTTTTCGAGTTCTTGAGTCACTACATTTGCGTTGGCACCTTTTAGCATCATGGCAATTCCGCCGACACACTCGCCCTCACCATCCTTTGTCATGGCACCGAAACGCTTTGGGGAACCGAAGCGGACAACTCCTACATCACTGATATGTACCGGAATCCCATTCCGGTTGGTCACTACAATCTGTTCAATATCCTTGATGCGGGTAATCATACCTTCCGACCGGATATAGTAGGCATTCTTTATCTTCTCAATGTAGCTTCCGCCGGTATTTTGGTTGTTGCTGCTAAGTGCTTCGAACACCTCGCCGATAGTGATATTCAAAGAAAACAGGGCGTCCGGATCGACGGCTACTTCATATTGTTTCAAGTAACCGCCGAAACTATTGATTTCTACTATACCGGGTATACCGGACAACTGACGTTTCACCATCCAATCTTGAATGGTGCGGAGTTCCATTGCGTCATATTTCTTCTCATATCCGGGAGCTACCTTTAATATATACTGGTAAATCTCTCCCAGACCGGTAGTGATGGGCATCATCTCCGGTGTTCCGAGCTCGGAGGGAATTTCGCTTGTTACGCTTTGTATTTGTTCATTTATCAGCTGCCGTGCATCGAGTGTGGGGACACTTTCTTTAAAAACGACCGTTACGACCGATAGTCCGAAGCGGCTGACAGAACGGATATCTTCGACATTCATAATATTGCTCATCGCTATTTCGATAGGCATAGTGATGAGCTGTTCCACCTCTTGTGGCGCGAGTGTAGGGGATACGGTCACTATTTGTACCTGATTATTGGTAATGTCGGGCACGGCATCAATAGGTAGTGTCAGCATCGCATAGATACCTCCGATAAACAGGAAGAGAGTAGTGAGTCCTACAAATAGTTTCTTCTTGATTGAAAAACGTACAATAGCTGTAAACATGACTTTCGTTGTATTATTATTTCACAGTACAAAATTACGGCCTATCTTCATCCGTTATCACTAAGAATAAATGAAGCGGAAAGATTGTGGGGTGAAGTGACGGATTGGGGAATTGAAAGATGTAAAATCATAGTTCTTGTTTCACTGCTGAACAAACATTTCTTTCAGTTTACTCGTTTAATATAAAAACAAACTAAATGTATATTCAGCATGAAAACATTCGTCTTGATGATGGTAAGCCTGTTGTTTGCAATTTCTTCGGAAGCGCAAAACAAGTCTTTTTATGATTTTACAGTGAAAACTATTGATGGTAAGGACTTTCCTCTTTCTTCACTGAAAGGTAAGAAAGTGCTGGTAGTCAACGTGGCATCTAAGTGTGGGCTGACGCCCCAGTATGCTCAACTGGAGAAACTATATGAGAAATATAAAGAAAAAAACTTTGTTGTTATCGGTTTTCCGGCGAATAACTTTATGGGACAAGAACCGGGTAGTAATGAGGAAATAGCCAAGTTCTGTTCTTTGAACTATGATGTTACTTTTCCGATGATGGCTAAGATTTCCGTTAAAGGAAAAGATATGGCTCCTCTTTACCAATGGTTGACGGAGAAAAAACAGAATGGAAAAGAAAGTGCACCGGTTCAGTGGAACTTTCAGAAGTTTATGATTGATGAGAACGGACATTGGGCGGGAGTTGTGTCTCCGAAAGAAAGTCCGTTCTCTGAAAAGATTATTACTTGGATAGAGAAGGAATAAGAGAGACTTTTTTCAGCTCTTCTTCGAAGTTGGGAGTGAAGATTCCTTTACCCAGATTTTCTTTTATTTCTTCGATCTTCCAAAATCGTCCACCGTCCAGTTCGTCGCTGGGATGGATTTCTTCCTCATAAACGGTTTTGTGGACAAAAACAAGCTCTTTTTCACGGCTGGATTCAAAAATATAACTGGTGAGAAGCTCGGGAGTGAAGTCTGTGATGCCTAATTCTTCACGGACTTCTCTCTTTAGGGCGATTTCTACGCTTTCGCCCAAATCAATATGTCCGCCTACAGCCGTATCCCATTTCCCCGGTTGAATGTCTTTCCATTCGGGGCGTTTCTGTAAGTAGATGTCTCCTTGGGCATTGAATACGTGAAGGTGAACTACCGGATGAAGCAGTTTGCTACCGCTGTGACATTCTCCGCGAGTGGCAGCTCCGGTGATATTTCCCTGTTCGTCTACGATAGGGAACATTTCCTGGTTATTATCGCTTGGCATAGTGTCTTTTATATTGCGTAAAATCTTTTGGAGAGAAGAATATCTTATGGTATTAATAAAGAAGAATCTCCATAACTTAGGAACCGGAAATCATGCGCCAGTGCATAATCATAAATAGTGCGCCAATTCCCTTTTACAAAAGCTGAAACCAAAAGCAGCAAGGTACTTTGCGGCTGATGGAAATTAGTAACCATCGCTTTCACTATTTTATAATTGTATCCCGGTGCTATGATAATCTGTGTACTGGTGTGAAGGGTTTCTAAACCATTCCTGTCGAGATATCCTAATATCTTTTGCAACGCAACAACGGGAGGAATCTGGTCGTACTTTTCATAAGGCTGCCATTGTTTGACACGTAGTTCTTCTTCCGTAGCATACGGATTTTCAGCCAATGTAACTCCAATGTGATACAGGCTTTCCAGAGTCCGTACAGAAGTAGTCCCTACTGCAATAGCACAACCGTCGTGGTCAATCAGTTTTTTGATGGTGCTCCGGTTGACCGATATATATTCCGTGTGCATTTCGTGACCTTCGATTTCTTCACTTTTTACAGGTTTGAATGTGCCTGCTCCTACATGTAGAGTTAATTCTTCAAGATTAATCCCTTTTTCTTGAAGAGCATCCAATACTCGTGGAGTAAAATGTAATCCCGCCGTAGGCGCAGCTACCGAACCTTTAATCTTAGAATAAACAGTTTGATAAGTCTCCTTGTCACTTTCTTCCGTATCCCGGTTTAAGTAAGGAGGAATAGGAAGTTCTCCGAATACTTCAAGGATATCGGCAAACGTCACTTCCGGATTATCCCATGCAAAATCTACCCAATGGCTGGTTCCTTTGCATTCTCCTCGGGTAGCGGTCAGAGTAATGGGGAATCCTTTGACGGTCATTTCGCGTTTCAACTGTCTGTCTTTCCATTTCTTCAGATTGCCGATCATGCAAAGCCAGGCGGCATGTGCTGTCTGTTGGAAATTTAAGACATAATCGTTTGGCTGGATCGGTTCAAGACAAAACACTTCGATCAGTGCTCCCGTCTCTTTTCGAAAATGGAGGCGTGCCTGAATGACTTTTGTATTATTGAATATCATCAGGCTGCCTTGCGGCAGATATTCCGGCAAAGACGTGAAAACATCTTCACTAACTTCTCCACGACGGTATATTAAGAGTTTGGACTGGTCGCGGGTAGGCAACGGGAATTTAGCAATACGTTCATCCAAAAGAGGATAACTGTATTCACTGATATGGATATGTCTAGGATCTTCTTTCATTGTTTTCTAAAATAAAAAGAGGTTAGAACCCATTCGGTTTCTAACCTCTTTAACCAGTCGGGGTGACTGGATTCGAACCAGCGACCACACGCCCCCCAGACGCGTACTCTAACCGGGCTGAGCTACACCCCGAATTGCGGATGCAAAAGTACAGATTAATTTTTAATTAGCAAATAATCCGTTGATTTTTCTAGTATGAATTGTGCCGATTTATAGCTATTATTCTGATTATTAGTCTTTCTTGTGAACATACAAATCTTTATTTCAATGAGTTAGTAGTTTTTTTGATTGCCTCTTATGTGATATAAAAGTACATTTCTTTAATTTTGCTTGAATTAGAAAACAATCTGCTTATTTTTCATTTGAAAGCATTAATCCTTTTCCTGTCCTAAAAACACTATAAAAACCAGGTCAGTCTATAATAAAACGAAATAGGAAAATGATAAATGAACTAACAATCAGAGAGTTTGTTTATAAATTAATGTAAATAAAAGGTGTTTGACTTCCTTAGTATGATACTATATTTCCATTTTTGGTGCGTGGTAAATTAGGAAGTTATACATTTGTAAAAAGACTTAGTTTAGAAAGGTGTTAAATGTTAGACATTAAAAATAGAGAGACATTAGAGATATACGTCCTGGGTGACGATTTTAAATTTTATCAAAATCTGAAGTATCTTCCTTTGACTTCTTATCCTTCTAATAATCAATCAGCTTTGATTATATATTGTTTAGGTGGAAAGGCCAAAATTACAGTGCATGAAGATGTACATTGGATACAACCGGAGGAATTGATTATATTATTACCCGGACAATTTGTCTCATTTAGTGAGCCAAGTGAAGATTTCTCGACCGTTACGATGGTTATATCTACTTCACTGTTTAGTGATGCGTTAAGTGGTGTGCCCAGATTTTCTCCGCATTTCTTTTTCTATATGCGGACTCATTACTGGTATCCGCAGACGGAACGCGATATTCCCCGGATGTATAATTATCTGGGTATGATAAAAGATAAAGTTACCTCTCAAGATATATATAGGCGTGAGCTGATTATTCATTTGTTGAGGTATCTGTATCTGGAACTGTTCAATGCTTATCAAAAGGAATCGACCTTGATGACTGCCCGCAGGGATACCCGTAAAGAAGAGTTGGCTAATAAATTCTTTGGGCTTATCATGAAGCATTTTAAGGAGAATAAGGATGTGGCTTTTTATGCGGATAAACTGTGTATTACTTCCAAATACCTGACTATGGTAATTAAGGAGACAAGCGGGAAGTCTGCTAAAGACTGGATTGTTGAATACATCATATTAGAAATCAAGGCTTTGTTGAAAAACACAAGCCTGAACATTCAGGAAATAGCGATTAAAACGAACTTTGCGAATCAATCGTCGCTTGGACGTTTTTTTAGAAAGCATACAGGAATGTCGCTTTCACAATATCGAATGAGTAACTTAGAACAATAGTGCGGACAATTGCCTCACAATAGGCAATAATATCTATAGGGATTGGGAAGAGAAAGGGAATGAAGTCTATTTCATTCCCTTTTACTATGTGGTATATCTGATGTAGGATGGATTAAATTCCCATACATTCGCGATAGAAGTCGAGCATTTCGAAGATAGTGTCCTTATCGGCAGTCTGATTGATGCAAATGTCTCCAATATCTTTTAGTAAGGTGAAATTGATAGTACCTGAAGTATTCTTTTTATCATGCGTCATAAATGCATACAGTTGGTCATATTTCTTGCAGTCGAAAGTAAATACACCATAATTATCCTTGATAAACTGGATCGTTTGCCGCATTTTCTCTTTCGGGAAACCTACTTTGAGATGAGAAAGATACAGTTCGCACACAATTCCCCAAGCTACTGCATATCCATGTAATACAGGACGGTTTTCTGCCAGTGCCATACTTTCGAACGCATGTCCTACGGTGTGTCCCAGATTTAATGCTTTGCGGATTCCATGTTCGAAGGGATCCTGTTCTACAATATCTTCTTTCACTTGTACCGATTGACCTACCAATTGTTTGAGAGCTGCATAATCAATACTAGAGGAATCGAAATTGAGCAATTCTGCCCAATGTGCCGTATTGCTAATCAAACCGTGCTTCAACATTTCAGCATATCCGGAGAAGAAATTGTGTGTGTCCAATGTGCGTAGGAATTCAGTTTCAATCAATACACTGTTTGCCGGAGCGAAAGCACCGATTTCATTTTTCAGTCCGTTGAAGTTGATTCCTGTTTTACCCCCCACTGATGCGTCCACCATAGCGAGCAGAGTGGTTGGTATATTGATATAGGAAATGCCCCGTTTGAATGTAGCTGCGGCAAAACCTCCGAGATCTGTCACCATCCCTCCTCCAAGATTGATAAGTAAAGAGTGGCGGGTAGCCCCTTGAGTACTTAATGCCATCCAGACGGAAGCGAGTGTTTCCAGAGTTTTATGCACATCTTCTGCTCCGATACAGATTTCTACAGCATCTTTTAACAGATCCGATTCCTTTAGAGAAGGGAGACAAAGACGCTGGGTATGCTCGTCTGTGAGGACGAATAATTTGTCATGCGGACATAGCTCAATGGCACGACCGAGGCTCGTTTCCAAGCTTTCGCAGAGAATAACTTCTTGTTTACTCATGATTCTTTTGCTTTTTTACTCTGCAAATGTATATAAAATATCTTTTTTTACTTACTTTTGTCTCATTAAAACGTTTAATCATGAAAGCATTATTACCTGTATATTGTCGTCCTTTAGGATATGTTGTCTTGTTGGTAGCTCTGTTCATCCCTTTTATTTTGGTGATGCAGGGAGTAGTAACTGATACTAACTTGCTGTTTTATAAAGAATGTACAAAGTTGTTGATGATGGCAGGATGCTTGTTAATAATCTTTGCATTGAGTAAGAATGAAAGCCGTGAAACGGAGCAAATCCGGAATTCGGCTGTTCGTAATGCTATCTTTTTGACATTCTTGTTCGTCTTTGGTGGTATGTTGTGGCGTGTTATGCAAGGAGATGTGATAAACGTCGATACTTCCTCTTTCCTTACTTTTCTGGTTTTTAATGTGCTTTGTCTGGAGTTTGGTCTGAAAAAAGCGCTTGTTGATCGATTCTTTAAAAGATAATTTTCTTTTCAATTAAACCTTTTACGATTCGATTTGTCAAAAAGACATTGTTATTGCTACTAATATAATCGTAAATAAGGTAAATGAAAAGATTTTCAGCAGGGTTGGTGCTGATGTTGCTATGCACCTTCTCAATTTTTGCACAGAATAAGGTTATTACCGTTTCGGGACGTGTGGTGGAATCCGATACTAAAGAGCCCGCAGCGCAGGCTACAGTTCAATTGCTATCATTACCTGATAGTGCTTATGCCGCCGGTATAGCCAGTAGTAACCAAGGATGGTTTACTCTCCCCAAAGTAAAAGCCGGAAAATATGTGTTGAAAGTTTCCTATATTGGATTCCGAACCAAGCTCGTACCGGTACAATTATCTGCTAACGCCACTGATAAAAAATTGGGAACCATTACATTGGACCCTGATGCTGTCATGCTGAAGGAAGCGGTGATTACTGCCGAAGCTCCGCAGGTGGTCGTGAAAGAAGATACGCTGGAATATAACTCAACAGCTTACCGTACTCCCGAAGGGGCGATGCTCGAAGAGTTGGTGAAGAAACTTCCGGGAGCAGAAATAGACGATGACGGTAACGTCAAAATCAATGGTAAAGAAGTAAAGAAGATTATGGTGGATGGTAAAGAGTTCTTTGGCGGTGATGTGAAAACCGGATTGAAGAACTTACCGGTCAACATGATCGACAAACTGAAAACATACGATAAAAAATCGGACTTGGCACGTGTTACCGGAATAGATGACGGAGAAGAAGAAACTGTTCTTGACCTGAAAGTGAAGAAAGGTATGAATCAAGGTTGGTTTGGTAATGCAAGTGTTGCCGGTGGTACAGAAGATCGTTACGGAAGCAACTTGATGTTGAATCGTTTTGTCGATAATAGCCAATTCTCTTTAATCGGTTCTGCTAATAATGTGAACGATCAGGGATTCTCCGGTGGAGGTGGCGGACCTCGTTTCCGGAACAGCAATGGTTTGACTGCTACCAAGATGTTAGGGGCTAACTTTGCTACCCAGACTGAAAAATTGGAACTGGGAGGTAGTGCCCGTTATAATTTCAGTGATCGGGATGCAACATCTACAAACTACTCGGAACGTTTCCTGCAAAATGGAAATTCTTATTCAAATTCGAACAGTAAAGGCCGCAATAAGAATACGAACTTTAATGCAGACTTTCGGTTGGAGTGGAAACCGGACACATTGACAAATATCATTTTCCGTCCGAACGTTTCTTATGGAAAGTCTAATAGTTATTCTATTTCCGAATCGGGTACTTTTAATGGAGATCCATTTAATTTGGTGTCTAATCCTAATGAGTTTTTGAATAAGATTTTCTGGGGAAGTACGGATGATCCTTTAGAAGCTATTCGTGTCAACGCCAGTAATAGTGAATCAAAATCTGAAGGGCAGAATCTCTCTGCAAATGCTTCTTTGCAAGTGAATCGTAGATTGAATAATCAGGGACGAAACATCACTTTCCGTGGTACATTTAGTTATGGAGATAATGACAGCGAACAGTTTAGTGAATCATTGACGCGTTATTTTGATGATAATGCAAAAAAAGAAGATGATGAGCGTAAACAATATACTACTTCTCCAACCAAGAATTATGATTATACTGCCGAACTGACTTATAGCGAACCGATTGCGAGAGCTACCTTCTTACAGTTCCGCTATAAATTTCAATATAAATATAGTGAAAGTGACAGAAGTACATACAGCTTGATTCCTGATGCCGATAAAGGACAGGATTGGTTTTGGAATTTTGGTGATGGCCTGCCTGTAGGATATGAAGAGAATAAAGATAGAGATTTGAGTAAGTATGCTCAATATAAATATTATAACCATGATATTAATGCAGGACTAAATATTATCCGCGAGAAATATAGATTGAACTTTGGAGTATCTTTGCAACCGCAGAACACCAGATTGGATTATAAGAAGGCCGAAGTAGATACTGTGGTAAAAAGAAATGTGTTCAATTTTGCTCCTAACGTTGATTTTCGTTACAGATTTTCTAAAGTCAGCCAGTTGCGCTTTACCTATCGGGGACGTGCAAGCCAGCCGAGTATGGAAAATTTGCTTGATGTAACTGATGACTCTAATCCGTTGAATATCCGTAAGGGTAATCCGGGATTGAAACCTTCTTTCTCTCATTCTATGCGTTTGTTTTATAATACTTATAATGCAGATAAACAGCGTGGCATGATGGCTCATGCAAACTTGAATATGACTCAAAATAGCATTACTAATGCCACTACTTATAATCAGAGTACTGGTGGAGTGACTGTTAAACCGGAGAATATCAACGGAAACTGGAATGCGATGGGAATGTTTGGATTCAATACAGCATTGAGAGACAAGCGGTTTACCATAAATTCTTTTTCCCGTGCTAATTATACCAATGCGGTTTCTTATCTTTTTAATGACGATACTAAAATAAATGACAAGAACACTAGTACGACACTGACTTTCGGAGAGAATTTGAATGGAACTTTCCGTAACGACTGGTTTGAATTTACCTTGAATGGTTCAATCAACTATAACTTTGAGCGAAATCAACTGCGTCCGGAAAACAATCAAGAACCCTATACATTTGGTTATGGTGCAAGTACTAATATCTCTTTACCTTGGAGTATGACGTTGTCTACCAATATCACTAATAACGCTCGTCGTGGTTATCGTGATGCCAGTATGAATAAGAATGAACTTATTTGGAATGCACAGATTGCCCAAAACTTCCTGAAAGGCAATGCCGCAACCATCAGTTTTGAAGTATATGATATTCTGCGGCAGCAATCTAATATCAGCCGTTCGTTAACAGCCGATATGCGTTCTGTTTCTGAATATAACGGAATTAATAGCTACTGCATGCTTCGTTTCTCTTATCGTCTGAATGTTTTTGGAAATAAAGAAGCTCGCGGCAATATGCGTCATGGCGGTTTTGATGGTGGTGGACCTCGTGGCCCGCGTGGTGGCTTTGGAGGTGGCAGACCACACTAAAGCAGAGTAATAGGTTTAAATAAAAACAGGAAGTCCCGGCACAACGATTCAATGTTGTTGCCGGGACTTCTTTGTTAATCCGAGAATTTACTCTATATTTGTTGTTTAGTATCCGTATGAAAGGAGATTCCTATGATTGATTGGAACTATATGCTTAGCCAGATAGCAACAGTGGCTTTTGATATTCTTTATTTTGGAGCCATTATCGGTACGATTGTCATCATCATTCTTGACAACCGGAATCCGGTTAAAACCATGGCATGGATACTCATATTACTTTTCCTTCCTATTGTCGGACTTGTCTTTTATTTTTTCTTTGGGCGGAGTCAACGTCGCGAACGTATCATTGGGCAAAAAAGCTACGACCGCTTATTGAAGAAACCAATGGCCGAATATCTCGCACAGGATTGTTCGGACGTTCCTTATGAATACTCCCGTCTTATTCAGCTTTTCCAGCAAACGAATCAAGCGTTTCCATTTGAGGGGAACCGTGTGGCAGTCTATACCGAAGGATATACCAAACTTCAATCATTGTTGCGTGAACTGCAAAAAGCGAAGCAGCATATCCACATGGAATATTACATCTTTGAAGATGACGCTATCGGGCGTATGGTCAGGGATGTGCTGATAGAAAAAGCTTCTCACGGGGTTGAAGTACGGGTTATCTATGATGATGTAGGTTGCTGGCATGTGCCTAACCGTTTTTTTGAAGAAATGCGCAATGCCGGTATTGAAGTCAGGAGCTTTTTGAAAGTACGTTTTCCCTTATTTACCAGTAGGGTGAATTACCGCAACCATAGAAAGATTGTCGTTATTGACGGACGCGTGGGCTTCGTTGGGGGAATGAACCTGGCAGAACGTTATATGCGTGGCTTTTCTTGGGGGATTTGGCGAGATACGCATATCATGTTGGAAGGCAAGGCAGTGCATGGTTTACAAACGGCTTTTTTGCTTGATTGGTATTTTGTAGACCGTACGTTGATAACCGCTTCCCGTTATTTTCCGAAGATTGACTCTTGCGGAAGTTCTTTAGTGCAAATTGTCACGAGTGAGCCTATCGGGCCATGGAAAGAAATCATGCAGGGATTGACTGTTGCCATTACCAGTGCAAAAAAATATTTCTATATGCAAACACCTTATTTTTTGCCTACAGAACCAATATTAGCAGCTATGCAAACAGCAGCATTGTCTGGGGTGGATATACGCTTGATGTTACCGGAACGTGCAGATAACTGGATAACTCATCTTGGATCGCGTTCTTATTTGGCAGATGTGATGCAGGCAGGTGTTAAGGTCTATTTTTATAAGAAAGGTTTTCTACATTCTAAGCTGATGGTTTCAGATGATATGCTTTCCACTGTAGGCTCTACCAATGTTGACTTCCGTAGCTTTGAGCATAACTTTGAGGTGAATGCTTTTATGTATGACGTAGAAACTGCCCTTGAAATGAAAGAAATATTTCTTCAGGACCAGCGCGAAAGTACACAGATCTTTTTGAAGAATTGGGGCAGACGTTCGTGGAGACAAAAAGCTGTGGAGTCTATCGTGCGTTTATTGGCTCCGCTACTTTAATAAGGATGAAATTGTATTTGGATCTTATCTGAATAGTGAGAAGTTCACACTTCCATACACCCTTCTCTCAAGGAAATGTGGATTTTCTTCGAAATTATTATCTTTTCCATGCTCCAGTACCAATAATCCTCCTTCTTTGAGAAGATTATTCTGAAAGATTAATTCGGGTATTGTTTCCAACTCTTTTAAAGCGTAGGGAGGATCGGCAAAGATGAAGTCGAACTGTTCGCGGCCATTTTTGATAAACTTGAATACATCTCCGCGTATCGGCAGACATTTGTCTGTCTGCACCTCTTTCATAATTTTGCAGATGAATGAGTGATGTGCAGGATCTTTCTCAATGCTGATAACACGGTCGCATCCGCGGGATACCAATTCGATACTGATGCTTCCCGTTCCGGCAAACAAATCAAGAGCTGTTATTCCTTCTTCAAAATCGATATAGTTATTGAGTACATTAAACAGATTTTCTTTGGCGAAATCTGTCGTAGGGCGTGCTTTAAATGTCCGAGGCACGTCAAATCTTCTTCGTTTGTAAATACCGCTGATTACTCGCATGTTAATAAGGCTTGCATGTCAATATTAGTTGCAGGATTCATGATGAATACCTGTAGGATAAACTTTTTCAATTCACTCATTAAAACGTCTTTCTCCGGAAGTATTCCGGTTAGGTGTAACTCATCCCGTTCCTGATTAAACTCCAGTTGTTTCCAGGCGTACAATAAATAGTAAATACGGTCTTCTGTGTGCGTACATTCAAAGGAATTAGCCAGAAGCAGATGTCCTCGTTCAAAACAATAGATGTCAATGCCGTCTTTGCGTATAGAAGCATACATCTTCTTACTGTTTCCCAATCTGCTTTTTACAGAAAAATAATCGATGAATGGAGTAGATTGAGAATAGAAACGAGCTTCGGGATATTGTTCATTCAAAAAGGTCTGTGCGCTTTTGTCTATGCCGAAGATGACAGCTACATTATTCTTTCTTAGAATATTATAGAGCACCGTTTCGTTTTCTTTTTTCTGATGATTATGATAAAACAGAAGTTCCGCCTGTTCCTCTTCAAACAATTCTAATGGCGCAATCGTAAAACGCTTGCCTGCCATCATAATGTTTACTCGTTTGTAAGGATGATTGAGGAAATCCGATTCGTGAAAGAGTGTTTTTAGATTTGCTGTAAGGGATGAAGACGCATTTATCTCTTTCTCTATTATTGAAAGCGAATCGTCATGAATCGGGTTATAGATAGAAAAAGAAAATCCATCCGTACTAAGACGGATGGATAAAGTATATTGTTTTGATTTAGTAAAATCAATCATTATTCCCAGTTACCAGCACCATTGTTTGGAGTATCGATAGAACCTACCATCAAGCCGCTATATTTGCCTAGTTTAGAATCCAGGTCTTTTAGGTTGATGATTTCTTGTTTGTCAAGTCCGCTCAAATAAGTTTCGTATGGAGCTTTCACTTCGAACAAATATACCGGAGCACCAGACTTGGCAGTGTCATTTTTCACGTTCATTTCGAATTGAGCACCATTTCCGTGAGGAATATATTTCATAGAGTCGGCATTGAATCCTTTGGGATAGATAGTATCCAATACAGCTACCCACATAGTGTCACGTTTGAAGTTTTCAAGTCCCCATTTCTTAACTTCATCGTATCTACCGGTTTTCTTTGCTTTTTCGATGATAGCCATGGCTTTCTTTTCAGTCAGTCCATCTTCCAATTGCTTGTCAGTTAACATTCCCATCTTCATAACGAACGGCAATTTTTGATTTTTAACGAAATCAATCAGTGTGTCTAATTTGGGTGCATACATTCCGCGGTGCAGCGAACGGTATTCCTGCTGTGCCTTACGGATGTCGATCAAACGGGCAATGACTGCTTTTTCTCTTTCTTTTTTTGCGTTTTCAAAATTGATAGGACCCATAATGCTGGTGTAACAGATGTAAATCAGTGCAGCAGCACAAAGCACCAATACAATATTAAATACTGTTTTCATGATAAATTATGTTTTTAGTTGTTATATTCGCATCGCAAAAATAGAATAAATAAATTTAAATACGATAGTTCCTCGAACTTTTTTCTCGTACAAAAATGATAAATAACTATTTAGAAAGGCAAATTAAGGAAAATTTTCCTTATCAGCCAACTTTAGAGCAGGAAATTGCTGTAAAATCTCTTTCAGAGTTTCTGCTGTCCACACTGGCAGATGAAGTCTTTATCTTAAGAGGGTATGCTGGTACTGGTAAAACATCGTTGGTAGGGGCATTGGTGAAAACGATGGATCAGCTGCAGCAGAAATCTGTATTGTTGGCTCCTACAGGACGTGCGGCAAAAGTTTTTTCAGTGTATGCAGGACATCCGGCTTTTACTATTCATAAAAAAATATATAGACAACAATCTTTTTCTAATGAACTTAGTAACTTTTCGATCAATGACAATTTAGCTACCAATACATTGTTTATTGTCGACGAGGCTTCCATGATTTCAAACGAAGGACTGTCGGGCAGTATGTTTGGAACAGGACGTTTATTGGATGATTTGGTGCAATTTGTTTATTCAGGACAGGGATGTCGTCTCTTGTTAATGGGTGATACCGCGCAGCTTCCTCCGGTAGGAGAGGAGTTAAGCCCGGCACTTTTTTCCGATGCATTGAAGGGGTATGGACTTGAAGTACGTGAGATTGATCTTACTCAAGTAGTCCGTCAGGTGCAAGAATCCGGAATATTATGGAATGCCACACAGTTGAGGCAATTGATAGCAGAGGATGATTGTTATTCTCTGCCTAAGATAAAAATAGCAGGTTTTCCTGATATTAAACTGGTGCCGGGAACTGAACTGATAGAGGAACTAACTAATTGCTACGATCATGATGGTATGGATGAGACGATTGTTGTCTGTCGTTCCAATAAACGTGCAAACCTATATAACAATGGAATACGTGCTCAAATTCTTTGGCGTGAAGATGAATTGAATACAGGAGATATGTTGATGATAGCCAAAAATAATTACTATTGGACGGAGAAATATAAGGAGATGGATTTTATAGCTAATGGAGAAATTGCAGTTGTCCGGCGTGTTCGTCGAACTCGTGAAATATATGGTTTTCGTTTTGCCGAAGTTACTCTCCGCTTTCCTGATCAGAATGATTTTGAATTGGATGCGAATCTATTATTAGACACTTTACATTCGGACTCACCTGCATTGCCGAAAGAAGACAATGACCGATTGTTCTATACGGTACTTGAGGATTATATAGATATTCCAAACAAAAGAGACCGGATGAAAAAGATGAAAGCCGATCCGCATTACAATGCTTTGCAGGTGAAATATGCATACGCAATAACCTGTCATAAAGCGCAAGGCGGACAGTGGCAGAATGTGTTTTTAGATCAGGGGTATATGACAGATGAGTATTTGACTCCGGATTATTTCCGGTGGTTGTATACAGCTTTTACTCGGGCGACAAAGACACTGTATTTGGTGAATTACCCGAAAGAGCAGGTGGAATAGTTTTGTTTTTTGAATGACTCTTAATCTTTATATGATTTAGAGTTTTAAGGTTACATTGATTATATAATCAGTTGATTTCAATATTGTTGGATTCAAAAAGGTCTTTGAGTACTGGTTGTGGTTTGTTTATAGATGAAAAGAGTATTTTAAGATAAGAGCTAGCATTAGATAAAAATAGATAGCAATAATCCCTTTATTTGACTCTATTCACAGATTTGGAAAGAGTAAATAAAGGGATTCTCTATAAATTATTTCTCTATATATTAATTATTTGTAAACAATAGTAGTTGCATCATTCTTAGTTAACTTTGGTATCACTTGACCAGTCTTTAAATAAAGAGTCTTAATTTTGCTGCTACGATTGGCGTTTAAGTTTGTTAATGCTGGACATTCCGAAGCATCAATTGACGTAACATAATCATAACTTGCATACCAGGAAACAAGACTTAAATCCAAAGACTCAAGTTTACTACTGATGACTTTAAGACTTTCTGCCTCCGAATAAACATAGCTACCTCCTGCATTGAAACTAGTAATTGGATTATCTCCCAAATTATACTCTTCACAAATAGTAGGGCTATTAAATGTGAGTGATGATACCTTATGTAAACCTGAAATATCAAGCTTTTTCATGTTTGAACAATAACCTAAACGTAATGAAGTCAGGTTAGGGAAATACTCTATTCCGGTTAAATCTTTAATCTGGTTAGAGTATGAGGTGTTAGAGAATGAAGTTGCGTTTAATCCTTCTTCAAGAATAATACATTTGGTATCATCAATAGGGAGAGCCCAACCGTTAGATATACAAAGTGCTCGAAGAACGGCATCTGGAATTTCCACAGGGCTGGCGTCCGGATCTTTTTGAACAATAGCAATATCTTTTACTAATGTACCACTGGTTTGGGCAATATGAATTGTACCTCCACGCGAAGCTGGTGATGCGGATAGTTTATAAGTAACAGTAACCGTAGTCAAACCATCATCGCCTTTTTGTGGTTCGGAAATTGATTGATCAGTAATCCAATCTTTCCCTTTTGTTATGGAAATAGCGTAATTGACGTTGTATTTCACTTTAAAAGAGATAGTTCGTGCTGTTAGATCATATGTTAAAGTGTTACTTTCGGTGATAATTGCATCTGTTTGTTTTTGATTAATATCTACATTGACACTTTCAGTAACGAGTGGGCTTGAGATTGTAATTTTTGTACTACGATCTTTATATGTCTTGTTCTCGGCAGCAGTGAATGATAAAGTTACTTTGCCACCGAATTCATTACGTCTATCGAATGTCAGCCACTCTTTACCACCGTCACTATATGTTATCGTTGGGTCGGCCACATTGGTATTAAGTTGAATTCTCACAGTACTTTTTTCTTTAGTAATAGAAAGAGCTTCGTCAGAAAGTAAATCCATTATATATGCAGGTTGAGACTCTACTTGTAGTGGCACAACTGAAGAACCTGTGAAAAACTTGAAGGTTGCAGTACGCTTTTCATCTAATTTGTTAGGATCGATGGTAAAAGTAACTACATCACCATCTTTACCTGAAGTTATTGACGGATGTGCCCAATCACATATTCCTGACAACCGCCAGTTATCGGAGCTTGTTACAGTAACTGTAGCATCCCCTCCATTTTTATCCACTTGGAGTATATTGGTCGATAGTGAGATTGTTGAATTACCATTATTGATTGATTCATCATCATCAGAACAACCCCATAGTAGGAGGGATACCGATAACACTATCATTAAATTCTTAAATAATTTCATATCTATTCTTTTTAAGGTAAAATATACATTAATCAGTTAATAGCTTCACGTTCTGTACTATTCTTTTTATAATAGTAACTTGGATAAACTAATGTTTCATCGTACAAACCTTTACAAACGGATTGGCATCTATATACTTGTGAACCATATAATGATGGGTCAAGTGCGAAGAACATGTAGTATCCATAACCAGCTTCTTTTCTAGAACGCGCTGTAGATTCACTTGAGTTGCCACTGCCTCGTCTTAGTTCTATTGACATACCAGCACACTGTTTCAATGTCATACCGGTACCTGGCCCAGCAGCCCCACCATAGTCAGCTACAGCATAATCGCAATACTGACCAGGTTCGATACCATCGATAACTTGGAGACTACTTGAATACATGTTGCCAAGGTTATAGAGCGAGACAATTTTTTCCGGCATGACAGCTTTACATTCATACATTAATCGTGAACCTGCATAAGCTGATGGGCTTGCAAGCCAGGGGTTTGAAAGGTCTGGTGAGTTCGAATATTCGTCATCGAAAGCGACGCCGTCCAGATTATAAGCACGGCAATAAGCTGCCAGTTCCCGGGCGAATTCCCTAGCTCCCATATCCGAAAGTTGAGCGACACCAGCTTCGTCATGATTACCAAGGATGCTGATAATAATTTTCATACCAGCTTTACGCAATGGTTGTAGATACTTATCATTATTGTCGAGCAAGAATTGAACATTTTCATTGTTCGCTAAATATACTCGTTGTTTCTCTGGATCCCAATTGATATTAGCAGCAAAAAGTACGATATGGTCGAAAAAATATTTACCACTTTCAGTCAGAAACTCAAGGGCATTGAGCGGGTTAGTATCATTAACTTCGAAATAAAGAACTGTTTGTACCGCATCTTCTCCTTTGTTAGTATTAGGTTTGTTGCGATAATCTTGAACGAGAAGCACCATATGCTTGGACGTTTCAGTAAATGTTACTCCTTCAGTAGAAGATGTTACTGTCAAAGGTACTATGTAGGTTTTATCCTCTTCCATTCCATCAAACGCAGTCAGTGTAACTTTCACGCTTGGGGTAACTTTATCATCTGGGGCAAGTACAAAAGTACCATTATTTGCGATTTTCACATTAGAGGCAGGAAACACTTCGAAATCCGTTTCATGGATAGTGTTGTATATAGCTGCATATGATTCCTCGACAGCTATTTGAACATCTACTCCTTTTTGAGGTAGTTTAGAAAGACGGAATACCACATTAGTGCTATATTCATTATTTCGGAGCTCGATTACCGAACTGTTTTTATTCGTATTTTCGTCCAATAATAATCCGCTCAGTTGAGTCGATGCCAAATAAGAAGATTCATCTATCTTGTTTCCTATTTCAATGTCTTCCTCACAAGATGTGAAGGTTGCCATAGTGAACATTACCACTGGCAGGAAAGCATATTTGATATTGTTTATCATATTCATATTCAATTCTTAGTTAAATGATTTATTATTGAGGCAATGAAACAGATTCCCATTTAGGTTCTTTTTCGATTGTCAAATCATAGCCACTCACGCTGTAATCTTTAGCTACTGTACCCGAACCTTCGTCGAATTTCCAATATGCAATGAGCCCTTCCGATTCAGGTTCTATTGTGTAGAAGTGATTTGTTGCCTGAATTTCTTCTGCTGTTAATGCACGATTCCAGATTCGTACTTCGGAAACGACGCCATCAAAATAGCGGTCATCTTTATAGGAATAACCTACCCAGAAACAACGTGAGCCGTCTTCCTCATTGGTATGTTTAGCACCAAGACTAACAGAACTCTTTCCCGTTGAACCGGAAAGCTTTTCTACGCCATTGATATATACTTTGACATTACCTTTATTGAATGCGACAGCTACATGATACCACTTGCCACTTTCAAGTTGAAGGTCTGCGCTTGTACAATTGTTAACAGAAGTAGCTACTTGAAGTTGGTTATTCGGAATGGTTGCGTCACCGATACGGAGCAAATAATTGCTTTCGATACCCATCAACGTGTTCAGAGTATTAGGGAATGAATTGGCCTTGAACAGTATCTCCATCGTATTCTCCGTTAGATTATTGAATTTGGAGTCATTCTTGAAGTCCGGATAAGCACGATTACGACTGATATTACATACCACATTAATAAGTGATGCTCCGCGGAATACATAATAATATGTCTTAGCACTTTGCAAAACGCCGATTCCTTCCACTGATTTAATAGTGACTGGAAGCACATAAGTGGTTTTGATATCAAGTTCTCCTGTATTAATGAATTCAATAGGCAATTCTGGACTAACTATACTACCTGATTTGATGGTAGTCGAAGTTTCTGGCATTGAATAATGTTCTTCAGAAAGAAGTACTGCAGTTTCATCGTAATATGCCAGTTTATAAGTTGATAAAAGTTCGGGAGCAGGTGACATAGTCACTTTGATATCATGTTCTTCAGGCTTTGCTATGGCTACTGAAAGACCAGTTTCTACATTTGTATCACCAGCTTTGAACAGTATTTCCTTAGTAAAGTTCGATGCCGAAATGAAGAGTTTATTGTCATAATGCTGTTCATTTTCATCGTTGTTCTGGCAACCGGCAAGAATTATTGAGAAACCGGCAAGAGCTGTAAATATTAAATTGTTTAATTTCATAAGGCAGTTTTTTATTTAACGGTTGGACTCAATATACTTATAGCTTCTTTTAAGGTTGGGTATACATTGCTGGCATTAAAATAGTCTTTTTCCGCTGCATCAATTGAAATTCCAGCTTTGGTGTAGTCAGGCGTCTTTGCCACTGCCCATTGAGCAGCTCCAATGATGGCAGATGAGCCATCTCCGAGTTCACCATTGTAACTCCCCGAATTGGTAAGATAAGGCGTTGTTACTCCCATGATGAAGCGGTCGGTTGGTACGTTTTTTGCTGATGCCATGAGTATGAGATAAGACATCTCGTATTGGTTTTTTGCTCCATGCGCATTGACAATGATGTATTTACAATCAGAAAGCAGACTTTTACCAATAACGTTCTGCGGGTAACCTTTGAAAAGCAAGTCCTTATTAGTATTCGCAACTTTCCAGTTAGCTACCGCGTCAAAGAATGCTCCTTGACGTGCTGTTTCAGCGGCAATTTCATTCTCTTCAACAAGCGAATTGAGGTCGAAGCCTGTATAATTCACTACAATTCCATCTACATCTAAAGCGTTACTTGCGGCGATTTGTTTAGTGACCTCACTTTTGCAGTATTCAATAAAACGTGTTGCATCGTCGACAGTCTCTTCTCCTTCTTCTCCATTTTCTGTTTCATCAGATTCGGGATTAGGTACAGCGTTGGCTGCTTCTTCTTCAAGAATCTTTTTCCATGCACTTTCTATAGCATCGAAATCAACTAATCCCAATACTTTTGTACCCAATCGACGTACTTCCTTCATCTCAGATATATTTGCCTGATTTACTTCCATTGTATTGTTTAGACAAATATAGTCGAGACTGTCAGGCATATCAGTAAGATGTTGACTGCGTGAGGTTGTTACAGTACTTACATTATTAACTGAAACAATTACTACCTGATGGTCTGTTGCTTTAAAGTTGTTGAGAGATTCCAGGTATTGAGCATAAAGTTCCGGATTTTGTTCCTCCATAGAAGGAGTATGTATATTGATGCTTTCTGGATCTGTCCAGTCAGAACACGAGAACTGCATCATAGAACATGCCAGCATTACAGGCATGAGATATTTTATTTTTCTTCTCATATATGCTATAATTAAGGTAATTTTATTTGTATAATTTAATATACTAAGTACTTGGTATATATTTTTATTTTTTGTTACTCATTGGTTGATTTATTTACAGTCCCACCATACGTGAGTTGCCATCGTATCTCCTCTTTTAGTCTTGGACTCTTGTGTCAATGTCGCAACTGCTGCTTCTACGCTTTCTCTATTTTCACGATATTCATCAGTTGGATATGGCATGCGTCGTGCACCTTCCGCATCATTAACAATTCCTCCACTTGCATTTGCTGCCATTGGCATTAATTTAGGATAGCCTGTACGACGGTACTCAGTCCATGATTCCATACCATTTGGAAAGTTTGCAATCCATTTTTGAGTAATAATCTGTTCTAAGCTTTTTTCAAAATCACCTCCAGACCATGCCACAGTTACATTTGTATTAATAGCTCCAGAGTAATCATAAGTTTGGGCACTTTGTCCTTTCAGTGGATCTTTATATGCTTCTACTTTTCCCGTACTTGCAAGATAATTTTCGACTCCACTGGTAATTCCGTTTTCTTCAAACGACAAACGGATTCCTTCCTCATAGAAGTCTTTAGCTGTTCCTCCCATGTTCCAGTTACGAAGAGCTCCTTCAGCACGCAAGAAAGCGACTTCTGATGCACGGAACACAACTATATTATCACTCGTAGTGACTTTCATACAAGAAGAGCCTTGTGACCAGGAGTTATATTGTCCTTGCAGAATACCCCGACGTAAACCTACATAACTTTCTTCTCCAGTATATGCATTTCCCGACACGGTGCCAAAAGTACTTTTATCATAATATGCTTCGCGACGAGGATCGTTGTATGCATTCATGTAGCAGGTTAAATCCGCTGAAATTCGTGCATCTGACCATAGTACCATAAAACGTTGCCATGGATTATGATCGGCAACTTTACGATAAGCGCCATCAGTTGCAGCAGTCATAACACCTGCTGCTACAGCTTCTTCAGCCAATTGCTGTGATGTTTTTCCATTCACGTTAAATCCTGCTACATAGCAAGTACGCATCGCCATTCTTAGCTTCAAAGAGTTGGCAAACTTATACCATGCTGATGTATTGCCATTATAAATTCTATCAGCACTTGAGCTGAAGCTTTGGTTGCTAAACTTTCCTAATACTGTAATAATATTATCCAAATCTTCTAGCATTTTGGCATAGACAGCTTGCTGAGAATCATAAGGGGATTTGATCGCATTAGCTGCACCTACTTTTGAATAAGGGATGGGACCATATGTATCTGTTACACGTAACATTACGACGATACGATATAACTCGGCCAACGATAAGAAAAGTTCATCATCGCTTTGATTTTTCAAATTGAAGTAATCAGGGTAAAACTTTGAATAAAAATCATTGAATGGAATTTTTTTCCAATCGTCTGAAGGATTATAAGTTGCGTAACGACCAGACCAACCTGTACCCAAATTGGAGTCTGCTACATATCCCGAAAATGCTCCTGCCATCAAACAGTCTACATATTGAGAAAAGTTCTCTTGTTCTGGCATCATCAAATCTTGTAAATTAAGAGCTAATGATCTTACCAAATACCAATCTACTCCCATGTCATTTTGGTCTGGTTCATGAGGATTTTTATTGTAATCTTCAAAGTTTCCTGTACATGCAGTTGCACCGAAAAGAAACATACCAGTGACTATAAACTGTATTATTGTATTTTTCTTCATCTTTTCCGTTTTTAGAATTTAAGTTTCAAATTGAATCCTACGCTACGAAGGCTAGGCATCATAAAGTAATCAATTCCCTGGTAATAGTTACCTGTAGTGGCTACAGATTCAGGATCGAAAGGAGCCTTGCAATAAATCATCCACAAGTTACGACCTACCAGCGAAAGAGTGATATCCATAATATTTTTCAATTTCTTTCTTGGGATAGTGTAGCTGACAGAAGCTTCTTGCAGACGTAAATTGGTAGCACTATAAGTGTAATATTGAGGAATACCGCTGTCGGCACCAACCACTGTATACCACTTTTGCGCGTCAATCATATCGTTGCCGTTTATCACGACTCCACCATTATCACGAGCTGCTGCTGTAGCTTCGGATACACCATAGGAGTCAAGAACGGCTTGAGTCGCAGAGTAAACGACTCCTCCCAAACGGGCAGTAAGAAGGAAGCCAAGTCCCCAGTTACCATATTGAAAGTCATTGCGCCATGCCATATTAGCTTTTGGAAAAACAGATCCTAAATAAATATCATCAGCTTTGTCATTCACTGCTACATTTCCATCGGCATTTACATAAATCTTATTATTTGAATCTCGAAGCAAGTCAGACTGTGAGTAGAGATCACCTAAAGATCCACCTACTTTTAGAATGAACCGTGCCTTTGATAAACCACCTACATCCATACGGTCTTTTGTTATTTCTTCACCGGTTACAGGGTTTATGTAACCATCAATCAGGCTTAAAATCTTGTTTTTATTGGCACTGAATGTGTAGTTAGAACTCCATGAAAACTTGTTCCATGTATTCTTGTAACCAAGTGAAAGTTCTACACCACGGTTACGTACGTTACCAGTCTGCGCATAGAATGTACTATAGCCTCCTGTTGGAGAAAGCTTTGCATCCATGGTTTGATTGTAAGTCTTGGTATTATAGAATGAAACATCAAAATTGAAATGTTTAAGGAAACGTGCAGTAAGACCTACTTCCCAAGAATCTGTACGTTCCGGTTTCAAATCATACAATGGATATGCAGACTGAGAAGAGTATGCTCCTGTTGAAGTATTCCATGAAAAAGTTGGATAAGCAAGGAAGCGTCCAAATGGTAGACCTACGGATGCCCAAGAAGCACGTAGTTTTAAGTATGAAATACTTTCAGGTAATTTGAAAAGTTCAGACAAAACAACAGAGCCTCCTACTGACGGGTAGAAAAAAGAAGACTGTTTTGAGTTCGGTCCCGCTAATTGACTTGGCCAATCATTACGTCCGGTAAGAGTCAAGTAGTAAGTACTTCTATAACCAACTTCTGCAGATGCAAATATAGATTGTGTTTGTTCACGATAACCAGTTTCTTCACGTTTCCCAGTTTCTTTATCCAATTGAGCAACTGTGAAAAAGTTAGGAAGTCCATTCGCTGCAATTGGTCCACTAACGGCAAGAGCTTCAGAACGATTGTCTGAATAAGATGCTCCGATATTAGCTGTTAAACTCCAATCCTCGCCAAATGTTTTATTTATATTCAACAATAAGTCTGCATATGTTTGCTTGTCACGAGTGTTTGTTACACCATAAAAACCATTTTCACCTTCAGCAATAGTTGCGATGGTAGAGGCATAGTATTTTTGTGTATATGTGTTGTATGAATTATCTAGACGTACACGTCCAGCTACGTTCAACCAACTTAGAATATCGTAACTTAAAGCTGCACTCAACATATAACGATCTTTGTCATTTTCACGCAAGTTACGATAATTAATCCAGTAAGGATTTTGTAAACGGAACGATCCCCCTCCTTGAGGCCAATATTGCGTATACATATTACGCTCTAAATCATAACGTTCGTACATTTTGTAATCTTCCCAGTCATTTCCACGCGGAAACAGGTAAGCAGAAGACAATGGGTTTGCATAAATACCTTGATTCACCATATTACGGTCTTTCTGCATAATATATTGAGCACCAACATCCAGTTTCATCTTATCTTCTAGAAAAAGAGTGGTGTTCCGGAATGTAAAGTTATAGCGGTCGTATTTGTTATTTGGAATAATGCCACGCGAATTAACGGCTGCGGCAGAAAGATATGTCTGATTGTGTTCAGTACCAGTAGAAAGTGTTACAGATTCTGTTCCAATAAGCCCAGTCTGAAAATAATCACTTGCAGGATCGTATCCGCGGTAATTAGCTTCATTCAATCTTTTACCCCAACTAGCATCTGTTCCAGAAGTTCCATAGCGATTCTGAAACTGTGGCATGACGAATGGAGATAACATTTCTGTATTACTAGATACGGTCAAGGCTACACGACCCACTTTTCCTTTTTTGGTTGTAATCACAATAGCACCATTAGATGCATTGCTACCATACAATGCGGCAGCAGCAGCACCAGACAAAACTGACATTGATTCAATGTCATCTGGGTTTATATCAGCTATAGCTTCTGTAGAGCCTTGCGATTGCATCTCTTCAGAACCACCAGAAGCGCTCAGGTTATACATTGGAATACCGTCGATAACATAAAGAGCATTAGACGATTGTTCGATACCCCTGGAGCCACGCATAACAACTTTACTTGCACCACCAATACCAGAAGAAGAAGAGTTGATATTTAAACCCGCAACCTTTCCGTTCAGTGAATTAATAAAGTTCGCATCTTTTACAGCTAAAGCTGATTCTGCATCGACCTGTGTGACATTATAACTCAAAGCTTTCTCTGAACGCTTAATACCCAAAGCTGTAACAACTACCTCGTCAATCACTTGGGTATCATCCATCATCGTAATATTAATGGCTGTCTGTCCTTTCAAAGGGATTTCTTGTGTCTTATATCCGATATAAGAATAAACAATAACTGGGTTATTGCTTTTTGTCACAATTTTGTAGTTACCATCCAAATCGGTAATAGCTCCGTCTGTTGTTCCTTTCACTAAAATGCTAACACCAATCAATGGTTCTCCTTTAGCATCTACAACTTGTCCGGTTATAGTACGTTCTTTCCCGCTTTGTTGTTGTAGTGAATCGGAATTTTCTTTTTCTGATAAATAAATTATATTCTCTTCTATTTTATAAGAGATATCTTTATTTTTCAAAAGTGTGTTTAAAACTTGCTCTAAAGAAGCATCTTTTACTTTTAAAGGTTCAACTGTGACAGTTGATAGCTTGTCATTGTAGAAAAATTGGTACTTTGATTGTGATTGAATTTGTTTAATTACAGTTCCTAAAGTTGTACGGGGAGTTGATAAGGTCAACTGTGCCGCAGCCCATTGTACAGGAACTGCTATCAACAAAAGAATCAATAAAGCTCGAAATAACTTCGACTTTCGAAGCGAATGTTTGCTTTCCATACATTTAATTTAATGGTTATACATTTTATTAAACTCAAAAAGAAGAGTGTCGACTTTCCCTTCCTTTGTTAATAAAACAATGCTAATATAATAAACACTTAGTCCATTTTCTCTTTTTTTTCGAAAAAAGTAAGAAATATCTGATATCTCCTTGAATAACCTATATTTAGAATTTACCAAGTACTTAGAGAACTTGGATGAAAATAATGTGATTAAAATCTTTAAGTGATAATATATATGAAAAGAATAGTAAAAAACAGTTTGTTTACAACAATATTGATGGTGTGGGGGATGATGTATTCCTCATGCGAAGGCTGGACAGACCCAGAAAGCATTAACATCCATTACCCTACATTTGAAGAGCAAAACCCGCAACTGTATGCTGACTATATCAGAGATCTGAAACGCTACAAGGATGGAGAACATAAGTTAGTCTTTGTCTCTTTTGACAATCCGGAAACTAATCCAATCAATCAAACCGAACGTCTCACCGCTATACTGGACAGTGTGGATTTTATCTGTTTGAATAATCCAGAAAAGCTCTCGTCTGAAACACAAGCCGAAATGGTAAAAATACGCGAGAAGAATATCCGCACGCTTTCCTGCATTAATTATGAGAGTTTAGAACAAGAATGGAACAATAAGGCAAAAGATAATTCCGAATTGACGGAAGAAGATGCACAAAGGTATCTGAATGAACGTACGGATGCTATGCTGGTTCTATGTGACAATTATGGATATGATGGTATCCTAATTGACTATACAGGACTTTCAATGGTGGGTATGCAAGAAGATGTGTTACAACAATACAAGGCACGTCAGCAAAACTTCTTCAGCAGAGTGTTGGATTGGCGGATTAAGCATACCGACAAAACATTGGTTTTTTACGGTTATGTGCAGTATTTGGCTCCAGAAAACATGGATATGCTGGATAAATACAATCATCTGATACTGAAAACCGCTTCTTCCAAAAACATGGAGGATCTGACATTAAATGTTTTTATGGCTATTCAAGCAGGCATAGACGTAGCAGGAACGAATGCGGATCTTGTTCCAAAAGATCGTTTTATTGCCTGTACACAGTTTCCTCAACAGGAAGATAAGGATATGATAATTGGTTATTGGGATACACGGGATGCAAATGGAAATAAAGTATTGGCTGCACAAGGTACAGCTCAATGGATTGTACAGGCATCACCAGATTATACCTGCACTGGTATTTTTATCATCAATATCCAAAAGGATTATTACAATAATACTTATGGAACAGTACGTGAAACTATTCATATAATGAATCCTAATAAATAGAAATACAATATGAAATTGCATATTTATCAATTAGCATTTATAGCACTTACTGCATTTACGGTAAGCAGCTGCAAGGATACGGATATTAATGATGAACATCATTATGACAATAAGCTTTATATAAGTTCGGTACCCGTAACAGAAGATTTACTGATTAAAGAAGATGTATTGTTTGACAGTCGTAAAATTACTTATCGGCTTGCTGCTCCTGTCGACAACGAAATCCAAGTCAGCTTTGATGCCAAACCATCTTTAGCGGCTACCTACAATCTAAGTTATGGAGATAATGCTACAGCACTTCCCGAAGCGTTTTATGATATTCCTGTGAAGAATGTTACGATTCAACCCGGAGGAATTTCTGGAGATGATATCATAGTGAATTTCGTTAATTTGAATCAATTGGACGACTCAAGACGTTATGTGTTGCCTGTTACAATCACAAATGTATCTGGAATTGGACTTCTTGAGAGTGCCCGTACTACTTATTTTATCATCAAAGGCGCTGCTCTTATTAATGTTGTAGCTAATATTAAAGAAAACTATTTTCCGATAAAATGGAATAGTGATGTAAGCAAGATGATTACTATTACAGTGGAAGCATTGGTACGAAGTGATGACTGGGTGGCCAAACGTGATAATGCACTAAGTTCTGTTTTTGGAATTGAAGGTAATTTCCTTATACGTATCGGTGATGGCGACCGTCCACGTGATCAACTTCAGGCATTTGTGCCAGGTGGAAGTTTTCCTCCAGCAAATCACGCACCAGGTATTGGACTTCCGGTAGACGAATGGGTACACATAGCTGTTGTGTATAACACTGTCAATAAAAACCGAATCTATTACAAGAATGGTGTGGCGGTGTATAAAGACCAGTCAGCAAATAGTACGGTTGATTTAACTAAGAATTGCTATATAGGCCGTTCTTTTGATGGTACCCGCTGGCTTCCGGGAGAAATTTCAGAGGTTCGTATTTGGAGCGTAGAAAGAACTGCAGAGCAAATTGCAGATAATCCTTATAAAGTAAATCCTGCCAGTGAAGGACTTGTAGCCTACTGGAAATTTAATGAGGGGTCTGGAAAGGTTGTTATAGATCGTACAGGTAATGGAAATGATATCACTGCGAGTAAAGATCCGATATGGGTTCCTGTAGAACTTCCTCAAATATATTAATCCTTTTAATTAAAAAGAATATTATTATGAAACAAAAATATCTGATAACAGGGTTGATGGTTGCCATATGTGCAGGCGGCATAACTTGCCTTACCTCTTGTGATGATGATCTTGTCATAAATAAAGCAATAGATGAGTCAGCATATACTGGCATTTATGAAAACAATGGATACTTGCGTGACGGAAAGTCCAATTTGTCCTCTAACGTAGTGGAGCTATACAAAGATACTTATACTACTTCTGTAAAAATGAGTCTTAGTAAAATGGCGAGTACCAGTACTTTTGCTCAAGTAATTATTGATGCAGACTATTTGGATACTTATAACAAAGAGCATGAAACCGATTTTGAATTGTATCCTGCGCACTTGGTTTCTTTTAAGAATGACGGGAAGCTTATTGTAGATGCACAAACAAAATCTGCTCAGACTGACATCACCATTCAGACGGACGGCACTTTGAAAGAAGATAAAACCTATGCTTTACCTATAGCTCTTACCCACGTAAGTAGCGACATTACCATAAAAGATGAGAAAGCTGGTCATTGTATCTATTTGATAAAAGATATGAGAAAGTTAGGAAACACTTACAAAGGGGAAGATGTAGTAAAGTCATTTGTCTTCTTTGATGGTACAAATCCACTGAATGCTCTTTCTTTTCAACTGGAAAACGGAAAATTGCTGTGGGATGTAGTATCTCCATTTGCTGCCAATATCAACTGGGACGCACAAGCCCAACGCCCTTATTTAAAATGTAATGCTTACATACAATATTTGCTAGATAATAATGAGAAATTTTTGCAACCACTTCGTAAACGTGGAACTAAAATAGTATTAGGAATACTTAGTAACGGGGATATAACAGGAGTGGCGCAACTTTCTAAACAAGGTGCCAAAGACTTTGCACGAGAACTAGCTCAGTATTGCAAAGCATATAATCTGGACGGGGTATGTTTTGATGACGAATATGAAGGTGCTTATGATCCGAATAATCCAGCATTAACAGAGCCTAGTGAGGAGGCTGCGGCACGTTTATGCTACGAAACTAAACAAGCAATGCCTGATAAAATCGTAGCAGTATATGCATTAAGAAGAATGTATAGTTCGAAGGCAACCGTTGTTGATGGAGTAACTATTAAAAACTGGATAGATATTGTAGTTGGTGATTATGGTAGAGATCCTTCTCAAGTTCCGTATGGGGACCTGACATCCAAAGAATGTTCCGGTCAATCCATGGAGTTTGTTAGAGGTACAGGTGGCGATTTACAGGGACAAAGACTGATAAACCAAGGTTCTGGATGGTTTATGGGCTTTTCACCGAAGCCGGAAAATTATGGCAATGTATTCCGGCGTCTGTCTGATGTGAGAACTCTGTATGGTTCTCCGTTACAAGCACCTACCGTGTTCTACAAAGACAATGATGCCACACCTTACCAATATCCCGATGATTTGCAATAAATTAAAAAACAATTGTAGAAATGAGAACACTTTATAGATTTTTCTTATTATTGGCAGTCGGTTTGCTGACAGCCCTTTCTGGATGCGGCGAAGATGAAACTCCAAGTCTGGCTACCTATCCGGATAACAATTTTTCTCTTGTGGCGGAAGACGGAGAAGGCTCGGAAATAACAGTGAATGCCACCTATAATAATGAGGGTATATTAGAATTCGATAAACCCGTAATATTCACCTTTCGTTTTAACGCTTCACCCGAGGACGCAATAGTTACTTTTGAGCCAATCGGAGAAGATGTTGAGTTAAGTGATACCAAATTGATAATTCCGGCAGGCTATACGGATGCCAGTGTTACTTTGGGTATAAAAAATATGGATGTTTTTCAATCTAATTACGATGAAGCTACCTATAATTTAGGAGTGAGAGCTACTGTGCAAGGATATAAAATGCCATCTATTACCTTGGAGGCAAAAGCTTTGATAAAGAAAGAGGCGTATGTAGCTACAGGTTTCTTGGAAGGAAAAGTCGGTAATAAAACTACATTCGAACATACTTATTTCAACGGAGAATTTAAGGACACGGAGCGGAATCTATATACATTCAGTGTACAATAGGATCGTCCTGCTCGGAAAGATGTAAAGGTGAAACTTACAACGGAAGGAGTGGATGACGAATACCTGAAAGACATTAGTATTACTCCTGCAGAAATTATAATTCCTGCTGGTGAAAAGACATCAGGAGATATTACTTGGGAGATTACTAATGACTTTTTGTTGCGTACATCGGACGACTCGTCAAACACATTAAATATCACAGCTGTTTTTGAATGTGAAGATCCGGTCTTCGTGCAGGATGAGAAAAGAAGTTCTTTCACCTTGAATATAAATAAATATATAAGAGGATTTGAACACATATCTTACAAACGGCCTTCCGGTTGGATAGAATGGGCCAAACAGGGTTGGTCTGTAGATGTGGAAGATAGTAGTGATTTTTATCAAAACGATGGTGGCGGTTCGCTTATTGATGGTGAAACCAAAGGTAACTATGAAGGTATATGTTCTGATGGAGATATTTCATTTACACTCGATATGGGAGAGGAAAAAACAATCACTGGAGTAGGTCTTGATTATATATATTATTATGCTCCTCAAAATGTACAATTATCAGTTTCTTCTGATGGAAACACATGGAATTATCTAGGAAAAGTAGCTACTGCTGATGAGAATGCCGATTACTATCAATTCATTGAATCTATAACTGCACGGTATGTGAAATTTGATCTTTTGGCTTCTTGGGGATGTGAGCTTTATGAAATATACGTCTTTAAGTAGTATTGAGTCTAAAAAGAATATAGGTTAAAGTTTGTATTCGAGAGGCTGTCTCAAGATTGTTTTTGAGTCAGCCTCTTTTTAATTGCTTTTTCAAAGAACGGGCAGGCGCTAACTTTTCTAAGTCTAACGTTTGCTCATGTTCCTAAATATTTGAATTAAATGCTACATAGTGAAATAAAATATCTATCATAGTATCATTTATTTCAATAATCTTTTAATTATCAAAGGAATAAGTATGATAGATAGCTTTTAGAAAATGCATCTATCATACTTTTACCAGTAAAAACAGGTTATCTATCATTGTGCAAAATAGCCATATAAGGGTCATAATAGGTGTAAGATAGCTTGTTTTTGTCACAAGGGAGCCATATAAATCTGATTATCGTGGCTTAATAATGTAAATGTAATGGCGATAAGTTTATAGCCCACGTATGTGTGCTGTACAGTCCGCATGTGTGGGCTGCACGGTTTACATACGTGGGCTGTACAGCCTGCACATGTGAACTATAGAAAGACAGCCGCTTCCAATAGATTATTAAGTTGTCAATACAGGTTATCATCCTATAAAGTGTGCATTCTTATGCCTTTAAATGGATACTCTCACCTAATGCTACACTAAATAGATATAGTATGGGTGTGATAGATACCCGTTTTTTGCAATAAAAGTATGATAGATGCATTTTCTAAAAGTTATCTATCATACTTATTCCTTTGATAATTAGAAGATTATTAAAATGAATGATACTATGATAGATGTTTTTCTCACTATGTATTCAAACCTGTATCATTTTACTCATTTCCGTACGGTGCTGAATCAATTGATATTTTAGCAAATAAGTATTGAAACGCAGATTAACGCAGATTTTCGCAGATTATTAGAAGGCTGCGCCATGTTTGAGAACTTTTTTATTCTTTGCGAAAATCTGCGTTAATCTGCGTTTCAATAAATGTTCATTTGGCTCATTTCGGTGCAATACAGAAAGACTCAAACCAAGATTAGGGCTAAATTATCCCGCAAGGATTATTGTTGCTTAGAGAAAGAATAGGGCATATCTTCTTCTTTAGTTCCTCTATTCTGATTAGGTTGATTACTCATTTCAACATTGATCGTACCTCCCTTGAGCAAATTTTCGTGTCGGAGATAATTTTTAGTGTAATCAGCACCATTGACATTCATCGAATTGACATAAAATTTTTTCTTACTATTATTCGGAGCATCAATAACCAAACTATTGCCATTTTCAAAATGGAGTGTAGCTTTCTTGAATAACGGAGCACCTATAATATATTCATCCGTTCCCGGACAAACAGGATAGAAACCTAATGCCGAGAATACATACCAGGCAGAAGTTTGTCCGTTGTCCTCGTCGCCACAATAGCCGTCCGGAGTAGGAGAGTACATACAATCCATTACTTGACGCAACCAGTATTGGGCTTTCCAAGGTTGTCCTGCATAGTCATATAAATAAATCATGTGCTGAATCGGTTGATTGCCATGTGCATAGTTACCCATATTCATCACAGTCATTTCACGGATTTCATGAATCACTTGGCCGTAGTAGCTATCATCAAAAATAGGAGGTACGGCAAAAACAGAATCCATCATGGTGATAAACATCTCTTTTCCACCCATCAAGTCAATCAATCCTTGAGGATCGTGGAATACCGACCAAGTATAGTGCCAGCTATTTCCTTCCGTAAAAGCATCTCCCCATTTCAGCGGAGAGAAAGGAGATTGGAATGTACCATCTTCGTTGCGTCCACGCATTAACTTAGATTCCTTATCGAAAAGATTCTTGTAGTTCATGGCACGTTTTGCGAAAAGATTAATCTCTTTTTTCGGACGTTTAAGTTCCTTTGCCAGTTGGTAGATACACCAGTCATTGTATGCATATTCCAACGTGCGTGCGGCGTTCTCATTGATTTTTACATCATAAGGCACGTAGCCCAGTTTATTGTAATATTTATATCCCAGACGTCCTGTTGATGATACTTGTGGATGTACATTCTCCGTTCCGTGAATCAGCCCTTCATACAATGTTTTTATATCGTCCACTTTCACTCCTTTCATGTAAGCATCCACTAAGACAGAAGCAGAGTTGTTACCAACCATACAGCCTCTGTGCCCCGGACTTGCCCATTCCGGGAAGAAACCGCTCTCTTTATATGTATTGATCAGACCTTCCTGCATTTCCTTGTTGACTGACGGGTACATTAGGTTCAATAACGGGAATAGGCAACGGAAAGTATCCCAAAAGCCTGTGTCGGTATACATATACCCCGGTAATACTTGCCCATTATAAGGACTGTAATGAACAGGTTGTCCGGCAGCATCCAGTTCGTAGAATTTGCGTGGGAAGAGCAATGAACGATATAAACAAGAATAGAATGTGCGATATTGGTCGAGATTGCCTCCTTCTACTTCTATTTTGCCTAATACTTGGTTCCACGCTTCTTTTCCTTTTTGGGCTAGCTGTTCGATATTATCTTTGCCCAACTCTTTCATATTCAAAGCTGCCTGTTCAAAACTGATGAAAGAAGAAGCAATTCTTGCATGTACTTGTTCGCCCTTATGTGTTTGGAAACCAATAATGGCTTCGGCATGATCTGTTGTCTGTTCGGTAACATTTTCCTGCAGATTGCCATTGACTACCGTAGCTTTATATGTGAAAGGCTTGTCGAATTCAATAATAAAGTAATTTTTAAAGTTTTCGGGAACTCCACCGCTGTTGCGAGTCGTGTAACCGATAATCTTGTTTTCTTCCGGAATAACCTTAATATACGATCCCTTATCAGAGGCGTCCACTACAACATACGAATGATCGTTTTCCGGAAAAGTGAAACGGAAAAGAACTGCACGCTCGGTTGGAGCCATTTCTGTCACTACATCATGCTCTGCAAGATATACTTTATAATAATAAGGAGTGGCAGTTTCTCCTTTGTGGGCAAACCAACTGGCACGCTTCTCTTCATTGAATTCCGGTTTGCCTACTACAGGCATAATAGAGAATTGTCCGTAATCATTAATCCACGGACTGGGTTGATGTGTTTGTTTAAATCCACGAATCTTATTAGCCGTATAAGTGTATTGCCATCCGTCTCCCATCTTTCCTGTTTGTGGAGTCCAGAAATTCATCCCCCACGGACGGGCAATGGCCGGATAAGTATTACCTGTTGATAACTCGAAACTAGATTGAGAACCCATAAGCGGATTGACATACTGCGTCCAGTCTTTGGCTTTTGCAAAGACGATACAACTTAATGCGCATACTAATAGGAGATACTTTTTCATGGTCTTATTTATTATTTATGGCTCAATCGAATCAGAAATCGATTGAGCCAATTTATTTTTCAAGGTTTTGTTTTTTTTATTCAATTTGAACAGCTAGTACCAACTCATTCCTCTTCTTTGGAGGAGAGAGCTGGAGAGAGGACTCCCCATTTCGTAGGATGATCGGTCATCTTGATTTCCATCGTTCCTCCATTCGCAATATCCTGATGGTTAAAGAATGGAATGTTTAGAGCTTTACCGTTCAGCAATACACTTTCAATGTATTTATTCTTTTTCCCATTATTCTTTACTACAATACTGAAAGTCTTTCCTTCAGGCAGATTGATAACTGCTTTGTCGAAGGCAGGACGTCCGATGGAATATACCGGCTTGCCGGGACATACCTGATAGAATCCCATAGAGTTGAGTATATACCAGGCAGACATCTGACCGCAGTCCTCATTACCCGAAAGACCGTCTATACTGTTGGTATACTGACTTCGGTAAACGCTATCCACCAACTCTTGAGTTCTCCAAGGATGGTTAACGTAGTTATATAGATGGATCACATGGTGACTTGGTTCGTTTCCATGTGCATATTGCCCGATAAGTCCGCTGATATCTGATGAGGTTGTCTCACCTTCAAGTGATGAATCGGCCGAGAATAAGGAATCGAGTTTCTGGACAAAAGCATCTTCTCCACCCATCAGATTGACTAATCCTTCTACATCATGCGGCACAAACCAAGTCCATTGCCAAGCTGTTCCTTCACAATAATCATCGCTGCGGTGAGTAGATGCACGCGGATTGAATGGAGTACGCCATTCACCTTTTGAGTCCAGTCCACGCATGAAGCGGATTGATTTGTCGAAATAAAATTCGTACGCCTTGGCAAAGCGTTCATACTTTGCTTTGGATTCAAAATCACTCATTGCTTCTGCAAAGATAGAGATACACCAGTCATCATACGCATATTCCAGAGCTTTGGCCACTGATTCGTTTTCGCGGTCACAAGGGATATATCCGATGGCATTCTTATAATATTTTGCTTTAGGCATGAGATGAGGCAATACCAAATCCGGACATTTGATGCCGGTAGTGTCATATTCGGCGGCACGCAGGCAGGCTTTATAAGCCTCTTTGGCATCAAAATTGCGATACCCTTTCATGTAGGCATCCACGATGACCGGAACAGCATGATAACCAATCATAGTGCCGGTGTAATTGGAAGCCAAGTCCCACATGGGGTATATCCCACCTTCCTGATGCTTCTTAATTAACGAATTGATAAAGTGATTATTCAGATCAGGATCAATGATAGTCATTAGCGGATGTAGCGCACGGAAAGTATCCCATAAAGAAAATACAGTGTATATCGGATTAAGGGTGTCTCCTTGATGCACTTCAAGATCCATTCCTAAATAACGTCCGTCTGCATCAGTGAACAGATTTGGACTGATTCCCGTATGATAGAGGGCCGTGTAGAAGATGGCTTTATCTTCTTTATCGGAAGTTGTAATATCAATTTTGGAAAGATATTCATTCCATGCCGTACGTGCGTCTTTACGTACTTTCTCGAAATCCCATCCGGGAATTTCTGATTCAACGTTCTTCCGTGCACCGGCAATATCGACAGCGGACACACCTACTTTAACAAGAACCTGCTCGTCTTTACTGGTGTTGAAATGCAATAATGCTTTGCAGACAGGAAGCCGTTTGCCATTGTCCATGGTGATAGAATCCGTAACGAGCGTATAAGAGAATGGCTTGGAAAATTTAGCGTAGAAGTTGATATATTGGTCGAAAGCCCAATAAGTTGTTTTCTTGTGTCCACAGATTTCCGTATCGCTTATTACTTCTATTTCCATCTCGGAGTTAGTCTGTCGTTGCAGGCTGTAATCCAGGTCGATGATAAATCCGGATTCGGCGTTTTCGGGAAAAGTATAGCGATGGATTGCTCCTCGTTTGGTGGATGAAATTTCAGCTTTCACCTGGTAAGTATCAAGAAAGACAGAATAATATCCTGGTTCTGCGATTTCATTCTTATGTGAGAAAGAGGAAGCGTATGCTAGGCGTTGGCTTTGGGGATCGGTTGTACGATATTGTTGTTTACCCACAGTTGGCATGAGCAAGACATCTCCATAGTCGCAACAACCTGTACCGCTGACGTGGGTGTGTGAGAAGCCATTGATGGTAGAGTCGGCATAATAATAACCGGAACAAGCATCCCAACCATCGATCCGGGTGTCCGGACTGGGCTGAATCATCCCGTGGGGAACTACCGCTCCGGGGAAGGTATGACCATGTCCACCGGTACCGATGAAAGGGTTGACGTAAGCACTATAGTCTTTTACATTAGTGGGGGCTGTACAGGAGCTAAGTGTGAATAAACCTCCTAAACATCCTACTATTAGGAATGTTTTTAATTTCATGGTATTAATAGCTTTTAAGTTTTAGCCGGTTCATCTTTTACTTCTTATTTGGGAGAAATGAAGATATTGTTTCCGACAATTTTATAATCAATAGGTATAGAGTTTTGCAATGATTTCAACACTGACTCGATATTCGATTTCCTTTTCAGTACACCGGAGTAAGTTTTACCCGTCTGAATGTCAGGAGACAGAATGATTTTCACATCATAGAAACGCTCCAGCGCTTTGGTGATGGTGAAGATATCTGCTTTTTGGAATGGAATCAGATTATCGTGCCAAACAGCATCCAACTTGGCATCCACTTGTTTCACGGTCAATCGTCCATTATTTTTGTTCAGTTCTGCACGTTGTCCCGGAGTGAGGATAATCTGCCCCTCTTCCTTATTGCCTTTTACTTCAATCTCACCTTCAATAAGTGTCGCCTCTGCTATTCGGCAACGTTTATCGGATTTTAAATTGAACGTAGTTCCCAATACGCGTACGCGTATTGCATCACTTTGAACGGTGAATGGCTTATGGCGGTTTTTGGTGACCTCAAAATAAGCTTCTCCTTCCAGGTAGACATTGCGTTCCTTTTCGGAGAACTCACGTGGATATTTCAAGGTTGCTGCATTGTTCAGCCAAACCTTGCTACCATCCGGTAAGACTACCTCCTTAACAATGCCTTCGCTGGCTACTGCGACCATCATTTGTTGATTGTTTCCGCTTTGATAGAACCAATATCCGATTCCACCACCCATGACCAACATTGCAGCAATCACTGCGGCATATTTCATCCAGCGATGCATGCTTAGTATTTTGCTCTGTTTACCTTTCTCTTCGTCCAGCTTTTTATAGAGTTGTTTTTCCGCACGAAGTATCCGTTGTTCATCAGTGTACTGGTCGAATTTACCCAAATGATAAATTTCTTCCATACGAAAGAGCTGGCGGGCGTTTTCTTCCGATTCCTTCATCCAGGCATTGACCTCGATAAGCTCTTCTTCAGAACACTGTCCTGTCAGATATCTGTTTATTATTTCTTCACTCAGATTACTCATTTTCTTTTCCTTCATATTAGTAATACAATTCAAAACGCAAAAACACTTATTATAATCGCCATAAAAATAAGAAAAGAATCGCCCAAAGAGGATCGAGTCGGCCACGCAAGTATTTTAAAGCCTTATACATATGGGCTTCCACCGTGCGGAGTGAAACTCCGAGAATATCGGCTATTTCCTTGTTTTTCATATCATGCAGATAGCTAAGTTTGAAAACCTCTTTGCATTTGTCAGGGAGCTCATTAATTGCATCATGAATTTCCTTGCGGAGTTCCTTATCTTCGATCCTCCGAATCACTTCGTTGTTGTCCGGTTGATAGAATTCTGCGCGTCTTTGGTTGATTTCTTCCATGGCAACACAATAACCTTCTTCCACACTGCGGTGTTTCAAGACGTTAAGGGCACGGGTGTAAACGGCACGATAGAGAAAGGCCTGGATTTGGTCGCCTATCTCTATGTGGTCTTTTCGCTTCCATAATTCTACAAATACGTCCTGCACTACATCCTCTGCTTCTTCTTCTCCCACCAGACGGGTAGCATAGAAAATCAGGCTGGGATAGTACCGGCGAAATAGTGCTTTATAGGTTATATCGAAGTTTTCGTTCATTCTCTCAATTGGTTGTTCTGGTTTGGCTTATGGGTTATTTTCTTCGAATATGACTCCAATTGCTTTAGGGGTGTTACTCATTTCGAATTCGACAGTTGCTCCACTCATGATTTGCTCGTGAGTAAGATATGTTTTGTCATACGGTTTTCCATCTATTTTGATGGATTGGATATAGATATTTTCTTTGTTCACTTTGGGGGCCAGTACGGTGAAAGTCTTTCCATTCGCCAGATGTAATTGCATTTCCGGGAATAGGGGAGTACCTATCTCGTATTTTCCACTGACGGGATTGACGGGGTAGAATCCCATCGCACTGAATACATACCATGCTGACATCTGTCCGCAATCTTCGTTGCCACAAAGACCGGCTGGTTCGTTCTTGTAGAGCTCGTTCATCACTTTGGCTACATATTCTTGTGTGCGATTTTCGTGTCCTATAGCATTGAACAGATAAATAACATGATGGCTCGGTTCATTGCCATGCGCATATTGTCCTATCATGCCCGTGCTGAAGATAGGTAGTTCGTCATCTGCTGCCGGATGATAGGTGAACATACTGTCCAGTTTTTCGGCAAATCGGTTTTTACCTCCTACAAGGTCGATCAGTCCGTTAATGTCATGCTGTACAGACCAAAAGTATTGCCATCCGTTGCTTTCGCAGATGTGTGGCGTATAGTCATCGGCTTTGAAGTCCTTGATAAAGATGCCTTTGTCGTCACGTGGCTGCATGAAAGAAGTAGCGGGGTTATATACATTCTTGTAGTTTTGAGAACGTTTGTAAAATTCGTCCGCAATGTCTTGTTTGCCCATCTTCTTCGCCATTTCGGCAATGCAATAGTCATCGAAAGCGTATTCCAGTGTTTTGGATAACGACCAGTTTTCTGCGTTGTAGTGGTCTGTTACGTTGTAAGGTATGTATCCTAATTCTTTGTAGAGTCCGATGCCGCGGTAATTATCCAGATTAGCCGTTGCTATGCAAGCATCCAAGGCTTTCTTTGCGTCGAAGTCGCCGATTCCTTTCAGATAGGCGTCTACAATAACAGGTACAGCATGATAGCCGATCATCATGTCTGTTTCACTTCCGTAGAAGTTCCACACCGGTAGGCGGCCATTCTGTTCGTAGAAGGCGATGAAGGATTTCACCATGTCGTTGACACGCTCGGGTTCGGTATAAGTAAAGAGCGGGTGGGCGGCACGATATGTATCCCATAGGGAGAAAGTGCTATAATTAACCCAGCCGTCGGCTTGGTGCACTTTCTTATTGGGGCCGTAGTAAGCTCCGTCTACATCACTGTAAATAGTTGGAGCAATCATTGAGTGATAAAGAGCGGTGTAGAAGTTTACTTTATCGTTCTCATTATCGCTTTTTATTTCAATCTTTCCGAGCTGGCGGTTCCAGTTTGCTTTTGTTTCAGCCAAGTATTTGTCGAAGTCATTTTCGGGGACTTCAGCTTGCAGGTTTTTGGCTGCTCCTTCCATACTGACACCGGAAATGGCAGTGTTTACTAATATCTGTTCATCCTTTTGGGTATTGAAATCGAAGCGGGCGATAACAGCGGTGCCGATACGTTTATTGTCTTTGATGATGGCAGTTGTGTCCAGTTCCATTTTCTCAAAAGGCTTGGAGAATCGGGTGCGGAAATAGATGTGTTGATCGCGTGCCCAGCCGTCGGAGAAACGGTAACCTTGAATGGTGACGGAGTCTACGACTTCGATATGAGAATCGTTGGTAAAATCCCAGTTCATGGCTTTCTTCAGATTTAAGAAGATAGCAGATTGGGCTTCCGGAAACGTATAACGTTGGATACCACAACGCTCGGTGGCAGTCAGTTCGACGTTGATGTTATAATCAGTCAGGCGTACTTGATAATAACCGGCATGAGCACTTTCATCCTTGTGGGAGAATTTAGAATGGATGCCAAGCGGTGCTTCCGCTTCTTTGTAGGGAAGAGTGACAGGCATGAAAGAGATGTCATACAAATCTCCCGCTCCAGTGCCGGAGAGATGCGTGTGGCTGAAACCGGCAATCGTACTATCCGGATAGAAATAACCAGAGATACGGTCCCATCCGGGGAGTCCATTATCCGGGCTAAGTTGCACCATGCCGAAAGGAGCTTGGGCACCAGGATAAGTGTTTCCAGTGAAGTCTGTTCCGATAAATGGATTTACATAAGATGTGTAATCTATTTCGTGTTTTTCTTGCGTAGGGGTACAAGAAATGAGCATGCAGGTTAACAGCAGGCATAGATAAGCAGGTGTTCTCATCATTCTTTAGGTATTAGTGATTACTTATTTTATTTATTTGAAGGATAAGAAAAATAATTAATCTGGTCACAAAGGTAGAAAAAAACTGTGACAAGCCTAAATTATAGGCTTAATATTTTTTAAGAGAGACAAATAGACTTCTACATCCGGTCGATATTCCTCGGTGCCGGACAGTGCTTATCGGTGCCTCGATTAGTGTAATATTTAGGCGCGGATTTCGTAGATTACACGGTTTTAAGAATAAAAAATCCGTGTAATTCGCGTAATCTGCGCCTAATTTTAAATCTTTATGTAAAACGAGCCTATTATCTTTTTATTAGACTCCTTTTCATTTACTTTTAGATTCCTGCTAGCTCCAGTACTTTTTCAACAGCTGCCGGTAGTCCGTCAGTGTTTTTACCTCCTGCGGTTGCAAAGTGAGGCTGACCACCGCCACCGCCTTGAATTAGTTTGGCAGCTTCTTTCACTAAATTGCCAGCTTTCAGACCACTCGCAACCAGATTGTCGCTAAGCATGACTGTCAGCATCGGTTTTCCGTTATCTATATTTCCGGCAACGAAGAACAAGTTTTCTGTAATCTCACCACGAAGTTGGAAAGCGATATTCTTCACTACTTCTGCCGGTAGCGGAGCACAGAACTTAACCACTTTGATGCCGTGAATTTCTTGTATATTCTTCAACAGTCTTTCCTTCAGCGCTGCTTCTTTTTCTTTCATGAAGTCTTCCACCTGCTTCTTCAATCCTGCATTTTCATCCAGATATTTGCGGATTGCAATACCCAAGTCAGGAGCATTGTTGAAGAGAGCCTTCAAGTCGCTAAGTGTATCTTGTATTGTATCCAGCATTTCTTCCACGCGTGCTCCGGTATAAGCTTCAATACGGCGAACGCCGGCAGCAACAGAACTTTCGGAGATGATTTTTACCATACCGATATTTCCGGTTGCAGCTACGTGTGTACCACCGCAGAACTCGATAGAAGTGCCGAACTGGATCACACGAACTCTGTCGCCATACTTTTCACCAAAGAGAGCGATAGCTCCCAACTCTTTAGCTTCCTCGATAGGAATATTGCGATATTCTTTCAATGGGATATTAGCGCGGATTCTTGCATTGACGATATGTTCAACTTTACGGATTTCTTCATCGGTCACTTTCTGGAAGTGAGAGAAGTCGAAACGCAATGAATCCGGTGTAACCAATGAACCTTTCTGTTCGATGTGTTCACCCAATACTTCACGTAAAGCAGCATCCAGCAAGTGGGTCGCCGAGTGATTGGCTGCGCAGGCAGCACGTTTGTCGGTATCTACACAAGCCATCATCGGAGCTTCCGGATGTTCGGGTAGCTTTTTGGTAATATGTATCGGAAGATTATTCTCTTTCTTTGTGTCGACCACTTCAATCGTCTCGAACTCGCTCACCAATACACCTGTATCACCTACCTGACCACCACTTTCTGCATAGAACGGAGTATAGTCGAGTACAATCTGATACAATGTCTGGTTCTTTTGTTTGATCTGACGGTAACGAAGGATAGAAGCCTCGTATTCAGTGTAATCGTAACCAACGAATTCAGTAGTCCCTTCTTTCAGTACAATCCAGTCACCTGTTTCGATGGCGGCGGCATTACGTGCACGCTGTTTCTGTTGCTGCATTTCTTCATTGAACTCTTCAATGTTGACAGTCATTCCGTTTTCACGGAGAATCAGCTCTGTCAAGTCGAGCGGGAAACCGAATGTATCATATAAAGTAAAAGCATCTTTACCGCTGATTTCAGTTTTTCCATTGGCTTTGGTATCTTCCATTGTCTTGTCCAATAGACGGATACCAGTTTCCAAAGTGCGGAGGAATGATTCTTCTTCTTCCTTGATTACTTTTTCAATCAGTGTCTTTTGTGCAACCAGCTCAGGATAAGCTTCTCCCATATTATCAATCAATACAGGAAGCAACTTATACATAAATGCCTGTTTCTGTCCGAGGAAAGTATATCCGTAACGAACAGCACGGCGAAGGATACGGCGGATCACATAACCAGCTTTCGCGTTAGAAGGCAACTGACCGTCTGTGATAGAGAATGCAATAGTACGGATATGGTCGGCAATTACACGCATGGCGATGTCCTGCTGCTTATCTTTTCCGTATTCTGTACCCGACATAGCTGCAATAGCTTTCAGCATTGGCTGGAATACGTCTGTATCGTAGTTGGATGTTTTTCCTTGTAAAGCCATACAAAGGCGTTCGAATCCCATACCGGTGTCAATAACCTTTGCAGGAAGCGGCTCAAGGCTGCCATCTGCTTTGCGGTTGTATTGCATGAATACGAGATTCCAGATTTCAATTACCTGCGGATGATCGTGGTTCACGAGGTCGCGACCGGAGATCTTGGCGCGTTCTTCAGCAGGACGGAGGTCGATATGGATTTCGGAACAAGGTCCGCAAGGTCCTGTATCACCCATTTCCCAGAAGTTGTCGTGTTTGTTACCGTTGATGATGTGATCCTTTGGCAAGAACTGTTCCCAATAAGAAGCAGCTTCGTCGTCACGGCTCAATCCTTCTTCGGGACTTCCTTCAAATACGGTTGCATAGAGATGTTCCGGATTCAGTTTCAAGACTTCTACCAGATATTCCCACGCCCAGCTGATCGCTTCTTTCTTGAAGTAATCGCCGAACGACCAGTTACCAAGCATTTCAAACATGGTGTGGTGGTACGTATCGTGTCCTACTTCTTCCAGGTCATTATGCTTTCCGCTTACACGCAAACATTTTTGCGAGTCCGCGACTCTTTGGTATTTCGCCGGATGGTTACCCAAAATAATATCTTTAAACTGGTTCATACCCGCGTTCGTAAACATCAGGGTAGGGTCATCTTTAATCACCATCGGAGCCGAGGGAACGATGTGGTGTCCTTTCGACTCAAAGAAATTCTTGAATGAATCTCTGATCTCTTTTGCAGTCAACATATAATGAAGAATTATGATTTATGAATTATGAATTATGGGCTGTGGGATATGAGAGAGGGGAAGAATCCCCAATAAATCATAAATCACAACTCATAAATTCGTAAAAACTGTGCAAAGATAGCTTGTTTTTACGACATAGCAAAAGTTTGTTTCAATATATTGTGCAAGGGGTTACAATACGGACATACCTTCTAAAATATCTCATTAATAACCAAATGTAATAACCGATTTTAATAACACTTGGTAATAACAAAGATGAGTGAACAGGTATTTTTAGATTTCAGTTTAAATTTCAATTTGCGGCAGACAAAGAAGAATATGCCAACCATTATTTACGCTCTGTTTACCTTTAGAGGGAGACAATACAAGGTCAATATTGGCGCCAAGGTTTATCCAACGCAATGGAATAAGCGGAAGCAGATAGCCACTATCAGCAACGGGCAAACAAGGCTGGATAATCACAATAATGAGATAGTCAATAAAAAAATAAGGTCGCTTCTTGCTATCTTTGAAGAGAAGAAGAATTATCTTTGTGAGAACTTGGAAAGGATAGATTTTCTTTTTGAGGAAATGAGACAAGCTATTAATCCTAAATTGAAATGTCGTAATTATATGGAGAAAGAAATGCATTTATCAGCAACTCTGGTATTTAGAAAAATGGTGGATAAGTATGTGAAGGAAGATAGTAGTAAGAAAATATATCTAGGTTATATTAGTGCTTTTGAAGCTTTCTTGAAAGTTAAAAGTATTCCTAATCGCTTATCCGCTATTAATGGAGATACTTTAACTGATTATCAACAATATTTATTAGATTTGAATCCTCGTCGTATAGCAACGCATCTAAACAAGATAAAAGGAATCAGAACATTAATCAATCATGCTAATAGAGACAAAGAGATAAAAGCTAACATAAATATAAATTCTTTTGTTGCTATCAGAGATGAACGTTCTAAAGAACAGAAGAAAAGTAAACAAGTTCCATTGACAGAAAAGCAATTACTCGCTATATATAACTATACAAACTTAAAACCTAGGGAAGTAGAAGCCAGAGATTTATTTATTTGTCAATGTTTGTTGGGACAGCGTATTTCAGATTTACCTAAAATATTTAAAGGAGAATATGCTATAACTCTGTTGGACGATGAAAATGAAGTGATTTCATTTACTGTTCAGAAGACTAGAGAAGAAGCTACATTGTATCTCTTTCCTGTAGTGAAAGAAATATTAGAGAGGTATAAGCAAACAGGTTTCAAACATATAGATTTACTTATAGAAGATGAGAAGATAGTTAGGAGAAATGAGGCTAAACTAAATAGAACTATAAAACAGGTCTGTAAAAAAGTTGGATTAGATAGCGATGTTATTTATGTTGAACAGATTGGCGAAGATGTAGTTGAAAAGAAAAAGAAACTATTTGAAATGATTCATACTCATATTGCAAGACATACTTTTATCACTTTGATGTGTCGTTTGGGTGTATCAAAAGAAGATGTTATAATAGCAACTGCGCATACAGATACCACAATGATAGACGATGTTTATTTGCACGAAACTGTAAATGACAAAGGGACAAGGCTCATTAATTCTTTAAAGAAAATCAAAGGTAGTACATTATTCAAGATTGAAGAGGCAAACAACATGGTAGATACTACTATGAATGAAGAAGAAACGGTTAAGAAACCAATTTCAACTGCAAGCGTAACTGATAATATCACCTTCGATACTCTGTTAGACACTCAATTTTTTGCGTCTAAAATCAATAAGGCTGTTGAACTACAATCACAGGTAGGTCATTTGAAAAATGGGAAACTGTGTAGCTATGACAATGAAATCAATTCCCTTATAAGTGAGATAGAAAAATTTTCCCAATCTTCCACTTCTGATTCTGATGTGGCAAAACAATATGTGAAACAGTTATCTGTTGGGAAGCAATCAGACTTGCATGACAGTTTTAGAGAAATGATTATCAAGTGCGTTAAAATTGGTATCAGTAAGGATGCAATTATGCAGTTTATCAATAAGGCTTTGGAAATAGGCTTGTTGGATAATGAAAGATTCACCAATATAAGAGAAATCATTACAGCCTTATTGGATAAAAGAAACAAGGGCTGACAAGTTTTCGAGGACATCATGCCTTCCGGTAAGTCTGAACATCATATTCTCCCCGAACAGCTATGGTTAAGGGGAGAATTTTTGCTTCATCGCATCCTCAACTCAAATATTCCACAATTTCGACTTGTCGTTTGGTGATGCAGTCGGAACTTTATACCTTTGCAACGTGATTGAAGGTCAGAAATGACCGAGTTTCTCGTCACCCAGATTCACTACTACAAACCTAAATTTACTCCAAATGAAAGAACTGACCTACGCTGACATTCGTAAAATGGCACTAGAGCACGGTATCAAAGACACAAAGCTACATATTGGGCTTTGGGCTACTGACCGATACATCAAAATGCGCAAAATGATTCAAGGCAAGACGTATACAGTCTACCTACCGCATCATAAACAGGAACAGGAATAATTTTCGAGTTACAAACCTGCCACCAAGCTAGCAGAAGAGGGCATATCTTCACTTCATAAAGCTCTCAACACTAAGTTTGAAGAATGTTTACGAAGCGTTTGGGCACCTCACCGAAGTGCAGTATCTTTGCACCATCAACATGAGATAAGAGTGGCATCACTGAAACTACTGAATTACCCCACTTGAAGTATATCTGAAATCTACTATTTGAATTTATACCACTCACTACATCAAGATTCATATTTTATTCATTCAAATTAATGGACTAATGTTAAGAAACTTATACCTCAATACTTCAAACAACTTCCTTGAAGACATACCGAGAGCTATTTTAAGGAAGCGAGATGTTATCAAACTCAAGATGCAACGATTCAAAGACGTGAAGGTTTACTTATACAGTACCATAGTACCAGAGTACTTATCAGGTAAGCACATGTTAGACGAACTTGAATCAAATGTATTGTTCCCGTATCTCATACCATACGTCGCCAATACGACAATCTACAATCCCAGACTTGTTTTCAATTATGTAGAGGGGGGAATAATACACATAATTTTATGCTTTGAGCATGAATCAAGGCAATGAACGATTTATGAATTTCCAATTATGAACAACCAAGAAGAATTTAGCTTTGAAGAACTACGTAGGCTTGCATTGGCTCACCAAGTAAAGGACAACAAAACCGTGATTGGAATATGGGCTAAACTCAACGGATATTCCAAGAGACGCAAGCAAAGAGATAACAAGGTTTACACCGTTTACATCAAGATGAGCAATAATAAATTTAATACGACTAACAATTATGGTAACAAGAAAATCAATGAAGAGTTTTAATGTAAAGAAGTACAATGACGAGATAAATAAATTGAATAAGATGATAGAGACTGTTAATAATTTAATCCTTACATTTAGAGCTTGGGAAGGAGAGGATAATATATTATCGAGAGAGTGGTTTGAAAGTTTACTGACCCTTCCTTTTGCTAAAATCAGACATAAATTAAGCCCTATATATATGGCAAATGATTTGCAGTATTCATGTGGAGTAGATTTTGATTGGGATGAAACTGACCTGCCTAGCTATATCGATTACTTAGATGAGATAAGTTGTTATACGAAGCGCCAAATGGAGTTTCTTGAGCTTCTACCAGAGATTCAGAAGGCGTATGGCAGTCTATTGATTTGGAATTATAATAAAGAGGAGTGTGAAATGTCGAAATATGCAGAGCGACTTATTATGGAGCAATGTATAGAATGGGAAGAGGATTAGCTCAACTTCCCTACAATAGTGCACAAGCCCAACTTTATTGGAAGATTGAATATGAGCATGGATATGGTATAGTTTATGAAGATGATATATGAATAACTTCTAATGAAGGGAGGACTGTGCAAACGGTTCTCCCTTTTCGTGTTCATACATATCAGACTGGCATATATCCCCAAATGGATATGCAACCAAATCCAATTACCTACTGCCATGTGAACCTGTAATGGGAATCAAAAACTTATTGGCATTTGAAGCTGTAATATTCCAACGTTCAAATAGGGGGGCTCATTTCTGCCATTTACTAATACAGGTACAAATCAGGTTATGGATTTACCTGTTATACTCCAACTCTCCCTGATATACATTCACTCCAACGCTGTCATCTCCTAAATCAATGAATGTGCCAGTCAGACACTAAATTTACAGACATAATGATACGCTTATGGCATAATTCTTATGGACGAGTTTTTCTTCAAATCGTCCTTATATAAGAAGAAAAAAATAACCTTACTTAAACTTAATCTAAAGTCAGATATTTCAAATACACAGATTGCAATTTTATAAATCAAAGTTAATCTAAACACAATGAAACAAGAAATCATAAATGGTGGCAATGCCAGATATTTGGGCGAATTAGAAAGATTTAAAGACGGTATTCCTTTTGGCATCGTAAACAAGACAAAGACAGATGTAGGTGGCACTTATGTGGCTGCAAATTGCAGTAGCAACTATATTATCGTATGTCCGTTCAAGGACTTGGTGGATAGTATAGCGGCAGATAAGAATAACAAGTATGAGGTATTCAAATGTTATGGTGGTGTAAGAGAATACCAGTTCAGGAAATATATCAAAAACAATACCATATATAAGATAGCCGTGACCTATGACAGTCTGCCCAAATTAATTGGATGGTTGGGCAATACAGAAGGGTGGAAAGTCTTGATAGATGAATACCATTTAATCTTAGAAGACATGGATTTCAGATATGATGCAATTAACGGCTTGATGGAAGAAATACAAAAGTTCAAGTATTATTCTTTTCTGTCTGCCACTCCAATTGACCTTGACTTTGAAATAGATTTCCTGAAACGGCTTCCACATTACAAAGTCCAATGGAATGGAGTGACGAAAATAACTCCTATCAGATACAAGGTCACGCAATTAACCAAAGGACTGGCTAGATTCATACAGATATTTTTGGATGAAGGCATATCACTCCCAGACATAAACGGCAATGTCAGCAAAGTGGAAGAACTATATATTTTCATCAATTCAGTAACCAGTATCAAGCAGATAGCAGACACATTGAAGCTGAATCCAAATGATGTGAAGATATGTTGTGCTGACAGGATTAGAAATAACAAACTGTTGGGCGAATACCAGATTGAATCAGTCAGTAGTCCCAATAAGAAGATTAATTTCTTTACAAAGAAATGCTTTCAGGGATGCAACCTTTTTACCAATAACGGGCTGATAATAGTAGCCAGTGACGCATACAGAACACAGACTTTGGTGGATATAAGTACTACTATGGAACAGATAGCAGGCAGAATCAGAATCAATGATGAATACCAGAATATCTTTAGGAATGTGATAGTCCATCTGTTCTCCACCAATAAGAATGTTATGAGCGATGAAGAGTTTGAGATGCTGATGCAGGATAAAGAGAATGAAGCTGACAAGTTATTAAGCGGATGGAATAAACTGGATAAGGAAGAGAGACAGACCTATATTAAGAGGATGAACCTAGACACTGAACTAGTCTCCATCATTAGTGGCAAGATGGTGTATAACAATCTGAAAAAACAATCCTTCATTTATAAGCAGGAACTAAGGAAGATATACAGAGATGGTATCAGTATCAGGGACAGTTTTATGCAATCAGAGAAATTTGGGCTTACCAACCAGAATGAATGGGAGGATTTCAATATAAAACTGGCAAAGGCAATGACTGTCAGTTATGAGCAATTACTAAAAGATTATCTGGATTCCCCTTCTGAATCTTATGAACAGGAATATCCAGAATTTCCACTAATCAAGAGGTATTTGAAGGAATCTGAAATGAATACTCTTAGATGGAACAGGGAGAAGATGCTAAAAGCTGTAGAGGACAAGAAACAGGTAAATAAAGCCCTCTTGGCTATATATCAGCCTGGCTTTATCAGCAATCAGGACTTGAAAGGCAAGTTGAAGGATGAGTTTGGCAGATTGGGAATCAAATTATCCCCCAAAGCTACCCTGATAGAGAATTGTACTCTTTATAATGTGGAGAAGGCAAGCAGGAAGATAGATGGAAAAACTGTTAGTGGGTATGAACTTAGCAAGATGGTATTTACCTTTGAATAAGAATCTACCAATATGACAGAACAGGACAAGAATAAAGCTCCAGACCATAACAGGTTTTGGAGCTTTTATTTTTCTATATTTATAATTACCTTTGTTCTTTACATAATTGATTTATACTCAAATAAATAAAATCTTATGGAAATGAAATATGAAGAACTATTAAAGGAAAAAGAATGGGAAGCTAAACGCTATGAAATATTGGCTAGAGATAATTACACCTGTCAGGATTGTGGATGCAGAGGTATTAACAATGATATATTTTTCCCTATTTCTAGTATAAGTGATTTAGATATACTTTTGCCTGACTGTTTGTTTGATGGTGAAGATTTGCGTTCTTTTTGTAACCATATAAAATGGAACGGTCAACTCATGTGCCCCAATTCTTTAACAGCTAGAGCTTTAAAAGAACATTTTTATATTTACCAAATGATAGCAATAAAGGAAAGTATTTGGAATGCTGAATTCCAGTTTGAATTTGCAGCAGATTCTCTACTTCCCAAATTGAATTTTCAACGAAATGATAGAAATTTATGTTTGCAATGCAAAGGAAAAGCAATTTATGGAAATGGATATTTAGCAGCTTTCATGTTTAAAGAGGATATAGAACAAACAAATTATGCTGCAATAAGCTATTCTTCTGGTGAAAATAGAGAGAAGCTGGAATTAAAGATTCTTTTTAAAAACAAATATTATTATTTTTATTTTGCTCATTTCTCATCTCTTAATGAATCAATGTTATTTCATTTTACTCCATTAAATGCCCACCATAATTACTATATATTTGGTAGAAAACCTTGGGATTATGATAATGGAGCTTTAGTAACCTTATGTTCACGTTGCCATCAAAAAAGACATAAACAAATAAAGATTCCATTATATACATCAGACAGACAACTGATTAATCCTGCCTTACCTGTGTGTGACCGTTGTAATGGAACTGGTTATTTACCTCAATATCGTTATTTTATGGGTGGAATCTGTTTTAAATGTCATGGTGAAGGAGTATATGGATATGATGAAAGTAGGTTTCATCCCAATATCTGAATCTTTATTATATCTGTTTCTAAGAAGTGGAGTAAGATTTGTTCAATATTCATATTAATTCCATACATTTGTATAACCAATTCATAATTCTAAAATAAATTGTAAAATGAAAACATACTCTTTACTAGGAATACTTTTATATTTCTTCTGTGCTGTTAGTTTTATAAGTTGTGATAAAGATGATTCAGAGCGAAGTGAAGATTCTACTGTTTATTATGTCAAATATGAAGCAAAAGGAGCGATGAAATATAACATTGAATCTGTCACAGTTTCAACGGACAAGGGAAGCGAAACTATTACAACTAGCAAACAACGAAGTTGGACACAAACTTATGGTCCTGTTTCTAAAGGATTCAGAGCGAGCATAACAGCAAAAGGAGGATGGGCTACTGTTAATATTTATGTTTGTAAAGGTGATGAACCTTTTGCACTAAAGAAAAGTAAAAGCAATAATGTTGGAAATTCTAATACATCGACCTCTGCATCTTATACAATAGATTATTAATGATAAGATTATCTTGTTAATCTGATTGATATTTTTTGTTATATCCATAAGCTCCAAACGAATCAGGTTTGGGGCTTTTTATGTATATCCCCCACCCAAGAATATAGGTACTTGAAATTCATACCCCCCTTTTATTGAGGAAGTGATATATCTACATAAAAAGAACTGTGCCAACAGAATTTCATTATTTCTTGTTGACACAGCTCTATTATAACTTCATATTTTATAGTTATCAATATCCTGCATTTTGTTTTAGCGAAGGATATTTATCAAGTGCTTCTTTAGGAACAGGTAGTAAGGAGTTGTGAGTTTTATAACCAGTGATATTTTTTAATTTGGTATCAATAATTCCCCATCGTCTCCAAGTTGAATATTCCAGTCCTTCTTTATTTAATTCTTGCTCAAACAGTTTTTGAATGTATCCTCTAATCTCATCAGTTGTAGCACCTTGAGGAGCTATAATAGCTTGTCCTTTTGCCAATACTATCTGATTGAGATATGCAATAGCTTCTTCCCTTTGCCCTATTTCATTTGCAGTTTCAGCAGCCATTAACAGCACTTCCACATAACGTATTGGATGAAAATAGAAGCCTTTGCTTAACTGGGGAATAGTATCGTTGTAGCCTCCCCAAATTACAGCCTTGTTCTCTTTAGTGGCAAAAACATCTTCACTAGACAAACTATAGTTCCCTCCATCTATGAGTTCCCTGCATTTTTGATATGCTCTTTGATACTCCGTTTGATTTAGCCATGCCCGTGCCGATATTGCTTGAGGAGCTCCTTTATAATTGCTGGGAAGATATTCTATCAATTCATCCAAATAAGCAAATAAGGCATTTGTATCAGATGTAGGTTCACTATCATGTGATTTCTGGAAAATGAACTGACCATAATATCCTAAAATATCGCAATAGACCAATCCCAAATCAATTTTTATATTTTGAGAAAGGGTATTCCATAATTCTATATCAGTAGTTGCATTTGCTGCCGTTTCTTGTAATTGAAGCCCTAATTCTATTGTTTTATAAGCATTTTGCCAATAGCTGTCTGAACTATGTTCAATGTATTCAAAAGAAAATTCTTCATATCCATACGCCAGTCGCTGATTTAGTGTACGGTTTTGATAATAGAAATTTCGTATTTGTGATTTCCATTGCTCTTGTGCTTCATTGATTTGTATAGGCTGCCTTTTAGCTTCTTTCATAAAACATTCTTGAGTAATTTGGTTGTTGCTGCCATCATAAATCAAGATGCTTTCTCCTTCTTTCAATTCATCATTAGTGACCATACCATCCCAATTGTAATCCACATACATTTGAAATTCGTTTTTCTCCAATTGATAGAAAATCGTATCTGAAGCATGGTTAATTATAACTTCTCCTGAAGAGTTTGTTACATAATCCCCCAAAGATTCCCTAGAACTATTGAATACTTTTATAACAACTTCCGCTAACGGCTCCCTTTCTTGCAGATAATCATAGGTTAATAAATTCCAGACTTTAAATGTTGTTTCATGTAATATTGGAGCTGTTTCACGTTCTGGAATTACTTTGGGAACAATATAAATATAACTGTCACCTACAGGTATTGCTTCTCCTGTGATGACAACCCCATTAACAGATACTTCATCACTAATTTTAGATACTAGCAATTTGTCTCCATTAACACATGTGAGCTCCTGCCCATCTGTCAAGTCTTCTTTTTTATAGCTTCCAATGACCATGTGACGTTTCACAGAAACGGTGTCCAAATCTACATTTGCTCTTGTCGTTATTTCATTCTTCACAGCAAATACAGTCAACTTTTCTGCCGTGACATCTGTTAGATTGGTTTGTTTCAAAACTTCAATAAAATCACTGGCTTGTGGAACAGTTTCTTCCAAAGCTTCTACTACATCTTTTACTACTTGGGGAGTTTCTTTAGGTGGTGTTGGTTGTTCTTGTTCATCATCAGAACATGCAGAAATGAAACAAACTAACATTCCGCATAAGAACATGAATAGCTTATTTTTCATAATGTTGCAAATATTAAAATTATATCACAAATATAGACATATAAACAATTACTATCAAATATTTGATGTAAAAATATATAAAATACGTTTTCCTATAGTAGGTAATTGTCATATCAGGCACAAGAATAATTCCTATGTTTGCCATTGCTTTATTATCCCCCCTCCCTTTTATTCAAGAAGTGTTTTCTATTTAGACTTTATACAGCTATAAGGTGAAATATTTGATTTGTCAGTGAGCGTATCAGATGTATATCGTGCGCTAAGCTTCTGTGAAACTACTAACACCCCCATACCAATCATTAGGAAAAAGAAAGGATAACATGAATTGCTATTCAGCCCACAAACGCTTTGAACTTCTGAAATATGCGGACTTATCAACGATTTGTATATGTCTACATATAAAGATGCACAAAAAGAAGTGGAATGAATAGAACTTCATGTTAAGCCCTCATTTTGTCCTTAAATACACTATTTACTAATCTATTATTATGCGTATGGAGAGTTTAAAAGTATTATTAACGTTTGGGATAATTCTAATTGTGCCAGTAGTCTTAATGCCACAGTTCTTTATTGGATTATTAATTCTGATTGTGGCTTGCTTAGCTTTCAGACAGAGGAATTTCTAATATTAACTTAATAAATTACAGATTATGGAATCAACATTACAGATTATGCCAGTACAAAGAACTAGTAGAAACTTTGGTGAATATGCAGAAGAAGCGGTAATAATTGAAGAGCCAATTATTAAGCAGAAACGCCCGTTATTTATTGAAGCCAATACGATTGAAGCCAGTTTGGAGCATCTAAGGAATGATTGTATTATACCCGTATTCGCAAAGGACAACGAAGCTACATTATCTCATGTGGCTTTCATTGAAGCGGTACAGGATGCAACCAATACATTCTTTAGCGGTGAACAAATTGAATCGCCAGATATTCGTGTTTCTCATGTAATCAAGGGTAGGATTCCCGAAGCAATTCATAAGCCAGCCAACCAGTTATTAGAGAGTGACAAGACTATCTACTACGAGAGGTGCGCTTTTGTTATTGAAGTTCCTACTATCTATGAGACAGTACACGGTAACAGGCTAACACTTACTATTGGTGGTGTCAGAGCTTATAACCACACCAATCTTTATTCAAAGAAGGGTGCGGAGCGGTTTAAAGTGTTTATTGGCTTTACTTGTAAGGTTTGCACAAATCTATGTGTATCTACGGACGGTTATCTTAGTTGCTTGGAAGTTACCAATACAAGGGATTTATATCAAGCGGTATTGGAAATGTTCCACAAATACGATGCAGCCAAACACATACATTTGATGCAGTCTTTAGGCAATACCAGTATGACGGAGCATCAGTTCTGCCAACTACTTGGAAGAATGAGACTTTATCAGTCATTACCGCAAGGCTATCAGAAAGATATACCTAAAATGCTGCTTACTGATACACAGGTTAACAATGTGGCTAAAGCATATATCAATGATGAGAACTTTGGCAGCTTGGGGAATGATTTGTCTATGTGGAAGTTCTACAACTTGCTCACAGGTGCAAATAAGAGTAGCTATATAGATTCATTCTTGGATAGAGCCTATAATGCTACAGAACTTGCAACGGGTATATGTTCCGCTTTACATGGTGATGACAAATATCAGTGGTTTCTTAGTTAGTGGTATTACAGAGTACTTAAAAGGGGCATCCATATAATAAGGGTGTCCCTTGATTATTCATTACCTATTAATATTCAAAAGATTATGTTACAAGCGTTATTAGTCGTTATATCTTGGATTATCTTGTTACTTGTTATGTGTGCAATTTCACCTGTTGTATTCTTCTTGATGATTATTTGGACTATATACAAGATTATTACAATGAAGTAGTACATGAAGTACTAATAAGGGTATCTATATACTATATATAGGTACTCTTGCTATTTATAAACCTCTTAAATATTATAAATATGGTAATAGAAGGCAGTCGCGAATACAAGGCAGCGCAAGAACTTGAAAGAGCCTTGAATGATTATAGTTGGAATCCTAGAAGGTTTGCAGAGAGTACAAGGTGTTATCACCGTACACTACAGCAGGAATTAATAAAGACCATTGTGGAGATTATTCGCATGGTTGGCAGTAAGGACTATGGTACAGACCTTAGGAATCAGGCATCGCACGAACTTTGTCAACGGATAGTTGACAGTGGCGTGTTGGATGAAGCTCACCTACCTTTTATATAGGTTGAATGAAGTAAGGACATTATTTACTTAGTGTCCTTGCTTTATAATATTCACTTCTGTTATTAGTGAATGTTTAGCTAATAATCAGCAAGTTAGATATTCCAGTTTAAAATTAATATTCACTTATATTAGTTTCACTATAAAACAGAACGTTATGTCACTTAAATATTCAAGTACAACAGCAGATTATCTGCAATGGAGCGAAGCAATGAACTTAATAAGAAAGTTGGCAAGAGATAATAATTATAAGATGTCACTTCTTATCGCTTTGGGTTGCTTCACAGGTCTAAGAATTTCTGATATTCTTGCTTTGAGGTGGAATCAGATATTAGATGCAGAAGAGTTTACCATTACAGAGATTAAAACAGGGAAGCAAAGGACAATTAGGATTAATATGCAGCTACAGCAACATATCAGAGATTGTTATGAGCATATAAATCCAGTTGGCATAAATGCACCTGTATTAATAAGTCAGAAGGGGACAGTGTACACAGTTCAGAGAATCAATGTCATGCTGAAAGAGATTAAGAAGAAGTACAAGCTACAAATAGGCAATTTCAGTTGTCATTCTCTTAGAAAGACCTTTGGCAGACAGGTCTACAACATGAATAACGATAATTCAGAGCTTGCACTTGTTAAGCTCATGGAGCTATTCAATCATTCCAGTGTATCAATTACTAAGAGATACTTGGGATTGAGACAGGAAGAACTATTAAATACCTATGATTGTCTTAGTTTCTGATAATTGAGATTTGAGACAGAATGAATCGGACTTTACTTATTTATGCTCCGAATAGTTCTGTCTCATTTTATGGATATTCAGAGTAGAAATAGCTCTCAACTCTCATTTTAACAGATACATTTAATTGCAGAATAAAATACCTTTCATTATCTTTGTGCCAATCCTAGAAATAGGAGGACATATTAACGAAAGGCATTTTGTTATTGTCTCTATTCATCGAATCTTGCAAATTTGAAACCATACAGAGACAGTAACAACAATGCCCGTGCTGATGTTTACTTTCTACTCCAGTAGAGTAGCCTGTAATATTATTGGCATGGGTAACTGTTGTTATATCTTGTATGGTAGGTTTTGCAAGAACCTGATGAATGAGGTGTACAATGGTTCCCATGCCTTTCTGTATGTAGAACTGTATCTATTGGGAACTAGATACAATAAATGATAGACTATGGAACAGACATATTTACAACTAGCTCCTACCTCTCAAACAGTATGTAGACTGTTAAAATCTTTACTAAATCCAGAGATTAGGCATTTTTATATTAAAATCTTTGGGTAAATAAACTAAGTAATTATTATATTTGTGACAAGATAAAGTATTATAGCAGTCAATTATATGCTATCGGTTCTCTAATACTTTAAATACTATGATTAACTACTTTCTTGGGGAGAATTGGGAAATGTATTTATATTGAAGTATGAAAGTTACGACACGTAATTACATGTTGCCATTAATGTTTAATTATAAGGGGTGGCAAGTTACAATTTCTGATGATTCTGGTATCTTTACATTTGCGGATATGAAGGTAAAAGTGGAAATAGAGATTGCGGCTTGGCAATATGCAGCAACTTTATACCAAGCTTATACAGAAGAACAGAAGAAGAAAGGATTGACTTCCTTTACATTTATTAAAAATAAAGAGCCTGATTATTCAAAGGAAGCATATAATTATTATCTCAAATTAGCCGAAGAATTTGCAAAGAATAAGCGTGTGGAATATTCTTTTAATGTAAATGGTGGAATGTTCGATAGATTTATGGGACAGAATACCAGTGCGGTAGAGAAAGCAAAGCAACAGGTTATTGCTTACATAGATAATAATTTAGGCAATGCTTGGGAGTTATTTCTTAAATTCATACGAAAGTAATATTTTAACCAATAATTTATAATATGAGAAAGATATTAGCATACTTAATCCTTCTATTATTAGTCTTTACACCAGTTAAAGCAAGAGTTGATATAAAGAAGGTTCCGTTTCATGGAACAGAAGAAGAATGGAAACGAATACAGAGAGAGCGGGAGAAAGACAATACAGCATTGCTCTTTATTGTAATAATTGGAGGAATTGTAGGTGTTGGGTTATTAATTTCAAGACAGTAATGCTTGGATATAAATAAGCTTTTATTACATTATACGGAAGATATGTTCTATGTCATTATAGGGCTAGCCTTTATTATCACTTTGGCAGTTCTAGCACAGAAGAGAAGGAACAAACACTTCACTAAGAAGTGTCCTAAATGTGGTTATCCAACTGTACGCCCTAAACCTACAGGGCTTAAATACACAGGTGGGTGTCCTTGTTATGATTATAAATGTCCTCAATGCGGACATAAGTTCTATAACTAATTTATTAACTATTTAATTATGATAGCATTTTGGTTAATTCATGCAGGCTTTTATTTATTGACATTCTGGCTTGGAGTGAAATACAATAAAGTATTGCAGGTGAATGGTAAGAGGAATGGAATTATATTAACTATCTTCACTTTGCTCTTAATCATACTCATTACTGGATTATTTAATTATTATGGACTATTGTAAATAGTGAATATTAGGTTTCAATTAGAAGAAGATGAAGAACTACTATCAAATATTAGGATTGGAAGAAGGTGCAACTTTGGATGAAATTAAAGCTGCATACAGGGAATATGTAGTGAAGTTTCATCCAGACAAACATAATGGAGATACCTTCTTTAAAGAGAGATTTCAAGAGGTACAAGAAGCATACGACTATTTACGTACACATTATACAGGATGCAATGAATTTGTAGATGAAAGGGGAAATACAACTGTATCATCTGTTAAAATGCCAAGTTCTAGTGATATTGAATTTACAAGTTCTAGTAAACAGGTCTATGAAGGAGATACTGTTACACTAAAGTGGAACGTAAGATTTCCTTGCTCAATATCTCTTAATGTTGATACTGATAAATCATACTTTGACCGTACAAGGAATGATTTGCCTTTACATGGAAGTACGGAAATACACATAGGTAAAGTAGAAGAGGAAGTAGTTGTTACCTTACATTGCTCAATTAATAACCGTACAATATCCAAAGAAATACACCTAATAAGGAATCGTACAATAGACGTTATGTTACATAATGACAAACGTTATATGAGATTAATCAAAATAAATAAAGCTATTAAATCCATATTCAAAGTATTGCCATTGGTATTAACAGTTCCATACATAATAATGTTATGTGTCATATCTGAAACATTTCCTGCATATACGGATAATACAATATTGAACAATGTAATAGAATGGGGAGCTTATATTCTTGGTTGGTTAATGATTTGTTATATTGTACCATTAGTAATGGAGATACAAATTACAAGTCCGATAAATGATAAAATAGAACAGCGCATAAGAGAAGCAAACTCGAAACACAATTAGTAAGCATAGTTATGAATATAGAATCAACTTCATTATGGATTGGATTAGCTTTACTTTGTTCATGTCAATCCAGACAGCAAGTAACAGCACCTATTTCCACTATAGATAGTACATTACAAACTAATGCTACTGCCATATTGGAAAGCAAGTTGTCAGAGATAAATGCCCAATCTGGGCAGGCTATAGTAATGGAAGTTCAATCAGGGCAAATAAAAGCTCTGGTTGGACTTACTAGGAAAGACAGTACGAACTACCAATCATGTGAGAACTTCTCTGTATGGCAGTCTACTGGTCTGATGCACCCAATATCGCTATTGGCAGCTTTAGAAACTGGTAAGGTGAAGTTGAGTGATAAGGTTGATACTGGAAATGGTATCTATCAAGTTCATGGCAGAGAGCTTAAAGACCATAATTGGCATAGAGGTGGATATGGTGAGCTTACAGTACAAGAAGGATTGGCAACTAGTTCCAATATTGCCATTTATAAGACAATGGAGAAAGCATTTGGTAATAATCCCCAATCGTACTTTGATTTATTAGCTAATATGAGCTATGGTAAACCGGATAGTATTACAGGAATAGCCAATCTAAAGCCTGCACACATTGTAACTCCTAAAGATAACAATTGGGCTAAGAGTGATTTTGCATGGTCAAGTATTGGATATAATCAACAAATATCACCTATCCAAATACTAACCTTCTATAATGCTATCGCCAATGATGGGAAGATGATACAGCCTCAACTATATAAGGATAGTGTAGTAGTTATTAATCCACAAATAGCAAGTAGGGCTAGTATTGATAGTTTGAAGAAAGCTCTAGTATTTAATGTTACTGACGGATTAGGTCAACCTGCCAAGTCTGATAAGGTACTAGTTGCAGGTATGCAGGGAACTAGTTCATTATCTACTAATGAGGATAGTACTAAGGATATGTATGCGGTAGAGTTCTGTGCTTACTTCCCTACTGATAATCCCAAGTATAGTATTATTGTATCTATTAATAAGACTGGATTACCTGCAAGTGGTGAACTAATGGCAGGTGATGCTTTCAGGCAATTTGTTGATAAAATAATGGAAAAATAATCATGGATGGTATAATTGAATTTGATTTAATCAAGAATCAGGCTTCCAACATTATAAAAGTAATAGGTGTAGGTGGTGGCGGTGGAAATGCTGTAAAGAATATGTACAGTCAAGGCATTAAAGATGTTTCTTTTGCTATATGCAATACGGATAGTCAAGCCCTAAGCCGTTCCAATGTACCTACTAAAATACAGTTAGGAGACACTGGTCTAGGAGCAGGTGGTAATCCTGAAAAAGGACGTGCAGCAGCAGAAACAAGCATTGAGCAGATAAAAGCTCTTTTTAATGATACTACTCAAATGGTATTTATTACAGCGGGAATGGGTGGTGGAACGGGTACTGGAGCAGCACCCATAATAGCTCATATTGCAAAAGAAATGGGAATATTAACGATAGGAATAGTTACAATCCCGTTTCAATTTGAAATGAAGCCTAAAATAGTAAAAGCTATTAAGGGGGTTAATGAGATGAAAGAAAACGTGGATGCGTTGTTGGTTATCAACAATGAACGTTTGAGAGAAATATACGCTGATGGAATCACTACAGCTAAAGAAGCGTTCTGTAAAGCTGATGATATTCTAACAACTGCAACCAAAAGTATTGCAGAAATAATCACCATTGAAGGAACTATAAACAGGGACTTCTGCGATGTTGAAACCATAATGAAAGATGGTGGAAGTGCAATTATGGCAATGGGTAGAGCCAAGGGAAAATATAGAATACAAAATGCAATATTGGATGCTCTCAATTCTCCTTTATTGAATGATAATGATATAGAAAAAGCACAAAAGCTATTATATATTATCTATTCCAGTAAAGAGAATCCTATTCTTATCAATGAATTGTCTGAATTGAATACATTCATGGAGGAATTAGACCCAAACATTGAAGTTATTTGGGGACTATATGACGATGATAGTTTAGGAGAGGATGTGAAGATTACACTAATTGCAACAGGTTTTGATAACAAGAAAGATTCTGTGAACGCTGAAATTAGCGATGATGTAAGACTTAAATCTGAAATTGAGAAATATTACAAACCTACTCCTGAACCATTGAGTAAACAAGTCCAATCAGCTATTGTTGAATCAAATAATGATACAAAAGAAGAGATAACAGAGACGCAAGAGCCTATTACATTTGAAGAGACGACATCTCATTCTACAAAAGAAAAACTTATTACTCGTCTTAGTAATATAATAAGTAAATTGATGGAAGATGAATAGCATAGTAGTGTTTTCAAGAAACTGTTTATCGCATAATTTCTAAACAAATAGAATATGGAAGGTTGGATAGTTTTAGGCTTAATACTAATAGTTATCGCCTATTTTTTGGCAGGATTGGATTATGAAGGAGGTCTGTAAATGATGAAAGGGAATAAACTTTTTTTAGTTGTGACAGATTTATGTAGCAATGCCTTACCGCTTACTTTGCCTACAATCATCTTCAATTTCAATAATACTGGAGTTGTAAGAGGGTGTATCATATTACTGCCATCTAAATTTGAAGGACGAAAACAAATAGAATTAGCTAATGAGCGCATGAGTGTTCTGTCTCCATTATTTGACTTTCTTATTGTGGTTAATCCTCAAAAACTTTCCCGTGAATTTGTAAAGATACATAATATTAACGGGTTTGAAGCTTTTTATGATGAATTATGGAAAGAAGTTGCAACTCTTACAGCTATCGTTCATTCTTCCAAGAGTTTGGATGAAGTTAGGAGAAATTGGGAGAAAGATAAATCATCAAAAGCACTATTGCAGGGTGGAGCTTTATATATCATTAGAGATAAGGATATTGATTTCACTATTGATAAAAAAACTTTGCTTTTAGGTGTAGGTGATGCTGGTACTGGAGTGGCAGAAGAAGTTCATTTATTAGGTTTAAACAATATGACGGTGGTTCGATTGGGAATTGGCGGTGTGAGATGTTGGGGAAATAGCTATAGATTAGATTTAGCGGGAGATTGGAATTATTGTAATGGGATTGATAAAAGGTATCATTCTTGTATCGAATTTGTGAAGAAAAACATAAACGTAATCAAATATGATATAGAGTACTTTTTAGGATTCGATGTTTCTTGCCAATCAGATATACAAATTAAAGAACTTGAAAAATATAGTAAACACGGTCATTAATGAACACAGTAGTATGATAAAATTCAGCCAAATACCATATTCTACATATTCCTATGATGGAATGCCCAAACCAACATGGGTAAAAGCTACTTGTCCCCCAAACGGTATTCCTCATAATTTCAGCTTATCTGATGATGATATGCTGACCTATTATCTTGAAATATTTAGAAATAGAACAGCTAAGGATAAGCCATATATAGACCAATATAACTCTATAGAAGAATTGGAAGAAGATATATATGGTAACTGTTTATACTATTGGATTCCTAAAGATTTTAAGGAAATATATTGTGCTCTTGATAAACAAAATTTTTTTCATAAAATAAATGTATTGATAAAGCAATATGGTAATGCCATTGTAATAAAACATCGTGCTTTATGTATAAAAACAGATGAAAGTATAAATCTATATTCTTTTTATAAAGGTTTATGCCCAGATAAAGATATATTGTCTATATGTATTCCAATACGAATATTTGAATTAGGACTGTGGGAGGAAGGGAGCTTAATGTATATGACTAACGAAGATTATTATAATTTATCAAAAGAAATTCTAGTCAAACATGAAGCAGGAGAATTAACGGAAAACCAAATAGAAGAAATAATAGGTTCTGTAATCATAAAAGAATGGATAATTGACATAAAACCAACCCAATAGAATACTTAAAAAGAGATTATATCATAGAAGGACTTACCAATTGTTGTGTGGAATACGATGAGAATGGTGAGGAGATATTTATAATTGAAAAAACTAAATGAACAAATATGATAACAGCAGAACATTGGATGGAAGGGATTAATTCTGTACTAGATGAGTACGGACTATCAAGAGAGGAGTTTTGGAAAGACCCTAAGGCGTTCCTTGACAATTTAGATGATATGGACGCAAAGCTTACACTGGAGTATTTTATGGAAGTAGTATAAATTGGACAATAAGGATTCTTAATATTATCATCAAAATGTGATTCATTTGCAATAATCCCCATTTTAAACAAGAACTTATGAAAACAAGAAATAAACTATTAAAGTATTTAGATACAAGTTGGGAAATGTTAGCGAATAATGAAAAGCCACCTATTATTGATTTATCTGAATTTAATATGTTTTCATTTTATATTCAAATATTTACCAACAGGAATGAAAGAAAAGCACCATTTATTGGGAAGTACTATTCATCAGAAGAACTGGAAGAAGATATATATGGTAACTGTTTATTCATGCACCAAGGATGGAAATCAATGGATTTTAAGAAAGTTTATTCCATGTTGGACAAAGGATTATTTATTGAAAAAATGAACAATATGATTAAAGATTATGGTAATCTCATTATTGATTTAAATAATCCCAATGATTTAAGCTATAACATATATAGTACCACAAGAATTGATTGGGATAATAAATCTGATAGTTTTTAAGTAAGTGATAGTAAAGGTTTGATTAGTTTCCCCTTTATTCTATTTGCCATAATTGGACATTTGGGAAATGTTTAAGAGGTTCTATAATCTAGGATATGACAAGAAACGCAGGGTGTAACTAAGAAAGATAAGTCAAAGGTTAAGGTGGTAAGTGAAATTTCATTTACTGCCTTATTTTTTATAATACAGTGGACTGGAATATTGGATAAATTTGTTTCTTTGCAGTCATTGATTTTAAAAGATAATACCATGAATGAATATGTAGATTTTTATATGCAGAGATGCTTGCAGGTAGCCACAAGCATAGATGACAAAAGCAAACATATTATATTGAACAATATCAAGGCTATAAATTATGAGGAAGCTGTAAAACTCGCTAAAACCATAATCATAGATGATAACAAACGAAAATTATTGCTAAGTGAAGAAGTCTTTGTTAACGATAGTACTTTAGCTCAATATTTAGAAAGAGAGGAACTGGATGCGTTAAAATTATGGAGATTATCCGTATTGCTGTACGCTATGATAATGGGATGTAATGTTGCTGAACTATCCATATCTGTAGCAGACCAATATTTAGACTTGTTCAACCACCTAAACGATGGAATGAATGTTGCAAGTATTGAAGTAGTGGGTAGGTTGCCAACAGAAACGAAAAAAGGTAAATCGTCAACTAAAACCAAAAAGTTTACTATCTCTAGTCAACTACTGATTAATAAAATGAAACAAGCTTATTTAGAACTGCAAGATGATATTGTAACAGTAGATAACTTGAAGCATTATACAATTGAGAGGATTACCACTATGAATGAAATAGCAAACAAAAGAATCTTGAATTATTATTTTGCACAAGAATTGAAAGCCTTCTTGAGCAAATACAAAGGTGGAAAAATGTCCTCAAACAGAAAGAAGCTTGTTTTATACATCCTATACTTGTTTGGTCGTTTTAAGAACAATGTTCCAATAAATACAGATAATTATAGAGCATTAATGCGCGACTATAATAAATCCCCAATAAAACTTTCTCTATTCACAGTAAACGGGCAGTCGTTCCCCTTAATCTTACTGCCTAATCCAGAAATTGAAAAAATAAGGTCTAAATATAGAAGGTTCATAGAGGAAATGTGAAATTTCGAGATAATCTGATTTTTCACGAAAAGTAATTTATGGTTTCTTACCTTCGCAGCGTTGGCAATATTGCCAACTGTATTAAATTATTTTTCAACCATGAATAAAAATATAATTTCTGTAAAAGACCTCTATATTGGAGGCAAAATGATTGCTTTTATTAAAGGCAATCGTAGTGTTAATTCAAAGAACATTTCAAGAAAGAAAAAGTCCTTTGAGAAATTTGGAATGAATCTTGTTCCTTTAATGTATGTAGACGGACAAAAAGCGGTAAATGACGGCTGTACTTTGGTGCATCCTATTACGAAAGAGGATATACCGGATGAAGAAGCAAGTAAGTATGTTGCCATTGTTGAGGGACAACATAGATATACGGCAGCCGAAGAAACAGGTTTAGATGAAGAAAAGCTGTTCTTGTATGAATGTTACAGCAATGAGAACACTAAAGAGATTCTCTCTGAAACAAACACAATTACTGACCCGTGGAGTGGTGCAGATTATGCTAATGGCGCGGCACTATTTAATCCCCAAAATGAGTTGGCAAAATTTACAAAAGAACTTGCCGATTTAGGTTATCCAACCACTACGATAGGTTATATTGCTTGTTTTGCTCCTGGTAAGTTGGGAAAGACAGCATACTGTAATTTGATTGCAGGTAAAGAAATAAAAACAGATTATAATCTGGAACGTGCTAAATACTTTTTGGATGCAGCACGAACTAAATTTGACAATTCCTTTATCGCTAAAAGATACCTGATTACTGTAGTTGCCGACCTGTCTACAGAACATGGGTATAAACTTGTTTGTGACGCTTTAAAACAAATGCCAGATGCTATAGTAAAAAGAGTCCTAGAAGCTAAAAGTGAAGAGAAACAAAGTATCTTGAAAATGACCTTAGAAAGTCTACTCAATAAATAATTAGAATATAGCCAGTTGTCAGTGATGATAGCTGGCTTTTTTATCTCTATTACAAGTGATGCCAAGAAATTATAATAGTGAATTACCTAGTCACTGTTGTGTTGGAAAAATGTCGTATAGAATATTCTGATAGGATAAATGTTTTATTTTAATTGCTTTCTTTTCTTAAATAATTGGTTGTTATGGCTAGAAGATGTATTTTTGTAGTGGTTGAAATGAGATGTTGTCACAGAATTTAATAACCGATTATGTAATTGCTTGATAATCAATATAGGTAATAAAGATAGCTTGTTTTTATTACTTTTGCCGTATTAACAAGCGAAATATTTCCAAAAAGATGCGCAAAGTATACTACATCTATAATCCACAGACCCAGACTTATGATCGAATTTACCCTACCGTACGGCAGCGTGCGCTTAGTATCCTGCGTCGGCTTTTCTATGGAATGGGGTTGGGAGCAGGTTGCTTTATTGTATTGCTTTTGATTTTTGGTTCTCCGTCGGAGAAGGAATTAAGAATTGAAAACAGCCGTCTTTTGGCGCAGTACAATGTGCTTTCCCGGCGTTTGGACGACGCTATGGGGGTGCTTCAGGATATTCAGCAACGTGACGATAATCTGTATCGAGTGATTTTACAGGCAGATCCTGTTTCTCCGGCTATTCGTCAGGCAGGTTATGGCGGGACGAACCGTTACGAAGAACTGATGGATTTGGCGAATGCCAAGCTGGTGGTGAACACGACTCAAAAATTGGACGTGCTTTCCAAAAGGCTTTATATCCAGTCGAAATCTTTCGATGATGTGATTGATATGTGTAAGAACCATGATGAGATGCTGAAATGTATTCCGGCCATACAGCCTATTTCGAATAAGGATCTTCGTCAGACAGCATCCGGTTATGGTACACGTATCGATCCTATTTATGGTACGACAAAGTTCCATGCAGGCATGGACTTCTCTGCTCATCCGGGAACGGATGTATATGCTACCGGAAACGGAACAGTGGTGAAAGTGGGATGGGAAACCGGATATGGTAATACCATTGAGATAGATCATGGCTTCGGGTATCTCACTCGGTATGCTCACTTGCAGGGATTTAATACGAAAGTCGGAAAGAAAGTGGTACGTGGTGAGATTATCGGAAAAGTGGGTAGTACAGGAAAAAGTACCGGTCCGCATCTGCATTATGAAGTGCACGTGAAAGGGCAGGTAGTGAATCCGGTCAATTATTATTTCATGGATTTGAGTGCCGAAGATTATGAAAAGATGATTCAGTTGGCAGCCAATCATGGTAAAGTATTCGATTAAAATCTTAAAACAGGAGTGTTATGCTTAATACAGACAAAGAATTGAAGCTATATTATTCAATAGGGGAGGTTGCCGACATGTTCGGAGTCAATCCGTCATTGCTCCGTTTTTGGGAAAAGGAATTTCCGCAAATCTCTCCTAAGACAGCGGGAAGAGGAATACGTCAGTACCGCAAAGAAGACGTAGAAACGATCGGTCTTATCTATCATTTGGTAAAAGAAAAGGGCATGACACTTCCCGGTGCCCGGCAACGTTTGAAGGATAATAAAGAAGCTACGGTTCGTAATTATGAGATTGTAAATAAGCTGAAAGCGATAAAAGAAGAGCTTTTGGCTATTAAACGCGAATTGGATGGACGGGAATAAATAAATGCTAATCGATCATGGATTCGATAGGCAAGAAACCTCATAACAAAATGAACGGTGAACAATTTGCATGATACTGCAACTTATTCACCGTTCATCGTTTTCTTATTTACCGTTTGAAAGCTATTCTTCTACACGGCTCACCTGTTTGATATTCTGTATTTTCTTCAGATTGTTGCAGATGGTTTTTACATCATCCACATCATGTACCCATAACTGAATTTTTCCTTCAAAGATACCATCTTCGGTTTCGATGGTTAGCTTACGGATATTTACATTGAGCTGCCTGGAGATAACCTGGGTGACTTCATTCAAAAGTCCCATATTGTCTATACCTTTTATATATATATATACCAGGAAAGATAATTCTTTGTGTGTATCCCATTCTGTTGCTAATATACGGTTGCCATAACTGCTCTTCAGTTTGGCGGCAACAGGGCATTGGCGTTTGTGGATAATGATCCGGTCGTTTTCATCCACATATCCCAATACATCATCACCGGGAATAGGATGGCAACATTCGGCCATGATATATTTCTTCTGCAAACTTTCTTCCGTCAGTTTGAGCACCTCTTTCGGGTTGATTTTTTCTTTTTCCTGCGGTTCTTTCTCTTCCTGCTTCTCTTTGCTATTGCCGAAAGAGAAAGTCAGATATTTCTTCCAGTTACTGGTTTGCTTTTCTTTCAGTTCATTCTTGTCCGCTTCTCCCAAAACGATTGCTTTACTGCCAATGGCAGCCAGCAGTTCTTCCTCATTCTTGGCATTATGCAGTTTGCGTAGCTTTTCGATAACAGCTTCTTCCGGACGGACTTCCTCCTTTTTCAGAAACTCACTAAGGATTTCTTCTCCTATCTTCTGGTTTGCTTTACGCTCTTTGCGGAGAATGGCTGCTATCTTGGCGCGGGCACGGGCAGTGGTTGCAAAAACTTCCCATTGCGGTTGTACGCGTTGCGATTTTGAAGTAAGGATTTCAACTTGGTCACCACTTTGCAATTTGTGGCTCAACGGCACTAATTTATGATTGACTTTGGCGCCAATACAATGGCTACCAATATCCGTGTGCAGGGAAAATGCAAAGTCGAGAGCCGTAGAGTTCTGCGGCATAGTCTTCAGTTCGCCTTTAGGAGTGAACACGAATATTTCAGAAGCAAATAAATTTAGCTTAATGGTATCCAGAAAGTCAATGGCATCCGGTTGCGGATCATCTAATATCTCCTTAATCGTTCTTAACCATTTTTCCAATTCACCTTCATCCTCGCTGCCTCCTCCTTCTTTGTATTTCCAGTGGGCTGCGAAACCTTGTTCGGCAACGTCATTCATCCGTTCACTACGAATCTGGACTTCAATCCATTGTCCGTTGTTACCCATCAGAGTGACGTGCAATGCCTGATAACCATTAGCTTTAGGATGGCTGACCCAATCGCGCAAACGGTCCGGGTGGGGTTTGTATATCTTGGAGATAGAAACGTAGATATCGAAACAGTCATTGAGCTCTTCTTCTTCATTACGTGGTTCGAAGATGATTCGAACAGCCAGTAAATCGTATATTTCTTCGAAAGGAACATGTTTGGTCTGCATCTTGTTCCAGATGGAATAGATTGATTTTACACGGGCAAGTATCCGGTATTTCAATCCCATCTTATCCAGTTGGGTACGAATCGGGGCCGTGAAGTCGTTGAAAACCTTGTCACGTTCAGCGGCAGTAGCATTCAACTTCTCTTCTATTTCCGCATATTCTTCGGGATGTTCATATTTGAAGCTTAGATTCTCAAGCTCCGTTTTTATCTTATAAAGCCCCAAGCGGTTGGCAAGTGGAGCATAGATGTAAAGCGTTTCGCCTGCAATCTTATATTGCTTGTTGGGTAACATGGAACCAAGGGTACGCATGTTGTGCAAGCGGTCTGCTATCTTGATAAGAATGACCCGGATGTCGTTCGACATGGTGAGCAGCAACTTCTTGAAGTTCTCTGCCTGTGCCGAAGCGCGGTCACCGAAGATTCCACCGGATATTTTAGTCAGTCCGTCCACAATCTGGGCGATCTTCGGACCAAAGATATTCTCGATGTCTTCCACTGTGTAATCAGTGTCCTCTACCACATCATGCAGCAAGGCTGCACATATAGAAGTGGAACCGAGACCTATTTCATTGCATACAATGCTGGCAACGGCAATCGGGTGCATAATATAAGGTTCGCCCGAACGGCGTTTGATACCTTTATGCGCCTGATTGGCAAAGTTGAAAGCCTTCGTAATGATTTCAACTTTTTTGCGATGCTTAGTATTGAGATAATCATTCAGTAGTTCGTGGAACGCCTGATTAATCATCTCTTCGTCAGCTATTTCTTTGGGGGCCAGATTATCCATAATTGTTATCCTTTCACTTGCTTAGTTCTGCAAAAATAAGCAAATTTCCGAACGATGCAAGCAGGAAGTTATTTATTTGTATATTTTCAATCGTTTTCCTGCTGCAATTTTAGTGCTAGACATTCCATTCCACCTTTGTATATCCTTAATTGTGACACCATACTTTCTGGCAATAGTGGATAAAGTGTCTCCACTTTTTATTGTATAATAGGTCAGATTTCCCTTACCGGCAACTGCTGATGTCGTTTTGCGGGTTGCAGGTGTAATATCCTTTACAGCAACGGTTTTCCGGTTGCGGAACAACTCATCGGCACGATGCGTATAAATCGTATCTTGCTTATCGATAAAAGTACTGATCGCGTCAATAGGCAGTCTTAACGTATAAGGTTTGCTGTCACCCGGAATCATTTGCTTCTTATATTGCGGATTCAGACTCTTGATCTGATCCAGAGGTACATTACAAAGGTCAGCGATTTGTTCGAAGTGCAGATTTTTGTTTACTTGCACTGTGTCAGTACTTGCCGGAATATTAGTTTCCATCGGGCAGATATTGTGATCGCAGTAGTAAGTCATCACATAGTTGGCAGCGATAAAGGCAGGCACATAGCCACGTGTTTCTTTAGGCAGATAATTGTAGATTTTCCAATAATCAGTTTCGCCATTGGCACGGCGGATTGCCTTATTGATTGTACCGGGACCACAGTTATAAGCAGCAATCACAAGATTCCAGTCTCCATAGATATCGTACATTTCTTTGAGATAACGTGCGGCAGCCCAAGTTGCTTTAATCGGGTCGCGTCGTTCATCTACCAGGCTGTTTGATTCCAAGCCATAGATCTTACCTGTACCGATCATAAATTGCCACAGACCGGAAGCGCCTGCGCGCGACACGGCAGAGGGGTTCAGTGCAGATTCGATAATCGGGAGATATCTAAGTTCCAGTGGAAGTCCGTATGCATCCAATGCTTCTTCAAAAATCGGCATATAGAAGTTGCAGGCACTCAACATGAAAGAAACCTGATTACGCAAGCGTCCTGCATACATATCGATGAATTTGCGGATAATATCATTATAAGGCATTTCCATGATAGCCGGAATGCGTGACAAGCGGTCGATATAGACAGAGTCGCTGAATAAAGGGTTGATTTCAGCTGTACTGCAATCTTTGCCTAAGTCAATATAATTTTTGGCTTTCCAGTCGTTCAACAGACTGTCAAGTGGATATGTCATACTTTTAGGCAGGTCGATGCTTTCTTTGCGTTCAGTTCCATTTTCACGAATCACTACATCTACACTTTGCGCTTTTACCTGCGACGTTGCCACCAGTAAAAGAAAAATAATCGAACAATAGTTAACTAATTTCTTCATGCTTCAATAATAAGATCAATCTAAATTGTGTTTTTAAAATCGTAATACGCATTGCAGACCAACCGACTTGCTTTTTAAACTGCTAGAGCGGAACTGGTTGTTATTGTCGATAACAGCCGGTTCTACTTTCATGCTCAAGTCGGGGGTTATATCGAAGTTAGACAACTCTGCATCTACATAAGCGTCGATGATAGAGATCAGATAAACTCCGATAAAAGCAAATATACTAAGGTCCCGATAACGACGGAACATATCTTTTCTTCGTTTTAGTGTGTTTTTTAGCTGCTCCTCATTATAAGTGGAGTTCGGGGGCAACAAATCTTCGTAACTTTTCGTATTCGGATTGCTGTCCATAATGTCCAGATAGGCTTGCGAATAGTCTTTGTACATCTTACCGTTCCAACTTAAGGCGTAAGCACAACCAGCAAATCCCCCATATATAATAGGTAATTTCCAGTATTTACGGTTGTAAATCTGTCCTCCACCGGGGAATACGACTGCCAACCACGTTGCTTTGGTCGGATTCGGGATAAATATTTTCTTGTTAATATCTTGAGCAGGTGGCGGCACAGTGTCGGTCTTTACAACAATGGAGGCAGGTTGCTCTATCTTTTTCAGCTCTTTCTTGTTGGCTGCATCCAAGCTGTCCGCTATCTGTATTTTAGCAGCTGACAAACTGTCGATGGCCGGAAGTTCTTTGGATGGTATGATTTGGATAGAATCCTTCTTCACCGAGTCCTGTATAATCGGATCACGATGCCTTCGTGCACGGGCTTTCGGCGCTTCGCGCTGTATGATTGTTGTATCTTTCCGTGCCGGAGTAACAGTGGATTGTGCATACACATCAATCCCTGCCACCTGTAAAAAACAGAGAAGCAGGGCGCTGACTAGTAACTGATATTTCTTACTTTTTCTTGTCATTTACTTCTTTAGCGTATCGAAGATTTCCATGATACGTTCCAGTTCCTCCTCGTTCCCGAAAGGAATACTGATCTTGCCTTTTCCCTTTTCAGAGCAGGTGAGTTGTACCTTGGTGTTGAAAAAGCCGGAGAGTTGTTGCTTCAATAAGTTGAATTCTTCAGGAAGTTTGCCACGTTTGGGTGTTATTTTCCGTGTGCCGCTTTTCACAGCTTCTCCTTCGCTTAATGATTTAACAATTTCTTCTACTTTGCGGACTGAATATCCGTGTTCTTGTATTTCTTCGAATATTTTAACTTGTAGTTTAGGGTCGCCTAATGAAATCAGTGCACGGGCATGTCCCATGTCCAACTGCTTGTTTTGCAGGGCCATCTGTATCGGAGCCGGCAATTTCAGTAAGCGCAGGTAGTTGGCGATCGTCGTTCGTTTCTTTCCGATACGTTCGCTAAGACGTTCCTGTGTCAGTTCGTACTGATCGAGCAGATGCTGGTAGGCTAGTGCGATTTCTACGGCATTCAGGTCTTCACGCTGGATATTTTCAATCAGCGCCATTTCCATCATGTTTTCGTCGTCGGCAGTGCGTATATAAGCAGGGATCGTTTTCAGTCCTGCTCTTTGTGATGCACGATAACGACGCTCTCCCGCGATGATCTGATACTCATCGTCCGAGAGTTTGCGTAAAGTGATAGGTTGGATGATACCGATTTCCGCAATGGAATCAGCCAGTTCCTGTAATGCTGTTTCGTCAAACTCACGGCGGGGCTGGTTGGGATTGACAGTAATCTTTGCCAGCTCTATTTCATTAATGGAAGAAGACCCTTCGGTTTTCACATCATCCATTGAGAGCAAGGCGTCGAGACCACGTCCTAATGCATTTCTTTTTTGTGTTGCCATATCTTCTTCTTTCTTTTATTTATTTCGGTTGATAATCTCTTTAGCAAGAGCCAGGTGGTTTTTGGCGCCGGTAGATTCCGCATCGTAAAGGATGGTCGGGACACCGTAGCTGGGAGCTTCGCTCAATTTCACATTTCGTTGAATAACGGTGTTGAATACCAGTTCCTGGAAATGACGTTTCACTTCGTCGTAAATCTGATTAGCCTGACGCAGACGAGAGTCATACATTGTCAGTAAGAAACCTTCGATTTCTAAAGCCGGATTCAGTTTCGACTTGATGATTTTGATGGTATTCAACAATTTGCTGATACCTTCAAGAGCAAAATATTCAGCTTGAACGGGGATAATCACGGAGTCGGCTGCCGTCAGGGCATTGATCGTGATCAGTCCTAATGAAGGCGAACAGTCTATCAGGATATAGTCATATTCTTTCTTCAAAGGGGTGAGTACTTCTTTTAGTATCTTTTCTCGGTTTGGGAGGTTCAGCATTTCAATCTCTGCTCCTACGAGATTGATGTGCGAAGAGATTACTTTCAAAGAATCAATCTCCGTATCAAGGATAGCGTCCTGTACGTTGGCTCTGTCAATAATACATTCATAGATAGTGCATTCCGACTGCTTGATGTCTACTCCCAGACCGGAAGAGGCATTAGCTTGCGGGTCGGCATCTATCACGAGTACCTTTTTTTCCAGTGTAGCAAGTGAAGCTGCGAGATTAATCGTAGTCGTTGTCTTTCCTACACCGCCTTTTTGATTGGCCAAAGCAATAATTTTTCCCATATTCTCTAAATTTATTGGCAGCGAAATAAGTGATAAATCCTTAGAGCGCCTACGAAAAAAGAGAAACTTTGCAATTTCTGTTGATAAGTCGCCTGTTTTGTTAATAACTGTCGGACGAAACGGTTACCAAACTTCGACAGGTTCATCATTTACCTTTCTCTTTATGAGCTTGCAAATATACATATTTATATTGGATATTTATTTCTTTTTTTGCTCGCTTGCAGAAGATTAAGATTTGTAAACGGGTAGGAGTGGGGGTGAAAGAGACTTTTCGATCTGATGCGGGGAGGTGTTTGGTGGTACGGCTTCTTTTTGTTACTTTTGTGCGAATATAAAAAAGGAAAGGATTGAATATATGGAAAAAGAGAAGCCGTTGATACTTGTTTCGAATGACGATGGCGTGATGGCTAAAGGTATTAATGAACTGGTGAAGTTTCTTCGCCCTTTGGGTGAGATTATAGTGATGGCACCTGATGCTCCGCGTTCCGGTAGTGGGTGTGCGCTGACGGTGACGCAGCCGGTTCATTACCAGTTAGTAAAGAAAGAAGTGGGCTTGACTGTTTATAAATGTTCGGGAACACCGACCGATTGCATCAAATTGGCACGAAACACAGTGCTCGATCGGACTCCGGATCTGATAGTCGGCGGTATCAATCATGGAGATAATTCTGCCACCAACGTGCATTATTCCGGTACGATGGGAGTGGTTTTTGAGGGCTGTTTGAATGGAATTCCTTCTATTGGCTTCTCCTTGTGCAATCATGCACCCGATGCTGATTTTGAAGCTGCCGGACCTTATATCCGCAATATCGCTGCCATGATCTTGGAAAAAGGACTTCCTCCTTTAACTTGTCTGAATGTGAACTTCCCCGATACAGCCGATATAAAAGGAGTGAAAATCTGTGAACAGGCGAAAGGACGTTGGACGAATGAATGGGCTGCCTGCCCTCGTCTGAATGATTCTAACTATTTTTGGCTGACCGGTGAATTTACCGATCATGAACCTGAAAACGAGAAGAACGATCATTGGGCTTTGGCAAATGGTTATGTTGCTATCACCCCGACTACGGTTGACGTGACGGCTTATCACTTTATGGACGAACTTAATAAATGGTTTAATTAGTTGAAATTTGAAAAAGAAAGCATGACGCCCTGTTAGTCATCTATCCCTACCAACTCTCAACTCTCAACTCTCAACTCAATGAAGTATTATCTGATTGTCGGTGAAGCTTCCGGCGACTTGCACGCCTCTCATCTGATGGCTGCCTTAAAGGCAGAAGACCCGCAGGCTGATTTCCGTTTTTTCGGAGGTGACTTGATGGCGGCTGTCGGAGGAACGATGGTGAAGCATTATAAGGAGTTGGCATACATGGGATTTATCCCTGTATTACTCCATCTGCGCACTATCTTTGCAAATATGAAGCGTTGCAAAGAAGACATTGTTTCCTGGGAACCGGACGTTGTTATTCTGGTAGATTATCCGGGATTCAATCTTGATATTGCCAAGTTTGTCCATGCAAAGACACAGATACCGGTTTACTATTATATTTCTCCGAAGATATGGGCGTGGAAAGAATACCGTATCAAGAATATAAAACGAGATGTAGATGAGCTTTTCTCCATTCTTCCTTTTGAAGTGGAATTCTTCGAAGGAAAGCATCAATACCCCATTCACTATGTAGGAAACCCTACGGTGGATGAGGTGGCAGCCTATCAGGCAGCTCATCCGAAAAATAAGGAGCACTTTATTGCGGAGAACCAATTGGAGGATAAGCCGATTATCGCTCTTCTTGCCGGTAGCCGGAAACAGGAAATCAAAGATAATCTGCCGGATATGTTGAAGGCTGCTTCCGCTTTTCCTGATTATCAGCTTGTCTTGGCCGGTGCACCTGCCATTGCTCCCGAGTATTATAAACAATATGTAGGAGAAGCGAAAGTGAAAATCATTTTCGATCAGACTTATAGCCTGTTGCAGCATGCAGATGTAGCTTTAGTTACTTCGGGTACAGCTACGCTTGAGACGGCATTGTTTCGTGTTCCTCAAGTGGTTTGTTATTACACTCCGATCGGGAAAGTGGTTTCTTTTTTGCGGCGTCATATCCTGACAGTGAAATTTATTTCGTTGGTAAATTTGATTGCCGACCGTGAAGTAGTCAAAGAACTGGTGGCAGATACGATGACCGTGAAGAATATGCAGAGCGAATTGAGAAATATCATTGAAAATGAAGCATATAGAAATGAGATGCTTTCGGGGTATGAATATGTAGCCGAACGGTTAGGACCTGCCGGTGCTCCCCGTCATGCAGCTCGTGAAATGCTGCGTTTGTTGAAAAAATAACTTTCTTTTTCTGAATAAACGTAAAGCCGATGCAGTAAATGCACGGCTTTTTTATTTATAAAGCAGAAGACTAAAATAATGAAAGGAAAAAGATATGAAAAAATTTAAGTGGCTTTTAGGAATCTTATTATTGGCATTAGTGCCAATGTTGCAATCATGTGATGATGATGGTTATTCTATTGGAGATTTCAGCTGGGACTGGGCGACTGTTCGTGCAACCGGTGGAGGAGGATATTATTTGGAAGGTGATAATTGGGGGGTGATTGATCCGGTTGCTACTTCTATTCCTTGGTTTAAACCAGTGGACGGTGAACGTGTTGTGGCTTTTTTCAATCCTTTGTATGACATGGAAGGAGGAAAAGGAGTTCAGGTGAAGATGGAAGGCATACAGGAACTGTTGACAAAAGAAGTGGAAGATATGTCGACAGAGGAAGAAGCGGAAGAATTCGGAAATGATCCTATTCTGATTTATCAGGGTGATATGTGGTTGGGAGGAAAGTTCCTGAACGTAATTTTCCGTCAGGAGTTGCCTCGTTCGGAGAAACATCGTATCAGCCTTGTGCAAAATAAGATGGAACCGGGAGAGCCGGGCGAACCGTCAGAACCGGGAACATTGAATGTGGATGAAGATGGTTACATACATTTGGAACTGCGTTATAATACATATGAGGATGTGACTGACTATTGGGGATGGGGACGAGTTTCTTATAATCTGGAAAAATTCTTCCCTACGCCGAAAGATTCCTGGGTAGCACCCAAAGGGTTTAAGGTGACAATAAACTCAAGAGAACATGGAGAAGGAAGAGTGATTGTGCTTGATCTGGATCATCCGGTCGGTGTACCGGAAGCAGCGAAGGATGTTCATTCCACTTCTTCGATCCGATAACCTAACTATGATTTACTGTGTGTGAAAAAGGTCGGGATACTTCCGTAGAAGTTCCCGACCTTTTGTATTTTGTTTCAGCTCTAATCGATTGAGAAAGAATCCCCCGTTAGAACCATGTTAATGCATATAGATAAACGACTGCTGCCGGTATAGCCATCAGGGAACTGTCAAAGCGGTCGAGCATCCCACCGTGTCCCGGAAGAATGGTTCCCGAATCCTTAACGTGCAACTGGCGTTTCAATAACGACTCCGTCAGGTCGCCCCATGTGCCGAATATAACAACCACCAAGGCCAGTCCTGCCCATTCAATCATTGACATAAATGGGAAGTAGTGAGCGAGTATAAAAGATACTCCGATTGCTACCACTCCGCCGCCGATAGAACCTTCCCATGATTTCTTGGGAGAGATACGTTCAAATAACCGGTGTTTGCCGATCAATGAACCGATGCAATAGGCTCCCGTGTCATTCAGCCAAAGGAAAATAAAGATAGATAGCGGTAGGATAGGATTGTAACTTACGCTACTGTATTCTGATCCCGGATCGTTATGGAATGCTAATACATTCAGCAAAGCAAAAGGTAGTCCGATATAAAGTTGGCTAAGCATAGAATAAGCCCAGTTAAGTACCGGGTTTTCCTTTTTCAGATACAACTCGCTAATCATCATGTAAAGCAATAAAAGCACATACGGGATGAATATCTTCGAATCGGCCGCATCAATGCAGAATCCCATGATTGCAAGGAATAGGTAAGCCCCGCCGAGCATATTAATAGTCTTGTTTATCTTCACTCCTTCTGCGCGCATATTTACCAGCTGTCCGAACTCATAAATGGTCAGTGCGCTGATAGCGGTAAACAGAATACCAAAGCTGAATGCGTCATAAAGGATGCCCCCCACCAAGATGGCAACGAAGAGTACACCCGTAATAGCTCGTTTTATGAAATTATTAATCAAAATCTATTCGTTTTAATTAGTTGGACCCGTTAGCTTCTTCTTCATTGGATTTACCCTCTACGGTAACTTTGCCCTCCACAGTAACCTTTTTACCTTCTGCGGCAACTTTGGTGTCTATGGGTGCTTGTTTTTCCTTTGCGGTATTTTCAGCTTCCTCTTCTTTGATTTCTTTTTCTTCTTCTTTCAGCTTTTGGGCAAGTTCTCTTTCAGCTCTTGCGGCATCCTGACTTTCTTTAGCAGCCATGATTTCTTCCGAACGGGAAGCCCAAGGGCGTTTACCGAAGATGCGTTCAACGTCTTCCGCGAAGATTACTTCTTTGTCAATCAGTAATTGCGTCAGTTCGTTGTGTCCTTCTTTATTCTCCGACAGAATTCTCTTGGCACGGTCATACTGCTCGTTTACCATTCTCTTGACTTCTTCGTCAATCAATTCGGCTGTCTTTTCGCTGTATGGACGGTTGAAAGAATATTCATCGTTGTTGTAATAACATAAGTTCGGCAGCTTGTCGCTCATACCTAAATAAGCAATCATGCCGTATGCCTGCTTAGTCACCCTTTCCAGGTCGTTCATGGCACCTGTTGAGATGCGGCCGAGGAATAAATCTTCAGCGGCGCGTCCTCCCAAAGTAGCACACATTTCGTCCAGCATCTGCTCCTTGGTAGTGATCTGACGTTCTTCCGGCAGATACCAGGCAGCTCCTAATGCACGTCCGCGAGGAACGATTGTAACTTTAATCAATGGGTTGGCATATTCCAACAACCAGGAGATAGAGGCGTGTCCTGCTTCATGCAAAGCGATAGAGCGTCTTTCTGCTTCCGTTGTAATCTTGGTTTTCTTTTCCAGACCACCGATGATGCGGTCTACCGCATCCAGGAAGTCCTGCTTGCTTACGAATTTCTTTCCGTGGCGGGCAGCGATCAGTGCAGCCTCATTGCAGACATTGGCAATATCCGCACCCGAGAATCCCGGTGTCTGACGTGCCAGCAAGTCCACATCTACACTATCGTCTATTTTAATCGGGCGCAAATGCACGCCAAATACTTCTTTACGTTCGTTCAAGTCGGGCAGGTCCACGTGTATCTGACGGTCAAAACGTCCTGCGCGGAGCAGTGCCTTGTCGAGTACGTCTACACGGTTGGTAGCAGCAAGGATAATCACACCGCTATTGGAACCGAAGCCGTCCATTTCTGTCAGCAACTGATTCAATGTGTTTTCGCGTTCGTCATTTCCTCCCATTGCAGGGTTCTTGCCACGGGCACGTCCTACGGCATCAATCTCATCAATAAAGACGATACAGGGAGCTTTTTCTTTAGCCTGTTTAAACAAGTCGCGAACACGGGATGCACCTACACCCACAAACATTTCCACGAAGTCGGAACCAGCCAATGAGAAGAAAGGTACATTCGCTTCGCCGGCCACAGCTTTGGCAAGCAATGTTTTACCGGTTCCCGGAGGGCCTACCAGCAATGCTCCCTTGGGTATCTTACCTCCCAAATCCGTATATTTCTGCGGTTCCTTTAAGAACTCTACGATTTCCTCCACTTCTTGTTTTGCTTCGGCCAGCCCCGCTACATCTTTAAATGTAATCTTGATGGCTCCGCCTTTTTCAAAAAGCTGGGCTTTTGATTTTCCTACATTAAATACGCCGCCGGGGCCACCACTGCCGCCTCCGCTCATACGGCGCATGAAGAATATCCATAACGCAACCAGCAAGACAAGCGGGAGTACCTGAATCAGAATTGCGGGGAAAATATCCGATTTGGGCGGATAGTCGGATGAACCGTCAAAATGACCGGCTTCCTTTTCTGCCTGCAAAAACTCTTCCAGTTTATCGGTAGACGGGGTTCTACTTGTAATGACAGGGTTGCGTCCCACCTTGGTAGAGTCGGCTCCAAAAACAGCCCCTACGGCAGTCGGTTTGAGGAAAGCTTCGATTGATTTATCTTCATAACCCAATACTTTGCTGACATAACCCTTTTTTACATAGTCCTGAAACTCGCTGTAAGTTACAGCTTTGCTTCCTGCTCCTTTTGAATCACTGCCCCACCAGAGGCCGAGAAGCATAAGGGCAATAATCATATACATCCAGTTCAGGTTGAACTTGGGCATATTAACCTTATTGTTAGGTTTATTGCTATTGTTATTATTGCTATTATTATTGTCCATAATCATTAATTAGTCTAGATCGGGGATTTGAGTAAGTTTGGCATCTGCCCAGAGGTGCTCAAGATTATAAAAAGCTCTTGTCTCCGGCAAAAAAACGTGTACCAATACATCGGCATAGTCCATAGCTACCCATTCTGCATTTCGGAGTCCGTCGATTGCATAAGGCTTGCTGTCCGCACCTTTGCGTGTAAATTCCTTGATTGAATCTACTATTGCACTCACTTGACTGGGAGAATTTCCCTGACAGATAACGAAATATTTACAGATGGTATCTTCTATGCTGGTTAAATCGGCAACGACTATCTTTTTACCTTTTTTCTCTTGAATTCCTTCTTTTATTTTTTCAATTAATACTTTAGTATCGTTCATTCCTGTAATTGGGATTAATAATTCATGTTCTCTATTTGTTTATAACAAAAAAAGGTGACCCTTTGTTTCTGATAATAAACGTGATATTTTTGACAAATATACGCTGATTTATTGGATACAAGAAAGTTATCCCTCAATTTTTGTGTTTTTTAGTGGAGATACTTTTGTTTGGAAAGCTTATTTGGACATTTTTGCAAAAAAAATATCGGATTTGTTTTGAATTCCCAAAATATTTGTATCTTTGCACCCGCAAACGAAAATCATTGGGCTATGGTGTAATGGTAACACTACAGATTCTGGTCCTGTCATTCCTGGTTCGAATCCAGGTAGCCCAACAAAACACCAGCTTTTTACTGACAAAAACCCGCTAAAAATGCAATTTTAGCGGGTTTTTTTGTGCTTTGACAAATACCATCCGAAAAAAGTTGACGCTAATTCGGTGGCTAATTCGGTGACACGAATGCTCTTTTTTGATATTTTTTTGAGTGGTTCTCAAAAAAAAATAACGATGAGCCAAAAAAAGCAAACTTTCAATGTTCTTTTCTGGATAAGGAAAGGAAGAACGAATGAAAAACTGTCACCTCTTTCATGTCGGGTTACGATTTCGGGACAAAGATACGAAATTCCCACGAAACTATACCTACGGTCTGAATCATGGTCGGCAGTTGCGCAAAAGTCACTTGGTAAGACCGCCAATGACAAAGAAGCCAACCGGTATATCGAAGATTTGAAAATCACGATCGAAGATACCGTTACCAAAATCAGACAGAAAAACTACCCTCTCAACATTGAGAACTTCAAACTCATGTTTCAGACACAGGATAATGAGTTCTCTACCATCAGCACACTGTTTGATTACCATGAAATCATGGAGAAGAAAAATCTCCGTGCCAGTACATTTGTCGGCTATCACGTAACGAAGAAACACCTGCTCAACTTTATACGTATCAAATACCATGTCTCTGACTATGATTTGACCGCCATTGACAAAGCTTTCGTTTATGAGTTTTACGCCTATCTGCAAGGCTATAAGAGGGAAGGGGAGACCGTATGCGCTGTCAATGGTGCATTGAAGCATATCCAGCGTTTCAAAAAGGTGATGAATGTCGCCCTGCAAAACGAATGGATAAGCCGGAACCCTGTCTGCCTGCTCAACGCCAAGAAAACGAAAGTAGAAAGAGGATTCCTGTCCGAAAAGGAACTGAAGAGCATCGAGGAAGTCCCTTTGCCCGTCAACCTCTCCATCGTGAGGGACGTGTTTGTATTTGCTGTCTACACCGGGCTGTCATTTGTCGACATCAGTAACCTGACGAATGAAAATATAAATGTCGGTATCGACAAAAGCTTGTGGCTGAACTACTATCGTCAGAAAACGGACATACACGCCATGCTGCCTTTATTGCAACCTGCTGTCTGTATATTAAAGAGGTATGAAGCATACCACAAAGGAAAACGGACTAATCATGTATTCCCGGTACCGCCCAACCAGGTGGCAAACCGATACCTGAAAAAAGTGGCCAAGGAAGCGGGAGTAGAGAAAAATATTACCTTCCACATGGCCCGACACACTTTTGCCACCACTATCACCCTGTCTCACGGCATACCGATTGAAACTGTGTCAAAAATGTTGGGACATACCAGCATCAAGACGACGCAAATCTACGCTAAGATTCTGGACACGAAAGTCATGGACGACATGGCGGCTCTCAAAGAATTGTACACCAGAAAGGAATCTCAAAAATCACCCGATAATAAAGCCGTAAACGGATGAAAACAACCGCAACCATCAGCCAGGAAGAACTGGAGCAGAAAGCTGTCGATAGCATGATAGCATACGAGAAGAACCTCATTTCCGGACAGGAAATGAAGGAAGCAGTCACCCGTGCGCTGCATCACTACGCCAACAGGGAAGGACACCGGGAAATCGTTCTGAAAGGGTGGATTATAAAAACCATCTACGCCCTCGACAGCAGCCAACTGAAAGACCTCGACCGGGTAGCTTTCACCTGCATGGATAAACAGCCGGTTAACCCCTGATAATTAACTCACATAAAAAACAAAATCATGAAAACAGAAACCAACAGCATGAGAATCGTGAAACCTGAAAAGGAATCTGAAAAAGCAGTCGTGGAACCCCAAAAGGAGAAAGCCACCGGAAAACCGAAGTACAAACCCGTGGAACCCGTCACACTCGAAACTGTTCCGGAAGATGCCGTGTTCATCCGCTCCACGGATGTATGCAAATTGCTCAACATCAGCAACTCAACGTTAAGGAACATGCGTGCGGAGCACGCAATCCCATTCTACAAACTGGGTGGGATATTTCTCTACAGCAAAGAAGAAATCATGAATTACCTCGCATCCAATTACAGTAGAAGAATCTAGCGAAAATGGCAAAAACAGGATTATCATATTATCAGGCGGAAACCGACCGCTTTCAGGACATCAAGGTAAAACGTCTGAAGAAGCGATACGGCTGCGAAGGGTATGCAGTGTACCAGTATATCCAAAACGAGATATACCGGGTTGAAGGCTGTTATATCCGTTTCACGGACGACCAGCTTTTTGATGTTTCCGAATACTGGGGCATTGAAGAGCAACGGGTAGAAAAAATCATTGAATATTGCACGGAAGTGGAATTGTTCGACACCATCACCTGGCATACGAATCATGTACTTACTTCCGTAGATATTCAGCAGAGATATCTCGAAATCTGCCGGAGAGCCAAGAAGAAGATTGTAATACCGGAAGATATACGGCTTGTCGAGATACAAGACGTGGCTTCCGGTGTGACAGGTGCGTCGCTACCTCTTTTCTCCGGTCAGGAAATTGAGACGAAAACCGGAAAAACAGTTTATGGTTCTCCCAAACTGGATACCGGAAAACAGACCGCAACCGATATCGGAAAAGAAACCGTAATCACTGCCGGAATATCTTCCGGCGTCATTATTCCGCAGAGTTCTGCGGAAATTCCGGAAACTCCGCGGAATTCTGCGGAAAAACGGCACAAAGAAAAAGAAAGTAAAGAAAATTCCCCCTCTATCCCCCGGACTATTCCGCCGGCAAGGGATGATGAGGACAAAGTTTCACTCTCTCCGGACGGGAATAGGGGAAATGTTTCCGCAGAATCCTGCGGGAAACGTCCGGAACATGGCGAAGAATACAGTTTGAAGTTGCAGCGGCTGGGGGAAACCTGCTACAATCTGGGGTGTTCGAAAGGAGATGTCCGTAAGGTTCTGATGATAGAAAATATTGCCATGGACGACAGCCCGATATGGCAACTGATTGAAGAGTTGAAGGCGAGCGGCGGACGTTATTCGTTCACCGGAGAGGTGTTGCCCGCCCTGTGGGGACTGGTGAAGACGGGGCGCCTGCGGATGATGGAAGAGCATACGGATGAGGTGAAAGAGGGCGTTCATAACGTCAGGCAGATGCTGTCGGGTATCGGCGTGCCGAGCTACGACATGGACGAATTATGCGGAGAGGCGAAAGGCAAAGAAGATGTCCTGCAAGAGGTTATACGGGAAATACGACGATCGAAAGGGCGGATTCTTTCGGTGAGCTGTTTCATCAGGTCACGGTTGAAAAAAGCGAAGAAAAACGAATTGCAAAAAACGGCGTAAGCCACACAGTTATGAGTGAAGATAAAAACAAGACGCCGCTCTACTACCCCCGCAAAATGCGTACAGGGTGGTGCGTGGCGCACGAAGTGACAGCCGCGGGCGTCACTATCGAGAGATACGGAATACACTGCCAGACGTATGCGGAAGCATACCGACGGGCGGAAGTGATGAACCAGCAGCAACAGGCGCAAGCCCTTCAACCAGCCAACTCTGACAGCAAGAGAGGGGGTGAACGATCATGAGTGAAAAAGTAAGCACGATCACCTTGCGACTGACAGCCGAAGAAGCCGCCCAACTGGAGATACTCAAAGACATCATTGGGAAGAAGAGCGGGAGCGAAGCGATTAAATACGTCGTCAAGGAATACCCCCGTTTCTGTACCCACTACAAGCAGGAAGCGAAGGAACACGGAGAACTGAAACGAAAGTACCGGGAGCAGGGCGAAGCCGTGCGGGGTTTTCTGTCGGCACTCGACAGGTTGGAGAAAGCGGGCAGGGAGAAAGAGTAGGGGAAACGATTGCTAGCAAAATACGCTCCGGAAGATCTTGGCCAATGAAATATTTGCTAGCAGATGTTTCCGGATCGTGTACTCGAGCTGCGTAAAAGTGCTAGCGGATTCTTGTTCCCGGTTCGTTCCGGAGCAACTAATTTGCTAGCAATTAACGGGGATATCAGGTTGATGGAGCCGGGATCCCGACAGGTATGTGATAGCAAGTGAAGGTAATGGGCAAGTGCCGAACCAAGCGGATTACTTTCGCGAGCGGCTTATCGTCTGATTGCTCACCGTGCCGCCGTGTGGTTCGTGGCAATGCGTGCAGCGGGAATACCGCCGCCCACACAGCCCCGTCCCCCGCAGCAGCACTCCGTCAGTGTTTAATAGCAATATTCCTTCACCGGCAGCGTTTCTCGGACGGGCGGTGTTTCTGTGCACCGTGCCGCTTTCCTTGCTTTCCCGTAGCCACCCAATGGGCGCAAAGAAAGCCGCCCTCTGACAGTGTTTCTATGGAACGTTCTTGGGGGAAGTCTTCCCAAAAGTTACTCCTGTGTGTAACAGTCGAGGCTGGCAAAGTGGGTGATTACGGAAGTTACTACCGCCTGACGCATACGGCTCCGGCTTCCGCTCACACCCCGGCACAGCCGGACTACAAGCGACAGCCTATGCGGTGGAAACCCTTGCGGAAGGGTATCCCCTGCGGAACGGGTGACAGCTGTGATGCCCAGTGCGGTTTCGCTCCGCCCGGCACTTGCTGCCGGGACTAAGGCGAGAATCCGCTACCTCTTTTCGTCTGACAACAGGAACGGAAGTGTTAGCCAGGAGTGCAGCCCTGCGGTGCGGGGTTCCCGGGTTTACGGTTGAGTGGGTTTGTATTGTGGAAGTAAGCACCCTTCGTCGTCCTTCGGGCGCGTGCAGACGTGATGCTGCGTGCGCCGTGACAGCAATTGTTTTCCTTCCGTCTTCCTTTTTGGGGGACACCCAAAAAGAGACCGGCAGAAAAACAAAGGGGTAGCGATATTCAACATAACGGGTCATTATGCCCGCACGCCTTGCCATTCAGGCAAGTCGGGTGCATAATGCGTGGTTATGTTTAATATGGATTGTTTTATTTTTCCGCCCCCAGGCGAAAAAAGCCATGCGGAGTGGAAACGCCACCACCCCGACCACCGCCCCTTAGTTACTTCTGCCACTCCCGGGCCGTGCGGTTTTCTGACCTGTTGCGGGTGCTTCCTGCGGGTTGCGCCTGGCGGCGTGCCCGGCTAACTGTTTACACCTTTCGGAACATTGGAAATTCCCGGCGGTCGGCTTCGCCGTCCGCTCCATGAAGCGGGGCGAAGCGCCCCGCCGAAGAGTGCAAATAACAAATCCGTGACAATCGGGCAAATGTCACAAAATAAAATAGTAAAAAACGTAAGTTCTCAAAACTTATATTAAACAGAATAGAAATGAAAGAATCACATACAGGTATTGGTATCTGCCGTTGCTACCAATGCCGAATGAAAAAAAAGAACTGCAGCACATCGGGACGTAAATCGCTCAAACGGGCAATCAACAAGTTTCGCCGCAAGCAATTGAAGTTAGACAAAGTAACCAGGCACAATCACTTCGGCGGATATTGGGCCTAAGACTAATACATGCTTTTATCCGCCCCACACTGCACAGGAACACATTTTTTTCCTTTTTTCATCTACCTCTCCAAGGGCATGGATGAACGGCAGACAAGAAATTTCAGATAAAAATACCGCACGACGTAGGAGCGCAGGATATTTTTATCTGAAATAGCGTAGCGGTTCTTGACTGACGGACGGCCGTGACCTATCTTTGTAGAAGAAAAGAGGAAAAATACGCTGTAAAACAGCAAACTTATCATTTATACTTTCCCGTCACTTTATAGATAATTGCGTTTCTGTCTGTGTCATTCTGTTTATTTACGGATAGAACCATACGGGAATAAAACGTAAAAACTCCCGAAAACAGCCGGAAAAGAAGCAAAAACGTACTTGAAACCCTTCGAGATGTTTTCAAAAATTCATCAGACGTTTTTTTTATTTCGTCAGACGTTTTTTGAAAAACTCCTGATGTTTTCTATGAGACTTTCAGAAGCATATTCCGTTCACCAAATACCCGCAAATGAAAAGCCCGGTGAAATGATTTCTCATTCATCGGGCTTTTTCCTTGGTTTGTTTGCGATGTACGGAACGAGGATAATGCGCTAGCAGGCGTTTTCTTCGTTACCGGTCATTGTTTAAGCTGCCGGGTCTGGAGCTTCTCCGCCGCCTTCGTCAGGTTTCGGATTTGGTTTCTCATCTCCTCCTTCGCCATCTTCGTTCGCTGCGCTTGCTCCTGCCTTGGAGAAAGAATACATTGAAACGGCTTCCTTGATTTCGGCAGAAGGAACATAGATAACACGTGCTTTTTTCACACTGCTTGCTCCACACTTGCTGGCATCCTCGGTGCCTTTACCGGAAACGGAAGGACGGAATGAACCGAGATCTCCCAGGCGGACGGGTGAACCGTTTGCGAGGTTGCGCTTGATAACGACCATCAATGCGTCAAGAACTGCCTTGATGTCAGAGCCGGTCAGTGTACAACGGTCTGCGATCTGGTCAACGATTTGTTTTTGTTTCATTTCTGGAGCGAGCACTACCTGCGCATAGTATTTTGCTGCAGCGGCTTTGTCCTGCGGATTCTTGCGCAAAGCGGGTTTGATTGTAATTGCCATGTTAATTAGTGTTTTAATGATTAATAATGTTGCAAATCTACATATACGTGCGTGGGCGTGCGGACGTATGTTCTTATCTGTGATGATACGTGTTTCATCATACGATTATGTACATGAAAAAAGGGCTGCGGTTTGTATTCCGCAGCCCTCCAAACAGGGGTTTTCACTCCGATCGTAAAGTTTACTCCTTAATCGTTTCTCCTTTCATCGTCTTTCACGGGACTGTCTGCCCCGGTGAGCCAAACAAAAATTTTACCGATAACTTTCAATACCTTCAACGTCGTTCTCCAAAATGGTTTCATAATGACCTCCTTTTTAATTGTTTCCCGCAAAGGTAGGGGAAATGAAGAATGAAGAATGATGAATGAAGAATTGGCTGCGCTTTCATACATTTACATCTGCATAGTAATTCTTCATTCATCATTCTTCATTCATCATTCTTCATTAAATACCCGTATTCGACGGAGACACAGAAGCAGGGGCATTGTTTGATGTACTCGCAGGGTTCTATGGTACCGTTGTGGTTGAGGTCGGGCGAGAGGTCGCGGTGACCGCAAATCTTTGCTCCGTGGTAGGTGAGCAGCAGGAAGCGGAGAAGGGTTTCAAGGCTTTGTTTTTGTGCGTCGGTGCGGGTGTCGGCGGCACGTCCGGAAGCATCCAGACCTCCTTCGTAGGCAACTCCTATCGACGGGGTGTTGTAGCCTTTGGCGTGGGCTCCGATGTGGGTGATGTCGCGCATGTGGTGTATTGTTCCGTCTTTGGTGATGTAATAGTGATAGCCACATTCGGCAAAACCTTGGCGTTTGTGCATGGAGTCGAGGGCTTCCGGGGTGAGGTTGCTTGTGCAAGGGGATGCGGTGCAGTGCACCACAATCAGGGTGATGTTTCTTTGTTTAATCATTGTTTTTTGTGGGTGATTATGTGGATGATTTTTAGTTGTGTATTCTTGTTCTACCCCCCTTCCGTCCCCCTTTGGGGGAGACGCTTGTCGGGGGAAGTGCTCTTCCCCCTTGCCGCAGGGCGTTCCCCTAGCGAAGAGGGTTCGGGCTGTAGCCGTAGGAGCTGCTGCACTAGGGCTTAAAAGGGTGAGCCGAAAGAGATGGTTATCAGTTCCTTTTGTTTGGGGGTGAGGATGCGGTTACTTAACTGGTAGTTTGTTTCTTGCAATGCTTCGAGTAGTTCGGTGTCGTCCTTTATCCACTGTTTGAGGCGGATAGAAGCGGACGCAGGTGCAATATTCGGGAAATAGAGAACGGCCAGTTCTTTGAAACCGTAGCTACGGTTGGTCAAACTTTGGCAGTTGTTTTGTTGGTGCATGTTGGTATACATAATTATAGTGTTGGTTTACAGATGTAAAGATAGGCTTTTTAGTGGCTGGTTGTCACCTGTATACTTGGTAGATATAGTTATATATGTTTGTTGGCAGAGGAAATTTGTGATATTCGGGCAATTGTCACGAATTTCTTTTGTCCGTAACTTTTCGGCGGGGCGTCTGCCCCGCTTCGTGAAGCGGACGGCGAAGCCGACCGCTGGGAATCTCCGATATTCTGCAAAGACTGTCCGCAGGGTGCAAACAGTCAGCCGGGCACGCCGCCAGGCGCAGCCCGCAGGAACAGGAAACCCGCAAGAAGTCGGAAACCCTGCCGGAAACCGGGAAAGGCAGGAGTAACTAAGGGGTGGTGGTCGGGGTGGCGGCTTGCCGCCACAGTGGTGGCGTTTACATTCCGCAGGGCGCAGTCCGTAAGGGTGGACATTAAACGGAGTAACTTTATGCCCGTTCCTGAAACAACGGAAAAGCCCGCAAACAGCAGGAATATTTGGAAGATGCTGTTATGTTGAATTAAAGCACAAAATCCGGAACGGTTTTGTGACTAATTAAACATAATTGCTCTTCCGGATTTCCTGCGCAAAAGCTGCACTCCACTAGAAAAACCGGAAGACCACGGCGCTAGCAACATCACGTCAGCACGGCGGCGAAAGCTTTCGACGCCTCTAGTTCAAACGGACAAACCCGCTCAATCATAAAACACGGGAACCCCGCACCGCAGGGCTGCACTCCTGACTAACAGCCCGTTCCTATAGTCAGACGAAAAGAGGTAGCGGATTCTCGCCTTAGTCCCGGCGTTAGTGCCGGGCGGAGCGAAACCGCACCGGGCATCGCAGCTGTCACCCGTGCCGCAAGGGCTTACATTCCGCTAAGGATATCATCCGAAAGGGTCCCCATCGCATAGGGTGCTGCTTCCTTTGCTGTATTCGGCAAGTGAGGGAGCGGCAACCGGAGCCGGATATAAGACGGGAGTAACTTCTGCTATCGTCCGCAAGGGTGTCCACCGCATAGGCTGTCGCCTGTGGTCCGGCTGTGCCGGGGTGTGGGCGGGAGCCGGAGCTGAATGCATCAGGCGGTAGTAACTTCTGTAATCACCCACTTGGCAAGCCTCGACTATTATACACCGGAGTAACTTTAAAGAAACTTTCCCCAAGAATCTCCCATAGAAACACTGCCGTAGGGCGGCTTTCTTTGCGCCAGTCCGACGGCTACGGGAAAGCAAGGAAAGCGGCACGGTGCACAGAAACACTGAACGTCCGAGAAACGCTGCCGGTGAAGGAATGTTCCGATTAAACACTGACGGAGTGCTGCTGTGGGGAGCGGGGCTGTGTGGGCGGCGGTATTCCCGCTGCACGCATTGCCACGAACCATACGGCGGCACGGTGAGCAATCAGACGAAAAGTTTCAAGCATGACTTTTTTCCAGTTTGCTAGCACATACCTGGCAGGATCCCGGCTTCATCAACCTGTTATCCCCTGCCAACTGCTAGCAGAATCCGGCAGCCGGCTTCTTCCAGGACGAAACATTTGCTAGCACTATTCCCGAGCTGCAGTAGTTGATCCGGAAAAATCTGATAGCAAATCTTTCCTACTGCAGCCGGGGTGAGCTATACAGCCATCGGTTCCTCTTTGATAATCGAGATTTCCAGTGCGTTTTCAATCTTGGTCAAAGTTTCGAGTGAAAGGTTCTCCCGTCCTCTCAACACCTTTGAGATGTATTGCGGGCTGCAATTCATTTTTTCAGCCAATTGCTTTTGGCTCATTCCTAATTCTTCCATCCTGTCCAGCATCAGCATGGCAATATTTTGCGAATGTCGGAGCCAAGACTTGTTTGTTTCAAGGAAGTCAAACAGCTCACGCCATTTCGAAGGCGTTGGAGAAGCATGTTCTTCAAGCCTTTGTGCGATAGATTTCATACGATTTTCCATATCATTCCTCCCAAATTATAATTCACTAATATACTCTATAAACCCTTCGTCGTCAATGATTCCTTCTTCAAGCAGGTAGCGTCGAACCCTGTCTATTTTCACAAGTTCCTGCCTGGTGTGCTCTCTTTCCTGCATCGTAGCCGTCAGCTTGATGGCGCCTCCGGTGATGATGTAGTTGCCTTGAATCAATTTGATAGCGTATAGCCGGAGCCATGACGAGTGACCGTATTTACGTTTTAACCGGGCCTTTTCTTTTTGCAGCATCATATCCGAAGCCTGGTTGTTGTCCAGCGGGCGGAATATCTTGCTTAAATCGGTTTCCGGGGAGATGTCCATTATGATGTATCGAAGGCGTTCACTATCTTCAATAGTATCGCTGATAGCTTCTTTTATATCTGTTATTTTAAAGTAGGCGTTCAAGTCATCTATATTCTCCTTGAAGAAAGTGCGTAGCCAAACCACGTCGGCCCAGTTGTTGAACACCTTATAAAATTCGTTATCATCCTCGCCTTCAAAGTGTACAGCCCATAATTTTCTGTCTCCAGTAATGTCGTCAAATGTCATATCTCCTTGTTTTATAGTAAGACAAAGATACGCAAAAGTAACGAGATAATAAACTTATAGGTTGATTATTTAGCAAGAAAAATGTTTTATTTAGTTGGTTTAGTGGTTGTATGGTAGATGGTGGTGTCTGTGTCCCAGTCATTAATTTCATCATTCGTGTTTATTTGCAGACTGTCAATGAGAGTTTTTTGATGAGTTATTTCCGGTTGTTCGCAGCCTCCTATCAGTTGTATAATGAATATTATTCCTGCTATAACGATTCCTGCTATGGTATTATTGATAACATTTCTTTTTAAGCCTTTAATATAAGAATTCTGATACCTTTTATTTTGCATAATTTATATTTTTTACGCTGTGAAGTTAATAAATTAAATGCGATATTTATCATTATTTGTCACTTTAATTAGGTTTATCCGATTAAAAACGATACCTTTGTATTACAAAACTTGAATCCTCAATGGGATATTAAAAGAGGGTTTTTGCCAAAGTCGGTGTCTAATTCGGTGACACTACGAAAATAGGAAGCTGTTAATTCATTATGAATGAGACTATAAAGGAATTAAAGTTTGAGGGCAGGTAGCCCAACAAAATCAACGTCAATTTAGATAGAACCCTGCTAAGAATTAGTTTTTGCAGGGTTTTATTGTTTCCGGACATTCATAGTCAAGAGAAACGCAAATTTGCTGTGAAAAGAAGCTGTGAAGTTGATGTTTAAGAAATAAATCTTTAAACAAGCTGTATAAGCTTGTTTAGCAGAAAAGAGAAACAGGTTTTATTGCTCAAGCGAGCATAAAACCTGTTTCTTTTATTTCTCTAAATCGGGCAGAGGATTATTCTTCTGCTTTAATTGATTCGTCGATTACTTTAATTTTTTGTAATACCAGTTCCAAGTCTGCTTTCAACTTGTCTACCTTGCGGTTCAGTTCGGTCAACAGGCTGCTGCCTTTCTTGGAAGTAGAAGTTAGGAAGCCCAGATTGTTCTCATAAGTCTGAAGTTCATTCTTCATATTCTCATAAGTACGTACCAGTTTCTCGCGTTCTCTATATAAAGATTGAGTGCCGCCCCCCTGGATATTGCTAATGTTCGAACGGAAGTTGCTTAACTTCTTGTTGGAAGCATTGATGTTGAAACGGTCGAATAACTGATCGATCAATCCGTGATATTGCTTGTATAGCTTATCTTTTTCTTTGAACGGCACATGACCGATAGAGTTCCATTCCTTCATCAAATCCCGAACCAGATTGCTTGCTTCTTCGGTATCCATGTTCTCATCGATAGCGGATAACTTTTCGATCAATGCTTTCTTCTTTTCCATATTCTCTGTTTCGACAGAGCGTTGTGAAGAAGTGGCCTTGTTCTTTTGCTCAAAGAAGTAGTCGCAAGCTGTGATAAACCGTTTCCAGATTGCATCCGAGTGTTTTTTGGCAACCGGTCCGATGGTCTTCCATTCTTTTTGAAGTTTGGTCAGTGCATCGGCAGTTACTTTCCAGTCTGTACTGTCTTTCAAGGCTTCCGCTTTTTCGCAGAGCGCTTTTTTCTTTTCCAGATTCTCGTTCATTCCTTCTTTCAGACTTTTGAAGAATTCTCCTTTCTTCTTGAAGAAATCATCGCAGGCATGGCGGAAACGCTCGAAGATCTTCACATTCATCTTTTGCGGCGCAAAACCGATAGTTTTCCATTTGTTTTGCAGGGCAATCACTTCCTGGGTCTTGTTTTCCCAGGCAGAGAATGTTTTTAGTTCATCATACTCAATCGCTTCAACGATTTCGCAGATGACGGTCTTTTGATCCAAATTATGCTGTTCGGCTTCTTTCAACGATTCGAAGTGCTGCTGATGGCGGCGGTTGACAGCGGTAGAAGCTGCTTTAAACCGATTCCAGATTTCATCACGCAGTTCTTTGGCTACCGGACCTGTATCGCGGAACTCCTGATGCAACTTCTGAAGTTGGTGGAAAGCGGAAACAACATCTTCCTCGTCAGCCAACTTTTCGGCAGCTTCGCAGAGATGCGTTTTGATTTCTAGATTCTTTTTGAAGTCATATTCGCGGAATTCATTGTTCAGTTTCAATAAATCGTAGAACTTCTCTACATATAATTGATAGTTTTTCCAAAGTTCATTCACTTTACCTTGCGGCACCAGTTTTGTGTCATTCCATTGCTGTTGCAGCTTCTTGAACTCCGTATAAGATTTGTTGGCGTCATCTCCGGATTCCACCAATTCTTTCAGTTCTTCAATAATGGAAAGTTTCACTTGCAGGTTTTCTTCCTTCTGGCGTTCCAACTCGGCAACCTGTTTACTGCGTTTTTCCTTGATAACCCCCATCAGGCGTTTGAATTCTTCTTCCGTCGGGTCCTCTTCGGCAACAAAATCTTCAATGTTTCCACCGTTGTCTGTAAACTGTACCTTAGCAGCTTCCAACTCGGCATTATGTAACTTGTAGAATGATTGTTTCAGATTGTCAATATCCTGCTTGTTCGCATTTTCAGCATCTTGCGCAAGCTCTTTTAGCTGGTTTAGTACATCTTCCTTAGTGGCAGGTTTAGGAGCTGCTTCAGGTTGAACTTCGGCAGTAACATCTTCAGCCGGAGTCTCTGTAATAGCTTCAGAAACCTCGACTGTTTTCTTTTCTTCTTCTAATTCCCCTTGGTTCAAGGGTTGATTAGTGTCATGAGCGTCCATCATTGTATATTAGTTTTGGGTCACAAATTAATGAAATAAAACGATTACTTCATACTATTTTGCTTATTTTTTTTTGTTTATCGTGTTTTTATGACAATAAAACGGTTATTCCCATGTACAACATCATTCCGATGATGTCATTTGTAATGGCTATAAACGGACCTGTTGCAATGGCTGGATCGATTTTGAACTTCTCCAGCGTCATCGGTACCAGTGTCCCGAAAATAGAAGCGAACATTACCACGGCAAACAGGCTGATGGATACGGAATAGGTGACCGTAGCCGTTGCGCCGAACCTGATAAAGTTGTAGGTGTATACTAATAAGGAGATAATAGTGGCATTAATTAAAGCTACTACCGATTCCTTGGTAATCTGCTTGAAGGTATTTTTAGCGTCCAGCGAGCTGTTTGCCAAACCCTGTACGATGATTGCCGAAGATTGTGTTCCGACATTTCCTCCTGTACCACCGATTAGCGGGATGTACAGTGCCATTTCGGGATGGGCAGCAAAGGTGGAGTCGAAATTACCCAATATCATAGAGTTGCCGATTCCGCCGATCATACCGATTAATAACCAGGGGAGGCGGGCGGTGGTCTGTCTCAATACATTATCGTCTGTTTCTACGTCCTGCGAAAGACCGGATGCCAACTGATAGTCACGTTCCGACTGCTCACGGACTTCATCCATGACGTCGTCGACGGTGATTTGTCCCACAAGCCGACCGATACTGTCGACAACGGGGATAGCCACCAAGTCATACTTCTCAATCGCCTGTACTACCTCGTCAATGGGAGTATCTACGTGTACCGAAATCGGATCTTTCTGCATCACGTGTTTCACTTTCGATACAGAAGGGGAAGTAATCATCTTTTTGAGCGGGAAGATACCTCGCAGACGTTCGTCATCGTCAATGACATATACATAATAGATTTCGTCCAGTTCTTCCGCCTGTTGCCGCATCTCTTTCAGACATTCGGGCATACTCCAGTTTTCGTTGACAAGTACCATTTCCGTACCCATCAAACCACCGGCGGTATTTTCGTCGTATTTCAACAAGTCGACGATGTCTCCTGCCTGTTCGATGTCCTCGATGTGCGAAAGAACCTCTTCCTGCTTGTCTTCATCGAGTTCACGCATCAGGTCTACGGCATCATCCGTGTCCATGTAGTCAACGAAGCGTTTGGCGATTGTCTCCGAAGGAAGCATTTCGAGCAGCTCTTTACGAGCATCTTCGTCCATTTCGACAAGCACGTCGGCGGCAATTTCGTTATCGAGCAGGCGATAGACGAACTTAGCCTCTTCCGCATTCAGGTCATTGCACAATTCGGCGATGTCGGCCGGATGGAGGTCGATGAGAAGACCTTTTACCTTGTCGGCGTCTTTTTGCTCAATAAGGTGTTTAACGTTGTCAATGTATTCCTCGTTCATCGTTGTCAATTACAAATTACGAATTACAAAATCCAGTTCTCTGCTCACTGTTGCCCGCCAATTATTGGGCGTTGCCGGCTGTCTTTAATGCTTCTTCCACTTTATTGGTCAGATCGATAAATTCGGCTACCGATAGTTGTTCCGGGCGTTTATTAAATAAGATGTCCTCCGTGAGCGGACAATCTTTGCCTAAAATAGGTTTGATGGAGTTGCGCAATGTTTTCCGTCGCTGGTTGAAGGTCGTTTTCACTACTTGCTTGAACAGTTTTTCGTCGCATCCCAACTCTTTAGTCTCGTTGCGTGTCATACGGATAACAGCACTTTTCACTTTGGGAGGCGGATTGAACACGTGTTCGCTGACAGTGAACAAATATTCCACTTTATACCATGCCTGTATCAATACGCTAAGGATACCGTATGTCTTGCTGCCCGGTCCGGCTGCAATACGTTCGGCTACCTCTTTTTGAATCATTCCCGTGCAACAGGGGACGATATCTTTGTTGTCCAGCATCTTGAAAAAGATTTGGCTGGAAATATTATACGGGTAATTACCAGTCAGTACGAAAGGCTTCCCGTCGAACAACCGGTGAAGATTCATTTTCAAGAAGTCATCCTCGATGATGTGGTCTTCCAGTGACGGATAGGCTTCGCGAAGATAAGCAACCGACTCATAGTCAACTTCTACGACCTTTACCAATCGGTCTTTCTTTACTAGAAACTGGGTCAATACTCCCATACCCGGCCCCACCTCTAAAATAGGCAGTTCGGGGAAGGTGTCGACTGTATCGGCAATATCTTGCGCAACTTTCAGATCTTTCAGAAAGTGTTGTCCGAGAAACTTTTTAGGCTTTACTAATTTCATTTACCAACTAAATAATTACTTTTGCAGCTGACAAAGGTAATTCTTTTAAATGAAGAACGTACCACTATTTATTAAAAAATAAATGATGTGTCAGCGAAGCTAATGAAGAATTAAGGATGAAGAAACTATTAAAAAAGACGCTGAAACTGATATTACCGGTTGTTTTAGGCGGCTTTATCTTATTCTGGGTATATCGCGACTTTGATTTTACAAAAGCGGGCGATGTGTTGTTACACGGTACAAATTGGTGGTGGATGCTCTTCTCGTTATTGTTCGGAGTGTTTGCACAAGTCTTTCGTGGTTGGCGGTGGAGACAAACATTGGAACCGTTGGACGCTTTCCCGAAAAAGAGCGATTGCGTGAATGCTATCTTCATTTCATACGCTGCCAGTCTGGTGGTTCCCCGGATCGGGGAGGTGAGCCGTTGCGGAGTGTTGGCGAAATATGATAATGTCTCGTTTGCCAAGTCGTTGGGAACAGTCGTTACGGAGCGGTTGGTCGATACGTTGACTATTCTCCTCATCACAGGCATCACTGTATTGCTCCAATTACCGATATTCGTCACTTTCCTTCAGCAGACCGGAACGAAAATCCCTTCATTAATCCACCTTTTGACTTCGGTATGGTTTTATATCATTCTGTTTTGTTTTATTGGTGTGGTGATACTTCTTTATTATTTAAGAAAAACGCTGTTCTTCTATGAACGGGTGAAAGGATTTGTATTGAATATATGGGAAGGAATTATGTCTTTAAAAGGCGTGCGCAACATTCCCCTCTTTATTTTTTATACACTGGCTATTTGGGCTTGTTACTTTCTCCATTTCTATTTTACATTCTATTGCTTTGCCTTTACGGCACATTTGGGTATCCTTGCGGCATTGGTCATGTTTGTCGGCGGCACGTTTGCCGTAATTGTGCCTACCCCTAACGGAGCGGGACCCTGGCATTTTGCCATCATTTCTATGATGATGCTTTATGGAGTAAACGTGACGGATGCCGGAATATTTGCCCTGATTGTACACGGTATTCAAACCTTTTTGGTTGTTTTATTGGGTGTGTACGGCTTGGCTGCTCTGCCGTTCACCAATAGACATCGGGCGTAAATTTTTAGCTAAAAGTGTATATTCTTACATGTTTTTGCCAACCTCCTTTGTCATCTGAAAACTTTTCCATAACTTGGCACTGTTTAATTATCAGATTTAAAATAGTTTTAAAATATTTATTATGAGTACCATTCTTTCTTTAGCTCCACAGAACGTGTGGAAGCATTTTTATTCGTTGACACAGATTCCCCGTCCGTCAGGACACATGGAAAAGATTACAGCATTTCTTTTAGGTTTCGGAAAAGAGCTGGGGCTGGAGTCTTTTGTAGACGAAGCAGGTAATGTGATTATCCGTAAACCTGCCACTCCGGGTATGGAAAACCGGAAAGGTGTGATTCTTCAGGCGCACATGGATATGGTTCCGCAGAAGAACAACGATACTGTACACGATTTTGAAAAAGATCCGATTGAAACTTATATAGACGGTGACTGGGTAAAAGCAAAAGGCACTACTCTGGGTGCAGACAACGGACTGGGTGTAGCTGCTATTATGGCCGTGTTGGAAGCAAAAGACCTGAAACACGGTCCTTTGGAAGCTCTTATCACGAAAGACGAAGAAACCGGCATGTACGGTGCGTTCGGCTTGAAACCGGGTACACTGAACGGAGAGATTCTTTTGAATCTGGATTCGGAAGATGAAGGCGAGTTGTATATTGGTTGTGCTGGAGGTATGGATGTAACTGCTACCCTGGAATATAAGGAAGTAGCTCCCGAAGAAGGAGATATCGCAGTGAAAGTTACATTGAAAGGATTACGTGGCGGACATTCGGGATTGGAAATCAATGAAGGACGTGCCAATGCTAATAAGTTGCTGGTTCGTTTCGTTCGTGAGGCGGTTGCCAGCTATGAAGCCCGTTTGGCTAGCTGGGAAGGTGGTAATATGCGTAATGCTATCCCACGTGAAGCACATGCGGTTATTACCATTCCGGCTGAAAATGAAGAAGAACTATTGGGCTTGGTGAAATACTGCGAAGACCTGTTCAATGAAGAATATTCGGCAATTGAAACACCGATCAGCTTTACGGCTGAACGTGTGGAACTTCCTGCGGGGCAAGTGCCTGAAGAGATTCAGGACAATCTGATTGATGCAATCTTTGCTTGTCAGAACGGTGTGACACGTATGATCCCTACTGTTCCAGATACGGTAGAAACTTCTTCCAACCTTGCTATTATAACGATTGGTGAAGGAAAGGCAGCCATTAAGATTCTGGCTCGCAGTTCAAGCGATAGCATGAAAGAATATCTGACTACCAGCCTGGAGTCTTGTTTCTCTATGGCAGGGATGAAGGTAGAGATGACAGGCGGATATTCCGGTTGGCAACCTGATGTAAATTCTCCGATTTTGCATGCGATGAAGTCATCCTATAAACAACAGTTTGGTGTAGAACCTGCAGTGAAAGTGATTCACGCTGGCTTGGAATGTGGTATTATCGGTGCTATTATTCCGGGATTGGACATGATTTCTTTTGGTCCGACTTTGCGTTCACCGCATTCACCGGACGAAAGAGCGTTGATTCCTACCGTACAGAAGTTCTATGACTTCCTGGTGGCAACTTTGGAGCAAACTCCAATGAAATAACGTATTTCTCTTTATATAAATATTCTCCTATTATATAATAGGTGACCATAGTGAAGGCACGGATGATATTTCATCTGTGCCTTTTTTCATATTTATTGCAGCGTATATTACAATTCTGCTTTATAACAAATAAATTAATTGATGCAAATCAAGAAATATGCTATAAAACATAAATTTCTCTCTTTTTTAGATCAATGTATAAACAAAGGCTGTATTTTTGTGTTGTAAAACATGTAATTAGGAGGATAACAAAATGAAAAGTTTAAAAAGATTGTTTAGAAAGATCGGCGAAGCCGATGTACATGTTTGGGGATATTCAACAATTAATACCAAACCAAACAAGTAAGTTTTATTTTTTAGTTTTCAGGAATTAGTAATTTAAAAGGTTTAAAGATTATGGCAAAGAAAATGGGTTCTTTAGTTAGAAAAATCCTTAGTGAAGTAGGTCGTAATGAAATGCTTTCATGGGGGTACAGAATTGAGAAATGAGAACAAGTACATTAACTAAGTTTAGAGTGGGGATACGTTATTAAATACGATATCCCCATTTTTTATATCTAAAATTTTATATAGAGTTGTTTTAGCTAACAACTGTGGCGGGGGATCTGTTTCAGTGTCAGTTCCTCCTTTAATTTCTGTGTTTGGGTACACTGTCTTTTGCCACTTGGGCTGGAATGTATCACATGCGAGTTTGGCTGATTTTACTATCACACCCTCACCGAATCACTTGAAAGCCTTTGTTCATCGATGTTACAAAGGGTGAGGGTAACTGTGATTGTAGGGTGAGGGTAATTTTTACTCTCACCCTACAATTATACCTGTAATAAGTGCTTAATAGTTGATTTATAGTAAGTTGTATGCTGATTTGTCTGGTACTAATACATGAAAGATGATGTATTTGTGTCTGATAACTGGCGTAATATTATCTGGAATAACAGGCTGAACGAGATAATAGATACGGATGAATTAATTGTATTCCGTAAGGTTTCGATTGGCTTCTCCATAGGGGAAAATCAGTTTCAAGCTTGTGAACAGTTTGTTTCATACGCTTGAAACACTTAGTTTCAAGGTATTAAACACTTAGTTTTCCGGTGTGAAACTGGTAGTTTCATTACTTGAAACTGTTGGTCTCAAGGCATAAAACAGCTTGTTCACCGGCATGAACAAGCCATTTTATGTAGAGGTGCTGCAAATTATTGAGTGTCTTCTATGAATATGCCCGGATTCTTATAAACGAGACAGTGTGTAAGATACCTCTATCTTGCACGCATCTGCAACGGTATCTTGCACTGCTTCAAATACTTGTATATCAGTTGACTATCGCTGGTTTAGTGTAAGGTGCAAGATACTTTTGCATTTATGAACTTGTAAGAGATAGGTGAATCTTATTGCAGAAGATAAACTTTTCAATTAAATAATAAACCGAGTGGCAGTTTTTGGACTTTTTATTTTATTCCAGAGCGAGTTGATTAATAGGCTAATGTTTATACAATATGGTATGGGGCTGATAGCTTGATAAAAGCTTTTTTTAAGCTAAAAAGTACAAATCTTTAAACTTTATTTCCTTACTTTGTTATTTATAAGAGTGAGACTTATAGCAAACTTAAACTAGAAAGATTATGAAAGTAAAGCAAATTTGTATGATGGTGCTGCTATGGTTGGGAGTGATTCCGGCGGTACAGGCACAAACTTTCGACAAATTATGGAAAGAAGTGGAGCAAGCGGAGAAAAAGAGCTTGCCTAAGACTGTGATAAAACTGACTGATGAGATTTATCAGAAAGGGGAAAAAGAGAAAAACTCTCCACAAATGCTCAAAGCATATACGTGGCGGATGAAATATCGGGAAATGTTGAATCCCGACAGTCTTTACGCTGATTTGAAAGGACTGGAACAATGGGTGAAACAGACTGACCAACCAATGGATCGCGCCATCCTACACTCTTTGATAGCGGGAATCTATGCAGATTATGCAGCCAGCAATCAGTGGCAACTCCGCCAACGGACAGAAATCGTAGACCAGACACCTGCTACCGATATGCGTGAATGGACAGCCAATATGTTCATCGAAAAAGTGCGGACAAATATAAAGGAGGCATTGGCCGATTCTGTATTGCTGCTCAAAACGTCCTCACGCGGCTATATTCCTTTTGTAGAACTGGGGGAAACGAGCGAATACTATCACCATGATATGTATCATTTATTGGCTTCCCGTAGCATTGAAGCACTGCAACGGGTGGAAGAATTGAGTAACAGGATTACTAATGACGGTACTGTGAATCCGGTCAAACAAGATATAATAGCTATTTATGGGAATATGATTCCCGCTTATAAAGCAACCGGATTAAAAGAAGGTTATGTGTTGACAGCACTTAACTACCTGGAATGGAGATGGAATGCTGATCGGAATATTCGACCTCTGCAGGCTAAGGGCGAACTTCCGGTACTGACGGAAGATACTTATCTGAAAGCTTTGAACACATTGAAAAGCAAGTATGCTTCCGAACCGATCTGTGCCGAAGTCTATTTGGCAGAAGCCCGGTATACTATTGGAAAACAACAGCAGCTCAATGCATTGCAGCTTTGCGATGAGGCAATCCGCCTTTATCCAGGCTATCGCAGAATCAATGCTTTGAAGAATCTTCGGGAAGAGATATTGGCTCCTTATTTGAATGTTAATGCATCCGATTTGGCTTTTCCGAACGAAGAGATAGAATTAAGGGTCTCACACAAAAATCTGGATGGTTTCACTGTCCGTCTTTATCAGGCGAAGAAACTGATAAAGGAACAACATTACGCTGTGCTTCGTCCGAAAGATTATCAGACGCAGGACACTGTGTTTACATTCAAAGCTCCTGAACTTGGATCTTACGTGATGCGTATCATACCGGATATTCGTGCGAAGAGAGATAGTGAAAGCAAGTTTGATGTAACACGTTTCAAAGTGCTGACATGCCGTTTGCCGGACAAACAGTATCAAGTGGTGACGCTGGATGGACAGACAGGGTATCCTATTCCCCATGCGAAAGTGACGATGTACAGTAATGACGAAAAAGTGTTGCAGGAGTTTACGACAAACGAAGAGGGTAAGGTCGTATTTCCCTGGAAATCCGAATACCGCTATCTGAAAGCTTCCAAGGGGACGGATACGGCAATGCCGAAACAAGGCATTTATGCAGGAAGTTACGGATATTACGGCGACGAAGATAAAGTGACTGAAAATATGACTTTATTGACCGACCGTTCTTTGTATCGTCCCGGACAGACTGTGTATGTGAAGGGAATTGCTTATTCTCAACAATCGGATACGGCGAATGTACTTCCGAACAAGGAATATACGGTGACTTTATTGGATGTAAACAATCAGGAAGTAGGGCAGAAGTCGGTACGTACCAATGAGTTCGGTTCGTTTACCACCGATTTCGCATTGCCTTCGGCCTGTTTGAACGGAATGTTTTCTTTGAAAGCGGGAAGAGACCATACAGGCATTCGGGTAGAAGATTATAAACGTCCGACATTTGATATCACTTTTGAAAAGCAACAAGGAAGTTACAAACTGGGTGATGAGGTACAGGTGAAGGGTAAGGTACAATCTTATAGTGGTGTGCTGCTTCAGGATCTTCCGGTGAAATATACGGTAAAGCGTTCTGCATACAGCCTTTGGCGGTTTGCGGAATCTGTGCAGATTGCTTCCGGTGAAGTGATGGCCAATGAGAATGGAGAATTCACGATACCGGTTCGTTTGCAGGAAAGTGACTCTTATAAGAATAATGATAAGGTATATTATCGTTATTCCATTGAGGCCACTGTTACCAATGTGGCAGGTGAAACACAATCTTCTACGGACGTGATTTCGGCAGGAAACCGTTCGTTGATTTTGCAGGTGGAATTGCAAGATAAGACTTGCAAGGATCAACCCTTCGAAACAATGTTTAAAGTGCAGAACCTGAATGGACAACCTGTGGAGGTGAAGGGGAATTATTACTTGTACCCTGCCAAAGACAAGGACTTTAAGCAGTTGGAAGAGAAACCGGTTGCAACGGGAACCTTTACTTCTAATGAAGACATGACGCTTGACTGGAAGAATCTTCCATCGGGACCTTATGTGCTGAAAGCATCAGTGAAAGATAATCAGGGCAAGGAAGTGACTGCTGACACCAACACGATTCTTTTCTCTGTTGAGGACAAACGTCCGCCTGTAGAAACGACGATGTGGTTCTATGGTGCAAATACGGAATTTGATGCTGCCCATCCGGCCGTGTTCTGTTTCGGTACGTCGAAAAAAGATGCTTATGTGATGATGAATGTATTTTCCGGTGATAAATTGCTGGAGAGCAAGACGTTGAATTTGTCAGATACGATTGTACGTTTCGAGTATCCATATCGGGAAAGTTATGGGGATGGTGTCTTTGTGAATCTCTGTATGGTGAGGGACGGACAGGTTTATCAGGAACAGGTGCGGCTGACCAAACGGATTCCTGATAAGACACTGACTATGAAGTGGGAAGTGTTCCGTGATAAATTGCGTCCGGGACAAAAGGAAGAATGGAAGCTGACGATTAAAACGCCGCAAGGACAAGCTGCTAACGCGGAAATGCTGGCAACGATGTATGATGCTTCCTTGGATAAAATATGGAATCGGCAACAGAATTTCCAAATCTATTATAACCAGATTGTCCCATATTCTAACTGGATGAGTGGATATTCCGGCAATAATTCATTCAACTACTGGTGGAATACGAAGAGTCTCAAAGTGCCATCACTGGAGTATGACCATTTTGTGATGCTATCGGACTATTATAATAATGGAAGAGATTTGGGTGAAGTAATAGTGAGAGGATATGGCTTGACGAGAAAGTTGACGGTGACAGGTAGCGTTTCGACATTGGACGTTGCAACTTTAAGGAGTAATGCGCCAAAGATGAAATCGGCTATGGCTGCTGATGCCATGACTAATGTTGAATTTCAATCGGAAATGATACCCACGGGAGAAAAAGCGGATGAGGCATCTGACAACGAAATGCTTCCCGAAGCATCTGCTGACTTGCGTACCAATTTAGCAGAAACAGCATTCTTCTATCCTCAACTTCGCACCAATGAACAGGGAGAGATCTCTTTCTCATTCACGATGCCTGAAAGTCTGACGCGTTGGAACTTCCGTGGATATTCTCATACAAAGGGAATGTTGACGGGAACATTGGATGGCGAAGCTACCACAAGCAAAGAATTTATGCTGACTCCTAATCTCCCTCGTTTTGTGCGTGTGGGTGATAAGACTTCTCTGGCAGCTTCTATCTCTAATATGACTGGTAAGCCGCAAGCCGGAACGGTCAGTCTGGTCCTTTTTGACCCGATGACAGAGAAGGTTATCAGTACACAAAAACAGAAATTCAGCCTTGCTGCCGGAAAGACAATGGGTGTGGACTTCCAGTTTATCGTTAGTGATAAATACGAAATAGTGGGATGCCGGATGATTGCCGACAGTGGTACTTTCAGCGATGGAGAACAACAGTTGCTTCCGGTTCTTAGCAATAAAGAGCATTTGGTGGAGACACTTCCAATGCCAGTGCGTGGAGAAGAAACCCGTACTTTCTCACTCGATCATCTGTTCAATCAACAAAGTAAAACAGCCACAGATCGTAAACTAACTGTTGAATTTACAGGAAACCCGGCTTGGTATGCCGTTCAGGCATTGCCTTCATTGAGTCTTCCGACAAGTAATAACGCTATTTCCTGGGCTACTGCCTACTATGCCAATACATTGGCTTCGTTTATCATGAACAGTCAGCCGAAGATCAAAGCGGTATTTGAAAGTTGGAAACTGCAAGGAGGTACGAAAGAAACGTTCTTGAGCAATCTGCAAAAGAATCAGGAAGTGAAGAATATCATTTTGTCCGAGTCTCCCTGGGTACTCGAAGCACAGACGGAAGAGCAACAGAAAGAGCGCATCGCCACCTTGTTTGATTTGAATAACATCCGTAGTAATAATATCGCAGCTTTGACTCGATTGCAGGAGTTACAGAACTCAAATGGGGCATGGTCCTGGTATAAAGGAATGAACGGGAGTCGATCTGTAACTACCTATATCGCCGAACTGAATGCCCGTCTGGCTATGCTGACAGGTGAGAAATTAAGCGGATCGGCTCTTTCCTTGCAACAGAAGGCTTTCGCTTACCTTCATCAATCAGCTTTGGACGAGTATAAGGAAATCCTGAAAGCACAGAAAGACGGTGTGAAGTTTACTGGCGTTTCGGGCAGTATTCTGCAATATTTGTATCTCATCGCTATTTCGGGAGAGCAGGTACCCGCAGCCAATAAAGCGGCTTATACCTATTATCTTTCTAAGGTAGGAGAATTGCTGACTTCTCCTTCGATGGATACAAAAGCGATTGCCGCCATTGTGCTTGATAAAGCCGGACGCAAGAAGGAAGCGCAGGAATTTGTCGCTTCTCTGAAAGAACATCTGACGAAGACAGATGAACAGGGAATGTTCTTTGCTTTCAACGAGAATCCATATACATGGGGCGGAATGCAGATGCAGGCTCATGTAGATGTGATGGAAGCGCTGGAACAGACAGGTGGCAATACCGATACAGTGGAAGAAATGAAACTTTGGTTGTTGAAGCAAAAGCAGACACAACAGTGGAATTCTCCGGTAGCTACTGCCGATGCGGTATTTGCATTGCTGATGAAGGGCGCTAATTTACTCGACAATCAGGGAGATGTACGGATTGTGATTGCTAATGAAGTGCTGGAAACTGTTAGTCCAAGTAAAACGACTGTTCCTGGATTGGGATATATCAAACGTTCTTTCACACAGAAGAATGTGGTGGATGCCCGCAAGATTGAAGTGGAAAAGAGAAATCCGGGTATTGCTTGGGGAGCTGTGTATGCAGAATTTGAATCTCCTGTCAGTGATGTGAAACAACAGGGCGGCGACCTGAATGTTGAGAAACAGTTGTATGTGGAGCGTACGATGAATAACGTGCCTCAATTACAGCCTATTACTGCCAAAACGGTTCTTCAGGTAGGTGATAAAGTCGTTTCCCGTTTGAGCATCCGCGTAGACCGTCCGATGGACTTTGTACAGTTGAAAGATCAGCGGGGCGCTTGTTTCGAACCGATCGGCAGTATCTCCGGTTATCGTTGGAACAACGGGCTTGGCTATTACGTAGACATCAAAGATGCATCGACTAATTTCTTCTTCGATCATTTAGGAAAGGGTGTATACGTGTTGGAATATAGTTACCGTGTCAGTCGTGCAGGAACTTACGAAACAGGTTTGGCAACTATGCAGTGTGCTTATGCACCGGAATACGCTTCGCATTCTGCTTCGATGACAATTATTATTAAATAGTTCCGGCAGGGGATTTTTATTCTCACCGACGAGCGAGGCGTTCCTCACCGATGAAGAGGGTGTTCCTCACCGAGGAAGGCATCCTTCGTCGGTGAGGAACTTTTTTCTTATAAACAGGGGCTTACAAGGACTGCTATTAAGTAAAGTCTTTTCCCAATCTGTGTTAATCTGTGTAATCTGTGGTGAAAAACTCATCTAAAACCCCTACATTTGTGCACCAAAATAAAAAATATCGCATGAAACGTAGTTTACTATCTATATTATCTTTACTTACTGTCGCTTTGGCAGCCGTTGCCCAACCTCGTATCTCTTCAAATAAAGAGACACATAACTTCGGACAAATTGAGTGGAAACGTCCGGTGACAGTGGAATATACCATCACTAACACGGGAAACCAGCCATTGGTACTGACCAACGTCACAACCTCTTGTGCCTGTGCCGTGGCCGACTGGACCAAAGAACCGATTGCTCCGGGAGGAAAAGGAGTCGTAAAAGCTTCTTTTGACGCAAAAGCGTTAGGACATTTTGAAAAGTCGATAGGAATATATAGCAATGCCAGTCCGAGCTTGGTCTATCTGAAGTTTACCGGTGAAGTAGTGCAGGAAATAAAAGATTATACAAAGCTACTTCCTTATACAATCGGAAATATTCGTTTGGATCGTGATGAGTTTGCTTTCCCCGATGTCTATCGCGGACAGCAGCCTTCATTGACCTTCGATATCGCCAATCTTTCGGACCGTCCTTACGAACCGGTATTGATGCATCTGCCTCCTTATCTGAAAATGGAAGCAGAACCCAAAGTCTTGTTGAAAGGCAAGAAGGGAACTATCAAACTGACGCTGGATGCGAGCCAGCTAAAAGATTACGGATTGACACAGACTTCTGTCTACCTTTCCCGTTTCTCCGGTGATAAGGTGAGCGAAGATAATGAAATACCGGTTTCGGCCATTCTTCTTCCCGACTTCTCTCGTATGACGGAAAAAGATTCTTTGAACGCTCCTGCCATGCACATTTCGGAAACGGATATTGATCTTAGTATCCCGTTGATAAAGAAGAATAAGGTAAGCCATGATATATTGATAGCCAATTCCGGAAAGACTCCGTTAGTCATCAGTAAGTTGCAGGTATTCAATTCATCGGTAGGAGTGAGCCTGAAGAAGACGGTCCTTCCTCCGGATGGAATGACGAAGCTCAAAGTAACTATTCGTAAGCGTGACGTAGGTAATAAGAAGCATCATTTACGTATTCTGATGATAACAAATGATCCGTTACGCCCGAAAGTCGAAATCAATATCAAACGCTAAATCCTATGATTATGGAACATCCTGAAAATAGTGAAGAATATAAGGGGCTTGTTGTCAATAAAGGCATTGAGCAACCCTCATCTGTGAATCCCTACTTAAAGCGGAAACCTAAGAAACGCCAACTTTCAGTAGCAGAGTTTGTAGAAGGTATCGTAAAAGGTGATGTCACCATATTGAGTCAGGCTGTGACATTGGTTGAAAGCGTAAAGCCTGAACATCAGGCTGTCTCACAGGAAATCATAGAGAAGTGTCTGCCATTTTCCGGTAATTCGATCCGGATTGGTATCAGCGGCGTTCCCGGTGCGGGAAAGAGTACATCCATAGATGTATTCGGTCTGCACGTGCTCGAAAAGGGGGGCAAACTGGCGGTATTGGCCATTGACCCTAGTAGTGAGCGTAGTAAAGGCAGTATCTTAGGGGATAAAACGCGTATGGAGCAGCTTTCCGTGCATCCTAAATCGTTTATCCGCCCTAGTCCGTCAGCCGGTTCTTTGGGAGGAGTGGCACGCAAAACACGTGAGACGATTATTCTTTGTGAAGCTGCCGGATTCGATAAGATTTTTGTGGAGACCGTAGGAGTGGGACAGAGCGAAACGGCTGTTCACTCGATGGTTGATTTCTTCCTGTTGATTCAGTTGTCCGGTACGGGCGATGAACTGCAAGGGATTAAGCGTGGTATTATGGAGATGGCGGATGGTATCGTTATCAATAAGGCCGATGGAGATAATCTGGAACGTGCCAAGTTGGCTGCCACTCAATTCCGTAATGCATTACATCTGTTTCCTGCGCCTGAATCCGGATGGATTCCCAAAGTATTGACTTACTCCGGTTTTTATAACCTGGGAGTGAAGGAGGTCTGGGATATGATTTACGAATACATTGACTTCGTGAAAGAAAACGGCTATTTTGAATATCGCCGCAACGAACAAAGTAAATACTGGATGTATGAAAGCATCAATGAACAACTTCGTGACAGCTTTTATCATAATCCGAAGATTGAAGCGATGCTCTTAGAAAAAGAACAGCAGGTATTGAAAGGCAACCTGACTTCGTTTATAGCTGCAAGAAGTCTGCTCGATACTTATTTTGAGGATTTGAAATGAGACTTTAAATGATAATAAGGTTCTGATTTTTAGAGAATACATTTAGCATAAGCGGGTAGGAAACTTTCAGTCTTTCTACCCGCTTGTACTATTAATGAAGCTTTTCTGCTTTTTCAAGATCAGCTCTCGATTTACTTTGAGTCACAATATATACTCCCAGGAATACAAGTGCGATAGCAATCCCTTTCTCCCAGCCGAAACTTCCGATACCCATCGCGATTGCTGCAATCGTAGCCACGATCGGTTGCATATAATTGTACATACTGACTACCGTAGGACGGAGCAGCCTCTGTGCAGTCATAATGCAGAGATATGCGAGGAAACTACCTCCTAATACGACATAAAGTACCTGTATAATGGCGACAGTGGAAACAGAAGTCCATTGAATCGTAGAAATATCATAATAAGAGAACGGAATATAGCACATTGAAGCATATATGAACATCCATTTATTAATCGTTACTGCCGAATATCGTTGAGACAATCCTTTGAATACAGTCAGGTATATGGAAAAACTGATTTGCGCAACGAGACAAAGTAAGTCACCAATCAGGCTTCCATTTCCGTTGCTTCCTGCCTGGCTACTCATAATGAGAATAAGTGCTCCCATCGCACCTACAAAAATCCCCAGTACTTTCTTATTGGTAATAGGTTCTTTCAAGTAAATGGCCGCTACAACCATTGTTACAATCGGTAGAGTGGTAGTTACGATAGAAGCATCAATAGGAGAAGTCATAGAAAGCCCGAAGATGAACACTCCTTGATTGAATACTAGCGCAAACAGTGAAGCAAAGAAGATTTTCAGCATATCTTGATGATTCACATGTTCCTGTTTGCAAAACATGGAAAGGATCCAGAAAGCGGCTGCTGCCCCCACCATGCGGAATGTAGTGACAGAAATTGGAGAAAACTCTTGAAGAGCCGACTTACCGATGGGAGACATTAATCCCCACATAACGTTTGCTGTAAGCGCAAACAAATGACCATACAGGTTCTTACTTTTGTCCATGTTGATACTATTTATTTTACCATATCTCTGATATCATTAACAATCAAATAGAGAAAACGGTTGCAAAGGTAGTCTTTTATCGTATGATTTGTTTATATTTGCCTTGATTAAACTTGAATATTATGGAACAACAAGCCAATTATATCCGTCGTATCGAGATACACGGACTATGGGAACGCTTTAATATAGGATGGGATTTGCGTCCCGATGTGAACATCCTCTCCGGCATCAACGGAGTGGGGAAGACTACCATTCTGAACCGTTCGGTGGGATACCTCGAAGAACTTTCCGGTGAAATGAAAAGTGACGAGAAGAACGGTGTGCGTCTCTTTTTCGACAATCCCCAGGCAACCTATATTCCTTATGACGTCATCCGAAGCTACGACCGTCCCCTGATTATGGGTGACTTCACAGCCCGCATGGCCGACAAGAATGTAAAGTCTGAACTGGACTGGCAACTCTATCTCTTGCAACGCCGTTACCTCGATTATCAGGTCAACATTGGTAATAAGATGATTGAAATGCTTTCCAGCACTGATGAAGAAGAACGTCGTAAGGCAGCCACATTGTCTGTAGCTAAACGTCGTTTTCAGGATATGATTGACGAACTGTTCAGCTATACACGCAAAAAGATAGACCGGAAACGGAACGATATCGCTTTCTATCAGGATGGCGAACTATTATTCCCTTATAAACTGTCGTCCGGTGAAAAGCAAATGCTGGTTATCCTGTTGACCGTACTCGTGCAGGACAACAGCCATTGTGTATTGTTTATGGATGAGCCGGAAGCCTCCCTTCATATAGAATGGCAGCAGAAACTGATTGCTATGATACGTGAACTGAATCCGAATGTGCAGATTATCCTGACTACCCATTCGCCTGCCGTCATTATGGAAGGCTGGCTGGATGCCGTGACAGAAGTAAGCGATATATCTACCACCGTAGGGCACAAGCTCGACAAGGATTCTCCCAACTGTAATTTGTAATTCGTAACCTGTAATTGAACAAATGGCAACTTCACTACGAGATAATCTGACTTCTTCTTATTTCAATGCCGCCCATAAGCTTTATCCGAAGAAAGCCCGCCGACGTATCATCGCTTACGTAGAAAGCTATGACGACATCGCTTTCTGGCGCACATTGCTTGAAGAGTTTGAAGACGACGAACACTATTTCCAAGTGATGCTTCCTTCGGCCACCTCTCTGGCAAAAGGAAAAAAGATGGTACTCATGAACACGCTGAATACTGCCGAATTGGGGAGAAGTCTGATTGCCTGTGTGGACAGTGACTATGATTTCCTGTTGCAGGGAGCTACCAATACTTCCCGTAAAATCAACCGGAACAGGTATATTTTTCAGACTTATACCTATGCTATTGAAAACTATCATTGTTTTGCCGAAAGCCTTCACGAAGTATGTGTGCAGGCTACGTTGAATGACCGTTCCATTTTAGATTTCAACTTCTACCTGAAGAAGTATTCTGAAATAGTATATCCGCTTTTCCTCTGGAACGTATGGTTCTATCGCCAACGGGATACTTACACTTTCCCCATGTACGATTTCCATACTTATACTTCTTTGCGCGAGATTAATCTCCGGCATCCGGAAAAGAGCTTGGAATCCCTTCAACAACGGGTTAATCAGAAGTTGGCAGAGTTGAAAAGGAAATTCCCCCATAACATCAATCAGGTGAATGGATTGCGGACTGAATTTAAAGAGCTGGGCTTGGTGCCGGAAACTACTTACTTGTATATGCAGGGACACCATGTGATGGATAATGTGGTAATGAAACTACTGATTCCGGTCTGCACCGTATTGCGCCGTGAACGGGAACAGGAAATCAAGCGGTTGGCCGAACACAATGAACAGTTCAGAAACGAACTGACTTGTTATCAGAACAGCCAGGTGAACGTAGAAATCATGCTCAAGAAGAATGTAGCCTACAAAAGACTCTTCCATTATGATTGGCTACGGCAGGATATCAGTGAATATTTGGAAGAAGGAAAGAATAAAGAAGAAAAGAAACAGAGATCATAAATAAAAGAAAAACTAAAAAAGAGAGAGACGATTGCTTATGAAAGAAGTAAAAGAAGTGGTTGATACAGTGAGTGTGGCATTAGCAAACGGGCAACCGGAAGAAGCAGGTAATGTAGTGATGCAAGAGGTGAATCATGCTTTGCTCTCGATGGGAGTGGATGAAGCTATGGCTGATAAGATTGATAACTTTATCATTTTATTGTTTATTATTGGAATAGCATTATTGGCTAATCTGATTTGCCGCAAGATTATTCTGCGTACCGTGGCTAAATTGGTGAGACAGACAAAAGCTACTTGGGATGATATTGTATTTAATGATAAAGTAATGGTGAACATCAGCAGGATGGTGGCGCCTATATTGATTTATATATCTATTCCTATTGCCTTCCCCGAACATGCAGACTCTGCTTTGCTTGATTTTCTTCGAAGACTTTGCATGATTTATATCCTTGCAGTCTTTCTTCGCTTCGTCAGTGCTTTGTTCACGGCTGTGTATCTGGTATATAGCGCGCGTGAACAATATAAAGACAAACCTTTGAAGGGGCTTTTGCAGACAGCGCAAGTCATTCTCTTCTTTATAGGAGCTATCATCATTATCAGTATTCTGATAAAGCAAAGTCCGGTAGTGTTGCTGACCGGATTGGGAGCTTCCGCTGCGGTTCTGATGTTGGTTTTCAAGGACAGTATCATGGGATTTGTCTCCGGCATCCAGCTTTCCGCCAATAATATGCTGAAGGTGGGCGATTGGATCACGATGCCGAAATACGGTGCGGACGGTACGGTGATAGAAGTAACATTGAATACCGTAAAAATACGTAACTTCGATAATACCATCACTACCATTCCTCCTTATCTATTGATTAGTGATTCTTTCCAAAACTGGCAGGGAATGCAGGAATCCGGCGGACGTCGTGTGAAACGTTCCATCAATATAGACATGACCAGTGTGCATTTCTGTACACCGGAGATGTTGGCAAAATACCGGAAGATACAACTGTTGAAAGACTATGTGGATGAAACGGAAAAGGTAGTGGAAGAATATAATAAGGAACATCATATCGACAACTCTGTGTTAGTGAATGGACGTCGGCAAACAAACTTGGGAGTTTTCCGGGCCTATCTGACTAACTATCTGAAGAGTCTGCCTACCGTCAACCAAGACCTGACCTGTATGGTACGTCAGCTTCAGCCTACTGAAACCGGTATCCCATTGGAACTTTATTTTTTTTCTGCCAATAAAGTATGGGTTGCCTACGAAGGCATACAGGCAGATGTTTTCGATCATGTGCTTGCCATTATTCCCGAATTCGACTTGCGTGTCTTCCAAAACCCGTCGGGGGCAGACCTGCATCGGATAGGGGTAAAGATAGAAAACTAATCAAACGATAAAACGCTTATAAATTGTAATTACTATGACTACACCGTTATCCAACCAGATTATCCGTGAAATCACTCCTTTGTCAGATAAGGATTGCTTTTACATTGCGGAACGTTATAAAACGGAATTCACTTATCCTATACACAACCACTCCGAGTTTGAATTGAACTTCACCGAAAAGGCTGCCGGAGTAAGGCGGATTGTAGGAGACTCTTCCGAAGTGATAGGTGATTATGATTTGGTATTGATAACAGGAAAAGATTTGGAACACGTCTGGGAACAGAACGACTGCCATTCGAAAGAGATACGGGAGATTACGATTCAGTTTTCTTCCGATCTTTTCTTCAAGAGCTTTATCAATAAGAATCAGTTCGACTCTATCCGCCGGATGCTGGATAAAGCACAAAAAGGGCTTTGTTTCCCGATGTCTGCCATACTCAAAATATATCCGTTGCTGGATACGCTTGCTTCCGAGAAGCAAGGATTTTATGCGGTCATTAAGTTTATGACGATCCTGTATGAACTTTCTCTCTTTGAAGAAGAAGCGCGTACCTTGTCCAGTTCGTCTTTTGCCAAGATAGATATTCATTCGGACAGCCGGCGTGTGCAGAAAGTGCAGGAGTACATCAATACACATTATCAGGAAGAAATACGCCTGGGGCAGTTGGCCGATATGGTGGGGATGACGGATGTGTCATTCAGCCGCTTCTTCAAACTGCGTACAGGCAAGAATCTTTCCGATTATATCATTGATATTCGGCTGGGCTTTGCTTCCCGGTTGCTGGTAGATTCTACCATGTCAATAGCCGAGATTTGTTATGAGTGCGGTTTTAATAACCTTTCCAATTTCAACCGGATCTTCAAGAAGAAAAAGAGTTGTTCGCCCAAAGAGTTTCGTGAGAACTACCGGAAGAAAAAGAAACTGATTTAGTGTATTCATCCTTATGAACTAATTCGCCGAATACGGAGAATTAGGTTTCGATATGCATAAAATTAATCGTCTGACGGTTGTTATCTTTTCGTCTGACTACTGTTGAACTTTCGTCTGACAATTGTCAGACGAAAGTTCAACAGTAGTCAGACGATTAATTTTATGCATAATGAGAGATAAAAGAGTGAAGTTCCGGTCTTAAATTTGCTTATAAACAAGTTAAACTAATAGCGTAACTGATTGATAATACGTTTGTAACATCTTGTCATCATCTTGCAATGACTCTTTCAATAGATTGTATTTTTTTCGTCTTACGGTTGTAATGCTCACCCTCTATCTTTGCCGACGTAATTAAAACGTAGAGCAAAGTTAGATGAAAAAACTATTTCTTATCCGATTTTCAGTGGCGGCCTTCTTTTGCCTGTTGTGTGTACTTCCTGCATTGGCTGTCAATATCAAGATTAAAGGAGCTGTGAAAGACAAACTATCCAAGGAACCTTTGATAGGAGCTACGATACGTTTGCTCGGAACTCAAGCCGGAGCAGTGACCGATATGGAGGGTAATTTCGAATTGAACAGCATGGGCGTTCTGGAAGGTATGTATGATATTGAGATTAAATATGTAGGTTACAAAACGGAAGTGCGCCGTAAAGTGCGTGTGGAGAATGGAAAACTGGTGATACTGAATCTGGAGTTGGAAACCGATGCACAGGAACTTGCCGATGTGGTGGTTGTAGCTAAGAAGAATAGGGAAAATGAGAATATGCTGTTGCTCGAACAGCAAAAAGCAGTCATTGCCGTACAATCTGTTGGTGTCAGGGAGCTTTCCCGCAAAGGTGTTTCGGATGCAGAAGGTGCTGTGACGAAAGTTGCCGGAGTGTCTAAACAAGACGGAGTGAAAAATGTCTTTGTCCGTGGATTGGGAGACCGGTACAATGCAACTACTTTTAATGGATTTGCTCTTCCTTCCGAAGACCCGGAATATAAGAATATCTCTCTTGATTTCTTCGGTACGGACATTATTCAGTCTGTAGGTGTAAAGAAAGCATTCAACGCGGGGGGCAGCAGCGATGTCGGAGGGGCAACCATTGATATTGTATCCAAAGAACTAATTGGTAGCGGTCATCTGGGATTCGGCATTTCCGGTGGCTTGAATACACAAACGGTAGCAGCCGATTTTCTGAAACAGGATGGAGTGAACTTCATGGGCTTTGCCAATCGTACCGAACATGCCGATGAAAACTCATGGAACTTCAGAAATAAGTTAGACCCTTCCGCTCAACATCTTCAAATCAACCGGAGTTACAGTATTTCCGGAGGTAAACGATTCTATGTCGGAAAAGACAAAAATCCGTTTTCTTTCTTCCTGACCGCCGGACATACGACGGACTATCAGTATACGGATGAAATCATACGTAATACAACTACCAGCGGTACGGTCTACAAAGATATGAATGGAAAGAAGTATGCGGAGAATATCAGTCAACTGGCACTTGCCAATGTGGATTTCGATATGCAGAACCGTCATCACATCAGTTATAATTTGATGATGATTCATGCCAATACCCAGTCGGTGGGCGATTACAACGGCAAGAACTCGATTTTTAGTGACGACTATGAAAACCTTGGATTCACCCGTCGCCAACAAACGAATGACAATATGCTGATCGTTAACCAACTAATGACTAACTGGGGATTGACCAAATCATTAAGTCTTGATGCAGGTGCTTCCTATAATATGGTGAAAGGCTATGAACCAGATCGTCGAATCAATAACCTGACTAAAGCGGAAGACGGCTATACGTTGCTAAGGGGCAACTCACAACAGCGCTATTTCTCAACTTTAGATGAAGACGACTTGAATGTAAAAGCAGGCTTGGTCTATCGTCTGAAAGATAATATAGAAGAGATTTCGAATGTCCGTTTCGGATATACAGGCCGATTCGTAGATGATAACTTCAAAGCCACGGAATATAACCTGACCGTAGGACATGTTTCTGCCATCCCTTCTTTAGACGACTTCTCGCTTGACGATTATTATAATCAGGAAAACTTTGCTTCCGACTGGTTCAAGATACAAAAGAACTTAGATGAATATATCGTAAAAAAGAATATTCATTTCGCTTATGCCGAGGCTACCTACCAGTTTACTCCCCGTTGGATTGTGAATCTGGGACTGAAATACGACAAGGTAGATATTGAAGTGGATTACAATGTGAATCGTGGAGGCTCTAAAGGAAACAATACCATCCAAAAAGATTATTTCCTGCCCAGCTTGAATCTCAAATACAATCTGAATGATAAAAACTCGTTTCGTCTGGGAGCTAGTAAAACATATACGCTTCCGCAGGCAAAGGAAATATCTCCTTACCGTTATGTCGGCGTGAACTTCAACAGTCAGGGTAACCCCAATCTGAAACCTTCGGATAATTATAACCTTGATCTGAAGTGGGACTTTAATCCCACTCCGACCGAGTTGATTTCTCTTACGGCTTTCTATAAATTGATTAAGAATCCGATATCCCGCATTGAAGTGGCAAGCGCCGGAGGTTATCTTTCTTATGAGAATATAGCGGATAAGGCAACCGTGGCAGGAGTGGAGATAGAAATACGTAAGAATCTGTTTGTCCGTCCGGTGAGTAATGCTGCGCACGGAATGAATAAACTCTCTTTGGGATTGAATGGCTCTTATATCTACACGAATGCAAAAATGCCTTTGGCAACGGTTACCACCGGCTCGCAACTGGAAGGAGCTGCACCGTGGATTGTCAATTTCGACCTCTCGCATAACTTCACGAAAGGAGAATGCAGTTTTGTCAATACATTGGTACTTAATTATGTGAGTGATAAGATATATACCATTGGCACACAGGGTTATCAGGATATGATGGAGCAGGGAGTACTGACCCTGGATTTTGTGTCCCAAGCCAAACTGAACAAGCATCTTTCCTTTAACCTGAAAGCCCGCAACCTGCTGAATCCTTCTTATAAGTTAAGCCGCAAAGCGAACGAAAACGGGGAAAAGGTGATATTGAATGATTATAAGAAAGGAATAAATATAAGCCTGGGAGTGTCGTGTACATTCTAAACCGGGTGATGAAATAAGATTATTAACTAATAATGAAAGCAAAATGAAAAGATTGTTTGTGAACTTTATGACGTTTGCCGTTATGGCAACAGCACTTACATTGACTGCATGTAGCAGTGATAGTGACGGAGACGGTGATGGTAACGGAGATGGTGGAAACAACGGTGGGACCGGTAGCTCTATTGTTGTGGGCGAAAATATCCTGTCCGGCACGCTGACCGGAGAACAAACGCTGGAAGCTAAGGAATATATTCTGAACGGAACGGTAGTCATTGAAAATGGAGGCCGTTTGAATATCCCTGCCGGAACAACGATTAAGGCTCGCGAAGGTTTCAGCAGTTATCTGCTGGTAGCACAGGGCGGTAAACTTTATGCTGACGGTACAGCTGATAAACCGATTGTTTTCACTGCCAATTCAACAACCCCTACATCCGGCTATTGGGGAGGAATCATTATCAATGGTAAAGCTCCGATTTCCGGTTCGAACGCCAATAAGAGTGATACAGGTCTGACGGAAATCGACAACAACTATAAATACGGTGGTAATGTCGATAATGACAATTCCGGTTCACTGACTTATGTGAAAATCTGCTATGCCGGTGCCCGCTCTACTGCCGATATCGAGCACAACGGATTGACACTGAACGGTGTTGGAAACGGTACCAAGATTGAGAATATCTACATTCTTGAGAGCGCGGATGATGCCGTCGAATTCTTTGGCGGTACGGTGAATGTAACCAACTTGTTGGCTGTGAACCCGGATGATGACATGTTCGACTTCACTCAAGGATATTCCGGTAAATTGAAAAACTGCTATGGCGTTTGGGAAAGCGGTTATACCAGTACGGAAGCAGATCCACGCGGCATTGAAGCAGATGGTAACTTGGATGGCATTTATCCGGATCATTTACGTCAGTCGGACTTTGTGGTTGAAAATATGACAATCGTAAATAATGCTGCCAATACAACGGATAATGTAGACCGTATGCAAGATGTGATTAAAATCCGTCGTGGAGCAAAAGCTACGATCACCAATGCCCTTGTCAAAGGTTCAGGCGGTACAATCGATTTGATTGATATGAATGACAGTAAAGGTGCAGGAAATGCTGCTTCCAGCATCAGCATCACCCATACATTGAACTTTAAGAATAAGCTGAACGGTACATTGAATACATTTACCGAGCCAACTACGAATACAGGTGCAGATGCATCCCTGTTCACTTGGAGCGGATATAATTTCTCTTCCTTATAAATAAGATATAGAGTAGCAAAGTGTATCTTTTTAATAGGAGGTATGGGAGAATTTGTAACAAACAGATTCTCCCATATTCTATTTATTTGTTTTCGTAATCTTCTTTTAGCTTTTTTATTTGCTCCTTTATGGTATCAGTGATTACCTTTTTCGTATATTTGTCAACCTATTATTTTACAACGATACAAAATATGCAAACAGACAACGAGCGATACAAAAAAATGGCTTCTCTTGCACAAATCGGATGGTGGGAAGTAGATTTAACGGCAGGATATTATTTATGTTCCGATTATCTTTCTGATCTTTTGGGATTGGACGGCGACACCATCTCTACTTCGGATTTTCTAAACCTGATACGTGAAGATTATCGTAAGCAGATTGCCCAGGAGTTCCGGGCAAATTCTTCTATCCATAAGGACTTTTACGAACAAACTTTCCCGATTCATTCAAAATATGGTGAGGTTTGGCTGCATACCCGTCTGGCTTTTCGTGAGAAGGGTACGGGTGTTGATGGAGGTGATAAGTCCTTCGGAATAATCCAGCGCGTTGAGGCTCCCAAGGAAGAAGATCAAAGGGATGCATTAAGGCGTGTGAATGATTTGCTTTGTCGTCAGAATTTTGTTTCACAATCGTTGCTTCGTTTCCTACGTGATGAGGCAGTAGAATCTTGTATCACAGATATTTTAAGAGATATTCTGAATCTTTATAATGGAAAAGGTCGTGTTTATATTTTTGAATACGACGAAATTTATGCCCATCATAGTTGTATCTACGAAGTTGTTTCTGAAGGAGTATCAGCAGAGATAGACAATCTGCAGGACATGCCTGCCAGTGAGTCAAAATGGTGGAGTGAACAGATATTATCGGGCAAGCCGATTATTTTAAATACACTGGAGCAGTTATTAGAAGAGGCTCCTGATGAATATCAGATTCTTGTAGTTCAGGGAATCAAATCGTTAATGGTGACTCCTTTGATGACAGGCGACCGCGTTTGGGGATATATGGGGATTGATTTGGTTGAGACTTACCATGACTGGAGTAATGAAGATTTTCAATGGTTCTCCTCATTGGGAAATATTATAAATATCTGTATCGAGCTGCGTAAAACTAAGGACAAGGTAATCCGTGAACAGACTTTCCTAAATAATCTGTTTCATTTTATGCCGATGGGATATATACGTATGTCCATTATCCGTGACGAGAATAATAAACCTTGCGATTATCGGGTGACGGATGCGAATGAGGTCAGTTCAACCTTTTTCGGGCTTCCTTTGGAGTCGTATATTGGTTCTTTGGCATCTGAAAAGCATCCTGACTATCTCCAAAAACTTAATTTTCTGGAAGAAATACTGGATAGTAATTCTTATAGGGAGAAAGATGAATATTTTCCAAGAACGGAACGGTATACACATTGGGTTATTTATTCTCCCGGAAAAGATGAAATAGTCGGTTTGTTCCTCGATTCTACAGGATCGGTACAAGCTAATCGGGCATTGGACCGTAGCGAGAAGCTCTTTCAGAACATATTTGCTAATATTCCGGCAGGAGTAGAGATCTACGATAAGGATGGCTATTTGATAGACCTGAATAATAAGGATTTGGAGATATTCGGTGTAGTGAATAAGTCGGATGTGATCGGAGTTAACTTCTTTGATAATCCGAATGTGCCGCAGGGGATTCGTGATCGTGTGCGGAATGAAGATTTGGTAGATTTTAGGCTTAATTATTCTTTTGAACAGGCGGAAGGATATTATGAGACAAATCGTTCTAATGCGATAGAACTGTATTCGAAGGTTAGTAAATTGTATGATAATGAGGGCAACTTCAGCGGATATATATTAATAAGTATTGATAATACCGAACGGATTGATGCAATGAATCGTATCCGTGATTTTGAGAATTTCTTCCTGATGATATCCGATTATGCAAAAGTAGGTTATGCCAAGTTGAATCTATTGAATCGCAAAGGATATGCTATAAAACAGTGGTATAAGAATTTAGGTGAGGAGGAAGATACGCTTTTGGATGAGGTTGTGGGTGTTTATACCCATATGCACCCTGAAGACCGTAAGCGTTTCCTTGATTTTTATGATGAAGTCAGAGACGGAAAAAGAAGGCATTTTCAGGGTGAGATGCGTATTCGTCGTCCCGGAACGAAGAATGAATGGAATTGGGTGAGTAGTAATGTGATGGTCACTAATTATAAACCGGAGGAAAATGAAATAGAAATCATCGGTATCAATTATGACATTACAGAATTGAAGGAGACTGAAGCCGAATTGATTCAGGCACGCGATAAAGCAGAGATGATGGATCGTTTGAAAAGTGCTTTCCTTGCCAATATGAGCCATGAAATCCGTACGCCGCTGAATGCCATTGTCGGTTTCTCCGATTTGTTGGTGGAAACTGAAGAGTTGTCAGAACGTCAGGAGTATATTAAGATTGTACGTGAGAATAATGATCTTTTGTTGCAATTAATTTCAGATATACTCGATTTGTCAAAGATTGAAGCGGGTACATTTGAGTTTACCAGCGGAGATGTAGATGTAAATCTGTTATGTGAGGATATTGTCCGCTCTATGGGGATGAAAGCGAAAGAAGAGGTGGAACTGGTGTTTGATGATCATCTTCCGGTTTGTCATGTCATTAGTGACCGTAACCGTATACATCAGGTGATCTCTAATTTTGTTAATAATGCAATGAAATTTACCTCTGAAGGTAGTATTCATGTGGGATATAAACTAAAAGATGGCGAATTGGAATTCTATGTTGAAGATACAGGCATCGGTATTGAAAAAGAGCAGTTGCCACATATCTTTGAGCGTTTCGTGAAGCTTAATTCTTTTGTACACGGTACAGGATTGGGACTTTCTATCTGTCAGAGCATCGTTGAACAATTAGGTGGGCGGATTGGTGTTGATTCTGAAAAAGGAAAAGGATCAAGGTTTTGGTTTACTATTCCCGGGGTGATCGTGACGGAAGAGGTGGGTTGTGCCCGGTAGAGTGGTAATGAGGCAGGTGAATATCTTCCTTCCTCATTAATAAAAGTGGGTTTTATATAAAAGAGACGGTCTTGGTTTTGATGTCGATTGATACTGACATGAAACCAAGACCGTTTCTTTGGTGAAAAGGTGTAGTCCGTTTAAATTCCGAACGATAGTTTATCAATAGATTGATATACAATACTTGCAATACCCAGTCCGATGATACCCAGCGTGCAAAGTGCCAGTCCCCATTTTGTGCAGCGGTCGCTGCGGAAAGTAGGAATTGGGTTGTCGGAAGGAGTGATGTACATTGCTTTTACAATCAATAGATAGTAATACAACGAAATCACTGTATTTACCAATGCGATGAATACCAGCAAGTGGAAACCTGCATCGAAAGCAGCCATGAAGATAAAAAACTTAGAGAAGAATCCGGCAAACGGAGGGATGCCTGCCAATGAGAACAGAGACAGAGTCATCAAGAGAGCGATTTTGGGATTCGTTTTATAAAGTCCTGCGTAATCTTCGAGCGTGAATTTCTGACTGCGTAATGCCACGATAGTGATAACGGCAAATACTCCGAGGTTGGCGGCAGCGTACACTAATACATAATATACCAATGCCGTCATGCCTTGTGCTGTGCCTCCGATAACGCCTAACATAATATATCCCGCTTGCGAAATACTGGAGAACGCCATCAAACGTTTCAGGTTTTGCTGACGGACAGCAAATATATTTGCAATAGTGATAGAAGCGATGGTTACCCAATAAAGTACTTCCTGCCAGTCATTAATCATTGGAGCGAATACTTTGATAAGGACGGCCAATAATACAAATGCTGCCGATCCTTTTGATATAACACTCAAATAAGCGGTAACTGCACTCGGAGCGCCTTCGTAAACGTCTGCTGTCCATAAGTGGAACGGAACCAGTGACAACTTGAATGCCATTCCTGTGAAGAAGAATATAAATGCCATGATTTGTAACGGATTTCCGTCGATATGGGCAGGGAGGTCATCGAAATAAAGAGTCCCGGCAGAACCATAGATCATGGACAGACCAAACAACAGCAATGCACTGGAAAAAAGAGCTGTCAGAATGTATTTGGCACCTGCTTCGGCAGAGTTGTGACGGTATTTATCGAAAGCAATCAATGCTGCCATCGGAATAGAAGCAGTTTCAAGACCGATGAAGAACATCAGGAAATGTCCGGCGGAAATCATGAGATACATACCAAACAAGGTAGAGAGTGTAAGCACATAGAATTCTCCTTGTTTGAATGAAGTGTCTTCTCTTTTCATCCACTCGTGCGCCATCAGGAAAACAATCAGTGTACCGACGTTCAGGATCGATTTAACAACTGTGTGCATCGGTACATAGTGATACATACCACCGAATGCATCGGCAGCAGTTCCCGGAATCAGGTTGATAGCCGTATGGATAGCCATCAGAATAACGGGCAACATGGTGTTCAGGCGTGCTTTCCCACTATTTTTGTGTGCATCCGGACTCATGAAGAGGTCAGCTAGAAATAGCAGCAGTAAGACAGCTATGAGCGACAGCTCTTCTCGCATATTTAGAAATTGTGAATAATCCATCTTGTTTATTTATGAATTAAGAATTATGATTTATGAGTTAGGGGATTAGTTGTGAGACAACCGGTAATACGCTTTCACCAATCATGTGGCTAACCCAGAAAGGAGCCATACCTAGTCCGGCAACGCAAACGATGAGGCAGATAACGGCTACACGTTCGTCCCAAGTTGCATCAGTCAGTTCGAGGTGATGTTTGTTGGTGCAGGTTCCGTATAGGATCTTACCTACCAGGCGCAGGATGTAGACTGCGGTAATCACAATTGAAGAACAGGCAATGATAGTCAGTGTACGGTGAAATACATCGTTGTTCTGGAAAGAGCCGACGAAGATGGTCATTTCAGCAATGAAACCGCTTAATCCCGGCAGACCGAGGTTGGCAAGACCGGCAATCACATAACATACACTAAGGAACGGCATAATTTTCATTAAACCGGCAAGTTCGCGAACGTCACGTGTGTGTGTACGTCCATATATCATACCGATCAGAGCAAAGAACAAGGCTGTCATCAATCCGTGCGAAAGCATCTGAAGGATTGCTCCTGTTGCTGCTGTCTGGTTTAGCATCAGAATGGCGAAAAGAACCAGTCCGCAGTGAGATACGGATGAATAAGCATTGATATATTTCAAGTCGGTCTGTACGCAAGCGGAGAAGGCTCCGTAGACTACAGAGATACCTGTCAGTATCAGGAATATCCAGGAAAGTTCGTTGGCTGCTTCCGGCATCAGATACATGGCGATACGGAAACATCCGTAACCTCCCAGTTTCATCAATACTCCGGCATGAAGCATGGATACGGCAGTCGGGGCAGAAGCGTGACCGTCAGGACTCCATGTGTGGAACGGGAAAAGGGCGCCCAATACACCGAAGCCGAGGAAAGTCAGCGGGAACCAGATGCATTGCTGTGCAAAAGGTATGTTGTGCAACTGTGCAATTTCGAGAAGGTTCATGGTGGTTGCTCCCGAGCCGAAATAGATTCCGAGAATACCGATCAATAGGAAAGCGGAACCGCCCATCAACATAAGGGTCAGTTTCATGGCTGCATATTCTTTACGTCCTGATCCCCATACACCAATCAGCAGGTACATCGGTATCAACGCAATTTCATAGAACATGAACATGGTGAACAAATCGACGGATATAAAGAATCCGAATACTCCCATAGACAACAGGGTGAACCAGAGGAAATATTCTTTCGTCAGCGGTTGCAGGCGCCAGGAAGCGAATGTACCGGTGAATACGATGACAGCAGATAATAACAACATGGCTACCGAAATTCCGTCAACACCTACTGAATAAGATATGTGAAGCGGGGCATACCAAAGCGTATCTGCACGGAAAAGCATTTCTGCCGTATTTCCGGCGCTACGCTCTCCCAGATACAGGAATGTAAGTACGACGGAGGCAATCAGAAGTGCCGATGCGCCAGTAACCATAACCCCCCGGATGGCTTTGATTCCTCGTGCTGCCCAAAGTCCGGCCAGCATCAATAAGGGGATAAGTACGAATATGGATAAGAAATTCATCTTTATGATTTACTATTTAAAGATTTACTATTTACTATTTAGAGAATCAGCAGTAGGATAAGTGCCAATGCACCGCAAAGGAACACATACGCATATTGTTGTACCTGACCGCTCTGCAAACCACGAATCTCGTCGCTTGTTGTATTGGTGGCCCATGCCAGGAAGTCAAAGAATCCATCCACTACATGACGGTCGAACCATGCGATAGGAGTAGAGATGCAGCGGAAGATAATCTTATGCGTAATAAACTGGTAGATATCATCAATATAGAAGCGATTATAGGCTGCCTTGTGCAGACCTTTGAATCGTTTTGCCAACGAATCAGCAACAGGCTGTTTGGCATTCTTGTACATCCATGTAGCGATTGCAATCGAAATAATCGCAATAACAACGCTCGTAATAGTTACTGACGGATCGAGATGGATAGAATAAGATTCACCATTCGAACTGATGAAGTGTCCGAAAGGAATAAATCCTGCTCCACAAGTTACAACTGCCAGGAACATCAGCGGGAAAGTCATAGCCAACGGACTCTCATGTGGGCGGCAAGGTGCCGCTTCCAAGTTTCCGTGCGGCGTGTTATGTTCCGAATGGGAACCTGCCCGGGGCGGCTCGCTCCCCCAAAAAATACCGTAGTAAAGGCGGAACATATAGAAAGCTGTCATTGCAGCGATGACTGTCATCACCCATCCCATTACAGGGCTGTATTGGAAACAAGCAGCCAGAATTTCATCCTTCGAGAAGAAGCCCGAGAACGGAGGAATACCGGCAATAGCCAGACAAGCAATCAGGAATGTCCAGTGAGTGATCGGCATATATTTGCGTAAACCTCCCATAGCGGACATTTCATTAGAATGTACGGCATGGATAATGCTACCTGCACCGAGGAAGAGTAATGCCTTAAACATGGCATGTGTGAAAAGGTGGAACATGGAAGCCATGTAGCCCAAACCTCCTTCGTGCGGATTCATGGAAGTACAAACACCCAGAGCTACCATCATGAAGCCAATCTGTGAAATGGTAGAGAAAGCCAGTACACGTTTGATGTCTGATTGTACGCAAGCCACACTTGCCGCGTAGAATGCTGTAAATGCACCTACCCAAGCAACCATGTGCAGCGTATTCGGTGCGTATGTAATGAAAAGTGGGAACATACGTGCCACCAGATATACACCGGCAACTACCATGGTAGCCGCATGAATCAATGCGCTGACCGGAGTAGGACCTTCCATTGCATCCGGCAACCAGATATGCAACGGGAACATGGCACTTTTACCGGCACCACCGACAAACATCAGTCCGAGAGCCAACGGAAGCATAGAAGCTCCACCGCTTATCAAGGATATTGTATCCGGAGTGAAGCCGAATGTACCACCGTAATATCCGTAAATCAGGATACCGATCAGGAAGCCCAAGTCAGCAAAGCGAGTAACAATAAACGCTTTCTTGGAAGCAGCAATGGCAGCCGGTTTTGTATAATAAAAACCGATTAGCAGGTAAGAACTTACCCCCACCAGCTCCCAAAAAAGGTACATCTGGAAGATGTTGGTTGCAACGACCAATCCCAGCATAGACATGGTAAACAGGGATAGGAAAGCGTAATAGCGTTGAAAACCGACTTCTCCTTTCATGTAACCGAAAGAGTAGATATGTACCATCAGTGACACTGTAGAGATGACGATCAACATCATTACCGATATAGGATCGAGCAAGATGCCCAAATCGAAGTGTAAAGTCTCTGTAAAAGGAAGCCACGTGAAGTTGTAAGGCATCAGTGTGGCGAATGTTCCGTCTTCCAGTCGTGGAGCGGAGAAATATTGGATAGCTGTAACGTAGGATAGTACTGCTACTGCTCCCAGTATCAGCGTACCGATTGTACCCGCTGTCCGGTGGGACATCCATTTACCTCCGATTCCCAATATGAGAAAGGAGAAGAAAGGAAGAAGGAGTATTAGAATTGTTAGTTCCATACAGTTTTATTTAATTACTTGAGTTATTATTATTAATTTTTGGTCTTATAGCTGATAATCACTATACTCGGACCTTCTGTTTGGTTTCCCGGTGTGAAACTAGTTGTTCCTCGGTGAGAAACACTTTGTTTCTCGGTGTGAAACGAAGTGTTTCAAGGGATGAAACACCTTGTTCCTGGGAATGAAACAAATCACCACTTCAACTCGTCCAGGTTGCGCACCTGAATGCTTCGAAGATTACGATAAATGTTAATCATGATGGCGATAGCTATTGCAGTTTCCGCAGCCGAGATGGCGATGGAAAAGAGTGCAAAGAAATAACCCTCCATTCCCCCCGGAAAAAGGAAACGATTGAATACGGCGAAGTTGATGTCCGTAGCATTCAGCATTAACTCTACAGAAATCAGGATAGCCAGTGTATTTCGGCGGGTAAAGAATCCATAGATTCCTGCAAACATCATGATGGTAGAAACTACCAGGTAATATTCCATGTGTATCATATTCGAACTCTATTTTGATAGTTAATACTTAAAATTCCTATCTCTTACGTGCAATCATGATGCCACCGATGATACACGCCAGCAATAATATGCTGACAGCTTCGAAAGGCAATACATAACCGTATTTGTCACTACTTAATAAAGCGTTCCCGATAGCATGAATGCTAATTTCTTGCGGGGCCAAATTAGCTGTCTGCATGAAATCGTGCTTCAGTGTGATAAACAGGATAATGGCCAAACCGGCAATCATAGTGAAGAGTCCGGCTAAGACTTTACTTCGTTTTGCTTTCTCGGCCCGGTCGCCTTCTCCACTGGTCAATAGGATGGAGAATACATAAAGAACGACGATACCACCGGCATAAACCATAATCTGAACGGAACCCAGAAAGGTGTAACCCAGCAAAAAATAGATGCCGGCCGTGCCGAAGAGCACGAAGAGCAGGTAGGTGGCCGAGCGTACGATACGTTGGGTAGTCACCGTCATGATGGACATAGCAATAATAAATGCTGCCAAAAAGTAGAATACTACTGTTTCAAGTGTTGATCCCATATCTAAACTTCTTTTTTCTTTTCTATTACTTTACTACCGTCGTGGTTCAACTTCAGGACAAGTTTCGTCCGGTCGAAGACTGCATGTTCGAAGTTCTGGTCGAACGTGATGGCATCGTGCGGACAAGCATTGACACAGAGCTGGCAGAACATACAGGCACCCAAATCATATTCATAGGTTGCCAGAATTTTCTTCTTCTTTCCATCTTCTGTTTCGACGGTTTCGCTGGTCACTTTGATTGTATCGTTCGGACAGGCCATTTGACACAGTCCGCAAGCTACACAGCGATGTTCATTATTCTCATTGTGGGGCATATTCAGCGTACCACGGAAACGGTCGAACATTTTCAGCTCTTTCCGGTTTTCGGGGTATTGCTCGGTCACTTTCTTACGGAAGTATACCTTGATGCTGGTTTTCATACCCGTTGCCAGTGTACTGATGCCATGCACCAGACCACCTAAGTACGTATATTTTTTATCTTTATATTCCATAATTTACATTTATCAAAAGTGGAAGCCGAAAGCTACGCAGCATGCCATTAATAATAGATTTACCATAGAAATTGGAACCAGGTATTTCCATTCCAGATTCAAGATCTGGTCGATACGCAAGCGTGGGAAAGTCCATTTGATCCACATCAAAAGGAATACCACAAAGAATGCTTTGGCGAAGAACCAGATAAAGCCCGGAATATAATCCATTACAGTGTTAAATCCATCCAAACCAACAATGTGCAGCGGCATCCATCCTCCCAGGAAGATAGTGGCGGCAACACTGGCTACGATAAACAGATTCAAGTATTCTGCCAGATAGAAGAAACCGAAACCCATACCGGAGTATTCAGTGTGATAGCCGGCTGTCAGCTCACTTTCCGCTTCAGGAAGGTCGAACGGACCGCGGTTACATTCTGCATTTCCGGCAATCAGATAGATGATGAAAGCAATGACCGCAGGAATATGTCCCTTGAAGATGAACCAACCATTAGCTTGTCCTTCTACGATTTCAGAAAATTGCATGGTTCCCGTCAGCACTACCATTGTCATGATACTCATACCAACCGAAAGTTCATAACTGATAATCTGTGCACCACTTCGCATGGCACCAATCAAAGAGAATTTGTTGTTACTACCCCAACCGGCCAGCAAGATACCGACAACTCCAATGCTGGAAGCTGCCAACAGGAAGAACACGCCTACATTAAAGTCCAGAATCGCCGCACCTTTATTAAAAGGAATACAAGCGAAAGTCAGGAATGAAGCGATAATCACCATGAATGGAGCAAGATTGTAAAGGAAATGGTCGGCACCCTTCGGCATGAAGATTTCTTTGGTCAGCATTTTGAGCACGTCGCAGACCACTTGGATAGAACCCCATTTACCAACACGGTTCGGTCCAAGACGACACTGGAAGAAACCGCAGACCTTACGCTCCATGTAGATCAATATGATAGCCAGGATGGCATACAGTGCTACGAGGCACACGCCGACAGCTACACATTCTATAAAGATGGCTAATCCCTCCGGCATAATGGAGAGCAGTAGCTCATGTATCCAGTTTGTTACTATACTAAAGTCGAACATATATTTTTAATAATTAAGTATTATCTGTCAATATCCGGAACGACATAATCTATTGTTCCGCCAATAGCAATTAAGTCTGCAATCTTTGTTCCCCGGCAAATGGTGTCAATTGCAGCAACAAGCGGCAATCCCGTAGCACGGTAGTGCAGGCGGTAAGGCGTTTTGTCACCCTGACTTTCCAGGAAGACACCAAATTCACCACGACTTCCTTCTACTGCTGCATAGTAACTGCCTTCCGGAACACGGATGATAGGTTTCATCTTCTCCTGATAAGGTCCCTCGGGAATATTGTCTATTAATTGCTCAATGATGTTCAGACTTTCCATGATCTCATCCATACGCACCAGGTAACGGGCAAAGCAGTCACCTTCCGTATAAACGATTTCTTTGAAATCGACTTTGTCATATACACCGTATGGCATTCGTTTACGTACGTCACACGCCCATCCTGATGCACGGCCTGTACCTCCGGTACAACCGAAAGAGATGGCATCTTCACGGCTTAACACACCGACGCCTTTCATACGGCTCTGTGCGATGATGTTACCCGTGAATATATCGTGATATTCGTGGATAATTCCTCTCATATATGGAATGAACTCTTTTACTCGTTTGACGAAGTTAGGATGAAGATCAGCCTGTACACCGCCAATCGTATTGTAGTTCATAATCAGACGTCCGCCGCAAGTTTCTTCAAAGATATCGAGAATTTTCTCGCGGTCACGGAATCCATAAAAGAATGCTGTCAACGCTCCTAAGTCCATAGCAAGACAAGAGTAGAACAGCAAGTGAGAATCGATACGTTGCAACTCGTCCATTATGGTACGGATGTACTGTACGCGTTCACTGACCTCAATGCCCATGGCTTTTTCAATGCACATACACAATGCATGGCGGTTCTGATGCGCGCCCAAATAGTCCAGACGGTCTGTCAAAGCCAATGTTTGAGGGTAAGTGAGGCTTTCATTCATTTTCTCGATGCCTCGGTGGATATACCCGCAGTTCGCATCAATCTTACGAATAATTTCACCTTCCAGAGAAACACGGAAGCGCATTACACCATGGGTAGCAGGGTGTTGCGGACCGATGTTGACTACATATTCTTCTTCGCCGAACAGTTTCGTCTCTTTGTTCTTGATGGTTCCGTCCGGGTTCAGTTCTATTTCTTGAGTCGTATCAAACGTCTCTTCATTGGTCATGCACAGTGGGTTATCCTTTTCCGGATCGTTATCTTTACGCATCGGATAACCGATCCAATCGTTGCGCAGGTAGAGCCGGCGCATATCAGGATGACCGACAAAGGTGATGCCATAAAAATCAAAAACTTCACGTTCGTAGAAGTCGGCTATCTTCCAGATGTCGCTGACAGACGGAATTTCCGGTAGCTCGCGGTTGGTTGTCGCTGTTTTTAGTGCTATCCGTTCGCCTGTAATGGTAGATTCCAGATGGTAGACTACGCCTAAGCCGCGGAGTTTTTCCGGAGCGTCTTTCTCATCGGCTACTCCCCAGTCCATACCGGTGAGGCTTTCGAGAAAGTCCATCTGTTTTTCATTTCGCAAGCGCAGCATCTCGTCGTGTAACGCTGCAGGAGCTATAAATTGTATTTCTTGCATAAATCAAATTAAATTAAGAATGAAAAATTAAGAATGAAAAATCTGCCGGGATGTTGCATGCGAATTCTTCATTCATCATTCATCATTCTTCATTTCTTAAATAATCCGGTTTCTTCTCTTTTCTGTTTACTCCACCAAAGAACTTTTCTATTTTCACTTTGCGTTGCAATTGCATCATGCCATAATAGAATGCTTCAGGACGTGGCGGGCATCCGGGAATATATACATCTACCGGAAGAATCTTGTCCACTCCGTTCACTACGTGATAGGACTTCTTGAAAGGACCTCCGCTGACAGCGCATCCGCCTACGGCAACCACATACTTCGGATCGGGCATCTGGTCGTAAAGTCGTTTCAGTACCGGAGCCATTTTATTGGTGATTGTTCCGCATACCATAATCATATCAGCCTGACGTGGGCTGGCACGTGCTACCTCAAACCCAAAGCGGGCCATGTCATAACGCGCGGCACCCAGTGCCATAAATTCGATACCACAACAACTGGTTGCAAAGGTAAGCGGCCACAGTGAATTGCTGCGCCCCCAGTTGATAAAGTCGTCAAGTACTCCGAGGGCAACATTGGCTCCTCCTGCATTAAGTTCCTTGACCAACTTTTCCAATGATTCATTGTCGATAAACTCATCATACGGAATAGATTTTATTTTTGGCTTTTTGGTTATTTCCATTCCAAAGCTCCTTTCCTCCAGGCATAAGCAAGACCCAGAACTAAAATGATAAAGAAGAAGAGAACACTAATAAGTCCCTGTGGTCCCATGTCACGCATAACTACCGCCCACGGAAACAGAAAAGCTGTTTCGACATCGAACATAAGGAATAGGATGGCAAACAAGTAGTAGCCTACACGGAACTGCATCCATGATTTACCACGTGTCGGTATACCACATTCATAAGCCTCAAACTTTTGCAGGTTGTATGAACGGGGAGAGATAGCACGCGAGAGGGCTATTACTACACCGACAAAAGCAAGCGCTGTCAGTAAAACAACAACTAAAAATGTAAAATTCATAATTCAATAGCTGTTTAGATTGAATATTATATAGAAATAAGCAATTAGTCTATTCGCCCTATGGAGAATAAAACCAACTGTAATAAATGACGAGCAAAAGAGTCTACTGTACTGTAGGCTAAATGACAATCTTTCTCAACCCATATATATAATAGGAGATAGGATCGTAATAATATGTAGGAGAATGGGATGAGACAGGGTAAGGTGGACTTTGATGTTTGTAATGGTCACAGAAATAAGCGATTAACAAAAACATGCTTTTATCTGTCGGAACATGTGCGACGTCTGTATGACTCATGTCACAGGTTTGAGTCGTATAAAGATTATAAAGGCGTTCCAAAGCATCCTGAATCGGACGATCTTGTGATACATAGCATTTCTCCTGCCGATAAGTCGGGGAGGAAACTTTGCACATATCTTCCATTGCTCCGTTAGTTGCACAATGGATGAGCAAAGCCAACACTAAAAGTAGTCCGAATTTTAAGCTTTGTTTCATCTTTCTCCTTTAACGGCTGCAAATATAGAACTAATATTTATACTTTTTGCAAAGTCCGTATAGCAAAAAAGCTTTTTTTAACTCCATATCTTTTAGATTCATTTTTTAGTCAGCATGGTTTCACAAATATCATTTAGAATGGGGGAATTTCTCCATCTTCATTTGTTAAAAGATGCAATAAAAAGAATGATTTACGCTCTTTTTGGCGAATAACACAAAGAAAATACATTTTTTTGCAGATTAAGAAAGAATACATGATTATGAAACGCACACTTTGGTTTATATTTTTCCTTCTAAACTCTTTGTTTTACCTCTATGCAGATAGTGAGAATGATTCTTTGTTGAAGGTGTTAGACAAAGTGATTTCTGAACGTTTGATATATACCCAGAAAAAAGAAGCTACCATAAAAGAATTAAAGAAAAAGAAAGTTGGCCTTAATTCGTTGGAGGATATATACAATTTAAATAAAGAGATTATCCATCAATATGAGACTTTTGTCTGTGACTCGGCAGAACAATATATTCATGAGAATATTGATATAGCAAAAACGATTGGTAATAAAGAATATCTTTTGGAAGAGCAGCTCCGGTTGGCTTTTGTCTATTCTTTATCCGGTTTGTTTATTCAAGCAAATGATATTTTTAAGTCGATAAAATGTGCGGATTTACCCGATCATTTGAAAGCTTTGTATTGCTGGAATCGTATACGTTATTATGAAAATCTCATTAAATACACGGACGATGTACGGTTTTCAAACGAGTATATATCGGAAAAAGAGGCTTATCGGGATACTGTGATGAGCATCTTATTTGACCAGTCGGATGAATATAGAAAAGAAAAAGCTGTGAAGCTTCAAGATAAGGGAAGTACCAAAGAGGCTCTTCTGATTTTGACAGAGATATATGATAAACAAGAGCCGGCATCTCATGGCTATGCTATGATGGCTATGGGACTTGCCAGGGCTTATCGGTTGATTGGGAATTATGCATTGGAAGAAAAGTTTCTAATGCTGGCTGCTATGACAGATACAAAACTGGCTGTCAAAGAGAATGAGGCATTATTGACATTGGCAGTTAATTTATATCATAAAGGAGATATAGACAGGGCTTATAATTATATTAAAGTAGCATTGGACGATGCCATCTTTTATAATTCCCGCTTTAAGAATACGGTAATTGCCCGCATCCATCCGATTATAGAAAATACATACTTGATCCGGTTGGAAAAACAAAAGCAGAACCTTCGTTTCTATATATTTCTGACTAGCTTGTTTGTGGTAGCTCTCTTGCTATCACCCTGTATTTTACATATAAACAAACAAAAATAGTATCCCGGGCTAAGCGGCATCTTAAGGCTATGAATGAAGAACTGGTCGAATTGAATAAGAATCTCGACGAAGCTAATCTGATTAAGGAAAAATATGTGGGGTATTTTATGAATCAATGTGCTGTTTATATTAATAAACTCGATGAGTACAGGAAGAATGTGAACAGGAAAATCAAGACCGGACAGATTGATGATTTATATAAGTCATCCTCCCGACCTTTTGAAAAGGAACTTGAAGAACTATACCATAACTTTGATAAAGCGTTCCTTAAATTGTATCCTAACTTTGTGGAAAAGTTCAATTCTTTGTTGAAACCGGAGGAGCGTTATAAACTGGAAAAGGACCAACTGAATACAGAATTACGCATATTTGCATTGATACGATTAGGAATTACCGATGTTGGACAGATTGCTGTATTTTTGCATTATTCTGTGCAGACAATCTATAATTATAAGAGTAAAGTGAAGAGAATGTCCACTCTTGATAGTAATATCTTTGAGGAGGAGGTAAAAAAGCTTGGTTCTTTGTCTCAAAAATGATTCTATCCGGTTTACCAAAACTAAAAAATGATCTTGTTATAAACTGTTGATTATTAAATGTATATATAATAATTGATCTATAAAACGTTTACTTTCCCGCCTACTTCCATTAAGAAGTAGGCTTTTTTCATCTCTATATTTGCATCACAAGATTTTTGATAACTGAATACTAATCTAAAGAAACACACAACTATGAGTTTTTCAGAATTGTATCTTATTTATTATCCCAAACTAGTTCGGTTTGCAAAAGAATTTGTGATGTCGGAAGAGGAGGCTGAGAACATAACACAAGATGTGTTTACAGACTTATGGGAAAAGAGAGAGTCTATGAATCATATTGAGAATATGAATGCTTATCTTTTCAGACTTGTGAGAAACAAATGTTTGGATTATTTAAAGCATAGAGTATTCGAGCAAAAGTATGTCGAGAATGTGAAGGCTTCTTTTGAGATTGAGTTGAATCTGAAATTGCAATCTTTGGATCGTTTTGATGTATATGATATATCAGAAAGAAATCAGATGGAGAACCTGATACGGGATGCTATCAATAGTTTGCCTAAAAGATGCCGTGACATATTTTTGTTAAGCCGCATGGAAGGATTGAAGTATAGGGAAATATCCGAACGTTTGGGCATTTCGGTAAATACAGTGGAATGTCAGATGGGAATAGCACTGAAAAAGTTGAGAGCAAAACTCAATGTAACATTGGCTGCATAACTTTTTAATGATTTTATCGGTATTTTTTAGGGGTATTTATTGAGATAATCGTTCTTTGATAAAAAAGGACTGTGTATATGGAGAATTGTCTGAATAAATATTTTGCGGATGAATTTACTTCTGATGAAAAAACAGAGTTTCTCATAGAAGTGGAAAACAACGAAAGGCTGAAAGAAGAATTTATAGAAAATCAGACTTTGCTGGCACTCGTTGATTGGATATCTCCGGAATATGAAAATAATAAAGAAGTTGTCCAACATAAATTATATGAATTTATGTGTAGAATGGAGCAACACAAAGATAAATAGCTTTAGGATACCATGAATAAAATTTATATCATATTACTGACTGTTTTCTTTTATACAAATGTTTATTCTCAACAAGCTTATTTTGTTGATGGGTATCATGGCGGGATATATGGACATTATCCGGTAAAGTGGAAAACTCAATTCATTGTGGATCAGCTGGCTATGCATCCAGACTGGCGGATTTGTATGGAGATAGAGCCTGAAACATGGGATACAGTCAGAGTGCAGACTCCGGAGGCTTATTTGCGTTTTAAAGAGATGGCTACCAGTGACCAGGTCGAGTTTACGAACCCTACTTATGCACAGCCTTATTGCTATAATATCTCGGGAGAGAGTATAATAAGACAGTTTCAATATGGTATTGCTAAAATAAACAAACATTTTCCGGGGGTGGATTTTGTAACCTATTCGGTAGAAGAACCTTGCTTCACAAGTTGCTTGCCACAAATCCTTAAACAATTCGGCTTTAAATATGCTGTATTGAAATGTCCCAATACCTGTTGGGGAGGGTATACTGCTGCTTATGGCGGAGAATTGGTTAATTGGGTGGGACCGGACGGGACTGCAATCTTGACCGTTCCCAGATATGCTTGTGAAAAACTAGAGCCGGGATCAACTTGGCAGACAACTGCTTGGGGAAATTCGGATGCTTATTTAAAAGATTGCCGTAACGCAGGTATCAAACACCCCGTTGGTATGTGTTTTCAGGATGCCGGATGGAAAAACGGCCCATGGCTGGGAAGTGGAAAGAACACAAAAAATAACTCTATATATGTGACATGGAGAGATTACATTGAAAATGTCTCCATTGGAAAAACGGATGATAACTGGTATTTTTCACAGGAAGATATACATGTGAATCTTATGTGGGGAAGTCAGGTTTTGCAAAAAATAGCGCAAGAAGTACGTGTTTCAGAAAATAGAATTGTCATGGCAGAGAAAATGTCTGTAATGGCTTATCTGGAAAATAAATATATTTGTCGACAGGCAGATATGGATGAGGCTTGGCGTACACTGATGTTGGCACAACATCATGATTCGTGGATTGTGCCTTATAATGGACTGAATAGAAAAGGAACATGGGCTGATCAGATTAAGCGATGGACAGACAGTACCAATCATATTGCAGATGGAATTATTGAGGCATCTATGCAGAGCTTTAATGAAAAGTTTATTCCGCAAAATAATGCTCAACAGCAATATATACGTGTTTTTAATACATTAGGAATGAGAAGAAAGGAAATCGTAAGTGTTCTTCTGCCTACGGAATCTGAAAATGCGGATTTAAGTGTTTTTGACTGGAAAGGTAAAGATATAGGTTGTTTGGTAGAAAATGAAGGTAAAGAGATAAGATTATTTTTTGAGGCAGAGATTCCTCCCTTTGGTTATTCCACGTATTGTATAAAAAAGAAAGAAGCCGGTAAGAAAGAGGCTTCGGAGAGTAGATTCGTTTTGGAAGGTAATAAGGTGAATAAACAGGAATACGTGGTTGAAAATGATATGTATAAAATTGTTTTTGACTTATCAAAGGGAGGAACCATAAAAAGCCTGATAGCTAAAAAAGAAGGGAATAAGGATTTTGCAGGTAAAACGGAGAAATATGCTTTAGGGGAGCTACGAGGCTTTTTTTATGAAGAAGGTAAATTTCGTTCTTCTATAGAGACTCCGGCCAAGCTGACAGTAGTAAGGGATAATGTATATGAGCAAAAAATTAAGATAGAGGGTGAGATTGCTTCCCATCCGTTTACACAAGTAATCACTCTCACTAAAGGAACGAGACGGATCGATTTTGATTTGACGGTTGACTGGAAAAAGAATGTAGGTATTGGTGAATATAAAGAGGAACGTTGGCGTGATAATCGTCGGGCTTATTGTGACGATCGGTTTAAACTAAGTGTATTATTCCCGACTGATTTACATGCTCCCCGTGTCTATAAAAATGTACCGTTTGATGTATGCGAAAGCAAACTGACTGATACTTTCTTTGGTTCTTGGGATCAAATCAAACATAATATTATACTTCATTGGGTTGACTTGGCTGAACAGGAAGGCGACTATGCTCTGGCTTTATTATCAGACCATACTACTTCTTATTCTTATGGAGAGGGCTATCCATTAGGACTGACTGCTCAATATTCGGGTGGAGGACTTTGGGGACCTGATTATAAAATAACACACCCTTTGAGGATGAAGTATGCAATTATACCTCATCGTGGCAAATGGGACAAAGCATCAATCGCAGATGATAGCGATTGTTGGAATGAACCATTGCTGCATTCTTGCTATCCAGTGGCAAAACCGGAATCGAAATCATTTATTGATTTACAGAATACTGGTTATCAAGTGAGTGCTCTTCAAATGAAAGATGGAAAGGTACTATTGCGCCTGTTCAATTCTGAAGGGGACGAAAAATTACAAAAGGTTACCATTGACATGCCATTATCCGGAGTGGAGGAAGTTGATTTGAATGGACAATGTATCGAAAGAAAGAAGATAAAAACACGTGCAGGTAAATCGGAAATGATGATTTCAATGCCTCGGTTTGGTATTAAGACTTTCGTTCTTAGTTTGACTTAAAATAATTAGATTATTGTTATGTATAAAGCGACTGCTAATCTTTTAATTGTTTGCTTTTTGTGTTGGATGACGGGTTGCTCATCAACCAATACCGTATCGGAAGATTGGGTTCCGACCGATTATGTAAACCCGTTTATTGGTGCCAGTACTAGTGTAGGGGCTGCCGGTGTTTATCACGGATTAGGTAAAACTTTTCCCGGAGCTACGACTCCGTATGGTATGGTACAGGTTAGTCCTAATACAATAACGGGAGGTGATAACGGTTCCGGATACAGTGATGAACATAAGACAATCGAAGGATTTGCCTTTACCCAGATGAGTGGTGTGGGATGGTTTGGTGATTTGGGCAATTTTCTTGTGATGCCTACAACTGGTGAATTATATAAAGTGGCAGGTAAAGAGAATAATGATAGTATAAAAGGATATCGTTCGGCTTATAACAAAGCCACTGAAACGGCTAAGGCCGGATATTATTCGGTAGAATTGACTGATTATCATATCAAAGTAGAAAGTAGTGCGACACCGCACTGTGGAATTTTACATTTTACTTATCCTTCTAGTGACCAATCGCGTATTCAGATTGATTTAGCTCGTAGAGTAGGGGGAACATCTACTTCGCAGTATATTAAAGTTGTAGATGATTACACTATTCAAGGATGGATGAAGTGTACACCTGATGGTGGTGGATGGGGTAATGGGGAAGGAAAAGCCGATTATACCGTTTATTATTATGCACAATTTAGTAAACCTTTGACTAATTATGGCTTTTGGAGTGCAGATATTCCCGAACATTGGGTTCGGAAACGTGATGAAGTAGTGAGTATTCCTTATTTGACTCGTGTATCACAAGCTCCGGTTATAAAAGACAAGAAAGAACTGACGGGTAAACATCTGGGCTTTTTTACTGAATTTCCAACGAAGGAGGGAGAGACTGTAGAGATGAAAGTTGGTATCTCTTTTGTTGATATGGAGGGTGCTGCAAATAACTTTGAACAAGAAATAGCCTCTAAAAATTTTGGACAAGTAAAGCAGGAAGCTACTGAATTGTGGAACAAAGAACTTAATCGTGTCCGGATATCCGGTGGTACGGATGATGAAAAAACGATATTCTATACTGCCATGTATCATACGATGATTGATCCTCGTATCTATACAGATGTAGACGGACGTTATGTAGGTGGTGATTATAAAATACATACGGCTGACAGCACTTTTACAAAACGTACTATATTCAGTGGATGGGATGTATTTCGTAGTCAGTTTCCTTTGCAGACTATAATTAATCCGCGTTTAGTAAGTGATGAACTGAACTCATTGATTACTATGGCAGATCAGAGTGGGCGCGAATACTATGAACGTTGGGAATTGCTGAATTCCTATTCCGGCTGTATGTTGGGAAATCCTGCTTTGTCTGTTTTGGCGGATGCTTATATCAAAGGGATTCGCACGTATGATGCAGAGAAAGCGTATCGTTATGCCATTAACACATCCCGTCGTTTTGGTAATGATTCATTGGGGTATGCTCCGGAACCATTGAGTATTTCAACCACTTTGGAGTATGCTTATACTGATTGGTGTATATCTCAATTAGCGAAAGCTATGGGGAAAGAAGACGATGCCAAATGTTTCTATGAAAAGGGACAGGCATATCATTCTATTTTTGATAAAGAAAAGGGGTGGTTCCGTCCCCGTAAAGCAGATGGAACATGGGTAGAATGGCCGGAGAATGCACGTCTTAAAGAATGGTATGGGTGTATAGAAGCAAACTCTTATCAGCAAGGTTGGTTTGTACCTCACGATGTTCCGGGAATGGTGAATTTGATGGGTGGTAAGGAGAAAGTTATTGCGGATTTAACAGATTTCTTTAATAAAACTCCTTCTAATATGCTGTGGAATGAATATTATAACCATGCGAATGAACCTGTGCACTTTGTTCCTTTTTTGTTCAATCAGCTTGAAGTTCCCTGGTATACTCAAAAATGGACACGCTATACATGTGAAAAGGCTTATGCAAACAAAGTTGAAGGAATTGTTGGCAATGAAGATGTAGGTCAGATGTCGGCGTGGTATGTGTTGGCTGCTTCCGGTATTCATCCTTCCTGTCCGGGAAATACACGTATGGAGATTACAAGTCCGGTTTTTGATAAAGTAGAGTTCAATCTTGATCCCAGCTATTATACTGGTAAGAAATTCACGGTAATAGCTCATAATAACAGCATAAATAACGTCTATATACAAAAGGCCTTGTTGAACGGTCAGGAATACAATAAATGTTATCTTGATTTTGCGGACATTGCAGCCGGAGGTACATTGGAGCTGTTTATGGGTGATAAACCTAATGTTGAGTGGGGACTTTGATTGAATAACATACTCTAAAACAAATTGTTACTTTAAAATCTTGATAGTATGATGAATAAACTTGGGCTTATCATTATATCGGTTATATGTGCTCTAATCCAGACAGGGTGTGCAGAGCAGAGTACATGGATGTCTTTGAACAGTTCTAATCCTCGGATTATCTGGGAAGTGAAACCCCAGGCAGATTTAGAGAACATAACCGGAGAGCAGATTTCTACTCCGGAATTTAAAATGTCCGATTACGTTAAAGGTGTGGTTCCCGGAACTGTTTTTACTGCTTATGTTGAAGCAGGAATCGTTCCTGATCCTAATTATGCCGATAATATTTATAAAGTAGACGAAACGTTTTATAACCGTCCTTTCTGGTATCGTACGGAATTCGAACTCCCGTCTTCTTATTCGGAGGGGAAGCGGGTATGGCTTCATTTCGACAATACGAATCGCTTTGCCGATTTCTATTTTAATGGCGAGAAGATATCAGGAACAAAAACATCTACTAAAGATGTAAGCGGTCACATGTTACGTTCGAAGTTTGATGTGACCAATCTGATAAAGAAATCCGGTAAGAATGTGATAGCTGTTCTGATTACCGATGCCGATCAGAAAAAGACGCGTAAGGCTAAAGACCCGTATGGAGTTGCGTGTAGCCCCAGTTATCTGGCTGGTGCCGGTTGGGACTGGATGCCATACGTACCGGGACGTCTGGCTGGTATCACAGGCAATGCTTATCTTGTGGTAACGGGAGATGTAGTGATGGAAGATCCTTGGGTACGTTCAGAGTTACCGACCTTGCAGAAAGCAGAGCTTTCTGTCTCAACAGATATTAGAAATGCTTCTTCTTCCCCAAAAGAAGTCGTTGTATCCGGAGTGATTCAGCCGGGGAATATTTCTTTCTCTAAAGACATTCGGGTAGAAGGAGGAACAACAGCCAGACTATCTATTAACAAAGATGACATAGCGCAATTGGTTGTTGATCATCCGAGGCTTTGGTGGCCGAATGGTTATGGTGATCCCAATCTCTATACTTGTAAGCTGACTTGTTCTGTAGATGGAAAAGTGTCGGATGTAAAAGAAATGACATTCGGTATCAAGAAGTATGAGTATAAAATGGTCGATAATGTAGTGGGATATCCTGTTCTTACATTCTTTATCAACGGACAGAAGATCTATCTGAAAGGTGGAAACTGGGGAATGAGCGAATATCTGCTTCGCTGTCAGGGCAAAGAGTATGAAACGAAAATCAGACTTCATAAGGAAATGAATTACAATATGATCCGTCTATGGACAGGGTGTGTTACTGATGATGAGTTTTATGATTATTGTGATAAATATGGGATTATGGTATGGAATGATTTCTGGTTATATGTAGCATACAATGACGTGGCGCAACCGGAAGCATTTAAAGCGAATGCTCTTGATAAAGTCAGACGCCTTAGAAACCATCCTTCTATTGCTATTTGGTGTGGAGCAAATGAAACGCATCCGACACCTGATTTGGATAATTACCTGCGTGAAATGATTGCGAAGGAGGACAATAATGACCGTATGTATAAGTCTTGCTCCAATCAGGATGGACTGTCCGGAAGTGGTTGGTGGGGAAATCAACCTCCAAGACACCATTTTGAAACTTCAGGCAGTAATCTGGCATTTAATACACCGGCTTATCCATACGGTATTGATCACGGTTATGGTATGCGTACAGAAATAGGAACGGCCACTTTCCCCACATTTGAAAGTATCAAAGAGTTTATCCCGCAAAAAGACTGGTGGCCTCTGCCTACTGATGAGCAGTTGAAGAATGATGATGACAATGTATGGAACAAACATTTCTTCGGTAAGGAAGCGTCTAATGCCAACCCGGTTAATTATAAGAATTCAGTGAACACACAGTACGGAGAATCATCCGGATTGGAAGAATTCTGCGAGAAAGCGCAAATGCTGAATATCGAAGTGATGAAAGGTATGTATGAGGCTTGGAACGATAAGATGTGGAATGATGCAGCCGGACTTCTGATCTGGATGAGCCATCCGGCTTATCCCTCGTTTGTATGGCAGACTTATGACTATTATTACGATCCTACAGGTGCTTATTGGGGAGCAAAAAAGGCTTGTGAACCTTTACATATCCAATGGAATGCTTCCAATAACAATATAAAAGTAATAAATACTACAGCAAAGGACTTGAAAGGTGCAATAGCTAAAGCTGCAATTTACAACTTGAATGGAAAAGAAGTGCCTGCATACGGACAGGCAAAACAGGTCGATGTGGCAGCCAGCAACATTGCAGAAGCATTTTCTTTGAACTTTAACCCTTTCAATCTGGCTTATGGAAAGAAGGCTGTAGCTTCTTCTTCAACAGGTGCCTCTAAAAGTGCTTCAATGGTTACTGACGGAGGAGCGGGAAGTCGTTGGGAAAGTGCATACAGTGATCCTCAATGGATATACATTGATCTTGGTAAAGAAGAAAAGATAGAAAAGGCTATTTTGAAATGGGAGGCAGCTTGTGCTAAGAAATACGAACTGCAAGTATCGAATGATGCGCAAGAATGGAAAACCGTTTATGCCAACAAAGATGGAAGAGGTGGTACTGAACAGATTGAATTGGAACCTGTTACAGCACGTTATGTGAAATTGGCAGGCATCAGCCGTGCCACACAGTTTGGATATTCATTGTTCGAATTCGAAATCTACGGTGAGAAACCAAAAGAGATAAAAGAACTGACTCCGCTTCATTTTATCAAGTTGGAACTGACAGATGTCAAAGGTAATCTAATCTCTGAAAACTTCTATTGGCGGAATGGTGTGAATGATCTTGATTATACATTGCTGAATACACTCCCAGAGGCCGATTTGTCTTGCCAATTGGTGGATAAATCGATGTCTGACGGAAAGATGAAGATCGCTGTAAAGAACAATTCCGAGACTGTGGCTTTTGCTAATCGGGTGAGGCTTGTTAATAAGGCTACGCAGAAAAGAATACTTCCAATAATTATGTCCGATAATTATGTGACGTTGATGCCGGGTGAAGAAAAAACTATCACTATGGAGGCAACTCCCGAATTGTTGAAAGGAGGCGTAAGCGTATTAGTGAAACAGTATGGGAAAGCAGAGAAGGATAAGTTGGATATAGCAGATTGATTGTTGTACGGTTATCTTTATGATTTGATTAAAAGAATAAAGAAAATGGCTAATAGACTAAAAATGAGGATACTCTTGTTGTTATCTTTAGTTTATATAAATTGCGATTACTTACAGGCACAAACAACAATACCTCGGTTTGAAGAAGGGGAACGTGTGGTATTTGTAGGAAACAGCATTACTCACGGTGGACATTATCATTCATTTATCTGGTTGTATTACATGACTCGTTTCCCGGATAAACCGATTACTATCATGAATGCCGGAATTGGTGGAGAGAGTGCGTGGGATATGAAGGATCGCTTGGACTATGATGTTTTCAACAGGAAACCAACTTATGTGACTCTAACTTTCGGTATGAATGATACCGGTTATGATATTTACATGAAAGACGATGCAAAAGAACTGTCGGAACAACGGATTGCAAAGTCATTGGAAAGCTATCGGAAAATAGAAGAACGCTTACTGGCTAAAAATAAAATAAAGAAAGTATTGATTGGCGGTTCTCCTTATGATGAGACTTCCCGGTTTAATAATTTTATATTGCATAATAAGAATAACGCCATTTTAAAAATCATAGATGCCCAACGTACATCGGCTAAAAAGAATGGCTGGGGTTTTGTTGATTTTAACCAACCGATGCGTGAGATAAGCAGAAAGGAGCAGGAGGCAGATTCTACATTTACATTCTGCAGGATAGATAGAATTCATCCGGATAATGACGGACAGATGGTTATGGCCTATTTGTTTCTGAAAGCACAGGGATTGGCTGGGGATGAAGTGTCGTCAGTATCTATTGATGCATATCATTCATCTGTAATAACCCATAAGAACTGTAAGATTTCAAAACTAAAAAAGAACGGAGCTGATCTGACTTTTGATTATCTGGCGTATGCTCTTCCTTATCCGCTGGATTCTATTTCTAGAAGTGGCTGGGGAAATAAAAGGTCACAACGCGATGCAATGCAGTTGGTTCCATTTATGGAAGAGTTTAATCAGGAACGTTTTCAGGTAACAAACTTAGAGAAAGGAATGTATCGGTTAACTATAGACAATCAGTTTATTGACAATCTCTCATCCGAAAAGTTGGCGAATGGTGTGAATTTGGCAGATTACCCAAATACTCCCCAATATCAACAAGCTGCGAAAATCATGTATCTGAATGAAGAACGGTTTGAAGTGGAGAAACGTTTTAGAGAATACTTGTGGACCGAATATTCATTCCTGAAAAAAGAAGGATTGTTGTTTGCAGACGATCAGAAGGCTATTGATAAGCTAAAAGAGTACTTACCTAAAGATGGGTTTCTCAGGATGAGCTACGACTGGTATATAAAAGCGATGAACCCCGAAATACGGGAAGTTTGGAGCAATTATATAAAGAGTCTCGTTGAAACAATTTATAAAATCAATAAACCTGTCACTCATAAAGTGAGGCTGGCAAGAGTTGAATAATAATAGAAGATGAATAGAATGAAACGATTGTTATGTTTAGGTTTGATTTATTATTTCTGTTGTCTGTCGATGATAGTATATGGAAATGAGAAAACTTCGCCTTTCTATTTGGCGGAATTAAAATGTGAGAATCTTATTGATCCTTTGGGGATTGATAATGTAACTCCTCACTTTAGTTGGAAGTTAAAGGGGGACGGCTGGAAAGGCGGGCAAACTTATTATGAAATACAGGTAGCTCCGGATAGTATTCTGTTGGTGCAGAATAAAGCTGATTTATGGAATACCGGAAAATTGAAATCCAAAACTTCGGTTATGGTACCTTATCGAGGGAAGACTTTAACTTCTCGTTCTTTGTGTTATTGGCGGGTACGTGTTTGGGATGCTAAAAAACAAGCTTCATCATGGAGTCCTGTTGCCCGTTTTGGAGTTGGCATCTTGGATCAGTCACAGATGAAAGGAGAATATATAGGGGCTTCTGTTGAAGGTGGTAAGATTTGTGCTCCTATTCTTCGCAAAAAAGTGAAACTGACTCAAGGGGAGACTTCTTTCTTGCATGTAAATACGTTAGGTTATCACGAAATTTATATCAATGGGAGAAAGGTTGGGGAGGACGTTCTGACCCCTGCTGTATCACATTTATCTAAACGTTCACTAATTGTTACTTATGATATTACTCCTTATTTAAGAGAAGGAGAAAATGATCTGCTTATCTGGCTGGGACAAGGTTGGTATAAAACGACGACTTTCGGAGCAGCTTATGAAGGTCCGCTGGTAAAAGCAGAATTGGATGTGTTGAGAAATGGTAAATGGGAAGTCGTAACGAAGACAGACGGATCATGGTACGGACGTGAAAGTGGCTATTCTGATACAGGTACTTGGCGTGCTTTGCAGTTTGGAGGTGAGAGGGTGGATGGAAGGATTCTTCCGCGAGATCTTTCAACACAAGCTTTAGATAAAATGAAATGGACTCCTGTTGTGAAAGTGAATGTTCCCGATCATATCGCTTCCCCTCAAATGTGTGAGATAAACAAGATACATCAGATTTTGCAGGCTGTTTCTGTAAAGAAGCTGGGTGAAGGTCTCTGGCTGGTAGATATGGGAAAGGTTCAGACCGGATGGTTTGAGATGCAAATGCCTATATTGCCGGCAGGTCATGAAGTTATTATGGAATATAGTGATAATTTGACGAAAGACGGTGAATTTGACAAGCAAGGTGAAAGTGATATTTATATATCTGGTGGTAAGCAAGGAGAATACTTCAGAAATAAATTCAATCATCACGCTTTTCGATATGTGCGCATCTCCAATCTTCCTCAAAAACCGGAAACAGCTGCTATGAAATCTCTGCAGATTTATGGAGATTATAAACAGACCGCAACTTTTGAATGTTCGGATGCCGACTTGAATGCTATTCACCAAATGATTCAGTATACGATGAAATGTCTGACTTTTAGTGGATATATGGTAGACTGTCCGCATTTGGAACGTGCAGGATATGGTGGTGATGGAAACTCCTCAACGATGTCTTTGCAAACGATGTACGATGTAGCCCCTACTTTTGAAAACTGGGTGCAAACATGGGGAGATTCCATGCGTGAAGGAGGAAGTTTGCCGCATGTTGGTCCTAATCCGGGTGCCGGTGGCGGCGGTCCGTATTGGTGCGGATTCTTTGTACAGGCTCCCTGGAGAACGTATGTCAACTATAATGATCCCCGCTTGATTGAGAAGTATTATTCTCAAATGAAAGAGTGGTTTAAGTATGTTGATAAATATACAGTAGATGGTTTGCTGAAACGTTGGCCCGATACCAAATACCGTGACTGGTATTTGGGTGATTGGCTGGCACCCATGGGAGTAGATGCAGGTAATCAGGCTTCAGTGGATTTGGTAAGTAACTGTTTTATCAGCGAATGCTTGAGCACTATGTATAAGACAGCCTTAACATTAGGAAAAAGAGAAGAGGCGGAAGAGTTTGCTATGCGTAGAGAAAAACTTAACAAGTTGATTCATCAGACGTTCTACCGTGCGGATGAAGGGATCTATTCTACCGGCTCACAATTGGATATGTGCTATCCTATGTTGGTAGGTGTTGTACCTGATTCTTTGTACAATAAAGTGAAAGAGAATGTTGTTATGATGACCGAAGAAAAATATAAAGGACATATTGCTGTTGGTCTGGTTGGAGTATCTATTTTGACAGAATGGTCTGTTCGGAATAAACAAGTGGATTTCTTCTATCAAATGATGAAGAAACGTGATTATCCCGGTTATCTGTATATGATTGACCATGGTGCAACAGCGACTTGGGAATATTGGAGCGGAGAACGAAGTCGTGTGCACAATTGTTACAATGGAATTGGTACTTGGTTTTATCAGGCTGTAGGAGGAATACGTCTTGACGAGGCTACCCCTGGATATCGTCACTTCTATGTTGATCCTCAAATTCCAAACGGTGTGACCTGGGCAAAAGTAACGAAAGAATCACCTTATGGCACAATTGCTGTTAATTGGGAATTGCAAGGTAAGCAATTGAATCTTCAATTGACAGTTCCTGCCGGAACAACGGCTACAGTTTGCATCCCTAATAATGCTGTCTCATGTAAAAAGAATAAGAAGAAAGTGAGCGTTAAGGAGCAGACTGTTGATGTAGAAGCAGGGCATTATGATTTTCTATTTAATTTGAAATAGATACCCTACTAGAGTGTATTTATGATTTTCATTTCTCATATTCTCATTCATTAATCATAAATGGCAGAAGACTAATAGGATAGACTATGAGAAATGATTTTTAAGATGGTATTTCTCATAGTTTTTCCGTCAAATCCCCCGTATTTAACCTTGTTTCTCATACTTGTTGGATTCATTTCTCATAGTGTTTTTCCAATCAACCTATACAAGAATAAAGAAACAGCTAGTCAACCATTATCAGGGAAGTACATATTCTCCTTGTCCCATATATTGTGGGAAAGTGTTCCCTACTAGTAGGGAAAAGATTCTCTTATTTTGTGGGAATAAATTCTCATAATATTAGGGAACATTTTCCCATAATATATGGGACAATCGGAACTACAGTTTATCTTCAACCAGAAAAAAGGAGAAGATAGTATTTGACTATGAGAAATACTCTGAAATACTATGAGAATAAGGTGAATTTTAAGCAAAAATAGAAGGTGTATTATGAGAAATGCCGTCTTAGAAAGTATTTCTCATAAGCTATTTATTTGATTATTTGTTGTTTATCAGTCACCTATGAGAATATGAGAAATGAAATTTAAAAATCTTCTCTAGAGACTGCTGAATTTTTTATTGACACATTTAAAAACGTACCGTAATAAACTAAATTATCATTTAATTTAAATCTGTGCAGAAACAAAATTAATTTTAGGAAAATTGTCTTGTGAATGGACTTGAAGTTAATCGCCTTGATTATTATTTTTATATGCTTCTTTTTAAATTTCTCTTTAGTGGTTTCTCAAATATCAAGCGTTCATAGTATAAAGTTCAATAGATATAGGTAAAAAGTTAGGATTGGTGTTTGAAATTCCACAATATTCCTCCGGTCTGTTTATTCTTCTTTTATGAGTGACCGGAGGAGTTGCTGGAAATCCTGTTTGACCAAAATGAAAATATGATATCATGAGGACTGTTTTCAAAGCTTTTGATTATGCAATTGCCAGACTAAAATCCGTTGGCGGAACTAATAACTAAAATAATATTTAAATGAGAAAAAGAATATCGTTATTGCAAATGGCTGTTTTCTTCTTTACGGCTCAGGTAGCTTGGGCAGGTAATATAAAAACAGAAAAAGTAACACTGGTAGGAAATGGAATTGTAGAATTTATCCCCGTAGGGTATGATGTTTCCTGTACGCCTTCATTAATTCTCTCCCATGAACCGGAAAAGAAAGGTGAAGTACCGGAAAACTGGAAATTAGTTCCTCAATTTACGATGACTGATGGCAAGGCAAATGCCTTATTGGATGTTCCAGCCGGAACAAGTCTGTATGGAGGTGGTGAAGTGACCGGTCCGTTGCTGCGTAATGGGCAAAAGATTAAAATGTGGAATACGGATAATGGTATGTATCGGGTTGATGGTGGCTCGCGTCTGTATCAAACGCATCCGTGGGTATTGGGTGTTCGTTCGGACGGGACAGCGTTTGGCGTATTGTTTGATAGTTTTTGGAAGGCTGAATTGATTACTAATTCAGATAAAATTGAATTTAATACTGAAGGAGCGCCTTTTCGTACTTATATCATAGATCGTGAATCTCCGCAAGCTGTATTAAAAGGACTTGCCGAATTGACCGGTACTATAAGTATGCCTCCCAGATGGGCAATCGGTTATCATCAGTCTCGTTTTTCTTACGTGCCGGAAGCTAGAGTGAAAGAAGTTGCCAATACTTTTCGTGAAAAGAAGATACCGTGCGATGTAATATGGTTTGATATCAACTATATGGATGAATTCCGTGTATTCACGATCAATAACAGGGATTTTCCAGATCCGAAGCGCATGAATAAGTATCTGCATGATAATGGATTCCATTCCGTGTATATGATAGATCCAGGCGTAAAAGTGGATGATAACTATTTTGTGTATAAAACCGGAAAAGAGCAAAATGCTTTTGTTTGTGATATCTATCGTAATGAGTTTCACGGGAAAGTATGGCCGGGTGCTTGCGCATTTCCTGACTTTACCCGTCCGGAGACGCGCACTTGGTGGTCCGGACTTTATAAAGACTTTATGGCTAATGGAATAGATGGCATTTGGAATGATATGAATGAACCGTCTGTATTTGATGGTCCTGGGGGAACGATGCCGGAGAACAATATTCATTTAGGAGGAGGCAACTTACCTATTGGTAGCCATTTAATGTATCATAACGCTTATGGTCGTCTGATGGTCGAAGCTTCTTATAATGGCATGATGGCTGCTAATCCAGGCAAACGTCCATTTCTTCTTTCCCGCTCCAATATTATTGGCGGACAGCGTTATGCAGCCATGTGGACGGGCGATAACGAAGCTACTTATGAACACATGAAACTTTCTATACCGATGTCTATTACATTGGGGTTGTCCGGTCAACCTTTCAATGGTCCGGATATAGGTGGATTTGCTGGGAATACGACTCCCGATTTGTGGGGAAACTGGTTAGGCTTCGGTGCATTTTTCCCTTTTTCCAGAGGACATGCTTCCTGTGATACAAATAACAAGGAACCGTGGGCATTTACTAAAGATATAGAAAAGGAATCACGCATGGCATTAGAACGTCGTTACCGTTTGCTGCCTTATCTCTACACTGCTTTTCATGTGGCTCATAAAGATGGACAGCCTGTGATGGCTCCGGTTTTCTTTGCCGATCCGAAAGATGAAAGTTTGCGTGCTGAAGAGCAAGCTTTCATGTTGGGGACAGACCTGTTGATAATTCCTGCATTTGCAAAGAATCCTTCTCTACCCAAAGGAATTTGGGAAAATTTATCTTTGGTTAAAGGAGATACAAAAGGTAAATATCAGGCTAAATTAAAAGTGAGAGGTGGTTCTATTATTCCAGTAGGCAAAATAATTCAGAATGTGAATGAAAATTCATTCGACCCATTGACTTTAGTTGTTTGCCCGGATGAGGATGGCAAAGCGGAAGGCTCTCTGTATTGGGACAAAGGAGATGGATGGGGATTTCAGAAAGGAGATTATAAACAGCTAACTTTTAAAGCAGAGTTAGTAGACGGGCATCATCTTATTGTAAAAGTGACAGACGATAAAGGGGAAGACCAAATTGATTTTGGAATGATAAAGGTAGAAGTATTGCATGCTGGTCATACTTATAAATCTTCTGGTGATATAGCTAAAGGCATTACAGTGAAATTGTAAAGGAGAATACAATAAATGAGGAGTTCGTTTATTTAACCATCTTCTTTTTGTACTGTTTAGAACTAAACTTCATCCTTATAATCCAAATGTGATTACTAAAAATAGCTTCCAGTCAAAAACATCAGTAAAAAAGGTTGTTGACTGAAAGCGAACCGAAAGCAAAAAAGAGAGATGAGTTCAGTCTCTTTTTTAGAGCCTCTATATTCGTTCAATAGAGCCTCTGTTTAAGTGAAATGCAGGCTTCGTTTCACTTAAACAGAGGCTCTGTTTTACTCACCTGACGTGTTAATGATTCTCATCCTGCATATCAATGATTCTAAGCCTGTATTTCAGCGTTGCCAGGCTTCCGCTCTGTATTCTTTAGACTACGTGTCAGGTATATATATCCAGTATGGTGATTATATATCTACACCACACTGGATATATAGATCCACCGGCAAACGCAAAGAGACTGAAAGTATTGAAAGTACTCCTCCTCCTTATCTTAAATCTCTCTCTGTAGGGGATATTGTAATTCGCTTTTGGTTGCTATCTTCTTCTATCAAGGAGTTTGTGAACAATACTAAAACGACTGAAACTAGATTATGACGTAAGTTTATCAGGAACGATCTAGCCAGATTGCATTGGAAGGTTTACCCGTTTGAATAGGATATTATATGTCGCTTTTCTGGCTATATATCATACTCTTATCAGAAAGTAAAAAGGGGATGCATCACATGGACGCATCCCCTTTCTACATCAATACTATTATGAGTATTTATCGGTTTATTAAAATGTAAGTTGTACTCCTAAGTTAAACACGCGCTGGTTCATGTATGCATCACCGGCGGAGTTGGACTTGATTTCCGGGTCTTGTTGATACTTATCAAAACTTGTCCATGTAAACATATTGTAAGCATTGAGGTAGACACGGAGGTTTGTAAGCCATGAAGGCAACACTTTTGTGGGCACTTGATAGGAGACGTCGATGGTTTTCAAGCGGATGTACCAAGCATCAATCAACCAAAAGTCGGACATATACGCTGCTGCGCTGTTTACAGTTGACGGATTGCTTGTTAAGCGCGGAAATTCGATGGCTTCACCGTTCAGGTAGCGTTCCAATGTCCAGCGTTTCTGGTGTAGAGGTTGGAATTGACTCTTGAAAGGTTCGATACCTGTGCCGTTTACCGAGAAACTGTAGTTGAACGAACCTTGGAAGAGTACGCTCACAGACAATCCTTTCCACGAACCACCGATTGTCCATCCCAGTGTGGTGTTGGGTAAGTTTGGCTTACCAATAGCTCCCTTGTCGAAGTCGTTGATAACACCGTCTCCATTCAAATCTTTGTATTTCAAGTCGCCGGCTTGGATAGGCACATCGGTATTAGGCACAGCCGGTGCATTTGCGGCTCCTGCATGAATCAAGTCCACTTCTTCAGGTGTATAATAACCTATCCAAGTGTAACCGAATGGTTGACCGATAGGACGACCTGTTGCCGACAACCAATCGTATCTTTGTTGTGCTTCGGCATTAAACTCTACCTTATTCTTAGCATACGAGAATACAAAGTTGGTATTGAAGTTGAACTCACCGAAACGGTCTTGATAACCAATCTGTCCGTCGAAACCCATATTGCTGGTGCGTGCCACGTTGATAGGTGAAGTACCCACACCTAAGATCTGCGGTATGTCATTGCGTTTCACAAGCTGATTGTATCGTTTGTCATAGAACCAGTCGAAAGTAAATGAGAAGCGGTCGAATGCATTGAAGTCGAGACCTATATCAAACTTCTTAGCTTCTTCCCATGTCACATTGCTATTGCCAAGGTCACCTTCCGTAATAGCAGTGGAAGTGACATCGCTTTGTCCGAAATTATAAGCATTATCAGTTGCTGTATATATCTGGTTGTAAAGGTAGCGGTTACCCATAGCTACGTCCGAACCTACAATACCATACGAAGCTCTGATTTTCAATAGTTGGATGAAAGAAATGTTATCCTTGAAGAACGATTCTTCGGAGATACGCCAACCCACACCAATAGCAGGGAATATTCCGTAGCGGTGTCCTTCGGCAAAACGGTCGGTACCGTTGTATGCAACATTGAAGTCGACCAGATATTTATCTTTATATTTGTAACCTACGGTAGCGGTAAGACCCTGAAAGTTTTCGGGAATCTTTTCTCCTGTATCGTCTGGATTTTTTTCTACGGTACGGCTTTGGCGGCTATACAGTAACGTGGCACTAACGTCGTGTATTCCATTGAATACGCGTGCATAGTTGATGGAGGCCTGAACATCCAGATTTTTCACAGCCTGGTTGGTTCCGGCCGTCAGAGCATACTGTGAATAAGCATATTTACGGTTGGGGTTGATGTTATACTGATCCGTAGTAGGATCGTAGTGGTAGGTAGGGTACGCATCTTTTCCACGGTTTACTTTGCGGAAGACTTCGTCAATGGTAGAGTAAGCAATACGAGCATTGGCTGACAATCCTTTGGTGAGCCAATCCATCTTCCAGTTCACACCGTAGAGAATGTTGTTATCGTTACGGCGTGTACGCGTGTAACCTTCGTTAGCCAAACGTGCATTCAATGTAGGTCCGTAACCGTCCACATCTGAAAGATAAGCATACGATCCGTCCGGATTGAGTACCGGTGCCGAATAGGGGTGCATGGCGGTGAAATTGTAAATCTCGCCTGTAGCATTCAGACTACTCGGTTCGTTGATGTTCATGAAGCGCGAACTGAAGTCCAGACGCATAGTCAGATTATCAGTAACAGTAAAGTCCAAGTTGGTACGGTAGTCAAAACGGCGGTAAAAATAGCCGGTATTCACATCGTCATCCGCTTTAGCAAAGTTACGAACCAAACCACCTTGTGAGAAATAACCCCCGGATACGAAGTATTTCAAACGTTTGGTACCACCCGATACGTCGACATTGATGTTCGACTGCATAGCCGATTTTTTGAACACTTCGTCGTACCAGTTTACATTAGGATGTCCGTATGGGTCGGAACCGTCTTTAAACAGTTCCAAATCATGTTGTGTAAACATTTTAGTCAAACCATCGTTAGTACGTGCCTCGTTGACTAACAGGGCGGTGTTGTATGAGTCTAAGAAGTTGGGTTTACGGACAGGTATCTGACCGCCGGCTTCTGCACGCACATGGATCACAGGTTTTCCTTCTTCACCGCGACGTGTCTTGACTACCAACACACCGTTAGCACCCTTGATACCATAAATAGCAGTCGTTGATGCATCTTTCAAAATAGATATGCTTTCAATCTCATTGACATTGATTTGCGACAGCTGTTCGTAACTGTATTCCACATCATCAACCATAATAAGTGGCTTGTTACCGTCCTCATTCAAGGAACTGACACCACGGATAAAGAAGTCGGAAGCATCTTTTCCCGGCTGACCGGAACGTTGCTGACTGAAGAAGCCGGGCAGTTTACCCGATAATGTATTCTGTAAGCTACTTGTAGGAACTCTACGTAATTCGTTGGCTTGAATACCGCTCACGGCACCGGTCAAAGTGATACGTTTCGCGCTGCCGCGACCTGTGATAACAACTTCGTTCAGGTTGTTGGCTTCGGAAACCCTTAATGCGATATTCAGTGTGCGCTGATTTGTTATTGCGACTTCCTGATTTTGATAGCCCACAAACGAAAATACCAATGTTTCGCCACGTTTCACTTCCAGCGAATATTTTCCATCTATATTGGTGATGGTACCCCTTCCGGCTCCCTTTACCAGAATACCAGCTCCGATAAGCGGTTCGTTGCTTTCCCCATCAATAATGGTACCGCTTATCGTAAACGATTGGGAGTATGCCTGTACAATGCAGAGGAGGCACAAGAATGTTATAATTACTCTTTTCATAAGATATTACCAATTAGGGTTTTGAACCATATTCTTATTTTTTATTACTTCCGAATAAGGAATCGGATAGAAATAACGTTTATTGTCCCATTGTACATTGAGTACAGCTTGCGGAACATAGGTCGTGGAAGTCTGTGATTTAGTGATGTACATTCCTTGAATAGGCTGTGCATAGACCTGTTCGGCAAGTCGCCAACGACGAATGTCCCAATAGCGATGCTCTTCAAAAGCTAATTCAATGCGGCGTTCATTCTGAATCACTTTGCGCATTTCGGCTTGCGTCAAATTGTGTGTCTGCTCATTGGTTGTTAGTCCATACAAATTCTTTTCACCAGGTTCGATACCTGCACGTCGGCGCAGGGCGATGATAGCATCATATACAGCTTGCGAAGGAGTAGACAAATATTCGTTTTCGGCTTCGGCAAAGTTCAGAAGTATTTCGGCGTAACGGAACATCACCCAGTTGTGTTGTGTGTCTTGATATTCGTTGGCTGCTTCGAAATCACCCATAAACTTGCGCATGTAATAACTCGTGAGCGAGTATGACGAACCAAGAGGATTATTGGCTCCACCTTGCCAAGTTTCCATCGTAGAGTTCACCCATGACGAACCATTGTGTATAATGGTATATTCCAAACGTGGATCACGTTGTGCGTAAGGAAGCTGTTCATTGTATTCATATTTACCTTTATCATTGATAAAGTGACCGTCTTTCATTAAAAAGGCATCGACTAAATTCTGTGTGGGATTGGTGCGGCCGTTTCCTTGTTTGGCACCGCTAAGTCCCAATGGACCGTTAGCTGTTTCCACCGTCTTATCCATTGCGTTTTCACGGAAGAAGATAACTTCTTTATGTTCGTTTGAATACCAATTGGTAAATACATTTTTGAAATTATCGTCAAGTCCCATGATAGCTCCGTCACCTGTTCCGTACGTGTTAATAAAGTTGCGGGCGGCATCGGCTGCTATTTTCCAACGTTCGCGATCATAAGAGGCATATCCTATCAACTCATTACCAGATTCAATGGGCTTTTCGTTGAATAACGGACTTGCTGCATAGAGCAATACACGAATCTTCAGTGCCTGGGCAGCCTGTGTGTTTACTACGTGTGCGCTAGCGGCGGCGTCAGGTAGTGGCAGCGAACGAAGGTCATCTTTGATATCGTCAAGCTCACTTACAATATACTTGATACATTGCTCGAACGTGCTACGTGGCAATTCGATGTTTTCGTTCAATTCGTACACTTTATCACCGATAATGGGCACTCCACCGTAGCGCTTCACCAATTCAAAATAGAAGTAAGCACGCAGGAACCGGGCTTCGGCTTTCATAGAATCATTGAGCCTGCGTGTATTACCGAGTGCATCAGTGTAAGTAGTGTTGAAAGGTACTACGTCAATGCCACTCAACAGAATGTTCACGCGGCGAATCACCAAATAAGGGTCGCTCCAAATCATATCCGAGTTAATAAAATTGGAGGCACTGTAACGTCCGATGGCCAGTTTGTATACATCGGACTCGGACGAAATAACAGAGAGCGCATCGTCGGAAGCGGCATCCAGGTAGTCACCATTTACGCCGTTGTGTCCATTACGCATGTAATAGTAGATGCGGTTGAGGTATTTACGTACTACAGTTCCGTTGGAGTCGGTCTTCGAGAAGAGGTAATCTTCTGTAAACATATCTACAGGCGTACTCTCATAACTGTCTGTACATGCGGCAGCACTCAATAACAGCATAAATGCTCCTACTGCCCATGTGCCATATTTATTTTGTTTCATATCCATCATTTTTATTAGAAGTTAAGATTGATTCCAGTCGTAATGGTGCGCTGTAACGGATAGCTGGTGAAGGTAACTTCAGGGTCTTGCAAGCGGGTACGTGACCATGTGAGTAAATTTTGTCCCTGTACAAATATTTTCACGCGCAGTCCGCCTAAGTAATTACGGCAGAAGTTTTCGGGTAGTTTGTACGATACGGTGGCGTTCTTGAGACGAATGTAGTTTCCGTTCTGTACAAAGAGTGAAGAGTTCCAGTTGTTTCCGTAGTTGTACATATTGCCTCCGGCAGTCAGTCTCGGATACGTAGCTGTTTCAGCTGTTTCGGGTGTCCAACGATTCAGCAAATTGGTGTAAGCTTGTCCGTAGCTTTGTCCGATCACTTGGAACCCTTCGAGCAACGTGCGGTCGCTATTATATAAGTCGCGGTTGTAAGCACCTTGGATAAGTGCTGTAACTTCCAACCCTTTCCATTCAAAGCCTAAATCAATACCAAAATAGCAAGTCGGTTTGTCGCCACCAATCACAGTACGGTCGAATTCGTTGATTTCGCCGTCACCGTTCATGTCTTTGTATTTCACGTCACCCGCTTGAATATTGTTGAAGCCGTTCATTACGGGATAACCATCGGCTATATCTTTAGCTGTGAGGAATCCGGTAGCTACCAATCCGTAGATGGTACCGGTGGGTTGACCTGTCATTTTCAGATAGTCGTAAGGTACGTATTGCTCGTCCATGAACAACCGTTTGTTCTGTTCCATACTCCAGTTGGCTGATACATAATAGTTCACCTTACCGATGTGATCTTGCCAGCTAAGTTGTGTTTCCAATCCGTAGTAACGTGTTTTTCCGATATTTTCTGCCGGATAAGCAATACCTAATAATTGGATACTTTTACCACGTGATTGCAAAATATCGTAGTAGTAGTCATTGTAATAGTCGGCCGAGAGAGTCAAACGGTTCTTTAATAAGGTTAAATCTAAACCTACATTGACCTTCCTTCCTTTTTCCCATGTCAGGAGGGTATTAGCCAATGGGGATATTTCTGACACTGAACCTCCGTTGCTCATGGATGTACCGTTGCTATACCAGAATCCGCCATCTTCATTGTATCTCTTTAAATAGCTGAAGTAACCGGCATTGTCGATTCCGTTTCCTGTATGACCGTATGTGGCACGTAACTTGAGTTGGTCTATCTTCGATGCCTCCATAAACTTCTCTTTGCTGATATCCCAACCCAGACCTACTGCCCAGAATGTTCCCCAGCGACGTCCATTGTCATAGCGGTTGTAATAACTTTCCGTTACGGCTGCTTGCGCGAAGTATTTGTTATCGTAATTGTATTCAACTTTCTGTCCGATGTTCGACGGAATCATAGGCAGGTCGTAGTTGTTGAGTATAGTACGTGTATCGCCCCAAAGTGAAGCTTTTACACCATGCATACCGAATTGGCGTTCCCAGTCTACATACATTTTGCCATACATATATTGGTACGTCGATACTGAACGGTAACTGTTGGTTTGTGAACTCACATCTCCATACTTGTCATAAGCCTCGTTGCCTTGTTGGGTTATGCTGTATTGAAATACTTGTGCCTGTTTGGTACGAACGATAGCATTGCGCACTTGCGATGAGATGTTTCCCGTTGCACCAACGGAAAGTCCTCTCACCAATTTATCGAAGTCATATTTCAAATTAATGGTTCCTACGACGTCGCGGGTATTGCTTGAGATATATCCCGAACCAGTGGTCTGTGCATAGAGATTTTGGGTATACGAAGCGTTACCACCATACGTACCGTTGGGATTTAAGACGGGATAAGCATTGTTGGGAGTCTGCCATACGTTGCTCAAAAGGTCGCTGTATCCTGTCCCCGAAATACCTCCAGGTTGGTTTCCTTTTTCTATACGTCCCATTAAAGACATGCTTACCTTAAATTCATCTGTCACGTTGATGTTTACCTTCGATGTGATGAGATACCGGTTGTACTTGAAATTGGTGTTGTAGCTATTAGCATCGCTCGTCTTGAACAATCCGTTTTCGCTGTAATATCCCAAACTTACAAAGTATTGAGCCACTCGTCCGCCACCTGTTACATTCAGGTTATAGGCTTGCGACGTAGTAGAATTGTTCATAATAGCATCTTTCCAATTTACGTCGGGATGCAGATAAGGGGAAGTTCCATTACGATAGGCTTCGAAATCATCATACGTATAGAGTGGTGATTTGCCATCATTGAGCAATGCTTCGTTGAGCAAATAAGCATATTGATAAGCCGAAAGTGGATTTGGGCCAGATTTCAATGCACTGGATATACCAAACTTTCCGGTGAGTGAGAGATGGAAACCACCTTTTGCATCAGGATTTTTGGTAGTAATAATCAATGCACCACGTGAACTGCGCATTCCTAAAAACATATTGGAAAGGGCATCCTTTTGAATGGTAACTGATTCAATGGCTTCGGGATCTATGGAATACAGGTCACGTTCTACACCATCGACAATAGCTACAGGCGATTGTCCGCGTGCTGAAATGAGAAACTCCGAATTATCTCCGTAGATACCTCCACCTACATTAGGAATAGCTCCCACTATATCGGATTTAGTATTGGCATCAGTCCGTAACAGTTGCATGCCACGGAAAGGTGATACATTAAGACCTTTCAATCGTCCTTGCAATCCGGTAAGGATGGTGGCTGACTGATATTTTATCAAGTCGTTGGTATAAACCGTCGAAGATGCCCCTAGGGTATTACTTTTAGTGTGATCCACACTGTCTATCGGTGCATCTTGTGCCTTTAGTGCGACGGCAGCTATACATAGTAGTCCCGTCGTTATCATTTTATACATATTCTGTTTCATTATCAGTAGAATATAAGGTTATCACTCGCAATAGAACGTATATATGAATGGTTCCTTCTGCGGAGGAAGAGGTATATTTAACATTACGAAGTCATCATCAGACTGTGTAACGGAGATAGATCCATCGGCATTAGTGAAGGCATATTCAATACTTACAAGCTCTGTTCCTTCAGGTACATTGAAGAACCCTTCCGGCCAGAATGTGATATTGTATGTTTTGGTATACTGATTCTCTCGTTTCATCAGGGTCTTGTCACTCTTCTCATTTACGGTATAACGGTGTCCGTCGCTAGCTACCGCCGTTCCTTCAAAATAGATCTTATCGGCCTTGACAAGTGCATTTTTGTCGTCCATGCCTCCTATGAAGCTAAAGGTTACAAAGTCGTTTTGCAATGCTGTTAATGGAGTGGTTTTGTTGAAGTGTTCGCTACAGAAGTCAGTGACAAGTCCTTCACCTTCTACTACCTCAAAACATCCGGCTTCCTCACATTTCTTTGCATCTGCACTTGTACTGAAGTTATCGTCAGTACTGTTAATAAAGAATGATGGTTTGAAACGCAGATTTTTGTTTCCTACCGGTACACGGACATAGATTGTAAAATGAATTTCATCTGCGACACCGTTATAGGGTCTTGTCCAATAGGCTGCCCATTCCATATCTTCCAGAATATTGGTACCGACACCGTATTCCTGCATGAGAGCAGCCGACCACGACAATCCTGGTTTGTTGCTAGGTTGTTCGGTCAATAGGATAAGCGTCATGTTTTGCTCACCTATATTCGGATCAAATGTATCTTCTGTGTACGAAACCCTGGCATTTTGTGCCAGATTCCAACTCTTAGGAGCCAAAAAACCGAAAACAAGTCGTTTGTCATTGCGTGGGTCTCCTTGAACCTTAATGTGTCCATGCATTTTGAAAGTAGCAGTCGTTCCGGCCTTTGCATAGTTTACGGCTTTTCCATCTATCATTTGGGTTATATCGACAGAATCGATAAAGAGGCAACTCATAACGATGAAAGTCATAAGTATAGTTGATAACGCTACGATGTGCCGTTTGCGTTGAAGCAAGCTGATTAATTTCTTTTTCATAAAGCGTTATGATTTTTAGTTTTCTGATATTTTCTTGAATACATAGGTGTAGGTATTCGAACCACACCCGGGGCTATGAGTAATCACGATGTTACGTTCGCCATTGGTAATGGGGAATAGGATATCGGTACTGGCCTGCTCCGTGGCTCCATCCTCTGTGAAATAGAGGCGAAAAGGATAATAGATATCGTCAACTTTCCACGTGCCATTGTGGCGTACCACAAAAGGCAGATAGTTTTCAATTGTGTACTTACCATCTTTCTTCAGGTTAATTTGGAACTGGCTGAAGTCCATGGTTTCGGTAATATCATTACTGTTGCGGCTCACTGTGGTGAGTTGCCACGTGCCTGATATGTCTTTGACCTGCTCCGTGTTTTTGTCAGGATCAGCAGGAGCAGAGAACGTATCACACGATGTCACAAGCAGAGTAGTCAGCAAGGCTATTGCCGCCAAATGTATGCTATGTTTCATATTTAGGGTATTTTATTAATTATAGTAGGGATTCTGTAGCAAATCTTTCGACTTCACCGTTTCATTGTAAGGAATTGGGAAGAAGTACATAGCCGGACGCCATACATGCGTGCGTACATCAAATTCTTTCCAAGTCTTTGTTCCGTCAGTGGCGCGAGTGATTTCAATGCCATGCATGGTTTTGCTTTCGGTTTGCGGAGCAATCATCCAGCGGCGTACATCAAAGAAGCGATGCCCTTCAAAAGCAAATTCAAGGCGGCGTTCTTCCTGAATGGCTTGGCGCATCTGTTTTTGTGTCATATTCTTTTTAAGTCCATACATACCATCTGCACCGGGCTCGATGCCGGCACGCTTGCGAATGAGTTTTAATATAGGATAGCAACCAAGTTGTTGTCCACCTAGTGTTTCTTCGAAATCGGGACCATGATATTCATTGGCTGCTTCAGCATACATCAGTAAAATGTCGGCGTAACGTATCAGTGGATCGTTGTGACGGCTTGGGTTCCATGTACTACCTTTACATAAGCGATCACATCCCTTGCGTACATAGAAACCGGTGGCAGTGCCTTGGTATACGGCATCGCTTGTCTGCCCTACGCCAATCCATGTGTTAACAACTGTGGTAGCACTGTAAGTATCGTCGGCAGGGACCAAAGCACCATCATAAATCACGGTGTTGTTGAAACGTGGATCACGATTTTGAGCGGGATTCAGAGGATCGAATGTGTATTGGCTGTTGTCAATGGGTTTACCGTCAATCATAGGGAAGGCATCTGCCAATTCTTTGTATATATACCCGCCGTGGCGTGTTCCGGAGTGACTGCCACTAGGTGGATAGTAAGCAGCTTCATGTCCGGACTCACGTTGATACTTACGGTCGAGGATATTGCCGGCAAAGGCTCCGTTATTGTTTTTACCATCATCATCGGTTAAATTGGCATTTCGTGTATCGCCGGCTTGGAATACGACGTAGAATCCGAAACCTGGTTCGGCTTTGCCGTTCAAATCTTTACTTCTAATAAAGAGATTATAGGTTCCTAGGTTGATTACTGCGCGGGCAGCATCCATTGCCGTTTTCCAACGTTCTTTATCATAAGAGGGATAGCCTACTAATTCTTTGGTATCAGTAGGAGCGAAATCACTTCCATTGAATAATGGACTAGCTGCATAGAGGCAGACACGGGCTTTAAGACCCAATGCCGCTGCCGATGAGGCGCGACCGTTTTCTTGACCTGTTCGTCGCACGGGAAGTACATTGAGTTGGACGATAGAGTCACATTGATGGGACACATACTCTACACATTCTGCCCATGTATTGCGCGAGGTTTTCATTGTTGAAGTGGCATCATACACGTTATTACCGATAATAGGTACACCACCGTAGTGTTTCATCAAAATGAAGTAGTACCAGGCACGCAAGAAAAGTGCTTCGGATATGTATTGAGCTTTCCGGCTTTGTACCATCGGTGATCGGTCGATGTTGGCAAGGAATACGTTACACCGGCGAATGTTAGTGTAGCATTTCGACCATGCATCATCACTCACCGTAACCGGATTAACCGTACCGGTAGCAAACATCATGTTTGTCCAGATGGTTGACGAAGGATAAAATTCAGCTTCGTCACAAGCGCTTTGCAGCCCACCACCATTAGCCAAAAGGTATGTCCATCGGTTGTAGTTGATATCAAACCCGATGTCGGTATAAATTCCGGTCAGGAAGTTGGCGGTATACGTACTATCTGCAAAAACGGTCTCACGATTTAAATCCGAAGTTTGGGTTTGATCGAGGAAACTGTCATTACAGGACGCAACTGTTCCTAAAAATAGGAGTAGCGTTAATGATTTCATGTACAATTTCATAGTAAAACTTATAAAATTAAAATTAAACAATTTAAAGCCAATAAGCCGAGACTAATTCACGACTTGAATTTGTATTAAGACGATTGACAAGATATACACCACTAAACACAATACTTTTTTTTCACGTATTATTATTCAGTGAAAAGGTCATTGTATTATTCGAGCAATGATAGTAAATCAAATACATCTAAAGAAAGAATTATCCGAGTTAGTGGTTTTTCATTCCTGAATCGTCTTTATCCTAAACTCTAATAGTATAACATTATGAGACGCATCTTTTTGTCAACCTTTATAGCTTGTATTATCGGCTTTACAGGTGCAGAAACAAATTAAATAATCTTAAATATCTTATTAAACATGAAACCAATTCATCTTATCCTAAGTATCGCACTCCTCGCCGGAGGAGCATGTGGTGACCAGCAAGAACCTTATTACGGCAATTCAGAAGTGAAGATGCCTCAAATTGATTCCGAATGGAATCTCGAACTAATGCCAAATCGATCAGGACAATATTGGAAAGTATTCGTCTACAAAGACTTGAAATACAATGCCCTTTTCACTCGGTCGTTGGGCTGGAATGGAGGAGACGGTGTGTTCACCACTGGTTTGCCTGACGGGAATATATTTTGGTCGTTCAATGATAGCTTCTATGGCGTAATCAATGAAAATCGTTCACGAGGTAATTGTAGTTTCCCTCGTAACAGTATTATGGTACAAACACCTGGTGAGAATGATGAAAATCTTGTTTGGTTAGCTGATTACGTACAAACCAACGATCCTAATGCGGATAGATACTATCAGGTACGTACTCACATTCGTCATCCGAAAGCTACACTATCGGATGAAAAAATACAAGCTGGAGAAATCGATCAGGATTATCTTTATTGGGCAGGAGATGCTACGATATATAACAATCAGATGCAAATGTTGTGGGGAGCCGTTGATAATACCGATCCGAACAACTTGATGCGCCGCTTTGGTACTTGCTTGGCTACTTATAGCTTGGAGGGAAAGCCGGGTGATGCTTCTTATATGAAACTTATCAGTCGTAATGATAATTTTAACGACCACACTTTAGGTTATGGCGACACTATGTGGGAAGACGAGGACGGACATATCTATCTTTACACAACTTCCAATTATAAGGTGGCTGTAGCACGTACCGCTACACGTGACCTTGGCAGCCAGTGGGAATATTATGTGGCCGACCCGCAAGGACATTTCTCGTGGACAACGCAGTACCCTTCAACCCAAGATGCTGAAAATTCTACAATTATCCCTTTGGAAAGTGCATGTTCTATGCCTTGGGTATTTAAAAAAGGTGATACCTACTACATGATCGGACAATCCATGTGGTTCGGGAGAGACGTGCTGATGTTCCGTAGTAAGCACCCTTATGGGCCGTTTGTCGACCAAAAGACTCTTTTTACATTACCCGAATTTCTTGATAAGATTGGCGAACAACGTTATCAACATGTTTATATGGTAAATATTCATCCGGCTTTATCACGTACCGGTGAATTGGTGATCTCTACCAATACAGACTGTTCCAACTTTTGGGATAATTTCAATGCACCGGGTAGTGCTGACTTCTATCGTCCTTATTTCTACCGTGTATTTAATTGGGAATCATTGTACGATAACGATGCTCCACTTGAGTAAAAGGATTTACTATCTCTGGTGTTGATCATAAGTTTCACTGGGCTGATGCTGTGATTGATGGTAATTCCATCATCGTCTCATCTCCTGAAGTTGCTTTCCCAATAGCAGTGCGTTATGCTTGGGCAGATAATCCAATTTGTAATTTATACAATGGAGTTAACCTTCCGGCGTCCCCTTTCCGTACAGATGACTGGCAGGGTACTACTTATGGTAATAAATAGATATAGTTGTTTTGATTTGTCAAGTGAAATAGATGTAACACATAAAAAAATAACCATGAACAAACTCATTTATTTAGTGATCTTCTCTTTTTTCTCAACAGGTATATATGCCCAAATGAAAGACCTTGTGCAATATGTCAATACACTGCAAGGTACCGACTCTCATTTCGGATTAAGTTATGGAAATACATACCCTACTACCGGTATGCCTTATGCCATGCATACATGGTCTGCCCAAACAGGGAAAAATGGAGAAGGCTGGAAATATCAATATGCGGTAGATAATATCAGAGGATTCTGCCAGTCTCACCAATGCAGTCCGTGGATGAGTGATTATGCAGTGTATTCCTTTATGCCGATGGTGGGGAAATTAGTTGTAAATCAGGAGATGCGGGCAACGAAGTTCAGCCATGATAATGAAATAGCCAAGCCGCATTATTATAAAGTGATGCTGGATAATGGAATTACAACCGAGATGGCTCCAACTACTCGTGGTGTACATTTACGCTTTTCTTATCCCTCTACCGAAGACGCCTATCTGGTAATTGACGGATATACGGATATGAGTGAAATTAAGATTGATCCGGCAAAGAGACAAATCTCCGGTTGGGTGAATAACCAACGTTTTGTAAATAACTCTAAGACATTCCGTAGCTACTTTGTAGTGCAGTTCGATAAAGCATTTGAGGATTACGGTATGTGGGAAAATCAGAAAGATGAGATTTATCCTAAAAAGTTGGAAGGAGAAGGCAAAGGCTATGGTGCTTATATCAAATTTAAGAAAGGATCGAAAGTACAGGCAAAGGCTGCCTCTTCCTATATCAGCGCAGAGCAGGCTGTGATTACACTGAACGACGAACTGGGTAAAGATAAGAATTTGGAAGCCACCAAAATACGTGGACATAAAACGTGGAATGAATTATTGAACAGAATCCAGGTAGAAGGTGGAACAGACGAACAAATGAAGACTTTCTATTCCTGCCTGTTCCGTGCCAATCTCTTCTCACGCAAATTCTATGAACGTAAAGCGAACGGAGAACCTTATTATTATAGTCCTTATGATGGCAAAGTATATGACGGATATATGTATACAGATAATGGCTTCTGGGACACTTTCCGTTCTCAATTTCCATTAACTAATATTCTTCATCCTACCATGCAGGGACGTTACATGAATGCCTTGCTTGCCGCACAAGAACAATGCGGATGGTTACCTTCCTGGTCAGCACCCGGAGAAACAGGAGGAATGTTGGGCAATCATTCCATTTCGTTGCTGGCAGATGCGTGGGCAAAAGGGATTCGGACTTTTGATCCGGAGAAAGCCTTAAAAGCATACGCGCACGAAGCCATGAATAAAGGTCCTTGGGGAGGTGCCAACGGACGTGGTTTCTGGAAAGAATATTTTGAACTGGGATATGTTCCTTATCCGGAATCAATGGGATCGAGTGCACAGACAATGGAATATGCATACGATGATTTCTGTGGCTACCAACTGGCTAAAATGACCGGAAACAAACACTATCAGGAAGTCTTTGCCCGTCAGATGTATAATTATAAAAACGTATTCGATCCGTCTATCGGTTTTATGCGTGGAAAAGGCGTTGATGGTAAATGGCAGGAACCGTTTGACCCATTGGAGTGGGGTGGACCTTTCTGCGAAGGTAATGCCTGGCATTATACCTGGTCCGTATTCCATGATGTAGAAGGATTAATAGACTTGTTCGGAAGCGACCAAAGATTTACGACCAAAATGGATTCGGTATTCACCCTTCCCTGCACTATTAAACCGGGAACTTACGGAGGAGTGATCCATGAAATGAAAGAAATGGAATTGGCGGGTATGGGACAATATGCACACGGCAATCAGCCGATTCAGCACATGCCTTATTTGTATAGCTATGCCGGCCAGCCATGGAAAACACAGTATTGGGTACGCCAGATCGTTGAAAGATTGTATAATTCCACAGAAAGAGGATATCCGGGAGACGAAGACCAGGGTGGTATGTCATCATGGTATATCTTGAGCTCATTAGGCATTTATGCCGTTTGTCCGGGTACGGATGAGTATGTAATTGGCAGTCCGTTATTTAAGAAAGCTACTATAACGATGGAAAACGGTAATAAATTCGTGATTGAAGCGGATAACAATAGTAAAGAGAATCTCTATATCCAGTCTGCTACCTTAAATGGACGTGTGTTGAATAAGAATTTTATCAGATACGACGATATAGCAGACGGAGGAATTATCCGTTTTGAAATGGGAAGTCAACCGAATAAAGAACGATGTACGTCGAAGTATGCTGCTCCTTTCTCATTGTCGAAAGAATAAGAAACTAAAAAGATATAAGAAGAATACAGTATGAAAAATAAAATTTTAACAGGTTTATTATTGGTTTTGATTGGAGGGTGGGGGAGTCTCTCGGCGCAGAGCGCTGGGAGTAATTATGCCCGTCAGGTAAATACCCTAATAGGAACGAAGGGCGTGGGTTTGACTTCGGGATATCTTTATCCCGGAGCCACCTATCCTTATGGAATGGTGCAGTTCACCCCCTCTTATTTTTCCAAACGTTCCGGATTCGTCATCAATCAGTTGAGTGGTGGCGGTTGCGAACACATGGGCAACTTTCCCACTTTTCCGGTAAAAGGTAAACTGAAGATGTCTCCGGACAATATTCTCAACTACCGCATCAATATTTCTGAAGAAAAAGGACACGCCGGTTATTATGAAGCAAAGGTGCAGGAAGATATTCATGCAAAACTGACAGTAACCGAAAGAACCGGTATGGCGAGTTATGAATATCCGGCAGATCAGCAATATGGTACGGTAATTATCGGTGGAGGTATTTCTGCTACTCCGATAGAGCAGGCCGCCATCGTTATTACTGCACCGAATAAGTGTGAAGGATATGCAGAAGGTGGTAATTTCTGTGGACTCCGTACACCGTATAAAGTCTATTTTGTAGCAGAGTTTGATACGGATGCGTTGGAATCGGGAACATGGAAAAGAAATGAACTGAAGCCGAACACGACTTTTGCTGAAGGAGAATACTCTGGAGTCTATTTTACTTTTGATGTAAATAAGAAGAAAAATATCCAATATAAGATTGGGGTTTCTTATGTATCAGTAGAAAATGCACGCGAGAATCTGAAAGCGGAGAATACCGGATGGGATTTCCTGCAGATTCAGAATCAGGCAGAATCCAAATGGAATCATTATTTGGGTAAGATTGAAGTAGAAGGAACCAATCCGGATCGTACCACTCAATTTTATACCCATCTGTATCGTTCATTCATTCACCCGAACGTATGTAGTGATGTGAATGGGGAATACATGGGAGCTGATTTCAAAGTGCATAAATCACGTTCCAAGCACTATACTTCTTTTAGCAACTGGGATACCTATCGTACACAGATTCAACTATTGTCAATCCTTGATCCTGAAGTAGTCTCTGATATTGTTATTTCTCACCAATTGTTTGCCGAAGAAGCAGGTGGTGCTTTCCCGCGTTGGGTGATGGCTAATATAGAGACCGGCGTGATGCAAGGAGATCCGACTCCTATCCTGATATCCAATGCTTACGCTTTTGGTGCCCGCAATTATGACCCGAAACCGATTTTCAAAACCATGAGAAAAGGAGCGGAAGAACCGGGAGCAATGTCACAGGAGGTTGAGGCTCGTCCGGGACTGAAACAGTATTTGGATAAAGGATATTACAACGCTTCTATACAACTAGAATATACTTCCGCTGATTTTGCAATCGCACAATTTGCCTTACATGCCGTAGGAGATGAGTTTGCAAGCTGGCGTTATTTCCATTTCGCACGTTCATGGAAGAATCTGTATAACCCGGAAACCGGATGGTTCGTGGAAACCACTGACTGAAGATTTCCGTGAATCGACCTATAAGAATTATTTCTGGATGGTGCCATACGACATTGCCGGACTGATAGAAATTATCGGAGGCAAAGCAGCGGCAGAAAAACGCCTGGATGAATTCTTTACTCGTCTGGATGCCGGCTATAATGATGCCTGGTTCGCTTCCGGCAATGAACCGAGTTTTCACATTCCTTGGATATACAACTGGGTCGGAACTCCCTATAAAGCACAGGAGATTATTAACCGTGTATTGAATGAACAGTATTCAAGCAAAATTGATGGTCTGCCGGGCAATGATGATTTAGGGACGATGGGCGCCTGGTATGTGTTCGCTTGTATCGGTCTTTATCCCGAAATACCGGGAGTGGGAGGCTTTACGGTGAACACTCCGATATTCTCATCCGTGAAAGTTCATTTGAAGAAAGGGGATATGGTGATAAAAGGCGGTTCGGAAAAGAATATTTATATCAAGTCCATGAAGCTAAATGGTAAACCGTATGACAGTACATGGATCGATTGGGACCAACTGAATAATGGGGCTACAATAGAATACACTACCTCGTCCAAGCCTGACGTGAAGTGGGGAACTAAAGTGACGCCTCCCTCTTTCCCTTAAAGCAAATTAACGAGGCATATAAATTTATGATATAAGATTATTTTGTAAGAGCACTTATTTATAATATCAAACGTAAAAATGAAAAGAAAACTACAAAACATAGCTTATCTACTGATGGCTGCCGCATTAGTCACTTCCTGTGGCGGGAAGAAGCAGACATCTGAATTCCCGGATTGGGCATGGGCAGATTTCCAGCGTCCGGAAGGTATTAATCCGATTATCTCTCCTGACACTACAACCTTTTTCTATTGTCCGATGAGACAGGATTCAGTAGCATGGGAAGCGAGTGATACGTTTAATCCCGCTGCTACTGTTTATGATGGGAAAGTAGTAGTCCTCTACCGGGCTGAAGACAACTCGGCAACCGGTATCGGATCACGTACCTCCCGTTTGGGATATGCCTCTTCTGACGACGGACTACACTTCAAACGAATGTCCGTACCTGTATTTTATCCGGCAGACGACAGTCAGAAAGAGTTGGAAAATCCCGGCGGTTGCGAAGACCCACGTGTTGCTGTAACAGAAGACGGGCTTTACGTAATGCATTACACACAATGGAACCGCAAACAGGCGCGTTTGGCAGTGGCCACCTCGCGCGATCTTCAAACGTGGGAAAAACATGGACCGGCTTTCGCAAAAGCATACAACGGAAGATTCATAGATGAATTTTCCAAATCTGCCTCTATCGTAACCCAATTAATCGACGGCAAACAAGTGATTGCCAAGATTGACGGCAAATACTGGATGTACTGGGGAGAAAAGTTTGTGAATGTAGCCACTTCCACAGACCTTGTCAACTGGGAACCGATGTTGGATGAAAATGGAGAATTCCTGAAGGTGATGACTCCCCGCGCAGGTAAGTTCGACAGTGACCTGACCGAATGTGGTCCTCCTGCCATCCTGACTGACAAAGGAATACTGCTGCTTTATAACGGCAAAAATAAATCGGGCGCAGAAGGAGACACACTGTATACAGCCAACTCTTATTGCGCCGGACAAGCCTTATTTGATGCCAAAAATCCTACTAAACTAATCGATCGCTTGGATAAACCTTTCTATATTCCCGAATCAGACTTTGAAAAGAGCGGACAATATCCAGTCGGAACCGTATTTATAGAAGGGCTTGTATTCCACAATCAGAAATGGTTCTTATATTATGGCTGTGCCGATTCACGCGTGGCAGTTGCCGTATATGATCCTCTCAAAAAATAAAGAAAACGTTCATAATGAAAATAACAGTTTATAAAATAGAAATTAAGACATGAAAAAACTTTTTGTATTGATTGCAGCGGCTTGTATGACATGTACTGCTGCGTTTGCACAAACTGTGAAACCTTTTAAGGAGGGTGAGAGAGCAGTGTTCCTGGGAAATAGTATAACGGATGGTGGGCATTACCATTCATACATCTGGTTATATTATATGACTCGTTTTCCGGATATGCCTATCCGTGTTTTCAACGGTGGTATTGGTGGAGATACGGCCTATGATATGAACAAACGTCTGGATGGTGATATTTTTGCGATGAAACCTTCCGTGTTGATGGTTACTTTTGGTATGAATGATTCCGGATATTTTGAATACAACGGTGATAAGCCCAAAGAATTCGGTGAGCAGAAATATCAGGAAAGTATAAAGAATTACCAGCAGATGGAGAAACGTTTTAAAGATCTTCCTGATACCCGTATCGTGATGGTCGGAACTTCTCCGTATGATGAAACCGTACAACTCAAAGAGAATACACCGTTCAAGACAAAGAATGAAACCATCAAACGGCTTGTTGAATATCAGAAAGAATCGGCAGCTAAGAATAATTGGGAATTTACCGATTTAAATGCTCCTATGACAGCTATTAATCAGCAATATCAGCAGAAAGATCCTACCTTTACCCTTTGTGGCAGTGACCGTATTCATCCCGATAACGACGGACACATGGTAATGGCCTATCTTTTCCTGAAAGCCCAGGGATTTGTAGGTAAGGAGGTAGCGGATATGGAGATTAATGCTAATAAGAAACAAGCCGTTAAGTCGGAAAATTGTACCGTTTCAAATATAAAGAAGAATGGAAAAGATTTGAGTTTTGACTATTTGGCAGAAGCTCTTCCTTATCCTTTAGATACTATTGCTCGTGGTTGGGGACAGAAAAAGAGCCAGGCAGAAGTGCTGAAAGTTGTTCCTTTTATGGAAGAGATGAACCGTGAAACGTTGAAAGTAACAGGACTGAAAGGCAATTATAAGTTGTTGATAGACGATGAAGAAATTGGAACCTGGAGTGGAGATGAACTGGCAAAGGGCATTAATCTTGCTGCTGAATCCAAAACTCCCCAATACCAACAAGCATTGACGGTGATGCACCTGAATGAATATCGTTGGGAAATTGAAAGAACATTCAGAGAATATGCGTGGTGTGAATTCGGCTTTTTCCAGCAAAAGGGATTGCTGTATGCTGACGACAGAAAAGCGATCGAGGTGATGGATGAAAACTTGGATAAAAACGTTTGGTTGAAGGGACGTCGTGATATGTATTCAAAGATGATGTTTGAAGCTGTCCGTGATGCTCGCCAACAGGAAATGGATGTTCTTATCAATAAGATTTATGAAATAAATAAGCCTGTTGTAAGAAAGATTTTACTTAGAAAGATATGATGTGATAACAACGTACAAATACGATAGAATACTCACCGTAATGAGAAAGAATTCTCACTGTAATGAGAACTTTTTCTCATTGCGATGAGTATTTTTTCTCATTACGGTGAGAATCGTTGAGAATATATGAATAGATAAGTACTCTTTGTAATAGCCTGATAATGTACTCCTTATTGTAGCTTTTGCATTAAAGAGACTACCTTTATTGAATTCTTAATTCTTTTTCCAGAAATCGGAAGTGAAAAGTAGTAATACTGTAAACAATTCCAAACGTCCCAAGAGCATTAAAAAAGAAAGCAGCCATTTGGCGGCATCAGGCAATTCACTCCATGAGAAGGCCGGGCCGCATGTGCCAAGTCCCGGTCCCATATTACCCATACTTGAGATTACGGTTCCGATTGATTCCAGAAAACCGACTCCCAGCCCCATCATGATAAGTATGCTGATGATAGCGATGACTGCATATAAAAAAGTAAAGGCCAATACTGTAGACTGGATGGAAGGAGAAATAACCTGTTTGTTAACTCGCACCGGGAGCACGGCATTAGGGTGAAGAATATGTTTGAATTCGTTTTTCACAACCTGAAACAGGATAACCATACGAATACATTTTATACCTCCTGTTGTACTGCCGGCACAGGCTCCGATTATCATCACTATTAGAAGGCATCCCCAAAGGATAGAAGGCCAAAGCATATAATCGGCTGTGGCAAATCCCGTAGAAGTTTGCAAGGAAATCACTTGGAAAAGTGATTTACGGAACGCTTCTTCTATCTCCATAGAAGAAGTCTGATGAAGCCAGACTGCAATAAATATAGTAAAGAAAGAAACACACCAGAAATAGAATTTTAGCTCTGCATCATGAATGAACTTCTTTATTTTTCCATTGAACATCAACAGTAATAGCGTGAAGTTGATGCCCGAAAGAAACATGAAAATAGAGATTACATAATCTATATAGGGTGAGTGATAATATTCGATACTTGCTTGTTTGGTAGAAAATCCGCCAGTGCTGGTTGTCGTGAAAGCATGGCATATACTGTCAAACACACTCATACCTCCAAATACTAATAAGACAATCAATGTCCCTGTCATTCCGGCATAAATACCCCAAATCCATTTGGCAGTGATACCAATACGGGGATGCACTTTGTCATGAGTAGGACCGCTGGCTTCTGCTGCAAACACCTGAATCCCGCCCACACCGAAAATCGGTAGAACGGCAATGGTGAAGAATACAATACCCAAACCGCCTATCCATTGTGTCATAGCCCGCCAAAAAAGTATTCCATGAGGCATTGACTCTATATTATTCAAGATGGTGGCACCCGTACTGCTGAACCCGGACATCGTTTCAAAAAATGCATCCGTAACACTTGGGATATACCCTCCTATATAATAAGGTAACATTCCGAAAAGGGAAAAGGTGACCCATGCTACACTGACTATGACATATCCATCACGGCGATTCAGGGATTTCACTGCGTCTTTCCCGATGGCGAGCAACAGAATACCGATGCTAGTGGTAATAGCCGATGAAACCAGAAAACTCTGCAAGTCATTCTCCTTATAAAAAAGAGAAACACCCCCACAACATAATAGCATAACTGTTTCTATTAGAAGCAGAAAACCCAGAATCCGGAATATCATCTTCGAGTTAATCATATACAAGTATTTGTTGATACTTAGTGAAAGAACTTCTCAATCTTTTTAATCATCATGCTTAGGCAGAATACGACTACATGGTCGCCGGGGCGGATTTGCGTATCACCTGTCACCAGGATACCTTCTCCGTTACGGATCATTCCTCCGATGGTGGTGCCTTTGGGAAGTCCCAGGTCTTTAATCAGGTGTTTGGTTATTTTGGCCCCTTCCGGTACGGTGAATTCTGCAACGTCCGCATTGGCAAAAGTCAGGCATTTCACATTAGACACGTCGGCGTCCAACATCATTTGGTAGATATGGCTGGCAGCAATCATTTTTTTATTGATAACTGTGCCGATGTCAAGACTCTCTGCCATACCAATATAGTCGATGTTCTCCACTTCTGCCACCGTCTTTTCCACTCCCATACGTTTGGCGGCGAGACAGGCAAGGATATTCGTTTCCGAGTTGCCGGTCAGGGCTACAAATGCTTCGGTATTCTTTAGCCCTTCTTCGATAAGCAGATCCATGTCGCGACCGTCTCCATTGATAATCATTGTTTTGTCATCCAGTAGCTCTGTCAGACGGTTGCAACGGTTCAGGTCATTATCCACTATTTTCACCTGCATATAGTCCGGCACATATTGTGCGGTACGGACTGCGATACGGCTACCTCCCATAATCATTACATTGCGTACGTCGGCATAGTCTTCTTTGCCGGCTATCTTACGTATATAAGGAATGTATTTGCGGGTAGTGGTGAAATAAACAATATCATGCAATTTAATAACATCGTCTCCGCGAGGGATAATCGTTTCCGTTCCGCGTTTGATGGCTACTACATGGTAAGGAATGTTGGGACCGCCTAATTGGTGCAGCGGTATATTCAGGATTTCAGCCTTTTCGCGCATCTTCGTACCAATCAGAACCAGCGAACCTCCACAGAATTCCCACCATTGGCGTACCCAGCTCATGCGCATGGAAGATACGATTTCTTTAGCAGCCAGCATTTCCGGGTAAATCAGCGAATCTACTCCCAGCTTCTGGAAAAACTCTTTATTTTTGGGTAGAAGATATTCATAGTTGTCGATACGTGCCACTGTCTTTTTGGCTCCCAGGTTGGTAGCCAGCATACAGGCAGTCATGTTGCGGCTTTCGTCCGGTGTGACTGCGATGAACAGGTCGGCTTCTTTGACGCCCACTTCTTTCAATCCGGAGATGGAAGAAGGAGAAGCGGCAACAGTCAGCAAGTCAAAGTTGGCGCTAAGAGCACTTAGTTTCTCTTCGTCATCATCCATCAAGATAATATCTTGCTTTTCGCGCGATAACAGTTTGGCCAAATGGGTGCCTACGTTGCCGGCACCGGCAATAATAATCTTCATGTCAATTGATAAATTCTTTTATTTTAGTCAGAATCCCTTCTTCATCCATGCCGCACAGTTGGTATAGTTCGGCAACTGCCCCATGTTCTACAAATATATTAGGGATACCGATACGCTTCACGGTCGGTTTGTATTCGTTGTCTGCCATAAATTCGAGGACAGCGCTACCCATACCGCCTTTGATAATTCCGTCTTCGATAGTCAGGATACGTTGGAATTTACGTCCTGCCTCATGCAACAACTCTTCATCCAGCGGTTTCAGGAATCGTAAATCGTAATGGGCGATGGACAGACCTAAATCTGCTTCTGCCCGGGTGATGGCACGGGCGGCTACGTTTCCTATCGGTCCGATAGTAATCACTGCAAGGTCGCTACCCTCTTTTAGTTTCCGTCCTTTTCCTACCGGAATTTCTTCCAGCGGACACTTCCAGTCTACCAGTACACCGCGTCCACGGGGATAACGGATCACGAACGGTCCCCTGTCCGGCAATTGTGCAGTATACATCAGGCGACGTAATTCATGTTCGTCCATCGGGGAACTGATAGTCAGGTTGGGGATCGGGCGTAAACATGCCATATCAAAAGCTCCGTGATGAGTAGGACCGTCTTCGCCAACCAATCCGGCGCGGTCGAGACACAAAACAACTGGGAGATTCTGAATCGCTACGTCGTGGATGATATTATCATGCGCCCGTTGCATAAAAGAAGAATAGATATTGCAGAACGGTTGCAGTCCGTCTTTAGCCATCCCTCCGGAGAAGGTAACCGCATGTCCTTCGGCAATGCCGACATCGAAAGCGCGTTTCGGCATTTTCTCCATTAGTATATTCATCGAACAGCCGCTGGGCATGGCGGGAGTGACACCGACAATCTTCGGGTTGGCTTCGGCAAGTTCCACCAGTGTATTTCCGAATACGTCCTGGAAAAGCGGGGGCATTCCTTCGGTGTTGGCAATGAAACGTTCGCCGGTGACGGGATCGAATTTGCCGGGAGCATGCCATTCGGTAGCGTGTTTCTCTGCCGGACCGAATCCTTTTCCTTTGATAGTATGCAGGTGCAGGATTTTAGGTCCTTGCATATCTTTGATATCACGTAATACTCTTGCCAGGTTCTTTACGTCGTGTCCGTCTATCGGACCGAAGTAACGGATATTCATCCCTTCAAAAATATTCTGTTGCTGTGCCGCCATTGATTTCAGGCTATTTCCGAAACGGATGAGTGCTTTGCGGCGTTCTTCGTTTAAAATGCCAAGCTTGAACAGCATGCGCGAGAGCTTGAAACGTAGCTGATTATAGCGGTTGGAAGTCGTTAAGTTGAAAAGATACTGCTTCATGCCTCCTACGCTGCGGTCGATTGCCATATCATTGTCATTCAGGATAATGAGCAGGTTGTTCGACGTGGCAGATGCGTTGTTCAGTCCTTCAAAAGCCAGTCCGCCACTCATTGATCCGTCGCCGATAATGGCTACTACATGGCGTTTGGCGTCTCCTTTCCGGGCGGCTGCGACAGCCATACCAAGAGCGGCAGAAATAGAATTGGAAGCGTGTCCGCACGTGAAAGTATCATATTCGCTTTCTTCCGGAGACGGGAAAGGGCGGATTCCACCGAGTTTCCTGTTTGTGGAAAATGCTTCACGGCGTCCTGTAAGAATTTTGTGGCCGTATGCCTGATGCCCCACGTCCCATACAATACGGTCGTATGGTGTATTGTAGACGTAGTGCAGAGCTACGGTTAGTTCCACGGTCCCCAGGCTGGCGGCGAAATGTCCGGGGTTGCAGCAGAGTTCTTTAATAATGTCTTGTCTTAGTTCACCACATACTTCCGGTAGTTGCTCTACGGTTAGTTTACGTAGGTCTTCGGGGTAATTGATGGAGTTTAACAAGTTATATGTTGGTTCACTATTCATGATTCTAGGAAATTTAGTGCAAAAATACGAAAAGAAAGTATATTCGACCTCCTTTTTTTTATAAAATCTTATCCGGTATAAAGACGTATCTGTTTTTCTATGCTTCCTAAGATTATTGAATCGTGAGGAAAAAGAGGGCGGAAATAGTTTTTTGATTACTTTTGCACATGAAACGTAATGAAATGATGGAAAATCGTATGAACTTTCAAACATCTGTAGAATTACCTGCCGGGATGCCGTCGGTCAGTCATGCAGATCATATTCTTCTGATGGGGTCCTGTTTTGCGGAAAATATCGGGCGACAATTAATGGATGCCGGATTTCAACTGGACCTGAATCCTTTTGGTATTCTTTATAATCCTTTATCCGTCTCATCTGCTTTGAGAGAGATTATAAGGAATAAGGAATACAACAAACAAGATCTGTTTGCCTACAAAGATTTATGGCATAGCCCGATGCATCATGGCTCTTTTTCTGCTTTTACGCCCGAAGAGACATTGCATACCATAAATTCACGTCTTCACCATGCTTATAAAAAACTGCCGGAATTGAACTGGCTGATAGTGACAATGGGAACTGCTTACGTTTATAAACAAAAGGAGAGTGGACAAGTGGTAGCTAATTGCCATCAATTGCCGGAGAGTCATTTTTTGCGTTACCGGCTGTCTGTTGAAGAAATTGTAGAAGATTATACAGCACTCATCACCGAAATGTCAGCCCTGAGTCCGGATCTGAAATGGCTGTTTACAGTCAGCCCGATCCGTCATATACGCGACGGGATGCACGCCAACCAGTTAAGCAAATCGACTCTGCTACTCGCCATCGACCGATTGCAACAACTGTTCCCGGAGCGAGTGTTCTATTTCCCCTCTTATGAAATCATATTGGACGAATTACGTGATTATCGCTTCTATGCCGACGACATGTTGCATCCGTCTCCTTTAGCGATTCGTTATCTGTGGGAACGCTTCTCCGAAACCTTCTTTTCTCCTGAAACAAAGCAGGTTATCGTAGCTGTGCAAGACATCCGCCGGGACTTGGCGCACAAACCCTTTCATCCCGAGTCAGAGGCGTATCAACGCTTTTTAGGACAAATAGTGTTAAAAATAGAACGACTTATCGGAAAATACCCGTACTTAGATTTTCAAAAAGAAACAGAACTATGTCATATGCGATTGAATCCATAGCCAAAAGTATCGGTGCCCGCCGTGTGGGCAAACATAAAGCGACTATTGATTGGCTGCTAACAGACAGCCGCTCTTTGAGTTTTCCGGAAGAAACTCTTTTTTTTGCTTTAACTACCAAACGAAATAGCGGAGCCCGTTATATCCCCGATTTATATGACCGGGGCGTACGTAATTTTGTAATTACGGAAGAAGACTTTAAAGAAGTTGAGAATGGAGAGTTGAGAGTTGAGAGTTCTATGCAGCATGATGGTGCGCAGCCCACTCTCAATTCTCAACTCTCAACTCTCAACTTCCTCATCGTTCCCAATCCTCTGAAAGCTTTGCAGAAGCTTGCCGAAACACATCGTGATAAATTTAAGATCCCTGTGATCGGTATCACCGGCAGTAATGGAAAAACCATTGTGAAGGAGTGGTTGCATCAGTTACTTAGCCCGGATCGTTGCATCGTTCGTTCTCCACGCAGTTATAATTCGCAGATCGGAGTCCCACTTTCTGTGTGGCAACTTTCTGAAGAAGCCGAGCTGGGTATTTTCGAAGCCGGTATTTCCGAGATGGGGGAGATGGGAGCTTTGAAACGAATGATTAAGCCTACTATTGGTATTCTGACCAATATCGGTGGTGCCCATCAGGAAAACTTCTTCTCCTTGCAGGAGAAATGCATGGAAAAGCTGACGCTTTTCAAAGACTGTGATGTCGTGATTTACAACGGTGATAACGAGTTAATCAGCAATTGTGTCGCAAAATCAATGCTGACGGCACGTGAGATTGCCTGGAGCCGTACAGACATTGAACGCCCGTTGTATATCAGCCGTGTGACCAAGAAAGAAGATCATACCGTTATATCCTATCGTTATCTGGAGATGGATAATACTTTCTGTATTCCTTTCATCGATGACGCTTCCATTGAAAATGCACTGAATTGTCTGGCAGCTTGTCTTTACCTGATGACACCTGCCGACCAGATAACCGAGCGGATGGCCCGTCTCGAACCGATTGCCATGCGTCTGGAGGTGAAAGAAGGAAAGAATAACTGTGTACTGATTAATGATAGCTACAATTCAGACCTGGCATCATTGGATATTGCTCTCGATTTCCTTGTACGCCGCTCGGAAAAGAAAGGCTTGAAGCGGACGCTTATCCTGTCGGATATACTGGAAACCGGACAAAGTACCGCTACGCTTTATCGGCGTGTGGCACAATTGGTACAGAGCAAAGGCGTTAATAAACTGATTGGTGTAGGGCAGGAGATATCTTCTTGTTCCGCTCGTTTTGATGATGATCTCGAACGCTACTTCTTCCCTAATACAGAAGCACTCCTTGCATCCAATATACTTAAATCGCTTCATTCGGAAGTGATTCTGGTGAAAGGTTCCCGCGTGTTCAACTTTGATTTGGTATCCGAAGCCCTCGAATTGAAGGTACATGAAACCATTCTTGAAGTAAATCTCGGAGCGATGGTAGCCAACTTGAACCATTACCGTTCTATGCTTCGCCATCCGGAAACAAAGATGATCTGTATGGTGAAAGCATCAGCTTACGGAGCCGGTTCGTATGAAATTGCCAAGAGTTTGCAGGAACACCATGTCGATTATCTGGCCGTAGCCGTTGCTGACGAAGGTTCCGAACTCCGCAAGGCAGGCATTACCGCCTCTATTATCATTATGGACCCGGAACTTACCGCATTCAAAACCATGTTTGATTATAAACTGGAACCGGAAGTCTATAATTTCCATCTGCTCGACGCACTTATCAAAGCTGCGGAGAAAGAAGGAATCACCAACTTCCCCATTCATGTGAAACTTGATACAGGTATGCACCGTTTGGGCTTTGCGGTAGAGGATATTCCATTGCTTATCCGTCGACTGAAGAATCAGAGCGCGGTGATTCCCCGTTCGGTATTCTCTCATTTTGTAGGAAGTGATTCGTCACAGTTCGACGCTTTCACCCGCGGACAGATTGAATTGTTCGAGAAAGGTTCGCAAGAATTACAGGCCGCCTTCTCTCATAAGATTCTTCGTCATATCTGTAATACGGCAGGAATCGAGCGTTTCCCCGAAGCACAGTACGATATGGTGCGCTTGGGAATCGGACTTTATGGAGTCAGCCCGATAGACAATTCGATAATACATAATGTAAGTACGCTCAAGACCACCATCCTTCAGATCCGGGATGTTCCTCAAGAAGATACGGTAGGATATAGCCGGATGGGGCATTTGGTACGCCCTTCCCGCATTGCAGCTATTCCTATTGGTTATGCGGATGGACTGAACCGCCACTTGGGACGCGGCAACGCCTATTGCCTGGTGAACGGAAAGAAAGCTCCTTATGTGGGGAATATCTGTATGGACGTCTGCATGATCGATGTGACGGATATTGATTGTCGGGAAGGCGATCAGGCTATCATCTTCGGTGATGATCTGCCGATTACGGTGTTGTCCGATAAGCTGAAAACGATTCCTTATGAAGTGTTGACAAGTATATCGACACGGGTGAAACGGGTATATTATCAGGATTAATTCACCACAGATTACACGGATTCACACAGATTGAAGAGAATATATAGTAGCAATAAATCGAAAGATAAGCTATAAATCTGTGTGAATCCGTGTAATCTGTGGTGAAAATGATTATATTTGCAGCAACTATTAAAAACCTCTTATATCAAATAAACTTATGACAAACTTATTATTGTTAGGCTTTTTGCCCAGTGGTTCCGAATGGATTATTATCGCTTTGGTTATCCTTCTTCTTTTTGGTGGAAAGAAAATTCCTGAACTGATGCGCGGATTAGGCAAAGGCGTAAAGAGCTTCAAAGACGGTGTAAACGAAGCGAAAGATGAAATAAACAAGGCTAAAGACGAGTTGGACAAACCAGTAGATCCTTCTAAGAACTAAAAGAGCACAACATACGGATGGCAGAAATGACCTTTTGGGATCATTTGGACGAATTGCGTAAGGTACTTTTTCGGGTAGTTGGAGTTTGGTTTGTATTGGCAATAGGCTATTTTATTGCTATGCCCTACCTCTTCGACCATGTAATACTTGCGCCTTGCCACAATGATTTCATATTCTACGATTTATTACGGCATATCGGTAAAACATTTGATTTGACCGATGACTTCTTCACGCAACAATTTTATGTGAAGCTGGTCAATATCAACTTGGCTGCTCCTTTCTTTATTCACATGTCGACAGCATTCTGGATGTCGGTGGTGACGGCTATGCCTTATATCTTTTTTGAAATATGGCGTTTCATCAATCCCGCCCTTTATCCGAATGAGAGAAAGGGCGTGCGTAAAGCATTGACTATCGGAACACTGATGTTCTTCATCGGTGTACTGTTGGGCTACTTTATGGTTTATCCGTTGACTCTCCGTTTCCTTTCTACTTATCAGTTGAGTTCGGAAGTGGAGAATATCCTGTCGCTCAATTCTTATATCGACAATTTTATGATGCTGATTCTCTGCATGGGATTGGCTTTTGAACTTCCATTGGTTACATGGTTGCTTTCTTTAATGGGAGTGGTCAACAAGTCCTTCCTGCGGAAATACCGCCGTCATGCGGTTGTCGTCATAGTGATAGCTGCTGCTATTATTACTCCGACGGGAGACCCGTTCACCTTGAGTGTTGTTGCTATTCCGCTTTATCTGTTGTACGAGATGAGTATTTTGATGATAAAAGACAAGAAGAAAACAGAAGAGGAAGTTGAAGATGAAGCTGGAGATGAAGTTGCCCTGTCCGAAGAGTGAAGCGATAGAATCTTATGAAATCCTTTTAGCAGTTTGCCGGACGGAAGATGCTTATCTTGCCGTAGGATATAAGCAAATGCGCGACTTGCTGGAGCGTATTTGTCGCGCGCAAATGCAAAACGAAAGTTTACAGATGACCGACCTTTCCGCACGAATCAGTTTCGTGGCGGCTAAGGTCGGTCTTTCTGTTGCAGAGCAGAACCGGCTGCATACTTTCCGGCTCACTTCGAATGCTATCCTGAACCGCCAGCAGGAGCCCAACCGGGAACAACTCTTGCGCGATGCGAAAACATTAGCTTTTTTTATTCGTAAACTCCTGGAAGAGGATATTCCCTTGGAACTATACCGGCTACTTCCGCGTGCGGATGCCACCTACCTGGTTGCGCCTCCTGCCCGCGAACGAGTGCAGCGGATGCGTGTCTGCTTCCAGTATGCCGACGAGCAATATTTGTATGTGACTCCCTTGGACGAAGTCTCGGAGAAACCATATTTAGTTCGTTATAATATCCCTCAAATCAATGAAGAGTTTGCAGAAACGTGCAAACTGCTTTGGCGTCATGCCCAGGTCAATTTATTGGATGTTGCAGTGGATGAGGCGGGAATCCTGACTCCTTCTTTCATTGTACTCGAACCGGATTATTTACTTGACATCAGTTCTTTGGCAGAGTGTTTCCGTGATTACGGGCATCATCCAGCCAATTATTTTCTTTCCCGCCTTCAACCGATTGAAAATGCCCGGCCTCTGTTACTGGGAAATATAGCCAATCTTTTCCTGGACGAATGGATTCATGCGAAGAGTGAAGACATAGATTATCGTACCTGTATGCAGAAAGCCTTCCGGCGTTATCCTATTGAGTTGGCTGCCTGTTCCGATTTGCGCGACAAAGAGAAAGAACGCCAATTCTTTGAGGACTGCAAACTGCACTTCGATCATATTCGTGAAACGGTCAATGATACCTTTCATGCAGCCGGTTATGAACTGGACAAGACAGATGCCGTGCTCGAACCGTCTTATATCTGTGAAGCACTCGGACTTCAGGGACGTCTCGACTATATGCAGCGGGACATGTCTTCTTTCATAGAAATGAAATCCGGCAAGGCGGATGAATACGCTATCCGGGGCAAGGTAGAGCCGAAGGAGAATAATAAAGTACAGATGTTACTTTATCAAGCAGTCTTGCAATATTCAATGGGAATGGATCACCGGAAAGTGAAAACCTATTTGCTTTATACCCGTTATCCGCTTCTTTATCCCTCCCGTCCTTCATGGGCGATGGTACGTCGGGTGATTGATTTGCGTAACCGCATTGTGGCCGATGAATATGGCGTCCAATTGCGAAACAGTCTGGAATATACGGCACAAAAACTGGAAGAAATCAATGCCTCCACCTTGAATGAACGAGGATTGAAAGGACGTTTTTGGGAAACATACCTGCGTCCCTCTATTGATAACTTTCAATCGAAACTGAAAGCTCTTTCTCCACTGGAAAAGAATTACTTCTATGCGGTGTATAACTTTATTACAAAGGAACTTTATACCTCAAAATCCGGTGATGTGGATTATGAAGGACGTACCGGGGCAGCTTCTTTATGGCTTTCTACATTAGCGGAGAAATGCGAGGCCGGAGAAATCATTTATGATTTGAAAATAAAGGAGAATCATGCGGCCGATGAACATAAAGCCGGACTTACTTTTTCTTTCTTTAAAAAGGAAAAGGCTGGGAAAACTTTGTTGAATGAAGCTGCCGTAAATGACATTACCGGAGATAAAGCTATTGGAAATGATATTCTTGGAAATGAAGCCTCTGCAAGTAAGACTGTCAGAAGTGAAGCTCTTGAAACAGGGACTTCTCTTCCTAATTTCCGTCAAGGCGATGCCATTATCCTTTATGAACGTAACCGCGATACAGATAACGTTACCAATAAAATGGTTTTCAAGGGTAATATTGAATACCTGACAGAAAACGAAATAGGTATTCGCTTACGTGCTACCCAGCAGAATCCATCCGTACTTCCTGCCGAAAGCCTTTATGCGATAGAACATGATACAATGGATACAACATTCCGCTCGATGTATCAGGGGTTATATATTTATCTTTCTGCAAGGAAGGAGCGGCGTGACTTATTGTTGTCACAGCGTCCTCCTCGTTTTGATGAATCATTGGATTCCATGATTTCCCGTTCGGAAGACGATTTTACGCGAATCGCCCTGAAAGCAAAAGCCGCACAGGATTATTTCCTTCTTATCGGGCCTCCGGGAACAGGCAAAACTTCATGTGCCCTGAAGAAAATGGTGGAGACTTTTCATGCAGATAAAGATGCGCAGATTCTTTTGCTTTCATACACCAACCGGGCTGTCGATGAGATATGCAAGTCGCTGGCTTCCATTGCTCCGGCTGTTGATTTTATACGTGTAGGAAGCGAATTGTCATGTGATGAAGCCTACCGCGGGCATCTGATTGAAAATGAATTATCCTCTTGTAACCGTCGTTCGGAAGTGTACGAACGCATCCGGAATTGTCGGATTATTGTGGGAACGGTAGCGGCTATTTCCGGCAAACCGGAACTGTTTTGTTTGAAGCATTTTGATGTAGCCATTATTGATGAAGCTACCCAAATATTGGAACCGCAGTTGTTAGGCATCCTCTGTGCACGTGGAGAAGACGGAAAAGATGCAATAGATAAGTTTGTGTTGATCGGAGATCATAAGCAACTGCCTGCTGTCGTACAGCAAAATACGGAGCAATCGGCCATTTATGATGAATCTTTACTGTCTATCGGGTTGACCAATCTGAAAGATTCCTTGTTTGAACGCCTCTACCGGAACTGTACTGCAACGGTTCAACGTTCCTACGATATGCTGTGCCGCCAAGGGCGAATGCATCCGGAAGTTGCTTTGTTTGCTAATCGTGCCTTTTATGGAGGGCGTCTGATCCCTGTCGGCCTGCCTCACCAAATAGAATCATCCGATACTATCTGTCGTTTGGCTTTTTATCCCTCTGTGCCGGAGAAGGCCGGAGCATCTGCAAAGATCAACTATTCGGAAGCACGTATTGTTGCCGACTTAGCTGTTCGCATTTATGAAGATCATCAGGCAGATTTTGACGAATCCCGTACTTTAGGAATCATTACCCCTTACCGGAGTCAGATAGCATTGATAAAAAAAGAAATAGAATCATTAGGTATTCCAGCTCTGAACCGAATTCTAGTTGACACAGTAGAACGGTTCCAGGGAAGCGAGCGTGATGTAATAATCTATTCCTTCTGTGTCAACTACCCTTACCAACTAAAATTTCTATCCAATCTGACGGAAGAAGAGGGTGTTTTGATCGACCGGAAACTGAATGTTGCCTTGACCCGTGCAAGAAAACAGATGTTCATTACAGGAGTTCCCGAACTACTCGAACGCAATCCACTCTATAAAAGTTTATTAAAATTAATAGAAAGCTTCTGAAAAATTGCATCATTTTGCAGATGTTAGTTTTTATTCTCTCTTTATGCAATTCATTAACACCTCTATGTTGAACAAACGCCTATATTTGCAACACGTTTTTTTCATAGAGATTTAGATTTAAGGTTAGAAGAATTGTGGAAGTCGTGAGACTTCCCTTTTTTTCATCTTAACGTTTACTATACTTCATTATAGGAATGCAAAAACACTGTTTTTAGTGTTTCGGTTAAAAATTTTGCAGGAGGATGATGCAGGATAAGTAAACCTAAAAAGCCTTCTTCGTGAGAAGAGGCTTTTTTATTTTTTCATTTTTCATTTTTTTGAATAATTGGTTAAAACAAAAGAGTAACTCGGCGACGAGTTACTCTTTTGTTTTTAACGATTCTATCTGTTTGAATAGATCTACTCTAATACGATAGGTTTGTATTTCGGAACTAATGCCTTCATGATAACCCAACCCAACAGATAAGCTACTGCACATACGCAGAAGATAACGAAATATCCGGCTGGTTTGCCTTCGAATCCCATGAATGTCATGGCTGGGTGTACGAATTGTGCTCCTTGTTCGAGTAACTCTTTCGTCATTTCCACCTCATGACCGTCAACTATCGTTGTTCCGGAAGCATATACGAACAAGTTACCTGCCACTTTCTGAAGAATCATAGAGCCTACGCCTCCTGCCATACCACCTATACCGGTGATACTTGCAATAGCTGTTCTTGGGAACATATCGCCTACGGTAGAGAATATATTGGCCGACCAGGATTGATGAGCAGCTCCACCAATACCGATTAAGATAACCGGGAACCATGGAGAAACAGTACCTAACGGTTGTGCTAACAGTACAACCAGCGGGAAGAAGGCGAAGATTAGCATCGCTTTCATACGGGCTGCATACGGATTCATACCTGTTCTGTTGATGAAGATAGTAGGTAATTTACCACCATAGATAGATAACATAGTCATTGCATAAAGCGTAAAGATCAACGCCATACCCAGCGGGTCGGAGGTTTTGATACCGAATTGTGTATTCAGATAAGACGGAGTCCAGAAAAGGAAGAACCACCATACGCCGTCAGTCATGAACTTACCGAAGACAAAGGCCCATGTTTGTTTGTAGCTGAAACATTGCCAGAACTTCATTCTCTTTTCATCTTTCTCGTCTGTCATTGGAGCACTGCCTGCTTCGCGGTGGTCTTGCTCGATGTAGTCAAGCTCTGCCTGATTGACATGTTTGCTTTTCGACGGGGCATCGTACATAAATATCCAGAAGCCCATCCAAATAAAGCCAAGTCCACCAATTACGATAAATGCCATTTCCCAACCGAACATTTTCGCCAGGATAGGAATGGTAAGAGGAGCGATCAATGCTCCGATAGATGCACCGGCATTAAAGATAGAAGTAGCATAAGCACGGTCTTTTTTAGGGAAGTACTCTGCGGTTACTTTAATAGCGGCAGGGAAGTTACCGGCTTCTCCTAAAGCGAGGATACAGCGGGCGGCGAGGAAGCAGTACATACTGACCGTAGCAATAGTCACTACCACATCTCCTGTGGCACCTGCCAGTTCTGCTGCGCTATGAAGCCCAACTTGTGCTTCTGTAACAATACCACAAACGGCATGAAGACAAGCACCTGCCGACCAGACACCGATAGCCCATAAAAATCCTTTTTTAGTTCCCATCCAGTCGACAAAACGACCGGCAAACAGCATACATATAGCGTATACAATGGAGAAAACAGAAGTAATAGTACCGTAGTGAGATTCGTCCCAGTGGAATTCCGGTTTGATAAATTCATCCCACGTCAATGAGAGAACCTGACGGTCGAGATAGTTAACTGTAGTAGCAAAAAATAGCATAGCACAGATGGTCCATCTGTAGTTTGTCATCTTTTCGCCTGTTTTTTGAAATGCATTCATGATAATGGATTTAAATAGATTTTGTTTCGTTGACAAAGGTCGGTATTTCGACTGAATTTTATTTGTAAAAATTGGTCAAAATCATGTATTATTCGTTGCATTATATATGCTATTTGTTTCAAAGGATATAAAAATGTCTCATAGCATTATCATTTGCAACGTTGGGGGTAATACAGAAAGAAGATAAACGAGTTTGTGAATCAAGAGCAAATGAGTCTAATCTTTTAGACGCAGATGACGCGGATAATGCGGATTCTTATTTTTGATCCGTGCTATCCGCGTTATCTGCGTCTGAAAAATTATATGTCATACAGGAATACGCAACGGTTAGCGCATTTCTGTATATTTGATCTTGTCCATGTCTCCGTAGTCGAGGTTTTCACCTGCCATACCCCAGATAAACATGTAGTTGCTTGTTCCGGCAGCAGCGTGGATAGACCATTCCGGTGACATGATAGCTTGTTCGTTCTGCATCCATACGACGCGTTCTTCTTGAGGTTCGCCCATGAAGTGGCAGATAGCATTTCCTTCCGGTACATTGAAGTAGAAGTATGCTTCTACACGACGAGAGTGAGTGTGTGCCGGCATGGTGTTCCATACGCTACCCGGTTTCAGTTCAGTCAATCCCATTTGCAGTTGGCAGGGGCCTTCTTCAAGTACGTTGTTAACAATCAACTGGTTGATAACGCGGTCGTTGCTTTCTTCCAGCTTTCCGGCAGCGAATGAGTTTGCTTTCAGAGAACCTTTACGTCCGTCGATAGTAATCAATTGAGTCTTGTATTCCTTGTGGGCAGTAGCCGAGTTGATGTAGAATTTGGCAGGATTGCTGGAATCTTTGCTCTTGAAAGTTACTTTCTGCTTGCCTCTACCTACGTACAGAGCATCTTTGAATTTCAGCGTATATTCTTTACCGTCTACGGTTACGATACCTTCGCCACCAATGTTGATGACACCCAGTTCGCGGCGTTCGAGGAAGAATTTAGATTTCAACGGGTCGATTGTTTCAAGTACCAATTCTTTTGTTGCAGGCACTGCGCCACCGAAGATCAGACGGTCGTACATAGAATAAGTAACGTTGATTTCGTTTGGAACCATTACTTTTTCCATCAGGAAGCTACTGCGCAAGCGGTTAGTATCATACGTTTTCACGTCTTGCGGGCTGCAAGCCACTTGCATCTTGTAATTCACCTGGGCGGAGGCAGACATTGCTGCGATACCCAACATCATTGCAATTGCTAATTTTTTCATCTTTCGAGTTTTTTATTGAGTTATATATTATATACCACTTATTATAATCAGTTAAAGGCTTTTCTACTTATTCCTTATTACTGTTCAATGCGTTCTTTGCATCGTTTCTAGTCATGCGGATACGATTGTAGATAGCCATTCCGAGTGCCAGTGCCACGAGGATGGCAGGGCCGATAATCTTCAGACTGTAAGTAAGGTGGAAGATACCCCAGCAGAAGAGACTGGAAGCAAAGTCAAGTGCTCCACCTTCAAAACCGGCGGGGATGTTTACTGTCGGGTCACCTGTTGCTTCGTATACATCTTTAGCAGCCAGTGTGAAGAAGCCTGCCAGTCCTGTTACGAAATACAGACCTACAATCAATGCTACCAGGCCGATAATAAATGATTTCACTACGTTACCTTTTGTAATAGGCAGAATCATCGGGAACAGGTAGAACATACCTGCCAGAGAAGCCAGCGGTAAGAAACGGTTGCCCGGAAGGATAACAGCCAGGAAGATAGTGACAGGGATCAACAGCAGAGATACCACCAGGGTAGTCGGGTGACCGATAACCAGTGCAGGGCTCATACCGATACTCAAACCGGTGTTATTCTTATATTTCTTAGCGATCAGTTCGCGGGTAGCGTCAGAGATCGGTTTCAAACCTTCGATAAAGAGGCTGGTGATACGTGGAATCAATTCCATCACCGCACCCATCTTGATACCCAGTCCTAAAATGCCCGGAATATTATCCAATACTTCTTTCCAGCTGGCACAACCCAATGCACCGATACCGCAACCGATTACGATACCCAAGAACAGCGGTTCACCCATCAATCCGAATTTCTTTTTCATACCTTCAGAATCGATATTCAGCTTGTCGAATCCCGGAATTTTATCCAATAGTTTATTGATTACAATAGCAAACGGAACGAAACTTTGGCAGAACGGTTGAGGAATAGAGATACCGTCCATTTTATCATAGAACTTTTGAAAAGCAGGAGCAGTCATATCAGCCATTACCAGTGTAATGATGTAGCAGATGATGGCAGCGAAGAATCCCCAATAGATATTGTCGGAAGCGAAGTAGACGATAGCACCGATAAATGCGAAGTGCCAATAGTTCCAAAGGTCGATATTAACGGTACGGGTTGTTTTGGTAAGCAACATTAATAAATTGACTCCCAAGCAAACAGGGATGATGAAAGCACCGACTGAAGTGTTGTAAGCTACCGCCGCAGCAGAAGGCCAACCCATGTCGAAAATTCCCAATTCCAATCCGTAGATTTCAACCATTTTACTTAATGCCGGACCCAGACTGCTGGTGAGCAATGCCGTCACTACTGATAAACCAACGAAACCGACACCAACCAACAAACCGCTCTTCAGCGCTTTGGGAAGTTTAATACCGATACATACTCCTAAAATCGTGAAAATGATTGGCATCATTACTGCCGCTCCAAGACCGATAATGTACTTAAATACTTCTTCCATTCTGTTCTATTTTTTCTCTGTTTTAATGATAAATTACCTGTGTTTCCCCAGAGGGTATTAGTTGTAAACCGTGCCAAAAGTAAGACCTTTTTTGCTTTCTTCCAAAACGAAACTCTTAATTTATGAGATATTGCATCAAAAATGGACATTTTTGACGTTTGCGTGCACAAAATTAGTCGTTTCCGTGCACGAAAAACAAAAAATGCACCTACTTGACTAAAAAATCCCACTGGGTTTGGAGGAAAAACACTACTTTCGTACCGTGAAAAAAGACTATGTTGAATCCTTAAAATAACAAACCATGAGACGAACTCCTTTTTATAATTTTTTTATAGTGGCTTTATTGGTTACAATGACCGCTTCTGTATCGGCACAACAGGTAGACAGCAAACTTCCCTGGTCTGTGCGACTGACTGAATCGGAAATGATCCGTTACCCCGAATCCTGGCAGCTCGACTTTCAACCGAAACTGAAGTGGGATTATTGCCACGGACTTGAACTGGGAGCCATGCTCGATGTGTACGACGCTTATGGCGACAAGAAAATTCGCGATTACGCCATCGCGTATGCGGATACAATGGTGCACGAGGACGGAAGCATTACCGCTTATAAATTAACCGATTACAGTCTTGACCGTATCAACTCCGGAAAAATCCTTTTCCGTATCTATGAGCAGACCAAGAATCCTAAATATAAGAAAGCGCTCGACTTGCTTTATAGCCAGTTTGAAGGACAACCGCGTAATGAGGACGGTGGTTTTTGGCATAAAAAGATTTATCCCCACCAAATGTGGCTGGACGGAATTTACATGGGAGCTCCTTTCTACGCGGAATATGCATTCCGTAATAATCTTCCGCAGGACTATGCAGATGTAATCAACCAGTTTGTCACTTGTGCCCGTCATACGTACGATCCTAAAAATGGTCTTTATCGTCATGCGTGCGATGTAAGCCGCACTCAACGTTGGGCGGACCCGGTGACCGGACAGTCGAAACATACGTGGGGACGTGCGATGGGATGGTATGCGATGGCATTGGTGGATGTGCTCGAATTTATTCCGCAGCATGAAGCCGGGAGAGATTCCCTGCTTGATATATTGAATAATGTAGCTGTGCAGGTGAAGAAACTTCAGGATCCGAAGACCGGAGGATGGTATCAGGTGATGGACCGGAGTGGTGATAAGGGTAATTACGTAGAATCTTCCTGTTCCGCTATGTTTATTTATTCGCTCTTTAAGGCGGTTCGTTTGGGATATATTGATAAGTCTTATCTGGATGTGGCATTGAAAGGCTACAAAGGATTCCTGGAGAATTTTATCGAAGTGGACAAGAACGGATTGGTAACCATCACCAAGGCTTGTGCAGTGGCAGGATTGGGAGGAAAGGTCTATCGTTCCGGCGATTATGACTATTATATTAATGAAACTATCCGCAATAACGATCCTAAAGCCGTAGGACCTTTTATTATGGCTAGCTTGGAATACGAACGTTTACAAAAGTAATTTCCGACAATGAAAAGGACTATTTTTAAAGGAATGATGTGTTTGCTTCTACTGGCTGTGGGAGCAACATCTGTTTATGCACAACAACAGCAACGCAAAGACACATTAGTCGTGGCACGCGACGGGACAGGGGAGTATCGTAACATTCAGGAAGCCGTGGAAGCTGTCCGCGCTTTTATGGATTATACGGTGACGATCTATATCAAGAACGGTATATACAAAGAAAAACTGGTCATTCCTTCCTGGGTGAAGAATGTGCAATTAGTGGGCGAAAGCGCAGAAAAAACGATTATCACTTATGATGACCATGCCAATATCAATAAGATGGGTACTTTCCGCACCTATACGGTAAAAGTGGAGGGAAATGACATCACTTTCAAAGACCTGACGATTGAAAATAATGCGGCTCCACTGGGGCAAGCGGTAGCTCTTCACACCGAAGGTGACAGACTGATGTTTGTCAACTGCCGTTTCCTGGGAAATCAGGATACTATTTATACAGGAACCGAAGGAGCGCGTCTCTTATTCACAAATTGCTATATCGAGGGAACTACCGATTTTATTTTTGGTCCTTCCACCGCTCTATTCGAATATTGCGAACTGCATAGTAAACGTGATTCGTATATCACTGCCGCTTCCACTCCTCAAAGTGAAGAATTCGGTTATGTATTTAAAAACTGTAAGTTGACGGCCGCTCCGGGAGTGAAAAAAGTATATTTGGGTCGTCCGTGGCGTCCTTATGCGGCAACGGTCTTTATCAATTGTGAGTTTGGCAATCATATCCGTCCCGAAGGATGGCACAATTGGAAGAATCCGGAGAACGAAAAGACAGCCCGTTATGCCGAATTCGGAAATACGGGTGCGGGCGCAGATACTTCCGGGCGTGTGGCATGGGCTAAACAGTTGACAAATAAGGAGGCAATGAAGTATACTCCGCAAAATATCTTTAAGGAAAGCAGTAATTGGTATCCCTATAAATAAAAATACGTAGGTTTTCCGACTGTTTATGCAGCTTGAAATTTTTGTTTCCGGGCTTGGCTCTTTGCTTTCCCTAGCTTAAAACTCCTGTTCCAAGGCAGGAAACTGCAGTTTCTCTACGTGGAAACTAGCGTTTCTTCCCGGGGAAACTGTAGTTCCTATGCGTGGAAACTGAATTTGCCTGCGTGCAAAACAGGATTATATAAGGTGTTGCAGATAAACATCTGCAACGGTATCTGCAACAGTATCTGCAACGCTGCAATCAGTTGATTGCAAGTAAGATACAAGCAAAACGTTGCAGGTGGCAGATAAAAACAAAAAATAAAACTCGTAAGAGGGGATGAAGAATATGAAAACACTTAGGGTTAAAATGGTAGGGCTACTTGCAACGGCTCTTATTCTTTTTTCTGCATTTCGTGCAGACAAACCGGTCATCACTATCTTTATGATAGGTGATTCGACAATGGCTAACAAGAAAATAGACGGAGGAAATCCCGAACGTGGTTGGGGAATGGTACTTCCCGGATTCTTCTCCGAAGACATACGGATAGACAATCATGCCGCCAACGGTCGAAGTTCTAAGAGCTTTATCAGCGAAGGACGCTGGGAAAAAGTAATTTCTAAAGTGAAAAAAGGAGATTATGTCTTTATTCAGTTCGGCCATAATGATGAGAAAGCAGACTCTACCCGTCACACCGATCCGGGCAGTACTTTTGATGAAAATCTTCGTCGGTATGTGAATGAAACCCGCGCCAAAGGTGGAATACCGGTATTGTTCAACTCTATCGTCCGTCGAAATTTCGTACAGCCGAAGGATGATGCCATCGCAAAAGATGTCCGCCGCACACCAGGGGAAAAGGAACAACCGAAAGAAGGAACTGTTTTATTCGATACGCATGGCGCCTATCTGGATTCTCCCCGCAATGTGGCAAAAGAACTGGGAGTGACTTTCATCGACATGAATAAAATCACCCACGACCTGGTGCAGGAACTGGGACCAGTAGAATCAAAGAAACTATTCATGTTTGTCGAACCCAATCAGGTGCCGGCTTTCCCGAAAGGTCGTGAAGACAATACTCATTTAAACGTATACGGAGCACGAACAATTGCCGGACTGGCAGTGGATGCCATCGGCAAGGAAATTCCGGAACTGGCGAAATATATCCGTCAATTCGATTATGTAGTGGCCCAAGACGGTAGCGGTGATTTCTTTACCGTGCAGGAAGCTATCAATGCTGTTCCCGATTTTCGCAAAGACGTCCGTACCACTATCCTGATTCGTAAAGGAACTTATAAAGAGAAACTCATCATCCCTGAATCCAAGATTAATATCTCTTTGATTGGAGAAGACGGTGCGATACTGACTTATGACGGTTTTGCAAACAAGAAAAATGTATTTGGCGAGAACATGGGAACTTCCGGTTCGTCCAGCTGTTACATCTACGCCCCCGATTTTTATGCGGAGAATATCACATTCGAGAACTCATCAGGTCCCGTAGGACAAGCAGTTGCCTGTTTCGTATCTGCCGATCGTGTCTATTTTAAGAACTGTCGTTTCCTCGGCTTCCAAGATACCCTCTATACATACAGCAAGCAAAGCCGCCAATATTATGAAGACTGCTACATCGAAGGAACGGTTGATTTTATCTTCGGCTGGTCTACGGCTGTTTTCAACCGTTGTCACATTCATAGCAAACGGGATGGTTATGTCACCGCTCCCTCTACAGATAAAGGAAAAAAATATGGCTATGTATTCTATGATTGCAAACTGACTGCGGAACCGGAAGCTACAAAAGTATATCTGTCTCGTCCCTGGCGTCCGTATGCGCAAGCTGTATTTATCCGTTGCGAACTAGGTAAACACATTCTCCCTGTCGGTTGGAATAACTGGGGCAAGAAAGAGAACGAAAATACAGTCTTCTATGCCGAATATGAGAGTCGGGGCGAAGGAGCCAATCCGAAAGCGCGTGCCGCTTTCTCCCAACAACTGAAAAACCTGCAAGGATACGAGATTACGACTGTACTGGCAGGCGAAGATGGATGGGGTCCGGTAGCGGACGGAAACAAACTGATAACAGTGAAACGTTGACTTGACGAATATGTAAAGAAATGAATTACTAAGCAAAAAACAATGGATATATAAAAGACAATAGATCACTTGTCCTATAGAATGGTTCGATTCTGTTAAATAGCCGCTAAAGATTGCATAAAAGTACAACTATTTTTCTATCTTTACGGCACAGAACCTAGTTATATGATGAAGAAAACCTTAATTTCAGTAATTCTTTTGCTAGCTATTGTGTTCTCGACACATGCGCAGCAGCACTGTTTTTTCACCCACTATTCTACTGAAGATGGATTGTCCCAAAATACGGTGATGAACATCTTGCAAGATCACAAAGACAACCTTTGGTTTGCCACTTGGGATGGAATCAACCGTTTCAACGGTTATACCTTCAAAACATATAAGGCTCGTCAGGGAAATTACATCAGTCTGACCAATAATCGCGTAGACCGTATCTATGAAGACCGTTATGGTTTTTTGTGGCTACTGACTTATGATAATCGTGTCCATCGTTTCGACCCGAAGACAGAGACTTTCGAACAAGTACCTGCTGCCGGAGAGGAGGGGAGTGCTTTCAATGTGCATACCATTGAGGTGATGCCGAACGGAACCGTCTGGCTGCTGACAGAAAATGACGGAGCTATCCGCATCCTGACTCATCCAAATGAGAATCATCGCCTGACATGGGATATTTATTCCAGTAAGACGGAACTGTTTCCCTCTTTACATGTATTCAAAGTTTATCAGGATAAAGCAGGCAATGACTGGCTGTTAACAGACAACGGCCTCGGCATGATCCATCCCGGAAAGAAAGAACCGGATTCCTATTTCACGGAGACAAAAGGAAAGTTTGGCGGAATGAATCAGGCTTTCTATGCAGTACAGGAGCGGGATAAGGACATCTGCTTTGCTTCGGATCAGGGACGTATCTGGTCTTATCAGAAAGATAGCGGAGAATTTACGTTGATCGAACTTCCTACAAAAGGGCAGATCACTTCCATTCACCCCGTTGCACCGGACGTTTCTGTAATTACTACCGATTCGGATGGTTTCTTTACTTATAACCTGCGGACCAAAACAAATGTGCATTACTCATTCCTGACTTGTAAGGCTTTACCCGCAAAACCAATCCTTTCTGCTTATGTAGACCGTTCTTCGGAAGTGTGGTTCGAGCAGGAAGAACCGGGTGTTGTAGCCCATTTTAATCCCTCGACCAGAGTGGTGACCCGTGAACAGATTCTTATTGAATACAGTAATCCTGAACGTTCCCGTCCGGCCTTCCATATCCATGAAGATGTAAACGGGTATCTTTGGGTACACCCTTATGGAGGAGGTTTCTCTTACTTCGATCCTCAAAAAAAACGATTGGTTCCTTTCTATAATGGACTGGGTAGTCGTGACTGGCGTTTTTCCAATAAGATTCATTCGGCTTTCTCCGACAAACAAGGTAATTTATGGCTTTGCACCCACTCCAAGGGATTGGAGAAGGTGACTTATCGGAATGTACCTTTTGCGATGATGACTCCCATGCCGCATGAACATGAATCATTGCATAATGAGGTACGTGCCCTGTGCGAAGACAAACTGGGTAATCTGTGGGTTGGCTTGAAAGATGGTATGCTTCGTATGTATGATGCCGATAAAGCTTATAAAGGATACCTGACCGAAAGCGGCATCGTTTCTACTACCGGTACTCCCATGTTGGGAACTGTTTATTTTGTTATTCAGGATTCGAAAGGAATCATCTGGATTGCAACAAAAGGAGACGGACTTGTCCGTGCCGAGCCGACTTCTTCCAACGGAATGTCTTATAAACTGACCCGTTATCTTCATCGTGAAGAGGATATGTACAGTTTGAGCGATAATAATGTGTATTGTATCTATGAAGATCATTATGGTCGTATTTGGGTAGCTACTTTTGCCGGAGGTATCAATTATATCACGCAGAATGAAGCAGGAAAGACATTGTTTATCAATCACCGGAATAATCTGAAAGGGTATCCGATTGATCCTTGCTACAAAGCGCGTTTCATTACTTCCGATAATAATGGACGCCTGTGGGTAGGTACAACTACGGGAGCTGTTGCTTTTGATGAGAACTTTAAGAAACCGGAGGATGTGCAGTTTTATCATTTCTCCCGTATGCCGAACGATACGCAAAGTCTGAGTAATAATGATGTCCATTGGATTATTTCCACTAAGAAAAAGGAACTGTATCTGGCTACTTTCGGTGGGGGACTCAACAAACTGATATCTATCAGTAAGGACGGCCACGGAGAGTTCAAATCATATTCCGTACTGGACGGTCTTCCTTCCGACGTCTTGCTTTCTGCCCGCGAAGATAGTAAGGAGAATTTATGGATTAGTACGGAGAATGGAATTTGTAAATTTATCCCGTCTGAAGAACGTTTTGAAAGTTACGACGAACGTAGTATTACTTTCCCAGTGCGCTTTAGTGAAGCGGCTTCCACATTGACGGCTAAAGGAAGTATGCTTTTCGGTGCCAGTGGGGGAGTCTTTATATTTAATCCCGACTCTATTCGTAAGAGTAGCTATATCCCACCTATCGTATTCTCCAAACTGATGGTGACTAATGAGGATATTACGCCCGGAGATAACTCCTTGTTGAAGGTGGATATTGACGATACCGACCCATTGGTGCTCTCACACAAAGAGAATATTTTCTCCGTTCACTTCGCTGCACTCGATTATACTAATCCGCAGAATATACAGTATGCTTATATTCTCGACGGATTTGAGAAACAATGGACTTTTGCCGACAAGCAGCGTAGTGTGACTTATACGAATCTTCCGAAAGGAGAGTATGTGCTCCGTGTTCGTTCAACGAATAGTGATGGTGTGTGGGTGGATAATGAACGTATACTGAACATTGTTATTCTGCCTTCTTTCTGGGAGACGCCGGTAGCTTATGTGCTTTATGTTCTTTTTATTCTGATTATTATTCTCGTAGCCGTTTATATCCTGTTTACTATTTATCGGTTGAAGCATGAAGTTTCGGTCGAACAGCAGATTTCAGATATAAAACTGCGTTTCTTTACTAACATATCGCATGAGTTGCGTACTCCGCTTACGTTGATAGCTGGTCCGGTGGAGCAGGTCTTGAAGAATGATAAATTGCCGGCTGATGCTCGCGAACAGTTAGTGGTGGTTGAACGGAACACCAATCGGATGCTCCGTCTTGTCAATCAGATTCTGGACTTCCGCAAGATTCAGAATAAGAAGATGAAGATGCAGGTGCAGCGGGTGGATATTGTACCTTTCGTCCGTAAGGTGATGGATAATTTTGAAGCTGTGGCCGAGGAACATCGGATTGATTTCCTGTTCCAGACCGAAAAGGAACATCTTTATCTTTGGGTGGATGCCGATAAGCTGGAAAAGATTGTATTCAATTTGCTTTCCAATGCATTTAAATATACGCCGAATGGCAAGATGATTACGATGTTTATCCGGGAAGATGAAAAGACAGTTTCTATCGGTGTGCAAGATCAGGGGATCGGTATCGCAGAAAACAAAAAGAAGTCACTGTTTGTCCGTTTTGAGAATCTGGTAGATAAGAATCTTTTCAATCAGGCTAGTACGGGTATCGGACTTTCATTGGTGAAAGAGTTGGTGGAAATGCATAAAGCGACTATTTCCGTTGATAGTCATTTGGGAGAAGGGAGTTGCTTCAAAGTCGATTTCCTCAAGGGAAAAGAACATTACGATAAGGAAGCCGAGTTTATTCTGGAAGATGCGGATGCTCCGGCAAGAATGGGACAGGTAGTGGATATTGCCAATTCTTCCATTCAGTCTGAAACGTTGGTAAGCGATGATTCGGAGAAGATTGATGATGTGTATGGGGAAGAATTTGCGAAAGAAGAGAACTCCAAAGAATTGATGCTGTTAGTCGAAGATAATCAGGAGTTACGTGAATTCTTGCGCAGTATATTTTCTCCGATGTACCGGGTGGTGGAAGCTGCTGACGGTAAGGAGGGGGCAAACAAGGCTTTGAAGTACCTGCCGGATATTATCATCAGTGACGTGATGATGCCTGAAAAAGACGGTATCGAAATGACGCGTGAACTGCGTGCGGATATGACGACCAGCCATATACCTATCATTTTGCTTACTGCCAAAACTACGATTGAAAGCAAACTGGAGGGATTGGAATATGGTGCGGATGATTATATAACGAAGCCTTTCAGTGCTACCTATCTGCAAGCACGTGTGGAAAATCTGTTGATGCAGCGTAAGAAACTGCAAAGTTTCTACCGGGATAGTCTGATGCATATCAATATTTCTACCGGTCAGGAGGAAGTGCCTGTGGCTACGGATATGCCGTCTGCTGAAGAAGATGTGTCCGAAACTCCACCTACAACTCTCGAAATGTCTCCCAACGACCGTAAGTTTATGGATAAATTGATTGAATTGATGGAGCAGAACATGGATAATGGAGAACTGGTGGTAGATGATTTGGTTCGGGAACTGGCTGTCAGCCGTTCTGTCTTCTTCAAGAAGCTGAAAACACTTACCGGATTGGCTCCGATTGAATTTATCAAAGAAATGCGTATCAAGCGGGCTACACAATTAATAGAAATCGGAGAATTTAATATGACCCAGATTTCGTATATGGTCGGCATTAATGATCCGCGTTATTTCAGTAAATGCTTTAAAGCACAGGTTGGAATGACGCCTACAGAGTATCGGGATAGAGTGGGGAGATAATAATAGGAAAGGAAAGAAATAGAAAGGGGGATGTTCAAAGCTCCCCTTTTATCGAAATCACCCTCACTACAACTATCTGTGGCGAGGGTGATTTTTTGTTTATGAGAGTTCCGATACATTTACCCTCATCTTGGTTATCCGAAATTATTTTTTAGGGTATAGATGATTCACAAGGCTGTTCATATACATTTCCAGGTTTGTATATTCCGGGCTTAATGTATATTTGGCTCCGTCTGAAGGATCATTGGGATTAAGGTTGTGTTTCTTTTCCCATTCATCGGGAATACCATCACCATCTGTATCAACAAGTGCTGTTTCTGATTTATATTCCGGCCATCCTCCTACATCAGACGGTTGGTCAATCATTCCATTCGTGCTTCCGTGAGAACCTTCGTAAGTATAAGTGCCTTTGAGAGTTTCATCTACGATGCGTTGGTCTATGGCGTCACGGCGATATGAAGCACCGGCAAACTCGAGAACATCTTTGTAGGCTTTCTTGGCAGGTTGCAAAGAAGTATGTTCGGCTATGTCAAATGCTTTTTTAGACAGTACTTCCTTTTCTGTGGCAAAGTCCTTTTTGATAACCAGTCCGTAAGAGTTATCCATATTCACTTTATAAAGAGCCTCTTTCTGCTTATCGGTCAGTTTGGGACAGGTAGGATCCATATAGTTACCTTTGAAATAGAATACACCATGAACACCTGCTTTATTGTTGTTTTTGCCATCATCGGCATACGCTGTAAACAAGCGTTTGAAAGAACCTTTTGTCGCACTGAAAGGTCCCGGTTTATAGTAGTTATTGATAAAGTTGTAGGAACCTCCTTCACCGGCATAAGCACCGTCACTGCCATAATTATAAATCACATTATTGAATAATTCCACTTTTTCATCTTCCGGACGACCCGTATAACGGCTTCCGCAAAGACGGGGTGTGCGGTTAGTGTGATGGGCGAGTAAGTTATGGTGAAAAGTAGCAGGTTGTCCACCCCAGATACCCCCATAACCATGTGCTCCCTTTTCGTGGATAGAATTGGCGAGACTTTCACTGATGATGCACCACTGAAGTGTGAAATTACGGTTATCATAGAATGTGGCACATTCGTCCGTACACCAACTCATGGAGCAGTGGTCTATGATAATGTTTTGGTGCGCTTTAGTACCATTCATTGAGTCGTCACCTTTTTGTTTGATGTCGACTCCCATACGGGAACGGATGAAACGGACGATAACATTGTCTGCCTGAATAGAGAATGTATAGTTTTTCAGGCAAATGCCATCACCCGGAGCTGTCTGTCCTGCAATGGTCACATCACCATTGCTGAGTTTTAATGCTTTTTGTAATTCAATAATTCCGCTAACCGCAAAGATAATGGTGCGGGGACCTTTCTTGCTGATAGCCCAGCGAAGTGTCCCTTCCGAACCGTCGTCTGCCAGGGACGTAACAGTGTATACAGTACCTCCGGCACCACCGGTGGTATATTTTCCTGCTCCGTCGGCACCGGGGAAGGCGAGAACTTTGGAACGATCCGGGGTAGGATAGTCCTTTGATGTTTTTTCAACCGAAATGGCAGGTTGCATGGCTTGTCCCACTAGAGGAAAAGCCAATATCAAACTACAGATTGCTAATATATTCTTTTTCATTACTAATTTATCATTTGGGTTTGAATTTACTAAAATTATTCTATAACACTGCCACCTGTCGCACCATTTACCATGATTTCGTGCACCAGACTATTGAGATACATTTCCAGATTAGTGTACTTCCCGTTTTTGTCAATAGTCGTTTCTTTTCCATCAGCAGATTTCTTGGGATTCAAACCATATTCTTCTTCCCAGTAGTCGGGAATACCGTCACCGTCCGTATCTTTCACGTTTGCATTGGTTACAGATTTCAGAACATCGTAGGGATCACTTACTCCTAAGGCTGTGCAGACATCTTTCGGGTCGTTGATATATCCACTTTTGTTTTGTGAGTAGCCGGAAAGACCTTCCCATTTGCTGGCATCTCCCGTGCAACTTGCTTTTCTGTTTTTAACGTCGCTAATTATCAACTCGTCGACTTTATCACGATAGTTGCTGGCTCCTGCATAGCTCATCACACGTTCATAAGCCTCATCCGGCGTATGAGTTCTTACATTTCCTGTCTTAACTACCGGTGAACTTGATTTTATCTGGGTATGTTGGTTCCAAAGCTCCGTAGTTGCACAGTTTTTATTATCCATTTGTTCAAATACGCCTTTTGTCCAGTTATCATTGCTAACAGTCGTATTGCCTACCACTTTATTTCCGTCGATATAAAACTTCCCCCAAGTTTGAAGCCATTTTTTGTAAGCTTCGCCGGAGTAATTTTCCGGATATACATCCGGCTTGGCGATACGGTAAGCACGGTCTGCTTTACCGCTTTCATCGGTTCCGGGGCCTGGCTTGTAGTAGTTGTTAACGATATTCACGTGTTGCGCTTCACCACCGTAGCAGCCTTCGCCTCCCCAATTGTAGTAAACATTGTTGCGCATATCCACTCGCTCTCCATCGTTGTTGTTCAGTGCTAATGTAGTATATCGGGGACCAAGGCGTGGAACACGGCTTTCGCAATGGGCTATCAGGTTATGGTGGTAAGAGGCATAGTTTCCTCCCCAGTTACCGCCATATCCGTGAGAAGCGAATTTACCTGTGGCAGCATTGATCTTTACATCAGTCACACGTAAGGCTTGATAAGCTAAACACCATTGTACGGTAGAATTTTGCATACCATAGACAGAAAGACATTCATCGCTTCCCCAGCTTACTGAACAATGATCGATGATTACATTTTGTTTGTCACAACCTCCTAATCCGTCGCAGTCTACGTTAGAGTTTCCGGGGCGAAAACGGATGAAACGAATGATGATATTGCTGGAATTAATCGTAAATGGGTAATTGGCGATACAGATACCGCCCGGTGATGTTTGTCCGGCAATGGTCAGATCATCTTTCTGGGTTTTTAATTCCGATTTCAAATAGATGGTACCCGACACATCAAATACAATCGTTTTAGGACCGTCTTGTTTCATAGCCCAGCGCAGACTTCCGCTGATACTTCCACTGGTGTCGTCTTCAAGGCTAGTCACATGATAAACTTTTCCTCCGCGTCCTCCGGTGGTATTGCGACCGTGGCCTTCGGCGTATGGGAAAGCAAGAAGTTCTCCATAATCCAGTTGCTTGACATCAGAAGATGTCCCACCTGGATTATTTGTTCCTCCACCTGTATCATCTACAGGATCGTCGGAAGAGCATGAGGTACATAATCCTGCGATGCTGAATGCAATAGCTACATAAAATAGAGATATTTTCTGCTTCATTATCTTTTAACTGTTTGGGGATATAGACGATTTATTTGTTGGGATACAACGTTTCTACCAGACTGTTGAGGTAAACCTCCAGATTGGTATACGTTTTACTTAGAGTATATTTGGCACCGTCGGCCTTACTTTTGGGGTTCAAACCGTTGGCAGTCTCCCATTCATCAGGGATGCCGTCGCCGTCGGTGTCTTTTGGACCGGTTTCCTTTTTATATTCCGGCCAGCCACCTACATCGCTGGCTTTATCAATGAGTCCCTTTTCACTGCCATTGCTGCCGTCTGCCGTATAATCTCCGTTGCGAACGTTGGCTATGATGCGTTTATCGACATCATCATATTTTAAGGAAGCACCGGCATACTTTAATACTGATTCATAAGCTTCTTTTGCCGATTGAGTGAATTCGGATGCATCTTCGGAAATAGTAAATTCGTTACTTGACTGAAGTGCTTTTTCTCCTCCATCGGGTAAAGGAACGGCTTCTGTTGCATTGGGGTGTAACCCTTGCCAGTTGTCATTGTTTACAGAAGTAAGCAGAGATTGATATTCGGCTTTCAATTCAGGACATGTGCCATCAAAATAGTTTCCTTTCAGATAAAAAGTACCCCATATACCTTTGGTGTTTTTATTTGTACCGTCATCACCGTTAGGTTGGAAGATACGGTTTACAATATTTTTCTTGGTATTGGTAACTGGTCCGGGCTTGTAGTAGTTGTTCACGAAATTATAGCTTCCTCCTTCTCCTGCATAGCCACCATTGGTCGGTCCCCAGTTATAGAAAACATTATTTCGTAAATCGAGTTTTTCATTTTCCGGTTTCCCTGTATAGCGGCTACCGCATAAACGTGGTGTACGGCTGCTGTGGTGGGCTAATAAATTGTGGTGGAATGTAGCGGGTGATCCTCCCCATATTCCTCCGTAACCGTGATTACCTTTGGTGTGTACCGAACGATTCAAACTTTCGCTGATGATACACCATTGCATGGTAAAGTTAGTGTTATCGTAGAAAGAAGCACATTCATCAGTGCTCCAACTCATCGAACAATGGTCAATGATAATATTTTTATGTTGCTTTCCCCACAATGCATCACCGCTGTCGGCTTCTGCTTCTGTTGTAAAGTTGTCCGATCCCATGCGGAAACGCATGAAACGGATGATTACGTTGTCCGCCTGTACGGATACGGGATGTCCTTTCAGGCAAATACCGTCACCCGGTGCACTCTGGCCGGCAATCGTTACATCTCCGTTGGTTATCCTCAAGGGGCTTTTCAGTTCTATCAATCCACTTACTGCAAATACGATCGTGCGCTTTCCCGTGCGATTTAATGCGTAGCGTAATGTTCCTTGTGTTGTCTTATCGTTGTCTTCAAGCGAAGTTACTATATATACATCTCCGCCTGCTCCGCCGGTAGTATAACGACCTGCACCGTAAGCACCCGGAAAGGCATAACGCGTTTCGGCAGGTGTCTCTTCTTCACCACCTTCGTTCTCATTACCACCGTTACCGGTATTCTGTCCCGGTGTTTCATCGGTGATACTTGGGTCTTCGCTGCTGCAAGCAACCGATAGGTTGATTACACAGAAGCACAATAATCCCATTTTAATAGATTTGAGCATACAAATTATCTTTTAAAAAAATAGAGTTCTTTGTCTCATACATTATATTTGCTGATGATGTGACAAAGAACTCTTTATTAAATCTTATTGGTTTTATTCGCTTACTGTACCGTACTGGCTTACAGTTTTCACTGTATAAATATTGCTTTCGTCAGTGTTGGTCAGTGTAACGGTAGTGTCTGTCGTTTGCCCTGCATAGTTACCATTCATAAAGATGAGGTAGCCGGCAGCACCGGATACTGCATCCCATGTCAGAGTGTTTCCCGACAGATTGACATTGGTAGGTGCTGCAAGGGGAGTTTCCATATACTCTTTCGGGTTCCAGCTGTCAATAGTTATTATATTCTCATATGTATATTTAGCAGCTTCGGATGCTGTTAGCACTGAACTAGTGAAGGAAACGTTTCCGGAGGTGATTGTTTTACTTTCCGCAATCATATTTCCATTCTTGTCGATAGTGTTATATTCAGCATATAGTGTAGGTACTTGTCCACCATATCCCCAGTGTGAATCTATAATATCCATTTTCAACTTGGTGTTGATCCAGACAGTTTTCGTGGTTGTGGCTTGGGAACGTCCGAATGAGAATTTTGTATCATCACCGTTTACCGTACAATCTTTTATAACATATCCGTATTTATCGCTTTCACTGGTACGCGAAGCAGTTATAACGCTACCACCGTCATTGCCTGTATTATAGAATGTACTGTTTTCGATAAGTACATCGCCACTTCCCCAGATATAATCTGTATGACCTTCAATCCATGAGTTATAAACGTATGCACGATGAGGGGTTGTATTGTTCCAATAACGGGTCCACCATGTATCCTGGTAGGAGACAAGCAAACAGTTATTCAAAGCAAAGCGGTCTTCACGGTTTATCAAGGCTTCTGCCTGTCCGTTTTTACCTAAACCACCAGTGTGACGATTTGAGAATGCACCATAAAGATTGATGATTGAAATATTTTCAGCATAAAAGTCTGTGGCTTCAATCAACACTACTGTGTTTTGGTCTTCACTATATCCGGCTTTGCGGGCTGGTGAATTTTCGTTGAAAATAGAATAAGGCCATGAGGTAGCATTACTTGAATCATCTACACGGTTTACTGCAAACTGGATTTTAACACCATCACGGCTCTCACCGATTAAATGAACAAATGGTTTATTCTTATTGATCCGGACACATTCATTATAAGTTCCGTTGGCAATGAAGATTTTATAAGGACTGGTAGGTGGGGTAGTGATGGCGTTGATTGCAGCCTGGAGAGTAGTGTAATCACCATTCCCTTTTGAATCAACAATTGCATCGAATACTTTTCCACCGCCCGAAATTTCAGATTTGGCAGTAAAGCTTAAAAAGAAGTCTTCGTCGTAAGCTCTTCCCTGCATATCCGTTAATGCTCCGGCAGGAACTTCGAAAGTACATTCTTTGTTTTCCATACCAGAGAAGGTATAACGTACTTTTTCGTAGTTGATGGATACACGCACTACTCCTCCGTTGAAATAGATTTCTGTATCCGGAGCCTGACGCATAGCTTTGCTGAAAGTCAGTTCTACATATCCGCTCGGACCTACTACATCACCATCATTGATATTCTGTGAAATCAGAACAGGGATGCTTGTATCTTCTGCATCATCGTTGTCATTACAGGAAGCACCTGTAAGAATCAACAAGAACAGAAGTAAGTATTTACTTATTGTATTGATTGAATTTGTATTCATAATATCTGTTGCTTTTTAGAGAAGATTCTCCGTCAAGTAAATGCAAATTCCAGACTTGACGGAAAACCTTGTAGTTTTATTTAGTTATTTGTTCCAACGTTGGTCACCGACTCTGTATTCTTCAGGAACATCTGCTCCAAAAGTCAAATCTTCACTTGAACCATTAGGGAATAGCTGATCGGAAGTCAGAGGAAGACTAGTATAGTCTTTTCCCCAGTCGGGTGTAACAAATGAAAAGTCAGAAGCCTTATACAAGCCGTTTACGTTCAGGGTTGTAGCTACGGAACTTGTGTTGTAGAAAGGTTTAACTCCACCTTTGGCAAACAGGGTGTTTGATATAGTTATTGTCATGTCTTTTGTATCTCTGCAGAAAGCATCACTTGCTGACATATCATAGAATGTACAATCTTTGATTGTTATTGTACCGGGTTGTCCTGACTTGTGTCTTATGAATTGAGACGCAGAAGCTCCCTTGGATACAATAATAGAAGTGTTGGAAACCACTAAATTGAGAGTTGTTAATGTTACCTTGTCAGAAAGAAGTAATCCATAATGATTGGATGTTGCTGCTCTTCCCAATCCTTTGATGATACAGTCGTCAATAGTAACAGACATAGCATTACTTGTACTTGCATTCATACGAACGATACCACGGATATTGGTAATTGTACACGAGGTAACTTCTATTTCTTTGATGCAACCTGAAGCACCGTTTTGATAAATAAGGGTTGTATTTCCTTCATCGGTAATATTCAGATTATGGAATTCTACTTTATCACATATTCCGCTGGCACCTATGCCTTTTTTAATAGTCATATTAACCTGTCCGTCTTGACTGTCACCCCAGAAAATAAGGTGAGTCACGCCAGCAGCAATGCTTTCTTTTTCTTGTGCAAATCCTTCTGTTCCGGAAACATTGATTAATACTTTTCCTGAAAGATTATCCCAGTTGGCAAGGGCATCTTCCCATGTCATTTCAGTATACCCCGTCGGTTTACCTTTCTTAGTTGTAAAGGTGATACGAGAACATATAGAGCCGTTTGCGAAAGCATAAGCCGTATATTCCGTACTGGAAGCCAAACCTGTGATTGCCACCTTATGTGCAGCAATATCTGCTGGTGATAATTGGGTTCCTGATTCAGGTACTCCTTCGGTAGAAAGAACACAAGCATATTCATCTACATCCACCGTTTCTTCCCATGAGAATACAGCTGAATTTGCTGTTATATCACTGATGGTAGATTCGATTTCCAAACCAGGGATGGTAACAGTCTGTGAACCACGCGGATTATTTCCATTATAAATAGTAATCGTGTATTCAGTGAATGACTTCAAATTTTCAACCCATGCTTCACCTGCGGCAGCTTCTGTTGACGAAATAACACGTGAAGTTGCTTCTGTGGCACCCGTTTCCATGATTTCGAAATGATCGACTGCTAATCCGGCTTCCCATGACATACGTACTTTTCCTTGACCTTCAGGTAAGTCTTCAGTAGTTGGAATATTTAGGATAGCTTCTTCCTTAACTGAAGCAAAAGTCTTTTTATAATTTACCCAACGAGATTCCTTCTCTCCGGAAATAGACTTGATACGCATATAATAAGTCGTATTTACCGCCAGATTATCCATTGTGTAAGGTGACTGCTTGATCCGGTTGGCAGGATCATTTCCATAAACGATATTTCCATTTTCTTCTGATCCCATTGGAGTTTCGTCAGTCATCTCGTTAGGACTAATCTCGATAATGTAATAGTCGGTATTGGATGTTGAGCTCCAAGTTACTACCGCTCTGGCTACTTTACTGTCTGTTTCTATACTGATTCCGTTTTCATCAGTTCCGAAAGGACGGCTATAGGAAGAGTCAATATCCCAATCACTTTTCTCTGTACACGAAGATACAGCCAAAGAGGTCAGGAGCATGAAAGCTCCCATTCCCAATATATTTTTTATATTCTTCATCATTTTACGATTTTAAGATTAATCCGAATAACCATAAGAGTTATGTAATTTACCGTTTGAGGTAGAGATGGTTGTAGAAGCTATCGGCAATAAATAACGATTCTTCACAGCCTTGTTCAATCCGCCAGAAATACTAGGCAAGTTTACTTTCAGATTCTTTTGCTCCTTGTCACTGGTTTCAGCTCCGAAAAAGCTCTTGTTTTCATATTCTCCACCTACTTTAGCTCCAAATACGAGAGAAGTCATATCGATATACATCGGATTGTCCGTGCGATATTTATAGTTCACATACTGTGGATATGTACCATTATACACTGCATTTGTATATTCGTTTTTGAATTCGTCTATTTTTTCGCTCAACAGGTTCCAACGGATTAGGTCGAACTTACGAACACCTTCTCCTGCCAGTTCCCATGCATTTTCGTCAACAATTGCATCGAAGAAGTCTTTTCCCATTAGAGCAGTCCATGCAGCATCACGTTTGGTTGCATCGGTGAAAGCACGGTCGTGTACTTCTTTCAGGGCTGCTGTGGCTGTTAATGTACAACCTTCGGCTGTTGCACCCTTACCATAAAGTTCGTTCACAACTTCGGCATACATCAGCAATACTTGCGGATAACGCATTTTCACTACGTTGATACCGGAACAAACTTTCTGATCGCTGGCCAATACAGCTGCGTACCATTCAGAGTTTTCCATCATCTTACGATAATCCCATTTTCCACAATAAAGACCGAAAGGAGCATTTCCTAACATATATTCTTTAAATACTTTGGTGTTTTTGTCTGTAGAAAGTTGTGAAATAGCACAAGTCAGATCGCGGCGGATATCTCCTTCGCCAAATGACAGATAATAAGGAGCAGTCAGTTTCAACTTACCGGATGAGTTACCTTTCGGACCAAATAGGGAACTGGCACCGTTTATACGATATCCGATAGTATATCCCAGCTCACCACTTTTGTTTAGTCCCATTGGAATCTCGAACAGGTTTTCTTGATAAGTCTGATCTAGTTGTCCGATATTTATTAAACGCCAGTATTCTTCTACAGAAGGATTCAGTTTATGTTTTCCTGAACTGACAACAGCTGCCAGATGTTTTTCGGCCAATTCGAATAGTTCTCTACGTTTGGTATCGCTGCAACGTTGAGTAGGATAAGTAGCGTCACTGTTATCTCCGGTGATATATCCGTCTTTAGCTTGTTCGCGGATAGCATATCCGGCACGTGTCATTGCAATGTTAGCCAAGAGAGCGTGAGCATAGCCTTTGCTTACATGTTCGGTTGTATAACCGTCTTCACCAGCCCAAGGTAAATATCCGATAGCTTCCTCGAGTTCAATTATCAATTCATCCATGATATCGTCACGATCTGCCTTTCCAATGTAAACATTAGACAGGTCGCTGTTGGAAGATTCTGTTTTGAAAGGAATATCACCGAACAAGCGGATCAGATCGAAATAAATCATCGCACGCAATGTCATCGCTTCTGCACGGAATCTCATCATGCTGGTACGGGTTGCTCCTGCTTGTTGTATCAGTTGGCTATTGTTTATACCATCTACTACCAGATTCGCATTCTCGATTACTCCGTACATGGCATCCCATACTTTGGAAAGTTGTGACCATCCCGGATTAGCGTTGTAGTTCATATTACCACGTTCGCTGGACGTGTTGCTTGCATCCGTACCCAAACCGTCAATCAGTTCACAGTCGGTATTGGTTCCGGCAATGATAGGTAGGAAGTTAGAATAAGTCTGGTCTTGCGTCAGGCTGCCGTAAACTTTATTAAGTGCCAATTCTGTATAATAGGCATTATTAAAAGTTGATTCATTATCCAATTCAGACGGTGAGGTCTGATTCAGGAAGTCCGAACAGGAAGACAGGGCAATTAACCCCAGCCCCAGGAATAATGTCTTATATATTTTCATACGATCAATCTGTTTAATGTTTTAATTAGAATGTAACGTTAATACCACCCACAAATGTGCGGCTCTTAGGATAAGCGGCGTAATCTATACCCGGAGTCATCGCATTTTTCTTACTGCTTGTATCGACTTCAGGGTCTGCTCCGCTGTAGTTAGTCCAACAGAACAGGTTATATCCTGTCAGATAGATTCTCACATTCTGCATAAACGCTCTCCTTACAATTGTTTTCGGAAGAGAGTATCCGATAGTAATGTTATTCAAACGCAGGAATGAGGCTTTTTCTACTGCATAATCAGTCAGCTGCATGGTAGTAGCGCTGGCCGGATTGTACATATTGGCGTTAGCGTTTATTTCATTCAGACGTAATCCTGCTGTTGTCATGTCTCCATAGGTATTGAGGACATCTGTAGAGCTGGACGACAGGTTCAAACCAGTTTCCGGATCAATCCATGTGTAACGGTTAGACAATCTGAAATCATTGTTTAAGTTATAACCGGTTCTTGAACCTGAACGGAAAGAAGCTGCCAGTTTTGTTCCATTGACAATTACATTTCCGAGAGAGTAGTTAAAGAATACATTGAAATCGAAATTACCTACACGACCATCGAATCCAAAACCTCCGGTTGTAGGAGCGATAGTGTTACCCAAACGTTGTTTGAGAGGGTTACCATCTTTATCACATTCCAGTTTCAAACCACCCGGATAGTATTTACCACCGGTGATAGTAGGACTGTTATCTTGCATTCCGTCTTTTAATCCCCATTCGCTACCTGCCCAAACCAGTTCGCCGGTAGGGTTGGTGACAGGATCATATACAGTATAATAACCGTTTGTCTTATATCCCCAAACTTCACCCAAACGTCCGCCTTTCTCTACGCGGAAGTCTTCGTATTTGGCCATTGTACTACCTGACCAGTTACTACTTTGCCAGGGAGAGTCTGTATTCAGTTTATCAATGCGGTTGCGGTTGTAAGCAATGTTGGCATTGAAGTTCAAAGAGAAATTCTTTTTATCAAATAAAACAGCACTAACAGACAATTCTACACCTTTATTGGATGTCTGTCCGAAGTTCTTGTACTGATAGTTATATCCGGAGAGAGAAGGAATTTCAGTACGCATCAATAAGTCTCTGGTTGTATTCCAGTAAAAGTCGATAGCACCGGAGATACGATTGTTCCAGAATCCATAGTCAATACCGATGTTACGGGTGACTGTTGTTTCCCACTTCAAATCGGGGTTGTATAAGTTCGTTCCATGTTCCAACATGGTAGTGCTTTCTCCGTTGAAGAAAGGATTGCGTGCATCATTACCTCCCAAAGAGTAAGTGGTGGAAAGCAAACCGGAATTGATACGGTTGTTACCGGCAGTACCGAAGCTTAAACGTAGTTTCAAAGCTGACAGCCAGTCTTGAGTGTTACTCATGAAAGCCTCGTCAGAGATACGCCATGCCAAAGCTGCTGACGGGAAAACACCCCAACGATTTCCGGAACCGAACTTGCTCGAACCGTCTGCACGTACTGTAACAGCAAGCAAGTATTTATCCATCATAGTATAGTTCACACGACCAAAGAATGATAATATGTTTTCTTTTGCAGCAATGGTAGATTGGTTGGCTAAAGCTTTGCCCGAACCCATATTTGCTTTCATATCATCGAAATTCATAGTAACAGGGAAAGCTACAGATACATTTTCTATTGATTTCCTTTGGCTGCTGCTTACTTCATGTCCGATCAATACATTGAGTTTATCACGACCTTTGAACAGTTTTTTGTTATCATAGGTCAATGTGTTGGCATTACGCCAGCTCATCGTCTTTTCTCTCAACAGGTAGGCTTGTGGCTGACCGTTATATCCATATTTAGAATTAGATACTGCATCTACTCCCCAATACTGTTCTGTATCGTCAAACTTCCATCCATATCCGAATTCGGAACGGAATGTCCAGTTCTTGAATGGTTTCCAGTTTAAACCTACATTGTAGTTCTGGTTGAAAGTATTGCGGGTTTTATCCGTTGCAAGCAGACGTTCCAATGGAGATTTCTGTTGTGCCGAACTGTTTTCTTCGTCGTCATCACTGTATTTAAGTGAATCAACCGGACGGAATATGGTAGCATTAGCCACAGTTGAATTGGCAGCATTGGATTCATTGGTATCAGCACCACCACCTAAACCGTCAATGGTAGAGTAACTTAACCGGGCGTTAAAGTCCAGTGTCATCCATTTATTCAGTTCTGATTTAATTTTTGCATTTACATTGTCTTTTTTGAAGCCGGAATTAAGCATGATACTTTTTTCTTCATTATGGGCATAGCTGACACTATAAGTCATTTGCTTGGTTCCGCCACTTACATTAATGTTATATTGTTGCTGGTTTCCAGTACGTCCGAACATCTCGTCTTGGTAATCGGTACCATCAATAGAACGCCAAATATCCATATCGGCAAAGTTTCCATAATCCAGAGAACCGATTTCACGCTGATAAGCAACGAAATCGTAAGGACTCAAGACTTCAGTCAGTTTGGTTACCTGTTTAAAACCGAAAGAAGCACCGAAGTCTACTTGCGTTTTACCTTCTTTTCCGCTCTTGGTAGTAATGATGATTACACCATTTGCACCACGGGCACCATAAATGGCTGTGGAAGAAGCATCTTTCAATACGTCGATGCTTTGAATTTCCGAGGGAGCGATATCACTAATGCTTGAAACAGGGAAACCGTCTACAATATATAAAGGAGAGTTATCCTGTGATAGTGAACCACCACCGCGAACACGGATCTTTATATCTGCATCGGGAGAACCTTCAGTAGTAGTAACACTAACTCCGGCAAGTTTACCGGTAAGGGCTTCAGATGCACTTGCTACTGGTATAGCAGCTAAGTCTTTGGCACTAACAGAGGCTACAGAACCGGTTAAATCTCTTTTATTGACCGTACCGTAACCAATTACTACGACTTCGTCCAAAGCTTTCGAGTCGTCGACCATTTGTACATTAATTGTTTTTCTACCTTGAACGGCTACTTCTTGAGTTTTCATACCTATGTATGAAATAACCAATGTTTTTTTGCCATCAACTTTAATAGAAAAATTACCATCTAAATCTGTAATCGTACCATTGGTAGTATTACCTTTTTCTACAACAGAGGCTCCAATAACAGGCTCTCCGCTGGTGTCTTTCACGTTACCTTTTACGGTAATCGTTTGCGCAGATACGCTAAGCGATATTGCTGAAAATAGTATTAGCAATAAGGAGCGCATGTTTTTCACTTTGTTAGACATTCTTTGCATGTTTATTAATTAATGGTTGTTGTTTGATATTTCATAAAAAATCCCGATGAGAGTTCATTCATCGCTACAAAAGTATGAGAATGAAGATATAGTGATGTGCAATATTTGTTTTTCACCTCGTATTTTTTGTTTTTTAGTTTGTTGCGAGGTGTAGTTATTAGCTTTGAAGGGTGTTATTTGTGTTCTAAAGGCCGGCAAATATACGAATCAGAGATTTATAAATTGATTTTTTCACCGGTTTTTATCCGGCATTCATCGGAATTTATACCGTAAATCAACTGAAAAGCCTGTGGAAGCATAGGGAAATGATGTATCTTTGAACCATTAATCAATTAATAATAGAAACAATGGAAGAGAAACAAAATTTTCCCCGTGCTACAGGCTTTTCCGGTAAAATACTGATAGCTTTGCTTTTTATCCTTTCCGGGATTCTACTGTTTGCCCGTAATATGGGATGGATAACTTCAGAAGTATTTGATTTGATCGTATCCTGGCATTCACTCCTTATATTATTAGGTATATATGCAATGATTCGCCGCCATTTCATCGGTGGAATCATCCTTTTTCTGGCGGGTGTCTATTTTCTGATAGGAGGACTTTCCTGGTTACCGGAAAATTCACAGGCAATGGTGTGGCCCCTCGCTCTGATAATAGCAGGTGTTTTATTTATCTTCAAACCCGGCAGAAATAAGAGGGCGCAATGGGCTCGTCAGCATACAATGGAACATCGTCGGCAATGGATGAAGATGCATCAGGGTAGACCCGGCATGAACTTTGAGAGTGAGCAACAACAATCGGAATCAGTAGATGGTTTTTTGCGTTCGGAGAATGTCTGGGGAACTGCACGTCACGTAGTACTTGATGAGTTGTTTAAAGGAGCTATGATTCGTACCTCTTTCGGGGGGACGACTATTGATCTTCGCCATACCCATATTGCACCGGGAGAAACCTATATTGATTTGGATTGCAGTTGGGGAGGAGTCGAGATTTATGTCCCGTCGGATTGGACAGTCGTCTTCAAATGCAATGCTTTCTTTGGAGGATGTGATGACAAACGCTGGCAAAATGGGAATGTAAACAAGGAGAATATATTGGTCATTCGTGGAACGCTTTCTTTCGGAGGCTTGGAAGTTAAAGACTAGCGTATGAAACCACATCCGATAATAGATTATCCATTCCGCTGGATTCCGATGCTGGTGCTGGCGTTGATTCTGGTTGCGACACAGGTGGTTTTAGTCTGTGGATATACCGGAAACGACTATCTTCCTGCTCTGGTAGATGGAGTGGCAACAATTGGTTGGCTGGCAGCCATAGCCTATTTGGCCTGGTTTGTGGTCGGTCTTGTTTCGTTGTTCCAGACGGATATAATCATGATAATCGTTGGAAGCCTGTTATGGCTGGCGGGTAGTTTTATGATCTGTGATATCATGGTGAGGATTGTAGGCATATCCTATATTCCTTTTGCGCAGACCATACCTTTCCGGTTATTGTTCGGACTGCCAACCTTGATTGCCATTACTTTATGGTATCGCCTGATTGTAACTAAAGAAGAAGTACAGAATCAGGAACTGGATAAAGAATTGGCTGCACATCAGCTAACTGTGACCGAACAACAAGGAGAACCACAGACAGAATTAATAGATCGCATTACGGTGAAAGACGGTTCCCGCATTCATCTGGTAAAGACAGACGAACTGATCTACATACAAGCCTGTGGAGATTATGTAATGTTGATAACCCCTACCGGAGAATATCTGAAAGAACAAACTATGAAATATTTTGAGACCCATCTGTCTCCTGATACTTTTGTGCGTGTGCATCGTTCTACGATTGTCAACGTAACACAAATTTCGCGGGTCGAGCTTTTTGGAAAAGAAACTTATCAGTTGTTATTGAAGACTGGCGTGAAACTTAAAGTAAGTCTTTCCGGTTACCGGTTATTAAAAGAGCGGCTGGGGATCTAAAATTTGTTCAATCTTATCATAAAAACTGATTTTTCCCCCATATCGGTCAAAAAATGAATGTCAGAATGAAAAGCTTCCACTACTTTTGTTTCCATCATCTAATAATGTGAATAAGGAAATGAAAAGAAAATTAGTTTATGTTTGTCTGCTGGCAATGGTTGCGGGAGGAATGATGTCCTTTTCCTATGACATACCCGAAAAACAGGAGACAGGCGGCCGGGAAGATCGAGTGATCTCTTTTCCCGGAGCTGAAGGACACGGTAGATACACGACAGGCGGCCGTGGTGGTAAAGTGTATCATGTGACTTCTTTGGAAGACGATGGTTCGCAGGGGACTTTACGTTGGGCTTTGAAACAAAATGGACCTAAAACGATTGTCTTTGATGTGGCAGGTACGATTCATCTGAAATCGGAATTACGAACAGGGAAAGATCATCTCACCATTGCAGGACAGACTTCTCCCGGAGGAATCTGTCTGGCTGATTATGGCTTTTCTATTAATTCTAATAATGTAATTATCCGTTTTCTTCGTTTCCGCCCCGGAGAAGCCAGTGGGAAAGAACCCGATGGGTTGGGCGGCTGTGATAAGAAAGATATTATGGTAGACCATTGCTCTGTCAGTTGGAGTGTAGATGAATGTCTTTCCGTTTATGGTATGGAAAACTCTACGGTACAATGGTGTATTGGCTCTGAAGCATTAAGAAAAGCGACTCATGTAAAAGGGGCACATGGATATGGAGGCAATTGGGGAGGACATAAAGCTTCTTATCACCATAACCTGATCGCTCACTGTGAGAGTCGCGTGCCTCGTCTGGGCCCTCGTCCTTCTACATTAGCTCTTGGCGAATGTGTTGATATCCGGAATAATGTTTTCTACAACTGGGCTGGAAACGGCTGCTATGGCGGGGAAGATCAGCATGTCAATATCGTCAATAACTATTATAAACCGGGACCGGCAACAAAACAGGCTTCCAAACAGGTGCAATATCGTATTGCCAAAGTCGGAGTTTATCCGCAAGCTTATGTTTACGTTGATGGAGAACCCAAAAAGAACTTGGCTTTTCAACCTTACCTGCAGAAATGGGGAACTTTCTATATTGATGGAAATAAGATAGAAGGTAACAACAAAGTTACTGCCGATAACTGGACGGACGGAGTCTATGCCCAGTTGAAGAATGATGAAAAAGTAGATTTCCTCTGGACAGAAGATGCCAAAGAATCTATCCGTCTGAAAGAACCTCTTGATTTTGGAGTAATCACTACTTATTCGGCTGACAAGGCTTATGAACAGGTGATGAATTATGCAGGTTGCTGTAATTATCGTGATGAAGTAGACAAACGTATCATTTCCGACACCCGGAAAGGAACGGCAACTTTCACCGGAGAAGGAAATAAACCCGGATTTATCAATAGCCCCAAAGACACAGGCGATTCTCCCTGGCCGGAATTATCAATAGCAGGTCTTTCGGCACCGGTAGATTCGGACGGTGATGGCATACCTGATGAGTGGGAAATAAAAAACAGACTTGATCCGAATAATCCCGTAGATGGAAATACAAAAACGAAAGATCCGAATGGACAATATACGAATCTTGAGGTATATTTGAATAGTTTGGTGCAACATATAGTCGATGCACAGAACAAATAGGTAATCAGCAATTCCCCGTTCAATGCGGAGAATTTAGATGATATGCCCTTCAGGTGTTTTATGATAACATTTGAAGGGCATATCTTTTTTGTGCATGGCTATACCAGAGGGGCACTTTTTTACCCCAGTCCGTTTTTTACTCCTTTTCTACTAAATCTTACTCTATCTTCTCTTGCTTAATCCTCAATTTTGCACTGGTGAAAGAACAAAGAATTCACTCTAGCGAAAAACATCATTAATGTACAATGAAAATCTAAACAGAATGAGAAACATGAATTTATTATTCCGGAGTATGAATTCTCCTTGAAAAGCGACCCTGTTCTTTGGGTGAAAAGGACCATAAAAAGGTGGTTGTATTTTTATATTGTATATCTTTAAACTGTATAAACTAATATTTATGAGACATCTAACAAGAATTTTATTTTTATTATTTCTCACCTTTTTCTCTTGTTCACAGCAGGTGGAGGATGGATGGGAGTCTGATGAGTTACCTTGTGAGCACGAAACGCATCCTGTAAGCGTTAGTTTTAGCCGTGCAAGTCTTGAAACCTTTACCGAAGAAGGCATAACGGAGATTGGCATTTATGCGTATCTGAAAGATTCTATGGTATATGGAAAGAATCTTTCTTTAAATGATGGAAACTTACAAATAGATCTTCCTCTCGGAGAAAATCTGCAAACTTTCGCTGTAGCAAATGCGGATCATCTGACCGATGTAGACAGCCTCTCTAAAGTAGTAGTGTATCAAGATATCTATGCACAAAAACAGGTGTATATTTCAGATGTTGTAGATCTGACCTCAGACTATTCTGTCAGTAATCTAAGTCTGGAACTGAAACGTTTGGTTGGACAAGCTACATTCCAGCCTAGAGAAACTGCAGATGAACTCAATGCTATTACTCGGTTTGACCAGTTGAATGTCACTTTTACGAATGTCGGTGTCGCCTATAAAGTAAAGACCGGTGCATGTGTTCAACAGGATATAACGATTAGTGTGGATCGGGCTGCAGGCTTTAGTGCATCTGTTTATTCGTTTCCAACAATCAATGCAGACTTAAGAACGTCGGTAGATGTGGTATATTTGAAAGGCGGAGAAGAAGTAAACCGCACAAATAGTCCGCTTGATACAGGCATTGCCTTTGAATCGTCCAAACATTCTATAGTCTATATGCCTATATTAGAGGAAGCGTATTTACAAAATTCGTGGACTCGTAGTCTGGTCATGAGGAAAACTGATATGTTCCCCCAACCATTTACAATAGAAGAATCTGAATTTTAAAACAGGAGTCTTATGAGAAAAAATATAATTTATTCTTTAGTGGGATTGGCACTTCTGCTGGGTACGTATGCTTGCTCTGATGATGATAAGTATTCGACTTCAGTAGTAAATCAAATTGAACTATTTTTGGATGATGAACCGTGGGCAGTGAATACAGGATTGTCAACCAAACCTCTTTTTATATATAAAGATAACGGAGAGTATTTTGCTAATTATACCTCACATTATCGTTTCCAGTTACCTAATGGAAAATATAGGATTTTGTCAACAACACAGACAGATTCGATTCCTTGCCCGAGTAATTTGAATGATATTGTTATTCGGCAAGACCCGGCTGCAAAAGTGAAGTATGCTATTTCAGCTCCTGTGGAATACAGTTCCCCATTCAATGATCCGTTGAGTATTCGTATGTATAACCGGACAGGAGTGATCCGTCTGAAAGCTACAGATAAAAAAGCGGATAAGAGATATTCAACGGTACGCGCTGTGCTTTCATGTCCGATTTCCGGTTATAAAGTATCAGATGCCAGATTCATAGAAACGCCGATAGAAATTATCCGCGATAAAGCTACCAGCAGTGGTGGTGTGAATTATACAGATGATATGGTGTTGTTTGAGACACGGACGATAGGAAAAGAGATAGGTATTCGCATTGATTATTTGGATCAGCATAATAATGTGGTGCAGTCGAAAACTATTGATGGTACATTCCCTATATTGCCCGATGATACTACACAGGTGGCTTTTGCTCTTAATAACGCCGACGAACCGATGATTCAGGATTATAAAGTGACGATAGCGTCGGAAGGATGGGATGAAGAAGAAATAAATCCGGAAGCCCCGATGAGAATACCGGATGGATATAGATATGTGAATCCGGAAGAGAATCTGGAACAGATATGCAAAGCGTTGATGGCGGATGTGACTGTAACTGAAGTGAAGCTGTTCTTGAAAGCAGGGGGAGAGTATAAGTTGGGAAGACAGACTGATTTTGGAAAGAGTCTCTATATTGTAGGACAGAAACCGATAAATGGACAAGAACTGGCCCATATGGAAATGGGTAATATGAGCATATCTACCGGTGATAACAAAATTGATGCTGTTCATTTTGAAAACCTGAATATAAAAACGACAGACTCGGATTTTTTCAAGTTCAAAAATCAACATTTCCATGTGAAAGAGATTTCGCTGAAAGGGTGTGATATTAATGATTTGGGACGCACGATGTGGTATCAGGAAGTAAATGCCAAACTGGCACAAACTGTTGATAACCTTATTATTGAAGATTGCCGTTTCTTCGGCTTAAATTCAGGTAGCAGCGGATTGTTTGGGTTGTCTACTAAACAGGATGCTCCTATTTACAATATTGTGTTCAGAAATTCTACATTCCATGCAAATAATCTGACTAAAGCATTGATAACAGGTTTGAGTTCCATGACCGGTGATTTGAGTATAGCCATAGAGAATTGTACGTTCATCGGAATGGCACCTGTAGGTATGACATTCTTTGATTTGTCGCCGAAGAATACCAGCAGTTTCACATTGACAGTTAAGAATAATCTGTTCAGTGGCATATCCGAAGAAGGAAGTGGTACTTGGTTTAATTTGAGAAATGTAACAGGCAGAACATTTGCAGACAATTATCATACGCAGGGTTTCGTCATGAATACTTGGGGAGTAAACGATAATGAACTTCCGGCTGAAACAACTTCAATGAGTGCACTCTTTACGGATGTTGAGGGAAGGGATCTGACTATTAAGGACAAGAGTTCGGAAGTATATACCAAAGGAATCGGTGATCCGCATTGGATTAAATAATAGTTAAAGTATAAACGAATAAATTATATAGGATATGAGATCATTTCTAATCATATTATTGGCAGGATTGCTTGGGGCTTGTAGTTCGGATGACGAAAAGAACGAAGCAGCATTAGCTAATAACTTGGAAGTATCAAAGAATGAGGTGAAACTCACCAACGTAGGAGGTTCTTTTACTATCAATGTGACTGCAACCGGCGATTGGACAGCTAAAGTCACAGAAAGTAATAGTAGCTGGCTGACTCTTTCGAAAGAAAGTGGAAATGGAAACGGCGATCTTCGTTTATTCTTCACTGAAAACACAGATGACGCGAAGCGTGAAAGTAAGATTAAGGTTACTTTGACGAATGTTAATACGACGATTGAACAGGAAATCTCTGTAGAACAACTGGGTACTGATCCGGATATTTTGCTGGATTATTCAAAGGAAGTGATTCCATTTTTAGGAACTACTCTGATTTGTCAGGTTGTATCCAATGTGGCATGGAAAATAGAGATTGACGATCAAACCGACTGGATCAAGGAAGTCGATCAGTCTGCACAGGAGAGCCGTAGTTTTGTGACAGATAATGTTCACTTTGCTATTGCATTGAACGTGGCAGCGGAGAGAAGAGGGAATATCGTATTTAAGACAGTGGGTGATTACATCATGAGTAAGACTGTGGAGATTGTTCAGGAAGGAGTCAAAACGACTCTGGAAGTAGAGCAGGATGAATATATTATTCCTTATAAGTGTAAGGCACTAACTATTCCCGTCACTCAAGAATATGCAATAGAATATACGATGACTTCAACCGAACCCTGGATTACTTTGGATAAGGAAGCTTCGACAGAAGATGCAATCGTACTGAAAATACAAGATAATACAGATCGTTTTCCACGCACTTCTTCTGTGATCATAAAGAACAGCGTGTTGGAACAGAAGATAGAGATTTTTCAGTATGGTAAACCTGATACGAGTATTGGTGACGACCCATCGGCCGGACAACTTTTGGCTTTCCCCGGTGCGGAGGGAGGTGGACGTTTTACAACCGGAGGCCGTGGCGGTGAAATCTATCGGGTTACTAATTTGGAAGATTATGGCAAAAATGAAACTCCCATCAAAGGAAGTCTGCGTTATGGAATCGAGAAGTCCGACCAGCCTCGGAATATCATCTTTGATGTTTCGGGTATCATAGAACTGAAGCGTGGATTGTTTTTAGTAGATCATCCCAATGTAAGTATCTTGGGACAGACAGCTCCGGGCGATGGTATCACGTTGAAGAACTATAATTTCTCTTTTAATCTGTCGGCAGACAGCAAAGAAATGAATGCAATTATTCGTTTCTTACGTTGCCGTCCCGGTGACAAATACGAGGATTATGCCGAAGATGCTATTGGAGGAAGATATTTCACGAATGCGATTGTCGATCATGTTACTGCCAGTTGGGGAGTTGATGAAACTCTGTCTTTCTATGGTTGTCAGAATTTTACTGCGCAGTGGTGTATGTCAACAGAGAGCTTGAATAATTCCAATCATGCCAAAGGAGCTCATGGGTATGGAGCGATGTTTAGTGGTGATAATGCTTCTTACCATCATATTCTGATGGCACATCATAGTAGCCGTGCTCCCCGAATTTCTGATATGCCGGAACCCGGAACCCAAGGAGCCGGTGACCATATCGGATATTTTGATGTACGAAACAATGTCTATTATAACTGGAGTGAAGCCGGATTTGGCTGTTATGGTGGAAAATATGGAACGTTCAATATTGTCAACTGCTATTATAAAGCAGGACCGGCTACCGGAACAGGAAGTATGTCCTGGAGAGTTCTGTCAAGTGATCCTACCGCCAGAGCATATATCGAGGGCAACCATGTGACTGCCAGTGCAGAAGTTACGGCAGATAACTGGACGAATGGAATCTGGAGTCAATTTTGGCGCGATTTGCATCCTACAGAAGAAGAAATGCATGCAATGAGAATGGCGGAACCGCAGCCATTTAGTAAGGTGACCAGCCATACACCCGAGCAAGCCTATGAAAAGGTATTGCAATATGCCGGCGCCTCTTTGCGCAGAGATATTATTGATCAACGTATCGTGAAAGAGGTCAGAGAAGGTACTTCTACATGGACTGGTTCGAAGGATGAAAAACCGCGCCCTGGAATTATTGATACGGTGGGGGATACAGAAGGATATCCTGAAGTTAAATCGTTGAAAGCCTGGCCAGATACGGATGGCGATGGAATTCCTGATATTTGGGAAGAAGCTTACGGACTTGATCCGAATAATCCGGATGATGCTGCACAGATAAGTACGTCAGTAGATCCCAACGGGCGTTATTCCAATCTGGAAGTTTATTTTCATAACCTGGTTCAGCATATTGTTTACAATCAGAATCTGGGCGGTCAGGTTATCGAGAAGAAATAGTAAACCGTATATTTTGTAACAAAAAACTTTAGTATAATGAATAAACTAATTATAAGTATATTCACCCTGTTATTGGTGGCGGTCAGTGGTTTTGCACAGACCGTAACCGGTACGGTGACAGATAACTACGGGCCGGTAATAGGTGCCGCAGTAATGGTGCAAGGCACAAAAATAGGTACTACTACCGATATGGACGGAAACTTTACACTGACCAATGTTCCTGATGTGAATAAAGCTGTGTTGACTATCCGTTATGTCGGAATGAATGAAGTGAAAGAACCGTTGAAAGGACGTACTTCCGGAATTCATATTCAGATGACGGAAGCCGTCGGACAACTGGATGATGTGGTCGTAATCGGTTATGGTACACAGAAAAGAGGAAATCTGACTGGTTCGGTATCGAGTGTATCGGGCAAGGTTCTCGAAAAAGTACCGACTGCTTCCGTTGCAGAGGCTATTGTCGGTAAAATGCCGGGTGTGCAGGTGACAGCAGTGGATGGTTCACCGGATGCGGAAATTAAAATATTGGTGCGTGGTGGAGGTTCGATCACGCAGGACAACAGTCCGCTGATTTTGGTAGACGGATTTGAAGTGGGGAGTTTAAATGATATTCCACCGACAGATGTAGAGTCCATCGATGTCTTGAAAGATGCTGCTTCTACGGCAGTTTATGGAGCTCGCGGTGCTAATGGTGTCATTCTGGTGACTACCAAACAAGCAAAGGAAGGACGCGTATCTATCAATTTGAATACTTACTTGCAGACAAGCACATTATCAAACAAGCTGGACGTGATGGATCCCTACGAATATGTTTTGATGCAATATGAGAATGCCCGTCAAAAGAATTCCATACCCGACGATTTCTTTAATAAGTATGGACAAGCATATGAATTCTATATTTATCAGGGAGATAAAGGAACGGACTGGCAGGATGAAATTTTTGGAACGAATCCGGTATCTAAATATGTAGACCTTAGTATCAATGGCGGTACAGAGAAAACGAAGTATAAAGTGGCATTTATCCATCAAGACCGTCCTAGTGTGATGGTGGGGAACGGGTTGAAACAGAACAACCTGAATGTGAGTCTGAATACCCAGCTCTTTAAATTCCTGACTTTTGAATACCGCACCCGTTTGTTGCATAAAGAAGTGGACGGTTCCGGTACGGATGGGGTGAGTCTTTTGGATGCACTCCGTCAGGCACCTACTGAAGGATTGGATGAATATATGAAATTGCCGGAAGATGATACTTATTATGACCCTGATTTATTGGATGAGATAACCCGCTTTAACCCGAAAGAAGAATCTGAAAAGAATTATAAGAAAAGAATTAATAAGTCTCTCAATACGATAGGTGCTCTGACTTGGAATATAATGAAAGGCATGACTTTCCGTACGGAATTCGGCTTTGAAAATAATGCAGAGGAGTCTCGACGTTTTTGGGGCACTGATACATCTAACGCCAAGAATAATAATAACCAGCCAATGGCTGAGTGGAGTATGTCTCAAGGTTCCAAATGGCAATTATCCAATGTGTTTAACTACAACTTTATGTTGGATGATACGCATGATATCCAATTGATGGTCGGACAAGAAATGAAGAGTTCCCAATCCAGCCGTAAGACCTATACTACCCGCTATTTTCCGGTGAATACAACTGCGGAAAAGGCATTTGATAACCTGTCTTTGGGTACTCCTTACGAAAATAAGTCTTCTGCCGGTTCGCCCACACGCATTTCTTCTTTTTTCGGTCGTGCTTACTATGGATATAAGGATAAATATCTCGCTACTGTGACCTTGCGTGCCGATGGTTCATCGAAGTTTGCTTCAGGCAATCGTTGGGGATTTTTCCCGGCAGCGGCTGTTGCATGGCGTATGTCTAATGAGGACTTTTTGAAAGAGAGTGAAGTGGTGTCGAATCTTAAATTGAGAGTAAGTTATGGTGCTTCTGGAAATGACCGTATCTCTTCCGATATTTATCAGAAATTGTATGGTATCAGCAGCAGCCGGCCTGCGGGTTGGGAAGAAACGAGCCGGTACTATTATCAATTTTATAACACGAAAGAACTGTATAATCCCCATGTAAAATGGGAGACTACCATTACCCGTAACCTTGCCGTTGACTTCGGCTTTTTCAGAGAACGGTTAAGCGGATCATTGGAATTCTATTGGAACACGGTGAAAGACTTACTGCTTTCTTCTACTATTCCCGGCTATACAGGCTACACACATCTTATGGAGAATGTGGGGCAGACTTCAAACCGAGGGGTTGAGTTGTCTCTGACCGGTTATATCATGGACCGTCCGGACTTTACATTGAACGCGACGTTTAATATCGGTCGTAATAAAAACAAGATCGACAAACTGGCAAGGGGTGAAAAGGAAATGGTGCTTTCTTCTGGCTGGGCTGGCTCTCAACTCTTGAATTCAGATGATTATCGTGCCTACGTAGGAGGTACTACCGGTTTGATCTATGGATTTGTGAATGACGGTTTCTATACAGTGGATGATTTCAAGCCATTTGATTCAAAATCCAGAACATGGACATTGAAAGACGGAGTCGTAAACTCCAGCCCGTTGTCCGGTGACCCGCGTCCGGGTAATGCCAAATTTAAAAAACTCACTCCGGTGGATGAAAATAGTGCCAACCCGTATACGTTGACGGATGACGACCGTACTGTGATCGGTAATACTACTCCGAAGTTTTCGGGAGGATTTGGATTAAATGCAACTTTTAAAGGTTTTGATGTAAGTGCATTCTTTAATTTCATGTATGATTTCGATGTGTTCAATGCTAATAAAGTAATGATGACTACATGGGCAAGCAATAATTACAACAATTTCAGTATGGATATTTCTGCTGCGAAGCGTTGGCGTAATTTTGACGATATGGGTAATGAAATTCGTTACAGTCCGGAAATTCTTGCAGAGTTTAATAAGAATGCGACGATGTGGAATCCGACTTCTATCGGACGTCCCATTGCAATGTCATATGCAGTGGAAGACGGTTCTTTCCTGCGTCTCAATACGGCTACTATCGGCTATACACTGCCACGTGCATGGACCAATAAAGTGGGTTTGAGCAGAGTACGTTTCTATGCGTCAGGTTACAACCTCTTTACGATTACCGGATATAGCGGTTATGATCCGGAGGTAGATATTGCTACCGGATTAACGCCGAATATCGATAATAACAGATATCCGAGAAGCCGCACATACACGTTCGGTGTGCAATTGACCTTTTAATAAACTAACTAAAATGAAAGAACAATGAATAAGAAGTTATTATATTCAACCATAGCCTGCGCGATGCTCTCTTTCACATCTTGTAATGACTTTCTGGATGTGGAGCCTCCTTCAGGATTTACCCCCGGATATGTTTTTACTTCAGAAGAGGAAGCCAAAGCCTTGATGACTAAAATGTATTCTGCAATGACAGAAGACGGTATGTATGGCAGTACGCTTGCCAACAGCCTGAATACGAATACGGATGTAGAAATGTCTTCCTTTAAGAATAATACCGTAGCGGCCACCGGTGCGGATATCGGTTGTTTCGATTCCAAACCCTACTGGAATACGTTGAATAGTACATGGAACAATATGTATTCCGTGATCAATTATGCGAACGACTTCCTGCATGAAATGGAAAATTCCTCTTTGTTCTCCTTACAGATAAAAGAGGAGGGACCGACTGAAATACAACAGATGTACGGAGAGGTGAAAACACTTCGTGCGATGCTTTATCTGGATTTGATTCGTACATGGGGAGATGTCGTCTTTGTGACCGAACCTTCGAAATCCACAGATGATTTCTTTTCAGTCGGTGTGACGGAACGGAACAAGATACTGGAATACCTGATTGACGAGTTGATTGATGTAGAGCCGATGATGAAATATGCCGCCGATCTGGATTACGGGGTAGAGCGTGCTTCCCGCGAATATTGCCAGGCACTTATCGGACAACTGGCTTTGTATCGTGGAGGATGGTCTTTACGTCCCGATAAAGAGAATCCGGACAACGTGGGATATATGGAACGTGGTGACAATTTCGAGCATTATTATGATATCGCTATCACCTATCTGGGTAAAGTAATCAAGGAAAACAAGCATGATTTGAAACAGAGTTACGAAGAACTTTGGTACAATGAATGCAATTGGACGACGGCGAATAATGACGATGTGATTTTTGCTATCCCTATGCTGAAAAGTGTGACCAGCCGTTACGGGTATAATGTAGGTGTAACGATTGCCGGTGACAAGCACGAGTACGGAAGTGCCAGCAATTATCTGCATTATTGTGGTACGTATATGTTTACATTTGATGGGGATGATTTGCGTCGTGACGTTACGTGTGCTCCTTACAAATACGATAAGAACCTGAATCAGGAGATGGATATGGGAATCGCCGGCATGGGAGTAGGTAAATGGTCGAAACTTAAAATGAAGTCTCCGTTAGGCTCTTCCAGTGGTGCGGGAACGGGTATCAATAGCATACGCATGAGGTTTGCAGATGTGTTGTTGATGTATGCTGAAGCGGTGAACGAGCGGTTCGGACCGCGTGATGATGCAAAGGAAGCGATGAAGAGGGTAAGGCGGCGTGCGTTTGATTCTTCTTTGTGGGCTTCGAAAGTAGAATCTTACGTAGAAAGCCTGAATAGTGAAGACGATTTCTTCAAAGCAATCATGGACGAACGAAAATGGGAATTTGGGGGTGAAAGTATCCGTAAATATGACTTGGCCCGTTGGAATAAGTACAGTGAGGTGATCTATAATCTCTATTTTGAAATGATTAATTGGGGGTTGGTTGCCAATGGTACCTATATACCGGGTATTGATAAAGTACCTGAAAATATTTATTATAAGTCAGTCCCTGATCCGGAACATCCGGACAGAACCATTCTGGATATAGTCGGCATTGAGAAAGAAGAATTCGGAACGGGTAAACCTGCCGGTTATCAAACGTTGGCATACGCTATTGGATGGAGAGTCCTGAACTCGGAAACGCAGCAATTTGAGACCTTGAAAGAGATTTCCTGGAGTTTCAGAGGATTTATCAATCTGAATAACGACAAGAGTGTGAAACCTTCTGATCCGTTGAGATATTTGTGTCCTTATCCTTCACAAGTAATTACAGACCATAGAGGGGCTATTCAAAACTATTATGGATATTAACCAGTAAAAATGAATGTTATGATGAAGTTACTATATAGATTGACAACAGTCTTATTGCCTGCTTTGTTGTGGGGAGCGCTTTTCACAAGTTGCCAAGACGACCAATATAACAAAATAGACGATCTGTTTCAGCCCAGATTCGTATTGGAGAAACCGGAGGTGAAGAGTAATTCTATTACTTTGGTGTGGTATAAAGTAAATGATGCATCATCCTATACGGTAGAGTTGCATCAGGATACGTATTACAAAAGTTTGTTTATGTCGGTAGATACAACTGAACCATTTGTCTTTCTGGACGATATCCCTTATGGAACAACGTTCTATATTCGTGTGCGTTCGAATGCGGCAAATGCAGTCAATAATTCTCAATGGACTTATACGAATGCTTCTACAGAGGCCAGACCGGAATATGCGAAGTTATTGGAAGACGTATCAAAAACAGAGATAACAGAAAACTCTGCTATCATTCGTTGGAAAGTAGATGTACAGAATCCGGTGGACAGTATCAGCGTGATGCCGATGATGGACAAAACTTTAGCGAATGTATCCCGTTATCTGACTGAAGAGGAAAAAGCACAGGGACGTGCCGAAGTGACTGGTCTGGATAAGAATACACTGTATGCGGTTAATATTTACGATACAAGTAAGCCGAGGAAATATGACAAACCTTATAATCAGGCTACTTTCCGTACAGCGGGACCGGCTGCCGAATCTATTACGGTAGGTTGGGATGATGATTTGACGAAACTTCTGACTGATAATAATGATAATGCGGAGATTCCGGAGGGTACCGAATATTTCTTGCCGGCTGGCTCTTCTTATCGTTTGAGTCCATTTGCAATAAAGAAAGGTTTCCGTCTGGTCGGTAGCACGGAAGGCATTAAGCCTATTGTCACTATGGAATCTTCATGGAATGTGGTTGCCGGATCTTATATTTCCGGTATAGAGTTTGTAAATGTTGAATTCCGGCAGGAGATATTGAACAGTTATTTCTTTAATAGTGGTAATGCATACACGCTGGAGAATATCAGTTTCGTTAATTGCGACTTCTATGGATTCGGACGTGGATTCTGGCGTCATCAGGGAGCTAACAATAAACATCTGATGAACTTCGAAATGGAAGGCTGCAAGTTTGAACAATGCGGTTGGCAGACAGGTGCATACGGTACGTTCCATCTTGGATCGACCGATAAGGAAGGTAACTCTTATGATCATCTGGAAAGAGTTATTTTCAGGAACTGCACATTTAGTAGAGATAACAACAGTACAGACGGCTGGGGCTGGGGTAACATCTTCTATGCGCCCAATCTGGACAAACCTATTCATCTGGAATATAAAAATGTAACCTTCTATAGCTTCTGTCGCAATCAGCGTATGATTAATATACAGTCTGCTGTTGGTTCGGAATTGGTGTTGGAAGGAGTAGTCTTGGCTTCACCGTGTGGTGAAATTTATTCAATCGGTGCCAATACTACCACTAGCTTCTCTAACAATTATACAACGAAAGATTATGCGTTGGGTGGTAGTAAGATCAATGCAACCGATTTGGATATGACTGCTGCCGAACTGTTTGTTGACCCGGAAAAGGGCGATCTGACAATCAAGGATTCGAATTCTCCGATTGTCACTAATCGTTCCGGTGATACTCGTTGGATTCCATAACCGGATCATTGTCAGGACCATACTGGTTATGAACAGGTAATCGTTTTTCTGAAAACAAATGGCCCTTGGGAAAAGAAACCGGGGGCTGTTTTTTCCTCTATATAAAATTTACACAATTGAAGTATGAAGAAGATACAATGCATTTTACAGGGAGTCATCTTGCTGTTCTCCTTGTGTTCCCCAGTCTGGGGTGCTGATGGGAGGGGGCTTATAGATAGGAATCATTCCGGTGAAAGTAATTCTCCTTTTCAGGCTGTAGTGGCAAGAGATGGCAGTGGTGATTACAGAACGGTGCAAGAGGCTGTAAATGCCGCACCCGAAAATTCAAAAACACCTTGGTGCATATTTGTGAAGAATGGGTCTTATCGAGAGTACCTATTTATACCAAAGACAAAAACATTCATTCATTTGATAGGACAGGACAAAGATAAAACCATCATTCACCACAGTCTGAATGTGGGTGGCAAACCAGAGGCTACTTCGACAGATATCGACTATTGGAGATATTCTGTTCATAATCCGGAATCGGATGTCTATAAATACGATGGTAGTGTAGTGAAGATTGAAGCGCCTGATTTCTATTCGGAAAACATCTCTTATGTTAACGACTGGGGAGTGGATAGCCAGAAAGGGTCGCAAGCTTTGGCAATGAGCAGTCAGGCGGATCGTATCGCATTTAATAATTGTAACTTCCGTTCTTTTCAGGATACATGGATGACTACAGGCAATGATACTGCACGACATTACGTCAAAGATTGTTGGATTGAAGGAGCGGTAGATTATTTCTATGGCGGAGGAAATGTATTGGCGGAAAATTGTACTTTCTATAATACTCGTAGCGGTGCTATTATTGTAGCTCCTTGTCATAAGGAAGCGAAATGGGGGTATGTTTTCAGAGACTGCACGATAGATGGTAACGAAGCGGCGGCTAATGTTAAGAAGTGGGGGGTGAAACTGGGACGTCCGTGGCATAATTCGCCAAAAACGGTTTATATTCACACTACTATGAACATTCCCATTTCTCCTGAAGGTTGGGCAAATATGGGTGCGATCCCTACTTTGTTTGCCGAATATAACAGTCGGGATGCCGCGGGTAATGTCCTGCAACTGGATCAGCGTAAGACGGAATATGAGGGACGTGGTGAAAATGCTCCGAAAGGAACCAGTCGTGCGGTGATAACGGCAGAAGAGGCTGCTACTTATACTTATGAGAATATAATTCCCGGAACAGATCAGTGGAATCCCCGTATGATGATGAAAAAACTTCCTGCTCCCGAGGGGCTTAAAATAAAGGACCGGAGACTGGAGTGGAAAAGTGTGAAGGATGCGACGGGGTATATTGTTTTCAGTGGGGACAGGGTAGTAGGTATGACACGTGGAATGTATCTAACTCTTCCTCAATATCCGGTGATGATATTGCAGGTTTGTGCTGTGAATCAGTATGGTTCTTTGGGAAATAAGGCGATTCTTTCCCGTTGAAAATAAATAGTATATTTCAATAGGTTTTGATACATAATAAAGATAAGTATGAATAGATTTTTGAAAAAGGATTTCAGAGTAATGCTGGTGGGACTCTTGTTATTGGCATCTTGTCAGGCATATTCAGACTCGGAGGATAAAACGATAGAAATGGAAGATTTATATAAAGACCTTCCTTTCTCCATGCCCGCCATAGAGCGTCCCGTCTTCCCCGATTATCAGGTGAATATTTGCGATTTCGGAGCAAAAAGTAATGGCGTGACGTTGAATACGGAGGCTATTAATAATGCAATCAAAGCGGTGCATGATAAGGGAGGTGGCAAGGTAGTCATTCCGGAAGGCTTGTGGTTGACAGGACCTATTGTTTTGCAGAGTAACGTCAATTTGCATGCGGAAAAGAATGCGTTGATTGTATTTAGTAGTGATACTTCATTATATCCGATCATCACCACTTCGTTTGAGGGACTGGATGTCAAACGTTGCCAGTCGCCTATCTCGGCAATGAATGCGGAGAACATAGCCATCACCGGTTATGGTGTTTTTGATGGGGCGGGGGATAGATGGCGTCCTGTGAAGAAGGATAAGATGACGGACAGGCAATGGAAGAATCTGGTGAACTCCGGCGGCAAGGTGGATGAGAACGGAAAGGTGTGGTATCCTAATGAAGGAGCGCTGAAAGCCTCTGTTCTCATGGCCGGCAGCGAAGATAAACGGACTGAAATCACGAGTGAAGAATGGGAAGATATGAAGAGTTGGTTGCGTCCCGTATTGCTAAGTATCGTGAAGAGCAAAAAGATTCTTCTGGAAGGTGTGACCTTCAAAAACTCTCCGAGTTGGTGTCTGCATCCCTTGTCGTGCGAATCTTTGATATTGAATGATGTAAAAGTATTCAATCCCTGGTATTCGCAAAACGGTGACGCGCTGGATGTGGAATCATGCAAGAATGTATTGATTGCCAACTGTTTTTTTGATGCGGGGGATGATGCTATCTGTCTGAAGTCGGGCAAAGACGAGGATGGCCGCAGAAGGGGCGAACCTTGTGAGAATGTGATTGTGAGAAACAACACCGTTTTACATGGGCATGGCGGATTCGTGATTGGCAGTGAGATGTCCGGTGGTGTGAAGAATGTGTATGTGTCTGAATGTTCTTTTATCGGTACGGATGTCGGCTTACGGTTTAAAAGTGCCCGTGGACGCGGTGGTGTTGTGGAGAATATTTATATCAATAATATAAATATGATTGATATTCCTAATGATGCTTTGATTGCCGACTTGTATTACGCGGTCAAAAGTGCTCCCGGTGAACCGGTTCCGAGTGTGAGTGAGGAGACGCCTGCTTTCAGAAACATCTATATCTCGGATGTGTTTTGCAGGGGAGCAGGACGGGCAGCTTATCTGAACGGACTTCCCGAAATGCCGATTGAGAATATTTCCATCAAGAATATGGTGGTTACAGGTGCTAAAGAGGGTATTGTAGTGAATAAAGTGGCAAAGCTCAACATTGAGAATGTGGAAATTGACACTCCCGATCAATCTATGATACAGATAGAAAATACGACGGATATCACCATTAACGGAAAAGAGTTGGGAACGATTTCGGAGAAGCGGTTGCTGACCAAGAACTAACTGTATCATCTGTTTTTATACTGTTTTTATTGTCAATCTGTCAGAGCGGCAGTTAAAGAAATGAATTACAGTATAATACATGCTGACAATAGAAGCTGACAATAGAAGCTGACAATAGGCTGACAATAAGAATTAAGTATTCTATTGTCAGCCTGTTTTTTATTGTTTGGCAAGTAAGGATACAAGTCTGTCCATTCGTACATTATAGCATTGATAGGCTGATGAGGCTATATCAATATGCCTATATCGTTCATTGATACTCTCATATCTTTATTAATATACCGATATAGTTATGCTGGCATCTTGGAATTATTGTTTCAAGGTTTTGATGTAGTTGCATTAATATGCCTGTACAGTTGAGTAAGTATGTCTGTATCGTTTGGTTAGTGTGCCTGTATAGTTGAGTTAGTGTGCCTGCATAGTTGGGCAAAGGTGCCGTTATCTTTACCTTCCCACGGTCGTGGTAACATCTTCTCACGGCCGTGGGAAGATCCTACCACAGCCGTGGAGAGATCTCGTCACGGCCGTGGAGAATTAGCAAGATCGGTGCTTTAGTGGAACAATAGCGGCACCCTGGTTGAACAATAACGGTATCTTAGCGGAATAATGCAGGCTTGGTAAATAAGGGATAATAGTTGCATAGTGTAGTTTTAAACAATAATAGGCTGACAATAAAAGACGGAAATCTTTATTGTCAGCCTATTGTCAGTTTCTATTGTCAGTGGGTAATAGCTTGAAAACAATCACTTTATGAAGCCCTAACTCTTGGCCTGACAATAAAAGCCATTTTTTATAAATTCTCAATGTAGCCTAAGTTCAACTTAGCCTCAAATTATATATGAAACGGTATTACCTATTGAATCTGAATACTGCACGTTTGCAAGTCTTTTTCATTTGAACTGTTTCCGTAAAGTATCTTATATGTTCCGTTTAAAGGACGTATGGTATTGGTCGCTGCATCAAACCATTCGAAAGAATCGTACGGAAGCTCTATCTGGACGTTCTGTGTCTTACCTTTAGCAATGCTAACCCGTTGGAAACCACGAAGAGTTTTTTGCGGACCTTCTTTGTCGTCAGGACGGCAGATGTACACTTGAACCACTTCTTCACCGTCTCTCTGCCCGACGTTACTTACCGGGATAGTAAGGATTGCTTTTTCGCCTTTGGTCAGCTTCGATTGGTTCAGGGTAGCTTTCCCATAAGAGAAACGGGTATAACTTAAACCGTAGCCGAATGGATAAAGAGGTGTTTCCGTCATGAAACGGTAGGTACGTCCTTTCATCGAATAATCTTCATAATCCGGTAATTGTTGCATGCTTTTATAGAAAGTGATAGGCAGACGTCCGGCAGGATTGTAATCTCCGAAAAGAACATCGGCAACGGCTGTTCCACCTGCCTGTCCGGGATACCATGCTTGCAGGATAGCATCGCAATTCTGCGTTTCAGGCACGATGGCCATTGCCGAACCGGAGAAGTTGACGAATACTGTTTTCTTTCCATTCTTCTTTAGAAGAGCAAGAACTTCGCGCTGGATGGCGGGCAATTCGATTTCTGTACGGTCGCCGCCTTTGAATCCGGGGTCGGATACCCGCATGGATTCTCCTTCCAATAGGGGGGAGATACCTCCGGCAAAAATAACTACATCTGCGCTTTGCAACTTGTTCAGGATTTCACGGGCATCCATTGGAGTTTGTTTTGCCAAGTCGAAGTTCAGTGCAGGGTTATCTTTAACCTGAATAAAACGCAACTCGATGTCGTAACTCTTTCCTGCTTCGTAGTTGAAAGAATACAGATTGGTATGATTCTTGATGTTGGTGGCTTCTGCTATTTGCTTGCCGTTGAGGAATAAAGTAACTCCTCCGTTAGTCATCACGCGGAAAGTGGCGGCACCGGAATCTGTTGGGCGGAAAGTGGAACGATAGATGGCGGTGAAGTTTTTCAATCCTACACCGGGAGCAAATACGGTAGAACCTTCTGCACTGAAATGGAAAGGAGTGGTCAGACGGTCGGTTGCGGCAATTTTGCCTTTATATTCGCGGTTATTCCAGTAGGTGGCGTTGAATCCGGCTTCTCCGTCGATGCTGCACTGATTGAATAGGCTGTGCAGGGTGGTGTCGTTTGTATATCCGCATACAGGTTCGTAGATGATTTGTGCGTCAGGTAGTTTGGCGCGTATTCCTTCCAGTAGAGTAACGGTATGTGAAGGGAAGCCGTTGTAGTTCCCCCATTGCATTACCGAGTCGTTGGCGTTGGGGCCGATGACTGCGACTTTCATCTGACGGTTTAATGGAAGGATGTTGTTATTGTTTTGGAGTAATACCAGACTTTCATGTGCCATTTTCAGTGCCAGTTCTTTGTGTTTGGGACAGTCGATAACAGAAAATGGAATGTTACTCCAGGGATGAGTCGAATTCATTTCTCCCAGTTCAAAGCGGGCTTTCAGTACTCTTTTGACTGATGTATTGATTTTCTCTTCCGAAATCAGGTCTTTTTTCACAGCATCGGTGATGCTTTTGAAGTTACCGCCACATTCGAGATCTGTTCCGCTTAAAACAGCGTCGGCAGAGGCATGGGCGGCATCGGGATGCGTTTCATGTTTCTTGCGTTGGAAAAAGTCTCCGATTGCTCCGCAGTCGGTGACTACGATTCCTTTGAATCCCCAGTCGTTGCGGAGAATTTGGGTTAACAGACGGTTGCTACCGCAGCAGGGATCGCCTTCGAAACGGTTGTAAGCGCACATCACTTCTTTGACTCCTGCTTTTTGTACCAGTTCCTTGAAAGCAGGAAGGTAGGTTTCCCATAAGTCTCTGGGTGCAATGTTTTCTGCGTTGAAGCTGTGACGGTTCCATTCGGGACCCGAGTGTACGGCAAAGTGTTTGGCGCAGGCATGAAGTTTGTCATATTCGGCATCTTCCGGTCCTTGCAGACCTCTGACTGCTGCCATTCCCATACGCCCGCTTAAATAAGGGTCTTCACCGTATGTTTCCTGTCCCCGTCCCCAGCGGGGGTCGCGGAAGATATTGACGTTGGGAGTCCACATGGTCAGTCCCTGATAACGTTTATATTGTCCTTTTTCATTGAATTGGCGGTTCTTGGCGCGTGCTTCGTCGGATACGGCATCAAATACTTCGTATAATAGTTCGTCGTTGAAAGAAGCGGCCATACCTATGGCTTGCGGAAAGACAGTAGCCAGTCCGGCGCGGGCAACGCCATGAAGAGCTTCGTTCCACCATTCATACGGCTTAATGCCAAGCCGGGGAATAGCCGGTGAGTTGTTTTGCATCAACGCCACTTTTTCTTCTAATGTGAGGCGTTGAAGTAAATCATCCGCCCGTTGTTCCACAGTCAGCTTCGTGTCCTGATAGGGATACTTGCTGGGTTGTTGTGCCTGTACATTTACCCCTTGAATTCCGATAAGACAGGCAATGATCCATTGCTTTTTCATTTTCTAGTTTTTTTGGTTTTTAGATTTGAGACTGCAATAGTACGCGCTTTTCATTATTTTTGTGGGGAATATCCGGTAGAAAAGGAGGATTTCCTATGCAAGGCTTATTTGGAGCCGATAAATCCATAGACCTGTTCAAAGATAAAACATTTTGTTGAATATAGCATAAGCTTTGCAATGTAAATAGATGATACCGAAATGTTGTTTTGATACTTATATCAGAGATATGTCTTGTTGAAATTTGAGTATTTAAGAGATAATTATAGCTGGATTACAGATATTTACTACATTTGCGAACGACTGGTAGTTCTTCTGGTTGTGTATAGAATATCCTTTTGGTACATTGTACGTTGGGGATATTCTCGTTTGTATAAGAAATAATCGTAAATAATGAATATTGGAGGACATAAATGAATAGTGATTATAAAGTTGGCGATTTAATTTATGATGCAAATATTTATGATGGAATGAATACCAGCATGGATGATTTGCAATTTTATAAGCGGTGGTTACCTAAAAACAAGGATGCCCGAATACTTGAGCTTTGCTGTGGAACTGGCAGACTTACTCTTCCTATTGCAAAGGATGGATATGATATAAGTGGGGTTGATTACACTGCTTCAATGCTCCATCAGGCTAAGATGAAAGCTGCCGAGGCTGGACTAAGAATCAATTTCATTCAGGCGGATATCAGGACTCTGGATTTACAGAAGAAGTACGACCTTATTTTTATTCCATTTAATTCGATCCATCATTTATATGAGAATGAAGATTTATTTAAGGTACTTCATGTCGTTAAAAATCACCTCAAAGACGGAGGCTTATTTCTGTTGGATTGTTTTAATCCGAATATTCGGTATATAGTTGAAGGTGAGAAAGAGCAGCAGGAAATAGCCACGTATACAACTGGCGATGGAAGAGAAGTCTCGATAAAGCAGACAATGCGATATGAAAATAAAACCCAGATTAATCGGATCGAATGGCATTATTTTATCAATGGTGAATTCAATTCTATTCAAAATCTGGATATGAGAATGTTTTTCCCTCAAGAGTTGGATTCATATTTGGAATGGAATGGTTTTAGTATTATTCATAAATATGGAGGATTTGAAGAAGAAATATTTAATGATGATTCGGAAAAACAGGTGTTTGTTTGTCAATGTAAGTTTGGATATTGATGTGTTGTTGACAGGCAAATCTCTTTATCTTGTATGAAAAGTCCCTTTATATCAGTTTACTCTATCGAATTTCGATTGATCGAATAATGAGACAACTGGGTATAAAGGGACTTTTTATATGCTTATCAAAGAGTTATTTTTTTCTCTCTTTGTATTCTGACGGGGTAATTCCTATCACTTTCTTGAAGCACTTGCTGAAATATTTCGGATCGTTGAACCCCGTCATATATGCTACCTGGGAGAAGTTATATTCGTCGCTGTCAATCAGTTGTACGGCACGTTTGATACGTATTTCCCGTATAAAGTCAACAGGTGTCAGTCCGACGATTGATTTTAATTTCCGGTAGAAGATTGTACGGCTAAGCATCAACTGTTCTGCAAATTCGTCAATCGTTAGTTCGGCATTGTCCATCTGTTCTTCCATGTATGCCATTACTTTTTTCATAAATTGCTCGTCGTATGGAGTAATCTGTGGTTGTGAAGGAGTCAGAGGATCGGGAGAAGAGGTATTCTTTCCTTCCATCAGCCTATTCATATAGAGCTCCTGCAATGCTTTGCGTTGTCGTAACAAGGAGGCTACACGGGTCTTTAGATAAGTAGCACTGAAAGGTTTGGTGATATAATCGTCAATGCCTTGTTCCAATCCGGCGATACGGTCGTCCAGAGAGGCTTTGGCTGATAATACAATGATGGGGATATGGCAAATATTGTTGTTCTCTTTGATTTGCCTAATCATTTCTAAACCGTCCATCACCGGCATCATAACATCGCTGATAATAAGATCGGGCAGGTTGTCAACAGCATGTTGCAATCCCTCTTCACCATTGGAAGCTGTGATTACCGTATAATTCTCCGACAAAATACTTTTCAGAAAAGCCTTTAACTCTTCATTATCTTCTACCACCAATATGGAGAAACCATCCGAATTAGTCTCAAGGTCTTCTTTTTCTTCCACCTCTTCTGGCGCTTTCATGCTATCGACGGGATGAGGTGCTGAACTCTGACTATCATTCAGGATAAATTCGACTTGTACATCCTCTTCGAAAATTTCCCGTTGTAAAGGCAAGCTTACTGTAAAACGGCTGCCTATTCCGGGTTGACTATTTACTGTAATAGTGCCATGATGCATTTCCACCATCTCTTTCACGAGAGACAGCCCGATGCCGGAAGATGGTTGCAGAATATTCTGTTTTACCAATGACTCGAAGCGTTGGAACAAGGAATGTTGCTTTTCTACTGCAATTCCGATTCCTTCGTCTGCAACCTCTATCTCTACCGTCTTCTCTTTCGTTGTGATATTGACTGTAATCGACTTGTCGGCAGGTGTATATTTGAATGCATTGGAAAGCAGATTGAAGAATATCTTTTCAAACTTATCTCTATCCACCCAGCTATATACCGACTGGATGGTAGAAGTCAGCTGATAGTTTATGTTCTTTTCTTCAGCTATCAGTTTGAAGCTACTCATCACCTTTTGCAAAAGTGGGATCAAATCGGTCTCTTCAATCAGCAGTTTCATTTTCTGATTCTGAATCTTGCGGAAATCCAGAATCTGATTCATCAGTCGGAGCATGCGCTCTGTGTTCTGATGTACCAAAGTCAAATGCTCACGGGCGGAAGGAGAAAGCGGTTCATTCTCTAATACCTCTGTCACAGGGCTACTGATTAAAGTTAGCGGAGTACGTAACTCATGAGATATGTCAGTAAAGAATCGCAGTTTGATATTTGCTAATTGTTGTTCCATATCCACTCTGTGACGTAACCGGTAGATGTAAAATAATACATATACGATGCTTGCCGTAAAGAGTATGAATAGAATGAAATAGAACAGCCATGCCCAGTAGGTTTCCCAAAAGGTGGGGAGTACATGTATAGATAGAGTCTGTACATTGTCCACCCAGACCCCGTCACTGTTTGTTGACTTTACCTGCAACTGATATTTGCCTGCAGGCAAGTTGATGTAGCTAGCGGAACGGTTATTATCTGCTTCATTCCATTCTTCTTCTAGTCCTTGCAGGCGATAGGCATATAAAATCCCTTTTGGATTGACATAATCAAGTGCAGCAAACTGGAAAGTTACATTCCTTTGAGAGGGCTCCAGTTCCAATTCTTCCAGATTGTCAATGGAGTGATCGGTAAGGTGTCCTTGAATCTTGAGTCCTGTAAACACAATAGGAGGAACATAGCTACTCTTCCGCATCTTCTCCGGAGAAACTTCCAGAAAGCCTTTATCAGTTCCTAAGATAATCTGGTTGCGGGCATTGATAATAGGAAGAGCTTCGGAGAAATTGAATTCCTGATAGATGGAACTTAATTCATAGTTCTCAAAAGTTTCTTTGGCTGGATCGAATTTGGAGAGCGCAATCTCCGAAACAACCCATAGTTGGTTCTGTGTATCTTCAATCATTGATAGTGCCAGATCGGAAGCCAGCCCGTTGTTCTTGTCGTAGTTTTTGAATTGGATATTCTCGTTCAGCAGATTGGGAGATATCACTTTATTTACTCCTCCGGTAAAGCTGACAACATAAGTCGTTTTATTCTTGTCCGTATAGATATGCATGATATCGTTGGCACTAAGACTGTTTTTATCTCCCGGTCTACGGATATTCCGGTAGAATTTAATCTCTTCCAGGCGTTCGAAGTTGTTCGAGAATGTCAGCAGTCCGTTAGTTGTTCCCACTAAAATCACTCCTCCCGGAGCTTCTGCAATATTGCGTACTTTCATACCGTAAGCTATGGGATAGTTTCTTAACTCATTATTACTATGAATAAATGAAACTTTTCCATCTTTAGCTTGTGCCAGCAGATTTAATCCGCCCCCATAACATCCTATCCAAATATTATTACGACTGTCCTGAAAGATAGCATAAATGCTATTACTGCTTAAACTATAAGGATCATTTGTCTGGTGTTCAAAATGGTGAATAGAGTAATGATTTGCTCCTGTCTTTTTAAGTTGGAAAAGTCCGATTTCTTTAGTCCCCAACCATATATTTCCATCTTTGTCTTCCAGAATTGAATATACCCCATTATAAAACGATTGTTTTTCCTTAATGATATTTCCTTGTTTGGATAAGTACCCCACCAGGTTACCATCCGGTGCGAATATCTGGATATAATTAGATTTTGATGCTGTCCATAGACGTTTATTGCTGTCTTGCAGGAATGCACGTGTTTCTGCCTCGTAATCAGTCAGGTTAAATTGATAGCTCTGTGGGAAGAAGCATAGTTTCTCTACACCACGTGCTGTTGCAAACCAACAGTTTCCCTGATTATCCAATGTATAAGACCTGACTAACGGACTGAAAATAGACTTAGGATTATTGATATCCGTAAGAAGCGGTTTGAGAGTTCTTTCTTTCCGGTCATAGTAGCAAAAGTTTCCTTCCGTGGGGAGTAACCATAGGTTTTTCGCATTGTCTTCAAAAATAAGTTTACGACTTTTACGCCCATGCTTGATAATCTCATCTTTGGGGGTGAACAGATGTTCTTTTTCATTGGTCGCGAGGTTAAGATGAACAATGCCCGGATCTTTTGAAAAAATCCAGATATCTCCCAAGTGGTCTTGATAGACAGATTCTACATCGTTGGAAGTTTGGGTAGCTGTACGGATGTCTATTTGCTGGAAACTGTTCTTCGGGATAGAATACAAAATCACTCCATTATCCGTTCCCAATGCCAGCATATCTTTTCCTATGGTAGTGACATTGTTTATTTTATGATGCGGATAAGGAATATCTACGAATTTCAGTTTTTTAGTGTGGAAGTCATATCTGGCTAACTTGTCATTTTCTGCAATCAGACAGATCGTTTCCTTTATTTGGGTGATGAACTGGAAAGGAAAGTCTGTATCCAGTGTTTTCTTTCCTATGATGGAAACACCTTTATCCGTCAATATCCATTCATCTTCTTCAGAGTCTTGATAAATGTTAAATATTTGATTTCCTTTCAGGTTGTGGTTGGAAGCTGAATAAAGTGTGATGCCTTCTCCTTTTTTGCATAATTGTTCGTCCACTCTGAATGCATATCCGCTTTCACAGAGAATCCAGGCAATCCCTTTCTCCAGTGAATAAATGCGTGTAACATTGTTAGTTTGTTTCGTGGAAAGTTCAATAGGTTGGAGAACATCAATAAACTTCTCGGTTTCCACATCAAAAAGGCAGGCTTGTCCATCGTAAGTGGGGCACCATATATCTCCGTATTTGCTTTCTGAAATAGTTCCCATGCGATTACTGCCGAATGCATATTTACTCTCTTGCGAAGTTTTATATGTCTTAAAAGTGTATCCGTCAAACTTGTTAAGCCCGTTCCAGGTACTAAACCAAACAAGCCCTTTCTGATCCTGTAAAATGCTCATTACATTACCTTGAGCGAGACCGTCACTCACGGAGAAATGTTTAACTTGGCAGATAGGTTGAGCAGCTATATTGATCGCTATTGTTAGAAGAAGAAATAAAGTATGGAGCCGTTTCATAGTAGTTACTTTAATGTTTATAGCAAAAATAAACAAAACAATGCAGAATGGAAAGTCCGATAAGTGGTTTGAACGAATAATACTCGTTTTTTCCTATTTTTTCCTCTTCATCCTATACAGCATTGATCTCTATGTTGTGTTTTGAACAAAAATAAGAGAGTAATATTAGTTAAAAAAATCCTCTTTATAATCTGAATAAGATTATAAAGAGGATAATTTTATTGACAAGAGTTGCATGGGGTATGGTGAGATGAAATCATAATTGGGGAATAAATTGCACAAGACTTTCACAAGTATCCTCCTGCCAATGCCTAAAATCATAGCAAAGCTAATTAAATAGTTTTTCGAATTGCAATATTTATTAATTTATCTTATGGTATTTATGAAATTTTTAATATATTGAAGAAATTTTGTGCCAACTTTCCGTAACTCGTTGATTTTGCTTATGTTTGTAGGTAAAATAAAGAATGAAGTGAATGAATATGTCTACACAGCTATTATATAATGATTTCCCTACTTTTTTACGGAAATATTTTCCTTACAAAGTACAAAAGATTTCATTGAATGCAGGTTTCACTTGCCCCAATCGTGATGGTACAAAAGGATGGGGTGGATGTACTTACTGCAATAACCAGACTTTTAATCCGGATTATTGTCGGACAGAGAAATCTATTGCAATTCAATTGGAAGAAGGTAAATGCTTTTTTGCCCATAAATATCCGGAAATGAAATATTTGGCCTATTTTCAGGCCTACACCAATACATATGCGGAGTTGGAAGGCTTGAAGCGTAAGTATGAGGAAGCATTGGCGGTGGATGGGGTAGTCGGGCTGGTGATTGGTACGCGTCCCGATTGTATGCCGGAAAGTTTGTTGCGTTATCTGGAAGATTTGAACAAACATACGTTTCTCATGGTAGAATATGGGATCGAAAGCACTTGTGATGAAACCTTAAAACGCATCAATCGGGGGCATACTTATGCAGATACAGTAGAAGCTGTGTGTCAGACAGCGGCCTGTGGTATCCTGACAGGTGGACATATCATCCTCGGACTTCCGGGAGAAACACATGATACAATGGTGGCACATGCCGAAATTCTTTCCGATCTGCCTTTAGCTACACTTAAAATCCATCAGTTACAGTTGATCCGTGGTACGCGAATGGCGCATGAGTATGACGTAACTCCTGCTGGCTTTCATTTGTTTAACGAGGTTGAGGAATATATTGATCTGGTGATTGATTATGTAGAACATCTCCGTCCCGATATGGTTGTGGAACGTTTTGTTTCCCAATCTCCTAAAGATTTATTAATAGCTCCGGACTGGGGATTGAAAAATTATGAATTTGTAGCTCGTTTACAAAAAAGAATGAAAGAAAGAGGTGCTTATCAAGGTAAGAAGTATAGGGATTCGGAAAAAAGGATTATTTTTGCAAACGATAAACTTACCACTTAATAAATAGCTGTTTTGCGGAGTATAGAATAGTGGAAGAAATGTTTAATGGATTTGAAAGATGGAAAGTAAAACAAGAATTAAAGGAAATGTCCACTATGTGGGAGTAAATGACCGTAACAAGCACAGATTTGAAGCGATGTGGCCATTGCCCTATGGAGTTTCATATAACTCTTATCTGATTGATGATGAAATGGTGGCATTGGTAGATACGGTAGATATCTGTTATTTTGAAGTCTACTTGCGTAAAATCAAGCAAGTGATTGGAGAACGTCCCATTAATTATTTGATTATAAATCACATGGAACCGGATCATTCGGGATCTATCCGATTGATTAAACAACATTATCCGGAAATTATTATCGTGGGTAATAAGCAAACATTCGGTATGATTGAAGGTTTCTATGGGGTAACCGGTGAACAATATCTGGTAAAGGACGGTGATTTCCTCGCTTTAGGACGTCACAAACTGCGTTTTTATATGACTCCAATGGTGCATTGGCCGGAAACGATGATGACTTTTGATGAAACGGATGGAGTTCTTTTCTCCGGTGACGGATTCGGATGTTTTGGTACTGTAGATGGCGGATTCCTGGATACCCGGATCAATGTCGATAAGTACTGGGGAGAAATGGTTCGTTACTACTCTAATATCGTTGGTAAATACGGAAGCCCCGTGCAAAGGGCTTTGCAGAAATTAGGTGGACTTCCCATTTCTGCCATTTGTTCTACTCACGGACCTGTATGGACAGAGAATATTGCAAAGGTGATCGGCATATATGATCGTTTGAGTCGTTATGATGCGGATGAAGGTGTTGTTATTGCCTACGGAAGCATGTATGGAAATACAGAGCAGATGGCGGAAGCTATTGCTGAAGAGCTTTCTGCACAGGGGGTTAAGAATATCGTTATGCATAACGTAACAAAGAGTCATCCTTCTTATATCATAGCGGATATTTTCCGTTATAAGGGATTGATTATCGGTTCTCCTACGTATAGTAATCAGATATTTCCGGAGGTGGAAGCGCTGCTTTCAAAGATTCTGCTGCGTGAGGTGAAGGGACGCTATTTGGGTTACTTCGGTTCTTTTGCATGGGCAGGTGCTGCGGTGAAACGTCTGGCGGAGTTTGCTGAAAAGAGTAAATTCGAATTGATCGGTGATCCGGTGGAGATGAAGCAGGCTATGAAAGACCTGACTTATACCCAGTGCGAAAATCTGGCACGTGCCATGGCGGACCGTTTGAAGAAAGATCGTTAAAACAGTGAATGAGATAATTTATTAACTAACCTATAAAATAATCGACTTATGAGACTTATTATTCAGCCGGACTACCAGTCCGTATCTCTGTGGGCTGCACATTACGTTGCCGCTAAAATAAAAGCTGCCAATCCAACCCCCGAGAAACCATTTGTATTGGGCTGTCCCACCGGATCATCTCCTCTGGGCATGTATAAAGCTTTGATCGACCTGAATAAGAAAGGAATCGTTTCCTTCCAGAATGTGGTAACATTCAACATGGACGAATATGTAGGATTGCCGAAAGAACATCCGGAAAGCTATTATTCTTTCATGTGGAATAACTTTTTCGGTCATATCGACATTAAACCCGAGAATACTAATATTCTGAATGGTAACGCTCCGGATCTGGATGCAGAATGTGCACGTTACGAAGAAAAGATCAAGTCATACGGTGGCATCGACCTGTTCATGGGTGGTATTGGTCCTGACGGACATATTGCATTCAACGAACCGGGATCTTCATTGACTTCACGCACTCGTCAGAAAACGTTAACAATGGATACCATCATTGCTAACTCCCGTTTCTTTGATAATGACATCAACAAAGTTCCTAAGACTTCTTTGACAGTGGGAGTAGGTACTGTGCTTTCTGCAAAAGAAGTGATGATTATTGTAAATGGTCATAACAAAGCTCGTGCTTTGTATCATGCGGTAGAAGGTGCTATCACACAGATGTGGACAATCAGTGCATTGCAAATGCATGAAAAGGGTATTATCGTTTGTGATGATGCTGCTACAGCTGAATTGAAAGTGGGTACTTACCGTTACTTCAAAGATATCGAATCTGCTCATTTGGATCCAGAATCATTGATTAAGTAATTTGTGATGAAATAATAGAAATAAGGGCTGCGCACTGAAAATGTGACGCAGCCCTTTTAATTTCTGATACTATTATGTGAAGATTAGATTTTGGATGATTGTCTAACGAGCAAGTATTTTGGCTATTTCTGTTGCTGCTACTTTATATCCTTCACCAGTGAAATGAATGTAATCATTTCCATAAAGTCCGTCTTTCATAGTTCCGTCCGCTTCGGTGAACCATTTGGTGGGATTGATATATTCAACTTTCTCGAATCGGTGATGTTGTAATATGTCATGAATCTTATCACATTGTGTGCGCACTTTACTCTGTTGTTCCTTACCGGATGGAAACAGACCTAAAAGAATGATACGTGATTCGGGGAATTGCTTCCGTACTTCATTGGCTACTGCGATAATTCCTTCAGCCGTGTTTTCAGGACTGTCTTTTCCACTTATCAGATTATTAATTCCAATGGCAATCACTATGTTTTCAGGGTGGCAACTATTGTAGTTATCATAACGGACACGCCAAAGCAGGTTTTGCGTGCGGTCGCCGGATATGCCGGCACTTTCCCAATTATCCTTTCCTATGGCATTGTCCATAGCCTCTTTGCCGGGCTTGTAAGTCACTTCTTTTCTGTTACCTCCCCAACCTTGTGTGATGGAATTTCCCAATAACAACAGTTTTAAATGTTTCCCATTGAGAGTGGCGGTTATGTCTTTTGCTACGCTGTTCCAGTCCGAGTTTTGGGTCCATCCGGCTGCCGAACGGAATTCATTTCCCGGTACAGGATGCACACGCATATTTTCCGCCCTGTTCGTAGCTTTGAGGATGAACTGCACAATAGGCTCGGGATTGTTGAGGGAGTGCGGGTGATGATCCACTCCAGGCTTATGAATAATAGTAATTGGTGCATGCAATTCCTCCATACGTTGTTCGAAAATGGCTGTGTTTTCAGCAACCGACACCACTTGATCAGCATCACCTACCACGTGCAGGATGGGGATTCCAGCTTTTGCCATTGTCGGTGCACAGTCTATCGGATTCTTTTTCCAGTTCAACGCTTCAGCTTCGTTTTTAAAACCGTAAGCATTGAGAAGTTGTTTCGTATCCATGGCGGAACCGGCAGATTTACCTTGTCCCATAGGCCAACTTTTGAAGTCCATTACGGGGGCATCTGCATAAATACATGCCACTTTTTCCGGGTTTTGTGCCGCCCAGTTATAGACAATCAGCCCGCCACGACTCATCCCTTCAAGTGCCACTTTCTTGTTGAATCCGGCTTTCACCATTCGCTTGTAAAAACTATTCCAGCGTTGAACAGCTTTATCCGAGCCATATAAGTCGGCTACATCACAGTAAACAATATGAAAGCCATGTTCCAATAATGCTATGTCAGTCTGTGGCTCATGCCCCCAAAAGCGTGCACGAATCATCCAAGGTTTTCCTATGGCTTCTTTTGCGGGCTCTACTACAAGGCATTTTACTCCCTCATTCTCAAATTCATACCCTTGGTGTCCATGGAAGTTGAATCGTTTGGCATCTTGTATTCCCAGTGATGTCTGCAGCTTTGTTGGAGAAGCTGTTGCTTTTACAGCGAGATATTTATATATCTTTTGGGCCATGACTCCTGCTCCGATAGAAGAGGGGTGCAGTTTGTCCGGTAGCATAACCGAATCCCACTGGTCGCCGAAGAGATTAAACAGATTGATAATTTCCAGTTGATTTTTCCAGGCCAATTCTTCCACCGTGGGGCGTACCTCGTTTTCTATCAGTTGTGCATTGATTTCCGAACCCTCCGGCAGGAAACAACGGATAGGAGTCAGGAGAATAATACGTGGATGTGATTTCAGATTCTGGTATGTGTCAATTAATGTCTGGTAATTGTCTTTGAATTCGTTTTTGTATTTCCAGTTTTGCGGTTTGGTATCGTTAGTACCTAATTTGATTAATACAATATCGGGCTGATATTCCAGAGATGCTTTGTAGGTATCTGTTTCGGAATATGGGTAATCTCCTTTAGACAATATAGTTCGACCAGAGGCTCCGAAGTTTTTGACCTCATACCCATCTCCCAGATAAGCTTGAAGTTGTGCCGGATAGCAGTTCATTTCCCGGTTGGGGATGAATGTTCCATAAGTAATACTGTTTCCTATGCACGCTACCCGTATGGGTTCACTTGCAAATGATTGGATAGTAATGAATAGACATACAAGAAAGATGCCGATGTGATTTAATTTTTTCATGATGAATATGATGATTTTGGTTTGTTGGGGGGATAACCAATCGTTGTTTTGCTGTGTATAAACGAACTGGCATGCTACTAATAATAAAACTTATTTATTCACGTTCCTATCATATAGCATACCAGTTCGATTCATTTTTCGGCTTTTATACCTCTTCCAGCCAGCCTTTCCCTTGCCGGATGATTTCCAGTTCGTCGTCGGTACATTTCACTACAGTGGAAGGTTCTATACCTCCGATACCTCCGTCAATGACCAGATCGACAATGTCACCGAACTTCTCATCTATCAGTTCGGGATCTGTCATATATTCCAAGTCCTCATGCTCTTCGTAAGGCAGAGTGGTCGTCATAATGGGAGCATCCAGCAGGCGTGCGATTTCGCGGATTATATTATTATCCGGCATACGGATACCCACTTCTTTCCGGTTGCGGAAGATTTTGGGTAACCGGTTGGTTCCGTTCAAAATAAAGGTGAATGGCCCCGGAAGATTATGCTTCATCAGCTTGAATATATTATTGTCTACTTTCGCATATTCGCTGATGCTACTCAAGTCATAACAGATGATAGACAGATTGTTCTTTCTAGGGTCTATCTCTTTGATCCGGCATATCCGTTCTATAGCACGTTCCTTCAAACCATGACAGCCGATGGCGTACATCGTATCAGTGGGATAGATAATCAGTCCGCCGTCATTCAGGATGTCGATGATTCGTTGTAAATCCTGCGGGTTATTATTTTTGTCATATAGCTTCAGAAGCATAATTCATTCTCCTTCTCTCTTATTTGAGTTTCTTTTTTAAGAAATCCAGTGCCTTTTCTGCTGCTTTCTCTGTCACCTTTTGTTTGATTGAATCCTTATTGGCGGTAGCGGCAGAGTCCAGTCCCAGTTTCTGTCCGAGTTTGCTGATAGCTTCATCGGCTACAGCCTCGACAGCTTGATTGGCCATGCTTTTAGTATCGACGCTGACTTTCGGAGAGGTAAATGAACCTCCGATCTTCAAGTCAAGAGTCATTAGTTTAGAGATATTGCCTACAGATGTCGGCAACTTCACTTTTCCGGAGTAGTCGATGGTTTGATCGAGGCCTGTGCTACCGGAAAGATTCAATGTGTAGTCTCCCATCTTGATATCGAACGGTTTGGTTTCTACGCGTCCGTCTTTGATGGTGAAATCCAGTGTCATATCTTTCACCTTCATGTCTTTCAGACTTGGCTGTTTAACGGCATCGGCTATTTCGTCGATTGCTTTCACTCCGCTCAAACTAAGATCACGGGTGGAAAGGCTGCCATCACCTTGCATTGTATTCAGTACAGGGCTCATGGTTGCATCCAAATCTGTCAGTATATTAATACTTCCGGAGAAATTACCTTTCAGGTTTTCGAAGATAGGAGCCATCTTCTGCACCATGTCCAATTCTTTGTAAGCTTGTGCGAAACCGATATTGGAGAGTTTGAATCCGGCTTTCATTTCCGGCTTCTTTACGTTGGCAGTGGAGTAGTAGCCGTTCATGACCACGTTGCCACCCATGGTGTTCATGGAGAGGTTTTTCATATCCACTTTGCCATCTTTTACCACAAGCTTGCCGTTCATATTATTGAAAGACATCTTATCGAATAACACCTGTTTCAGGTTAGCGTCCATTTGGAAGTCGATGTTGCGGGGAACTTCCATAATACCCGTGGCAGCTGTAGCTACGGAGTCGGTAGACGCAGTTTCTGATGCAGTCGCTTCATCCGCAGAAGCGGCCATGAAGTCGTTCAGATTGAAATAGTTGGAACGAATATTCAGGTTTCCTTTCAATGTAGTACCTTTCAATGCGTAACCGATATAGTTTTCAAACCGACTGTCGGCTGTGATATCATTCTTTCCGATGTTGACGGTTGTCTCGCTCAACTGGAGGTATTTCGGGGTGAAAGTGAAGAGAGACTTCTTGATTTCTACGTCCGGCATATCTTTCATTTTGAGTTTCATACCCGTCAGTCCGATAGTACCTGAAGCTTGCATACGTTCGTATTCCTCTTTTTCGATATAGGAAAGGCGTCCTGACATTTGCATATCGGCGTCAATGGTACCGTTCAACTCCATATCTCCAAGTGGATAGACTTGTTTTATCATACCTAAATTGAGAATCCCTTTAGCTTCAGCTTTAAAGTCCGGATCGCTGATCGGTGTTTTTACATTAGCCGTCAGGCTAAACGGATTTCCGGCAAGACGGAAACTGAAAGGATTGATATTGACCGTCGTCAGGTCGATATTTCCTCCCGGGTTCTGGACGTTGGCACTGATATTGATTTGATCCACTCCTGCCGGTAAAGCCGGATAGCGGAACATGGCATTCTTGACTTGCATATCAATGTTGAATGCAGGAACGGTGTCGCCTTGCAAGATACCTTTGGCCGTTGCAGTAAGCGTAGCGGTTCCGTCTGTTTTCAGACTGGAGAATTCCGTTGCATAAATGGCTGGAATCAGTGACAAGATTTCCTTAAACCCGATATCGTTCGTGTTAAGTTTCAAGTCTATGTCGATAGCCGGATCTTTCAAGGCTACCCAACCGTCGATACCTGCCTGAATGGCGTTGAGGCGGATGGTGTTGTCTTTTAATGTGTATTTGTTATTGGCAAGGTCGGCATCCACATCCATTGTTGCGGAGATATTGGCATTGGCCAGGAAAGGGATTCCATTCATCTTGTAAGTAAGTGATTTGGTTTCCGCTTCCAACTTCAGAGTAGTGCGGTCACTTCCTAAGTCTCCGGCGCAGACTGCGTTAAAGTCGCGGATATCAGCATACATCTTTCCTTGTTGATCGTCATAAATCAGGTTCATGTTTTTGATAACAAAGCGTTGTAGCTTCACTTTGAAAGGAGAAGATGCTTCTTCTTCTGAAACAGGAGCTTCGGCTGTTGCTGTTGTATCCGGTTTCATAATATCCCAGTTGGCACGTCCGTCCGGCAATACAATGGCATGTAACCGTGTATCTTCAATGAATATTTTAGAAATATCGTAACCGCTATCTCCGAAAAGAGAGAATAAGTTGACTGCGGCAGTAACTTCTCCGGCCTGTACAAGGGTGTCGTTGGCAAATTCACCAGTACCTTTTAACCAGAAATCCTCGAGAGTGACAGAAGCCTGTGGAAAGTTACGGAACAGGCTAATGTTAAGGTTCTTAAAGTCAAATTGTGCATTAAGCATCTTGTTGCCTTCTGTTTTTACAATGTCGGCTATCTTTCCCTGGAAGGCGAAAGGAAGAAGGAACATCAGAATGATGATGACTCCTACTGTGATAGCTGCGATTTTCAAACCTTTTTTCATTTGCTTCTATTTTAAGAGTTTGAGATATTACAAAGAGCAAAACTAATAAAAGTTTTTGATATAGAGGGAGAATCAGTTCCTTTTCTTTCGTCTTGATACGAAAGAAAAGGAACCAAAAAGAAAGAATCAAGGCTACGTTTTTCCGACTACTCCGGTGTTTCCTCCGGCTAAAGGGCAGAAACTCGCTACGCTCAAACAGTTTGCCCTTTTTAACGCCGGAGAAACCACCTGCGCTTGACGTCGGAAAAACGAGGCCGGGAGGCCATGCGGGGGCACTGTTTGATGGAGATATTGTGTGTAGGATGATTTTTATGTAAGTGTGTAGATGACAAAGATGGATAGGTGCGGAGGTCGGGAAGAATAGGCTATTTTTTCTTTCTAAGTTCTTCTGCAATTCTCCATTGTAAGGCGGCTTCTCCTTCTTTCCCGACTTTCAACAGAGCGTCTCCGAAGAGTTCGTGTGCACCGGCATGTTCCGGTTTCAGGCTGGTGGCCTTGTCCAGGTCGGCAATGGCACCTTCTGTGTTTTCTGTTTTTAGCCGGAGCTTTCCGCGGTTATAGACAGCTTTAAAGTTTGCCGGATAGAGGGTGACTGCAATGTTGAAGCAGTTTTCAGCATCGAAATACTCTTTGTTGTTGAAGAGAGTGATTCCTTTGCGTATCCAGGCATCCACATAATTAGGGTCGAGACTAAGTGCCTTGTCGTAGTTGGCGAGGGCGGCACGTGAGTCGTGTGCCTGGGTGATACATTCGTTACCCATTAATAGATATTCGTGAGCATATTGGCGGAGGCGTTCCTGCTGTTCGCGCATTTGCTCTTTGAGTTTCTTATTCTGCTCTTTCAAGGTGTTTATGACACCGAGTTTACGTCGGATAAAACGGCGGGGAACAGGTTTCTCAATATCATAGCGGGAATGAATGGCGCGGAAAAACTGTTCCAGACATTCCTCCATGTCTCCTTTGTCGAAAGCGCGTGAAGCAGCAGCGTATTGCACGTCGGCCTGCGCTTGTTTCAGAGCTTTGTCGATAGCCTGCCGGTCGTTGAAACGTCCGGCAAAGTTTACGATTTCGGGGCGGACGAAGACGTCAGCACGGTTAATAGGCTTTTTGAGCTGAATACCGTCCAGTGAGGTACAGCGGCTTAGTGCCACGTATGCTTGTCCACCTGCAAATACACCACCTGTGAAGTCGATGACTACACGGCTGAAAGTCAGTCCCTGACTCTTATGGACAGTGATGGCCCAAGCTAACCGAATGGGATATTGTGTGAAGCTACCTAAGACTTCTTCTTCTATTTCTTTTGTCTTTTCGTTGTAGCGATAACGGATATTGCGCCATGATTCACGCTTTACGTCACATTCTTTTCCATTGTCGGTGATAACGTAGATGGTTTCTTCTTCCTCATCAATTCCGGCAATGACACCAATGGTACCGTTTACCCACCTGCGGTCGAAATCATTTTTAATAAAGATGATTTGTGCACCGGGTTTCAGTACGAGCTCTTGTGAGGTGGGTAGACTGCTTTCGGGGAAATCTCCTTCGATGACTCCTTCAAAAGTAATTGGGTCTCCGGGAAGTTCCGCCAGTTTCTTTTCGTTGATAGAGTCTACCGTGTCTCTACGGGTGGCCAGAGTGATATACATATCAGCTTCCGATTCTTCTATCTGGCTTCCATAACGGGTGTTCAGTAGTTGCAGATCAGCCGCTCCGGCTGTATTGTTCCGGATATGGTCGAGGACGCCGACAAAAACGGGGTCTGTTTGGCGGTATACCTTTTGAAGTTCGATGGATACCAGGTCTATCTGGCCGAATACTCTGGCAGAGAAAAAATAGGGTGTAGGATAGAAGCGGTTCAATATTTCCCGTTCGTCGTTTTTTACGACGGGCTCCAGTTGGAATACGTCGCCTACCAATAACAGTTGTTTTCCTCCGAAAGGTTCACGCAGATTGTGAGAGTATACACGTAGGATTCGGTCGATGGCATCAATGATATCCGCCCTTACCATTGAAATCTCGTCGATGATGACCAGTTCTATTTGTTCCAACAGCTTCCGGTGAGGCTTGGTGTATTTGAAAAATTCATGGATACGACCACGCTGGAGACTCAAGTTCGGGTCATCCGGCAGCAGCGGATAGAAAGGGAGTTTGAAGAAACTATGCATCGTACTTCCTCCGGCATTGATAGCAGCGATGCCTGTCGGGGCGAGTACAACGTGTTTCTTTTTGGTATTTTCGCAGACGTAACGCAGGAATGTAGATTTCCCTGTACCCGCTTTCCCGGTCAGGAAAACCGATTGACGCGTATATTGAATCAGGTTCAGGGCGTCCTGAAACGCTGCGTTATTGGTGTCTACGCTCATAATCAGATAATACCAAAATGCTTCATTGCCTTGCTGATGCCATCCTCGTCGATGGGAGCTGTCACATAATCGGCAGCGGCTTTCACATCCTCTTTGGCTTGTCCCATGGCTACTCCGATGGCTGCATGGCGGAGCATGCTGATGTCATTTCCTCCGTCTCCGAAAGCCATGGTATCTTCGAGTTTAATATCAAAATAGCGGATTATTTCATCAATGCCCTTTTGCTTGGTGTCTCCTTTGGCGGTCACATCGGCAAATGCAGGATACCATCGGCCTATCTCGCAGGTAGGAATAGACGGACGGATTTCTTTTTCTTCCTCTTCCGTGATAAAGGGTGTCATTTGGATGACTTCCTTACTGGTTGCCTCCTCGAAAGATACAGTCGGAATCACATTCACGTGCAGGAAATCATAGAATATCTTTTTCACCATGTCATTGGGCTGGCAAACGGAAATGTTGTGTTCCTCTACAAAGATACAGGGAACGCCTTTTTTCTCGCAGAAATCTCCCATCGCTTTTACTTCGTCCTGGGGGATGGCACTTTTATAGATTACCTGTTCCCCGACAAAGCAGTAAGCCCCGTTCATGGTGATATATCCATCAATCAGATTCCGGTCTTGCAATTCGGAGAGGTTGTTGATAATGGCTTTCGGACGTCCCGTAGCGATAAATATCTTCAGTCCTTTTGCACGGGCGGCTTCCAGTGCCTCAATGGTAGACGACGGGATGCGGTGAGTTTCAAAACTGACCAATGTTCCGTCTATATCAAAAAATAATGCTTTCGTCATAAATTCTTTTTTGAATGGAGTACAAAAGTACTATTTTTCTATGTAAATAGCAATTAGGAGATTTCTCTTATGCTTTTTTTAAATCTCTACTCTTATCGATAGGAACACAATTATTTAAAAGTGCCTAATAAAATGATTAATTATAATAGGTTCCTTTATTCTTTTGACTAAAAAAGTTTCCCAAGCATGGCATCAAGTCTTTATTCTTCTAACGAATTCTCCTTATACTTCTCTCCATAGAGTTGCTGGTACTCCTTTTGGAAACGGTCATAAACACTTTGTGCATACGCTTTTTGTCCAAGTTTCTTGAGTGCTTTTATTTTGAAAGTCAATGCCGTTTCGCTCATTCCGTCAAACGAGAAAAGCACGTCGGACAATACGATAACCTTTCTGGGTTCATTATTCGCTTCTACGATAGGAAGCAGTTTCTCGATGATCCGGATGAAAAGTTCGTCATGGTTAATTTTGATATTGCCAAACCATTCGTAATCTACAAAAGTAGGCAGTAAGGTGCCTCGTTGCAGCAGGCCGATAAATCAGAATCCTAATTATTAATGGGATGGCAATTATGCTTCTTTCTGTTTTAATAAGACGGGATATTGCAGAACTTGATAAAACTAACAGTCTGTCCGGATATTCCCTTGGGGAGATTTAATCGGGCTTTAAAAATCTTGAATCAATGAAACAAATAAAATATTTATCCTTTATCCCTTTTCTAGCTCTTCTCTGCTTGATGACGGGATGTGAAAATGACAAAGATGTGTATTACCCTTATGTCAATGTTCCGCTTACTACGCACAATCCGGTGCTCGTTGAGGGAGAAGTCCTGCATATCGGTATTGGTTTGGACGGTGTGAATTATCGTGTAGAGAGTGATAATGAGGATGTGGTGACTGCCGAGGTGGTCGGCAACGAGATACTGTTGACAGGCGGTGACATAGGTAGCACCATCGTTCGCCTTTCGGATGATAGCTACAATCGTGTTCTCATGACGGTTGAAGTACGTAAACTTCAGGAACTGACACTCGAATCGTTCCCGGAGGGAGTGGAAGTATTGCGTCTGGATAATGACGGCGTTATTCTTCGTGAAATGAAAATCCTGACCGGTAATGGCGGTTATACAGTAACCAATTCTGCTCCTGAAGCCATCAGTGCTGAAATTGTGGAAGACCCCGACGTAACAGGAGGATATAAACTGATACTTGGCGGTAAAGCAAATGTCGATCAGGCAACGATTACTGTGACAGATTCCCGAAACAAGTCAGCTACTCTTAAAGTGCGGGTGACGAATCCGATTCGTCCTGTTCTGTTTGATAAAGAGGGGACTCTTGAGGGAGAATATGTGTACGAGGGTACGCCTCAACAGATTTCTTTCAATATTACTTCCGGTAATGGCGGCTATACCGTTAAATCTCTGAATGAAGGGGTAGCTACTGTGGCAATCTCCGGCACTACAGTAACTGTTACTGTGGTAGGTGACGGTGGTACAACTATTACTGTGACCGACCAGGAAAAGGAAAGCCGTTCCATAGATTTATGGGTACCGCTCAATCTTGACGACCCGACGCCACGTATTTATTGGGATGGTTATCGTGCCGATATTAACACGGTCGGAGTTTCCAGTACCGGATCTTATGCAACGCCAAAAGATATGTACTGGTATCAACAAAACGGTGAAGTGAAAGATACATATTATGTCTACTTTAACGGTGGTTGGGCAAACAATTTAAATAGTGTGAATGCTGCCAACCGTAATCCGAAGTTTGAAACGACTATCAATGACACTAAGACTTCGTATACAGACAAAGCAGCCTCTGCCGTTAAACTGACCGAGTTTATTTTGGAAAAACGTATCGGTACAGGTCCGACGAGCCATCCGCATATCTATTTCATCTCTTTAAAAACAGAAGATGGTAAGCGTGGATTTATAGTGCATCGTTGGAATGAATAATAAAGACAAATAGGTTCTTAGTTTTTTTTTCAGGGTATGAATATGAGGGTCGGATGCTGTATTGCTCCGGCCCTCTATGTTTTGATAGAGCATACAAAATTAGAGGCTGCCTTTCGGTAATACCACGAAAACAACTATCTTTGCTAACTGTTTATTATACACATAACCTAACAATATTATGCAGTATGAACTATAATTTTGATGAAATAATAAACCGTCATGGTACAGATTCCGTAAAATGGGATGCAGTAGAGAATCGTTGGGGACGCAATGACCTGATTCCAATGTGGGTAGCTGATATGGATTTCCGCACAGCTCCTTTTGTCATAGAGGCTTTGAAAAAACGCCTGGAGCATGAAGTACTCGGATATACATTTGCTTGCAAAGAATGGTCGGAGTCTATTATTAACTGGGTGAAGGAGCGCCATGGTTGGGTGATTCGTGAAGAGATGTTGACTTTCACTCCCGGTATTGTTCGCGGCTTGGCTTTTGTGATCCACTGCTTTACGCAAAAAGGAGATAAGATAATGGTAATGCCCCCTGTTTATCATCCTTTCTTTTTAGTCACTCAAAAGAATGAACGTGAAGTGGTATTCAGCCCGTTAGTCCTGAAAGATGAACAATATTATATTGATTTCAACCGCTTCCGTCAAGATATTCAAGGATGCAAATTGCTTATTCTAAGCAACCCTCATAACCCGGGTGGACGTGTATGGACCAAAGAGGAACTGTCTCAGATAGCCGACATCTGCTATGAAAGCGGCACATTGGTTATCTCTGACGAGATTCATGCTGACTTAACCCTGCCTCCATACAAACATCCTACCTTTGCTTTGATTTCAGAGAAGGCACGGATGAACTCTCTTGTCTTTATGTCTCCCAGCAAGGCATTCAACATGCCGGGATTGGCTAGTTCTTATGCAATTATTGAGAATGACGAACTTCGTCACCGTTTCCAGACATATATGGAAGCAAGCGAGTTTAGCGAAGGACATCTCTTTGCTTATTTAAGTGTAGCAGCTGCTTACAGTCATGGTACAGAATGGCTGGACCAAGTGGTAGCATATATTAAAGGAAATGTGGATTTCACTGAAACGTATTTGAAAGAACATATTCCTGCTATCAAGATGATCCGTCCGCAAGCCTCTTACTTGATCTTTCTGGATTGCCGCGCATTGGGACTCAATCAGGAAGAACTGAACCGTCTTTTTGTAGAAGATGCTCATCTGGCGCTGAATGATGGAACAACATTCGGTAAGGAAGGCGAGGGATTTATGCGGTTGAACGTTGCTTGTCCACGTGCTACGCTGGAAAAAGCATTGAAACAGTTGGAGCAGGCTGTAATGGATTTAAAATAGTCTTTTAAGTCCATTACCCGGTTCGGAAATAAAATCAATCCGTTCAGGGGATGAAGCTATATTTCCTGTCTCACTCTTGCTTTTTACTATTTTATTTTGTATCTTTAGTGCTTCTCATCTTCCCAAAGACAGGTAATCATATTACAAAGTGACCAATATCATCTTATAAGGTGATATTGGTCACTTTGCAATGTGCCTATTGTCCCATTGTAACGGGACGACTTACCGGCTGCATAAAAAAACTAATCTCTGCACTGAAAACCCTTAATCTTTGCACTGAAAAGTCTTAAGTACAAGATTGAAAAACTAGTTTGTTGCAGTATGATGATATGACAATGCCTCAACTATGGCATCACATTTACCGGAATCAGCCGTACCTCACTATTCAAGCCGGAGGGTAATGGACTCCAATGTCCATAATTGGCCGGACGATAGTTCAAATCAACAATATTGATTTCTTTGAATTTGCGCCACTGCACTCCCTGCCTGTCTAATTCTGTAATTCGATTCGCAGGGAGATTCGTGACTTCTATCTCGATGTGGTTTTTTCCGGGTTTTAAGAACTGGCCCACCTTTAGTTGATAAGGCACTGCCCATGCGCATCCCGCTTCCTGTCCGTTGATGCGGACACGGGCACTTTCGCGTACATCTCCCAAATCAAGAATCCAGTCGTCGGCCTGCAAAGTCGGCAATTCGATGTCTAAGGAATAAACACCGGTTCCCATGTTCGTTTGGGCTGCCGGATGATCGATATGGGTCCATGAACAGGGGCGATCTATATCAAATGTTCCTTGAATTTCCGGTTTGCTTTCGGCGAAGTGTAACTTCCAACCATGATCCAGACGAAGACTGAAAGGTTGCTCTTTGACATACTTCCACGGTTTGGATGCCTGCAAAGGTTGTTGATATGTTTGCAGAATGAACGATTCACCGGATTTTAATTGCAGATAGACTTGTGTTTTTCCGTTTGCCTGTCTTACCTTAGCTTCACCACATTCTCCGGTCATGGGATTGAAGAGAGCGGCTGCGGCTGCATTCGTTCCCAATGTGATCCAACCGTCCACTCCTTTATTTTGCAAGGAAGAGATGAAATAGTGGTGTCCCGTATCATTCACTCTTCGGATCGCTTGTAGTCCGAATTTGGTTTTCATTTCTTCGGGAGAAATATTGCAGCTGGCCAATGTGCGTGCATAATCCGTTCCTGTGATAATCTTCCCCTTTCCGATTGGAGTAACGGTTGTTTCCGAGAAAGAAACAGCCGGAAGTTGCCGGAGCGTACGCTGGTAACTTTGGCGTTTTTGTTCCAACTGACCGTATCCCGGTACATCTGTCGGATAATTTTCGAGGAATACGATAGTAGCTCCCTGTTTGGCCAGTTCATAAAGATGTGCCAATACATCACTCGGCATTAGGTGTGCAGCAGGCACTACCAATGCTTTGTAGCCCGTTCCGCCTGAAGTAACCAACTGTCCGTCTTTGAAACGTGTACTGCGAATAAAGTTATCGGAAATATAATCCCCGTCATACCCGCTGTTGTTGATGCGATGGATAGCGTCGATAAACTTAGGAGCCAGTTTATCCATGTGGTGTATCGTGAATAATAACAATCGTCCCGGTTGCTCATTCCACATATCATATACCGGAAGATAAATCAGGAAATCATTATCCGGCCGTCCCATTTGCAGAAAGCTCTGGCAACGGGTGATATAGTTGAAGAACGAAGGGGCATCACGCCAAATACTGTTTGTCGGACTCATATTGATAGAAGCGTAGAACAACCATCCGGGCCATTCGGCTTCTTTCGGAGAATACGGAGTGCCGTGGAAAAACATGTGATTGACTCCGGAAACAAACATCAAATCCATATCCGGTTTACATTGCGACAGGGAAGTACGGAAATGCTCCGTCAGCCATGTAAATGTCTCGGAAGAAGTATACGTTTTTCCTGCAATATGAGCTGCCGAGGAGGCATATTTCAGCATAGACAGGTCCGAATCATTCTTTTTGGTCAATGAGTCCTGACGCAATCCTTCGATGTGGAACTGCGACAGTCCGAAACCTTCACATTCCGGAATATCCACGGAAGCATAGATATCAATCAGATTACCGGGCGAACCATGTGCCTGATTACGGGTGATACTACCGTTTTTGTGTGCCCAGTCTGTCCATTGATGACTGAAGTTCTCCAATAAGAGGTCGGAAATGGTTTCCCGGTAATCCGACACGATACGTCTGCTAACTTCCGGACGGTTTTTATCCAGGAATTCGGGGAAATGTTCTTCCAGTTTATACCCCCGTCTACGAGCGAACTGTTCCAGGAAATCATCCGTCCAGTCAGCTTGATAAACTTCGTATGAATCGTTGAAGAAAGTATGTGGATAACTTGTCTTGCTACTTTTGAAAGCACGGTCAAAGCGGGAAAGATAATTTTTTACCGCCTTTTTTGAGAGATGATTCATCACATAGCCTTCTCCTCCCGGAGCTGCCCGTTTCACTTTCTGCCTTGTTTTTCCGATGTAAAGAGCGATCACTTTCCATTTGCCGGCAGGCGCTTTCCATTGCAGTTTGTCTTTTTTGACGTGAGCAGTCAGGTTGATACATTTGCCTTTCTCATCATATGCCATCACCCGGCTTAGTACAGAAAATGGTTGTTGCTTGGGATCGGTCACATTAATATCCTGTTCAATCTCTTTGCCGCCCTCTATTTCGTATGTCTGGAAGATAGCCTTGGTAGCCGCATCTTCTATACTAACTTCAGGTCCGCCAAAAGGCCATCCGGTTCCGGTATTCATATCAATCTCAATACCCGTACGTTTTCCTTCCGTTTGTGTATGCTTAAGCATTTCCATCCAGCGGGGAGAAAGGAACTGAATTTCATTCGCGTCATTGCCTTGCACCCCATAGATAGGAGTAATTTCTACTGCTCCCATTCCGGTACGTGCGTATTCTTCCAGATTATACGTCAGATTCTTTTCGTCTACGGCACTTCCCAGCCACCACCATCTGGCGCCGGGACGTGCTTCCACCGGAGTGTCCGGCCATTGTTGTGCTTGCATTACTCCACCTGCGGCGAGCAGGCAAAGAACTATCAATTCTCTTTTATTCATCATTCTTTCGGTGTGTTATAGTATTCTATATTTTCTGCGTCATCAGTTACAAAAAGCGGTCGTCCGTCCGGCTGTTCAAAGTGGAAGCGGATGCCGTCGAAGGTAATGTTCCGTGCGTGGCGGATATAAAACCCTTTGGCGGGAATAGTGCCGAACATCCAGGGTTCGGGGTATACTTTCTCCTGTTCGGGCGGAATACGTTTGCCATCCTCTTCGCTATATCCTCCTTTATAATAGAGGTGAATATTCCGAAAAGTTACGTCCTCAATACATGCACCCGGCACTCCGTTGATGATAGAAGCATACCGGCTGTCGGCATTCCATACATTGATATCGCTGATAAGAATACGTTTCATGGTACCTACAGGAGTACCTTCAGGACTGCGCATACGTGCGCCCAACCGAAGGAAAATAGGCGCGTTGACTATATTTCTCATTGTAATATTACTGATTACAATATCTTCCAGATGTCCTCCGTCTACCGTTTCCAATGCCAATCCACGGCAATGTTCAAAGATACAGTTCGTAATCGCAATATTGCGGAAACCTCCACTACTTTCTGTGCCGAGTTTGATGCGTCCCGTACGGAAACCATGATCGGGAGCCTGCGGTTCGTCCAACTGCCAAGTGCCGTCCATTACACTGCCTTTGTCAAAGCCGCTGACATAACAATCACTGATCGTCACATTTTCCGTATCTTGGAAGCGTCCTAATCCATAAGAGGCTTTCAATACAATGGCATCATCCCAGGGGGAGTTCACCGTGCATTGGCTGATACGTACGTTCCGGCAGCAATCAATATCAAAGCCATCCCGGTTGGTGTCTACTTTCAGATTCATAATCGTCAGATGATCCACTCCGGTAGCCAACAGGGCGAAATGCCCGCAATGCAGCATGGATAAATCTTTCAGGGTCACATTTCTGCAATCTTTCAGGCTGATAGCCTTATTGCCTACCCCCGGTAGGCGACTCTCTTCACGGGTCAAGCCTTTGCCATAGATTAAGCCGGGACCACTGATCGTAATATTCTCCAGTCCGATTCCCCAAATTAAAGAGTTTTTCCAATGGCTGTGACCGAAATCCTGATACTTATTATGTTCATTCGGTTCGGCGGTATCATATCCTTCCTCTTTTCCGGGAAAGGCGGCAATGATACGGGTGCCCTGTTCCAAATAGATATGAATGTTGCTTTTTAACCGGATGGAATAACACGCATATTCTCCCGCAGGTAGATATACTGTGCCTCCTCCGGCCTGTGCGGCCGCTTCAATTGCACGATTGATGGCAGGCGAATCAATCGTTTTCCCATCCGCTTTGGCTCCGAAGTCCATTACATTATAAATGGCTGCATGTAGATAGATGCAACCTATTAACAGACTGAATAATAAATAGATCCTTTTCATTTTTTGTCGATTTTGGCAAAAATATCCGGTAACATATAGTAGTTGTAATCCGCTTTTTCATTCTGTTCGTAGAAACAGAAGTAAAGCCGGAAAGGCTTGCTTCCTTCGTTTCGCGAAGAAGCCGGGGAGAGACTGCAACGTCCGGTCAGTACAGGGCGGTCGGTTCGTTTGCCTGATTCGTAAAGCATCAGGGGAGTTGCATCCTTATGTCCGTCACTCAAGCGAATATCATCGGTAGGAGTGACAGCCTGCAGCGTCCGTAATTGCATACTTTCTCCGTAGTAGCAAGTGAAGGCTTGTCCCTCCACGCTGAATACATTGATGTCCGAATCCGGTTGGCAATCGCCGAAACTCCAAAATAGGGCATCGGCTTCCGGAGCAGAGGCGACTTCTACTTCCAGAATAAATCCACGACTATCGGGCAGTGCTTTCCATTGGAAGGATACTCCCTGTATCTTTTCTTTAGGTTTTAGCCAGTGGCTTTCATTTCCTTTTGATATGCCCAACCGGAAAGTGCCGGCAGGTGGCGTCAGTGCTTGTGCTTGCGCATCAATGAGCAAGATTCCCAGCAGTACGATGGTCAGGAGATGTCTTAACATAGTTGAAGTTGATATTACTTTGTTCGTTCTCTTTTAGTTCAATGACATTCTTTTCTTCTGTCTTTAATGTAATTTCAGACAAGTTGAAATTCTTCGTATAGCAGATTTTGCCCGGTTTGTCGGTCTGCGCTTCGATGGCATAAAGATAGAAATTTTCCAGACGTAACGAGTCATTCCATCCCGAAGCGGAGATAAATTCGTCCACATTTTCCGCTTTTACCTTTGATACGTAGACATTGCGGAAACGCGGATAACCTTTTTCGGGAGGCGTTACCGGAGTCAGCATGATTCTCCAGTGTTCCGGGATTTCTTTCCCTTCATACTCTTTGGGTAAAGTGCTGTAACTGTAACTGGGGTTCCAGTTCAAGTCTGCCGCCAGCACGTGACGGACGTTTTCCGCTTTTACTTCGGTCATATAAATGTTTTCGATTGTCCCTCCACGGTTCATGGCGCTTTTCAACCGCAGCACGGCGGAGGTGCCGATTGCTTCCAGATTATATCCCAATACATTCCGTATGCTACCGGAAGTTTCGCTTCCGCAGGTGATAAGTCCGGCACCTTTGCGGGCGATGCAATTGCGTATGACCACATTTTCCGTAGGAAGGTTCACCCGCAGTCCGTCTGCATCCCGTCCCGATTTGATACAGATATTATCATCGTTACAGTCTACATCGCAGTTTTCGACCAAGATATTGCAGGAAGAATCAATGTCGATACCGTCCGTGCTCGGACCGTGTCCACCTATATTGTTGTTGATGGTCAATCCGTCTATCGTGCAATAATCGGAGTAAAGAATCTGACATCCCCAAAAACCGGTACGCATCAGGGTAAATCCTTTCAATGTAATGTCCGAGCTACGTTCTATGAGGATGCCCCGTACCCGTTTGCAGTCATAATCCACAATCCAGCGCAATCCTTTTGCTTCGTATTCTTTCCGCATTTCCCAATATTTATCCCAAAATACTTTTCCCCGGCAGTCCAGCGTTCCTTCTCCGCTGACGGAAGCGTTCTTTTCATTGACAATGTTGATAACTGCCGCGGGCCATGTCATCTCGATTCCTGCAATCCGTGAGCGGAATTCGGGATAATGATGAATGGATGGGCTGGCCAGTAAAGTCACCCCTTTGTCCAGTTGCAGGTTGACACCGCTTTTTATGAACAGTGCGCCAGTCTGATAATATCCCGGCTGAAAAACTACCGTTCCTCCACCGATGACGGCACAACTGTCAATTGCTTTCTGGATAGCTTCCGTGCTAAGCACCGTGCTGTCTGCTACTGCGCCAAAAGAATTAGCGGATAAAATTACATGGTTTCCGGGCATTTGCCGGCTGCCTACACTATCGGCCCATGACGAATCCGGTTGTTGCGGTACTTGCCCCCATTCGAAGCTGTTGTTTCCTGCCTGTTTAGCCGTTGGGGTGGCGCAAGCTGCTGTCAAAAGTGTGCCTGCCAATAGGAACAGGGGAAAGATGCTTTTGGTTTTCATATTTATCTAATGCCTGATTCTTAATACTTAATACCTACTACTTATCTCTTAATTTCCGTCCGGTTTTTCAATTTCCGTGAATGGTGATTCGTTCCAGTGGAAACCATTTACATCGTCCGGCTGTGCCGGATTATAGGACGGGTCTATTTTCAGGTGTTTAGCCAGTTCCGGTACGGCTTTCTTCATTCCTTCAATCACACATTGGGCTATTTGATAGGCTCCGTATGGATTGAAGTGGGTGTTATCCTCAAAAGCTTTGGTCTGTCCCGGATAAGTGCCTGCCGGATAGTGTACGAAAGCACGTTTCGACGTTTCTGTTCCCAAAGCTTCATAAAGCGTACGGGTCATCTCGTTGAGGTCGATCAACGGAACATTTTCTTTAGCTGCCAGCCAGCGCATGGCTTCCGGATAATCTTCGTGTGTGTCACGGATATGTCCGGTTGCGTCGAAACTCCGGCGTTGGGTGGGAGTGACCAGTACGGGGTATGCTCCCCGTGCACGAGCTTCATCAATAAATGTTTTCAGGCTGGTCATAAAAGAGTAATAAGCTCCTTTGCCCGGTCCTTTTTGCTTTTGGTCGTTATGCCCGAATTCCATGAAAAGATAATCTCCTTTCTTTATCTGGCTCAATGCTTTTTTCAAACGTCCTGCGGCAATAAACGTATTGGCTGATTCGCCCGATTCCGCATAATTGGCGATACAAACGTCCGTACCGAAAAAATGAGGTATCATTTGTCCCCAGCTTGCCCATGGCTCGTTGTCCTGGTCGACTACGGTACTGTTACCGCATAGAAAAACGGTAATCACCGACGGATCGGCAGGCTCGATGCTGATACTCTGGCATACGGGTGCATCGCCGTTAAATTCCAGCGTCAGTTTATCGTCCCAGTTCAGTTTGGCTTTTTCGCGGGGTTTGATACGTACGGATTCTTTTTCGGAAATGCGGGGGTTGCGTTTGTTGATGATAAATGTTTCATCTACGAATTGTCCCTTTTTAGTAGCGAGGTTATCAATGAACAGTCGGCGTGATTCGCCTCTTACTGTTGTCACCCCTGCCTGTTTCTTGCTTCCCAGGCGAACGGTTACTTGATAGTTACCGTCCGGCACGCGGACAGAAAAGAAGAAGGGTGCCTTGCTGCCTTTTTCGGGAGTAGCGACGAGATCATATCCATATCCCGTCTCCTCACTGTAGCGGGGAGCATCTGCCAACTGGTATGTTTGGGCTTTCTCCTGTGCATTGACACTTGCCGTAGCTAAGAGTAGCAAGCCTATGATCGTAGTTTTCATGTAAAATGATATTTAATGTATATTGTTTATGGAATTTAGGCACGGATTACACGGATTTCACGGTTTTTAGAATTACGCTTTTATAAAGCAACAGCGTAATCCGTGTAATTCGTGCCTGATAATTCCCATTTAGTTAATTTTCGGTTTGAGCTCGTCAGGAGAATCTTTGGTATAAGATTTCACATCTCCCGCCACTTTGGTGAATAATGCTTGTATTAGCTCCGGAGCTATCTTGTCTGCCGGACGGAAAGCATCCGAATTCATATAATTCAGGATTGCTTTGTGCATCTGGCGGGCAACGATTCGTTTTTCCGGTTGGGAAGTAATGTCCATACTGGTCATCATCAATTTACCGTTCAAGACCTTTGCTTCGAACAACATGCCGATTTTCCGGCTGATAAACCAAGTATCAATACTTTGAACCGTTGGTTGGAATGTTGCCGGGAAGTCGGTGAATTGCATCACCTGCGCTTTGTTCAGCAGTTCCCACCATTGAAGGTTACTATGATATTCGGTAGGGAATTCGCGGAAAAGAGGGTGATATTCATTCAGGAAAATACCGGTTGTGTGCGGCGGACGCATCTTGAACCAGGAAGTATTCCAGAATACGGGAGTGAAGTATTGTTTGACTTCTTTGCCGTATTGTATCTTTCCGGCAGCCGTAATCAGCACATTTCCTCCGTCTTGTAACACAGCCAATGCCTTGGCGTCCAAGGTGTCGGTGGTATATACTGTTCCTTGTACCAGTTCCACTTGTGCCGGATATACCCAGAAATCCCAGTCGTTTACGGCATCACAGCCTTCGATACGTACTTCCAGATTTAGTTTCTGCGGTGTATCGATTCCTTCCAGAGTCATATCTACACTACCCAGAGAATAAAGATTTCCGATGGGAATGTGATGGGTGCCGACAGTTCCATGAGCATATACTTTTCCGAATTTATCCTTAATGGTATATACTGTTTTTGCACTTTCTAAGGGAGCAGCTCCGAAATGAGATACTTCAATGTCGGCATGGAATGTTTCATTGTTGGCATATACAAATTTAGGAATACGTGCCAAAAGTACGGTCGGACTGCAAAAGCGTCTGAACTGTTCTGCGTTGATATATCCTTTTTCTTCAAAGAACACGTCCAGTACACCGACTAATGCAGTTCCCTGGCCGGAATAATCATTGAGAGCCAGCAACTGGAATCCCGCATAGTCCGGAGTACGCAAGGTCTTTTCAATCTCATGTTTGTAGCAGAGTGCCTGCAATTTGCCCGAAGCCATCATAAAGTCGTGACTCTGGCTTCCCATGTGGTTATCGTTCAGAATATCCCGGAAGATTTCAAAGTTCTTCGCTTTGTTGACTCCGGTATATTTACGGATCTCATTGAAATTCGGGAATACGCACCATTGACCTGTTTCGTGTGATACATACGGTTGTTTCACCGTGTCGATTCTTGCACGATAATCCGATTCACTTTCCGGTTGCGCACCTGCCCAACTAAGTCCGCGTGCGCCGGCTTTCACATGATACTCATTGTGAGGTTGCCATTGCCAGCTGTTTCCAACGGAGGCTCCTGTGTATACACGACGCGGATCGGTTGCTTTCCAATAATCCACGAACTTGCTGACCCATGCCACCCAACGACCGGAAGGTTCATTGCCGCAAGCCAGCATGCAGTAAGAAGCGTAATTCCCATATTCCTTGGTCAGTGCAATGGTTTCGTCCATCAGGTATTTGTCAATCGGTTGTCCGTTACCCAGTCTCGGACCGTGGTTCGGCCAGCTCGGTCCTTCCGGTTGCAGATAGAAACCGACCAGATCGGCAGCGATGAAAGCTGCTTCCGGCGGACAGAAAGAGTGGAAGCGCATGTGATTCAGGCCATAGTTACGACAAATGCGGAACACCCGTTCCCAAGAAGCTACATCCATCGGCGCATAGCCTGTCAATGGGAAGTCACAGTTTTCCACCGTACCGCGAAGCATCGTTTTGCGACCATTTACATAGAACCATTTCCCTTCTATCTTGAAATCACGCATACCGAACTGTACTTGTTGTGTGTCAGTTTGCTTGCCGTTGGTTAATTTTGCCGTCAGTTTATAAAGTGCCGGACTGAATTCATCCCACGTCAGAAACTCTTTTCCCATCGGAAGTTCCATTTCCACCGGATTATCTCCCGGACGGATGTTGAAACTTTGATGTACGGGAGCCACTTTGTGCTGAATGTCCGTGTTAAAGCTCGCAGCGGAAAGGGTGATCTCTCCCTTGGTGGAAGAAGCAGACCGTATATTCATGCGAACCAGCGCTTTCTGATTGCTCAAATCGGGATATACCTGAATATCTTCTAAATGGACTTTAGGAGTAGCTTGTAATTCGATTCGTCCGACGATACCGTTCCAGTTACCTTGTGTCTGGTCGGTGATGCTGTGAGAATCTGGACCTACGTTGATTTCTTTGATTCTATTATCGATACGGATGGTAATCAGGTACGTTTTTCCGGGGGTGGTTGCAGCAGTCAGGTCATAGACATGGGGAACACAAAGACTGTTTTGCATACCAAGCTCCTGCTGATTTACCCATACAGTAGTTTCGATGTGCGGACGTTCCAGAAAAAGAGTGATTCTTTCTCCTTTCCAGTCAGCCGGAATTGTCACTTTCTTTTGATACCAGGCCACACCTACATAATGTTTGTCGGGAGTCAGAAAGAAGGGTAGCTTTACTTGTCCCTCTATCTTGTATTTTTCCATATATGGGTTGAAGTAGTAAGAACTGTCGTAGAGGCTTCCGGTCCATTGGGTACGGACGGTCACTTCATCTCCTTTCAGTTTTTCGGGCATGGAGCCGGGCAGGTTGATAGAATCGTCGAGGGATTTTTTGAACCATTGTTCCTTGACGCCGGTATCTTCCCGGTCTATCCGGAAATTCCATTTGCCGGATAAGCTGAAAGAGTGATTTTGTCCCGCTACGGTCAGTATGGAGATAAATACGATAGCAATACTTACTAAAAGTCGTTTCATGATATATAGAGTTGATATGTTTTTCATTCTTTTTAAAATCTGCCGCTAAAGTAGAGCTTTTTAAGGGTTTAGTAAATAGAAAGATGTACAGATACATAGAATATTGTATCAAAATGGACATCTAAAAGCGTTCGTGTACAAAACTACATGGATTTGAAATATTGTCCATGCTCTTTATCTTTGAGGAGGGGCGGAGATGCCTTATCTTTGCAAGGTAAACTTTTTAATCTTAATAAGGAACCATGAAAAAAGTAGTAATCTGGATAGCTCTAAGTCTTTGGTCGGTGATGACAGTCTTTGCCGGTGAGACAGCTTACCTCTTTTCTTATTTTATCAATGACAGTAAAGACGGACTGCATTTAGCATATAGTTATGATGGATTGAACTGGCTGCCTTTACATGGCGGACGTTCTTATCTTACCCCTGCGGTTGGTAAAGATAAATTAATGCGTGACCCCAGCATTTGCCAGTCGCCGGACGGAACTTTTCACATGGTCTGGACTTCCAGTTGGACGGACCGGATTATCGGATATGCCTCTTCACGCGATTTGGTTCATTGGAGTGAGCAACAAGCAATCCCTGTGATGATGCACGAGCCGGATGCACATAACTGTTGGGCTCCCGAACTGTTTTATGATGAACCTTCACAAACCTATTATATCTTTTGGGCAACTACGATTCCCGGCCGTCACAAAGAAGTGGCTACCAGTGAAAGTGAGAAGGGACTGAATCATCGTATTTATTATGTAACAACGAAGGATTTTCGTACTTTCTCAAAGACGAAGATGTTCTTCAATCCAGATTTCAGTGTGATTGATGCCGCTATTGTGAAAGACCCGAAGCGGGAAGACCTGATAATGGTAGTCAAGAATGAAAATTCCAATCCGCCGGAAAAGAATTTGCGTGTGACGCGTACAAAGAAGATAGAAAAAGGATTCCCGACCAAAGTATCGGCACCTATTACAGGAAAATATTGGGCGGAAGGTCCAGCTCCTCTTTTTGTAGGTGATACGCTTTATGTCTATTTTGATAAATACCGTGACCATCGTTATGGAGCTGTTCGTTCTTTGGACTATGGTGAAACATGGGAAGATGTGTCCGATCAGGTCTTTTTTCCGAGGGGGATTCGTCATGGAACGGCGTTTGCAGTGGATGCCTCCATTGTGGAGTCACTGATTGCCGACCGGAACTATAATCCGCTTATTCCCGATAATCTGGCGGATCCGTCTGTCTCCAAATTTGGTGATACCTATTATCTTTATGGCACTACCGATCTGGATTACGGACTTGGACGTGCCGGAACTCCTGTCGTATGGAAATCGAAAGATTTTGTGAACTGGAGTTTCGAAGGTTCCCATATCAGCGGGTTCGACTGGTCGAAAGGATATGACTACACGAATGATAAAGGTGAAAAGAAAAAGGGCTATTTCCGGTATTGGGCGCCTGGAAAAGTGATTGAGCAGGACGGCAAGTTTTATTTATACGTTACGTTTGTGAAACCGGATGACAAGATGGGAACTTATGTACTTGTAGCTGATCGCCCGGATGGTCCTTTCCATTTTACTGCGGGACAGGGGCTTTTGCCTCCCGGAGAAGAAGGAACAGATAGCCCGGCTGTCGTTGATGATATTGACGGAGAACCTTTTATTAATGACGATGGTTCAGGATATATCTTCTGGCGTCGCCGGAATGCGGGACGGCTTTCTGCGGACAGGCTTCATCTGGATGGTGAGCCGGTAGCTCTGGCAACAGCCCGCCAGGGATATTCCGAAGGTCCGGTGATGTTTAAGCGTAAAGGTATCTATTACTATATTTATACGTTGAGTGGTCATCAGAATTATGTCAATGCTTATATGATGAGCCGCGAGTCTCCTTTGACGGGTTTTGTAAAGCCGGAGGGGAACGACATTTTTTTATTCTCTTCTCCTGAAAATCAAGTGTGGGGACCGGGACATGGCAACGTGTTTTATGACGAGGGAACGGATGAATATATTTTTCTCTATCTGGAATACGGAGATGGCGGAACTACCCGTCAAGTGTATGCTAACCGGATGGAATTTAATGACGATGGAACGATAAAGACATTAATCCCCGATATGCGTGGTGTAGGTTATCTGGCTGCTTCCCAAGAGACCCGGCCGAATCTGGCATTACAGTCGCATTTTTATGCTTCCAGTGAGAAATCTCCCCGTACTTCCGTGGTCAATATCGAAACGCAACCCAATCAACCGTTGCCGGAAAAAGGTTCGGTGAAGAGCTATACCCGCACGCATACTTATCAGGCTACCCATGTAGCTGACGAATCGAATGGAACCCGTTGGATGGCGGCTGATACGGATAGCAGTCCGTTTATTACAGTCGATTTAAAGGAAATCCGTAAGGTCGGGGAGTGCCAGCTCTATTTTACCCGTCCTACTGAAGGACATACCTGGCGACTGGAGAAGTCTATCGACGGAAAACATTGGCAGATGTGTGCCGAACAAGGGAAAGTACAAGTATGCTCTCCACATATTGCTAAGGAGATAGGAGAGACACGTTATCTCCGTCTTCATATTCGTAGGGGAGATGCCGGTTTGTGGGAATGGAAAATATATGAATAACGTTTTATAACGCTAATAATCAATCGAATTTATGAAGTATATGGTAAAAAGTAAAATTCTGGCTACTTTCTGTGCCGGTCTATTAACCGTTTCTACCGGAATACAGGCAGCAGAGAGACTGGCAACCGGAACTCAACAGAAGCAAGCTCAAAAGACTGTAATTGAAACTTCTCCCTGGTTTGATGATAAAGACCTGACTTTGACGGGTGTCTATTATTATCCCGAACACTGGGATGAGAGCCAGTGGGAACGTGACTTCAAGAAAATGCATGAATTGGGATTTGAATTTACCCATTTTGCCGAGTTTGCCTGGGCGCAACTGGAACCGGAAGAGGGACGCTATGATTTTGCATGGCTGGACAGGGCTGTAGCTTTGGCAGCCAAGTATGATTTGAAAGTTATCATGTGTACTTCTACTGCCACTCCTCCTGTATGGATGAGCCGGAAATACCCCGAAATTCTATTGAAGAATGAGGATGGAACGATACTTGACCACGGTGCTCGCCAGCATGCTTCATTTGCTTCGCCTCTTTACAGGGAATTATCATACAAGATGATTGAAAAACTGGCGCAACATTATGGCAATGACTCCCGTATTATCGGATGGCAACTCGACAACGAACCTGCTGTACAGTTTGATTATAATCTGAAAGCGGAGCTTGCTTTCCGTGATTTTCTCCGTGCCAAATACAATAATGACATTCAACTTTTAAATAATGCATGGGGCACTGCTTTCTGGAGTGAGGTTTATTCGTCTTTTGATGAAATAACGCTTCCCAAGCGCGTACAGATGTTTATGAATCATCATCAAATTTTGGATTACCGCCGTTTTGCTGCATCACAAACCAATGATTTCCTGAACGAACAATGTCTGTTGATAAAGAAATATGCAAAGAACCAATGGGTGACTACGAATTATATACCGAATTATGATGAAGGTCACATTGGTGGTAGCCCCTCGCTTGATTTTCAAAGTTATACCCGTTATATGGTATATGGTGATAATGAGGGGATTGGTCGTCGAGGCTACCGGGTAGGTAATCCGTTGCGGATAGCCTGGGCAAATGACTTTTTCCGTCCGATACAGGGAACTTATGGTGTGATGGAATTACAGCCGGGACAGGTGAACTGGGGCAGTATCAATCCCCAACCTCTTCCGGGCGCAGTTCGTCTGTGGATGTGGAGTGTGTTTGCCGGTGGAAGTGATTTTATCTGCACCTATCGTTATCGCCAGCCTCTTTACGGCACGGAACAATATCATTACGGAATTGTCGGCACGGACGGAGTGACTATAACTCCCGGTGGAAGAGAATATGAGACATTTATAAAGGAGATTCGTGAACTTCGTAAACATAGCTCTTCCCGTGAAACCAAACCTGCCGATTACCTTGCCCGTCGTACAGCTATTCTTTTTAACCATGAAAACTCCTGGAGCATTGAGCGACAGAAACAGAACCGGACATGGGATACTTTTGCACACATCGAAAAGTACTATCGTACCCTAAAATCATTCGGAGCTCCTGTCGATTTTATTTCCGAAGCAAAGAACTTGTCCGATTATCCGGTCGTTATTGCACCGACTTATCAATTAGCTGATAAAGAACTGGTAGACAAATGGATCACTTATGTAAAGAACGGCGGAAACCTCATTCTGACTTGTCGTACGGCACAGAAAGACCGTTATGGTCGTCTTCCGGAAGCTCCCTTTGGTTCTATGATTACTCCGCTGACCGGAAATGAAATGAACTTTTATGATTTGCTGCTTCCCGAAAATCCCGGTACTGTTGTTATGGACGGAAAAGAGTATATTTGGAATACATGGGGAGAGATTCTGAATCCTCCGGCAGATGCTCAAGTATGGGCTACTTATAAAAACGAATTCTATGAAGGAAGTCCGGCTGTGACTTTCCGCAAACTGGGGAAAGGTACGATTACCTATGTAGGAGTGGACAGCCACAATGGAGCATTGGAAAAAGATATATTGAAAAAGCTATATGTACAGCTGAATATCCCGGTAATGGATTTGCCTTATGGCGTGACAATGGAATACCGGAATGGGTTGGGAATTGTATTAAACTATTCAGATCAGCCTTATACCTTCAACTTATCGAAGGGAGCCAAAGCATTGATCGGGACTACAGAGATTCCTACAGCGGGTGTATTTGTGTTTTCAGTGAAATAAGTGTTGAAAAGAATTATGTTACAATTAAATTATTTATTATGAGACTGTTGAACTATTGTTTTTTGATTGGAGGAATATTAATTGCTTCTTGTGTTGGTAATTCGAGTAATAAATCTCAAAATGATAAGAAAATAAATCCGGCGGATACTATTTATTTAGGAGATTTACGTGAAAAATTTGAAGGAGATTCTGTCTTTTTTGCAAAAGTGGCACCGGATCTGATATTGACAGATTATCAATATTTCTGGGCGGCAACAGAGTCAGATGCCATAGCCAATGGGTTAACAAAAGATTATTATAAGAAAGTAAAACAAGAAATTACTGCCACAAATGAAGCAATAAAGAAGGGAGTAATGAAAGGCGCTAATGTGAAACGAATTCCCGATTTTCAGAGTGTGAAATAGCTAAGAATGTTTTATCTTGGTATGTTGGATAATAGAGTAATGATATGATTAAAAGATATTTTCTAAGTTTAATAACTTGTACTTGTTTTTATTTGTTAGCCGCTTCTTTTACTTCGAAAAATGGCAACTATGAAGTGCTTAAAGTAACCGCTCCTTTTCCGATGCAACCTATTAAAGTGTTTATCTATCCTGATAAGGACTTTATAATTACAGACTTCGGTGCCGTCAATGGAGGAAGAGTAGATAATACAAAAGCAATTACTAGTGCTATTGAAGCGTGTAACCAATCCGGTGGCGGACGTGTTGTTGTTCCGGCAGGTACATGGCTGACCGGTCCCATTCATTTTAAAAGTAATGTGAATCTTTATTTGGAGGAGAATGCGGTTTTGAATTTTACGGATAATCCTTCTGATTATCTTCCGGCAGTGATGACTTCATGGGAAGGCTTGGAATGTTATAATTATTCGCCATTACTCTATGCTTTTGAATGTGAGAACGTGGCGATTACAGGTAAAGGGACTCTTCAGCCGAAGATGGATACCTGGAAAGTATGGTTCAAACGTCCTCAGTCTCATTTGGAAGCATTGAAGGAGTTGTATACAAAAGCTTCGACTAATATCCCTGTGATCGAACGTCAGATGGCAATAGGGGAGAACCATCTTCGTCCGCATTTGATTCATTTCAATCGTTGCAAGAATGTTTTATTGGATGGGTTTAAGATTTGTGAAAGTCCGTTTTGGACCATTCATCTCTATATGTGTGACGGGGGATTAGTGCGTAATCTCGATGTAAAAGCACACGGACATAATAATGACGGTATTGATTTTGAAATGAGCCGTAACTTTTTAGTGGAAGATTGCTCTTTCGATCAGGGGGATGATGCAGTAGTGATTAAAGCCGGACGTAATCAGGATGCTTGGCGGTTGAATACTCCTTGTGAAAACATCGTTATCCGTAATTGTCAGATTCTAAAAGGACATACTTTACTTGGTATCGGAAGCGAAATATCGGGAGGAATACGGAATATTTATATGCATGACTGTACTGCTCCGAATTCTGTGATGCGCCTTTTCTTTGTGAAAACCAATCATCGCAGAGGTGGATTTATAGAGAATGTTTATATGAAGAATGTAAAGGCAGGAACGGCTCAACGTGTACTCGAAATAGATACCGAAGTGTTATACCAATGGAAAGATCTGGTACCTACTTATGAAGAACGAATTACTCGTATTGATGGTATTTATATGGATAAGGTGACTTGTGAATCGGCAGATGCTATTTACGAACTGAAAGGTAACTCCAAACTTCCGGCTAAGAATGTAATGATTAGGGATGTAAAAGTAGGAGAGGTAAAGGAGTTCGTGAAGAAAGTGAATAATGTAGAGAATGTAGTGGAAAAGAATGTGACTTATGATAGGAAAGGGAAATGACCCTTTCCTGAAAGTAGTAGAAAATTTCATGCTATAATTTTAGTATAATGTAGTATCTTAGCAGCAAAATTGAAAACTTTATGCTAAGATGAAGAAATCCTTTTATTATTACTGCTAATCACTCTATATAGCAGTATCAGCTTTGCTCAAAGCCTGAAATCTATATCTATTTTAGGCGATTCGTATTCAACATTTGAAGGATACCTGCAACCCGATACCAATAGCATTTGGTATTATGTTTCTCCGCGACAGCAAACGGATGTAACTTCCGTAAAGCAGACCTGGTGGCATAAATTCATCAAAGAGAATAACTGCCGCCTTTGTGTCAACAACTCCTTTTCCGGTGCAACGATTTGTAATACCGGTTATAATCAGGCTGATTATTCGGATCGTTCTTTTATTACCCGTATGGATAAGCTGGGATGTCCGGATATCATCTTTATTTTCGGTGCAACGAATGATTGTTGGGCCGGCTCACCGCTTGGGGATTACAAGTATGAAGGGTGGACCAAGGAAGATTTATATACATTCCGTCCGGCTATGGCATATCTGCTTGACCACATGATTGATCGTTATCCTAATGTTGAAATCTACTTTCTGCTGAACTCTGGTTTAAAGGAAGAGTTTAATGAATCAGTCAGAGCTATCTGCAATCACTATAACATTGATTGTATTGAACTGCATGATATTGACAAAAAGAGCGGTCATCCTTCGATAAAGGGGATGGAGCAGATTAGTGAACAGATTAAGATGTTTATGAGGAAGACGAAGTGAAAAACAACGGAAATATAAGAAATAATATTGCCACTTGCTACTCTTTGATTAGGAATACTATTTCAAAGAGTGCCAAGTGGCAATAAGTTTAGTTGTTTATCTTAATATCCCGGATTCTGCATTGCTTTCTTTTCTTCATTGCTTAGTGCAGAACCATTTGAATTGGTGATACCGTCCAAGAAGGCTTGGGGGATCGGACGATAGTAATGTTTCTCCGATTTGAATTCGCCAAGACCTCTGCTGGCACCGTCGTTGAATTTATGCCAGCGGGCGTCTAACGTCTTGGTACGTGCCAGATCTTCCCAGCGTTGCAATTCGCCACAAAGCTCACGGGTACGTTCATTTAATAGGAAGCACATCATTTTGTCAGCATTGGATGTACATCCCAGTTCGTTGTAGATAGGAGTGTCGACTGTAGAGTTATAAACGTCTGCCACACTATTTAATTTCATCGTAGTTTTGGTAGAAGCAGTAGTCTCCTGTTCGATATTGTTTGACTCATAATAGGTGTTTTCTTCCCAGTAAATAGCACCTTCGGAGGAGTGACCGCCTCCTTTCCCGGAACAATAAGGATTATTCTTATAAGCTTGTCCACCATCTACGTTCTTACTACGGTCTTCACCAGTTTTATAACCGGCACGTTCACGTAGTTTGTTCATCCATTCGACAGCTTTGTCATAATTGGCTTCACCTTTACGAATATATGCTTCGGCAACCATTAGTACATCATCTGCCGAACGGGCGATGATAGCATCGCGAGTACCGAATTGAGATGCGATGGAAACACGATAACCATCACGGAATTTAGATAAAGCTACTGAACGCTTGTGAGGTATGATATCGTAATAATTACCTGTTTTCTCATTTATATTCCAGCTGTGTTCCTGTCCTTTGAAATAGCGTACATATGTATACGTGTTACACATTTTTCCATCTTTCAAAACAGTATATGCCGGAGCGTTGGGATATTTCTCATAGCGATTGTCTCCCGGGTCATTCACGATGTATTTCATACCGAGTTCACCTCCACTGAAACGTTTGTCACCTTCTTTTACACCTGCCGGAGCGTATGGCATATCTTCTGCTGTCCAGGTGGGAGCACTTTTGGTTTCGTTGGCTCCATAACAGGTGATGAATGATTTCCAGAAACGAGAGTCATTGACACGGTCAAATACCTGCATGGTATACTCTGTAGCACTTACGTATGAGAATTCACGTCCTCCGGAGATGTCACGTTTACATCCACCTATATCATTACCTTGGTATACGGCCGGATAATAAAGATGCATCTGGTTTCCATAACGTCCCCATGTTGATTCATCATTAGAGAATTGAGCTGCTAGAATCACTTCACTTACTTTTTCATTGGCTCCGTTCGGCTGTTCATAGTCCCAAAGTTCTACATAATCATTACACAACGGATGTGCGTCTACAACTTCCGAACCATATTGAATAACAGCATCGAGGTCGGATGCTATATAATTACTATTCCAATCGCTGTACAATTCGGAGGCACGGAATAAATGTGCTTTTGCAAGGAAATGGGCAGCAGCATATTTGTTAATTCGTCCGATTGATTCACCTTTATCCGGAAGTAGTCTGTAGGCTTCTCCAAAATCAGCTATAACCTGTGTGTATATTTCTTCAGCAGAATTCCGTGTGAAGTACGTTTCCGCGCTTGTAGACGGAACTAATTTCAACGGTACACCACCAAATTGCTTCACTAATTCAAAATAAGCATAGGCTCTTAGAAAGTGTGCTTCTCCCAAGCGTGTGTTATATGTGGGTGAACTTTGGTTATAATATTGAGGTATGTTTTGGATCAATATGTTTGCGGGTTCAACCAGTCCGTAGTAATTGTCCCAGATAGGTTGGTTAGCGGCATTTTCAGATGAATTTAAATCTTGACTATAGTGATTCCATGCTGGAATAACATTATTAGCATCAGTAAATTCATCCACTCCCATGTTGTAGCACTGAATCCCCCATATATAGTTGAATTTGAATTTCAGTTTCTGATAGGCTCCAGTCACTAATTCATCAAGACCTTCTTGTGTCTTAAAGCGGTCGGTACTATGTTGAGTTGTTAAATTCTCATCAAGGAAAGATTCACTGCATGAAGTGATCGAGCTTCCTGTTACGCTGGCCATTAAAGCTGCAAATAATATTCTATTTAATTTCATAATGTCTTTACTTTAATTTGTTTATTAGAATCCGATGTTGACACCTATTACAAAACTCTTCAAAGTGGTAGGTGAACCAAATATTTTGGTATTATTGTCATAATTTACCAAGTCTGTATCCAAAAAGTCACATGCTTTATAGATATTGAATGGATTCATGGCTTGAACATATAGCTTCAAATTATTGATACCCAAGTTCTTTAATTGTTGTGGGGTAAAGTTATAACCCAATGAGATATTACGAACTTTGATGTACGAGCCATCCTGATAGTTCATTGCGCTGTTAAAGGCATCGGCTCCTTCACCGTTGGAACCGGGTGAATAGTATTTTGCATTCTCATTGGTACCGGCTACCCAATAGTCTATTTTACGTTGCATATAGCGACCGTCAAGAGTAACAGCTCCCTGTGGAACAGTAAATCCCCAACGTGATAAAATAAAGAAGGATAGCTCAAAATTCTTATAGCTGAAAGTGTTACTCCAGCCACCTGTCCAGCGTGGACGTGTATGCCCTACAATTTTCTTATCGTCATTGGCATCTATTGTATCATCATTATTTAAATCTTTCACTTTGATTTGTCCCGGTTTACGTCCGTATTTGGCAGCTTCTTCAGCTTCTTCTGTTTTCCAGATGCCATCATATACCCAGTCGTAATAAACACCGATTTCTTCACCGACAAACCATTTGTTGTTCACATCTTCTGTTCTACCATTAGACAATTCGTCGATTCGGTTTCTATCCATTGACCATGTTAAAGTAGTGCTCCAAGAAAAATCTTTTGTTTGTATAGGTATTGCATTTACTTGTAGGTCAATTCCATATCCGGATGTTTTACCCACATTGGCATAAGTAGAAACATAGCCCGTTAGTGAAGGAATTGACATTTCCAGTAACAAATCATCAGTTTTCGTTTTGTATGCATCGATACTACCAGTAAGTCGGTTATTAAAGAAACCGTAGTCAACACCAACATTGTATTGTGTAGTTCTTTCCCAGCCTAGAGTTGGATTAGCCATTTTGGCGGGTTCCTTCTGTGAAGGATCTGAAGGTACATAGCCCAAAGATGACTCATTCTGTCCCCAGTTATAGTATAAGCCTGTGATAGCGCCTTTAGTTGCATATGCTTTGATTGCCGCATTACCTGTAACACCCATACCTATACGAAGTTTCAACTGATTCAGCCAACTGATGTCTTTCAGGAAATCTTCCTGATCCATTCTCCATGCGATAGCAGCAGAAGGGAAACTTGCCCATTTGTGCCCTTCGGCTAATTGAGAGGCGCCGTCCCAACGCATAGATGCTGTCAATAAGTATTTATCTTTATAACCATAGTTTAGGCGAATCATATAAGATGCCATTTGAGTTTCGGTCAGACCTGTGCCAAAAGAGTTTAGTGTACCGGCAGATCCTATATTATACCAAAGCTCATCCGATGAGGCTACATTAGTAGCTCTCATATCTCCCATCTCGTAATGGTAGGCCGAAGCGGATTGCATCAATGTCATGCCTAAATTATGTTGACCCAGGGCTTTGTTATAATAGATCAGGTTATCCAATGTCCATGCACGTTTTTGTTCGTTCTTGTATTGTGCACCATTGTTACCATCTCCATTAATACCATCTGCTGCATTAGCAACTCCTAAAGTGTAGAATTGGAATTCAGGGCCAAACTGAAGACGATAAGATAAGCCTTCCAGGGGTTTCCAGATTTTGCCGAAATCAATTTGCGAATACAAACTAGCAGAAGCACGGAAAGTGCGGCGTTGGTTGGTGTTGTAGTCTAATTCACGAATAGGGTTGATGATATTTACATCCCCACTCGGATAACGGACATATTCACCGTTTTCGTCATAAGGTACTGTCCATGGAATCATACTTCTTAATGCGCTATAGAAATCACCCGAACCGGTTACAGACTTGGAGAAACTATATCCATAGTCTTGAGTGGAATAAGATGCATTAATTGAAGATCCCATTTTGAACCAATTGACAGGAGTTACATCAAATGAGGTCTTTAATGTATAACGTTCATATGCTTGCCCTGGTTGTGTACCTTTCTGGTCCAAATAACCGAATGAGGCATAGCCTTGGAATTTGTCAGACCCTCCGGATGCGCTTAAGGTATGTTCGTGTGTAATCCCCGTCTGTTTACCGTGCGAAGCCCAGTCGTATGATCCTACTAAAGATGGATCGTAGACTCCATTTACCCATGCCTTTTCGATGTTTTTCCATGAAGCGGTTACGCTACCAAATGCAGCTTTATCTGCTTCATAAGTTGGAGTGGCAGAAGCATAAGAACCTGCATTATATTTGGCTAAGCGGGCATAATCCAACCATTCGGCGGCAGACATCATTTCTGTAACATCGTGTAGCGTTTCAAAAGTGACAGTACCGGAATAGTTTAGGGTCACTTTACCTTCTTTTCCTTTTTTGGTAGTTACAAGAATCACACCGTTGGCACCACGTGAGCCATAAATAGCTGTGGCTGAAGCATCTTTTAAAATGTCAATAGCTTCAATGTCGGAAGGATTGATATTTTCAATGCCTCCATTTTGAATTACCATACCGTCTACCACATACAGTGGACCCTGTTCCGCATTAATAGAGCGTTGTCCACGAATATTAATGTTGCCCACCTCTCCGGGACGCTGACTGGATGTAATATCTACACCGGCTGTTTTACCTTGCATCCCTTCTAGTGCATTTCTTACAGGCATTGCTTTCAGTTCTTTTTCACCTACGCGAGCCATAGCACCGGTTACGTCACTTTTTTTCTGTACTCCATAGCCTACAACTACTACTTCGTCTAAGGTCTCGGTATCTTCTTGAAGAGTAATTTTAAAGTTGGTATTTCCTGCTACGGATACTTCTTGTTTTTTATATCCTATATAAGTGATAGTGATTGTACCTTTGGTTGGTACATTGGAAAGAGAAAACTTGCCATTTAAATCAGTAATTGTACCATTAGTAGTACCATTAACCAACACACTGGCACCAATAACCGGTTCTCCGGTAAAATCTGTAACTGTGCCCGAAATTGTCTTATTCTGGGCATAAGATTCTACTATTAAAAAGGAGAACAAAGTGAGAAGAAATAGCCGTCGGATAGTATCCTTATAGGCATACAGGTGATTACCTTTTTGGTTGCTTTTCATACTTTAATTATTAAGTTATAAATATTGGTTTATAGATCCTTTATTGTTGATTTATCTTTTTATCCTCTAATGAAGACTCTTTGTTTCTTTTTATATGGATATTCCTGTAACGTAGTACTTTATAGAGGTTTAGTAGTATAATATATTATATGATATTAATATATTTACATAGCGTATTTATTATAGAGTTAAACAAAAGTTAGATTCTCTTTTTAAACATAACTACCTGCGCATCAAACGA